>Ga0209450_10000001_pt1 | contig 461782 bp, 401 predicted proteins | sample FrelakmetLWP11LW_FD_187149 | JGI IMG/M metagenome (GOLD analysis project Ga0209450, IMG submission 187149) | Freshwater lake sediment microbial communities from the University of Notre Dame, USA, for methane emissions studies - LWP11 LW (SPAdes)... | ecosystem: Environmental > Aquatic >... | reverse complement strand
AGAAGATCCCAAGTTACGTCACTAACTTCGATTACGCTCCCACCGGCGCAATTTCCACTATCGCTTACCAGAACGGCGCTGTTACTACAAATACCTACGATCCCAATAAGGAATATCGTTTAATCCGCAAGGTGACTACTGCCTTAAGTGGCGGAGGCTATTCCGCGCCCGTTACGGCGACATTCTATCCGACTGCGGGAGACGGATACATATACAAAAGAAACGCGAACTGGGATACCGCGCATAATGCAATGTCAGGGGATAACGTGAAATATACGGAAAATAAGCTGGAAGTGTATACAGGCAAGCGAACTTCCGCATCCACCGTTTCTGATTATGATATTTCCCGTGTTTTCCTGCCATTCAATACTTCATCCGTTCCTTATAACGCCGTTATCACTAGCGCTAAATTAAAGGTCTATGTTAATTCAAAAATAGACGGGGATAATGACGGTGATGATTTTGTGGTTGTGACACAAGCGCTGCAGCCAAGCATAACACAGCTGACTGCATCAGACTATGTTCGTGTTGGCAGTGTTCACGGTGCTTATGAAGTAAGCGAAAGAAAAGACATTACGAGTATCGGGACCAATCAATATATGACTTTTACCTTAGATCCTACTATATTTCCGCAAGTATCAAATAAACTTGCCATTCGCGAAGGCCATGATATAAAAGACAGCCCTTTTGTGGGAGTGCCAGGGCAGTATAACAGTTTAACGCTCCGTTCCTCCGAATACACAGGTACCGCATCCGACCCGGTTGCCGAAATTACATACGCTACCCCTATTCCTCCCGGACCTGCGATCAACGCCCAGGATCTTACGTATACCTACGATGCAGTCGGTAATATTACAAGAATCGTTGACGCTTCTGCCACCAAAAACTCCAAAACCACCGTTTACACTTATGATGATCTGCACCGTCTTACAAATGCGACTACTACAGGTGCAGGCAGTGGCATAAACCCATCCTATACTTACACTTACAGCCCTACAGGAAATATAATTAATTTTCCTACAGGTGTATACATCTACGCAAATGATAACCTTCCGCAAGCTGTAACCAAAATCGGGGCAAGGAATTTCACTTATGACGACAATGGAAGCATGCTTACAGATGGCGTATTAACAAATACATATGATGCCCGTAACCGTCTTATTTCATCCGCAATGGTAGGTAAAACAATTACCTACACCTACGACGAAGGCCGTGAAAGGGTAACTAAAACCGGCGGAGCCAATCCTGTAACCTACGTGAACGACTACTACGAAAAGGAAGGAACAATAATAACCAAGTACATAAACGCCGGAAGCCTTAAGATAGCCACCATAAAGAATGGCACACTTGCATATAACCATCTCGACCATCTTTCCGGAAGTACTGTTTCCACAGCTACAAACAGAACAGTACTAGAGCTTAACGATTACAACCCATATGGAAATTCACTTGTCACTGAACGTGTCAGCGGCTACACCAACGACTACCTGTTCACAGGCAAAGAGCGTGACGAAGAAACATTCTTGTATTACTATGGTGCCAGATACTATGATCCTTCACTTGGCAGATTCACAAGCATAGACCCCTGGGGCGGTGATATTACAGACCCACAGTCGCTCAACAAGTATGCTTACGCGAGGAATAATCCGCTGAGATATAATGATCCGAGTGGAGGAGAATATTCAATTTTAGATTGGCTTGTACCTACTGCTTATGCGCCTGCAGTCGATGGTCAGTCTGGGGATATGATGTCAATTAATATCTCCAATCAGTGTAGGATGCCGGAAGCTAATCCTTTCAGTATAGGTCTGGAGGTTGCTCCAGGTACCGGAGATGCAAATGATATTTATTCCGCTGTTACGGGCACTTCCGCTGTTACAGGAGAAAGGCTGAGCACTGCCGACAGGGTTATTTCAGCGGTTGCCGCACCCTTGCCGATAGTTTCGGGGGCATTGATTAGTAGGGCTGGGAAAGCGATTCTAGGTAAACTTGATAATGTTGCCTCTGAAATTGGCACAAGAATTAAGCGAATGTTGCCAGATTCAAATGCTACAGGAGCTCACACAGTCTTTAAAAGAGATGCGAGTGGTAATATTACAAACTACGAAACCTTTACTCCAAATTCTAAAAACCCTACTGGATTTGATTCACAGATGAGATACGATGCGACTGGCGAATCTCATTATAACAAAAAAACAAAAGTGGATGTCCAAACCCCTCATGTACATAGTAAGAATACTACAGGGGGAGTTCGTCGTGCCTCTCCAAATGAAGCTCCAAAACGGAGATAAAAAAACATTTTATTAATTCTTTTTATAAAAAATTATGAATAATTTACAATGGCTTCAGAAATTTTATATATCTAACTGCAATGGTGACTGGGAACATAGCTACGGGATAAAAATTTCAACACTAGATAACCCTGGTTGGAGCATAAATATAGATTTAAATGAAACCGATTATTCCGGAAAAGATTTTGCATGGGTAACAAAAGAAAAAAGTGAAGAAAATTGGATTCATTACAAGCTGGAAAACGATATTTTTAATATTCGCTGTGGAACGTTGAACCTTGATGAAAGTATAGGAATTTTTAGAGAATGGGTTGATAAAAATAAATGAATAAAAATTTTAAATAAAATATTCACAATAAATACTGCTCTTTAACACCATCTTAAGCTTTTAGATAGTGTAACATTGTTTTCACAGCATCCGATCCTGTTCTTGAAGTCACATACGCTACCCCCATTCCTCCCGGACCTGCGATCAATGCCCAGGATATCTCGTACACTTACGATGCAGTCGGCAACATCACTAAAATCATTGACGCTTCCAATACAAACACGGCAAAAACTGTTAACTACACGTATGATGACCTGCATAGATTAACAAGCGCTACCACTACAGGCGCAGTCAGCGGATTGAATTATACTCAGACATATACATACGGTCCTATGGGAAACAGAACTAGCATATCCGGACTCGCATATACCTACGCAGGTACCCATCCTCATGCCGTAACTTCCGCAGGCACAAGGAATTTCACCTATGACGACAATGGTAGTATGCTTACGGACGGTGTATTAACAAATGTGTATGACACCCGTAACCGCCTCATCTCATCTTCTAAAACTACTAAGGTAATCACTTACACCTACGACGAAGGCCGTGAAAGGGTGACTAAAACTGGCGGAGCCAATCCTGTAACCTATATCAACGACTACTACGAAAAGGAAGGAACTGTCGCAACCAAGTTCATCATGGCGGGAAATATGAAGATTGCCACTGTAAAAGGTGCCACTACCGCCTATAATCACCTCGACCACCTTTCCGGCAGTGATGTCTCCACAGCCACTAACAGAACGGTTCTTGAGCTCAACGACTACACCCCCTGGGGCAGTTCTCGTGTCTCGGAGCGCGCTACAGGCTACACCAACGACTACCTCTTCACAGGAAAGGAACTGGATGAAGAGACTAACCTGTATTACTATGGTGCCAGATATTATGATCCTTTAATCGGCAGATTTACAAGCATAGACCCCTGGGGCGGTGATATTACAGACCCACAGTCGCTCAACAAGTATGCTTACGCGAGGAATAATCCGCTGAAGTATAATGATCCAACGGGGGAAAACCCATTACTTTTGGTTGCAGGATTGGGCGCGGTGGCAGGTGTAGTAGCGGGAATCGTAGCACAAGGTGTGTCGGATATTATAAGTGGAGAGTTAAGTAGTTTTAATACTTATACTGCAGCTGCTTCTGGTGGAATGGTACAGGGGGCGTTGACTGTAATAAGCCCTTTATTGGGGGGTGCTGTTGGAAATGCCACCACAAGTGCCTTATCACAATATGATAAAAATGGATCAGTAGATCCTACGACATTAGTTGCTGATTCCGTTTTAGGCGCTGTAACCAGTCAAATCAAATTACCTGCAGGTAGTCGTGGCGGTATACTTTCGACAACAAGACAGATGAATACAAAGCTTATAACACCTAATAGTATTGTAAAAAATGTTACCGGGAAAACCGCAGCAACCATGATTACTGGCAACGTATTGGAATCCATCCCCGGAACAGTTATGGAAAAAGGATTATCTACTATTGGCAATAATTATTACACTGTGAAACCCGGCGATACCCTTTCCGGTGTATTTGGCTCCAGCTGGAGATCTGTAGCAAAGGAAAATAATCTATCTAATCCGAGCCTTATTCGTCCTGGACAAAAGTTAAAGACTTCCAGCTCAGGTAAAAAACGAAAGTAAGTTTTTATTATTTTATTATAATCCTACTTAAAATTTTATGAAAAATTTTTTTACCAAACATAAATGGATTATCACCTTATTAATAATTTTTGCAGTTCCATTTATTGTTGTATACTCTGCTCGTTTTTTTGGCTATGAATCTTATGGCAGATTATTTAACATAATTATTATAGCTACCATTGTGCCTTTCTCTTTTTTGTGGATGGGGTTGAATCCAAAATATATTATAAGCGATAAACTTCCTAAGGGGACTGCACAAATAATTTTTAAGATTATTTCAGGGCTCGTAGGTATTTTTATGGTATGGTTTTTTACTATACCGCTTTTTAAAGATACAGTTCAATTTTTCTATAATTATCCAGAAACAATTAATGGTTTCATTGAGGACGTGCAAAGAACTGCTTATGACCTCCCCTTTAAAAGTCAAACCATATATTTGAATAAAGAAATCAAGAGTTATAAATTGATCTATTCAATCAACTACCTTTATCAAGGTGATGTCGTGGAATTAAAATATCTACCAAGAACACGAATGGTGCTTGAAGCAAAAATCATTGAAAATGAGTAGTTTCTACACCTATGACGAAGGCCGTGAAAGGGTGACTAAAACCGGCGGAGCCAATCCTGTAACCTACGTGAACGACTACTACGAAAAGGAAGGAACAATAATAACCAAATACATAAACGCCGGAAGCCTTAAGATAGCCACCATAAAGAATGGCACACTAGCCTATAACCATCTCGACCATCTTTCCGGAAGTACTGTTTCCACAGCTACAAACAGAACAGTACTAGAGCTTAACGATTACAACCCATATGGAAATTCACTTGTCACTGAACGTGTCAGCGGCTACACCAACGACTACCTGTTTACAGGCAAAGAGCGTGACGAGGAGACCAACCTGTATTACTATGGTGCCAGATACTATGATCCTTTAATCGGCAGGTTCACTTCCATAGACCCCTGGGGCGGTGATATTACAGATCCTCAGTCTCTCAACAAGTATGCTTACGCGAGGAATAATCCGCTGAAGTATAATGATCCGAGCGGAGGGATTTTTCAGTTCGCCCTTGCCGCTTTTATACCATCTGCTGCTCAGGCGCTTGAAGCCGCGATGATTGCTACAATGGCTTACATAGAAGTAAAACACTTGCAAAATCCTGTTACCCTTCCTACTCCTGCAACTACCGAAAAGGGGCTTGGTAAAGTTTCCACCCCTGTCGTTCCGGAGCAGAAAGTCCAGCCGCTTTATACGCCAGCAAACCAAGATACAGGACTTGGCATACTGACTACTCCACCTATCAGTCAGAATCAGCAGACAATACTACAGACCCCTGTTTATCGGGATAATGGCGGAGCTTGCGGGGTGAATATGAGCTGTTCCTCAGTAGGAGGTTATGATCTATCGAATCATGCACTTGATCAAATGAAAAATAGACAAATATCATATTCAGATGTTGAAAAGGCTATTAATTCTGGTGAAAGCTTCTCTTATGAAGGAAATAAAACTGGATATTACGACAAAAACACAAATATTTTTGTTGGTGCTGGAACAAAAATAACGACTGTAATTAAACCAAGGAACTCGAGTAATTATATTAATAATTTAAAAAATAGACAATCTTCTGTCAAAAGAGGATCTACCAAAAAATAATATAATTGTTTAACAACTATTAAAATGAAGATAGTTTACGATAAAAATGTAGATGCGATATATATCAATGTAACAGGTCAGTCAGATGAAGTAATTACAACAGATTCATTTTCAATTGAAAACCTTATACCCTTTGGCGATATTAATATTGATTTTAATGAAAACAATCATATTGTTGGATTTGAAATATTGAATGCCACTTCTTATTTTCCAAAGGGTTTTTTAGATACATTACATTAAATAAAGGAATGTGATGATATATTAAGATACTATGATCCTTTAATCGGCAGATTTACAAGCATAGACCCCTGGGGCGGTGATATTACAGACCCACAGTCGCTCAACAAGTATGCTTACGCGAGGAATAATCCGCTGAAGTATGTGGATCCGACTGGACTAAAATCGGCTTTAGTCATCTCTGGAAAAGATTACAGGAGTAACTCAAATTCTTTCCATGAAAAAGCGCAAAGTAGAGTGCAAAATCTTAAGGAAAGTAGCAGTGATATTTATGATGATGGCATTTATTGGGTTGATGGTTCAACCTTTGATAACTGGCAAGACGCTTTAAAAGAATATAAAGATATTTCTCTGATAGAATATTACGGGCATGGAGATAGTAATGGATTATACTTAAATAACGACAAATTTATATTGGATGAAAATGGAAATAAGCAAAAAAGATCAGAGAGTATTTTAGCCAATGGGGTCATAGGGGATAATTTTACAGACGGAACCTCTGATCATCATGTCACCGATTTATTTACAGGAAATACCACTGATGATTTGGAAATTAACCTGTATTCTTGTCATGCGGGCCAAAATGGAGGTGTGGCAGGGTCATTTGCGGATCATTTTGGCGCTGGTGTTTATGCGGCAAAAAGATCAGTTAATTTTGATGGTTTCAAACCCTATGTAGATTGGTGGAAAATAGGAGGATTTAGATGGATTTTTCCTTCTAATAATGATCTAAAGAGGTATAACCCTAAAGAGAAAAGTGAAAAAAGCGACTTCAATTCACCTTCATTTGATTAATTTTTTAAACCTATGAAAATAACTTTTAAAAAGGGAATAATATTAGGAATGTTGGTAATAATTTTATTTTGTATCTTAATTATGACACTCAATATTAGAGATGCGATTAAAAATCATTTACCTATAACAAATGATTATATACACGTCTTAGAAAAAGTTGAACTTATAGATCATAATGGTAATAGCTATTCTGCACCATTAAGTACCAATAAATTAGCTGAGTTAAGAGATTTTAGAGAGTATAAAATCCACATAGGAAATGAAATACTAAATATCCAATTTATTAATGTTGGTTTTACTCTCTATATTAATAATTCAGGAAAAAATTTATTCAATTTGGTAGATACGGAAAAAATTATGCTGCTGCATAACAAGCAATCAGAAGAAGTTATTTTTAAGGTGACTGAAAATAAAGGTTTATTATTAAGCGCAAAAAATATTATTGATACCTACCAAGAAGAAACAGGAGATATAACAGTAAAACTGCCTTTGAAGGACGGTGGATTAATAGAGTTATTTTTTCCTCATGCCCTGAATAAAGAAATATTTTTTGCTAAGGGGTATAGAACGTATCTTCAGTCATCTTTGACTGAAAAACTGATTTATTGGTGGTATGGAATTGATTTTGATCAGAAAAAAATTAAGAATCTTTCATTTTAACAAAGTCTGTAAAATATTTTGTGTAAACGGATGATTCCAAAAAAGCTACCTACCGCTCTTTAACACCACTATCGCTTACCAGAACGGCGCTGTTACTACAAATACCTACGATCCAAATAAGGAATACCGCTTAACCCGTAAGGTGACTACTGCCCTCAGTGGCGGAGGCTATTCCGCGCCTGTTACGGCGACTTTTGGCGCGGGAGACGGGTACATATACAAAAGAGACGCGAACTGGGATACCGCGCATAATGCTTCTGCGGGTGATAATGTGAAATATACGGAAAATAAGCTGGAAGTGTATACAGGCAAGCGAACTTCCGCATCCACCGTTTCTGATTATGATATTTCTCGCGCATTTCTGTCTATTAAGACCTCCGCGCTTACGGATGCCGAAGTTGAAGAGGCTTCCAAGATAGTTGCTTATGTAAATAGTGCAGAATTATGGATCGGAGTTAAGGATTATTATCTTTATAAAGCCACTGTAGGCATGGCAGGCGAAGCAGGAGAAGGCAAGCCTAATATGAACGTCACTATATCCATGCAAGGTTCTGATTACAACAATGCTATCAAAATAGAATCTCCACAAGACGCAAAGGAATTCAATCCTTTGGAACTTCTAATGCTTTACAGCGCGGCTAGCACTACAGCTACAGAACCTGCTGACGGCACAGTTACCGAAGAAGCTCTTATAGAAGATGGAACAACAGATACTCCTGCTGAAGAAACAACAGCAGATACTCCTACTGAAGAAGTAACCGAGTAATCCTCTTAATAAACCAAGAGCCCCGGTGCGCCTTAGGCGACCGGGGCTTTTTATTTGATGTAATCGCCTTACTTGACATAATAGGAATTATATGTATAATAGTATACTTATATATATAACTCCTGTGTTTTGTGAGCGAAGCGGTAAAAGATAAGTCAGCAGCGGGATTTAATGAGAATGGAGATAGTGGCAATGGTCAACAATGTTTAAAAAGTGATCCTAGAAGCCTTCTTCATCGAAAAGAACTCATATCAGCCGGTATGAAACGTGCCTTTGTGCTTTCTTTGCTTTTACATGTCCCGATTTTAATGCACAATCGCATTTCGGAACTTATTGAAGAGCGAAATAATATTACTTATGCTGTCAGGGAATGGATTACATCTATTTTTAATGCTCAATATTTTAAGGGATTAGATTATAAAAATGAGTTACAGGCGAAACTTGAAAATGGTGAAGAAGTGGATTTTGGGGAATTTTATTTGAATACGGAATATATCGAAGGAAGAATCGAGTATCCCACCATGAAGAATGCGCAGGCAAAGCTCGGTGAGCTTGTTCAGGAGTTAAAAAAAATGGCAAAAGATAAAACGAAGTGGGAAGTATTACAAAGAATTATAGATATGCAGGGTAACTATAGTCTGAAAAATTCTTATCTAAGCAGTATTTTGCTTGATGGAAAAGGGAACTGTCATGCGAGGCAGAAGCTTATGGCAACTTTGGTGCACAGTGTCTATCCTGATATGGAAATAACATTTCAGACATTGAAAATAGATGGAGGACTTCATACAAGGGCTTTGATTAAAATTGATGGAAAAATCTATGCTATGGAAAAGCCCATTTTAAGCTTAGTCGATGACGAAGCCATGTCAGGCACTATTTTGTATGAGTCAGATGATGAAGTGGATAGTTATACCGGCAGAGAGGTGAATGGGGCTTATTTGGAGCCAAAAGGGCAAAAAATATCTTCATATACAAAATTTTCGATTACAGATGATTATTTATCCGTTCCAATGCCTGTTGGAATAGGGGAGATAAGAAATTTTAAATCGTTTTCAGATTCCAATACCGGAAAAATCGCTGGTTCCGGCGCGAAAGGAGGAGGGGCGGGTGGCAAAAATGGCATCCAAATTGATAGTACTGGTATTGGGCTTTACTCTTCCGGAAGTGGCAGGTGGATGGAACCGACAGAACTTAGGGTTGTGACCGATGAGGAGGCGAAAAAAATGTTGGAGACTTCCAGAAAACGTGAAGCGTATTTAAAAATTGATACACCTGCTCCAGCAGTATTGCCTTCACTTAAAGATGATCCCGAAAATGCAATATCGACATGGGAGGAGCTTTTATCTGGTTTTATGTATTCAATGCTGAAGAACGAAAAAACAAGAATGCCAAGCGATGCAGAAACGTTGGAGCATCCTTTATTTCAAAATTATTTCCTCTTAAGCGACCGTGTTTGGGGTTCTTTTTTTAAAACTCCAGTGGAACTGCTTTCAAGATCTCCAAAGTTACAGGAGACACTTTATGAATGGTCGATTCCTTATTTAAAAAAAGCGTTTGTCGCTTTAGATAAAGAGAACCGGCAGAAGCATTTGAATACATTGCTTCATTTGCGCGAGTATTTAAAAACATATGATCATAAAAGAGAAGAGATCTATTTGGCAGAAACCACAGTTAATGATGGTTATTTAGCTTACAATGCGCCTGCCTTTGTTTCGGTTTATCCGGGTAATTATCACGATGGCTGGAATGCAAAGGATATTACTATATCCGATGAAAGTACATATAGATATGCAGAGGCATTTATATTTCGCAGAATCCGGCAAGGAATGTCACTTGAGGATGCAAAAAAATGGGTGGAAAGAGGAATCCAGGATATGCAAAGTTTAATAGACGAGCCGAAGGTTAAGTTTTAATTTTTTTAATATGTAAACAGTATATTTACTATACAAATCTTATGAGCGAATCATTTAAAAACAGATCATCAGGGAGACCGCCTGAAGCCAATGGAATAAATGCCAGCCGTAACCTTCTTAAAGGGTTGCTTGCCGGTATAGCCGTTGGCGTAGTAGCCGGTGTTTTTCTCGGCAGAGGAATTGGCAATGAGGATAAGAAACCAGAAGATAATAAACCTGTACCGTGTACTGCTACATCTGATGATAAGCCTTCTCTAGCTTATGGGAATCTAAAGAAAAGAATAGATGAGATGAATAAGATAAAAAAAGCCGCATCGGAATGGAACACCAAAAATACAGGGGTCTGTGAGATGAGTGATGATGAAGTCCTTGATGAAGCTAAAGCAATTTGCAGGGAAACCGCTCTTGAATTTGCGAGAGAAGTCGGCATTACCGATGAAAATGATATTGATGAAATAGCCTCTAAATGTTTGCAGGGCTATAACATAGAGGGTTTTACTCATTCAAAATCCGGGGACCAATTAATCAAATTTTCAAGACCTTCTACTTATACTTTGAATGATGCTGCTGTGGATGATGTTGAGAACGATTATATTTCGCTTAATGAAAAAATTAATGAAGATGTAATATCCGGTGAGCATAGAGCGTCTGGAGATGACAGCTTGTCACCCAAGGAGAAAGAATTGAATAAAAAAATGGAAAATGGTGATTATAAAGGCGTTGTTGATTCCTTTGATCCCCAAAGTGTATTGGATGTGGCTCGTAACGATGCTGAGGCGTATGAATTCTTTTCAGGTTTGATTACTATTGCTTCGAAAGCCCGAGATATGATTTTATCCGACAGTACCGATAATGATATCAAGATTGCAATTGCCTGCAATTTTCCTTTTAAAGTACAAAAATATATAGAGAGTTTCCCCGAAGATTTATTTGATAGATTGATTGCAGTACCTGAATATATGCAGTTTTTTGATTATCTGATGGAATATTTTACGGAAGCGTTACCGAGACTCGCCGGCCTTGAAGAAGTTGATTCATATGAGTGCGCTAAAGGTTTATCCGGCATTGTCGACGAATGTGTTCAGGAAAAGCTTGGGCATAATTTTTAGAATAGAAAAAATCACAAATCTGAAATGAATTTCCCCTTTAGCCATTTCCATTATTTATTTATAATGGATTTGTTTTTAAAATTATCCATAAAATGAAAATATCGAAGGTTTTTCTTATAACTTTTCTTTTAAGTCTGTTTTTCTTTGCCGGTTGCGGTAAAAAAGAAAGCGGTTAACGTAAAACCCGAGCCATCTGTCGGCGCTCAAAATGGAGCGGTTGATTTCTCCAATATGACTGAAGAGGAAAGAACTCAGGAAATGATCAGGCTGATAGAGGCGAAAGAGGCTGAAACAAAAACAAAATAATTTATAATTCTTAATTCGTAATTCGTAATTAAAATATGCCCGAATATTTGAAATTTTCAGAAATGTCCGATGAAGAGGTCGCGAAAGTCTTAAAAGATAATAAGATCGGATTAAAAGTGGAGGAAGCCCGAAAAATCGAGACAATACTTGGCCGTGGGCCGACTTTAACGGAAGCGGTCGTTTGGGGAATACAGGGTTCCGAGCACAGCTCATACAAAAGCTCCAGAAGGTTTTTAAAAATACTGCCCACTTCCGCGCCGAATGTGATACTTGGCCCCAAGGAGGACGCGGGGATTGTGGAAATAGCGCGTGACGGTAAGGACAGGTGGGGGCTTGTTATAAGCCATGAAAGCCATAACCATCCTTCCCAGGTGGTTCCATACGAAGGCGCGGCCACGGGAATAGGCGGAAATGTCCGTGACGTTTGCTGTATGGGGGCGAGAGTCATCGGTGTTATGGATCCTTTGCGCTTTGGCGATCCCGAGGTAAACGAGTGCAGGGTCATAGCCAACGAAGTCGTCCGCGGGATAGCGGGTTACGGAAATCCTATCGGTGTTCCGAGTATGGGCGGGGATATTAATTTCAGCGCGTCATTCAACGATAATTGCCTTGTCAACGTGGTCACATTCGGTTTGGTCAAAGAGGATGAGATAATACATTCCTATACACCGGAAGAGGCTGCCGAAGTCGGGTACGATATCATCATCATAGGCAAGCCGACGGATAATAGCGGTATGGGCGGAGCGGCTTTCGCGAGCCTGGAGTTGAATGAGGAAGACAAAGAGGCTAATAAAGGCGCTGTACAGGAGCCTAATCCGTTTTTAAAGCGCCATATACTTGCGAGCACTTACGATCTTTTCGATAAGCTGAAAAAGATGGGCAAACTGCACAAGGTCGGCTTTAAGGATATGGGTGCCGGCGGAAATGTATGCTCAACTGTAGAGCAGGTGGTGGACAGGGGATTCGGCGCCGAGATAGATCTTGAAAAAATACATGTAGCTATGGAAAACCTACACCCAAGCGTCATAGCCGCCAGTGAAACGCAGGAACGTTTCGCGTGGACATGCCATCCGGAGCTTACGCAGATGATACTGGATCACTATAACGTTAAGTGGGAACTTGGAAAGGTCGCGAAAAACGCGAAAGCATCGCTTGTGGGAAAAGTAACCAAGGGCGGACAATACGTACTTTGGTATAAAGGCGAAAAAGTAATCGATGCTCAGGCCAAAGATATAACAGAAGGTCTGCAGTATGTAAGGCCGACAAAAGCAAAGGACTACAGCCATTTAAAGGAGCCGGATCCTGAGGAAGTTGAAAGAATTTGTCATTCCGACCAAAGCGGAGGAATGAACAAATTATTTGTTCAACTTTTGGGAGCCAAAAACATATGCAGCAGACACCGCGTTTATAATAAATACGATAAGGACGTTCAGGGAAATTCGATTATTGAAGCAGGGGAGGCCGATGCGGGAGTCATGGCTCCGCTTTTGGATAAAGAAGGTGTAACCCCTGAAGTCCAAAAACTCGGCGTGGCAGTATCAAGCGATGGTATTTCCCGATACTCCAAAATATCCCCCTACTGGCAGGCCGCGGATGCCGTAGTCGAATCTATGAGAAATGTGGCGTGTGTCGGCGGCACTCCTCAGGCTTTAACTGATTGCCTTAACTACAATAATCCGGAAGATCCGGAGCTTATGTGGGAATTCGAACAGGGCGTACAGGGTATTACGGATGCCTGCAAAGGTGTGCCTTTAAAAGAATATCAGGATTATCCGACGCCTATCATCTCCGGAAACGTAAGTTTGTATAACAGTATAGATGCAACCGCGGTGATCTGCTGTGCGGGTACTATTAAAGATTTTAATAAGGCAGTAACCCCTCAACTTAAGGAAAAAGGCAATCTGCTTTTCCTTCTGGGCGAAAGAAAAAACGAGCTTGGAGCAGGGGAGTTCTATCATCTTATCGGTCAGCTTGGCAAAAACGTTCCGCAGGCTGATTTTGCGCAGGCAAAAAACGAGATATACACCGTGATCGATGCCATAGATAAAGGGCTTATCAAATCATGCCACGATATTTCAGAAGGCGGGCTTCTTGTTACTTTAGCCGAGATGACAATGCCTCATCCGCGTAACGGCGGAGGAAAACTCGGACTCAAAGTCGATCTGTCCGCAACCGGCAAAGACCTTAAAACGTATCAAAAGGCTTTCTCGGAAACAGGCGGATTTGCCGTCGAGGTGAAACCGGATAATGTTGATGTATTCAGAAAAATCTGCGAGAATTATAACCTTTCTCCTATTGAATTAGGAAAAGTGACTGCCAAGTCTGAATTTGTCGTTATGGAAGGCAAAGAGACATTCATATCCCAACCGCTTTCGGTGCTTAAAGAGGCGTGGATGGAGAGCCTTGGGAAGCAACTTCAATAAATTTTCAATTTACAATTTACAATTTTAAAACTATGAATAAAAAATTTGTTCAAGCAATTGCTTGTCTGGTGTTTTTTGCGCTTACAATAAGTAATACTTATGCTATATACCAAACTTCAGATAACGGATATTATGCCCCAACCGTGAGGAATGAATTCAATTTCACCGCAGTTTTAAACAGCGGGAAAGTCGATATGACTTGGGTGCCTTATGCGCCGGATGGTTTTAATTATTACAAAGTGGTGCGTTCCACCACGAACCCAAATCCTGTTTATCCTGATGACGGATATATCATGTATTCCGGCGAGACCGGCACCAGCAGTTATACGGATAACGATGTTCCTTCCGGAACCGTCTATTACCGTATATGTTCCATAGCAAGTCCTTACCGTTACTGCAGTCCGGTTATTACAATACAGGGCACCGGCTCAACCGAGGCTCCGGAAACAATCGATCCTATATCCATCACTTTAAGCGCGGTCATGGAATCCGATGGTGTGCAGCTTACATGGCAAACTGACGGAGATTCTCCAAAAGGTTTTAAAATAGCAATAAGCACGGTAAATGAGAATCCGACTTATCCTGTTATGACAGGGGATTCTTACAGATATCTTACTGATCCGGCCAAAAGATCTTATAAGGACGTAAAGCCTGAAGCAGGAGAGACTTATCATTATCGCGTTTGCCAGTATGACGGAGCAGGTACGTGCATTTCTTACAGCAATGCCGTTTCAGTAGCGGTGCCTGAAAATTTTGTAAGCTCATATGCTGAAGAAAAGACTGACACTGAAGATTCCGAATCCATGACAGTGAAGACATACACCATTGAAAAAGCCGAAAGTGAGTTTTCAGATATTTCAACTAACTCATACAGCACAGCCATTGAATATTTAAGAGATAAAGGTATTGTGAGCGGATATGCCGACGGCACGTTCAAGCCTTACAATTCCATAAACCGCGCGGAATTCATGAAAATCGTGATGGCCGCGAAGTATGCTCAGGAACTTTCGGATGGCGTTGTCGGGAATTGTTTCAGTGATGTCCGTGCGGACTGGTACGCGCCATATGTGTGCCTTGCCAAGACTAAAAGCGTTATCGCCGGATATTCCGACGGTACATTCAAGCCAAGCCAGTATATAAGTTTTGTGGAGGCCGCAAAAATACTCGCGAATGTATATGGTCTGGATGTAACTCCGGGAAGTGTATGGTATGAAGGATATGTTAAAGCTTTGCAGAACGATAACTACATACCTTCGACTATTGAAAAGCTGGATAAGATGATATCACGCGCGGAGATGGCGGAGATGATATGGCGCATCAAGGAGCAGAAGAACGACCAGTCATCCGCTACGCTGATACAGGAGCCCATTACTATAGAAAGCGGAGATTATGCCGGCTGGGCGACATATGATGGCGACGGTTTTTCTTTCAATCATCCGAATTGGTATCAGGGTGTAAAATGGGGATGGGATCTGCTCACAGATGAAAAAGATTTTATAGATAATATCAACGTGCCGAATTATATGGATGTGGATAGTTATCTTTCCGTTTATACGGCAGCCGGTTCCGATTTAAACACTTCGACCTGGTTTGGCCATCCGCTTGTCTCTTCACAGGAATTGACGATTAACGGTGTGCCGGCCCTTAAGCGCCATTACAGAGCTCCAAGAGGTACTGTTGTAAACGGCAGGACAACCGGCGAAAATGAGAACATCACCATGTACACTTACAGGATCAACGGAAAAGTCGCCGTACTTCAGTATTTTAATGCTTACGGGAGTGAGAACTATGGAATTGAAACGTTTGAGAAGATAGCTAATAGCTTTATTATTAAATAAATTTCCGATTGTGGCGCAAATAGTGGCGCCAATGGTGGCGCAAATAGTGGTCAACCACAATAGCGCCACAACCTGCGCCACAACCTGCGCCACAATCTGCGCCACAATATGAAGAATCTATTCCTATTCACCGGCGAGGAGACATATCTGCTTTTGCAGCAGATAAACTCGTGGAAAGAGGCTTTTACCCAAAAACACGGCGACATAAACCTTGAAGTCCTGGATGGGGAAGAGACTGCGCTCAACGATATAATGGCAGCAGCTATAGCCGCACCGTTTTTAGGTGAGAAACGTCTTATCTTTATACATAATCTTCCCGATGCCTCAAAATCCCGCAGTTCGGATGATTCCGCGCCGACAAAGAAAGATGAAAAAAGGGATGAAGAATTTAAAAGATTCGGCGAAAACCTTGATTCTATCCCCGATACAAGTGTTGTGGTATTCGTACAGCCGGAACCCGATAAAAGAAGGTCGTTTTACAAAAAACTTGTGGCAAAGGCGGAAGTGAAGGAATTTATGCCTATGCAGGGCAAACAGCTTATAAAGTGGGTACAGGATGAGATGAAAGGTAAGGGGGCAACAATAGATATTGAGACGGCGGAATACCTTATTTCACTTACGGGGCAGAACCTGTGGCGGCTTGCGCAAGAGGTCGCGAAGCTTACCAGTTATTGTCAGGGCAGGGCAATAACAACCAATATCATCGATCACGTAGTCGTCCCAACGCTGGAGGCAAATATATTCCACCTTACCGACGCGCTTGGAGCCAGAGACCATAAAAAGGCCATACAGAATCTGCATCGCAGTATGGCCGCCGGAGAAAACCTGCGCCAGATATTCTATATGATAGTGCGCCAGTTCAGACTGCTTATTCAAATCAATTCATACGCGTCAACAAATCCGAATGCTAATCCCACAAGCATTGCTTCCGCGCTAAAACTGCATCCATTTGTCGCGCGGAATGTTTTCAGCCAGCTTAAGCATTTTAAAAAAGGCGAATTAGTTAACGCCTATGAGCGTCTGCTTGAAATAGACACAGGCCTTAAAACAAGCAAGATCCGTGTGACGACTGAAGACCAGGATGAACTGGCTTTAGCTATTGAGCGCTTTATCCTGAGGTTCTGCTGTGATTAAAAAATGCTGAGTATAAGGATACCGAGGATGAGCAGATATACTCCGAAAGCCCTCATGGTATGTTTTTCAAGATATCTAAGCAAAAATGCTATGGCTATCATGCTAAATATAAATGATGTTCCGAAACCCAGCATCGTGAATTTTAAAGGAGGTATTTCCGCGCCTTTCTCAACGGATACCAATGCGTAGACATTGGCCGCGAATATGGATATGGCTCCAAGCATGAATGAGAATTTCGCCGCGATTTTTCTTTTCAGACCGGATAACACGCCGGTTGAGATAGTAAGCCCGGAACGCGATACACCAGGCAGAAGCGCCACAGCCTGGGCACAGCCTATGATAAGCGATTTTTTTAAAGTGATATTTTCTTCTTTATTTTCCTGACTTTTCCATGAAGCGTAAAAATAGAGGACTGAAATAAGGATGAAGAAAAAGGCGATAAAATAAATGTTTCTTAATGACCCTGTTATGGCTTTGCCGAATATAAGTCCTCCGATCACAGCAGGTATTGTCCCCAGAATAAGTTTGAAAGCCATACTTTCTTTATCGAATGTTTTTCTTTTTATCATTACCCATATCTCTTTAAGTATTTTTAACCAATCCCTCCAGAAAAATGCCAATATAGCCAAAAATGAACCGCCATGAAGTATTATGTCGAAAACCGCCATCTGCTCAGCTCCAAGCGGTATATTCAAAAAATGTTCCATGATTACAAGATGTCCGGAACTGGAGATAGGCAGGAATTCCGCTACACCCTGTAAGACACCCAATATCATCGCACTCATGCTTGTGGTGGCGTAGAACTTGGTTTTATAGATAAGCACTCCCGCGAATGCGGTGAGGATATATCTTGGAACTCTTCCAAAAAGCACACCCAGAAAGAACTTCCAGAAAGGCATCTCGAATATACCCGCGCTCCATGTAACTATTTTGAATGGCAAAGGCAGAAAACCGCCGACTATAACACCCCATATGCCCCATTTTTTTATGAACATTTCGATTTTTTCGAGTTTGTTTTTATTGAATAGGCGTTTTGCTATCGGATGACCTATAAATCTTCCCAAAAAATACCCTATTGCCGCTCCGATGACAGTGCCGACAAGCATAAAGACCAGCATTTTTTTAAATAACAGTCCGGCTGAAGCCCCGATACCAATAAACATATCCGCCGGAATAGGCAGGATAAACTGTTCAGCCGCGGTCAGAAAAAAAATACCGGTATAACCGTGCTGGTGGATAATGGCCTTCACTATTTCAATAAGGGCGTGCATTTATTGTTTTTCAGTTATTGCTGATTTCGGCAGTTTTGTAATACAGACTTTTTCAATCCGGTTTTTTCCCATGTCTATAACCTGGATCTGGAGATTACCATAAATTATCTTCTCTCCTTTTTTTGGGAATCCATGTACCTGCTCCAGAATCAGAAGGCTTATGGTCTCATGCTCAGGATAAGCTATTTCTGTTTTTAAAGCTTTGTTCAGCTCTTCTATAGTGGCATCGCCATTTGCTTCCCATTGGTTTTTACCGATTTTTCTGACGGCGATATCCGAGATGTCCTCTTCATCGGCTATATCACCCACGATTTCTTCAAGAATATCCTCGAGCGTGACAAGGCCTACCGTATCACCATGCTCATCCACAACGATAGCTATATGCTGTCTGCGTTTTTGGAATTCCCTGAAAAGCCTGCTTATTGATTTCGTTTTTGGGACAACAATTACTTTTTGATAATGAAGCTCTTCAAGTTTTTTGTTTTTTTCCTCTTTCTGAAGAAGCCTTAATATGTCGTGGACTGTTATGACCCCGATAATGTTATTCAGGTCTTTTTTAAATACAGGTATTCTTGTATGTGAAAAGTCAATGAACTTATGCGCGGCTTCTTCCACTGTGGTCGACGCATCCATTACTTCCGCGTCTTTTTCGATGGTCATGATCTCCTCTACGGTGGTATCGGTAAATTCCAGCACATTTTCAATGAATTCCTGTTCGTGTTCTTCTATAACGCCTTCTTTTGTCCCTATATCCACCATAGCCAGCAATTCCTCCTCGGTCATGGTACGTATCGGGTTTTTGGCGTTAAACAGCTTCATAAGCCCGTGAATGCAGGTATCAAAGACGAAAACTACGGGATAAAGCAAATATGAAAGCCCGAGCAGGGGATAAGACAGCAGACATGCCACATTCACTGCGTATTTCTGTGCTATTGTTTTGGGCGTTATTTCACCGAAGAAAAGTATTATAAAAGTCATGACTCCTGTGACTATCCCGACAATATGACTGCCGAAAGTCTTTATTCCCCAGACTGTAGCGATAGCGGTGGCGGATATATTTACAAGATTGTTGCAGATAAGGATCGTGATCAGCATGTTCTGAGGATTTTTTTTGAGTTTAAAAACAGCCCGGCTTCCGAAGCGGCTTTCTTCCTTAAGAGTCTGCACTTTTGCGGGGGAAAGTGATGTCAGGGCGATTTCGGCCGCTGAAAACGCTGCCGATAAAGCGACAAGGACAATAATTATCACCAAACTGCCGTCCATGTTTATATTTATATTATTAATAAATCACCCCTTAATCTATCAAATTTTACCTTATAAAGTAAAGAAATATTGTCATTTTCCTTCCAACGTTATAACGTATTAACAGTATTAATATTTTATTTTGCCAGAAAGAAATCTGACCGCCATCGGGAATGCTGTTCATAAGGCTTGCGATAAAGCCGGGTTTGAAGTGGCCAGGCAGGATATACGCGTAGAAAAAACGAAAAATTTCGACCATGGGCATTTCGCCACGAACGTGGCGATGCTCCTGGCGGGCAAGACTGATAAGAAACCTAATGATATCGCCAAGGAGATAATCGCAAATCTGGATAAGCCGTTTTTTGAGAAGGTGGAAATAGCCGGACCGGGTTTCATAAACATGTGGGTTGAACAAAAATTTTATTCAACAGAATGCAAGTCCCTGATTGATGATTTCGATGGTTACATACACGATGTTATCGGTGAAAAAGGCAAAAAGACGATGGTCATCGATTATTCCCATCCGAATATAGCCAAACCGATGGGTGTACATCACCTGCTTTCAACAATAATCGGGGATTCGATTAAAAGGATATACAAAAAGACAGGGTGGAATGTGATAGCGGATAATTTTATAGGCGACCTTGGTACGCAGTTCGGCAAACTTATACATGCCATTAAAAAATGGGGCAATCTTGAAGAAATAGAGAAAGACCCGATCCCGAATCTTTTAAAGCTTTACGTACAATTCCATTTCGAGGCTGATAAGGATGTTGAGCTTGATGACGAGGCGCGCGCGGAATACAAGAAATTCGAAGAAGGCGATCCTGAATCCAGAAAGCTCTGGAAAAAGATCATCGGCTGGAGCCTTAAAGAAATCCAGCCTATATACGACAGGCTTGGCGTGAAGTTCGACTGCATGAACGGCGAAAGTTTTTATGAGGACAAGATGGGTGCGATACTTGAGTACGGAAGGAAAAAGGGTATTTTCGTAGACGGCGATAATGGCGCGTGGATAGTAAAACCCGATGACTCGAATGATGTCCCTGTGCTTATTAAAAAATCCGACGGCACCACTTTGTATGCCACACGCGATCTTACAAGAATAAAATATTGGGAAGATACATGGCACCCCGATCTTATGGTGAATGTCGTAGACGTCGCGCAGGAATTTCATTTCCGCCAATTGTTTTTCGCGCAGTCAAAACTAGGGCTTACTACCGCGAAAAACGTCCATGTCGCTTTTGGCAGGATGCAGTTCAAGGATATTAAGATGAGCACAAGAAAGGGGAATATCATACTTCTTAGCGAGGTGCTCAACGAAGCCGAGGAGCGCGCTTATGCACTAGCAAAGGAGAAAGGTTTTAATCTTACCGATAAAGAAACAAAGGAGCTCGCGCGCATCATGGGCGTAGGCGCGGTGAAGTACAATATACTTTCCCAGAACCGAACTACTAATATAGTGTTTGAATGGGATAAAGTGCTTTCTTTCGAGGGCAACAGCGTTCCATATCTGATGTATACCGCCACTCGCGCGAAGTCTGTTATAAAAAAATCCGGTTTTAGTTTTGAGGATATAGATAATTTCAACCTCAAACTGGATGAGAAAGCCGAAGTCGGTACAGTGATAAATATTATGATGTATCCGGACTCCATCAGGCGTGCCACAGATGAGTTTAAGCCAAATCATATAGCCAATTACCTGTATTCCCTCGCGCAGGACTTCAACGCTTTTTATAACGCTTTGCCAATACTGCAGGCGCAGTCCGAGGACGTTAAAAAATCCAGACTTCTTATAACGGCATGCGTGTTTAAGGTGATGGAAGACGGTTTGGGTTTGCTTGGCATCGAGGTGCCGGAGAAAATGTAATTATTTCTTGCGGGACACTGTTTTTTCCTTTAAAATTTCGTTTGTGGCTCGGTAGCTCAGTGGTAGAGCGAAGGACTGAAAATCCTTGCGTCGGTGGTTCAATCCCGCCCCGAGCCACCACTTATAATTTTTGATACTTAGAGTGGAAGAAGAATATTTTGTATACGTTTTATACAGTAAAAAACTTGGTAGGACTTATACAGGTCATAGTAATAATGTCCGCTTTAGACTTATTCAACATAATTCAGGATTTGAGATTTCAACTAAATATGGAGTTCCTTGGGATTTAATTTATACTGAAACATTCAAAACAAGAGGAGCGGCTATAAAAAGAGAAAAAGAATTGAAAACAGGAAAAGGCAGAGATTATATTAAAAAAATTATGTCTCGGTAGTCCGCCGCGGCGGACGAAGGACTGAAAATCCTTGCGTCGGTGGTTCAATCCCGCCCCGAGCCACCACTTATACATTTAAAAACCTTCAGGCGCAGAAACGGTTCAGCGCCTTCGGTTTTTTGTAGTTCGGAGTCTTCTGGATTTTTGTAGTTTTATTTACATTCTTCCGTCGGCATCGTCGCGCTTGGCATACCGTGACGGACCCATTCGCCGTTGACGCATATCCAGCTGTCTTCCGGGCCCCCAAGCGCAAAGCGCAGTACCAGTGCCGCAGTGACAGCGATTATTGTAAATACTATTATTCTTGCGAGTGTGGCGGATATTTTCATATGAGCTTATTTAAGTATTTTTCCGGTTTCCATATACCAAAGATAAAAATCCAGTTCGGCCAGCGTAAGGCCGGATGCGTCACCCAGTTTTTTGAGGATTTTTTCTATTTCCAGATACCTTTTCTTATTTAGAGTCTTCGGTTTTTTTATAAGCTTGTATTCTGCCAAGATATCTATTATATGGAAATCGATTATCGCGTAATCGTCGCATCCCACGTTCCTTAAAAAGTGGCTGGATTCCTTGTAGCCGAGGCCTTTTATATTCTCAACCAGCCAGTCCCTGTCGAGTTTTAACGATTTGGCATGTTTCCTCGCTTTGACTATGAATTCAGCTCGTCTCCTGTAGAATCTATAGCCCAATCTTTTAAGTTCTTTGGTCAGATTTTTTTTGGATAGAGTGAGAAAACCCTTCCCAATATCATTTTGTATTTTTATCGCCCTTGCCGCGTCGAAATTGGCTGTCATAAGGCAAAAACACAGTTCGATGAATAGGGCATCTTTGCCTTTATTTCTTACAGATTTAAACTGTCGGATCCTTTTATCTATAAGATCTTTGATATCGCTTTTTTTAAGTTTCTCGATAGATTTTAATAATTTATTCATCGGAAATCAGGATTTAAAATTACTTTCAGCATAATCCCAATTAGCCACATTCCACCATGCTTCTATATATTCTGGCCGGCGGTTTTGATATTTCAGATAATAAGCATGCTCCCATGTGTCGATTCCGAGCAGGGGAGTGAGCCCCTGAGTTATCGGGCTATCCTGATTCGGAGTCGAGATTATCGATAACTTTCCGCTCTTGTCTTTAGCTAGCCACGTCCATCCGCTGGCAAAGTGTGTGGATGCTTTAGCCGTAAACTCCTCTTTGAATTTATCGAAAGAGCCGAAAGTCTTAGCTATAGCTTCTCCGATTTTTCCTTTTGGCGCGCCACCGCCATTTGGTTTCATCATCTTCCAGAATATACTGTGATGATAGTATCCTCCTCCATTGTTTTTAACGGCAGTCCTTGCATCTTCCGGCACGGAATTTAAGTCGGATAGTATTTCCTCGACGGATTTATTATAAAACTCCGGATATTTTTCAAGAGCCGTGTTGAATTTATCCATGTAGGCCTTGTGATGCTTATCGTGATGGATATGCATAGTGTTTTCATCGATATGCGGTTCCAGCGCGTTATAAGCGTAAGGCAGGTCGGGTAATGTGAACATAATTTTTTAAGTTAATCTACGTAAGACATTATAATGATTTTTGTTACTTTATGAAAATTGTTGCGTATAATCTTAATGAACAATATTTAAACAATTAAAATATGAAAAAATTATTCATTTCGATTTTAGCCGCTTTTACGGTAATACTTTTAACGGGATGCGTTCTTCAGAAGGAAGATGTTTCAGATAAAAACACTTCCGAAAAGACCGATGAAGCCAATCCGGCTGATGATCAGGAAGGCCAGCTTATCGGTGGACAGAAAGATGAGCACGGTTGCCTTGGGCCTGCTGGATATTCCTGGTGTGAGCCAAAACAGGAATGCCTAAGGATATGGGAAACCCCTTGTCTCGAGGATTCCAATTTCGATACCGCTCCTATAAAACAGGCTTTTATAAGCAAATATCCCGACTGGGAGGGGAAAGATATTGAAATTACCGTTAATAAACAATACGGAGATCATGCCTCAGGAAACGTAAAATTTTCCGGCGCCGAGGCTGGCGGTTACTTTTTTGCGGCAAAAACGGCAAATGGCTGGGTCATAGTTTCTGACGGTAACGGCGAAATAAGGTGCGATGAAATAGATCCATACAATTTTCCATCGGATATGATAACGGAATGCGTGGATACCGCAAATGGCACACTTGTCGACAGGACTAAAAACCAATAAGCTTTCAGGATTTGCTGTTTTTATAAAACAGGAACTCATATCTTACTCCATTTTCTTCACCACGTCCGATTTTTTCTGCCTTGAAGTTGCCTGGGATCTTCGGAAAGAACGTGTCGCATTTAAATTCCTTGTTTATGCGGGTCAGATAAACCCCGGCGATATCACGTCTTTTGATGGATTGTTCGTAAACGCTCGCGCCGCCTATTATAAATATCCTTTCAACCCTTTCAGCACCCTCTTTTAGAGCCTTTTCTATTGAATTCACAACTGTGGCGCCAGTGGCTTTATATGATGGCTCCTTGCATAGGACGACATTCTTCCTCCCCTGAAGCGGTTTATGTGCCGCAGGAAGTGACTCCCATGTGTTTTTGCCCATGATCACCATATTCCTTTTATTCGCATCTTCTGTTTTTATCGTGGTCTTCTGAAAAAAACTCAAATCGCCTTTAAGATTCCAGGGAAGTTTGCCTTTTATTCCGATACCGTTTCTTAAGTCTGCGGCGCCTATGATGTAAATTGGTGGATTCATATTTTTAAAGCTTACAGAGCTTAGAAGCTTACAAAGCTTACAGAGGAGCCTTTTAAGCTCCGTAAGCTCTTAAGCTTTTAAGCTATAATTAAACAGCGATGGGGAACTTTATAGCTTCGTCGTGAGTATAGTTTTTTATTGTGAAATCCTCGAACTTCAGATCCCAGAAAGGCTTTTTCGCGATTTCAAGCTGAGGCAGTTTATGCGGAGTCCTTTTTAACTGCTCCTTTAAACCGTCAACATGGTTTGAGTATATATGCACATCGCCAAGAGTGTGCACGAATACGCCCGGTTTAAGGTTACATTCCTGCGCGACCATCATAAGAAGAGCGCTGTAGCTTGCTATGTTAAATGGGACTCCAAGCGCAACATCAGCGCTTCTCTGGTAAAGCTGGAGGTCTAATCTATCGCCCATTATGTTGAACTGAAAGAACGTGTGGCATGGCATAAGCGCCATTTTAGGAAGATCAGCGACATTCCACGCGCTTACAAGTATTCTGCGAGAGTCCGGTTTATTTTTAATAAGGTCTATAGCCTGCTGTATCTGATTCACTTCTACTATTTTACAAGTGCCGTCAGGTTGTTTTTCATGAGTCTCCCATGCTACCCATTGCTTTCCGTAGATAGGCCCGAGATCTCCGTTTTCGTCTGCCCAGGCGTTCCAGATCGGAGTGTATTCCTTGAGTCCGTCATTAATATTTGTGGACCCGCGCAAAAACCATAAAAGTTCACGGAGTATCGCGTCAAATCTGGTTTTTTTTGTCGTAACCAGAGGAAAACCTTCTGACAAGTCGTACTTCCTCTGCGCGCCAAAAATGGAAATAGTACCCGTGCCGGTGCGGTCGGTTTTTTTAATGCCGTTGTCGAAGATTTCCTGAACGAGGCTTAGATACTGTTTCATTTTATGACGAGATGATGAAGTGACGAAGTAAGGATAGTGCATGTGCATGTGCATGTGCAAGTATTATGAAAAGTTTTTTAAAACGCACTTGTACTCGCTCTTGCACTTGCACTTAGTTTAAAAATTCGTCATTCGATTGAAAAAATGGATTTATGCACGTATAATTTTCACTGATTTAAGATTAATGATTAACGATTAACGATAACGCCTTTTAATCTTAAATCTTTAATCTTTAATCTATACGAGAATGGAGCTCAAAACCCTTCGCGATATGCCTTCGCTAAAAGGCAAAAAGGTATTTGTCCGTGTGGATTTCAACGTGCCTTTGGATGAAAAAGGAAACGTCAGGGATGACAAGCGTATAAAACATGCCCTGCCCACTCTGAAGTTTTTATTGGATAACGGCGCGGAACAATTGATACTCGCTTCACACGTCGGCAGGCCAAAGAACAATGAACCTGAACTTAAAACCGATAAGGAGGCCGAGAAACTCGGAGAGCTTTTGGGCATGAAGGTCGCCAAAGTGGATAACTGGGGAGAAAGCGGGGTTCCAGGTGAAAAAATCGTGATGCTCGAAAATCTGCGTTTCCATGCAGGGGAAAAAAGCAAGGATGAAGCTGAGCGAGACGTTTTCGGAAAACAGATGGCGTCCCTCGCGGATTTTTATGTAAACGAGGCATTCTCCAATTCGCACCGCAAACACGCTTCCATGACTTCTATTCCAAAATTCATCCCGGGTTATGCGGGAATGGGAGTTGAAAAAGAAGTCGCAGGAATAGGAAAGGCGATTGAGGCTCCGGAGCATCCTCTTATCGCGGTCATCGGCGGGCTTAAGGCGGATAAACTGAACGCGATACATAATCTTATGAATATAGCCGATAAGGTGCTTGTCGGCGGCGCGCTTGCATATAGCTTAAGAAAGGCTCAGGGGTTTAACGCGGGAAGCACAAAAGTGGATGAAGAAGGTATGAGCGAACAGGCTGAACTTGTTAAGGAAATAATTAAAAGCCCAAAGGTCGTGTTGCCGGTGGATGCGATTGTTGCCGATGAATTCAGTGAGACAGCTAAATCAAAAGCCGTTTCGTACGATGCGATAGAAGACGGCTGGATGGCTCTTGATATCGGCCCAAAGACAAGCGCGATGTATGTGGATGAGATCAAAAAAGCGAAAACCGTCTTATGGTTCGGCCCTATCGGAGTATTCGAGATGAAACCTTTCGCCAAAGGCACGGAAGCAATCGGAAATGCGATAGCTGATTCCAGGGCGCTTTCAGTTGTCGGAGGAGGGGATAGTGCCAGCGCTGTAAAGAAACTCGGTCTTGTGGATAAGATGACGCTTGTTTCAACCGGTGGTGGAGCATCCCTCGAGATGATAGAAGGAAAAGAAATGCCGGGTCTAAAAATTTTAAAAAAATAATCCAATTCAAACGTGCTTAAAAAGGTAGTTTATGTAGAGATCGACGAAGAGATAACGTCGATATATGATCGGGTCAAAAAATCCAAGCAAAAGGAGATATTTTTGGTCGTTCCGAGGAAAGCGATACTTTTTCAGAGCGTTGTGAATCTGAGGATACTGAACAGCAAACTTGGCGGAGAAGGGAAGAAACTTGTGCTTATCACAACTGACCGCATGGGCAGGCATTTGGCCGAACAGATAGGCATACAGGTCTACAACCAGATAGAAGTGGAGGAGATAAAAGCTCCTCAGGAGGATAATCCCAAGATGAGGATAGAGCCTATACAGGCACGCAGGAATGAAGTCCTAAAAGACCTTCCGCGCAGGTTTACCGAAAAAAAGATAACCATAGGCGAACTCATCAAGCAATTCCGCGATCAGGATAAAAAGGGTAAAAAAAATTCCGGCGATGTTCTGAGTTCTTTCAGTTTTGTAAGGCCGAACAGAAAACTTCTCGCCCTTATCCTTGTAATAAGCATAGGCCTTTTTATGCTTATAAGTTATATAGCTTTTCCGGGTGCAACTGTATATATAAGGCCTAAGTTCGACAATATCGATCACACCGTGAATATAACTCTGGCCGATAAGAGAAAAAACCAGACTCTGCTCAGCCAGAATGAACCTCATATAATAGCCAGCGAGCAGGTCGTTACCGTGACCAAACAAACTAAGGTGTTCAATACTACAAGCAAGCTTTTTAACGGCGTTAATGCCAAGGGGAAAATAAAGGTGATAAACAATTCCGAAGATGAATGGCAACTGAAGAAGGAGACGCGTTTCCAGACGGAAGAGGGGATCATCTTCAGGATAAAGGAATCCATAACTGTTCCGCCTAAAGTAACCGATGAGCAGGGCAATTCCAAGCAGGGTGAATATATTGTAGCCGTGGAGGCCGATCCTATGGATCTTTATGACAATCCAACAGGAGACAGGGGTAATATAGGCCCGTCAAAATTCATCATCCCCGCGCTTTCACAATATAACCAAAAGCTGATATGGGGTGAAAGTTCCGAGCCTATGACAGGAGGCGTCACAAGCTTCCAGAAGATAGTGCAGAAAGAAGATATAGAGGCCGCGAAAAAACAGATAGAGGACAATCTTATACTGATGGCGAAGGACGATCTTCATAATTATATCGAGGAGATGAACAAGCTGAATCACACTAATCTTGTTCTGCTAGATGACCGCCGGTATCTGAAAACCGATCTTCAGGATCTGCGTATATCAGAGGATCTTGAGGGAAGTTACAAGGATCAGTTCGAGGTGTTTGCCAAGATAAAAGCCGAAGGTGTCGCATATGATTTCGACCAGCTTTTCGCGCTTCTAAAGAAGGAATTAAAAACAAGGACTCATCCCGATATGCGTATAAGGGATGAATCTATAAATCCGGATACCATGAGCTATGAAGTCGTGAATGAAGACACCGATCTTGGTCAGATAAAGATAACAGCAACTATAAAAGGCATCGAAGAATATGTTATAGACCCAAGCATGGAGGCCGGGTTCAGATTCTCGGAAAAACTCAAAGAGAAAGTGCTGGGATTAAACGCTAAAGAAGCTGAAGATTACATAAACAACATGTCCGAGGTGGACGCGGTTAAAATAAAGTTATGGCCAATATGGCTTTCCTCTATGCCAAGGATACCTGAGAATATAGATATCGAGCTTATGCAGGAATAGCGATTACAGGTTTTCCACCGCTATACTTGTAAGGTCGCTTAACTTTTCATTTCTTGATGTGACCGGATTGTATATCTGATAGAACAATTCCACCAATTGCGCTGTAGATAGCTGCGCTACTCTAAGATTGCATGCCTCAAGTCCCGATTTTACCAGATTCACGCGCTGTAACAGGTTTTTGTTGAGTTCATCAAATTCCTTATGGCGCCTTCTTATACTATCCACACTATCCGCGGCCGATATTTTCTGCATGAATTTGGCGAATGCGTTCTGGTTTTGTGCCCTGTATGGGTCATAAGGTACTATCACATAGAACTTTTTTTCCATTATATCCGCGTATTCCACAAGCTTTTGAACATACTCGCAGTATTCGAATGTCTGTTTTCTTAACAGCGAGTTTTCATTCTTATCGCCGATCTCCCTTATATTCTCTATATATTTATCGATATCCAGTTTTCTTGAGCGTATTACTATCTGCACAGGGAAATCCAGCGAATTCAGGAAGTTCTGATAGGCATATATTATCGCATTCTGCTCTTCTTCGGATTTCAGGTTGAAGTTGATACTGTTTGTCTGCAGTATCGCCCTTATACCGCCGTTTTTAAGCACCACAACATTATCCTTTATCTCGGCGATCTCGAGATATATCTGTGTGCTTGCAGCAGGGCTGCCCTTTTTCTGTTTTACGGATTTATCCGTTTCGGCTTGTAGTATCTGTTCTGGCATATTAATCGAGGTTAAATTCTATTTCCCCTTTTTGGAGTTCTTCAAGATGGATTTCTCCACCTTTGGAGCTGTCTTCTTTCTTGGGCTCTTGTTTCCCATTTGCGGAAGATTGTGGCTGAGGGGCTGTTTGTGGTTTTGGCATCAGTTTTACCGGCTGGTTTTTTTGCACAGTGCTTATCTGTGTTTCCGGTCGCACCGGCTGCTGACTTGATTTTGGCTTCTTGTTCCTGCGTCTTTTCTTTTTTCCGGGCTGAGCCGGTAAATTTGTCTGTGCAGGGTTTTGTATTGCAGGCTGGACATTTACCGGTTTTTCTAAGGGTTTGGATACGGGCTGATTTTGAATCGGGGGTTTTGCTGTGGCCTGAGGCTTTTGCTGTAATGAGGGGGTGGTTTGCCTGACCAAAGGTTCCGTTTTTGGCTGTATTTTTGGTGCAGGCTCAACAGGTTTTTGTGATGTTTTTATTTCCTGTTTTGGCTGAATCGGAGTCATTGGTCTTACCTCGTTTTTTATCGGTATTTTTTGTACTGCCGCAGCAGGCGGTGTAAAGGTTTTTGCCTGTCCGGCGGTTTGAGCGCTTTTTTGCACGGCGACAGCTGTTTTAACCGGTTCAGCTTTTTTAGGCGAAGGGGTTTTAGCTATTAGGGAAAGCATTTTTTTGTGCGAATCCACCGTTCTCCAGTACATGTTTTCTGTTTCGCTTTCCGCTTTTTTATGACCAAAAAAAGCCTGTGCCATAAGGTTGTCATCGCTGGCTTTGTCTATATCCTCATGTTTCACCTCTTCCACTTTCTCAAATCCGCCTGAATCCAGTATCCTTGATAATTCATCAAGATTGACCGGTTTTTTTCCTTTCTCTTCAGTTTTTAAGACGTCAATTGCTATAGGCTCAAGCTCCGGTGCCGTTATAGATACTATACCGCGATGATCCCAGAAGCGTTTTTTCGGTTTTATCGCGTATTCAAGGCTTAAAAGCACGAATTTTGTGAACGGTATGTTATTGATTTTTATAAATGCGGCAGCAGCGGCTATAATGGCCGGCAATGCTATTACAACGTATTCCAGAGTGTTAAGTTCATAGAGTTTTGAGGAGATGGCAAAAAGCACGTAGCTTATACCAGCCCCTATCGCGACAGTTATAAGTTGCCTTAAAGTAAGCGGTCCTACTATTTTGTCAGCTACATCTATGTTTTGCGGTATTTTGTATTGAAGCATATATCTGTTGTGGCGCAGATTGTAGAGCAGATTGTGGCGTCAGTCGTGGTTGTTTAAATAATCCACAATTGCGCCACCATTTGCGCCACGTGAAGCGGCGCCACTACTAATAGTTATATCTTTATATTATACCAAAAAACACGGCAAAAAGAAAGGGTTTATTGCTTAAGGATAGGGAAAACTGCCCTAGTTTTTATTTATTCTCTTCCAGCGATTCACTGAACTCTATTGCCTTTATCGCGAGTTTTGCCATTTCACCGCGAGTTATACTCCTTCCCGGGCCGAAAGAATCATCCATAATTGTGCCGTTAGGAAGCCTTATACCGTCGGCCAGCTTATTTTTAATTGCAAAATTAACGACAGGAAAATACCATTGATCCGTGTAAATATCTGAATAAGCGTCACCCCTGGCTCCTGCTGACATGATGTTGAATTTAAAAGCTGACATCAGTATTTTTATGGCCTCGGCTTTGTTGATAGGATTTTCCGGCTGAAATGTACCGTCAGGATAACCATTTATGAGCCCCAGTTCTTTAGCTTTCTTGATGTAAGGCACATACCACGCGTAGAGAGGTATATCCGAAAAAGGCGCATTTTCCACGTTTTCTAGCGGGTCTACAACAGTTCCTATGGAATTGAGCGTGATTTTTATGAATTCAGCCCTTGTAAGATAGTCACTGGGCGCGAAAATACCTTTGGATTTACCTTTTACAATACCCCTTCTATATAAAGATTCTGCGTAGTATTGTGCCCAATGTCCTACCATATCCAGAAACTCGACTTTGTTATAATTAAGGCCCGGTTGGGCAATGAAAAAAGTCTGGGTTTTTTCTGATAATATGGAGACTTCGCGATTTCCGTAGTCCGCGCTTACATATTCCGAAGGATATTGTGAATACAACTCAGTTTCGGGATCATAAGTGAATACTGTTATGGGGTCATCGGTATATCTGTCTGTGAATGGGATAGTTATTTTGTATAAAGGATTGAAATAAAGTTCTACCTGTTCCGCCGGTTCAAATTTGAATATCGATTTGAACGTGTAGCCGAAATACAGAGGGAAATCTTTTGTATAAAGTGTTTTTGGCGGGAGAATATAGCCGCTAAACGCCAGGCCATCGGCTTTGATTATGCTTGTATCCCTTTCAAAATATAGTGAAGTGCCTTGTTTCTCATCTTTAAAAATAACAGGGCGGGGGATAGTGCCACGATGTTCCGCTGTGATATAAAGCGCAGGTTTTGTGCTTATAGTCATAGGAGTATCGGAGCCGAACAAAGGCGCTGTGGCAGCATTCAGTTTATAGTCATCTACAACACTTGTTCCGATACGCATGACACATACATTGCTTTTTAGTTCAAAACCATAGTCGCACTCCTGCACTACACATGTTGGATAAGGTGAGATCTTTACAGCATTAGGTCTTTCTCCACAGGTAAATCTGTAGATGTGCGTTTGTATATCGCTCCGATTGCCTAATTTGTCTACTCCGAAAAATTTTAGAACAGTATTTTTTTTGACTGAGATAGAGGTCGTATACACAGAGCTTTGTGTCGTCGGAGTGGAATTATCGATTGTATAGTAAATAAACGCATCCTTATCCAAAAAATCCGTGTTCCAGGTCTCCTGGCCTATGTATGGAGTAAGGCTTACAGATTGAGCTACATTGTATTCTCCTCCTTCCGGTTCGACGACTATGTTTGGCGGTGTATGATCTATTTCTAAACCTGTTGTAAAGTTTCTTACAAAAATATCCGGCATTTGGTTTCCGGGCATATCTTCAACATCTGTAATGACGAGCGAATGCTGGCTTTCACCGATCAAATCCTCATTTATTTTTATTATGAGTGTCACTCCGTCATCCTGCAGATCCCGGTCTATACTAAATTCTTTAGTGAACTGTCTGAATTTAACATTATAGCTATTTATAGTGTCAGGATTAACCGGTTCCGAGAAAGTCACTGTTATTTCATTTGTTGTCGTAGGGATGGAAGTGGCCCCCTCGCTTATGGATACAGATGTAACGGATGGGGGAGTCATATCCTCCAGAATACAATAACTACTGCATCCGTCACGGTTTGTAAAATTGCCGTCATCGCATTGTTCCGCATTATTTACTATGCCATCTCCGCAATAGCCTTCGGCAAAAGTCATGTTCGGCACCAGGGTTACCCCCTCTAGCACCAACATAATCATAATAATCAATGCGACATGCTTTTTCATTTGTGTTGTTTTAATGGCTTTTTAGCCTATTCATTCGCTCGGTTCACGTATTCCCCGGTCTCAGTGTTTATGACTATCTTATCGCCTTCTTTTACAAATAGCGGGACCATCACTACAGCGCCTGTTTCCACCTTAGCCTGTTTATTGCCTCCTGTCGCGGTATCGCCTTTTACTCCGGGGGTGGTCTCCACGATTGAAAGAGTGACCTTTATAGGAGCCTGTACGCTTATTGGTTTTTCTTCGTAGAATACGACATATACCTCAGTATCATCTTTCAGAAATAGCAGAGCCTCTTCGATATTTTCAATAGGAAGGCTGAACTGCTCGAAGGATTCATTGTTCATGAAATTGGCGAATTCCGCATCCTTGTAAAGATACTGGCATTTTCTTCTTTCGATCTCCGCGAATTCGAATGATTCGCCAGCAAGGAATGTTTTTTCAAGCACGGAACCGTCGATGAGGTTTTTAAGTTTAGTCCTCATCACAGGTTTCCTTTGCTGTTTGCGGTTGAATTCGCTCCAAACCACAAGATACGGCTGATTGTTTACTTTGACGATCGCGCCGGCACGTATATCCGTTAAACTACCACCCATATTTTAAAAAAGTTATTTATTATTTTGCTATTGAATGGTGGGCCCAGCAGGACTTGAACCTACGACCAATCGGTTATGAGCCGACTGCTCTGACCAACTGAGCTATGGGCCCCCATTTTCAAAGAACGTAATAAAGATATATTATAAATAACCGTGTTTCAAGTGAATATAGAAACAGTTTCTATGTAAACATCAGGCGTTAAGCTAAAACAGGTTTAGCTATATTTGTAACAGGCTGACAGCCTTTTGGTCTTTCTTCTCCAGGCGGGCGCATAAGGTTTGCGTTATATGTGTGAAACATCGATTCCGATGTCCCGCCTGCAGCGTAAAAACCCATGACCTTAGCTATATATTTTTCCTTATTTGCCCATTCTACAAATATCACGGCATGGTTTCCGCGTTCAGATGAAGTATTCCTATTGTTAAGATAAAGCCAGTCTCCTGGTTCGATTTTATCCAGATCTTCCTTTTGGGCGCAATTTTCTCCGCAGTCCCTTCCTTCATATTTCCCCAGACTACTGAATATTCTCTTATGTCCGTACCCTGCAATGCCATATACCTTTTCCACAAAATTTCCGCAATGATTACTTAAAATACCCCTTTCCTTCATAAGCTCCGCAATTTTCATTATTTTTTGTGCAGGAGCAAGAGAGGTATCATTTTTTATTGCTTCAAAACTTTTTTCCTCGGCAGGTTGAATATCCTGTTCACATACCTGCGCGGTTTTATTTTTTTCCACTTCTTGTTTAAGCTGTTCCCTTTCGTCTTTCGGGGTTTGTTTATCTTTATTGTCTTTTGTTTTTTCAGTACGGAGTGAGGCTAAAAATCCCAGAAATCCGCCGATAAGGGCACCGGCTTCTTTTTGCTGGGTTTTATCACCACCTAAAAGATTTTTAAACCAGCTCATTATGTTTTTACTGACTTGTATGGATTTGCTGACTCCTTCCTGCAGTTTTTCGCGGTTGCCTTTGCCGTTACCTCCGGCGAGTTCCGATGTTTTTTCTATATTCGGGATATCCATTTGTTTTTAATCTATTTATTATAACATAAAAAAATGCTTTTATCAATTAAATACGGCTAAAAAAAAGACGGCTTTTGGCCGTCTTTCTGGTTTTATGTGCGATTTATTTTTCCTCCTCTTTCTCGATGTTCACTTTTATGGAAGTCTCCACGCCTTCAGCCAAATGCAAAGTAATTTTATGGTCTCCGACAGCTTTCAGGTGTTCTTTCAGCTTTATCATATCTTTGGAGATCTCTATCTTTTCTTCTTTTTTAAGCATTTCAGCTATATCCTTTTCGCCTATGGAGCCGTAAAGCTTTTCGCCTTTGGCCTTCATCTTGAATTTGAGCACGACGCCTTTTAATTTTTCAGCCAGTTCTTTGGCATTTTTTATTACTTCCTCAAGTTTTTTCAGGCGTTCGGCGCGGACTTTTTCGGAAGTCTTTAGCAGTGCCGGAGTTACAGGAACAGCCAGTTTAAGCGGAAGCAGGTAATTTTGGGCATAACCGTCCTTGACTGTTATTACATCCCATTCTTCTCCTAGTTTTGGAACTCGTTTTTTTAAGACAACTTTCATCTTGTGTTTGGGTTAAATTTAAAATTGTTTGATTATCCAGGTAAAAAATGTCAGGGGAGTGGTTCCCTCTTTCAGCTTACGGTCCACTTTGGCATTCCAGCTTTCTATGCACGCGAACCTGTCGCTGGTCGTCGCAAGATTTTCGAATGACGCATTCTGTATATTCCCAGAGAGAGCGAAATAGTAAGTCGGACTGTAAAGGAAAATTGCAGGCACCTCCTGATTTATAAGATACTGTATATCGTTCAGGGTTTTTTTGCGGCTGTCGGCATCCCTTTCATAGCGGGCTTTCTCAAGCAGACTGTCGACGACGAAATTCTTGAATTGTGAAAGATTTAAGCCTCCTTCCTTAGCCTGACTGCTATGCCAGTAGGGGTAAGCGTCGAGATTATACCCCAGGTTCTGACCAAAAATCAACAAATCATATTCGCGCTTGTTCAGGCGCTTCTGGAATTCGTCGCTTTCAAGGACTTCTATATTGATGTCCACCCCTATTTTTTTCCATTGTTTCTTCAGTATTTCAGCGACCTGTCCGTAAATCTCAGGCTTCTGGCTTGTTATAAGGTCAAGCACGAGTTTTTCGCCATCTTTATTTATGCGTATTGGCAGATCCGGAGCTGACGCGTTTTCTTCGGCCAGTTTTTCCATCTCTTCCTCGGTGAATACGGTTTTGTTTCCAAAAGTGATCTTAATAGCGTCTATTATCTTTTTATCCCCATTGAAATCTATGGCGTACACTTTATATATGTTGTCGCCGGGTTTCAGATTATCAAACTCCACGCTTGCCACATAACTCCATCCGGGATCTCCCGGTACGAATTTTTTCAGTTCATAATCATCGATTGTTACTGCCTTGGTATTTTTTGGGACAGTGCCCGTTATTGTCACTCTGTCATTTGTGGTTTTCCAGTCCTTTCCTTCGTTAGGACTGTTTATGTAGGTGACTTCGGTGGTATCTATAGGCTTGTCAGCTTCGTTAGCTTCGTTAGCTTCGTTAGTTTCATTAGCTTCATTAGGTTCATTAGGTTCTGTTTCGGATGGTTTATCGGTTGTACTTTCTGCGTCTGGCTTAGTTTCTTCTTTTTTGTCATCTGCCGTATCTGCCGGAGCTTCATCTTTTTTATCTTCTTCGGATGGAGTTTCAACATCTTTATCTTCAGTTTCGGAATCAGATGGCTGTTCCTCAGTTTTTACTATCGGGATTTCCCATTGTGTGTCAAAAAGAGCGCCGTTGGCTTTACTTACACTGTATTGATTAACCCAGTTTTCCTGATCTATCTCCAAAAGGGGAGTATCTATAGTCTTGTGCTGACCTATATCCTCTATCATACTTTCCTTATCAGTTCCAAGCTGAAGCGCTAGCCTGATCTTACTGCCTTTTAGGTTAGGAGCCTCATTATTCAAAAATACCGCCACATATTGCGGAAGCTGATATCTTTCCAGAACAAATCCTTTTGACAGCGCTTTATCCGAATATTCCGTGGGTACGTTCCTTATACCATTGAGTTCCCCGGCATTTTTTAAAAGATCTTCGAATGTCGGATATATTTTTATAATAAGGTTCTCTATATTCGGAGGGCCGTCATAAAAATCCTTGAAAGCTTCGAGATTCACTTCGGAACGGTCTCCGAAAGTGTTCTGCGTAACAAATCTATATCTTCCCGAGCCTATAGGCATAAAGTTGAACGGCGCTGTGTCAAAAAATTCTATCGGTTCGTTCTCAAGAAGATGTTTTGGCAATATCCCCGTAAGGGTCTTCACCGGGAAAAACGAGTCCGGTTTCTCGAGTAAGAATTGCACGGTACGGTCATCTATTTTTGTGACTTTGATCCCGCTGTAGTCGTTATAATTCAGAACTGCGCCTCTGAATCCGGGGTTTTTTATTATGGTCTCATAAGTGAAGATCACATCATCCGCGGTAACAGATCCTCCATCGTGCCATTTAGCATTGTCTTTCAGGACAAATGTATATTCCTTGCCGCTGGATGAGACTTTGTAATTTGCCAGATCCGGTACAATATCTTTCGTTTTAGGATCGTATTTCGTAAGCCCGGAAAATATAAGTTGCGAAATATCATAGGAAAGAGACCCCTGTTGTACGAGTACGGGGTTAATTGCTCCGATTTTACCTACATCTCCTTCGATATACATCCCGCCGTTTACAGGTTTTATTACCGAGTGTTCAATATAAAAGGCCTTGCCTATCTGAAACACTGATATTACTGCAATAAGGCTTAAAAAAACCACGATTATCTTTTCGACCTTACTGAGATTTCTTATGGTCTGCTTCATTGTATTTGTTGTCGGGCAACATACTTCATATTAAAAACTGAAGCTCCGCATACCCGTATTTTCGGCAGGGTTTTAGAGAATTGATATCAGGAGGGCGTTTACCATAAATAAAATGCCCAATACAATAGTGCCGTTGTATATGAATTTTTCAGCTCCACGTTTTGTAGCCTTAAAGCTTTCACCTCCTCCAAAAACCGCGCTAAGCCCGCCATCCTTATTCTGCACAAGGATGAAGATTGTAAGAAGTATAGATATCACTATCTGAGAGATCATGAATGTTTTTTCCATAATTGCATGTTTAAAAACCTAATGGATTTTAGCATAGGGATGATAAGTGTTCAATATGAAAAGGTTTGTATAAAATTGATCATTCCCGTGTCCGGCCAAAGTCGAAATCTATAGTGCCATTTATCAATCCCTCTTCGATGGCCTGGTAATTGAGCCCGGCATTTTCCATTTTTGCGGTTAGGTGATCAAGAACGATCTTCCTCCCAACAACTTCCCTGACATCATCGGCGTTAAAAAGATAAGTATTTATTGCCAAATTCCTGATATCTTCAGCCGAATGGCCATATGCGGATAAATGGTTTACGAGCTTTCTAAGGTTCCTTGCGGCTTTTTCAGGATTTCCTTCTGCCAGCCTGCCGAAAATATTATTTTCCAGGAGCGCATTAACTGTTTGCAGTACGTTCGATGAAGATGCGTCCTTATCCAAAAAACTCAATTGCCCGCCGCTTGTATCCGGGAATCTGAAGATCCTGAACCTGCGTTCGTCATCGAGTTTTCTGTTTACGATTAATCCTGCCCCGAATATATCATTGGCATTCCTGGATTCTGTAGCCGCGGAAATCAGGGCTACATCCGAACTGCTGTTACCCATGGAAAACACTATCGTATGGCCTCTTTGCTCCACCAGGTGTTTGCATATGCCGTCCTTTCCCCTTGCCTGGCCCGTGTAGTGTTCATATGGATATTTGCCCAAATAAACTCCGTTTTCCTGTTCCACTTCAAGGCCGAAGCAGTATTTTACTCCTATCAGGTTACATACCAATTGCACTAATTCCTGTTCGGACCCGCTGATGACAACAGGATGGATATCGTATTTCGGCAGAATATCCCTTACTATCGGCACTGTATAACCATAAAACCTTGACCCCGGGCCCGATAAGGATCTGCTTTCAATAGCGTCTTTAACGTATTGAGCCCTTGCCCGCATCACATCGATGACCCTTGCACCCTTCAGGCTTTCCACAAGTGCCTTGGAAGACCTTTCTATCAGTTCGCTATCATAATCTTCCGGCTTTATTTCGCCTCTGCGCCATTTTGCCCAACAATGAAGGAATTCCTCACGTTTTTCTTTTATCGTCAGATGCGGGTAGCGCTCATCCAAAAATTGATGGAATCCTTCAGAGAGACTGCCGTCTTCGTTTTCTGGTCTGAAGAGGGTGTCGTCCAAGTCAAGCGCGCCGAGCATTTTGCTTTTTTTCGGATGTTTTAAATCATCATTCCGTCTCGAATCGCTTGATATCAGGAACGGCGGAAAGGTCGATGTATCATCTGAGGGCGGCTCCTCCGCTAAAATATTTTTTGCCGTTTCAGTGAGATCATCATCTCCTTTTGTATCCCAGATAGAGAAAGCCTGAAGGACTTCGCTAAGATGGCGTTTAATATTACCGCTTTTACTTATTACTTTATTGGCCAGCTCCTTAATCTCTTTCGTGACTTCGTGCTTTGAGCAGATAACTATAAAAGGAGCATCCGGCATTTCCCTGATGGCCTTAAGAAAATTGATCCTTTCATCTCCCTTTTGTATATTCAGATCACAGATCACAAGCTCTATTTCACCTTTGCTATCCATCGAATTCGTTATGACAGCCAAAGCGTCTTCGCTGTTTCCTACAGTGAATATTTTTGATTCGGGGACATCAAGCTCTTTCATGGCACCGGAAACCCATTCCCTGTAAGCCTGATCGTCATCCACTATTAGCATATTCGGCGCGAAATCATCCGGAGTTTCATCATTTTCCATAGCCCCGTATTGCACGCTATGCCGTTCCTGCAATTCTTTCATCCTCTTCCAATATTCCCTGCATTCACCAACCAGTTCTTTTAATCTTGAAGACGTGATTCCATCGGGTTTTTCAATAAATGTATCGGATATTCCTCTTAACTCCTTGGAGTCCGGATAACCGGACATGGCAGCTGTAAACGGCGGGGGTGCAAAATGCCCCCTTACGGCCTGCAAAAAAGAAATCCCTTCTTTCTCTGACGGCATATGTATATCCGATAGCAGAAGGTGGATTTTTTCACGGGTCTCGCGGAACTTTTTGTATATGGCAATCATGGCTTCACTTGCGGACCTTGCAGATGTGATATTGCAATCTTTTTCAACGGAGGATAAAAGTTGTTCAATAATCTGTAAAACCATTTCATCGTCTTCCACGATCAAAACATTCAATGGTGATAAATCGGTGGTAATTTCATCCTCCATGTTAATCCCTTCCGCGTTTCCATTTACATTTTCATCCATACTGAGAAAATATTATGATATTTGGTCTTTTATTTTAATACTTTATTGGTAAATGTCAAGTTAGATTGACATCACAACATATTTAATTTATAATCTAAAACTAAATCACTTTTGGAATGAGAGTATTTGATTTTATACTAAACCTCTTGTTCCCTCCCCTATGCGTTTCCTGTAAAAGGGAAGGCGACTTTTTATGCACAGAGTGCATAAAAAGATTAAAGATTAAAGGTTTAAGATTAAAGAAAAAAAATCCTTCGTCAGAGAAGGAATGGAAGTATATGGATGGGGTGATTTACGCTTTGGATTACGCGGAAAATCCGCAAATACAGGCTGCTATACAACAATTCAAATACCGGTTCACAAAAGAACTGGCGGAATATTTCGGCGATCTTATCGCGCAAAAGCTCCGTGAACTTAGCATGAATAAGGGGAAAACAAATATCCTGATACCCGTTCCGCTGCATAAAAAGCGCCTGAATTACCGCGGTTTCAATCAGGCTGAACTAATAGCAAAATCCGTTTGCGAAAGAGTGGGGGATTCCCGGATATCCCATTTACTCAGAAGAGTTAAAAATACTTCCCAGCAGGCAAAACTGAACAAAAAGGAAAGGCATGATAATCTGGAGGATGCGTTTGTTTTGGAGTCCGGACTCCTGCAGGAGTCCGGACTCCAAAACTCAGTCTACTTTATCGTCGATGACGTCTGCACGACCGGTTCTACTCTTGAAAACTGCGCGAAAGTTTTAAAGGAGTCCGGACTCAAGAAGGTTTACGGTTTAGTTGTGGCGAGGGCTTTTAAGTGATTGTGAAAACTAAGTGCAAGTGCAAGAGCAAGTGCAAGTGTGTTTTAAAAAACTTTTTATAATACTTGCACATGCACATGCACATGCACTATTCTTATTTCGTTACATCGTTATTTCGTTTTTTATGATAAAGTTTGCAGTAATCTCATTCCCCGGCACCAATTGCGAAACCGAAAGCCTTCGCGCCTTTAAACGCAACGGTATGGACGCCGAACTCGTCCTATGGAACGACCCCGGAATCCTGAATAAAACCCGCCTGAACGAGTTCGACGGCTATTGCATCGCCGGCGGTTTCAGTTACGAGGACAGAGGCCGAAGCGGTGTCGTCGCCGCGCAGGATCCAATCACCGAAATTCTCAAACAGGAAGCCGACAAAGGGAAGGTGATAATCGGCATCTGTAACGGCGCACAGATACTTGTCGAGACAGGCCTTATCCCCGGTTTCGATAATAAAAGCCTTGCTATAGCCCTTACATGGAACGAGATGAAAAAAGGCGATGAGATAATAGACACAGGTTTTTATAACATCTGGATACGCCTAAAAAACATCGCCCCAAAAGGCCGATGCGCTTTTAATGATCTCGACGAAATCCTGCATATCCCCATGGCCCATGGCGAAGGGCGTTTCGTGGTAGATAAAGACGTGCTTAAAAAACTTGAAAAGAACGACCAGATCGTCTTCAAATACGCCGACGAAAAAGGCAAAGTTAACCCCGATTTCCCGTATACTCCAAACGGCGCCACCGCAAGTATTGCCGCTATCTGCAACCCCGCGGGCAATGTTATGGCTATCATGCCTCATCCGGAAAGAGACCCGAATGGTAACGGAAACCAAGTGTTCCAGTCCATTAAAAAATGGATAGAGAACAAAGTAAAAACCGATTATAAACCGCTTGGCGATTACGAATGCGCCGAAGACGTCCGCAAACCCGAAAAACCCGACCTTGAAATATTCGTCCGCCTTATAATCACCGATAACACCGAACGCACCATCGAGGAAGCCCTTATCCGAAAAGGCCACAACCTGCACCTGGACCGTTACGAATACTTCGGTATAAAACTTGAAAGCGGTGTAGACGTAAATGAGGCCGTGCGCAAAATAATGGCGACAGGCGAGCTCGCGAACTTCAATAAACACCACGTATATATAAGAATAGGTGACGAGCTTTTCTCATACGAAAAAGTAAAAGGCCTGCATCCGAAAGACATCAGCCTTTCAAATTCCGTTATCGCCTGCGAGCAAAAGGACTTCGTCGGCGAAGCCAAAAAAGCGCGTATAAACCACCACGCCGGAAGCGTTATAAAGTCGGTAAACTACGGCATCCTCTGGAACATGTCCGGAGCGGATGGAATCACGGTTGATTCGGTGATAAAGTCGAAGGTTTTGTACAATCCGCATTCGATGTACTTGCTTAAATCCTAGCTTACAAAGCTTACGGAGCTTACAGAGCTTACGGAGGAATTACTTTTTAAGCTCTTAAGCTTAGCGAAGCGACTAAGCTCTTAAGCTCAATAGTTTATGACACAACAGCACAAAATTTACGTTTTAGCCCACGATATCCGCTCGATGCACAACATCGGCTCCATTTTTCGTACGTCGGACGGCGCGGGAGTCTCCAAGATCTATCTGACCGGATACTGCGCCTGCCCGCCAAGAGCGGAAATCTCCAAAACCGCCCTCGGCGCGGAGGATTACGTCCCCTGGGAGCATTACAAAGACCCCGTGGCCCTCGTTAAAAAACTGAAAAAGGAAAAGGTCCAGATAATCGCCCTGGAACGCACCGCATCCGGCGAAGATATATTTAAATTCAAGCCAAAACACCCCCTGTGCCTTATTGTCGGGAACGAAATCGAGGGAATACCACAGGAACTCCTTGAACTCGCCGACAAAGCCGTTGAAATACCAATGAGAGGCATCAAGGAATCACTAAACGTCTCTGTCGCCTTTGGTGTGGCGATTTATACGTTGGGGAGGTAATTCTTTTAAATCTATGAAATATAAAGTCTCAGAATATTTAAGAGCAATTCCAGACAACTGCTTTCTGCTCTTTTATAAATTAGAACAATTTTTCAATGCAGCAGAAATACAAGTTCAAAGAATTCAGCGTGTAAAGAAGTCAATGTTCAGAAGGATAAAAAGAAAATTATATGGCGTCAACCGAGGACAGAATGTAAAGCTATTTTCCGATATTCACTTCTATTTCATTTGTCTTGGACAGATTAGTAAACTGCTGGAACAGATCGACAAGCAGTTAAAAAATAAAAGCATTGAAGAATTAAAACAAAAATTTGGAGAAGAGTTTAAAAGCGAGATAAGAAATAATCTTGAACACATCGATGAAAGGGCTGTTGGTAAAAGATTTGGTAATCCTCATGCTGATGCCGCCAAATGGAAAAGAGATTTTGGAAACCTTGATGGTGATAACTTTACATTCGGTGGTGAAAAATATGAGATAAGTAAAGAAAAGCTAAAAAGCCTTTGGAAAGTGTATGATGAATTGATATCAATAATTCATCATGAGTATGGGCTTAAAAATCCAAATTTTGTTAAAGAGCTAGAGATGATGCAAAGATCAAAGAAGCTGAGCAAGTTTTTTAAAGGGGGAAGTTTTTAATTTGTTGGCGTAGAAAGCAACACCTAATTTGAAATGTTATGCTTTTTTTCTTTACCTCTAGCATTTGCTTAATATTTAAAATTATGTTATAATTATAGTAGTATAAATAAAAATAAAAATGCTTAATACAAAAATAAATTCCAAAGTTGTAATATTTATGGTTGTGATTGGGTTTGTCCTATCTTTAGGGTCTGTTGTGGGATATCTGGTTGAACGTAAGTCCGACTCAGCGGCTTCAAATTTGAAGTCGGCAGCCCCTGCGCAAGTTGTCGCAAAACCCAAATACACCCCAAACGATCTCACTGGTTTTGAGCTAAATTTTCAAAATTTGTATTGCGATGCTATGCAGTTAGCGTTTAATTTTTGGGAGGATATGAATTCAACAAAATACAACTCATACATCGACTCCAATAACAACGATGTTCCGAAAATGCGAGTTATCGGAAAGAAATATCAAACAATGCGCGAATCATTGAACATTGATGCAGGATTAACTAACTTAGCTAATTCAGTCCTAAAAGATGAATTTCCTGAATCACTAAGATTATTGCAACAATCTTGGCGCCATTTAAATGAATGGATTGATGGTAATGCCAATTTGGCTTCATTTGATGAATTTAAAAATGAAGTTTCACCAACTCTTGAGTCCTACAGTATATCCATGGAATTTACGGCTGGTGCATATAAGCGCGAAATCGGTTACTTGTTTTTCGATTATCCTGAATTGGAAACTAAAATGACCACGGGTTTTACGGATTTAGAAGACTTATGTACATCAATGATAGCCCTTATGGAAGCCAACAAAGAAAAAGAGGCGAGTATAACACAGCTTTATGAGTATCCTGGAAATCCAATTAAATATGATGTAAAAAACTTTGATGAAAATGTTAAGCGAATACAAGAGAGGTTGGTGTATTTTGGCTATAAAGTCACAATTGATGGTTACTTTGGTAATGAAACCAAAAATGCAGTTATAGCTTTTCAGAAAAGAAATAGCTTTGAGACCGATGGCATTGTTGGCCCAATAACTTGGGAAGCGTTATTTCAAGATAAAGAAGCTGAGTCCGCTTTTATTAATATCCCCAATTACGACACCATGAATCGCGCAAGTAATAATGCCTATTATATTTATGGTACAACTTCGGATAATTGTGTGCGAGTCACAGTATTAGCTTCAAATCCAAGCACAGGTATCAAAGATACTTACCAACTTAAAGAATATAAACCAGGTGATACCTCCTTTAAATATGGCATACGGGAAGATTGGAATAACTTGAGTGAGGGTGATAACACATACAAATTCACCGCTTATTGCGAAGGCAATCAAGTTAAATCAGCAAGTACTACATTAACCTATACGGTAACAAAGCCAACTTACTATTATCCAACGACAACGACCTTGCCAACTAATAATTGCGACCCCAACTATTCCGGCTGTGTACCAATTGCAAGTGATGTTGATTGTGCCGGAGGGGGTGGCAATGGTCCAGCATATGTCTACGGTTCCGTGAGAGTGATAGGGAGCGATATTTATGATTTAGACAGAGATAATGATGGTTACGGTTGTGAATAAGTGCTTAATTTAAGTGTTATATCTCTTATTCCTCACATGCCTCCACACAAAATAAGTTCCGGCGACGAGTAGTAGTACCGCGACGGTGATGGAGAGGTATTCGGAATAGTGGCGTATCATTCCCCAGTTTTTGCCGAGTAGGTAACCGCAGTAGGTCAGGAAGGTGTTCCACATTGTTGCGCCGAGGATTGTATAGAGGCAGAACTTGCCGAGGTCCATTTTGCCGATGCCGGCGGGGATGGAGATGAGGTGGCGGACAACGGGGACGAAACGGCTGATGAAAATAGTTTTTGCGCCTTTTTTACTGAACCAGTGTTCGGTTTTTTCAAGGTCGGAGACGTCGAGCAGTAAATATTTGCCGAGTTTTAAAACGAATTTTTTTCCGCCGTAATAACCTATCCAGTAGGAGATGAGCGAGCCTATTAAACTGCCGATGGAACTGGCGAGGACGACCAGTCCGAAATTCATTGTTTTTTCCGCTACCAGAAACCCCGCGAAAGGCATCACGAGTTCGGATGGCAATGGGAATATCATGCTTTCAAGCGCCATCAGTATCGCGATTCCGGGATAGCCGAGGAAGTCGATTGTGTTTATGGCGAACTGGCCGATACTGCCAAGTAAGCCCGACAAAAATTCTCCGACGTTTATGTGCAGATAGCTCAATAAAACTCCCAGCATTACAAGGAGCGCGATCATTACCGCCGGTATTTTATATTTATTTTTCATGTGACTGTATTCTTTTGCTTTCATTGATTATTTCGGTATAAAGTTTTTTTATCAGCAGGGGATTAAGGCCATGTTTTTTCGCGAGTTTTGCCCTTTCCAGGAGCATTTCGGCTTCACGCTTATCATCCTGCACGGGAATACCTGTTTTCTTTTTGATCTCACCGAGTTTTACGACAAGATCCTTTCTTTTCGCGAGAAGGGCTATCAGTTTTTTATCTATCGCGTCGATTTTATTGCGGATTTGTTTCATACGGGATAACGATGTAAGGATAGTGCATGTGCATGTGCATGTGCAAGTATTATAAAAAGTTTTTTAAAACACACTTGCACTTGCTCTTGCACTTGCACTTAGTTTTCAAAATCATTTGTCCAATCCGCTTACCTATGGTAAAATACCCCTCGATATTAACTCAAATGTTATGGCAGACCAAAATGATCCAAAAGCAACGAACCCTCAAGGTGGCGGTCAGCAGACTGGCGGTCAGCAGACTGGCGGTCAGCAGACTGGCGGTCAGCAGACCGGTGGTCAGGGCGGTACGCAGAAAGACCTTAGCGGAATAATGGAGGAAAATGTGGATATCAGTTCACTTGTCGCGAATGCCGGCAATCAGCAACAGCAACAGCAGTTTTTGAGCAGTGTTAAAATTCCACCGCATCCAAACACAAAATTCGACGAGAGCAAATTCGTTCAGCTTTTGGCCGGTTCGATATCTCTTACAGTTACGGAGAAAAAACGCATCATCGAGGCTATTCCGCAGCTTTCACAATTCCAGATAGACGAACTTATCAAGATATTCGAAGAGGAAAAGGGTAAATTCGCCGAACTTGAAAAGAAACATGCTGAACAGGTCAAGGAGCTTGAGGAAAAACACAAAGGTTCATGGCAGGATGTCGAGTCTAAAGCTGAAGAAGATAAAAAACGTGCTGAGGAGCAACAAAAGGCGGAGGATATTAAAAAACAGCTCGGCTTATAAATATTTCTGATTTCGGATTTCAGATTTCGGATTCGATGTAATATTTAAGATTTTACATTTTTTGTTTTTGTGATATATTAACGCCTCAATTTGAATTTATTGAATAATTTTGTATTAAGATGAATAAAGAGGAATTAGAAAAACGGACTTTAGAGTTCGGCAAAAATTTAATCAGAGTCATAAATAAACTTCCCAACAATCAAGTTAATTATAAGATTAGTGGTCAGGTTATTGATTCTGGCACAAGTATTGGTGCCAATTACAGAGAGGCAAACGCTTCAGAATCGCCAAAGGATTTTAAGCATAAAATCAATTTATCTTTTAAAGAGGCGAAGGAAACCAAGTATTGGCTGGATATATTGATTACCAATAACCCTGATTCTGCCGGTGAATTGGGAGTTTTGCATAAAGAGTCTGATGAATTGATGCGGATTTTTGGCAAAGCGGTAACAACCTGCCGAGAGAATGCAGAAATGCGATATACCAAATAAGAATACAAAATCTGGAATCTAAAATGGGAATCTGAAATCAGAAATCCGAAATCTGAAATAAGTGTTATTTCTTTGCTGTCGCCAACTCCTTTACTCTTTTAGCCGGCGCGGTTTTTTTAGCACCTGTGAAAGTAAACTCATCCTTGCCTTCGGCGCGGTCTATCTTCACCTGTGTGCCTTCTTTGAATTCACCGTCCAGAATGCGCTCGGCTATAGGATCCTCGATGATATCCTGTATTTTTCTTCGTACAGGGCGGGCGCCGTATTCCGGTTTATAGCTTAGCTGGGCTAAAAGTTCGATGGCTTTAGGCGTAGCTTCGATTGTGATCCTCTTATCCTTAAGCCTGTCACTCAGTTCGTTCAGCTGAAGTTTCACGATGTCTTCGATCATCTGTTTGTTGAGAGGCTTGAACACTATGGTCTTATCAACGCGGTTTAGGAATTCCGGCCTGAAGGCGTCTTTCAGCTCTTTTAACACCTGTTCCTTTTTCACATTGAAGTCATCTTCGGCCTGTTTCAGCTTATCGTCGGAAAGGTTAAAGCCGATTTTCGCGGCTTCCGCGGTCAGCGCTTTGGCCCCTAAGTTGCTGGTCATGATGATAATGGTATTCCTGAAGTCCACTTTTTTGCCTTTGGCGTCAGTCAGGTAGCCGTCTTCCAATACTTGAAGCAGTATATTGAAGAACTCAGGATGCGCTTTTTCTATTTCGTCAAAAAGCACGACTGAATATGGTTTTCTGCGCACGGCTTCGGTCAGCTGTCCGCCTTCCTCGTAGCCCACATATCCGGCTGTAGCGCCGACAAGGCGGGATACGTTGTGGCGTTCCATGAATTCGCTCATATCTATTTTTATCAGGGCATCCTTGTTGTTGTATATCTCGTTCGCGATGGTCTTCACAAGTTCGGTTTTACCGACACCTGTAGGGCCAAGGAAGATAAAGGAACCTATCGGGCGGTTAGGGGAGGCGATGCCGACGCGTGAACGGCGTATGGCTTTGGCGACCTCGTTTATGGCTTCATCCTGGCCGATGATGAACTTGTTCAATACCGTTTCCAGATGAGCCAGTTTCTTGCCCTCGTCTTTTACTATTTTTGTGACAGGAATGCCTGTCATCTTACCGATTATTTTGGCTATATCCTCTTCATCTATCTTTGCTTTCTGGCTTTTCTGCTGAATCGATATTTTTATCTCATCTATCTCTTTCAGCATCTGTTCTTTTTCCTCTTTCAGTTTTGACGCTTTCTCATATTCCTGACCCATCACGAATTTTTCTATATTCTTTTCGATCTTGACGATGGCTTCTTTTTTCTCCTGTATTTCCGGAACATTTACCTGTGATCTTGCCCCCTTAAGCGCGGCGGCCTCGTCGATAAGGTCTATCGCCTTATCCGGCAGGAAGCGTTCGGTCAGATATCTTTTTGAAAGTGTGATAGCCGCGGAAATAGCTTCATCGGAAATAGTGAGGTTGTGGAATTTTTCGTAAGTCGGGCGCAGGCCTGTAAGTATCTTGGTGCAATCCTCGACACTTGGTTCTTCGGCTACTATAGCCTGAAAGCGCCTTTCCAAAGCTTTGTCTTTTTCAATGTGTTTTCGGTATTCATCCGTTGTTGTGGCTCCGATTATCTGCATATTGCCTCGTGATAACGCCGGTTTTAAAAGATTCGCGGCATCCATACTGCCTTCCGCGGAACCGGTGCCTGTAAGCGTGTGGATCTCATCGATAAAAAGTATTATCTCGTTATCGGATTTCGTCGCTTCCTCGATGATACTCTTCATCCTTTCCTCGAATTCACCCCGGTACTTGGTGCCGGCGATGACGTTGCTTAAGGAAAGCGAAAGTATTTTTTTATTGGATAGGGAATCAGGCACTTTACCTTCCACCATAGCCTGCGCGAGGCCTTCCACGATGGCAGTTTTACCTACGCCGGATTCACCGATGATGACGGGATTGTTTTTAGTTTTTCGGTTAAGGATGTGTATCATCCTTTCTATCTCTTCCTCTCGGCCGATTATAGGGTCGAGTTCGCCTTTCTGGTATTTTTCGTTAAGGTTTGTGGCGAAATAATCAAGCGCCGGAGTTTTGCTTTTTTTCATCTTCCTTGGGTCCGGTCCGGGCCCTATGTTTCCGGGCATCATGCCCTGTACCCCCGGCTCCTTATGCTGAAAGGCATCTGTGTAATCAGTCTGCTGTCCGGGTGAGAAAATAACGCCCTGAAGCCCCTGCAAGAATTTGTCGAGAGATGTGTTTATCTGGTTAACATCGCGCTTTCTGGCATTAGCCATCTGCTCGAACATCTCCTCGATCTGTTTTTGGAAGTCTTTCGGATTTATTTCCATGTTTTCCAATATCACCGTAGCTGCGCACTTTTCCTGAGATACCAAGGCATAAAGCAAGTGTTCCGTGCCGATGAATGGGTGATTGTATCTGTGAGCCACGCGTACGGCATCCTCGATAATCGATGTAAGGTATGTGGAAAGGCCGTGCTGGACGTTCTTGGCTTCAGGCTCCTGATTGGAGGCAGAGTTTAATATCATGCGCACGTTCTCCAGTGAAACTCCCGCGCCTGTAAGAATTGAGAAGGCTAGCGAGCGGGGATTATTCAAAAGGCCGATAAGCAGATGCTCACTGCCGATATACGGCAAACCATGCTTCCTGGATTCTTCCTCAGCAATGCTTAATGCCTGTTTCGCGTTAGGCGTAAATCTTTCGAATGGACTCATTTTTTAATTTTTAATTTTAAATTTATAATTTTTAAATAAATTTCAATCTACAATCTATAATCTACAATCTCGAATGTAATTATACCTTATTTAAGCTCAAAAGTTAAGGCTTGGAAGTCAGTTTTGAGTTGATAAAATCAGGATTTCCGTTTATAAAATCTTTGACCTGCTGTGGTTTTTTTCCTTCCATCTGCACTATCATCGGAGAAATCGCGCCACTCCCCGCAGATATCATCGTTTCGCCATTTTCCTTAAATACCGTACCGGTTTCGGCTTTAGCTGAAGCGGTTTTTACCTCGGCAGACAGTATTTTTAAAAGCTTTCCGCTGAAGTAAGTGTAAGCTGATGGCCAGCCTGCAAAAGCCCGTATTTTGCGGTTTATTTTCTCGGCGCTTTCCGACCAGTCTATATTTCCGTCAGTTTTAGATATTTTAATGGAGTATGTGGCGTTTTTCTCATTCTGATCTATAGGTTTTGATATACCATTTATTGCCTCGTAAAGCGCTGACGGTATTTTCTGCGCCGTGAGATGCGATAATTTTTCACTTAATTCGATCGAATTATCCGTGTTCTTCATAGCTATCTTAAACTGCGCGTAAACAGGCCCGGTATCCATGTGTTCGGCCATTCGCATAAGGCTCACACCGGTTTCCTTATCACCATTAAGCAGCGCGCTTTGGATAGGGGACGCGCCCCGGTATTGCGGGAGCAGGGAAGCGTGTATATTCAGGCATCCATGTGATGGTATGGCAAGCACCTTCGCGCTGAATATCTGACCGTATGCCATTACGATGATCGCGTCGGGTTTTTCCGCGGATATTATTCCAATACTTTCTAACGAGTTGATGTTTTCGGGCTGGAATATTTTTAACGAAAGACCAAGCGCTTCTCTTTTGACAGGAGAGTGCGTCAGTTCCATTTTCCGTCCTGCAGGTTTGTCCATCTGTGTAATCACGAGGCAGACATCGAACCTGCTGTCTTCGCTTAAAGCTCTTAGCAATGGCGTTGCTATATTGGCTGTTCCGGCGAAGATGATTTTTATTTTTTTATCCATATTTTGTTCATGGGTAATTATACAATATAAACTCTAAACTCAAAACTCTAAACTCTAAACTCTAAGATAACAAATCAAATGTTATTCTTTTTTTATTTTTTGATTACAACATAATATTTAAAAAACCTTGCTACCTTAAATCCTTGATAACATTGTCAAAATTAATTAGTTTTAACCCCTATCACGTGTCGATATAAAAATACTAAAAAATCAAAATGGAACTTGATAAAAACCAAGTAAAATCAATAGGCGCGCTGATCGAGAGGTCAAAACGCATACTTATAATCCCGCATAAAAACCCTGATGGAGATACCATAGGAGGTGCTTTGGGTCTGTATCAGGTCTTTCTGAATATGGGTAAAGAGCCGGAGATATCGTGTTACGACGAACCGCCTCCGGTATTTTCGTTTTTGCCGAATATCGAGAGGGTAAAAACCGGTTTAGGAAACCTTGATTATGATTCCATTTTTATTCTTGATGCAGGTGCTACACATCTTACAGGATTCAATGAATCCCATCCCAAGCTTTTTGATAAATCTCTGGAAGTTGTAAATATCGACCATCATCCTTCCAACGACTATTACGGCAGATATAACCTTGTTGTGACTGACGCGTCTTCCGTTACGATGATACTTTATGAACTTTGCGCACAACTAGGACTTCCCATGGATCGCAATGCCGCGACTTGTTTTCTGACAGGCATCTACACGGATACGGGCAGTATGATGCACTCCAATACTTCACCCGATACCCTTATAGTTGCTTCAAGACTTCTTGCCAAGGGTGCCAATCTCAGAAGTATTTCAAAGGATATCTTTAACACTACAAAAGTGTCCACGATGCGCCTTTGGGGGCGTGTGCTAAGGGGCACTTACCAGACCGATGACGGGGTCACTATGTCCGTGATCACCAAAAAGGATTTTGAGGATACCGGTGCCGATTATTCCGAGATGTCCGGAGCCGTGGATTACGTGAATTCCGTGCCCGGTTCAAAATACAGCGTAATACTTACAGAACGCGACGGAAAAGTGAAAGGTTCGCTCAGGACATTACGGGATGAGGTCGATGTCGCCCAGATAGCCAGCCAGTATGGCGGGGGAGGGCATACCAAGGCCGCTGGTTTCACGTTGTCCGGTTCATTGGAAAAGGAAATAAGATGGAAAATCGTAGAATAGGGTGTTTGCTATATTTATTAAAATATTCTTAAATATAATTTAACATTGACAAAATACGTAATTTAATTATAAAATATGTGTGAATTGATTAGTAACAGTACAAGGGGGTTAAGTGAAAAGATTCAAAAATTAAGACAAAACCGCTAATATTACTAAAGTTCTTTGTCTTCCAATTTATGTTTATTTATTACGATATCGACGGCGATGATTCCGGTGTGCTACCAACAGATCCACCGGGAAGCGAATTAGAGCATCATGAGAATGGTAACTCTACTGATGCGACTATTAAAGATGTCCGTAAGGCTCTTGTAAGTACGGGGGGTGGTGACAAAGCTAAAAAAGATCAAGATGATATACCATGCGAATTGGATTCCGGAGGATTGAAATCGCTGAACCCATCAGGACCAGTTGCGCCTGTTCAGCTTAGTCTTTCTTTCGTGGATGCAATAGATAGGGTCGACTCTGATGAGATCCCTAAATACGATGGAGTACAAGAACCCGATACAGCAGATAAGGAAGGTGAAAAGTTTGTGCATGATGCCAATGGCACTATTTCTGATGATGGAGTGGTAAATGGCAGCCCTCAGGTAGAAAATAGAGATGGATTTGGGAATATATCTTTTGTTGGTGACCCAAAGCCTCTTAGTTTGGAAGAAATTGAGGAACGCCGGATGAGAGTGAGAATATATTCCGCTTTTGACAAAGAAACGCTCGAAACAAGAATGCTTGTAGGACGAGTCAGAAGGCTTCTTGCTACAGGTGATGAAGTGAAGGCTCTGAGAATATTGGAAGAAGAACTGCGATTTGTCGCAAAGCTACGCTATAATCATGAACATCAGCAGGGGACACATGAATTTTCGGAAGTCACAGATGATTATACGGAATTTGCCAAGTTTTTTATAAGAGAGGCCGGTATAGGTAAAACTTCCACAGTTCTTGATATGGGTTGCGGCTTTTTAAGGGATACTATAGCTTTTGCAAAAGAGGGTGCAAAGGTTACAGCGGTTGATGCGAGTTCCTATGCCATAGAATCCGGCAATAGATTCATTGCCGGTAAACCATATGCAGATAAAATAACTACCCTCAATGATGATTTTATACAATTCTTATATACCGCTTCTCCGGGGAGTTTTACTCATATCCATACGTGTTCAAGCTCTCATTATCGTCCGCCTACAATATTAATGAGAGACCTAAGACGAATGCATACCATACTTTCCCCTAACGGCGGTTATCTATGTATGGCTATAAAAACAAATCAATCTGATTCCAGAGCAAAACAAGTTCCTTTGACTATGGGGCCTTATCATTGCGGTATAGATCCGAGAGATAGGATATTCAGGATATACCCAGAAAAACTTGCAATAGATGATATGGTAAGAGGAGCAGGTTTCACTATACAGGAGGCTTTTACATCAAGAAACAACGGATATGACGTAAAAGGCGAGGTCGAAGTATTCCGAGTTATAATAGCCAAAGCCGAAAAAGAAATGATGAAAATCATAAGCCGTTAGGGATCTGGCTTTTATCAGATCTTAAATGCTTTTTTTGTGTAATCTTTCCATGTAAGCATAAAGATCGATTTGAACATGTTGGCTACGGTCTCGCTTTCAATTATGACACCAATAGGAGATTCTTTTCTTAGCGACATTATCGCTACTTTATTTCCGAATATCCTCACTTCTCCGTCTATAGGGAATAGTTCATGCGGGATATACAGGACTTTTCTTAGTTCACGTTTATCTTTATGCATATTCTTATTGTTTCTGTCGTAATATGGCATTATCGCGTGTGCGGTTATCCCCATTTCATTTCTTTTCCTTATATATTCATCTGTAAAATCCCCTAATGTGCCATAGATTTTTGATATGTCCCCGTAACGATAATAATCTTTACCTTCGCGAAGCACTTCTTCATATATCTGCTTTAGGCCATCTATACCTTCGTAGTAACGTATTTTTGGTATGTTCTCCTCTTTTATATCCTCTTGTATGGTAAGCATAGGAAGCGCATCCATAATAGCTTTATTCATCTGCGCTACTTTATTCCCTTTTTCCTCTACAAGGTTTTTTAGCCTGTTTTCTGGATCCTCAGCGAAAAAACAAGTTATACCATGTTTTATAGTTTTGGTGACCAGACCTACCTTTGCCAGATGTAGTAGCATCTTATAAACCGTGGTACGGTTCATGTTCATCTTATTCGCTATAATGCTGGCCGGCTGATGGCCTGCCGTCCTGACTAATGTTATGTAGAGTTCAGCCTCTTTTTTGGAAAGGCCGAATTCTTTGAGGGCTTGTATTATTTCCATACATTTTGTTGATTAAAACTGTTGTGAAAGAGTAAGAACACCCGTATTTTACCTTATGCCTAAGCAAAAATCAATAGTTTGTTATGGTCGTTTGACAATCCGCTTGTTTTTCATTATCATTAGGTCGCTAACAAATCAGAGATATGCGGACAAAAAAACACGAAGAAGTTAGCAACAGCATCGCGGGAGGGCAACTTTATTAGGAAATAGGGGGTGTTTACACCCCCTTTTTCCTACATATTAATACAGATATGATAAGTCAATTCATTACACCACAGGCTTCTTCCAGAGAGCATCTTAAGCTTGCTGTAAAGCTCCAGAATGAAATGAATTTGAATTTTCTGGATCATATAATGTATGACGTAAACGATGCGCTTACTTCCATCCTCGCGCTTTGTGATATGGAGGATATGAAAAGCATCCCCAAGGTAAAAACATATATACAAAGGGTCAATCAGTTACTTAAAGACATTCATGTGTATCAGAATGTGGACATATTCAACATAAACCATGTCGTTGAAAACGTAATAGATGTCATAAAATATCATTTCAAAAATAAAACTAAAATCGATTATTCCTTCGCCAGCGTTAATGCTTTGACAGAGGGCGATCAGTTGAGACTTGAACAAACCCTTCTATATATATTTATTGAGATGATGTCTGTAGCCAATGAAGCAGATGAATCTAAGATATTTGTTTCACTCCATCAAAAAGAGAAGGACGCACAAATACTTATAAAAAAGAATAATTTTAATTTTTCCGATGCATCCGTCGCGGAAATCAATAAATTAAAGGAAGGTTTCTCCGGAAGTTTGCAAATGGAGAACAGCAATAACCAGATCACAATAAGCATAAAAGTGCCTTTGAGCTTTAAAAAGCCAAAGCGTACTGATGTGAATATACAGGAGCCGGTTTCACACATAAAAGTATCTACACCCAAAATCATAAGTCAGCAGAATGTAAGTACATTCTCGAGATGATAGATATGGTTTGATTTGTCTCGCCGGAAAGACTCTGTCGAGGTTATTAATGATGCCCAAAAAAAGAAATTAAATGGCTTCGAAAAAAAATCACAATTGCATTCAGCGCTCTCTTATCGTAAAATTCACTAGCAGTTTAATGTGCTCAGGTGGTGGAACCTGCCTGCCGGCAGGCAGGTTGGTAGACACACAGAGTATTTAAAATCAATGCGTTAATGTGCTCAGGTGGTGGAATTGGTAGACACGCCAGCTTGAGGGGCTGGTCCCAGCTTTTTATGGGGTGGAGGTTCAAGTCCTCTCCTGAGCACCATTACTACTACCACGACCCGCCACCGCCTCCTCCGCCACCACCACCGGAAAATCCGCCGGAAAACCCGCTTCCTCCGCTTCCGCTGGAACTTGACCTGGACGCGAAGGACTGCTGTACCTGGCTGGACATACTGTTCATGCTATTAATAAATACCGGCATGTTGAATCCTTTCTGGTTTCCTTTATACCAGTCAGGAGAATCCTTGAGCACTCCATCAAAAGCCTTGCTCCATTTTTTAACTATATTCAGTGTCATCGCGTAGGGGAGTAATTCGTAGAAAAGATTTTCTTTTTCCTGGAACTTAAGCCTGTCCTTTTCGGCTGTTTCCATATAAAGCCTGAAGCCAAGGATCTTTTGGTATGCCTCGGTGCCTTTTTCAGTTTTCTGCGGCATGGATCTCGCGAATATCAATGTGAGGAAACCGTTTATAAATATGAATGTCGAAAAACCCGTACTTAAAAATGCGATTTCGATAAAAGTGATGAAGAATGACACGAAAATCAGCAAAAATCCCTTTATTATATATTTTGTGCGAGTTTTATCCGGCGATTGCGGGAAGTATTCCTTTTTTACAAGACTCTCATAAACGATTTCCTTAAGTTTCGGGAGCTTTGTGTAGAAGTTATTCCTTAGTTCCGAAAGTTTTTTAGTCTGCTTGCTTTCGAATATATCTTCCATAAGCCTGTTTTCAAATTCATTCAATACAGTCGGTTTACCCGGTTTCGGTGTCGTGCGGATAAGTTCGTAATCGTTTGGGGTTTTAAATATCCATAATTTTACACCTGGGATCTCTTTTATCGTCAGAAAACCGCGGACCGCCAAATCGATTATCGTGGAAGATATATCGCGCATGTCGGCCCTTTCATCCACAAGCGAGCCCATTTCAACAGGGGGTAGTTTATCAGGAGCCTCATATTCGGCGATTATAGTCTTATCTTTGCCTTTATCGCGCCCTTTCCTGTAAAACGTGATTATCGGTTCGATGCCGATAAAAAGCATCAGAAGCGCGTAAGTCGCGCCCAATATCCTGCGCCACCATAGCATGGAAACATCTATATTGATCTCCTTGGCTTCACCGGCAGAAAGTCCTACTTCCGTTATTCCGGAATCGGAATAGCTCCACTTCTTCAATTGCACTTTATAATTTCCCGGCGGAAGATCGAGCGTGCAATCCGCTTCGCATGAAGGTTCAGGATTATCATTCAGATAGACATCCCCGCCGGATATATTGCTCATCACTTTAAGGCTGGCCGGTTGTGTTAAAAAACCTTTCGGTATTCCTACGACTATCGTCAGGCCTTCATAGGGCTGGAATTCACGCGTTGCGAAGAATGTGACCATACCGTCCGCCGTATTCGCTGTACAGTCGTCCCCTTCACTTCCAATAGAACCCGTGTAACAGGCTGTGGTTATATCGCTTTTTCTTATGCCATCCGGCAGATGTATCACCGCGGACGCGTTTTTTATATACGTTTCCCAAAAATTTCCTGTCGCGTTCCAGTAAAGTTCGTCATGGTCTTCAAAAAAACGAATACCTCCGGAAACATCATATCTGATTTTATATGTCTGAGGTCCATTTATTAATGTATTAGCGTCTCCTATTTTTATTCGCGTGCCGTAATCAAAAGATTCGATGGTGTAGTTCCATGGTTCATCATTCTCGTTGAGCACTTCTTTTATTTCCGCGCTTATAAGCTGAGTATCCAGATCCCTGAAAATCCCATGGCGATCCTGCGTGAAATTCACTTCGATGTTTTCGGTTACACTGAAAGTGCTATCTGGGTTCAAGGTTATATCATCCTGGAAGCTGGTTATATCAAAAGCCTCTTGGGCATATGCCTGGTTTGAAAGCGTTAGGAATAAGACGAAAGAGGATATAAGAAAAATAGTTTTTTTCATAATCGGATTTTATATTGGCCTTATTATACCAATTCCCAATGACCAATAAAGCTGTCAGCAGTAAGCGGTAAGCTGTAAGCCTAAATATATGAGTTTGTAGTTTAAACTCCTGACAATATATCAAGGCTTATAGCTGATTGCTGACAGCTTACCGCTCTACTGTTTCGCCTCTTCCAGTTTCACTTTTATATCCATCTGCTCTCCGCTGCGCCAGACTTTCATGATTATTTCATCTCCTGGTTTTTTCTTGGAGACTATGACATGCAGAGGATTTTCAGTTGTGACTTTTTCTCCGTCTATTTCAAGGATGACATCTTTTATCTGAAGTCCCGCTTTATCCGCAGGGCTTGCAGGCACAACAGCGAATTCTCCGGCAGATTCGTTGTCTGTAAGAAGCGCGCCATGGTCCACATCTATCTGCAGTTCCTTGGCTTTATCGGCATCAAGCATCATGAAGCGCACACCAAGATAAGGCCTGACTATTTTTCCGTAAGTCTTCACACTTTCTATGATGGATTTAACATCGTTTATCGGTATCGCGAAGCCAATTCCTTGCGCCCCTGCGGCGATTGCCGTGTTTATACCTATCACTTCACCGTCCAGATTCACAAGCGGGCCACCGCTATTGCCGGGGTTTATCGCCGCGTCCGTCTGTATAAGGTTTATAAGGCTTTCCGTGGATTGCACGGTGCCCGCGTTTATGGAGCGTCCCTTCGCGCTTATCACGCCTGTTGTAACGGTATTCTCATATTCCGCGAGGGCATTGCCTATAGCTACTACTTTTTGTCCGATCTGGAGTTTATCCGAGTCGCCAAGCTGTGCAACGGGAAGGCCATCAAGTTTACTGTCGTTTTCGCCTTTCATGCGGAGTATCGCGATGTCGTTTACAGTATCCGTGCTTACTACTTCCGCGGAGTATTCCTTCTGGTCATTTGTTATCACGGTATATTCCGCCTCAGTATCGGAGACTACATGCCGGTTTGTTATTACAAGCCCGTCCGCCGTTACTATAAACCCGCTGCCTCCGCCGACTTTCTGCGTGTATTTTTTTATATTCCCGGATTCATCCCTGTCGTATTCCGGCATTGTGAATAGCTGGTCGCCGAAGAACGGGTCGTTAAAGTTGAATATTTTTTCTTTATATAAAGGAAGGTCTTTGGATATCACTATGCTTACAACACTGGGGCTTATTTTTTTCACAGTCTGTATTATCTGCGAGTCCTCCACATATACCTGTTTTTCGGTAACGCGGGCGGATTCGCTTTCATTTTTTGCGTTCGGAGACATGTTAAAAAGTCTCATAGTCATTCCGCCGCCGGCTATTCCGCCTAACAAGGCTACAATTAAAAGTGTGGCCAGAAAGCCCAATGATGTTTCGGGTTTTTTAATCATAGTGTTTGAATTATTTATTTTTTAAACAAAGCAAAATAGATTTTAGTAATTTTGTTTTTAAAGTGCAAGTGCAAGAGCAAGTGCAAGTCGTTTATATTATTAATTCATACATGCACATGCACTTGGACATGCACATAGTTATCTGATCATTTTCAAAAACTCTTCCTCGTCGATTATTTTCACCCCCAGTTTTTGCGCTGTGTCGTATTTACTTCCCGGTTCCGAGCCGGCGAGGACATAGTCGGTTTCTTTGCTTACGGATGAGCTCGCCTTACCTCCGTTCACACGCACTAATTCCTTAGCCTGATCCCTGCTTAGCGTGGGGAGAGTACCCGTTATCACAAATGTAAGTCCTTTCAGTTTGTCGGATTTTTTTATGCTTCCCGGAATAAGTTTTACACCGCCTTTGGCCAATTTTTCGAGGTATTTTATATTGCGCTCCTTATGGAACCATTCGTATATAGTCTCCGCGACTTTATCTCCGATACCTTCTATCTCCATAAGCTGTTCAAGCGGCATTTTTACTATCTCTTCCGTCAGGTCTTTTATTTCCGACACCTCTATTGTTTTTTTATCCTGCACTTCCTCAAACAGCGCCATCTGGTCCTTTCTCTGCTCCGATGTGACGGTTATTTTGTGGGATGGCAGGGAAATATGATTTGCCAGCATTTCCGCCATTTCCGCGCCCACATGGCGTATACCGAGGGCGAAAAGGAAGCGGGGGACTGAGATTATCTTTGCTTTTTCAATAGCCTCCATCAGGTTCTGTGTTTTTTTGTCCTTGAAAAGGTCGAGATGCAGCAGATCCGAGTATTCCAGCGTGAATATATCCGCGGGATCATCGATGAGTTTCGAGCTTATAAGCTGTTCTATGACCTTTTCGCCAAGGCCGTCGATATCGAATGCTCCGCGCGACACAAAATGCTCAAGCTGTTGCTGGTGTATGGCGTAACAGTTCCTGTTTATACACCTTCTGACCACTTCATCTTTCGGTCTTATTATAGCGCCTCCGCAGACGGGGCAGCGTAATGGCATCCTGAATTTTTTCTCTTTTCCCGTGCGCAGTTCTTTCAAAACGCTTACGACTTCCGGGATAACGTCGCCGGCTTTTTGTATGATCACAGTGTCTCCGACGCGTATATCCTTTCTTTCTATCTCGTCCTCGTTATGAAGTGTGGCACGGCTTACTGTTGAGCCCGCGACCTCCGTCGGTTTTAAAATGGCGACAGGAGTCAGGGCTCCTGTCCGCCCGACCTGCACGTCTATATCCAATATCACAGTTGTGGACTGTTCCGCGGGGAATTTATACGCTATGGCGTGGCGCGGGGATTTTGCCGTAGAGCCCAAAAGTTTCTGGTGGCGAAATTGATTTACTTTTACAACAAGACCGTCTATTAAAAAGGGGAGTGACTCCTTTTTCTTTTCCCAGTGCGAAAGCTCTTTTAGCACTGAATCAAGCCCATTATGATGAACAAAAAATTTGTTCACACGTAATCCGAGCTTCTGCAATAGCTCAAGTGTTTCTTTTTGTGACTGCGGTTTTTCTATGGCTGATTTTTCAGGAAGCGTAAGAGCGTAAAAATACATCTCCAGTTTCCTGCTCGCGGCAATACTCGGATCCAGCTGGCGGACGGTTCCTGCCGCGGCATTACGCGGATTCGCGAAAGGCTCGGCTTCGGTTTTATTTATATCCTCGAAGCTTTTTTTACTCATAAAAACCTCTCCGCCAACCTCTATTATCGGGTAGTCCTCGAGTTTTATGCCATTTATCTCATTAAGCTCCAGCGGTACAGTCTCGATCGTCCTTACCGAGTGTGTCACATCTTCGCCATGCACTCCGTCGCCCCTGGTCACCGCTTTATATAATTTGCCCTTTTCGTAGATAAGAGAGAGATTAAGGCCGTCTATTTTAAGTTCCGTTATATAATCCGGTTTTTCACCCGGAATAAGCTTTAAGTTCCTTTCTTCCCATTCCTTAAGTTCATCGTGCGTAAAACAGTCGGAAAGGGATTGTTTGGGGGTTATATGCTTTATCTTCGCGAATTTGCCGGAAAGCACGGAGCCCACGCGCTGTGTTGGTGAATCGGGCGTAATGAACTCCGGATATTCGTTTTCAAGCTCAATAAGCTCTTTTTTTATCTTATCCCTCGCGCCTTCGGAAACATCGTTCTTATCCAGCACGAAATAGTCGTAATTCCAGTTTTTGAGCCATTCGCGGAGTTTCTCTATGCGTTGTTTTGCTTCCTCTTTACTCATAACCAGTAACATTTAACATTTGACTGGATAAAGATACAACAAACCTGAAAAATTGAAAACCTGAAAAACATCGCAATTATCGAAGGCGAGATTCGCGAATCTCGCCTTCGAAGGCGCGGAAACGTTTCCGCGCCTTCGGGAATGGTCGGTGTTTTCACAGTTTTCAATTTTTCATGGTTATTTCGTGCCGATAGGCTTGTAGAAAAGCCAAAAATTTGATATAATATATAGATATATTCTAATTCCCAATTTCCAATGTCCAATGACCAATTGAGCAAAATCACCGATTTTTTCCGCCCAAACCGCCTTGTTTGGCAGGAAGTTGAAGAATACGGCAGTTCTAATGCCGATGCCGATAGCGATACCGATGTTGATACTGACACCGATATTGAAAGAAGAGAATCAACGGATGATTTTGCGCAAGTCATGCAAATTATAAAACAGGCAAAAAATGAATGTGATACATCAAAAAAAGCAATTTGCTCACTAAATGAAGATGGTAATTGGAATTTAGAGAAGGCAAATCGTTTAAGGAAATTTATAGATGAGCTTGATTATAAGTTTTTCGTAAAAGGGGAAGGTGAGGATAAGTTGGGAAGCACATCAGAACGCCTTAAAAGACTGGAAGGGCAGTTGAATATGGAAAAAATCATCAAGGAGTTTTTAAAGACAAAGGCAAAGGGCGGTTATGAGATAGTTGTTAATGATCCTGTTATTAATGACCACATTGTTTTTCACTATAAAGATGGGTCCACGAAAAGAATTTTTTTGGAGATGTCTTTAAAACCACCGAAACTTTTTTCCGCAGAAGGGCAAAATGAAGGAATAGTAGCACAAATAGAAGAAGCTGTTGGAGAGGAGGGGATTAGTGATTTTTTAAATAAGAATTTGTCGAAGATTAGGGAAATGAAAGAAAAAACAGAGAATAGAACAAAAAGACTTATTGATCATTCAAAAGATTTAAATACTCCTGATTTAGCTTATGCTGAGTTGGAAAGAATAGTTCCAGATCTTCCGGAGGATCTTAGAAATGATTTAAGCGAACCTTTATCAAAGATTGCAGATATTTGGTCTAATGCAACCCTTGGAGAGAACGGTGTGGAAAATATGTCTGGTGTTGCCTATACACTAGCAGTGAGAGAGGTTACAAAAACTATTAGCGAATATTATGGTGTTGAAAACATGCAGGATATTAAAGATCTTGACCCTGATGCGTGGAGTGATTTCTTAGTAATAGGAGAAACTTTTGGTGTGGAATGATAACTAAAATAACAAAAACAAAATTTAAAAAATGATAATTTACTTAAACAAAATCACCGATTCCTTCCGCCCAAACCGCCTGATATGGCAGGAGGTTAATAGTGTCGAGGGTTTTTTTAAGGCAGTTGCGGAAAAGCAAAAAGCCATTAAGGAAGGTGATGAATTTTGCAATTCAGATGTTGAATCGACAGAGGAAGAAGGTAAAAAATTCAAATCAGATATTAAAGATAAGATTTGTTCCCTAAGGGAAAAAGATGAATATGACAAAATAAAACGTTATAAGACATTTATCGATGAATTGTTTGTAAAATTTCTCGTGAATGGTGAAGGGCGGGAGAATGAGAAAAATTCTCTTATGCGCCTTCAGATACTGGAGAGTGAACTTGATATGAAAACTATATTCAAGTGTCTTGAAAAAGCGAGTGGAAAATATGAACTGGTCCCAAAAAACGACCCCAGCAAAATCGTTTTTACCTATGAAAGCGGTGAAAAGGAAATAATTAATCTGGAATTGACCTTGCAGCAAAGGATAAACATACTTGTGCCTTTATTTGGGGCCATAAGGAGGGGGCTGAATCGCATGAGGAGAGAGGAGCCGGAAGCTGTTTCTAAAAATCAAGATAATAGAAGAGCCGAGGATAACACTACCAATCCGCAATATCTTATCGAGCGTTCAGGGACTTTAAATGCCCCCGATTTGGCTTATGCCGAGTTGACATTAATAGCTCCGAGTCTTGATGATGATATTTTGCGTTCACTTAGCGATCCTTTATCAAGGATTGCGGATATTTGGTCGCGCGTAAAATATAATTCCGAATCATCCGATTGGCCAAAACTGTCCGATGAAGATATGGCGGAATATGTGATTCTTGCCCAGCAGGTCGAAGCTATTTTGAAAGAGGGGTTTCCCGGATTGGGCGAAGACAAGTCGACAGCAGATCTTACAAGAGAGGAAAGCGAGGATTTGTTAAATATAGCCGGAACATTTGGTTTAGATTTTTAAAACATCAGAAACAAAATAAAAATGGCAATCGACTTAAGCAACATCATCAGGAATATAATACTAATGGAATCTCCGGACCTTCATCTTCAGGTCGGTAAACCTCCCGTAGTGCGCACAAAAACAGGTGACCTTGTGGAGCTGGACCATGAAAAGAAACTGACGAAAGAGGATATAGAATCCATCAGTAATCAGATAATGACGGATGATCAGAGAGCAGTCTTTGCCGATAAACATCAGGCGGATTTTTCGTATCATATAGGAAACCTGAGCAGATTCAGGGTGAATGTATATGAGGAGAAAAACGGTCCGGCTATGGCTTTCCGCGTTATCTCGGAAAAAATCCCTTCATTCGAGGATCTTGGTCTTGATGATACGGCCAAATATCTTTCCATGCTTCCAAATGGCCTTGTGCTTGTAACAGGCCCTACGGGTATGGGTAAATCCACGACACTGGCCTCGATGATAGATTATGTAAATCAGAACCGAAAATGCCATATCATAACGATCGAGGACCCTATCGAATTCGTTTATGAAAACAATCTCAGCCTTATAACCCAGAGGGAGATAAACGTGCATGTAAACAGTTTCACGGAAGCTATACGCGGGGCGCTAAGGCAGAACCCCGATGTTGTGATGGTAGGTGAAATGCGCGACCTTGAGACAATAGCCGCGGCGGTGACGCTGGCGGAAACAGGGCATCTTGTTTTCTCCACTTTACACACGATGAACGCGGCGCAGACCATAAACAGGATAATCGACGTATTTCCTCCATATCAGCAACAGCAGATAAGGTCACAGCTTTCAGGCGTACTTCGCGGGGTCATTTCCCAGATACTTCTTCCGCGTGCGGATGGTGAGGGGCGAGTGGCCGCGCGTGAAATCATGCTTGTGAATGACGCTATACGAAATTGCATATCCCAGTCGCAAACACACCAGATACCTTCCATAATGCAGTTATCCGGTGAGCAGGGGATGGTATTAATGGATGATTCTCTGGAATATCTTTATAAGCAGGGTGTCATCACGGCAGATCAGGCTTTATCGAAAGCTACAGACCTTGAATCATTACAGCAGAAAATATTAACCATGCAGACAGCCTAATGACAACCGAATCCGTAAAAAAAACACAGGGCCTGATGCATATACAGAACATACTCCGGATAATGGAGGAAAAAAACTTCAAGACAGGGGAATATATTTTTAAGGAAGGCGATGAAGACAGGAATTTCTACCTAGTTTTACATGGTGAAATAGAGATAAGCAAAAAGACTTCCGAGGGTCAATCCAAAGTCATCGCCCAGCTTAAGCAAGGGGAAATACTTGGCGAAGGAGTGCTTTCCGGGATCATAGTTAAGCCCGCTACCGCTCAGGCTGTAAGCGATGTCACACTGCTTGCTTTAAGCACAGATGATTTCGAAGGTCTGTTATCCCGCAATCCAAGGGATGGCGCTGATTTTTTGCTTTCCGTTTTGCAGACGCTTAACGAAAGACTGAACAGGGCGAATGTAAAACTGATAGCTTTATATGAGATAAACAAACTGATGGATGTCTATCGCGATGACCTGAATAATCTTGCGGGTGCGCTTGTGCAGAAACTGCTAACAATAACGGATAGCAAAGATGGAATATTCCTTATTAAAAATCCGTTTGCAGATACCTACAGGGTACTTTATAAAACATCCGACAATATAGATGAAAAGACATTTTCGGAATTTGAGAAAAATAAATCCAGAATAGTCACAAACGGGAGTTATCAGTATCTGTTCGTCGACCTGAAAGGAACAGGTTTTTTGGTGCTCAGAAGAAAAATATCCGATGCGGCATATGAAGACGACCATCTGCGTTTGCTGATACTAATAGCTGAGCAGGCGGGCAATACAATACAATCCGCCGCGCGCAGGGCATCCGATAAGGCCAGAAATATATTACAGCAGAAGAAATTCATACTTTAAAAATGGAACAAAACAAATTCACACCGGAGGATATAGCGAAGAACAAGGACATGGCTGCCCTCGGTTATCTGTGGCTTTTCAGCATAGTCATTTTACTATCGCGCAGAGATAGCCCTTATGCTCAACTCCACGCTGCACAGGGAACAGTGCTTTTTGTGCTTTCCTTGCTTCTTTGGCCAGTCGCGGTTTTAAGATATGGAGAGTTTATTGTCCTCGCGCTTATGGTACTTGGTTTCATACAGGCGGTATCGGGTAATCCTTATCGTATTCCGGTAATTTCAGTCATCGCCGGAGGCGACATCAGGCTTTCCCATTTTAAAAAAGCCTGGCATGTCATAAAGCATACTGTCATTAAAATATTCAAGCCGGAGCATATTACACCGGCATTTCGTGATGAGCTAAATAAACAACAGACCGAACTTAAAACGCAGGAAAAAATGCTTGGCACAGAAGAACAGTTCACCGCTCAGGAGGAAAAGAAACTGTCGTCACTTCTTTACAGGGTGGATGAGGATGAAAAGGAACTTCATAAACTCGAGGACGATGTACATCAGGAATTTGAAAAACTTGAGGATAGCCTGAAAAGAATAGAAGAGAAGGTAGATGAGGTAGTGGGAACTAGAAACTCTAAGCTCTAAAATCAAGCTGTCAGCTATAAGCTATCAGCTATAAGCTATCAGCAATCAGCCTTGATATATTTGTTATGAGTTTAAATATAAACTCATATATTTGGGCTTACTGCTTACTGCTTATGGCTGTCAGCTGACAGTTTAATCGTAATCGGAAATCTAGCTTTCGAGTTTATTGACGCTGCCTGTTAAAAGCTATAAGATGATTGTTGAAAATAAACAAAATATTATGCCAACAACAAAAAAAGGGTATAAACGCGTAATGCTTAAGATCTCCGGCGAGGCACTCGGTGACTCTCGTGGCCAGGGGATAGATACGGAGGCGCTTAACAAGGTTGCAAAGGAGATAGCGGGGCTGAATAAACATGGCATACAGGTCGTTGTCGTAACAGGCGGCGGCAATATTTGGCGATACCGCGATACCAAAAGCGCGGGGATCGAGAGAACAACATCCGATTATATGGGCATGATGGGCACGATTATGAACGGTGTCGCGCTTCAGAGCGCCATAGAACGTTTTGGAGTATATTGCAGAGTCGCCACTTCGCTTGATCTTCCTCAGATCGCGGAACCTTATATCAGGCGCCGCGCGATAAGGCATCTTGAAAAAGGACGTGTCGTCATCTGCGCCGGAGGCACAGGTAATCCTTATTTCACAACAGATACTGCCGCTGCACTGCGCGCTGTGGAGATGAACTGCGAAGTCATATTGAAAGCGACAAAAGTGGATGGCGTGTATACCGCGGATCCTAAAAAACATAAGAACGCGAAACTGTATACCAAATTAAGTTACGACGAGGCCATTGAAAAAAACCTTCAGGTTATGGACCAGACGGCGTTTTCACTTTGTAGAGAAAGCAAGATGAACATAGTCGTCTTCAATATGTACAAAAAAGACTCGATACTAAAAGCGGCCATGGGCGAAAAAATCGGCACATTTGTCAGTTAAATATTTTTTAATCCATTCAATTATGCCAGATGCAATTTTAAATGAAGTAAAATTAAAGACGAACAAAGCTGTGGAATTCCTGCAGACGGAATTTTCCAAGCTCCAGACGGGGCGCGCCAACGCGGCTTTAGTGGAAAATGTAATGGTGGAAAGCTACGGGGCGATGATGCCACTTAAAGGTCTTGCCAGCATATCAGTTCCGGAGTCTAACCAGATAGCCATTCAGCCATGGAGCCGTGACCAGATAACCAGTATCGAGAAGGCTATAACTGCCGCCAATCTTGGCCTTAACCCGCGAAGCGACGGTATCGTTATACGCCTTACATTACCGCCTCTTACGGAAGAAAGGCGCAAGGATCTTGTAAAACTCGTCCACAAATACGCCGAGGATGCCAAAATAGCAGGAAGAAACGCCAGACACGAATCCCTTACCAAGCTTAAGAATATGGAGAAAGAAAAGGAAATAAGCGAAGACCTTCTTAATTCAAAGGAAAAAGAACTTCAGAAAATAGTCGATGATTTTAATGCGAAAGTGGAGGATATGGCGAAGAAGAAAGAGAAGGATGTTATGACAGTTTAATTTTTAACAAAGAGCTATAAGCTATCAGCAATCAGCTATCAGCTAATCAGCTGGTTTATAAGCTATGCTGATCCGCTGATAGCTTATAAGCTGATAGTTATTTATGATAATACTTACCGTAATAGCGTTCATAATCATCTTCTCCCTTCTCATCCTTGTGCATGAACTTGGTCATTTTTGTATGGCAAGGCGCGCGGGCGTTAAGGTGGAGGAATTCGGCATAGGTCTTCCGCCAAAAGCCAAAGCGCTTTTTAAGGATAAAAAAGGCACAGTATATTCGCTTAACTGGATACCTTTCGGCGGTTTTGTGCGTATGTATGGCGAGGACAGTTATGATCCGAAGACACTTAAGGATAAAAACAGTTTCGCTTCAAAATCCATTTTACAAAGGACATCCATCATACTGGCCGGTGTCATTATGAACTTCATCCTCGCGTGGGTGCTTATAACCATAGGTTTCAGCATAGGCATGAAACCGTTCCTTGTTACTCCGGAAGATATACAGAAAGGCGTAAGCGCGGGCCTTGTGGAGACACAGCAGGTCCTTTATGTGCACGAGATACTTCCCGGTTCGCCTTTATCCGAAACTGATCTTAAGGTAGGAGATGCTATCTCTGAAATAAACGGCAATCCTGTTCCTACAGCTGAGGATTTTGGTTCTTTTTTAAAGCCAAATGAATTAGTCCAGCTTACTATCTTACGAAATTCAAAGAACGGCATTCTTAATGCGATGGCCGATGGCGAAGGAAAGCTTGGTTTTGTGATATCCACAGAAGATATGGTGCTTAATGTTAAAAATGTCCGTTACCCTATATATAAGGCGCCGGTGGAAGCTATAAAAGAGGTCGGCAGACTTTCCGTACTAACCGTCAAAATGCTCGGAGATGTGATAGTAAGCATAGTCGCCAAGTTCACTGTGCCGGAAGGCGTAGCAGGGCCTGTCGGCATAGCCAAGATGACACATTATTTCGTTCAGCAGGGCATGATGGCGCTTGTACAGTTCACCGCGCTTATATCCATATCATTGGGGGTTATAAACGTGATGCCTTTTCCGGCTCTGGATGGCGGAAGGTTCCTGTTTATAATATTCGAGATCATCACGCGCAAAAAAGCTAGCGCCAAATGGGAAAGCAGGATACATACCATCGGTTTCGGGCTTCTTATGCTGCTTATTTTTATCATCACGTGGAACGATATACTACAGTTATTCCGATAAGATGATGTCTTTTACACTGCGTCAACAAAAACCACTTTCCAAAAATCCGGAAATTGGATAATATGATGTTCCAAAAAAGTTAAAACAAAAAGCAAGAATATCCTCCGTGCCGTTATTTTGTAATTCTCTTTGCTTTGTCCGAAATAAACCTCAAAGACCTCTGGCTCGCCATAATAGATAAGCTTTTTGAAAAGCTTGATAGGGCGCAGATAATAACCTGGTTTAAGAACACTGCGATAATGTCATTGGATGACGGTATTTTGAATGTCGGGCTATCCACCCAGTTCTTTTTAGGCTGGCACAGGGATAACTTTTCAGCGCTAACGCTTGCCGCCGCACAGGAGATCAACCCTGATATCAAAAGCATAACCTATTCCGTGGATTCTAATCTTATAGGTTCCGATAAGGCGGTGGATATTCTTAAACATTTTCCGGAAAAGCCGGCGAGGAAACTGCCTAATAAAAACGAGCAAAGGTCAAAAGAGGGCGTAGTATCGAAGATATTCAATCCAAAGTATACGCTTGAAAACTTCATAACATCCCCAGAGAACCGTCTCGCCCACGCGGCGTGCCAGAATGTGGCCAAGTATCCCGGGCAGAACTATAATCCTTTATTCATATACGGAGGTGTCGGTCTGGGTAAAACACATCTATTGCAGGGTACCGGTAACGAGATACTTAAAAACGATCCAAGCAAGTTCATCGTCTATACGACTACCGAGGGCTTTATGAACGAAGTCGTGAATTCCATGCTTGGCAAGAACATGAACGAATTCCGCAACAAATACAGGCGTGTGGATGCTCTTATAATCGATGATATACAGTTTTTGGCGAATAAAGAGCGCACACAGGAGGAGTTTTTCCATACGTTCAATACGCTTTATGAATCCGGAAAACAGATAATAATAAGCTCGGACAGACCTCCTCAGGAATTAAACCTTTTAGGCGAGCGCCTTGTTTCGCGTTTTGAATCCGGAATGACAGTGGATGTTAAGATGCCCGATTATGAGACGCGTCTAGCTATATTACAGAAGAAATGCCAGGAGGCGCAGGTATTTATAAACATGGAAGTCCTTGAGTTCATAGCCTTTAACGTTACAAATTCCGTCCGCGCGCTTGAGGGCATACTTAAACAGGCTATCGCAAAATACGAGCTTGAGCACACCACTCCCACAGTAAAATCCGTGGGCGATATGATCAGACAGACGAACAAGGATGTGAAGATGATAGGATATACTTCACAGGATCCTACGCCCAGGACGGCTGTGACGATAGAATGCCTTATTGATTCCGTTTCGGATTATTTCTCCGTCACAAAAAGCGATGTACTTGGCGACTCCAGAGCGCGCGATTGTATAGTGCCACGTCAGGTCATCATGTATCTGGCCAAAAGCAAGCTTAACATGTCTCTCGCCAAGATAGGCAAGATGATGGGTGACAGGAACCATACCACCGTTATGCACTCGGTAACCAAAATAGAGGAACAGCTAAAAAACGATCGTCAGTTGCTCCGTGATATAAACGCTATAACCAAAGAGGCGGGGATACATTAAATAATGTCCAGTGTCCAATTTCCAACCCCAAAGGGGAGTCTTCGACTTGTCCAATGACTAACGACTGGGTTAGTATCTTGCGAATGTCTCGATAAAGCTTCCGCAGAATGTCTTAAGCTCGTCACGCATTTTCCTTACTTCCCACTCGGTCACACCTTCGTCCACATAACTGTCGTGCATTATCTGGGATGATTTGTTGTATGTCTTGGCAAAATCATTCACGTTCTTCTCGATATGAGCGGAAAGCGTCATCTCCGCCCTGCATTTGTGGCAGTTAACATCAAAGAAGCATTCATTATTGGCTATATCCGTGATCTTTATATTGTGCGGAAGAACAGGCGCGTTGCACTGCGGGCAGTTCAGCGACTGTGAGATCTGGGTAAAGATTTCATGTATGTCGTGATGATTCAGATTCATTTTTGTCTTTGTTAAATCTTCTAATTATACCAAAAAATGACCCAAAAAGCAATGCTCTAATGGCTAAAATACGCCAAGACGGCATGACGAAATAACACTATGGTGTCGTAATATTATATGAGCAAACTCAAAACTCGCCACGTCATATCGACATGATGTGAAAACTCAAAACTCGAATCGAATCACAATTCAAAAATATAAGATAATTAAAATATTTTATAATTTTTCAATTTCTTTCAGATCCTTATCGGGTAAATAAAGGATGATAAGTCCTATGACAATTCCGAGTAATGCCGTCCAGAAATGACTTCCTTTAAAAAACAATTTATCAAGTTCATCTAGCACATACCATATTCCGCGCCAAACAAAAACGACACCTATTACTACAGACATAATCCTGACAAACGAGCGTATAGTAAGTTTTTTTCTTAGCATATGGTTAATATTTATTTTTTAATAAAAAATCATTCCTTTTACAACCGTCATCACCGGCCAGCCGATGAGAGGTTTGCCGTGGAACGGGGTGTTTTTGCCTTTTGATACAAACTCATTCCTGTTAATGGTTTTCTCGGTGCTGAGGTCGATAATTGTAATGTCTGCCGGAAAGCCTTCCTGCAATCTTCCGACACGCAGATTTGCCAGTTTGGCGGGGTTTATTGTCATAAGACGGATTACATCCATCAGCTTTATTTTTTGGTTCTTATATAGTTCGGTCAGCGTGAGAGGCAGTGATATTTCCAATTCTGAAAAGCCGAACGCGGATCTTTTAAGATTATCTGGTTTGTCTTCATCAGTATGTGGAGCATGGTCGGTTACAATCGCGTCGACGGTTCCGTCTTTGATAGCTTCTATAAGCGCGAGCCTATCGGCTTCCGTGCGGAGCGGGGGATTGACCTTGGCCTGTCCATCCAGTTTTAGGACTTCATCCTCCGTCAGGCTGAAGTGGTGAGGTGTAACGTCACAAGTTATCAGATTACTCGTCTTTTTTGCTTTTCTGATAAAGTCGACAGATTCTTTAGTACTCAGATGGGTAAAATGGGCACGGGTGCCGACTTTTAACGCCAATCGGATACCGCGTTCGACAGCTTTCCATTCCTTTTCGTTGGGCTGGCCGGGAACATTAAGCTTTTTGCTGACTTTCCCTTCGTTTACAACGCCGTTAGACGCGATAGTGTAGACTTCCGGGTGAGTCATCACAATAAGCCCTAGCTCTTTGGCTTTTTTGTAAGCCTGTTCGAGGAGTTTTTCGTCGTCGATATCAGAGCCGTCGTCGGTTATAAACTTTATTCCCAGTTCGTGATATGAACCCAAATCGGCGAGCTCATGTCCATTAAGCCCTTTACTTATGGCTCCCGCTATATGGACATCCACACGGGCGTCTTTTATAAGTTCTAAGTATCTTTTTATCGTTTTCTCATTATCCAGTCGCGGGACGGTATTCGGCATACATAAAACGGTGGTCACACCGCCTTTGCGCGCGGCTTTTGTGCCTGTTTCGACTGTTTCCTTGTCGGTCTGTTCCATATCGCGAAGGTGGACGTGTAAGTCCACGATCCCCGGTATCACCAATTTGCCCGTGACGTCTATTGTATTCGTTCCGTTTTCAGGTTCTATTTTGCCTATTTTACTTATTTTATCGTCGACTATAAGAACATCTGCGATTTCATCGCGATTTGTTTCGGGGTCGAGTATCCGGCCGTTCTTTAATAATATTTTGCTCATTATTTTTAGCTTACAGAGCTTACGGAGCTTACAGAGCTTACGGAGGTGTTCCTTTTAAGCTCTTAAGCTAGCGGAGCGGTTAAGCTCCTAAGCTTTTAAGTATCGCCATCCTCATATAAACTCCATTCTCCGCCTGGCGGAAGCAGGCGTTTTGAGGCATATCGTCAACGTCCGCCGTTATTTCGTCTACTCGCGGGAGCGGATGGAGTATGCGCAGGGATTTTTTACCTTTTTTGACGATTTTCGGCGTCAGGATATAAGAACCCTTCAGCTTGTTGTATTCCGACTCTTTTTCAAAACGCTCTTTCTGTATACGCGTCATATATAGAACATCGATTTCCGGCATGGCGGATTCCAGATCGGTTGTTTCCAGATGTTTTATGCCTTTTTTCTTGAGCATTGCTATGTATTCCGCCGGAACTTTTAGTTCTTTCGGACTGATAAATATGATCTTTGCCGGTTTATACAGACATAAGATGTGAGTAAGCGAATGAACTGTGCGCCCGTATTTAAGGTCGCCGATAAACGCGACGGTTTTGCCGTCTATTCCTCCCGATTCACGCTTGATGGTGTAAATGTCCAAAAGCGACTGAGTCGGGTGCTGGTTCGCCCCGTCGCCCGCGTTGATGAATGGTTTTTTGGTATATTTTATAGCTTCTTCCGCTGCTCCCGCCTTTGGATGACGCATCACGATTATATCGGCGTATTTTTCAACAACTCGGATGGTATCCGCCAGACTTTCGCCTTTTTTTAATGAAGATGTTTCAGGGTCGGCAATAGTTATAACAGACCCGCCCAAACGTTGCGCGGCCGATTCAAAAGAAAGGCGTGTGCGAGTGCTCGGTTCTAGAAATAGTGTGGCTACTATCCTGCCTTTCAGGTCTGACGTTCTTTTGGTGCGGAGCTTGTCCGCCTCTTTCATTAAAAACTCGACTTCCTCTTTTCTGAGGTCAGCTGTCGTTATAAGTTGGGTTCGTTTCATGTTGTAAAGTTTTATTTTCCTTATCATTTTAATACAAACCCGTCAAAATTCAAAATGACCTTGAAATGTGGGGTAAAATGTATGTAGAATTACACCCTTTTACCAATAACCTCCAATGAAATGAATAAAGCCCATGAATATAGTCCAGAAGACTGGCGATTTGCCCAAAGAATAGCCGCAGATTTATTTAGAGAAAAGAAGACGCCAGGTGATTGTCCTGAATTGGCAGAAAGTGAAAGAGGTTTGGTAAATCGCGCATATTCTTATCCAACAGATCAAGTGCTTTTGGCTTTTGCCGGTAAAATGCAAAAGGAAGGAAAAAATTGGGAGTCTGTCGAGATGCCGGAGATACTCCGTTTGCGCATATGGGATCTGCTGAAACATCGCAATTAAGTAAAAAAGAATTAGACCAAAGTCCTTATTACAAGTACAATACCCCTTGCAGCAATTTTCAATTTACAATTTTAAATTTTAAAATGTTTGTAAATTGTGAATTGTGAATTGTAAATTTAGGTATTATGCATTTCGCCGATGAAGCTCAAATCAAAGTGAAGGCCGGAAAAGGCGGGAACGGTTCCCCTTCATTCCGCCGTGAAAAATATATACCCAGAGGCGGTCCGGATGGCGGTAATGGCGGTGACGGCGGAGGTATAATCTTCGAGGCTGACGGAAATATAAACACGCTGGTGAATTTTGTGAGCCAAAAGCATTTTGACGCGAAAAGCGGTTCTCCCGGCGGAGGCAGGAATCAATTCGGGAAAAAAGGCGAAGACCTTATCCTTAAAGTCCCTGTCGGCACACTGGTCTACGATATATCCACAAATGAACTTATCGCGGATCTTACAGAGCATGGCGAAAAAGTAGTAGTGGCAAAAGGCGGGATGGGCGGTAAGGGTAATGCGAATTTCAAGTCTTCCGTCAGACAGGCTCCGGATTTCGCGGAACTAGGAGAACCTGGAGAAGAAAAAGAACTGAAGCTTGAACTAAAACTTATAGCAGATGTCGCCATAATGGGTTATCCGAGTGTGGGCAAATCCACACTGATATCGAGGATATCGAATGCCCGCCCCAAGATAGCCGATTATCCGTTTACAACTCTAATACCCAATCTGGGTGTAGTGAAGGCGGGAGATACGGACTTTGTTGTCGCCGATATTCCGGGGCTTATAGAAGGCGCTTCTGAGGGCAAAGGACTAGGTATCGAATTTTTAAAACATATAGAGCGCACGAAGATACTTGTGCATCTGCTAGACGTGACCCATGATAATCTGCGCGATGAATATAAGAAGCTGAACAATGAACTAAAGCTTTACAGTAAGGAGCTCGCCAAAAAACTGCAGATAGTAGTTGTGAATAAAGTGGATGCCACAATACCGGAAATTATCGCCGAGGTGAAAAAAGAATTCAAAAAGGAAAAACCGCTTTTTATATCATCCGTAAGCGGAGAAGGGCTTCAGGATTTTTTATATCGCCTTAAAGACGAAGTGGTAAAACTCAGAAGATCCGAAGTTAAGCCGAAAATAGTTTCCGAAAAAAAAGTATTCAGGCCTCATGTGGATGATTCCGATACAAGAAACTATACAATAACCAAAGAAGGTGAAGGTTTCAGGGTACACGGCAAGCGCATAGAACAACTTGCGATTATGACGGATATGAGCAAAAGAGGCGGAATAAGAAGAATTCACGATATACTTGAGAAAATAGGAGCTTACCGTGAGATGACAAAGATGGGCGGCAGAGAAGGGGATCCTATATGGATAGGTGAGAGGAAGTTTGAATTTACGAGTGATATTTGATGAAAAAATTGATATATTGAATCCATGAAACTAATAGTTGGACTTGGAAATCCCGGCGCAAAATACAAAAATACCCGTCACAATGCAGGATTCATGGCTGCTGACGAGCTTTTCAAGAATTTTGTTTTTCAGCCTTTCAAAAAATCCGATAAATTCAAGGCTGAGATATCCGAAGGTAAAATCGGCGAAGAAAAGGTGATACTTATAAAGCCGCAGACGTTCATGAATCTTTCAGGCGAGGCGGTTTCGGCGGTTATGGGTTTTTACAAAATACCGCTTCAGGATGTGATTATAATACACGATGATGTCGACATACCTTCCGGAAAACTGCGCATAAGGCAGGAAGGTTCTGCCGGAGGACATAACGGCATAAAATCGATTATCGCCAGTACTGGCTCTTATGGATTCGCCCGCGTGCGCCTTGGCGTACAGCCAATGTCTCCATTTAAGGGCGCTTTGGAGGATTATGTATTGGGCAAATTCACCGATGATGAGAAAAAAGTATTCAAGCCTATTTTGGGCGAAGTCCCATCCGTTGTGGAAATGATTCTGGAGCAGGGGGTAGGGGCTGCAATGAACAGGTTCAATTAAAAAATTTTGACACGCAATAGGGTTTTGTTAAACTTCTCAAGCAAAGCTGAAAGTTCAGCTCGGGAGTAGCCAAGTGGTAAGGCAGCGGCCTTTGGAGCCGCCATTCGTAGGTTCGACCCCTACCTCCCGAGCTGAGTTTTCAGTGTAAAAAGGTTTTAACTTACAGCGATATTGCTGTAAAATCCATCTTGGATACTTTTTAATTTAAATAAAGAAATGAAAAAATTAACATTATTCGCATTAATTTTTACCGCTTTATTCCTTTTAAATTCCTGTCAGACAAACAAACTTGTCAGCGATCCTTGGGCAAATTCTGATTCCGAGGAATCCGCGACAGAAGAATCTTTAACAGAGGAAACGGTAACCGATGAAACTATTATTGACGAATCCGATACTACCGATGAAGAAGTGACTGAAGATGTCACTGAAGCAGAAGATGCGACGGATGACGAGAGTGTTACTGAAGAGTCCTCCGACTCAACCGATGACAGTATTGATACCGAAGAGACCGAGACCGAAACCGAAACAGAATCTGAAAATGAAGTTGAAACTGAAGTTGAAACTGAAGGACAGTCTGCACCGGACACATCAGAGACCGATGAACTTCCTGGTACGAAATCTATTATTAACGAATAACCGATGAGGATAATCCTGCTCATATTAGTATCGGTGTTTTTACTCTCCGGCTGCGGAGGGAATACTTTGGGATCCGCTGATATCACTTCGCAGGAGGTTAAAGTGGAAGTCGCAAAAAAACCACGAATACCTGTCAGCGCCAGCGCACTTGATGCCAAAGACGATTCTTTGGACGGGGATGATATGGACCGTATGCTGGATGAGATAGACAAAGAAATAAACCGCCCGAACATATCGCAGGAGGATATAAAAAGAGGCTGGTATTACGGCACTAAGGATGATAAAAAATTCGGAACCCCGACTTCATGGATATGGGTCGATGGAGGTGATGAATCCAAATGGGTAAGCCCTAATTCCATAAGTGAGGATGATTATATGGAAGTAAAAGAGCTATGCTCCGAAACAGCGGGGACTTATGTCATATCCTGCCTGGATACCGAATCTTCGGATTGTGAATATATACCTAAAACCGAGTGCCGATGTATAGAGCAGACAAAGTGGTATGACAATCAGGGGTGCATACTTACGGATGAAGAAGGAGGGTATATCTCCATAACCGATGACGAACTCCGTCAGGGCTGGTACAAGGGGCTTCCCACGGAAAAGAAACTTAACACTCCCCAAAGCTGGGTATGGGTAGAAGGAGGACAGGATTCAAAGTGGCAGAACCCGAGCCCCAAATAAGCTGTCAGCTGTAAGCGGTAAGCCCTGCCTACCGGCAGGCAGGCTGTCAGCCTCAGTTTTAAAATATAGATAATAAAATTGAAGCCAAAATACAGGATGCAAGCAATAAACCCAAAATATATCGTAAAAAAGAGGCGTGCGAGCGCAGTTTTGGCATTTGTTTTAGCGATTTCGTTACTTTTTCAGTTTGCTGCACCTGTTTCTTTTGCCGATGCGCCACAGTCGTATGGCAGGTCATATGGTCTTTTAGTGCATAACGGTAATGCCGATAAGACAGTCCCTAAGCTGAAGGCTTTGCAGATACTCCTGAATTTTTTTCCGGATGTTAACGCGCCTCTCGATTTAAGCGATAGCAAACAGGTCTGCAAACTGGCGTTTTTAAAATGCGAAATCAATTTTTATCCCTATAAGCCGATATCCCAGAAGGAGTTTCTGATATGGTTTCACCAGCTAAGCCTGATGAATTCCAAGAAGATGATATCCGATGAGGATGAACAGACCCTTTATCGCAGATTATGGCTGGAGGCCAGGCAGAATAATTGGCTGAAGGGCAATACTATCACCTATAAAACACTGCATGAGTTTCTGTACAGATATGAAGTCAGCCGGAAATTCTTGGATATCCCTTACGCCGAGGGCATAGTGCTTGATATAAGCGAAATAGATCCTCAGAACTTCAGTGTGCTTAATGATCTTGTGACTTATGAAAGTAATGTTTTTGAGCAGATGCTAAGACTTAAGGCTATAGAAAAAAGGACGAAGAACGAAGAATGGATGTTGCAGGAATTGACCGACTATTATCAGGTCTTCAAAGCGCTTGAGGCAAAACTGAAAGAGATGAACCTTCCTGTGAACGTCATACCTGATCTTCCGGGGTATGTCGCGGATAATATAAAGAACAACGGCATGGATGAAGTGCTGGCTAAGATAAGCTATGACTATTCCAAAAACAATGCCAACCGCAAACATAATCTTATCGCCGGTTTAAGTAAAATAAGCGGAAAGGTATGGATGCCGGATCAGGTTATGGATATCATGGAAGTGCTTGGTGAGGGGGGATGGTGGGATTATAAAATGGGATGGGTGATAATAGGAGGCGCGGAGGAATGGCAGTTCGGCGGAGGGCTTTGCGGTGTCGCTACTATGATATTCACACCGTCATGGTTATCAGGTCTGCAGATAATAAAGAGATATCCGCATAGTCTTTTTTACAGCTCTCTTTATCCCACCGAGTCACTTGGGCTGGATGCCACCATTTATCGCGGGACCCATAAAAACCTGAAAATCAGAAACAATACAGGCGGTCCTATAATGTATTATGTATATGACGATAAAGATAAGCAGATAGTTACGGTATATCTTCTGGGCAATTCTCCATACAGTAAGGTATCCATCGAAGGGCCTATAAAAATAAACCGCACCACATATAAATGGATACGCCATATGCAAAGTCCTGACGGCACTATGAATACCGAAGAGCTTGTGACGAAATATGGAGCTGTATATTAATTTATGAAAAAATTCATTTTAGTAATATTGGCATTGTTTTTTCTGACATCATGCGCGGATAAAACCGTGGTAAATGTGAATATGCCCGAAAATCCGCCTGATCCCGCCGTTATGCAACCATTAACCCCTCCACCGTCCAATTAATATGGCTTTAGTAAGACTGAACAAATATCTGGCTTCACTTGGTATAGCGTCCCGCAGGGAGGCGGATACTATTATTGAAAACGGTGAAGTCCGGATAAACGGTGAAATAATAACCCAGCTTGGCACTAAGATAGATCCGGAGATAGATAAGGTCGAAGTGAAAAACAGCGTAAAGGAGAGGAGAGAGAAAATGGTTTATATAGCTTTGAACAAACCTCTTGGTTATGTGTGTTCGGTCAAGGCCACAAGGCAGGAGCCGAATACCGTTTTGGACCTTATCGATGTACCTGAGCGCATCTATCCTGTGGGCAGGCTGGATAAGGATACTACCGGTTTGCTTATACTCACTAATGACGGCACGCTGACTTTTGAACTTACTCACCCTTCCGTGGAGTCGGAAAAGGAATATGAGGTCACTTTTTTTCACCCGATAACAAAAGGTTCAATAAGCAGGCTTGAATCCGGCGTGAAATTATTCGGCCAGAAGACTCTTCCTACAAAAGTCATACAAAAAACGCCCAATAGAATCCATATAATATTGAGGGAAGGAAAAAACCGTCAGATCAGGCGTATATGCCAAAAAGTGGGATGCCCTGTTAAATCGCTTAAGCGCATCCGTATAAAAGGCCTTAAAATCGGCGACCTGCCTTTGGGTAAATGGTGTTATCTCGGGAAGCGGGAGGTGGATATGCTTAGAAAATGATTAAAGATTAATGATTAAAGATTAAAGGGTTATGTTCACACGATACGAATTATTACAGGAGCTTGCCACGGCGCTACAGGGCGTTATGAATTTTCATGGTTCCGTTGAATCCTGTCTTGAGGAAGCCGGGCTTGCTATAACAGATGCCCAATTCGCGAAATTGAGCCAGTATATTGATCTTCTTAGGCAGAAAAATGAACAGGTGAATCTTACAGCTATTTCCGATACCAAAGACATGTGGGTAAAACACATACTCGATTCATTGATAGCGGTGCCTTTTATGAAAGTGAAGCCTGGAATGCAGATAATGGATATCGGCACAGGCGGAGGAATACCCGGCATACCGCTTGCGATAATGTTTCCGTCCATAAATTTCACCCTTGTCGATTCAGTTCAGAAGAAAATACACGCGGTCGAGGAATTCGCCGAAAAATTAAATCTGAGGAATGTGCGCTGTATAGCCGAGCGCGCGGAAAAACTCGGCAGAGATCCCGCGCACCGCGACCAGTACGATATAGTCTTAACGCGCGCTGTCGCGCAGTTACGTGTGCTTTTGGAACTATGTGTACCGCTTATACACCTTTATGGGCAGGTAATCGCGTACAAAGGGCCCGATTACATAACCGAACTTATGGAGGCGCGGAATGCTGTGACAAAACTAAAGTCCGAACAGCCAAAAGTACTGCATTACAAGTTGCCTTTTGATATGGGCGAAAGGACTTTGATACAGGTGACCAAAAAACAGGTGACGCCGGAAATCTACCCCAGAAGAGAAGGGGTACCATCCAAGACTCCGCTTTGATTTAAGATTAATGATTACAGATTTACGATTTATACACGTTAATCGATAATCATTAATCGTTAATCCATAAGAAATGCCGAAACAATTCGTAGTACAGGACAGGTATTTTAAAAAGGCCAAGGACGAAGGCTATCGCGCCAGAAGCGTTTTTAAGCTTGAGGGCATACAGAACCGTTTCCATGTACTAAAGCCCGGAGACCGTGTGCTTGACCTTGGCGCGGCGCCCGGGAGCTTTCTTCAATACATATCCAAAGTGATAGGCGAAAAGGGGATTGCGATAGGTATAGACCTGCAGGAAATAAAACCACTTAAAAGAAATAACATATTCACTTACACGGGTGACATATGCGATGACGCGCTTGTCAAAAAAATAATATCGAGCCACGCTGTGCGGGAATTCGACGTCGTCACTTCTGATCTGGCACCCAAAACTAGCGGTATCAAGTTTCTGGATGCCGGAAGATCGCTGGAACTTAATCTGCAGGTGCTTGATATAGCTGGTAAATATCTGAAAAAAGGTGGGCATGCTGTGATGAAGATATTACCCGGTTTTAATGAGGGCGACCTTACTTCGAAAGCTTCAAAGATGTTCAGGACTGTCAAAAAATTCCGCCCCGAAGCCATAAGAAAATCAAGCGGCGAGAGCTATATTATCTGCATAGGCAAGTTCTGAACCATAATGACTTTTTTTCATCCGGCCAAGCTGTATTTTCCCGCCCATGATTGTATTAACAGCTGAAACCCCGCAGGAATTTTTTTCCACGTCCGTCAGCTCTGAATCATTGTCATCTATAAATACACCGTTTTCAGGATCTATATCCTTGGATTTGAGATAGCCGTTAATAAGTCCGCTTTTTGTGCTTTCGCATGGCAATATCTCATCGAAAAGCATGGCGATATCAGGCCTAATATCCAAGACCCTGTCTATAGCCATACGCGTGTTACGGCTTACCATCACAACAGGCACTCCTATACTTCTTGCGCGGTTAATAAGGCTTATAGTCGTTTCTATAAGCTTATCATTCCTTATCTCATCGTCGGTCATCCTTGTTGCAGTGCCTTCCAATGTCGTTTGGTCGAGATCGACAAAAAGCGCGCTCGCGCGGACTTCTTGCGAAGATGCGGGAGCATCTTTTGGTTTGTAGTGATCCATATAAATGAGGGTTAATTTATATAGAAGTTTTGATATTTAAAATAATTCCTATTTAGCGATGCATTTATAATCTTTACACGTAAAGCCATCTTTGCAAATGATGGTTTTACTATTGGGATTACATTCAGCGCAAAAATTGACACTAATGCCATTATACTCAGATGTATGCGAAACTAATTTTCCATTTTCACATTTATCACAAACTACATTTCCACAGTTGGGAGGTACTACATATTGTTTTTCAATATCCTCTGTTTTTTGGCATAAGCCACCCCAACACAGTTCGTCTGTCTGATTGCAATCGCTATGTCTTGAACAAGCTTGTTTTTCTTCCGTTGTCGTTTGAATATTATTATTTTGACTGTCTTCTGAAGTAGGTATGCGAGGTTTCTGCTGTGTATTTTCTTCTGGCACTATTCCTGTCTCAGTTTTATCAGAAGTTCTTTCTACGATATCATTAATTGTTGTTTTATTGATGTTTTTTTCCACAAATGATTCCATACTATTGCCTGCCATTTTAGTGAAACCAATAAATATTATAGTACCCAAAATACCTGTTAATATTACATCCATTACCCCTGCTAAAATCAGCATAAGAATGGTTTTTAATATACTGAAGTCATATATTTTTTTTGTAATAAAGATAATGGCAATTAAATAGCCGATAGCAATAAGAATTCCAAGTAAACCGAGTATAAATTTTATTGTGGCGTTATCTGCTCCGGCGGATAAAATAGTGAGCAGGAAGTTGATACCTCCTACTATTATCGCAGTAAGAGTACACCATCCGAATGTTTTTATGGCAGATATAAATTCATCATTAATGCTTTTTAATATTTTCCCACTCAGATAAAGTGACAAAATTGTCGTTATAATCATGATGGCTATCATCAAAATGATGCCGACTATACCAATAGATAAAAGTTGTAAAAGAAACATAGCTAATAATTAGAGATAAATTATATTGTCGCTTTGATGAATTCCCTAAATAATGGGTGTGGTCTGTTTGGCCTGCTTTTGAATTCCGGATGGAACTGCGAGCCTATCATGAAAGGATGGTTTTTTACTTCCACTATTTCCATAAGCTCTCTGTCCGGTGATATTCCGGAGAATATCAGACCCTTGCTCTCCAGCGTCTTTTTAAAGCCGTTGTTGAATTCATATCTGTGTCTATGGCGCTCGTCTATCTTATTGGTCTTATAGCATTTATAAGCCAATGTGTTTTTTAGTATATTGCATGGCCATGAGCCGAGGCGAAGTGTTCCTCCTTTGGCGCGTTTTTCATCCTGCCCGGGCAGGAAGTGCACTACTTTGTTCTTTGCTTTCGGGTTGAACTCTTCGGATGTCGCGTCTTTTATTCCCGCGACATTCCTCGCGAATTCTATAGTCATTATCTGCGCGCCGAGGCATAACCCGAGATATGGCACTTTTTCTTCCCTGCAGTATTGCGCGACCAGCACTTTTCCTTCCGTTCCGCGCACACCGAAACCTCCGGGGACTACAACGCCATCCACTTTATGAAGTTTTTTCCATTCGGCTTTGTCTCCCGCTTCTATCTTTTCAGCATCTATCCAGACTATCTTAGCTTTTCTCTTGTTGTAGAAGCCGGCGGATTTTATAGATTCGATAACGGATATATACGCGTCATCAAGTTCGTTGTATTTTCCGGCAAGGCCTATCTGCACTTCCTGAGTGCTGTTATGTATGCGGTCGACCATCTCCTTCCATTCCTTTATATTACTTTTTTTGTATTTAAGATTCAGTTTTTTGCAGATAGTCTGCACTATGTTGAATTCCTGGAAATTCAGCGGCACTTCATATATCGATTTTACTGTCGGCGCGGGTATGACCGATTCCACTCCCACGTCGCAGAAATGTGAAATTTTGACTATATGCTTCTTTTCTATCTTGTCGTCAGCGCGAAGCATTATCATATCCGGCTGAATACCCATGCTCTGAAGTGTCCTCACGGAAAGCTGTGTGGGTTTTGTCTTAAGTTCGTTCGAGGATTTCAGGAAGGGGAGCAGTGTGAGGTGAATAAACAGCGTGTTTTCCCTGCCTTCCTCATTGCGCATCTGGCGAAGGGCTTCAATGAACGGCTGGCCTTCGATATCGCCCACCGTACCGCCTATTTCGCAGAGCATGATGTCGCATTTGGATTGTTTCGCGGCATCCCTGATGCGCCTTTTTATCTCATCAGTGATGTGCGGGACGATCTGTATCGTGCCTCCCAGATAATCGCCCTTTCTTTCCCTGTCCAATACTGTTTGATAGATCTGACCTGTGGATGTACTGCTTAATCTGCTTAATGGGACATCGATAAATCTTTCATAATGCCCAAGGTCAAGATCCGTTTCCGCGCCATCATCCGTTACAAATACCTCCCCATGCTGAAACGGGCTCATCGTGCCGGGATCCACATTCAAATATGGATCAAGCTTCTGAGGGAAAACACTGAATCCCGCGGATTTAAGCAAATTGCCTATTGAAGCGGAGGCAATACCCTTACCTAGTGAAGAGCATACACCACCTGTAACGAATATGTATTTTGGCATTTAGAAAAAATGTTTAATGGTTAATATTTAAGGCCAGTCGCTTTGCGGACGGCATCAAGTGTTTTAAGTGATATTTTCCTGACCTTCTCCGCGCCTTTCTGCAATATTCTTTCCACTTCATCAGGATGTGCATCGAGGTATTTTCGTTTCTCGTTGAACGGCTTGAAAGTCTCCGTGATCTTTTCAAGAAGCATCTGCTTGGCTTCGCCGTAACCCATGCCACCTTTTTTATATTTGTCGGCCAAAGCCTTGCATTCATTTTTCGCGGCGAAAAGGCAGTACAGCTTGAATATTGTGCAGGTATCGGGATCTTTAGGGTCCTCGACCGCTTTAGAGTCGGTTACTATACCCATCACCGCTTTTTTTACGATTTTCTCGTCAGCGAAGATAGGTATTGTATTGTTGTATGACTTGGACATCTTCTGGCCATCAGTTCCGGGGATAGTTGCGACTTCCTCCGGTATTTCCGGTTCCGGTATCACAAACGTTTCGCCGAATGTGTTGTTGAACTTTATCGCTATATCCCGCGCCATTTCAACGTGCTGTTTCTGGTCTTTTCCAACCGGGACTATATCCGCGTTGTTTATTAGTATATCCGCCGCCATAAGCGCCGGATAGTTGAAAAGCCCAAGGTTGGGCAGTATTCCTTTTGCAATTTTATCTTTATAACTGTGAGCCCGTTCCATAAGTCCCATCGGCGTAAGACAGGCTAGCACCCAAGTGAGTTCTGTCACTTCCGGCACATCGGACTGCACCCAAAAATGGCACTTATCCGGATCTATACCAAGCGCGAGCAGGTCCATAGCCGCATCCAGAGTGAGTTTTTTAAGTTCCTTACCATCCGTCATCGTCGTCAGCGAATGGAGATTCGCTATAAAACAAAAAAGGTCGCTCTTTTCCTGGTACTCGACCATCCTTCTTATCATTCCGAAGTAGTTCCCAATGTGCAACTTACCGGAAGGCTGTATTCCTGAAAGAACTCGTTTTTTCATGTTTTTTGTCTTTTATATCAGAGTAACAAATAAGTTGTTGAATGGTCAATAAGTTTTAATAAAAATCCTTTCACCAATCACCGCGATTTAACCAATTACCAAAATCTGTAGAGACGCGCCATGGCGCGTCTCTACCTGTAATGGGGAGTGCGGTGAGTAAAGTCTCCAAAAACTTGCTTCCACGAGCCAAACAGTTTAAAGTTATTATAGTTAAAACAAAATAATACATGCCATCAGATTTTTCATTCGAATTCGGGGATTCGCTCAAGCCTTCGGTCAAAATATGCTCGCTGAAGGGTGAGTTGGACGAATCTGTTCTGGACTCACTGCGAAATGAACTTGTCACCGTGATGAGCGATATGGAAATAAAGTATCTTGTCTTAAACTTACACGACCTTGATTTCATAAACAGTAAGGGTATCGGTTTTATCGTATGGGTGCATAGCCACTTAGCCAAAGATGTCCGTCATCTTATCCTCGCCGACGCAAAAGAAGCCGTCATGGATGTGATGAACCTTGTTGGGCTGACGACCATCATTCCGTATTACGCGAATTCGGAGGAAGCTTTGAATAATATTTGAGATTTCTGATTGTAAGGTTTTAGCATTAAGTGGGTCAGTCATTTATTGACATTTTTTATATAAAGTGTTATTTTATTGTCCTTATTGTTTTACTTAATCTTTTCAGCATGTCAGATATAAGAAAAAATAGGCCTACTGATGGTGATTTCGAAGTAGAAGAAGGAAGCAATGAGAATATGAGTGGGTTAGAGAGGGAATTTGAAAAGGACGATCATATTATAACTTTTATATTGGATCGTTTAGGGTTAAAAGATATTGCTCCACAGTACTTTGCCCTTGCCGATGAAGAAGCTTTAACAAGAATAAGCGAGATCTTTATAGAAAAATTTGAGACGCCGCAAATTGAAGAAGCGCCTACCGATACTCAGCCAACTTATAGAAAAATCACCGCCGATATTTTGCAACATGTAAAATTAAAAGATATTCCTCCACAATCAATTGAGCTTACCGGTGAAGACGCTTTAATTTTAATAAAATTAAAAAAGATCTTTAAAAAAGAATTTAAGAGGCAGCAATTTGAAAAAATATCTGACCCTATTCAGCCAATTCATAGAAGAATCATCGTCTACATGATAAGTGATCTTTTAAATAGGGGTAAATTTGGTATAGAAAAGGTTAAATTAGCCAAGAATCTATATGACCGTTTTTCCAAAAAGATATCTGAACTTAGTGGCATTGTCGAAGATTCCATGTTCATGTATATAAAAGATGGGAAATATAATGAAGCTGTTTTTATTCAGAAAGAATTTAATTTAGATATATCAGGTGACGAAAGGCTGATATCAAGGTATAAAAGAACTGTAGAATCTGGAATTGCAAATGCTATTTGGTGTAACGCAGAAAAAATTCATCCATATTGTGTGCCAAGGGATGGTAAATCTGGCGAACGAATCACATGTGGATTTGAATGCCATATCCAAAGCGCAAAAGTTATAAGAAGGGAACTTGAAAGAATATGTAATGTTGATGTAGGTGATCAAATAAAGCAGGTCTTTAGAAGAGCACCAAGTTATCAAACAAGATTTGCTTTGATTGCTGTGTGGGACAATATTGGATTAAGAGATGTCGCTATTCGCGAGGTTGTTTATTCTATGTTAGAAAAAGACATAGATTGGTCTGATTTTAGGGTTGCCAAATATCATCATAATATTACATTTGATGAAATATCAAAACACCCTGAATTTAAATCAAAAGTGTTGTATGGAATAGGACGTGTTATCAATAGGCGTGGGGTTCAAAAATGGCCAGATGGCTTTATCGATGCGGTAAGATTTTTTATTGATGAATGCGGTATAAATATAAGAGAAATAGAAAATTATGAAAATAAAGTCCGTAGGGCCTTTAAAGGGCTTGTTGAAAGTAGGCAATTCCAACTCGCAATAGATTTTGAAGAGCTATTTGGCGAAGGTTTGGATCTTAAAAACCACCCTGATTACAGGTTCGCGCAAAAGGGATTAAATGCTTAATTTATTCCACTTTCCATAATATTCCGCGCGCCTGTCGTGGTTGTGGAATTTCAGCATGTCGTCCGTGACTATTATGTCCGCTTCCGGCCCGGCTTTTTTCATTTTCGCCAGAGTCTTTTTTTTGAATGTCTTTTTAAGCATGCCTTCTAAAAGATTCCCGAACCATCCGCCGAACAGCCATTCAAAAAACTTTTTAATACCGCTTTCTTCGTGAAGGTACATATGTTTTTTGCAGTCGGCTGAGAATTTCAGGCCGTATTTTTCCTTTATCCACTTCTCATTCTGTTTTTTGAATTCCTCGTAAGTCTCGTCACCATAAACAGGGGATAGTAGGCTCGTCCAGTACGCCAGATACGGGTCTTCCGGTTTTATCTCGAGCTCTTCCATATCCAGTTTGTCCGTCGTAACAAAAAAACTGAGGCAGAAACGGCCCGCTACTTTGTTTCCATGGCGTCTGACACCGTAAAACTGCAGTATCAGCGAAATGATAAGGCGGGCCAGCCACATGCGTCCGGGTTTTATGACTATAAAAAGATCGATATCCGATTCCTGATCGGGGTTGTCATATGAAAGATTGTTGCAGACGGCTATCATCCTGACAAACGGGACGGCGCGCATATAATGTCCGTATAATTTTGTCCTGTTCCATAATTTTTCCGCTATGAACTTATGCGCTTTCCTTGTCTCGATTATCTCGCTTCTGCCTTTGAGCGTGAAATAGTCCTTTAATTCATCGACCAGCCCTTCCTCTTTCATCTGTCCAAGAGTGCCTTTTACTTCCTTTATATGCAGGGGCTTATCGTATTTGTACAAATAGCCCATGACCTCCTCCGCGGTAAGCGGGAAGTCAAACATATCGAACCAGGCGATGGTTTTCTTTATTGAATCTTTTAAATCCATGGTCACATTCTACCATATGACGATTTACGATTAACGATTAAAGATTAACGATTAAAGATTAACGATTAAAGATTTACGATTAACGATTTTGGATTTCGAGTTTATAATCATTCCGTATGGAAAATAAATTGGTCAAAATCATAGCCAAGGCTCCGGATACTCCGGGCGTTTACAAGTTTCTGGATGAAGAGAAGAACATAATATATGTCGGCAAGGCGAAGAGCCTGCGCAAGCGCCTGCAGTCTTACGCGCGTCCTTCCGCGAAACACGGCGTGAAGACGGAGAAGATGCTGGAGAGCGCGAAGCATGTCGAATGGGTGGAAACGAATACCGAAATAGAGGCGCTTATTCTGGAAGACAATCTTGTTAAGGAAAAACAGCCGAAATATAACATCCTGCTTAAAGACGACAAGAATTTTCAGTATATAAAAGTGACGATAAACAAAGATTACCCCGAAGTGTACACGGTCAGACGTATTGAGAAAGACGGCGCCAAATATTTCGGTCCCAAGACCAGCGGTACGGATGTACAGCATCTTATGGAATCGGTGAAAAAAATATTCAAGCTCTGCAGTGTGAGGAACATAACACTGGATCCCAAAGGTAAGCCTCTAGCCGGCGCCAAGGTCGCTGTGAAGATAGGCAACAGCTCCGCTAAGCGCCCATGCCTTGATTATCATATCAAGCGCTGTACCGGACCTTGCGCGGGGATCGTCACGCCGGAGGAATATAAGGAACAGGTGAAGCTCGCCGTCGAGTTTTTATCCGGCAATTATAAAACCGCTATCGATTCTCTGAAAAAACAGATGACACAATACGCCGTGGAGAAAAAATTCGAGCGCGCGGCGGCACTGCGTGACCAGATAGGCGCTATAGAACATTCGGCTCAAAGACAACTTATAACGGATACCAATTTACCCGACAGGGATGTGGTCGCGTATGTAGAGGATCTTGGCAAAAATTATTTCGTACTTTTCCAGATAAGAGACGGTAAACTCATAAACCATGAGAAGTTCATATCCGAAGGTGGCGAAACCCCGTCAGAGGTTATGGAGGCGTTTCTTACCGATTATTACAGCCGTGCGGCGGATATTCCTAAAGAGGTTATAATCTCCATCGAAACTCCCGAGATAAAAGTACTTGAGGAATATATTTCCGGACAGACGGACCATAAGGTAAAACTCATACATCCAAAAGGCGGACAGAAAGACAAGCTTATCGAACTTGCCGAGAAGAACGCCAGAAGTTTCGCCACACAATCACGGGTGCGCTGGATGGCGGACGAGAAGAAGGGAGAGAAGGCCTTGGAGGAATTAAAGGAGGCGCTGAAAATCCAGACTGTGCTGAAAAGAATAGAGTGCTATGATATCTCGCATCTTTCCGGAACGGAGACTGTCGGGAGCATGGTCGTATTTAAAAACGGCGAGGCTTATAAGCCGGATTACAGGCAATTCAGACTGCGCTCGACTGTCGGAAAAATAGACGATTACAAAAGTATCGAGGAGGTGATAAGCCGACGGCTTAATTATCTTCCTTCTCCTTTGCCGGATGGCTGTAAAATCCGCAAAGCCAAGAAAAACGAATCGGATTTTATACTTAAGAGCTGTCCTGAAGCCGGTGAATTCGATTTTGACGTCAAATCTTTTTACGTCGTCGAAAAAACCGAGAAAAAAAAGAAGACCATAATCGCGTTCGGCAGGGTATTTATACACTCAAAGACGATATACGAAATAAGCTCGCTTTGGGTCGATAAAAAGGAGCGCGGAAAAAAACTCGGGCATCTTCTGATGAAAGCGCTGATAGAAAAAACCAAATCCCAGAGGTTCTATATAGTCATAGGCGAAAGCCTCGAGGAATATTATATGAAATTCGGTTTCGAGACTTTATATCAGGCGCCTAAGGAACTCGAAAAAAAGGCAAAGTATTGCGAATGCAAACTCGGTGACAAGACCAAGCCCGTGTTTATGGCCTATCAGAAAAAGAAGAAGGATTTTTCATTTGAATCCAGACCGGACCTTATCGTAATAGACGGAGGGAAGGGGCAGCTGAGCTCGGCACAGCAGGTGCTTTTCAACAAGGGGCTGAATATACCTATAATAGGTCTCGCCAAGGAGAACGAGGAGGTTTTTGTTCCCGGAAAATCCGATCCTATAGATCTTCCCAAAAACTCCGAGGCTTCATATATACTCCAGCGCATACGCGACGAGGCGCACCGTTTCGCTCTCGAGCATAATCGCGCCTCACGGGATAATAAAATGGTGAAGTCCGGACTCGATACCATTCCCGGTGTCGGCCCTAAGATGAAGAAAAAACTGCTCACGTATTTCGGTTCCGTGCAGAAAATAAAAGAGGCGCCGCAGGTCGTACTGGAGCAGGTTGTCGGAGAAGAATTGGCAAAGAGGATTAAGGAACAACTATAATAAGCTTAGGAGCTTAGTCGCTTCGCCAACCTCCGTTTTACTACGGCTGACTCGCTAGCTTAAGAGCTTAGAAGGAACATCTCCGTAAGCTCCATAAGCTCCGTAAGCTCTGTAAGCTCCGTAAGCTAAAATAATTATGGCAAAAATACTTTCAATCATAGCTCCTGAAGGATTTCAGGATAAAGAGTACGGCGACTCCAGAGCGGAACTGGAGAAGGCCGGACATACTGTTATAACCGCGAGCACTATAGCTGTCGCTCATGGCAAGTTCGGAGCGAAGGTGAAGACCGATATAATCCTTTCCGACGTAAACGCTGACGACTATGACGCTGTGCTTTTTGTCGGCGGTCCGGGAAGTTTCCAGTATTTTGATAATCCGACCGCTTTAAAACTGGCAAAAGATTTCTATAACTCCGGAAAACTGACGACTGCCATATGCGCGGCGCCTTCGATACTCGCCAATGCCGGAGTTTTAAAAGGCAAAAAGGCGACATGCTGGGAAGGGGAGTCGGGGAACCTTAAAGACAAGGGCGCGAAGTACACCGGAGCAGACGTTGAAACAGACGGCATCGTGATAACAGGAAACGGGCCGATGGCGGCAACGAAATTCGGGCAGATTATCGCCAATGCCTTAGCTTAAGAGCTTAGACGCTCCGCCAACCTCCGTTTTACTACGGCTGACTCGCTAGCTTAAGAGCTTAAAAGGAACACCTCCATAAGCTCTGTAAGCTCCGTAAGCTCTTTTTCATTTATTCCCCGATAAAAATCTGATCGCGTTTTCCCTGAATACCTTATTCAGCACGTCGCTTTTTAGCTCTAGGCCGTTTAACAGTTTTGTCTCATCGGTCCATCTTGTGAAGGAATCGACCTTTGTTTTTTTCGATATACAGAACTGTCCGCTTTTCGGCGCGCATTTTTCATATGCCTCAATACTCTTGGCAAGTTCCGATCTGTAATGGTCGTTAACGGGGGCGCAGGTGAACTGTTTTTCCGTAAGTATATTCTTGTAGCATTGTATCGTGTCTGTCATGAACTGCGAGTTCTTCCATGATATATCCGTTATCACCATATCGGTGCCGAAAAGTACGCGGTCCGGATATTTATTTATGAAATCCGCGTATTTCTGCGGATCACTGCTTATGCGCCTGAAGCCCGCGGCGAAAAACTCCGGCGAACCGAAACTGATATCCGTGTACAGGTTCGGGTATTTATCGAACATCGCACCTACTTTATCAAGATTTATGCTCGACACCATGAAATGCGGGATATTCACGACCATGTCGGGGTATGCTTCCAGCACACTTTCCAATTCCGCCTGATAATTCCCGATGTTGGTATGAAAAAGCACGGGCAGTTTATTTTCTTCCGCGTACGCATATATAGGAAGCATCTTTTCCGAATCCAGCGGTATTCCGAATACGTCGTAATAGTACGAATGGCCGTTATAAAGTTTTATCCCACTTCCGCCGTTTTTAATACATCCTTTCAGATATTCCAGCGCGTCCGCATCCAGCGGGTTTACGGTGCAGAACAATACGAATTTTTCCGGAGACCTTTTTACCATTTTATTTATCTCCTCCGCGTTCTCCCTGTATTTTGTGAAACTTTTTTTGCCGTTAAGGCTTAGCGTCTCGTAAGGTGAAGCTACCAATATCGTTTTCTCCACGCCGGTATCAAGGTCGGCTTTGCTCAGCGCCCAGCTTTTTCTTGTATTCTGCATATGCTCATGCACGTCTATTATTTTATATTCGAAAGAAGCACCGCATGTTATAAGGAAAAACGACGCGAATACCAGAAACGCGATAAATATTGAGCCGAGCCGATGTTTGTGGGCAGGTATTTTTTTCATAGCGAGGTAACTATACCAATGTCCAGTGTCCAATGTCCAATGGCCAATGACGGTTGAAGTTTAAATTTGATAATACCCTTTAGTTTTGATACATTTATCAATAGTTATCAACTAAACAAAATAAACCATGAAAATAGGACGTTATATTATCGGACTTCTGAGCGGCCTGACATTTGGCATGCTTTTTGCTCCGAAAAAAGGCGAAGACCTTCGCAAAGACATAGCCAAAAAAGCCTCGCAATCAAATGCTGACGGGCTTAAGGTGCTCGGCAACGCGTTTATGGAAGCTGGAAACGACGCGCTTACTGAAATAAAAAACCTTTCCGAAAACGAACAGATAGCAGCAGCTTTGGATATGTCCAAGGAAAAACTAAAGGAATATTTCGACATGATAGAGACCAGAGGCTATGACGCGGCTTCACTGGCGCAGGAAAAATTCGAGGAGATAGCAGAGTTCGCGAAAGCCAAAGCCATGAAACTGAAAGACAAGATGGCAAATATGGAAGCTCCTGTAAAAAACGCCGGACTGGTGACGAAAAGGGCGATTAAAAAAACATCCGCCGTCATGAAAAAAGTCACAAAACCGGTAAAGGCAAAAGCACGAAAAACAACTTCAAAGCGGAAATAGCAAGCCGATTTCCTTGAACTTTTTATTTGTTTCCGTAAAATTTTCGTGAATTTCAACATAAATAATTTTTTAATCACTTAATTATGATCGCACTATATGCTTCGTTTGGAATCGCGGTACTAAGCCTTCTTTATGCGGGCTATAACACGTATCGCGTACTTAAACATGACTCCGGAACGCCTAAAATGCAGGAAATCGCCCAGGCTATCCAGATAGGGTCCATGGCTTACATGCATCGCCAGTTCAAGACGATAGCTGTCTTCGCCATATTGATATTCGGTCTTATGGCATTCGGCCTCGGCCTTTATATCGCTATAACGTTTTTGGTCGGAGCCTTGTTCTCCGCTATCGCGGGTTATATAGGAATGAATGTTTCCGTCCGCGCTAATGTAAGGACTGCTTCCGCCGCAAAAAACGGTCTGGCTCAGGCGCTGTCTGTCGCTTTCAGAGGGGGTTCCGTTACAGGCTTATCCGTTGTCGGCCTTTCACTGCTTGGCGTAAGCGGGCTTTATATATTGTTCAGATTTTTAGGCATACCATCCAACGAGATCCCGCACCTTCTTATAGGTTTCGGTTTCGGCGCTTCCCTTATATCGCTATTCGCCCGTGTCGGCGGAGGTATTTTTACAAAAGCTGCCGATGTGGGAGCTGACCTTGTAGGTAAAGTAGAGGCCGGTATTCCGGAAGACGATCCAAGAAACCCTGCAACCATCGCCGATAACGTAGGCGATAACGTAGGGGATTGTGCCGGTATGGGTGCCGATCTATTCGAGACATACGCTGTCACTCTTATCGCAGCAATGATCCTGGCTGTCGCTCAGGACTTCCCGACTATGTTTGTCATCTATCCTGTCATCCTTGGCGCTATCGCGGTTGTCGCATCCATGATAGGAGTGAATTTTGTTAAGACATCTTCCAAGGAAAAAATAATGCTGGCTCTTTATAAAGGAATGGCCGTTTCGCAGATACTTTCATTGATCGGCTTCTATTTCGCCACAAAATATTTCCTTCCAGCCGGGGCTCATTCCATGAACTATTTCTATACCACTATAGTAGGCGGAGTACTCACAGCTCTTATAATAATGATCACCGAGTACTACACGGCCACCAAATTCCGCCCGGTACGTGAAGTCGCTAAGGCTTCCGAGACAGGCGCCGGAACAAACATCATCATCGGCTTAGCAGCAGGCCTTGAAAGCACTATCCTTATCGTTCTAGTCATCGTCGCCGCCATCATCGCCTCATTCAAGCTTGGCGGATTGTACGGAATCGCGGTAGCCGCTGTTTCCATGCTTTCCACAACCGGCATGGTCATCGCTATGGATTCTTATGGTCCTATCACAGATAACGCCGGAGGCATTGCCGAGATGTCCAACCTTCCGGAGAAAGTAAGAAAAGTAACAGACGCTCTTGATGCGGTCGGCAATACAACAAAAGCTGTCACAAAAGGATATGCCATCGGTTCCGCCGCATTGGCCGCGCTTGTACTATTCCAGGATTACAACGGTGCTCTTCTTGCCATAGGCAAACGCCTTGTATTCGATATCACGGATTATCAGGTACTCGTCGGCTTATTCCTTGGTGCTCTTATTCCTTACGCTTTTTCTTCCGTCACTATGAAAGCAGTAGGTGCCGCCGCGCACGCTGTAGTCACGGAAGTAAGGCGCCAGTTCAAGGAAATAAAAGGAATCATGGAAGGAAAAGCAAAACCGGATTATAAAAGGTGTGTGGATATCGTTACAAAAGCCGCTCTTAAACAGATGATACTTCCTGCACTTATCGCAGTTCTTTCTCCTTTGGCTGTCGGCTTTATACTAGGCCCGAAAGCTTTGGGAGGCTTGCTTATCGGCGTCATCATCTCCGGTCTTCTAATGGCCATATCCATGGCCAATGGCGGTGCTACATGGGATAACGCGAAGAAATATATCGAGGAAGGCCATCATGGCGGAAAAGGTTCCGAGGCCCACAAAGCCGCGGTAGTAGGGGATACAGTAGGCGATCCTTACAAAGATACAGCCGGCCCTGCCCTTAACGCCCTTATCAAGGTGATAAACATGATAGCCCTTCTTATCGCCACGCTTATCGCTTCAAACAGTCTGCTGGGATGATTAAAGATTAACGATTAACGATTAACGGTTCCCGATGTACTTCGGGGGCCGTTTTTTGTTGTTGCAACGCAGGCGCGATTCGCGAATCGCGCCTTCATGATATGCGGATATTATTCCCTGAAGGCGAGGATGGCCATCCTCGCCTGCGTTGCAAGGGGACGAGTGCGACCATATACAAAAAACCGCCAACTAATGTCAGCGGTTTGAAATGAAAACGTTTTGTCATCCCGAGCGTAGTCGAGGGACCTACGTTTTCATTTCAAAAACAAATATACCAAAAGACCACAGTCAGACCCCTCGACTTTGCTCGGGGTGACAGCCTGTGGTCTTTTTTATTTACGGTTTATTTCTTCGGCGTCGTAAGATCGATAGTAGTCTTTATCACAGTATCCGGATTCAGGCTCATACTGTCGATACCTTCGTGCGCGAGGAAGCGCGCGAATTCGGGATAATCGCTAGGCGCCTGTCCGCATATGCCGACTTTTCGGCCTTTTGCTTTGCCTATGGCTATTATTTTTCGGACAAGTGTTTTAACAGCCTCGTTGCGTTCGTCGTAAACGTGCCTGACTAAGGCGGAGTCGCGGTCGACACCAAGTGTCAGCTGTGTAAGGTCGTTAGAACCGATTGAGAAGCCGTCGAATATCTTGCAGAACTCTTCGCCGAGTATCACGTTGCTTGGGATCTCACACATCACGTATATCTGCAGATTGTCCTTACCGCGCACTAGGCCGTATTTTTTCATCTCAGCCTGTACTTTGATTCCTTCCTCTATAGTCCTGCAGAAAGGTATCATCAGCTTAAGGTTTGTAAGACCCATTTCCTTTCGCACCTTCATCATCGCTTTGCACTCGAGCGCGAAACCGTCGCGGTATTTCGCGTCGTAATAACGGCTGGCACCTCTCCATCCGATCATCGGATTCTCCTCATGCGGTTCGTAAGGCGCTCCTCCGATAAGGTTCGCGTATTCGTTCGTTTTGAAATCGCTCATGCGTATTATCACATCCTTCGGATAGAAAGCCGCGGCGATTGTAGCGACGCCCTGCGCAAGTTTATCTATAAAGAAGTCCGCCTTATTGGTGTAACCCAGAGTCAGTTCGTCTATCTGCTGTTTGACCGCGTGATCCGTTATCTTGTTGTAGTTTAGCAGCGCCAGCGGATGGATCTTTATGTATTCGTTGATGATGAATTCAAGACGGGCCAAACCGACTCCGTCGTTCGGGATGAATGATGACTCGAAAGCCATATCCGGATTTCCGAGGTTCATCATTATCTTTGTCTTCGGGCGTTTCAGATCCTTCAGACTTGTCCTCTTCACCTTGAATTTCAGTTCGCCTTCATATACATTTCCGATCTCACCCTGGCAGGCGATCGTGATCTTTTTTCCTGTCTTTATAACCTTGGTGGCGTTATTGGTGCCTACAACACAAGGGATACCAAGCTCTCGCGAGACTATAGCCGCGTGGCAGGTGCGCCCTCCGCGGTTTGTTACGATAGCCGAAGCTATCTTCATGATAGGCACCCAATCCGGGTCCGTCATATCTGTTACAAGTATGTCGCCTTTCCTGAATTGTTTAATCTGCTCCGCGTTCATGATGACGCTTGCCTTTCCGCTCCCTATCTTAGCGCCCACAGGAGCTCCGCTAGTAAGCACTTTGCCCTTCTCAAGAAGGACATATTCCTCAAGCATAGAAAGGTCTTTTCTGGACTGAACAGTCTCCGGGCGAGCCTGCACTATAAATAATTCGCCCGATTTTCCGTCCTTCGCCCATTCCATATCCATCGGTTTAAAATGCCCTGCCTCCTTGGAATAGTGGTCCTCTATTATGCATGCCCACTTCGCAAGCTGTAGCACCTCGTTATCCGTGATGCAGAACTTTTGTCTCATCTCCTTATCCACGGGAACGTTTTTAGTAGGGGATTTAGCTCCGCCCTCGGAGTAGATCATCTTGATGGACTTTTCGCCCATGTGCTTTGTAAGTATCGGCCTGAAACCTTCCTTCAGCGTTGGTTTGAATATATAAAACTCATCAGGATTCACAGCGCCCTGCACCACATTCTCGCCAAGCCCGTAAGCGCCATTTATAAGCACCGCATCCTTGAACCCCGTTTCCGTATCGATAGAAAACATCACACCGCTCGCGCTAAGATCCGATCTGACCATCTTCTGCACGCCGATAGAAAGGCCGATTGAGAAATGGTCATATTTTTTTTCTTCGCGATAAGCGATAGCCCTATCCGTGAACAGCGAAGCGAAGCATTTTTTGCACGCCTCAAGAATCGCGTAATCACCGCGGATATTCAGGAACGTCTCCTGCTGTCCCGCAAACGATGCATCCGGCAGATCCTCCGCGGTAGCGGAAGAGCGCACAGCCACATCACAGTGTTTGCCGTACATACTTTCCATTTTTTTGTACGAAACCAGAATTTCCTTTTTCAAATCCTCCGGAAGTTCCGCGTTCAATATCACCTGCCTTGCCTTATGCCCGCACTCCTGCAGATGGCGTATATTGTGCGCGTCCAGACCTTTAAGGATACTTCTGATATTATCCTTGATCTGCGCCTTTTCCAAAAAATGATGGTAGGCGAAAGCGGTCACTGCAAAACCGTTAGGGATCCTTACTCCCTTACCGGTAAGCTTTTGATACATCTCGCCAAGCGAGGCATTCTTGCCTCCCACAAGCGGGACATCCTTAATACCCAGCTCTTTAAACCATAAGATAAGAGCCGTATTGCGCGGTTTGCGCTTAAACAGTTTGTGTAGCATGTTTGTTTTTGTTAGTTTTCGAAAATTATTTTAGCACAGGCGGAGAAATGGCACAACGAAAATAACGAGATAACGAAATAACGAAATGACTGAACCAGAATACTGATGGCATCCTTTTTGTCACCCCGAGCGTAGTCGAGGGGCCCTCACTTAATACTAGCCAACTATTACAAATTAGGTTGTTGGCGAGGGATTCCTCCATTAAAGTCGGAATGACAAAAGGGAGTCTTGATTATTGTTGCTAATAATAATTAACCAGCCGGGAAAGAGATGAAAACCGGAATAACAAATTCAATATCTTTATCGGCTTTTAATTTTTCAACCAATTCTAGTAATTTTTTATCATCTGCTCCTGCAAACTTAATTTCTGCGGAATTGCTTGAATTTATATGCCATATTTCGCCCCCATATTTTTTTGCAATTCCTATCGCTTGTTCAATCGTTATCCCTTTATTGAAATCGACACTCAAAAGTTCGGGTGCATGGTACATTGATATATATTCACTATGTATTGCGCCATACAACTCTTTTTTTACATTTTTGTTATGGTAAAAATAGCCAAGTCCAACCAAAATTATTATCAATAAGACGCTGAAAACTATTTTTAACCATTTTTTTCGTAGTATTTTTTTATCTATCGAAATATCAGTGTTGATATTCTGTGCTTTATCTTTTTTTCGATAGAACCAAATGATTATGGTCCACAATATTATACTCAATAATATGCGTATACTGATGCCAGGATAATCTGATATTCCTCCGCATAATGATGCAGGGCAATTTTCTGCTGCACACTGCATGGGAGGACATTTGATTTGTATAAAGGCATAAAGCGCACTATATGCACTGAATAATAATGCTATTATTAGCATAATTATTTTCAATGCAATTTTGATAATTTTATTCATATTATGATATTAACGAAAATAATATTTTCTACAACTTGTTTTACCCAAATCATTACTTCGAATACGTCACCAAATTATTATCGAGCACGTACTTCAACCTATATATAGTCTCTGCCACGTCGCCACGGGTCATACCGTTGGCTGGGTCGAGGAGGTTATTTGTCACGTCGAGTAAGTTCTTGCGGTTGGTCAGGTAGGCGTAAGGGGCGTACCAGGCGTCTTTTGGGACGTCGGCGTATGGGTTCGCGGCAATTGTATCGGTTACTTCGATGTTGTTTGTCCTGAATAACATTTTCAGATACTCAGCCTTGTTCACGGTCTGCGAAGGTTTGAAGGTGCCGTCGGTGTAGCCGGCGACTATTCCTTTGGTCACTGCTGTGCCAAGGGTCGTGGCGTACCAGGCGTTATTGTCGGTATCGGAGAATGTCAGCTGTTGGGCGGGGCCTGTGCCGATTCCGAAGGCGAGCATAAGCATCTTCAATGCTTCAACTCGGTTGACTGTGTTATTTGGTTTGAATGTTCCGTCGGAGTAGCCGTTTATTATGCCGTTGTCGTACAGGTATTTGATGGCTTCATAATGGTTGTTGCCACGGGTCACGTCGGCGAATAAAGTTTTTTCCTCCATGGATATTGCTGAGCTTTCTCCGACTAACGCTCCGTTTTGCGCGCGGAGGACTACGCGGTTTTCGTTATCCACTTTTATTTTTATCGTAGCTTCGCCGTTCTGGAAGTCGTTTACCGCAATCCTGTCCGGGATTATTGTCGCCTGACCTTCTTTCGCGGTGACTGAAATAGTCCCGCTGAAGTTTACGGTAGGTGTCGGATTTCCGTTTTCATCTATGGCTACTATTTTCACAGTTTCCATGATGCTTTTCTGGAAATACCCGTCGGTGTCTATTCTCAGGCTTGCTACGCTTGCGGCTTTTTCTATGAAGGTCAGCTGATGACTGCTTTTGCCGACTGTAATGTTGGCTATACCGGCGGTCGGACTATTAATTACTATTTTTATCGCTTTGTTATTAAAGTCGGATTTTGTGAATACTTTTTTATTTAGACTACCAACGCCTGAAAGTTCCACTCGTATCTGGTCGTCGTCATCGAGTTTTGAAAGCTGGTTATTGTTATCGATTGCGGTAATGGTCACGCCGTTATTTATAAGGCTGACTTTCTCTCCTATAAGATCGAATGTGAAGAGCGACGGGTCTATCTGAGGACCGGAGTCCTGCGGGTCTTCTACCACTTCAACCGGAGGATTTCCCCCGTCAGTTTGCGTGTTTTCCGAACTCGCAGCATCTTCCTGACCTTCAGTATCAGAGCTGTTATCACTGTTATCTGGAGGATTGTCGATACCGCCAGGAGAGTTGCTGGATATAGCGTAAGAACCAATGTACTTTGCGACATATTTCATCGGGTTAATTGTATTTTGTGTGGCGTTGCTTTTTCCAAGGCCGGCATTTACTGCTTCAAAAAAACTTAAGCCAGCGGCCTGTGACTCGCTCCATGAAAATGGCCAGTATGGGTGCCATGGTGCGGAATCCCTGTCTATCTGGAAATGAAGATGCGGAGTGGTGGATGTGCCTGTGTTTCCGCTTTTGCCTATTAATTCACCTTTTAAAACATTCTGCCCTTCGGATACATCCACATCGCTCATGTGCACATAGCATGAATACAGAGTGGTCATATTTCCGGTATCAGGATCCGGGACGTTTGTGTGTTTAATGACAATATGATGACCGAATCCGTCTGACTGTGTGGAGGTTTTAACGACTTTTCCGTTGGCTATGGCGTGTACAGGTGTGCCTACCGGCATTTTTATATCAACCGCAGGGTGACTGCCTAAGCTTTCCTCATGGTCGAATTCATAGTTGCCAAGATATACGACAGGATAAGTTATCTTTGTATTGCGTATCACGTCATGGTCTTTATTGCCCCATACAAGACTTTCATTCGGGAATGTCATTTTTGTAAGGTCGTATGACGGCAGATCAATAAGATATTTTGATTCTATGTTTGAATATTGTGTGGTGGCGTTGTTTCCATTCCAATTTGTCCAGTCAGGGATTTTGCTTACAGGGGGAACTGTCCCATTGAAAGGCTGAGGTGCTTCCAGTACGGATGCCTTGAACCATTCGCCTGTCTGCTCGCGCATGTACACGGCAAACATAAGAAGCACAGTCAATATGCCTATGCCTGTATATTTTATTATCGGGATGAATTTTTTATTCAAAGCGGGTTTTTTCTGGCTGCGGGATTTTTTTATTGTTCTTTTCATAAAATTTTCGTTTTTATTTCCGGTATTTTTTTTACTTTTGCTATTTGTTATAAAAATCTTATTATTATAGCAAAGAACCGCCGAAAAAGCAATCTTATGGATTAAGGATTTGAAGATTTGATGATTAAAGATAAAACTAACAACATATCTTAAAATCCTCTAATCATTAATCCTTAATCTTAAATCATAAAGAAATGAGGATCAATTCATTAAAAACCAAAGGCTTCCGAAATCTTTCATCGCTGGAACTTGAATTCGACGGGGATAAATCCGTATTCGCTTTTGTTGGGCCTAACGGCCATGGGAAGACGAATCTGCTTGAGGCTATTTACCTTTGTTCGCTTTCAAAATCGTTCAAAACGCACACCAATCAGGACCTTGTGGCTTTCGACGCCGATTTCTGCAGTGTGAAGTGTAAGCTCGATGAAACCGAGCTGGATGTGATAATCACAAAAACGCCTGAGCAGAAAACCCTGAAGATAAACGGCGTGAAAAAGACTTCCGCGGAGCTCATCGGCACGCTTAAGGCTGTTTTCTTTTCGCCGGATGACCTTACGGAGATGGCTATGGCGCCGAAGCTTAGGCGCAGGTATCTGGATGTACTTTTGTCACAGGCGGATAAGGAGTATCTGGGCACGCTTATGAAGTATCAGGAAACCGTGAGGCAGAGGAACGCCCTGCTTAAAAAGATAAGGGAAGGCTCGGCAAAACCGGCGGAACTTGATTTCTGGGACGGTAATCTTACGGAACTCGGATTTACGATAGTTCAGAAAAGATCCGACCTTATAACCGGTCTGAAACCTGTTTTGGGCGGACTCTACGCCAAAATATCCAAGACTGATGACGAACTCGATATCAGATATAAGGCGCCTTTTGACGAAATAGCGGATAAAAACATATTCGCCGAACATATATTCCTTGGACGCGAACGTGATATAGCCACGGGTATAACACAGACAGGCCCGCACCGCGATGACCTTGAGTTCCTGATAAACGGCCACGATATGGTGTTTTTCGCCTCACGCGGGGAGTGGAGGAGCTTAGTCCTCGCGCTCAAGTTCGCGGAGATAAAGCTGATCGAGGAAAAGACAGGCGAGAAACCAGTATTACTATTGGACGATGTGTTTTCCGAACTTGATGAGGTGCGTCAAAAATATTTATTTGAAGCCATAAAAGGCACACAGACTTTTATCACGACCACGCATAAGGAGTTTTTGGAGGGGGTCATGTCGTCTCCTGTTATATATGAGGTGAAATCCGGGACGGTGTGCTGAAGATTTGAAAATGTGCAAACATCCCATTCCCGAAGGCGAGGATTATTATCCTCGTCGTTCGTTGAAGGCGCGATTCGCGAATCGCGCCTTCGGGAATGTGGATTTTCAATTTTCCACATTTTCAAATCATCGCAAAAAACATTTGACCTCACCCGGGAAACAGGATAAACTCAATCCGCAATCGTTATTTACCCCTCAGGCAGAGGGGCGAGGACCGGTTGCCGTATTAAACCTAACTTATCTGCTAATTTTTTACCCATGTTTAAAATTATTGATGAAAATATTTCAATGGATGATATCCTTGGCGCCGCGGGCGAGTTTGAGAGGCCAAAGCTGGGGAGTGTTATAACAGGCACTGTTGTAAGTGTCTCCAAAAACCGCCTGGTCGTGGATCTTAACGGCATTGCCGTTGGTATCGCTTCCGGCCGTGAAACACGCGACAGCCTTGATACTATAAAGGATATAAAGGAAGGGGATACTGTAAAAACCGTTGTGATCGAGGAGGAAAACGATGACGGCATGGTGGTGCTTTCCCTTAAGAAGGCTTCACAGTCCACTACTTGGGATAGATTTGAAAAAGCTTATAAAGACGGTGACCTTGTCGAAATCGTCATCACGGAGGCTAACAAGGGTGGTCTTCTTATCGATGTCGACGGTATCAAGGGCTTTATACCTGTTTCACAGCTTGCGCCTGTACATTACCCACGTGTCGAGGATGCCAATTCTTCCGAGATCCTTACAAGGTTACAAAGATTGGTCGGCCAAAGGCTTAGCGTCAAGATCATCAACCTTGACCGCGCAAGTGGCAAAATGATCTTATCCGAACGCGCCGCGATAGAAAGCGAAGCCAGAAAGTCTCTTGGCAGCTTGGAGGTAGGAAGCACTGTGGAGGGCACTGTGAGCGGTGTCGTCAAATTCGGTATATTCGTCACATTCAACGGTCTTGAAGGCCTTGTACATATCTCCGAAATCGCATGGGGCCATGTCAGCAATCCTCATCAGTATGCCAAGGTAGGCGATAAGGTAAATGTACAGATAATCGGCATCGAAAACGATAAACTTTCACTCAGCATCAAGCGTCTTGTCCCTGATCCATGGGCCGAGATCGAAGCTAAATATCCTATCGGCTCAAAGGTCAAGGGCACTATCAACCGCTTCTCTCAATTCGGCGCTTTTGTACAGCTTGAGGACGATATCAACGGTCTTATACACCTTTCCGAAATATCCGACCAGAAAGTCGAGGATCCTGCAGACTTCCTGACTATAGGCGAAGAAGTACAGGCTCAGGTCATCAACATCGACCGCGACGAGCATAGAATAGGCCTAAGCCTTAAGGCTATCGGTTCCGCGAAGAAAAAATCCAAGGGCGGTGATGTAGTAGAGACCAAAGAAGAAGTGAAGGAAGAGGCTCCTAAAAAAGCCAAGAAGGAAAAGGAAGAAAAAGTCGAAGAAGTTGCAAAAGAAGAAAAACCGGCTGAAGAGAAAAAGGAAGAGGTAAAAGAGGAAAAAGTGAAAGAGGAGAAGGCAAAGAAACCTGCCGCAAAGAAAGCAGCCAAGAAATAATAAATATTTGTGATTTTTGATTTGAAAACCGCTGACCATTGGTTGGCGGTTTTTTATTGCACGCCAAATTTACCCCGAAGGCGAGATTCGCGAATCTCGCCTTCGAAGGCTCGAAAGCGCTTTCGGGCCTTCGGGGATAATCGTGGTTTCAATTTTTCAGGTTTTTTCAGATTAAAATAATTGGTATAGTTATCGCATGAGCGAATTAAACAAACAGCAAAAGGAAGCGGTTGAACACAAGAACGGGCCGATACTCGTGATAGCGGGAGCGGGAACCGGCAAGACACGTGTAATAACCGAAAGGATAGCCCATATACTCAGCCAAAAATGGTGCGCGAATGATCAGGTGCTGGCGCTCACTTTTACCGAAAAGGCCGCCAATGAAATGGAGGAGAGGCTGGACAGGCTTATGCCTATCGGATATGAAGCGGTGCAGATAAGCACTTTCCATTCTTTCTGCGAAAAGCTGCTCAGGCAATACGGGATAGATATCGGCCTAAGCCCGAATTTCCGCATTATCGAAGGTGTCCGGCATTGGCAGTTCATAAAAGAACATCTGTTCGACTTTGATCTCGATTACTACAGGCCTCTTGGCAATCCTACGGCTTTTATTGACGCGCTTATCAGTCATTTCAGCCGTCTGAAAGAGGAAATAGTGTCGCCTGAGGATTATGTCACCTATGCCGAAAAACGTGTTACCGGGGCGAATAATGAAGAGGAGGCTATCGAAGCGAAAAGGATCATGGAACTCGCGCAGTCTTACGCCATTTACCAAAAGCTTTTAGCGAATGGGAATTATCTGGATTTCGCGGACCTGCATTACAAAGCCATAGAACTTTTAAAATCCCGCCCCAATATACTTGCGCATCTGCAGAATACCTATAAATACGTGCTTGTGGATGAGTATCAGGATACCAATATAGCGCAAAACCGGATCGTGGATCATATAGCCCAAAAACACCGCAATATCATGGCGGTGGGGGATGACGACCAGTCCATTTACAAGTTCCGCGGTGCCGCTATCTCCAATATATTGCAGTTTGAGGAAAAATATCCCGAACTTAAGAAAGTGGTGCTGACGGAGAACTACAGAAGCAATCAGTCCATACTTGATTTTTCCTACGCCTCCATACAGAAGAACAATCCCGACAGGCTGGAAGTGAAATCCAAGGTCAACAAAAAACTGAAAGCACAGCGCCCCGGAATGGATGACAGTGTGTCACTCGTGCATTTTCAGAACGTCGATCAGGAAGTGGAGTATATAGTAGGAGAGATCAAAAAAACGAAAGAACCTCTGAGCGAGATAGCCGTTCTAGTCCGCGCGAACTCTTACGCCAAGCCTGTCATCGACGCGTTTAAGCGGGAGAACATCCCTTATCAGTTCCTTTCCGAAAAGGGTCTTTATAATAAGGAGGAAGTGCGCGACCTTATTTCCGTTTTGCGCTCTATAGCTAATCCGACTGACGGCACAAGTTTATACCGCGTTCTCCGGATGGAATATTTCGGCATCCCGATGGAAACCGTCACCGGGCTTATGGCAGCCATGAAGGAAGATTTTAAGACCCTCTGGTCTCATATCAAAAAAACAAAGGAATGCGAAAAACTCACGGAGGTGCTTGCTGACCTTATAGAATTCTCCAAAAAACATTCAGCCGGCGAAGTGCTTTTCCGATTCACGGAAAAAGCCGGTGTGTATGAGGACCTACTGAAACAGGGGACGATAGAGGCGGAGGAAAAGATCATGAACATCGCCACTTTTTTCGGCAAAATACATCAGTTCGAACGCGAAAATGAAGAGGTGACTGTTATAGATTTCATAGAATATCTGGATATCGCCGAAGAAGCCGGTGAAAACCCTTCCGCCAAGTTCGAGACCGAGGGCGCGGAAGGCGTGCAGGTGAGCACAGTTCACGGAGTCAAAGGCCTCGAGTTCCACACGGTTTTCGTCACCAGTCTTATAAACCGAAGATTTCCGATAGATAACAGAAAAGACCTTATCGAAATGCCCGCGGAACTGATAAACGAAATACTTACGGAAAAAGATTTTCATGAGGAAGAAGAGCGCAGGCTGTTTTACGTTGCCTGCACGCGCGCGAAGGAGAAATTATATTTACTGCACAGCGATTTTTATACTGCCAGCACTTCAAAAAACCCGCGCGTGCAAAAGCGCTCACGGTTTATAGATGAGGTGATAGAGGAAGTCAGTATCGCCGAACTCGAGAAAACACTGCAAAGCCCGGATCTGGTCTTAAAACGAAAACCAAAATTCGAGATAGAAGATTTAAAGCATCCTGAACGCGCCAAGATCACGCAGTTCTCATACACACAGCTTTCCACTTTTGAAAGATGCCCAAGGCAATACCAGTACAGCAATATACTGAAAATTCCTGAACCGATATCTTCCTCCGAAAGTTTCGGAAGCACAATGCACAATACACTTCTCGAGTTCTATCGGCTGGTTATGCAGTCGAAACAGTCATCGCTTTTTGAGGAATATAAGGATGATATTTCCCTCAAGCGCCTTCTTGATATATATGAAGAGAAATGGATCGGCGTCGGCTATGAAAGCAAGGAACATATGGAAGAGCGCAAGAAACGCGGAGCGGAAATATTAAAGCAATTTTACACGCATTTTAAAGAGGGTATTCCCGCCATCGAGTTCCTGGAAAAGAAATTCAATGTGAAGATAGGCGATTACACAGTAAGAGGCCGCATAGACCGCGCTGACAGAATGCCCGACGGCACGCTTGAGATCATCGATTACAAGACCGGTAAAACAAAAACGCAGAAGGATGTGGATAAGGATATCCAGCTGATGATATACGCTATCGCGTCGAGCGAATGTTTTGATAAGCCCGCAAGCAAACTGACTCTTTATTTTTTGGACGAAGATGTAAAGGTAAGCACTGAACCTGACGCGGAAATGCTTCAAAATACTAAGGACGATATAATAGAGGTCGCGGATAATATAAACAAATCCGATTTTCCGCCTACTCCATCATCAAGAAAATGCCCGTACTGCCCATATAGAAAAATATGCGATAAGGCTGAACTTTAGTTCAGGATATTTTAATTGCCCTCATCGTATTTATGGCCCTCTCCAGAAGACCTTCTGTTACATTAGGAGGTACATTATTAAATACAGGGTCGGTATTTTTATGATTAATACTCATTCTTTTTCTGGCTATTTTTAAAGCTGTTTCCAAATCCCTGAATACTTCCCCGTTTTGAGCTTTCCTTTGTTTTATATTAAAAGCAGATACAACATCCCTTAACTCCTGCAGATTCATATTTCCTTTTTCTATTGAGAATATATCGTAAGCGAATTCATGGTCATTATGATATTCACCTTCAAAAAAACGATCTAACATCATTTCGGCTTTTGCCTTTCCCTCATTGCTTTTCCCTTTAATTATAAACTCGCGGAATGCAGATATTTCCCTTATCTGTTTTTCGGCATATTCTTCAAAATACAGCAGGTATGCTTTTAGTATATATACATCACTCTTTGTTATCGTTTCTACGCCATTATTCCATCTTTCAAGCATCTCTTTAGCCTTTTTCACTACTTCAGATCCATCGCCATTATTTATCATGCCGGCCATCTCTTTTTCATTTATATCCGGTATGTTTCGGACTTTCCCGTCACTGAGATGCAAAGCTTCCTGAGGATTGGTTTTTAGTTTTCTAAGCAGTTGTACCCGGATACTGTCTATTTCACTTAGATCGGCCTTTGATATGTAAGTTTCGAGATATTTGGCGGTGTTGAACATCGTTCTCATATTCGATTCCGTATACATAGGGTCTTCATTGCCTTCCTTAAAATCCGTGAATCGCTCGAAATAATCGATAGCGCCATCCAAATAAAAACAAGTCATTTCTATAAGACCTCTTACATTATACATGCGGTCAGCCATTTCTTTTTCCACGATATCCTGATTTATCACATCTGATCCTGTGGCCGTCCTTGTGGCTTCCAGCCATTTTTCGACCCGCATTCTTGCCTCATGGAATATTTTTTCGCGTTCTTCTTCATTAGCATCTTGCAATTTATGCCTTAGCGCTAAAAAAAATTCCAGGTCTGTGTTTTGGATTATGAACCCGTTTATACTGACCGCACCAGGAATAGTTATTCTATTTGATTTATGTCCATCTTGGGACTCTGTTATTACACCTTCCCCGGAGTCTAAATCCATCTCCGCGGATAAATAAGGCATTATTTCATTTTTTGTCATTTTTTTTGGAGGTAAGCAACGTGAATAAATATATATCCTAAAGAAAAAGAGTCAATATTTCTTTACAAAATTCAAAAAATTTGGTACATTTTAGGTGAACCTAACGCTTGTAAAAATGTCTAATTCTATCGAAAAATCACATGTCGAAGTAGGCGATCTGGATACTGGTAGTATGGATACAGCTCAATTGATCCAGTTTTTTAGGGCAAGCGCGGAGAGCAATGCGGTTCTTTCCGGCAAAATAGCTATGTTCCCATTTGCCGCAAATGTCCTGACAAAAGAAACTGACAGAAGTATTGAAGCTTAAAGACTGTTCGCTTTGGATATCTTGGTTTTTTTGCCGTGTATCGGTATATTTTACAGGCTGATATTTCGGATTTGTGATTTCTGAATTTTGATTTATACTGATTATCTGAGCAATTAATAAACAAATATGGATATACTCTCGATAGCGATTTTGATAGGAATAGCCGCGATTTTGTTTCTTGGCTACAAGATACTTGAAGGCCTGAAAGCGCCCAAGGATGACCAGTCGTTTAAGATGCTCCAGGAGCAGTTATTCGAGTTGCAGAGGAATATAAAATCCCAGGACAAGACCATAAACGAACAGATGAATAAATCCAGAGATGTTTTAACTGAATCCTTACAAAAACAATTCGCCACAAGTCAGAAGATAATAAAGGAGGTCACGGATAATGTTAAAAATGTCACCGAAAAACTCACAAAACTGGATGAAACGAATAAACAGGTAGTAGGCTTTGCGGAGCAGATGAAAAGCCTTGAAAATATCCTTAAAAACCCGAAACAGCGCGGGATATTGGGCGAATTCTTCCTTGAAAACCTGCTTTCAAACCAGCTTCCTCCAACACACTTTAAAATGCAGTATGCTTTTGAAAATGGCGAAGTGGTGGATGCCGCGATATTCGTGAAAGACAAGATAATACCGGTGGATGCGAAATTCTCGCTCGAGAACTACAATAAACTAATGGAAGAGAAGAACGAGACGCACCGTGAAAAGCTGGAAAGGGATTTTAAGACAGATCTCAAAAAGAGGATAGACGAGACAAGTAAATATGTCCGTCCGGATGAAGGCACCACAGATTTCGCTTTCATGTTCATTCCCGCTGATGGTGTTTTCTATAACCTTTTAAGCTATCGAGTAGGTACACTGGATATCAATACTCATGACCTTATAGAATACGCGTTCAATAAAAGGGTGATACTTGTATCGCCGATGACTTTCTACGCCTATCTGCAAACTGTTCTGCATGCCCTTAAGGCTCTTGAGATCGAGGAATCCGCTAAAGAGATTCAGAAACGAGTCGGGGATCTGGGAAGACATCTTAATGTTTTTCAGGACAATATGATGAAGGTCGGCACTCATTTGTCTACAACCGTAAACGCTTATAATAATGCAGGCAAAGAATTCGGAAAAATAGATAAGGACGTGATAAAGATAACCGAAGGAAAGTTTAAAATAGGCGCAGATGTGCCCGCCATCGAGCGCCCGAAGACATTCGACGAAATGAGCTCTGATATCAAAGTGCAGATAACCGGAAGCCGTAAAAAGGATATTGTGGAGATTGAAGAAGATTAAGTCTTTTACAATAACCATTGTACGAGCTGTCAGCTGTAAGCGGTAAGCTGTCAGCATGGTTTTTTGTTGACGGTTTATAAACAGAAAAAGGGCTCGGGCCGGCAAGCCTTAAGTTATGTATGGGAATAAGTTAAAAGATGACGCGCAAGGAAGCCCGCCAATTCGTCCGCAGGACGAGGCGGGTTTTTTTGCGAGAAGATGAGGGCGGTTCAGGCCCAAGCCTTGATCTTTTTGGGCTCCACCTATTTTTGCATCAAGGCAAAAACAGGTGGAAAACATCCACAGTTAATTCACTGCCCGCATTTATGCATGTTGAGAACGGGGAAACTAGTTGCTCGCACAATGGTTATTGTACAGTAAAGCCTTGTCTTTAGAGGGGTTTTTTGGTATAATATAAAGATAAATCTAACAAACTATGTACAAAAAAATCCTACTTACGGCGGTGATCGGGTTATCGGTTTTGGCAGGGAGTGTGGCTTTGCCCGCGTATCTTGTTACCGGTTACGAAAACACGGTTTTAGCGGAGGATCCGCCTCCAAGCGATAATCTGGATGACGAGACTTTCATGTTCAACCTTGAGAATATAACGCATGAGGATATAGCGGGAAGCAGCAGGCAGAACTGGATAAGGGAAGGTATAAATTATATTTTTGGACGCATAGTCGGGATTATGGCCGCGACCATTGGCGGACTTTGTGTGCTTGTGATGAGTTATGGCGGGCTCCTTATGTTCTTTGGTGAAGCCAGTTACGAGAAGGGCAAGAATTACGTCAAATATTCTCTTATAGGTCTGGCGGTCACACTATCGGCCTACATACTTGTTTCCGCGGTCCAATTACTAATAAAAAGCATATATGCTTAAAAGATTTTTAAAGATCGTTCTTTTTACACTGTTGCTTGTGCTTATTACGGGGGTGGGCACATCGTACGCGGAAGAAACCACACCTAGCAGCACTTCTTTCAGCAGTATATGTGATCAGATAGGCAAACCTGGCCCGTGGGCGGATTATCCTGACTGTGCCGCGTCTCCGGATCAGTGTATATCAAAGGAAAATGGATTCACTCCTATCAACTGCACGTATTTAGAAGAGCCTATCGGCGGTGAGCCGGGTTACGATATGTTTAAAATAACATGTACTGATGATCCTGATAATCCAGACAAACCGTTATGTGTATACACACTTTGGCACGGTGAAGCTATAGTGGGCGATGAAAGAGTGGTGCAGGCGATACTTACCTATGAAAGCGGTAAAGATTTTCAGGGGCCTTTTTCACTGCTTTATAACTATATAGGCGTTGTTTACAAATTCCTATCCGGCATCATAGTGGCGTTTGTAGTCCTTGTAAGTATTATAGGCGGAATAGAGATGACCATATCCGGCGGTGATCAGGAAAAATTCAGGAAAGGAAAAGAGCGCATAATAAAAGCTATGGTTGGCATGGTCTTATGGTTTCTGGCTTCGCTTGTGCTTTATACTATCAACCCTACATTCTTCGCATTCTAAAAACTAAAAACGAAATGACGAAACAACGAAACAACGAAACAACCGGTTTGAAAAATATAAAAAACAAATTGCGATTTGTTATATCGTTATATCGTTATATCGTTATTTCGTTAGTCATAGTCGTATCACTAGGTATGCAGTCAGTTATGGCCGCGTCTGTCTGGGATACGGAAAGTGTGATATCACCTCCTGTAGGAAGCGATGTCCTGCCAGGCGGAAGTTCCCAGGCTGATAATATAAAAGAGAGTGTGATATTCGCCAAAATAATACCTTACACTATCAGTTTTGCCATAAGGCTTGCCATAGCGCTTTCTGTGATAGTCCTTATTATAGGCGGGTATCAGTATCTTACGGCATACGGTTCAACGGAAAAGCATGATTCCGCCTTAAAAACCATAATGTACGCGCTTATAGGTCTGGCTATTTCACTAACGGCGTATGCTATTGTGGCTATAGTAACCAGCATACAACTGACTTAAAATGAATAAAACAATATTAAAAATCGCCGTGTTATCCGCAATTCTATTTATTCCGCTTAGCGCTTTTGCGAGCCGTGATTCGGTTATAGGCGATTATAAACAGGAGTTGATAGACCAGGGCGCGAGCGAAAGTGCCGCGGAGGAAACCGCCACAAGCGCCGTAGACTCCATGATAAATGAAATGGAATCCAGTCAGTCCGGCGTGCAGACGAAATTTGATGAACTGGAAAACAGGGTAGATACACTTACGCAGAATGATACCAGAAAAGAGGATGCCGATGGCAGTCTTGAGGATGCTGAAAATTCAGTGAATAGTTTCACCGATTTGGATCCGGGAGACCATGTCACTGTACAGACACAGGTCGGAGGTGTCCCGCCAAAAGTGGTACCGGATGATGAATTCCTGCTCGCCCAGAAAGAGGCCAATGAAGCCTTGAATAAGGTAAACAGAATACTTATAGCTCCAAGCAGACCTGGCAACGTGCCTGTGGGTGATGTCATGGAGGATTTTATCCCTCAGCTTGTAAGACAGCTTTTCCGTTTCGCGTGGGTCGGTGTTTTAATAGCTTTTGTGACTTCCGGAGTATATTTTGTCATATCTTATGGTAATGACGAACGTCTTGGAAAAGCCAAAAGGATGATATATTACACATTGCTTGGATTTGCTTTTGTCACGTTAGCTTTCGCAATCGTAAAAGCAATAACAGATATAGACTTCTTTACCTCGATCTAAAACATGAAAAAAATATTTTTATATTTCATAGGTGTATTGCTTTTAATGCCTGTTGTCATCCCGCAGGCTTTGGGGATAAATATTGAGACCTTTCGTGAGGAGGTATACAGACCTGAAAATCTTCCCACGGGAGACCTTGGGGGTTCCGCGGAAAACAAAATAGCGCATGTGATCAACTTTTTTGTCGACCTTATCCTTTACGCTTCGGGAGCTGTGGCTGTGTTCATGCTTGTTTTTGCCAGCGTAATGCTTATAACTTCCATTGGTAATACTGAAAAAAAAGAGAAAGCGGTCAAGATGATAAAAATGTCAGCTACAGGGCTTTTTGTTGTAATACTTGCCTACGCTATTGTGACCAATGTCATAGATTTCTTGTTTAAGGCGACGACGTAAACTTGAAAATCCACTCTTCCGCAACGCGGGTTTTCTAACCCGCGTGCATATATCGCAGGTTGGAAAACCTGTTCTGCGGAAAGTGGTATATTTTCAGATTTTCAAGTTTTCAAGTTTGCTGTATCGTTATTTTGTTATAACGTTTATTCAAAATGCCTTCAAACAAAAAGTTTTACATAACCACAGCGATAGCTTATGTTAACGCGCCTCCGCATCTCGGGCACGCGCTTGAGTTCATCGAAACCGATGCGATCGCCAGATATAAAAGACTGATGGATCACGATGTCTATTTCCTTACAGGCACGGATGAGCATGGCGTTAAGATTTTTAATACGGCTAAAAAAGCCGGCATAGGGACGCAGGAACTTGTAGACCAGAATGCGGCGATATTTAAAAATCTTAAAGGCGTATTGGATCTGACGAATGATGATTTCATTCAGACGTCCGACAAAAAGCGCCATTGGCCGGCATGCCAGAAGCTATGGAAAAAACTCGCGGATAACGGTGACATATATGAAAAGGAATATGAGGGCCTGTACTGCGAAGGATGTGAAGCATTCATGGCTCCAAGCGATATTGTGGACGGTATGTGTCCAATACATAAAAAAGCCCCGGTGCCTTTGAAGGAAAAAAATTATTTTTTCCGCCTTTCAAAATACAGCGAAAAGATACGCGAACTTATTGAAACGGATGAACTTAAAATAGTGCCTGAAAACAGGAAGGCGGAATTCCTTAACCTTGTAAGGGAAGGGCTTTTTGATGTCAGCTTCTCAAGGCCAAGGAGTGTGCTTCCATGGGGTGTTGATGTCCCGGATGACCCAAGTCAGGTGATGTATGTGTGGTGCGACGCTCTGACTAATTACATATCGGCTATAGGTTACGCGGACGAGACAAAATTATTCAAGACAAACTGGCCGGCGGATCTTCATGTGATAGGAAAAGACATAGTCCGTTTCCATGCCGGCATATGGATAGGTATGCTCATCTCCGCCGGGCTTCCGATACCAAAATCCATCTTCATACATGGTTTCGTCACGCATAACGGTGAGAAGATGAGTAAAAGCATCGGCAATGTCGTAGACCCGATAGAAACCGCGAAAAAGTACGGAACAGACGCTTTGCGATATTATCTATTGCGCGAAATAGCCGTCGGCCGTGATGGTGACTTCAGCGATTCCCTATTTGTGGAAAGGTATAATTCCGACCTTGCCAACAATCTGGGTAACCTTGTTAACAGACTCCATACCTTATTGGATAAGAACGGCATAACCGATTTTGATTTCGGAAAATTTTCAGATAAATATAGGGAAAAGGCAGAAGACACCTGGAAAAAATACATAGCCGACATGGATGAATATAAACTGCATGAGGCTATTTTCCATATATGGAGGCTTGTCGATTTCGCGAACAAGATGATGGAGGAGGAAAAGCCATGGTCTCTTATCAAGGAAAATCCGGAGAAGGGGGGGGCTGTTCTTTGCAATCTGCTTGAGGTCTTAAGGCATTTAAGTCTCATGCTAAGTCCGTTCATACCGGAGGCCTCTTCCAAGATAAGAAAGCAGATAGGCCTGCCGATACAGATAGAAGGCTTTGAGAGGGAGCAAAAATGGGCTTTTGCGAATAAATGGAAAGGGCTTGGAGATAAAGAGATATTGTTCCCGAGAATAGAAATCCAATAAGCTCAAAACTCTAGACCCAAGACTCTAAGTCCGAGTTCTTTTATATTTGACAAGTATGTATAAATATGGTAGTATTGGCATGCTTTAAATGATTGAGTTAATCGCTAAAGTTTGCTATAATATAAAGAATAAATGCAAGAGATGTATTTAAAAAATGATAGGGGAGTATCAGTTGAAAAAATCACATTGGGTGAGAGATTTTGGCAATTCGTGAAATTCACAGTAGTAACAGGGATGATATTCGCGATTTCTTTTTTGCTTTTGAACTTTACCGCGTATAGGCAAATACTTGTAAGTGCTCTTGAGCCGGAGGTGCAGGCGAAGGCTGAAAAAGTCCTTCAGGTATCCACAGGCACCTCGGAAAAACAGGTCGATTCCAGCAAACTTCTTCCTGTACTGCCTGATAAGAAGCAGACCCGCAAATCATTCGCGTGGCTTGATTTTTCCATAGCTCCAACGGATAACCGTATAGTCATCCCAAAGCTTGGCAAAAGCGTTCCGATAGTCGAGATGAGCACGGAGCATATCGAAGGCGAAAACTGGTCCGATCTTGAGAAGCAGATACAAAACGGCCTTCAGCAAGGCGTGGTGCATTATCCCGGAACAGCCAAGCCCGGCCAATTCGGAAACGCGTTTATTACAGGCCATAGTTCCTATTACCCATGGGATCCGGGCAAATTCAAGGATGTATTCGCGCTACTTAACCAATTGAGCCCCGGCGACACATTTGTCGTCTATTACGACCAGTTGAGATATGAATATAAGATTTACAACAAAATGGAAGTCCAGCCTGATAACGTATCTGTGCTTGAACAGCCTAAAGATAAGAAAATCGCCACACTTATGACCTGCACGCCTGTCGGCACAGCTTTGCGCAGACTTATCATCCAGGCTGAGCAGACATCCGCGTAATACAATTTTAAATTTCAAATTTTAAATTTTTAAATACCCCCCACAATGAATAAAGAATACAGAATTATTGTTAATGGTCGTGACAACAATGTTGTCTTTGATGGTGTTGTCTCGAGCCGTGACTTGGCCGACCCAACTGAATGGAAAGAGCTTCCGGAGGCATTGGGTGTAAAAGGGAAAATAGTCAGTGTAACAAGAGATCAGTTATTGAAAGACGTGTTTAATATAAAAGTAGCAGACGCGACTTATCCCGCCACAATACAGGATGGTGACCAGACAATAGAGGTAACTGAAGAGAAAATACTAGCAAAATTCACGGATCCCGATACCATTGCCAATTTAAGAAGGCTTATCGGAGTAAAGATGGAAATACCCGAAGGCGCTTTTAATGAATGTGTAGTGAGACAGATAGCCCGCGCAAATATAACACTGCCGGAAGAAGACGGTGCAATAATGGTGGATCCGGACAATACGGATAACAAGGCCGTTTCCAGAGATGCTGTGGAATACAGATTAACAGATGCTGCTGACCCATACGGAAATAAGATTGAGCCAAACGCGGAAATAACTGAGGAAGCCAAAAAATTGATAATAGATGCTATTAAAAAGCATCAGAGGCAGTTTTATAAGGACGGTTAAGAAAGGCAGAGCGCGGAACGGGCTAAAAGCATAGACCTTAAATATATACCCCGTACAAGATACATTGTGCGGGATTTCTTTTGTATCCTGAAAACAGTCCCCTCGCAACGATTTAGGATTAAAGATTAATGATTAACGTTAATCATAAAATCATTAATCATTAATCGTATGTTTACACTTTCATTATCCCGATAACTTTTCTCAGAGCTTTTTGTATCACAGTCTCTTCCCCTGCCAGCTCAATGGCGACGTTTACAAGGGCCATCGGGGTTATATCCTGCTGGTCTTTGATCTTTTTCGTCTCGTCTATGACTCCTCCAAGGTCATTCGGATGTATGAAACTGGCTTGCGGAGGCCTTGCGAAATGCAGTCTTTTATACCATTTTTCGTTATTCAGCACATCTTTGATCTCCGGCAAATGGGTTCCGCCGCCGCAAAGAAGTATTTTTGAGGGGAGTACATCCAGACTTTTGAACTCTGCAAGCGCGAGCATAACGCCTTCCAGCCATATTTCCGTATCGTTTTTGATGATATCGCTTATTATCTTCTTGGATTTCTGTTCAAGCTTATCCGCGGTATATGATATTTTGAGTTTTTCGGCCTCCTGGAACGAGATATTAAGCTCGAAAGCGAGGCGTTTTGTGAAAGTCCTTCCTCCTATCGCGTACATCTTTGTTCCGATGACCGCGCCGTTTGAGACCATCGCGATATCCGTTGTTCCTCCGCCGACATCCATGAATATGGCAGACAGGCTTCCGCCGTCCTCGAAGTCCAGACATCTTGATAATGCGTAAGGTTCCGAGATTATGCTTAAAAGGTCTATATCAAGTTCATCGGCGATACTCTGCAAAGCGCTGAAATGCACAAGCGGGGCAAACGAGTTGAAAATGGACATCTGAACCTCTTTACCCTGAAAACCTAGAGGATTCGAGACTTTATATCCGTCTATCCTTACATCCACTATCGCCGTGTTCACAAGTTTCACATCTATCTCCGGATAACCTGTTTCCTCGCTCAGCTGTTTTCGCACTTCCGCGAAAGCGCGCCACTGCAGTTTATGGACTATATTCCTTAATTCCGAAAGGTTTATCTTGGCGTCCTGCTCCTCTCTTTTGTAGCATATGGTGGAAGTGGCGCCCTTCACAAACTCCCCCGCTATCCCCATCACCATCTGTGACGGCTGCATCTGTGCCTCATGGCTTGCGAGGCGAATGGCTTCCTTGCAGTTATGAACGACACTCGCGATATCCGTGACAACGCCGTTCTGAATGTCGCCAAGCCTCTGGCGGATCTTGCCGAAACCGCGTATGACCGCGCGTTTGCCGATGACTTCACCGCTCACGCTTTGTTTTTCCTCGATAGTGAACACGACGGCTTTGACTATCTCCGTTCCGATATCCAGCGCGAGTATCGCCTGCTCCTTTGATTTACGCCTGAAAAAATTAAACATTTATGTCTTTAAGTAGATCTGTGTAATATCTCTTTTCGAATTGGTTTTTCGTAAACCCGAATCTCGCGAATATTTCTATTAACTCCTTTTTGGTCTTTGGTATGAGAGTTTTGTCTTTAACAAGTTTTTCTATCTCAAGGAAATAGCCCAGATTTTTTACGTGGTTTAATTCTATATGAAAACCTTTCAAATGATAAGCCAGAGTTGTCTTGAATTTTTTTATAAAAACGCTTAGGCCCATTTTCTTCAATATTTTTTCGAAATTTTTCTTATCCTTTATGCCCCATTCCAGTTCCGAGTTCGATTCTATGCCGCTTTTTATGATTTTATCTTTTACACTCAGGACAACTCCTTTATCGGTTTCACGCAATCTTATATGCACAGTCTTATCAGCTCCATAGTATGTGTCTTTTTTTGTTGTTTTACCCTCAAAATCCGCTGTCTTATCCAGCTCTTTTTTCAGGCGTAAAAAATCTCCTTTGGATATATGAACTTTCGCTTCTACTTCGTGCATATCTTTATCTGAAAATAATCTGATCCCTGTTCGCGCCTACTCCTATGAAGTTTATCGGCACCTCAAGTATTTCCTCCAGACGTTTTACATAGTCCTGCGCGGATTTTGGCAGGTCTTTAAACTTCTTGGCTTTGCTTGTGTCTTCCGTCCAGCCCGGCATCTCCTCATATTCCACCTGCACTTTATCAAAGTCCTCCAGTGAAGCCGGCACAAAAGCAACAGGCTGTCCGTTGAGCTTATAGCCAGTACCTATTTTAATGGTTTTAAAATTCCTCAGCACATCAAGCTTTGTAAGGTTGATACTGTTTATACCGTTCAGCGTTATGGAGTTTTTAACCACCACCGCGTCGAACCATCCGCAGCGCCTTGGTCTGCCTGTTGTGGAGCCGTATTCAAACCCCTGATCTCTGAGCATATTTCCCTCAAAATCCGCGAGTTCGGTCGGGAATGGGCCGGAACCGACACGTGTAGTGTAGGCTTTTACTATTCCGATGACTGACTCGAGGCGGTTCGGCGCGATGCCCAATCCTGTTGTAACGCCTCCGCTTATTGTGCTTGAGGAAGTGACGTACGGATAAGTGCCGAAGTCTATATCAAGATGTGTGCCCTGCGCGCCCTCCGCCAATATCGTTTTTTTTGCCTTATATGCTTTATCAAGATATTCGGCTACATTCACAAGCAACGGTTCAAGTATCTCCAGGGCATCCTTATGTATATTTATTTCCTCCTCGATATTGAATTCAAAGCCATATTCCTTCATGTGATGTTCCGCATTCTTTCGGAGTTTGAGAGCGAATGCGTCGAAGTTCAAAAGGTCGCACATACGAAGCCCGCGTCTGGATATTTTATCTGTGTACGCGGGGCCTATTCCCCTTTTCGTCGTGCCGACCTTACTATCCCCTTTCCTGTTTTCCTGTATTTCGTCTATTGCTTTGTGGTAATTGAAGATGATGTGCGCCCTGTCGGAAATAAGAAGGTTTTTTCTAACATCTATCCCCTGCTTTTTAAGGTCGTTTATCTCATCCAGCAAAGTGGGTATATGTATCACCGTGCCGTTGCCTATGATGGAAATTTTATTTTCTCTTAAAATACCGGACGGAAGCAGATGGAAGATGTATTTTTTCACATTATCCCCTTCTCCGACACAAATAGTGTGCCCGGCATTTGCGCCACCGGCTGTGCGGGCGATGATATCGTATTTTTCCGAAAGAATATCTACAAGTTTGCCTTTTCCTTCATCTCCCCACTGGGTTCCGGCAATATAAACCACCTGCCCAAGTTTTTTAATAATATCGTCGGCATTCTTTATTGAGATTGACATTGTTTACAGGGGTTAAAAGACCTTTAATAATTTACAATTTCCAGTGTCCAATGTCCAATGAAACTTATCTTATAATTCCTAAATGTCATTTTTTCTTAAAAAACCTTATTATATCGTGCTTTTTCATGACTATCATCGTTCCGACGCCGTTGCCTATGGCGTAGATAAGGATAATGCTAAGCACCTGCTCTTCGATGCCGGTCAGTATCTTATATAAGACAACCACATTAACAAGTGTCACCAAAGTCGCGAGAATTGCAGACTTAATGGCGTATTCTTTCGCTATTGTCTGATAATAATAAGTGATGAAAATATCCTGTAAGATGCCGACGAGAAAGAATATGATATATTTGAGAGCTGTTTCCATAATATTAATTTATGCTGACTATCAGCTTATCAGCAATCAGCTATCAGCTGAAGCGTTTCAATAAAAATTTTTTTAACAGATCCACTGGCAGACCGACGACGTTCCAATAGCACCCGTCTACTTTTTTCACCCACTTCCCTCCCCTTCCCTCCAATGTCATGGAGCCGGAACGGTTGCACCATTCTTCGGAATCCAGATACTCTTCGATATCACTTTCGGTAAAATCAGAAAAAAAGAGGCGGGTCTTTTCGTAACCGACAAACTTATTACGTCCCCGCGCTGTCAGGTTTAGGAGCGCCAGCCCCGAATACACGTCGCAATAGGAATTCCTGTAGGCTTTGATAGTGCGTTTGGCATCGGCTCTGTCTTTTGGCTTTTCGGCAATCCGTCCGTCTTTTAAAACGACCAGCGTGTCGCACCCGAGAACCCAGTCATCCGGATACATGCAGGCTATTTCGTACGCCTTTTTATAGGCAAGATTCCTTGCAATCGCGTAAGGTCTCTTAAGCCCGTCATGAGTTTCATCAACATGCGACGGAACGGCTTTGAACTTTATGCCAAGATCCTTTAGGATCTTTTTTCTCTGAGGACTTTGGGAGGCGAGAATAAGCATTGCTATTAATATTAAACGGTTTGATTTACTAATATTGATTAGTGATTTTATATTTTAAGATTTATTTCTGATTTATAGTCACTTCAAAAATATAAAATCCATGTTGGATATTAGTAAATCAGATGTTTATTGGTTAATCATCTTATTGATTTCCAAAAGCGCCCTGTCCATCTGCTCATCCGCTTCGGTGCTCGGCAGATCCGTTACTGTGATATCCGGCGTTATGCCTGTTTTATCTATGGTGTTATTAAGCGGAGTCAGCCATTTGGCGACAGTGATCTTCAGACTGGAATTATCCGGGAAGTAGTTCACTTCCTGCACGGAGCCCTTTCCGAAACTGGTCTCTCCTATGATCTTTGCGGCGCCGTAATCCTTAAGCGCTCCCGCGAGTATTTCGGAAGCGGAGGCACTGCCCTTGTTTATAAGCACTACCATAGGATATCCGGCTAGTTCACCATTGCCTGTAGCGTATTGAGTGTAATTAAAATAATTGTATTCAATATTCACGATTGCCGAATCCTTTTTAAGAAGAAGATTTAGTATCCTGACTACCGCGTCCAATAATCCACCCGGATTATCTCGCACATCTATTATCAAACCTTTTATCTCGGAATTATTCCTGATTATATCCACCACATCCTGGAATTCCTGAGGAGCGGTTTCGCCGAATTGATAAAGCTTTATCAGCATAACTTTTCCGTTATTCTTTGTTTCATATTTAAGCGCGTCTATCTTCACCACATCGCGGACGACTTCGATTTCTTTAAGTGCCCCCTCTCTTTTTACCGTCAGTTTTACTGTTGTCCCTTTAGGGCCTTTTATCAGCGCGACGGCTTCGTAAAGGTTCATGCCTGTGACTTCTTTGTCATCGACCTTGAAGATGATATCCCCCGGTAAAATTCCGGCTTTTTCCGCTGGGCTACCCGCAATAGGAGATACTATGGTTATGACACCTTCTTCATCAGCTGCGATGAACGCGCCGATACCTTCTATCTGGCCATCCAAATCGTCCGAAAACGCGTTGTTCTGAACCACATCAAGATAAGCCGTGTAAGGGTCACCCAAAGAATCCGCCATAGCCTTGATGGCAGCGCCGGAAAGCTTCGTTTTATCCACTTCGTCTTTATAAACATAATTCCCGAATATAAGATCCCATGAATTTACTATTTTCTGGAGTTGGGAATCAAGCGTGCTTTTATTATCCTGTTTTGACGGCGCGGCAAGGTTCACAAGGTCCATCTTGTATATCATCCTGGCTGCCTCAACGCGAGTGACAAGCCTGTAGATACCGACGGAATCAGCTGTTTTAGGCTGGATAAGATCGAATTCCAAAGCGCGCATGATCATCGGCGCGTAACGTGTGTTTTTTTCCACATCCTTGTATGGGATCGAACCCTTATATACTTTAGGGATAGGGATACTTTGCGAATGGAACAGGAATTCAAGCGCTTTTATAAGAGTGAGTTTTTTCTCGGGCTCTATTTTTTTGACGCTGTCATCCACTATGCCGACCTGAATAGCTTCATAAAGATAAGGCGCGTACCATGCGGTATCCGATGTATCCTCAAAAGGAAGTTTAATGTTCCTTTTGGTATCGAAATTCGGGCTGTTCAAAAGCACAAGGTACTTTATGAATTCGGCATTGGATATGATTATGTCCGGTTTGAAAAACTTTGTATCCCTGAACACATCATTCCTTCTTAAGTAATCTACAGCGTAAAAATTAGGATCGCCATACGGCACATCCTGATATTCGAACGCGAAACCGTAGGAAGTGAATAAAAATATGCTGGCTAATACTGAAATCAGGAATTTTTTCATAAAATAGATTATAGATTGTAGATTATTGATTGTAGAGGATATCAAATTTTTATACCGGGCACGGGGAACTTAACCGATAATTCCCTGACTTCGTTCTTGATCTCAGCGAGGGCTTTTTCGTTTGATATATTTGAGATCGCGCGGTCTATCCAGCCTGCGATCAGCTCCATCTCCGCTTCCTTCATACCGCGTGTCGTGACAGCCGGAGTGCCGAACCTTATTCCGGATGGATCGAACGGAGAGCGAGGGTCGTTTGGAACAGTATTTTTATTTAGAGTAATGCCGACACTATCAAGCGCGACCTGAGCCTCTTTGCCCGCCACACCTTTGTTTGTAAGGTCGGCGAGTATAAGATGCGTATCCGTTCCGTCGGAAACAAGCTTGAATCCCCTCTTCTTCATCTCTTCCGCCAAATGGTGCGCGTTCTTTCTTATCTGTTTTGCGTACTCCTTGAATTCAGGCTGAAGCGCTTCGTAAAACGCAACCGCTTTACCCGCAATCATGTTCTCATGAGGACCGCCCTGAAGACCCGGGAACACAGCCTTGTCTATCGCCTTGGCGTATTTTTCCTTGCAAATTATCATCGCTCCGCGAGGCCCGCGCATCGTCTTATGGGTCGTAGTCATGACTACATCGAAGAAAGGCACCGGTGACTCAAGTGCTTTACCCGCTATAATGCCTGCAGTATGCGAGATATCCGCCATCGCTATGGCACCGACCTCATCCGCTATTTCCCTGAACTTCTTCCATTCTATATCCCTTGGATATGCCGTGAACCCGGCGACTATCATCTTGGGTTTATTTTCAAGCGCGATCTTTCTGACCTCTTCCATATCTATCCTTCCCGTTTCCGGATTCACCCCGTATGGGATGAAGTTATATGAACGGCCGGAAAAAGCTATAGGCAATCCGTGAGTTATATGTCCGCCATGGTCCAGGCGAAGGCCCATAACAGTATCCCCGTATTCCAAAAGCGCGAAGTATATCGCCGTGTTCGCGGGTGAACCGGAATAAGGCTGTACATTCACATGCTCCGCTCCAAAAAGCTCTTTGGCGCGGTCGATCGCGAGATTTTCTATCATATCTATATTCTCCTGTCCGCCGTAATATCTTTTTCCCGGATATCCCTCGGAGTATTTATTTGTAAGTATGGAACCGCATGCTTCCAGCACCGCCTCGGAGACATAGTTCTCCGAAGGGATAAGCTCTATCCCCTCTTTCTGGCGCTTGGCCTCGTTGATCATATGCGAATAAAGTGCAGGATCTTTGGCTTTGATTGCTTCAAACATTTTATTTGGCGTTACGTAAATAAATATTTTTATCGGTGATCACAAAATCGACGGGTTTATCATACTTTTCTTTGGGCACGCTATCAAGCATCTGCTCCTCGAAAGCGAGGGCGACCTTCGGCACATCCTGAAACCTTCCGAGATAGCGGTCGTAGAAGCCCTTTCCCATGCCCATCCTGTTGCATTCCTTATCGAAAGCGACACCTGGCACGATTATAAGGTCTATCTCTTTCTCAAATCTTTCATGGTCCATGTCCTCCGGTTCATATATCCCATAAAGGCCTTTGCGCAATTGGTCGAACGCCCCCATCGGCAATGCCACAAATTCATTCTCGCCCCTGAGCTTTGGCAGATAGACTTGTTTTTTCAGAGACCATTTTTTGATAAGCGGTATCGTATCCACTTCCCACTCGTTCGCGTAATAAAAAAGAATGTGCCCGGCCTTTTTAAATACATCGGACTCTTCAAGCTTTTTACATATCTCCGCGCTTTTTTCCGCACGCTCACCAGGCGTCAGGCTTTTACGCACCTGGATGCAATTCGTCCTGAGTTCTTTTTTATCGGGCATACTTTATTCGTTAGGTTTATTCAGATTTTATCCCAAACACCTCTTTGGCCATTTCCATGACCGAAGGATCTTCCTTCTCGGTTTTTTTTGTTTTCACCGGAGTCAGATTCACCTTTTTCACATCCAGCTTAAAGCCGACTTTCCTCTCGAAAACAGTTTCAAACGCTTTAAGTATCACCACCTGATTGCTCTGTTTCGCCACCTTATCCATCAGCGTGCTTGATGTAAACATAAGATGAAGTATCCCCTCCTCGAACTTAACAGGCTCGGCGTCCATGAAAGACATCTTGATGAAAGGGGTGTCTATGTTATCTAAAATCCTTTGCCAGTTCGCCTTTATCTCATCAAAACTAAGATCCGGCCTGTCATCCTGCTTCTTCTCCGCGGGCTTTACTTCAGTTTCCTCCTTAATGCTTTTTGCCTCCTTCCTCTCTGTTTTTCCCGAGGCATGCTTTTCCTCGATAGCCGTTTCCTTTGTGATATCGAATTTGCACGCCTTGATAACAGCTATCTCCAGCGGAAGCTGAGGTATCATCGCCTGATTCATCTGCTGTTTAGATTCGGAGAATATATCTATGAACCCTATTATCGTATCGACTTCAGTGCTGTTTTCAAGATTTATCAGCATCTGCTCCCTTAAATAGGAAACAAGTTCGCTTACAAACTGATAAAGATTATGCCCCTGAGCGTTTATCTGGCTTATCATCTCAATGGCCTTGAGGGTCTTTCTCTGCAACAGGTACTGGAAGAATTTTTCTATGTATATCGAATTGCTCAATCCGAGATTCTCCGCGACACGGCTGTAGCGAAGCACCCCCTCCATCGACATCTGCTCAAAAAGACCTATGGCATCGCGCAGTCCCCCATTCGCTATTTTGGCGATAAGCTCCAGCGCCTCCTTATCCGCGTCTATATGTTCCTGCTCCGCTATCTCCGCCAAACGCTTCACAATATCCGCCTGACCTATCCTTTTGAAATTGAACTGCTGGCACCTTGAGATGATCGTTTCCGGTATCTTATGCGCTTCCGTCGTCGCCAAAATAAAATAAGCGTGTGAAGGCGGTTCTTCCAAAGTCTTCAGTAGCGCGTTGAACGCCTCCTTCGTAAGCATGTGCACCTCGTCGATGATATATACCTTTGTCCTCGCCTGATTCGGGGAGAAGACTATCTTTTCCCTAAGCTCCCTTATTTCATCGATACCGCGGTTGCTCGCGGCATCTATCTCTATCATATCCACAAGCCTGCCCTCGTTTATACCCGTGCATATAGAGCACTGGTTGCACGGCTCGCCATCCACACTCCTCTGCAGGCAGTTAAGCGCTTTAGCGATGATCCTCGCGAGCGACGTCTTACCCGTTCCCCTCGGCCCCGCGAAAAGATACGCGTGCGTCAGCGAATTGTGTTTTATAGCATTCCGTATAGTCGTTACAACATGTTCCTGACCGACTACGGTCTTAAAATCCTGTGGTCTGTATTTGAGGTAAAGTGACATCGTTTAAAATGAAAAATGACTAGGAACTGAATTATAGATTAATTAGCGAAAAATAAAAAGAAAAAAAAGAAAATTCCCCTCCTGGATCAGGAGGGGCTAGGGGCGGTAGTAAATCAGAAAAAAATAAAAAACAAACATAAAAAATACCACCCCTTAACCCCTCCTACCTTAGGAGGGGAAAGTGTGTGGTATTATATTTTATGTTAATATTCCTTACGACTTATCAAAAAACATATGAAAAAACTAATCGCTCCATTGCTTATAACGATTTCCGTCATCCTTCTTTCTTCCTGCGGTGGCGGAAGTACCGATGCCACTCCGCGGTCTCTCGGAAAAGCTGACGCGCCGGTTTTAATAGAGGAATTTTCCGATATCGAGTGTCCCGCTTGTGGCCAAATCAGCCCACAGGTCGAGACTTTAGCGAAGAATAATCCAGACACGGTAAGACTTGTCTTCTACCACTTCCCACTCCCCTACCATGAATTCGCCTTCACAGGCGCTATGGCCTCCGAATGCGCCGGAGAACAGGGTAAATTCTGGGAATATCTTGATATGCTTTACGCCAACCAGAGCTCACTTTCCGATGATTTCTTCTACTCCGTCGCCAAAAGCCTGAACCTTGATGAATCCGCCTTTAAAGGCTGTCTTGATTCCGGCGACCTAAAAGGCAAAATCACCGCGCAGTTCAACGAAGGCAAAGCCCGCCAGATACCCGGAACTCCGACCATTTTTATAAACGGACAGATGGTGCAGTGGGCCGGACTTGAAAAGATGGACGCGTATGTGAAGGGGCTTGCTAAGTAAAACTTATTTTACATTCCTGATTTTTTCCTCATAAGCTAATTATTAGGGGGTTTTTCAAGTACCCTTGCAATAAATAATGATTTATAGGATAATAAAACCTTTAAATCATAATCATAACAATATGAATAAGAATTGTTTAAAAGCTGCAGCATTCCTGACATCGGCATTAGCAGTTGCACCGGCAGCCTGTAAGGAACAACCTGCTGAAGCTATTCAACAGGAGCTTGAAAGTCTACCGACAACAACAATAGAAGGTACCGTATCAGACGAAAGATTAACGCCTGATTATAACGGTAACCATAATGGAGGAAGCTATGCTAATCCAAATTATTCATTCGCAATTGAGACAGCCTCCGGACGGAAAGCAATACAGGTAGAATGGACTAGGGATATTACAAAAGAAAGTATAGAAGTCTTATTAAAAACAGGAGCTACTGTAGAAATACAAATTCCAGTTGCCTGGGCACGTGAACAAATCATTGCTGTCACCGCGGATCAGATCAAATTGAAATAATTAACAATTAAAAACCCCGACGAGAATCCGAAATCTGAAATCTGAAATCAGAAATCTGAATTATTTCCTCTCTCTTCTCGGCTTCTCCTTATACTCCATCCTTATCGGCGTGCCTATGAATCCGAATTTTTCGCGGATGCGGTTTTCCAGATAGCGGACGTATGAGAAGTGGAAGGCGGATTTTCTGTTCACGAATATTTTGAACAGAGGCGGATTCACTTCCGGCTGGGTGATGTAATAGATCTTCGGGCGGACGTTGGAGGCGCCTGTGGGGCCGTGGTCTTCCATGGCCTGGTCGACGAATTTGTTGAGCTGGGCTGTAGAAATCCTTTTCTGGCGCTCTTCCAATATCATATCCACCTGCTCGAAGATATGGTGCAGGTTCTTTTTGGTAACGGCGGAGGTGAAGATAACGGGGACCCACGGGACGAACTGGAATTTGTTCCTAAGCATATTGATGTAGCGGTCACGGCGTTTTTCTTCCGTTTTCTGCCTTGAATCATCATCTTCATCATCCTCGTCATTTTTTATATCCCATTTGTTCGCGAGTATCACAAGGCCTTTACCGGCGCGGAGGATAAAGTTTGTTATCTGCTGGTCCTGATGGCCTATGCGGTCACTGCTATCCAGTACGAGTATGGCGACGTCACAGCGTTCTATGGATGCCATCGAGCGGAGTGAACTGAACTTTTCTATGCCGAGTTTTATCCTGCCCGGTCTTTTAAGTCCGGCTGTATCTATAAAGTTATATTCCTTGCCTTCATGCTTTACCAAGGAATCCGTGGAATCACGCGTTGTACCCGGTATCGGGGAGACTATAAGCTTTTCTTTGTTTAAAAGCGCGTTTATGAGGGATGATTTGCCGACGTTCGGTCTGCCGACCATGGCTATGTTCCTGTGTTTGCCTTCAAGCTCGGTGTCGTATTTATAAAGCGGACTGTCCTTTGTGACAAAGTGCAGTTCCTTTAGCTTTTTGACCATTTTCCCGATAAGCGAATCAAACCCTGTTTTATGCAGGGCGGATAACCTATGAGGAGCGCCCAGGCCGAGGGAATATAATTCGGCAATGTCGGCCTCCTCGACGTGGTTGTCGCATTTGTTGGCAACAACGAATACAGGTTTATTGCCGGCCTTTTTCCGGAGAAGTTCCGCGGCCTTAAAGTCATCCGTGTCCAGCGGAGTCCTGGAATCCACCATGAACATTATGATATCGGCTTCCTCTATGGCGATTTGTGCCTGAAGGCGCATATCCCCCTCTATACTGGAATCGTCTTTGCCAAAATCAAGCCCGCCGGTATCGATAAGAAAAAAATCGATATCGGGATGCTCGACTTTATAGAAAATACGGTCTCTTGTGGTTCCGGCTTCATCAGATGTTATGGCGATACGCGAACCGGCTATTTTGTTGAAGAGAGTCGATTTACCTACATTTGGCTTGCCCACGATCGTCACGATCGGCGTTTTCATACATTTCGATTTATGATTAACGATTTATGATTAACGCATTTTAATCATTAATCCGTAATCGTTAATCGGTATTAGGCGCTATAAAATTGTTCTCTTGCCTTTTGCTTGCGGTGCGCGTCACGCATTACAGCGGCCTGTCTGACAAACCTTTTGCGTTTAGGCTGCTCATGGAAACGATGCTGTTTTGAGTCGAGAAGAACTCTGCTCCTCTGCACCACTTTTTTAAAGCGGCTTATCAGACGTTCATTCGATTCGTTTGGCTTTTTAACTGCGTAAATCATTGTGTTACCTCCTTTAATTAATTAGTAAGCTTATTACTTATACCGAAAAACCCCAATTATTGCAAATCTTTTTAGCGGTCAGCTGTAAGCGGTAAGCGGTCAGCCCTTATATATTGTTGTAAGTTTAAACCATAAACCTTTATATATTCAGGCTTATCGCTTACCGCTTACAGCTTATTGCTGTCAGTTAATAGCTTATGGTAGAATATTTGAGAACTTAACACTTAATACAAAAAACTATGGGTTTCATGGATCAAGCAAAAGATATGTATAAACTGCAAAAGCAGGCAAAGGAGATCAAAAAACAATTAAAGAACATCCACATAGAGGCTGAAAGCGATGGTGTAACGGTGGTAGTGGACGGCGAACAGAATTTTATGGAATGCAAAGTAGCCGAGGCAATCGCCGGAGACGTAAAGAAACTAGAAAAAGCCTTTATCGAGGCATCAAACAAGGCCATCAAAAAATCACAGATGATCGGCGCCGAGAAGATGAAGGACGTGATGGGCGGACTTGGCGGAATATTTGGCGGTAACAAATAATAAAATGAAAAAAATACTCGCGCTTTTATTGCCCGCGGTTATTATTTTGACGGTGTTTTCCTACCGTTTTTATTCGCGAGCGTTAAATTATGTTCTTGACCCGAACAGCACAGACCGTGTCACCATAAGCATAGAACAGGGTGATTCGGCTTCCGATGTGGCGGATAAGCTTTATGAAAAAGAGCTCATCAAAAGTCCGTCTGTTTTTAAGTTTTATTTAAGCCAGCATGGGCTGGACGGGAAAATAAAAGCCGGCCGGTTTGTGATCAAACAGAATTACACCCTTTCCGAAATAGCAGACACGATAGTCTCTGGCAAGAGTTCCGAAATGGCAGTGACGTTACTTGAGGGCTGGACGGTAAAGCAGATAGCGGAATATCTGGAGGGCGAAGGGCTTACAACGGCAGATGCCTTTATGGAATGCGCGAAAGCGTGCGAGTTCGAGGGAAAATATCTGCCCACGGGTTATGTTGAGGGATACCTTTACCCCGACACTTATTTTGTCGACCCGAATTCCTACAGCGACCAGGCTTTTATACAAAGGCTTATAAACACTTTCGAATCCAAACTGGATGATGAAGTATTTGCCGGCATCGCGAAAAACAAGCGCACACTTGAGGAAGTCGTCATCATGGCATCCATTGTGGAACGTGAGGAGCGCGCCCGCGCGGAAAGGCCGACTGTCGCAGGTATACTTTGGAACAGATTCGATCAAAACTCCGGACTTGGCGCGGACGCCACAGTCCTCTATGCGCTTGGACGCACAAAAGGCGGACTCACTTACGAGGATCTGCAAATCGATTCACCTTATAACACACGAAAATACGCCGGCCTCCCCCCTACTCCGATTTGCAACCCGAACATAACCAGCATCCTCGCCGCCGCGAACCCGACGGATACGGATTACTGGTACTATCTGCACGATTCCGAAGGCGCCGTACATTACGCGAAAACACTCGATGAACATAACGTGAATAAAGCGAGGTACATCAACTAGATTTACAAATAAATTACAATTCACGATTTACAATTTATAATTTTTAGCGTACAAATAAATCTCAAATTAAAAATTTGAGACAATAAACCCCTCCAAAATGACCCATCCTGCGATATTAAGGCAAGGTGATGATGTTGAAGATTCCGGTCTTATATTAACAAAACGGCAAAAGAACCCTAGGTTCGATAGACATTTGGAATTCGCGAAAACGTGTTCAACGGATATGCTTATTGATCTTATACGTATACAGGTAGCTATTTTGACAAGACTAGGCGATGAAGAGATATTGACCTCAAGCACACGCTCCGGAGATATAGAGAATCTTGAGACGCTGAACAGGGAGGCTTTGGAATCAATATTTACAAGGCTGACCATCAGGACTCCCAGATGATCCATAATCGAGATTTCTGATTTCAGATTCGATTTTACATTTAGGATTCAAGATTTAGTATTTTTAACATTAAAATAAAAAATACCAAATGCAAGAATGGGAATCAGAAATCTGAAATCTGAAATCAGAAATGTCTTTAGTCTATGGCTGATACGTGATCGTTATCGTGGCGGTAGCAGTTTTCACTCCGTCCTGTTCGCCATATATGGTGAATGTGTTGGCGCCGGTTGTGAGAGTCACGGATTTACTCCATTTTTCACTGCCGGGGATGTAGCTACTTAGCACTTCGTCGTTTACATATACTTTCTGTACCCATTTGCCTACGGCACCTCCAAGCGCGACCTGATCCAGTGTTGTGTTATATGCGCCTTCGGAGCTTGGCATTGTTATTGTCGGCGCGGAAGCGGAACCGCTCTGTACATCTATAGTGATAGAGGCGGTACCAAGAAGTTCGTCGTCCTTGTCGTAAGCTTTTACGGTGTATGTGTTCTTTTCGCCTATTTCAAGACTGCCCATAGCGCTTGAAGCTTTATACGCGAATGCAGTATCGCCCTCTGTGAATTTTGTAAGCGTGTAATCGTTTACAACGACTTTCGCGGTACCTGCAGGTACTTCGCCCTTAATATCAAAAGATGTTTCGGATGTAGTTAAACTTTCGCCTCCGTTAGGGCTTGTTATCTTAACTCCGCCTGAGGATGTGGATGACGGTACGGATGTCGTACCCGTATCTTCCGTGCTTTCGGCTTTTTTCTCGTCAAAAGTCTTCTGGTCCAGTACAAGGGTTATCTTAACGGTATCGCTTTTGTTGCCGGCTTTATCCTCGGCGTAAATCTCAAATTCATTATCCCCTACCACAAGGTTTCCGTAAGAAGTCTTGGCATAGTACTTGAATGATTTCGTGCCCGGAATATATTTGCCGAGTTTATAGTCGTTCACGACTACAGCGTAAGTATCGGAACTTACGGTGCCGGAGATGACCTGTTCGATATCATCTATGGTCACAGTTTTACCGTTTCCACCCGGGTCGGTTATAACAGGGTCTGCCGGAGGAGTCTTATCGTTCTCATCGGTTTCTTCGTCAACGGTTGTATCGGTTTTATCTGTTTCAGTGTCGGTTACTGTGTCAGTTTCGGTGTCTGTCACCTTGTCTGTGTCTGTGTCAGTTTTATTGTCAGTTTCAGTGTCTGTGGTCGCGTCTTCATCTGTTGTAGAAGCTTCATCTCCTTCCGTACCCGGTTCCTCAAAACCGGCTATCGCGCCGTCCTGCCTCATGTTCCATGTGTACCAGTCGGATGATTTGAATTCGTCGCTCATGGCGAAAATAAGCGTGGTATCAAGATTCTCCGCTAGATCGCTTATGCCGGTCTCATCAATTGTGAACTGCTGGCCTACGCCTACGTTTACAGTTTTAATGACTTCATCAGCGGATTTTATGGAAACCTGCGCGCTGCCCTGGATTACTTGTACAGTTGCGGGATACAGGATATCCACGACACCGCCTTTTGTCTCGACTGTTATAAGGTCTGTATCAATAGTGAAGGATGAATCCGGATTCACTATGTTTTCCACCTTAGTCCATATTTCACCGTTATTAAGTGTCAGGTTTATGACATTCGCCTCCTTCTGTTTTTTAAGCTGTGTGAATTCCACTTCGGAACCTTTTTCCATGCGCGTGACGCTTTGCTCGAAGAATGTAAGCTCCGCTCTTCCATCAAGGCTTGTCTCTATTTTTTCGCCTTTATAAAGGTAGATGTTATTCGGCGCGTTCTTCCATTCTGCTTTGCCTTCCATCATGGCTTTGGCGCTTCCGCTTTCTATGTTAAGCAGCACTCTTTCACTGGTGACGTCCACATTGTTCTGTATGAAGACTTTATTCAGAGTCCTCCATCCGACGACCACTATGGCTATTAAAACGATTATAATAAAAAACGGCATGAAATAATCACGCATACTTTTCTTAGGCGTTCTTCTGCTGTAATACATAAACTTAGGATTTTTAGATATTAAGTGCTTTTTATGTATTTTTGATTTTTTGTGCTATAAGATGTTACAAAAGCGCACTCCATTTGTCAAATATGTGCAAGTGTAAGTGCAAGTGCAAAAATTGGAAAAACCTGTTATTACACATGCTCATATTTACCCTTGCACTTGCCCTATAATCAGCTAAACTGTTGTAAGATACGCGGAAATCAAGTTATTAATATCCAGCACAAAAGTAATCATGCTTCAGAAAATAATAAAAACAATATTCGGCGACTATAACGAAAAGGAACTTAAGAAAAGAGAGCCTCTAATAGCCCAGATAAATCAGAAGGAAATAGAATTCCAGTCTTTGACCGAAGAACAGCTGAAGGCTAAGACCGGTGAATTCGTTGAACGCATAAAGAACGGCGCCACTACGGACGACCTTCTTGTGGAGGCTTTTGCGGTTGTAAAGAACGCCTGCCGTCGCCTTGTCGGCACTAAATTCATGCTCGGAAAAGAAGAGAAAACATGGGATATGGTCCCCTACGACTGCCAGCTTATGGGCGGAATAATACTGCACGGCGGTAATATCGCGGAAATGAAAACAGGTGAAGGTAAAACCCTCGTTGCCGCTTTGCCTATGTATCTTAACGCCCTTGCCAAAAAAGGCGCGCACCTTGTCACCGTGAACGATTACCTGGCAAAGCGTGACTCGCAATGGATGGGTGTCATCTACAATTATCTCGGGCTTACAGTCGGCACGATAGTACATGGTCTTACGTCTGAAGAAAGAAGGGATGCTTACAATTGCGATATCGTTTACGGCACGAACAACGAGTTCGGTTTCGACTACCTGCGCGATAATATGACCACAACAATGGAACAGCGCGCGCAACGTGAGCACTATTACGCCATCGTGGATGAGGTGGACTCGATACTTATCGACGAGGCGCGCACTCCGCTTATAATATCCGCACCGGCCGAAGAATCCACAAAGAAGTATTACCAGTACTCACAGCTTATAAATCAGCTTAAGGAGAACGACCATTATGTGATAGATGAAAAAGTCCGCTCAGTCACGCTTACGGAGGACGGCATAGCAAAGATGGAACAGCTGCTTGGCATCGAGAACATATATACCGAAGCCGGATTTTTGGAGGTGCATCACATAGAACAGGCGCTGAAAGCAAAAGCCATATTCAAAAAAGACATAGATTATCTTGTGAAGGAAGATGAAATATTGATCGTCGATGAATTCACGGGAAGGCTTATGCCGGGAAGGCGCTACAGCGACGGTCTGCATCAGGCCATAGAGGCGAAGGAAGGCGTGGAGGTGAAACGTGAGAGTAAGACCTTGGCCACCGTAACATTCCAGAATTATTTCCGCATGTACAAAAAACTCTCCGGCATGACGGGTACCGCCAAAACGGAAGAGGAAGAGTTTTTCAAAATATATGGGCTTGAAACGCTTGTGGTGCCGACTAATCAGCCTGTAACCAGAAACGACCTGCCGGACCAGATATATAAAAATACTCAGGGCAAATGGATGTCTGTGGCAAAGGCTATAAAGGAATACCATGAAAAAGGCCAGCCGGTGCTTGTAGGCACCATATCGGTGGAAAAATCCGAGATGCTTTCCAAGATGCTGAAGATGCAGGGAGTCCCGCACGAAGTGCTGAATGCCAAACATCATGAAAGGGAAGCTGAAATAGTAGCGCTCGCGGGTCAGAAAGGCGCTGTAACTATAGCCACCAACATGGCCGGCCGTGGTACCGATATCAAACTTGGCACTGGAGTAAAAGAGCTCGGGGGCCTTGCCATCATAGGCACGGAAAGACATGAATCACGCCGTATAGATAACCAGCTACGCGGACGTTCCGGACGTCAGGGCGACCCGGGCGCAAGCCGTTTTTATGTATCGATGGACGACGACCTTATGCGCTTATTCGGCTCCGAAAAGATAAAATACATGATGGATAGGCTGGGACTTCCAGATGATATGCCTATAGAAAACGGCGTTATATCCAGAAGCATAGAATCCGCCCAGAAGCGTGTGGAAGGCCACAACTTCGATATCAGAAAACATCTTCTTGAATACGACGACGTGATGAACAAACATCGCGAGATAGTCTACGCGAGACGCCTGAAAATACTTCAGAACGATGATCTTAAGGAGGATATACTGAAGATGATCGCGGAGGAGGCGAAGAATATAGTCCTTTTCCACGCTTCCGCTCCAAACAGGGAAGACTGGAACATGTCCGCGATAGTGGATAATGTGAACGCGCTACTACCCCATCAGACAAAAAAACTGGACGCGCAGGATATCGAAAAACTGGATAAGACAGACGACCTTATAGAAAACGTCACCAATATACTGAATACGGAATATAAACTGAAGGAATCCGCGCTTCCGGATCCGAATATACTCCGCCAGATAGAAAAACGGGTTTATCTGCACGTGATAGACGCCCTGTGGATGGAACACATCGACCAGATGACGCAATTAAGGGAAAGTGTATCCCTGCGCGGTTATGCCCAAAGGGATCCATTGCTCGAATATAAACAGGAGGCCTATCAGACATTCAAAAAACTGCTCGATTCCGTTCAGCACAATACGGTGAACACGCTGTTCAAACTTCAGATAAACGCCCAAGCGCCTGTCGCCGATAAAAAGACCGAACCCGAACCAAAAACTCTGCGCACCAACCAGGATGAGATAGAAGGCAATATAACCGATTCGAAATTAAGACCGGCCGGCAATGCCCAGTCTGCCGTCGCACGAAAAATATCCGCCGGCGCTCCTGCCAAGTCATCCGTTGAAGCGGGAAGAAACGATGCCTGCCCTTGCGGGTCGGGAAAGAAATATAAAAAGTGCTGCGGCGCCTGATATTTATCAGTATGCTCAAACACAAACTCAAACACAAACTTGTGTGGGTGTGTGTTTTTGGAACAGCATACTGTATAAAATTCAAATCTGAAATTCCCTTTGCCTTTGCCTTTTCCTTTGCCTTATAATAGTTTGGCACTCAGGTTAATAAACTGCCAATGGATTTAAGGCAAAGGAAAATACTGGAAGCCATACTCGAATCGTTTATAAAAAACGCGATGCCTGTCGGGTCGGAGTTTTTGCGCGAGTTCTATGATTTCGATGTATCCCCTGCCACGATTAGGAACGAGATGGCCGCACTTGAGCGCGAGGGATATATAATGCAGCCGCACACTTCCGCCGGCAGGATACCCACAAACCGCGCGTACAGGATGCTTGTGGACCAGATGAGCATAGAGAAAAAACTCCTCGAGCGCGTACAAAGCGACATGCTTAAAGTGCGCCGTGACTATTATCTGAAAAAGACCAAGGAAAAGTTATATGACACAGTCTCCATACTCGCCGGAGTCACCGATAACATAAGTTTCGCCACACTGCCGGATAAAGACCGTGTGTTTTATATAGGTATCAGCAATCTTCTTAAGAAACCTGAGTTTCTTTTACAGCCGGAGAAAGCTTCGCAAGTCATCGAAATACTCGAGAACCAGCTGTATGAAATACTCTGCGACCTTGATATCACCGATAAAGGAGCTATATACATAGGCGAGGAAAACATACTTCAGGAGTTTCAAACGTGCAGTCTGCTCGCAGTCCCCTACCAATACAAGGGCTTTACCGGCGTGATGGGGATACTTGGGTCTACAAGGATGGATTATCCGTATAATCTGGCCGCTTTGAAGACAGCTATACGACTCCTTTTGGACCAATAACCAAAGCTGTCAGCGGTAAGCTGTAAGCTATAAGCCTAAATATATCTGGGCTGATCGCCCCAAGGGGGCCCCTTCGGGGCTGACTGCTGACCGCTTACCGCTAATCTGTTAATTATGAAATATTTTCTAGGCATCGATCCGGGTCTGTCTGAAGTGGGTTTTGGGATAATCAAGGCTGAAAGGGATAAGGTCGAGTTCGTCGATTGCGGGATAATAAAGACTACGCCGAAAGAAACCTTTCCAGAGCGCCTCAGAATAATAAAAAATGACTTATTGCAGATATTAAAATCCCATGATTTCTCCGCGGTCGGCGTCGAGGAACTGTTCTTCGCCAAAAACGTGACTAATGCTATAAAAGTGGCGCATGCCCGAGGGGTGATAATAGAAACGATTTACGATTTACGATTTCCGATTTGCGAGTTCACTCCGCTTCAAGTGAAAAACAATATATGCGGATATGGCGGAGCGGATAAAATACAGGTGCAGGAAATGGTAAAAAGGCTTCTTAAATTAAGCTCACTTCCTAAGCCTTATGACGCTGCAGACGCGCTGGCGATAGCGATATGCGCATCCAGAATATATAAAAAATAAATTTCCATTTTTCATTAGCCTATTAATTTGGTACTATTTTTTTGATATAAAGATTTTTTTATGCGCAAGTTCTTCGCGGTCATATTCGCAATAATATTGGCGTTTCTGGTAGCCACAGGATTTATTTTCCATAAACAAGGCGCATCTTACAGTGATTTAAGCGTGAACAGCATAAAACAATCCTGGATCACATTCCTTGAAAACTACCAAAAGGAAAAACCCGATACCACTCCGGAAATCACGGACAACACCCCCGTACAGCCTCAGGAACCGGAGAACCTTTCTTATGATGAACGCATAGCCAAAGGTGATTATTATATGGAACGGGGCTTCCTTACATTCGCCGCGAATGAATATGTAAAAGCCGCCAATCTGGAGCCTAATAATGTGGAGCCTTATTTTAAATTGTTTAAGGCGAATTACGATCTGGGTGACTATAAAAAAGCCCAGAATAACGCGGAAGCAATACTGAAAAAAGAACCAAGTAATTTCGAAGCGAAATTATATCTGGCGCTTACATATATAAAACAGAACGATTTCACAAGCGCTTCCGGCCTTCTTGACCAGCTATCCAATTCCGGTAATACCGACGCGCGCGTTTCTTATTACCGAGGGCTTCTGCAGATAGTAGGAAACGATTATGAGGGCGCCAAAAAGAGCCTGAAACAGGCAAAGGTGGAAAGCAAAGACCCTGAACTGGATAAAAAAATAGCCGTATTTCTGGATTCATACACAGAATACGAATTCGCTCAGGCCGCGGACGAACTTTATCTCGGCGAACTTTTGGCGAGGTCTTTCAATAAAACGGGAGAATATGAAATGGCTATAGAAAAGCTTAAAAAAATACTAAAGACAAGAAGCGACCTTCGCGATTCATGGATACTTTTCGGATTCGCGTATCTGAACCTGGAAAAATACAATTTCGCGCTCAGCGCTTTCCAAAGGGCTTATGAACTCGATTCCGAATGGCCGACTACGCAATATTTTTTGGGGCTTACATACGCCGAACTTGATAATGTAAACGATGCCGTAATCTACCTTAACTATGCTCTTGCAAACAATTTTGAGCCCGTGATAGTCATACATAGAAAACTGGCGGACCTTTACATGGAACAGAAGGATTACGCGAAAGCAGTCGAGGCATATGAAAAGATATTGGAAATCAATAAGGAAGATATCAATTCATTCGTGCGACCGATATGGATATATCTCGATTATCTGAATCAGCCTGATAAAGCGCTTAAGATAGCCGAAGCCGCCTTGGTCACATTCCCGGATAGCGCCATGTCATATAACCTTTTGGGATGGAGCCAGTTCGGCACACAGGATTACGCAAATGCCGAAAAAAATCTGAAGAAATCCATTGAACTGGATCCTAACCTTGCAGCCGCTTATTATAATCTTGGCAGGCTGTATAATGTAAAAAACAATAAAGCTGACGCCACATCCGCATTCCAGAAGGCTTATGAGCTGGATCAGAACGGGTCTATCGGAAATCTGGCGGCGAAGGAATACAATCTGCTTATGACGGAGTAAATGTCTGAACTGTGATTCATCTGATTAAATTGATTTTCTTATGATTAAAACTGTTCGATTATGATTAGATATAAAATCATGCGCATCAGTTAAATCAACAAAAATCAAAGTTCAGACAATTAATTAACAAACCTATGAAACGAAAATACAAGTTCGAAATAATACTATTCATAATACTTATAGCCGCAGGGCAGGTCATGTTTGCCATGTTCAGCCAGAAGATCACAACGCCACGCTGGGAAAACCGCATATATGCCACGACAGGTGTAATGCACGATAATAGCGACCTGGCCAAACTGAACGAAGCCGCGCATTATTTCGGGCAGACGATAATAGGCTGGACCAAATTCCCGAATTTCACAAAGAATATGCTGGGAGCCACAGGTCTTCCGTCAGATAGTTCCGTTAACGCCCACATGCAGGAAAGGCAGAACATCGTCTTCACTGTTTATACGGCAAATCCCATAGAACAGCAAAAACTTGTTTCGGTAAAAGATTATATCCAGGGGAAACTCGATGAATACAACAACGTGAACCGCACGAAGTTCGTTCTGAGCAATCTGGATTACGAGCAGGTCGAAATAAAGAAAAGCTACGAATACGGAGCTTTATCGGCTTTAATAGCATCTTTTATCATAGTTCTCGGGATCGTCTTTCTAAAGAGAGAATTCTTTGCCTGACAGCGTTGATATCGTATCCGAGTTTTGCCATATATCTTATTATTATCTCCGGCAGATTCTGAATGACTTCAGGAGTTATAGCAACAAGATTCTGATGTTTTTTAATGGCATCTATAATTAATTTTTTGGCTTCCGCGGTTATTTCACCATCCTTATAAAACTGCCTGTGTATTGTAAATGCCTGATGGCTACCCGAACTATATTCCCTATATAATATTTCGACTATTATATTGTTTACATAGTTTTGGTCGACTACCATTTCCCTGGTAGCATCCATTCTGCTGACAGAAACCGTCGGTTCGACTGTGATTTTGTCTTTGGGTCCTTCTGGCATGGGCATAATTAACAAGGTACGTAAAAATAGCGCAGTAAAACACTTTTGTCAAATAACCGCATATCTATTCAATACTTTCAGCCTTTTTTCTGCTCGAATAACATTTTAGTCATTATTCTTGTTTTCTTTGCACTATCGGTTAACACGACCCTATCTTCTGTTTCGGAGACTATTCTCCATTCCTGGCCATCTATCCTTACATTCTGACCGTTCATTGCGTGCGGCGATTCGGCAACGGTTTCTCTTGGGATGGATATTTCATCAGAATCTTTTGTTATCATGGGGGCAAAATTAGTTAATGATTATTTATCTGTGCTTCCAAAGCCTCCACGGCTTTTGGTTTTGACGTTATCCACTTCCTTAAAGGAAAATCGGTCCACTCTAACAAACATCCCCTGCGCTATCTTGGTGCCTCGGGCGATAGTAACAGGCTTATCGGTGAAGTTGAACATCTGTATCTTCACTTCATCTTCCGGCCCGCAATAGTCCTGGTCGATAATCCCTATGCCATGCGGTTTGGAAAGACCGTGTTTTCTTGGCGTGGAACTTCTGGAAGCTACTATGAGCGCGTAGCCTTTTGGTACTTTCACGATGACATTTGCCGGAATAAGACCGACTTCCTTCGGGGTTATCGTAGTGTCCGTTCTTGCCAGCAAATCAAAACCAACCGAACCGCCGGTTTCATAAACAGGAAGAGGCAGAGTTTTATCCAGTCTTTTGATTCTAACTTTCATGGTATCAGGAGAGTGATTTTAAGGCCTGATTCACATCTATATGTATGCCGGGGCCCATTGTAGAAGTTATTGTGATAGATTCTATAAATGTACCCTTTACAGTAGATGGCTTGGCATCTTTTAAAGCTTTAAGGATGGTCTTAAGATTATTTTCCAGTTGTTCTTCCTTGAACGAGATCTTGCCGAAAATAGCATGAAGATTCCCCTCTTTGTCATTCCTGTATTCAACACGTCCGCCCATAAGCTCCTTGATTATCTTTTCTATATCCTCGGACACAGTTCCTGATTTCGGATTAGGCATAAGTCCTTTCTGGCCAAGTATTTTGGCGACTTTACCAAGGTTCTTCATGACATCCGGAGTGGCCACTATGATATCGTAGTTTATCTTGCCCTTGGAAAACTCAGCTAAAAGATCCTCCAAGCCTGCGGCTGTGGCGCCGGCAGCCTTTGCGATCTTCACCTTATCATCCGTTACGACTGCGGCGATCTTTACTTTCTTTCCTGTGCCGTGAGGCATGGCTACAGTACCGCGCAGGTTCTGCTCCGGCTTTTTAATATCTATATTCAGCTTCATGTGAAGTTCGGCGGTAGCATCGAATTTCACAGTGCTTGTTTCCTTAAGAAGCTTTACAGCTTCGGATAACTCATAAAACTTCTTCCCTTTAAGTTTTTCAAGGGAACTATTATATTTTTTTCCTCTCATAGCATTTGATGTTGCGTGGTGTTAGCGGCCCTGCCTGCCGGCAGGCAGGTTTCGACGGGGGCCTCCCACTTTTATAAACGAGATAACGTTATAACGAAATGACGAAATAACTTTTAAAATTTACTCTATTGTTACCCCCATACTGCGCGCGGTGCCGGCAATTATCTTCATAGCCTGCTCGACATCGTTCGCGTTCAGATCCTCCATCTTCTTTTCGGCTATTTCACGGAGTTTAGCCTGAGGAAGCACACCGACTTTATCTTTATGAGGGACTGCACTGCCTTTCTTTAAATTGATGGCTTTTTTAATAAGCTCTGCAGCAGGGGCTGTCTTTAGAATAAATGTGAAGGTGCGGTCATCGTACACGGTTATGACAACAGGCACGATAGTATCGCCTAGTTCCCTGGTCTTTTCGTTAAACTTTCCGCAGAAATCCTGTATGTTCAAGCCATGCTGACCAAGAGCAGGACCGACCGGAGGTGCTGGATTCGCCTTTCCGGCTGGGATCTGTAATTTTACTAATGTAAGTACTTTCTTAGCCACTGTATTTAAATATTAGGTGTTAAATTATGTCAGCAGATTAATACGTTTCAAGGCCTCAATCATCTGTTTTATCGTCTCGAATCCGGCTTCATTATTCTTATCATATTGGAAGCCGAATAGGTTGTCTTTTACCTGTACGAACAGGAATCCGGTGTTCTGGTTATTAAGATCGTTATAGTAGAAACTGTTATACCCATACCCGCTGACTTCGTTAATACTACCAGTAACATCCATTTGGTCAACTAATTTTGTTTTGAGGCTCAGATACGTTATGCGCCCCTGATTTGCAGGCCCCTGTATCTCGTATATTATTATGCGGTTATAGTCAGCCGGCTTATCCGGAGAATCGGTGACTGTCTTTTTATCAAGTATGTTCTTGAATATCACTATGTCATCCACGGAACTGAAATCGAATTTTTCGAATATCTGTTTTGTGCGGCTTCTTTTGGCGAGCATGTAATCAAACGCCGTGTTGTCATCCAGAAGCAATTGGATGATATTGGGATAATTCTCTGACACCTGGACATCTTCACCCTGCAATCGGGAAAGGTCCGGAAGCTTTTCCAGCGGGGCGTTGATAAAGTAATCAGCGGCCGACAAAGCCACGATAAGAACAAGAATGATGATTAAGAAATGTGATTTTTTCATTACTTCTTCTTAACCTGTGTGAAGTCGAGCTCGATCGGAGTCTCCCTGTCGAAGATCGATACAAGCACTTTCACTTTGCCCTTTTCAGGGTCTATCTTATCGATTATACCGTCGTAATTGGCAAAAGGCCCGCCGGTTATCATCACGTGGTCACCCATCATGAAGTCTATCTTGAATTTGACTTCTTCACCTCCGACACGTTTCTGGATTATCCCGAACTCCTCCGGAGTTACCGGCACAGGAATATTACCGGAGCCGACGAAACCTGTTACGTTAGGAGTATTCCTTACTACATACCAGGAATCATCCGTCACTATCATTTCCACCAATACATAACCCGGGAATATCCTTTTCTTTTCCTGAACCGGCTCCCCTCTTTTTATGACTATCTGGGATTCCTTCGGGACTTTCACATCGAAGATGTAATCCTGCATGTTAAGAGCCTCTATGCGCTGTCGAAGAGCTTTCTCCACAGCGTCCTCATAGCCTGAATATGTATGCAGAACATACCAGTTGCGCCCCGTATTTTTAGCCTGTTTTGCCATTTAGAAATAATTTATAGACTTAAAAAAGCTTTATTTTTAAAAGAGCTTTATATCCTACAGTCAGTATCTGGTCCACAAATCCAAGTAAAACAGCTGAAACCAGCATGAATATAAGGACTATCGTAGTTATACGGACAGCCTTTTTCTTGGTTGGCCAAGTGACTTTATTAAGCTCCTGAAAGCTTTCCTGTAAATATTTTTTAATCATATTGATACACCTTTAAAAAGCCGGCACCCAAAATGTTATCAGAAGTGATGTGTGTAAGCAAGCTGATTTCTAGCTGTAAGCGGTAAGCTGTCAGCTGACAGCTTTAATATATTGTTCTAAACCTAAACACTAAGCCAATATATTCAGACTTACAGCTTACTGCTGACAGCTTAAAGCTTTTGTTTTAGCCTTTCCCATGCCCGCTCTTTACCCTTTCATCTTCGACTATAGGGCTCTTGTAATTTTTGAGTTTCTTAATGACTTTTTCAATAAGTCTTTTTGGATCCCTATCAAAAATCACATATTCCTCCAGGCTTCTGTCACAGATCTTCAAAATCTCCTTTATATGATTTGATACTCCGCCTGTCCCTGTAAGCACACCTATCACCTTGCCCTCATCATAGGCAACAGTAAATTCGTTAAGAGTGCCTATTCCCCCGCCTAAAAGTATTATGGCGTCAGAGCTCCTGATATTTATGATATCCCTTTCCATAAAACCCATTCCCGTAAAGAGGATGATGTGGTAATTCTCATGCGGGGACTTGTATAATTGCTTATGTTCCTCCGCGCTGAAAGCCGGTGAAACACCCATAGTCAGACCTCCAGCCTGATACGCGCCAAAAGCGGCTTCATCCGGAAGGCCGGGGCAGGCGCCGTTCACCAAAATACAATCGTTCTTGGCGATGTAATGCCCTATCTCGATTGATTTCTTGATATTCTCCTGGTTTTCCAATGTGGGCCCTTGCGCGGAACCCATGACGCCTATTTTGTATTTCATATTTGTATTTTAATTCCTATAATATTATAGCATTCTCCGCTGTGCTTTACAATATATCTGATATAAAATACCTTTCGCGGAGCTATAGAACCTATTATGCAACAACCAATTTATCCATACACACACAAAAATTCCGGAAGATCCGTTCAGTCATTGGGCAGCCGGATAATAATACTGATGATATTCGTGGTAATGCTTTTTGTGTTCATAACCGCAAGGCTTTTCCAGCTTCAGGTCTTCAAGCATTCCGAGTACAGCGAAATAGCTTCGCAACAACATTTCGGCGCTATAGACCTGCCCGCGAGAAGAGGTGAAATACTTGTAAAAGACAATCGTTCCGGCGAACTTTTTAAACTAGCTACAAATACCACTTTGGATCTGCTTTATGTAGACCCTTTTGTAGCCGATAATAAACCCGGAATAGCCAAATCGTTAGCTCCGCTGCTTTTTACAGGCAAAGATTATGACAGCTGTCTCGAGAAACCCGAAGACTGCCGCTATAAAGTCATACAGGACGAGCCTTTGGACAGTTTCCTTACCACCCAGCCTGTGTGGGATCTTGGGCTGTCTCCAAAGGAGGAAACGGATGATACCGCTGCTGATACCGGTATCGGAATGGATGATAAAAAATTCCGAAGCTACGAAGAAATAGTCAAAGAAGTCGAGGACAACATACTCAGGAACATCTCAAAGCTTGAAGTCGATTTCGTCATACTAAAAAGAGACGCAGAACCGGATCTTATGGCTGACGTTATAAATGAACGCCTTTCGGGAATATTCGTCGACACTGAAAAGTTCCTGATATATGGCGATCCGACCCTTATACCCGAAAGTCAGATGGATAATATATCAAAAGTATTAGCCGAACATCTGGGCAATTCTCCATCTGAAATCAAAAAAATGCTAGTCAGAAGGACAGTCCGTTACGTGTTTTTAAAAAACAAGCTTGAGCCGGATATCTCAAGGCAGGTAAAGGAACTCGACCTGAAAGGCGTTGTACTTCTGCCTGAACATTGGAGGTATTATCCGGAAAACAGTCTGGCTTCCAATATCATAGGCTTTCTTAACCGTGAAGGAGTCGGACAATATGGAATAGAAGGATACTTTAATATAGAGCTGGAGGGCAAAAAGGGCAAAATATATGCCGAAAGCGACCCCTTTGGACGCCAGATAACCGTAGGCGACAGTAAGATAGTGAATGCCGAGGACGGTGATACCATAGTGCTTACCATAGACAGAGTCGTGCAGAAAAAAGTCGAGGAAGTGCTCGCAGAAGCGGTTGAGAATTACAAGGCCGATAGCGGACAGGTAATAGTAATGAACCCTTTTACCGGAGCCATAGTAGCTATGGCCAATTACCCCACTTTCGATCCTAACGACTATACTACTGTATATACACTAAGAAAGCTTGAGCCAAGCGAACATGAAACAATGTATAAAACAGTCCCCCTTTTTAAAAAGGATGATAAGGGCAAATATATACCGGCGACCAGAGCGGATCTTGAAAGCAGGCAGATGGATATATTCATATATGAAAATAAATTCGGTCCGGGCGCGTTCAAAAATAAAACAGTGGATGAATACTATGAGCCGGGCTCCGCTTTCAAGCCTCTTGTTATGTCCATAGGACTGGATTCAAAAGAGGTCGAACCGCAGACTATCTTCAATGATGATAAACCTGTTATCATCGACGATTTTGAAATCAAGAACGCGTTACTTAAGCATTACGGCAAAGTGACTATGACGGAAGTCCTGGAAAATTCCATCAATACAGGCATGGTATTTGTAGCGCAAAAACTCGGAAAGGCTCTGATGTATAAATATATAAAGGACTTCGGTTTCGGCGAATATACCAATATACAGCTTGAAGGCGAGAATAAAGGCGAAGTCGATTATTACAAAAGGTGGTCAAAGGCCCAGATGCTTACAACTTCGTTCGGTCAGGGTATAGTCGTCACACCTCTGCAGATGATAACGGCATGGTGTGCCATGGCCAACGGCGGTAAGCTTTTACAGCCGTATATAGTGGATTCTATTATAAAAAGGGACGGCGTCGAAAAAACCGAACCTCAGGTCATACACAGGGTCATATCGGAGGAGACTTCAAGCATAATAACATCCATGCTCACCAGTGTTGTCCGCCACGGTCAGGCAAGAAACGCCGATATACCCGGTTTTCTTGTATCAGGCAAAACAGGCACCTCACAGATAGCCGGTCCAAGCGGAAGGTATGAATCCGGCGCGGAAGCTGTAATTACATCTTTTATAGGTTACTTCCCTGCCCTAAAACCGCAGTTCATAATACTTGTAAAATTCGACAGGCCGAGGATAGGCGAAAACACATGGGGCGAAACCACAGCTTCACCGGTGTTCAGGCAGATCGCCGAATATCTGATAGATTACTTCAATATCCAGCCGAACTAGAAACAAGAAAACCATGAATAAAAAATTCATCATACTGGCCACAGTTTTTGTCGATGTCCTGGGGATGGGGATAATAATACCTACATTGCCTTTTTATGTTGAATCATTCGGTGTTTCAGCTTTCACTGTAACGATGCTTTTTTGTATATTCGCTTTTTTTTCATTTTTCAGCGCCCCGATACTTGGGTCACTTTCGGATAAATATGGCCGCCGTCCGGTCATGATAGCCAGCATATTCAGTACAGCCATAGGCTGGCTGGTATTCGCTAGCGCCACTAACTTATGGCTGCTTTTTTTGGGGCGTACAATAGATGGACTTGCCGCCGGAAATTTCTCAACAGCGCAAGGGATAATGACCGACATAGCAAAAGATGAGAAAGAGCGCACAAAAAACCTTGGCATGATGGGTGCAGTATTTGGCATAGCATTTATAATAGGACCGGCGATAGGAGGTCTACTTAGCAACATCTCCCCTACTTTCCCCTTTTGGATAGTCGGTTTTATGGCGATCTTAAACCTTATTAACGTAATTTTCAATCTGCCCGAAACCCATACAAAAAGAAGTACGGACTCAAAGATATCACTTAATCCTTTTATGCCAATCATCAGGATATTTAGGGATAAGATTATCCTTCCGCGTTTTTTCGTTTGGTTTCTTTTTGGCTTGGCGGTTTCGGTTCAGCAAGCGGTTTTCGCATTATATCTTGGAAAGGTTTTTTCACTCGGCGCGTTTGTTTCAGGTATTTTTTTGACCGGTTTAGGGGTGATAATAACCCTTAACCAGGGGTTTCTGCTTTCAAAATTCTGGCTGAAAAGATTTAAAGAATCCCAGCTCGAACTTATCATGACCGCCATGTTCGCACTTGGCTTTATCCTGATGAGCACATCATTATTGGGAATATTTATTGCCGGTCTTATATTCATTACATTCGGCCAATCGGTTTTGCGCGTAGTGCTGACATCCCAGATAGCCGGAAACAGCCATGAAAGAAGAGGTGAAGTTTTGGGAGCAATGACATCAGTTATGTCTGTTGCCATGATAATCGGACCTCTTATGGGCGGCGCACTTTTCGTATCGCATACAAAATGGCCATTTCTGATAAGCGGAATGCTTTCAGTGATTTCATTTTTCATTTTAGTCGCGGACAGAAAATCACTCAAAAAAGTTTCGCCTATAATCGAGCCTGTTAACGACCAGACGATAGTTTAACCATTTTTCGGCGACAGACCGCCCTGCCCTTCGCCTCCCGTTTTTCTATATGCGAAATCCGCCGTAGTCCGCCGCGGCGGACGAAGGCTGGTGGAGCTCCTTATGGGAGCTTATACGGGAAAAAGCTTAAATATGCCCCAACAAGTAACTTGAAGATAATAGAAATAAATCATCGGATGATAAGCCGAGTTTTTTGATTATTGACATCATAAATATTAATGGTGTATTCTAAAAAAGGTAAACAAAAGTACACCATGACATATTAATGGCTTACGGCAAAGAAAAACACTTGATTTACTTTTATAGAAAATATAGGATACTATCCTGTTTATATTTTTTATGAACACTTTATAAATTAATTTATTAATTATGTCAAAACGTGTATTTATAAGCTTCGCTATTGAAGATGAGCGAGCAAGAGATTTCCTTGTCGGACAAGCAAAAAACGACAAAAGTCCATTTGAATTTATGGATATGTCAGTAAAAGAACCATGGAGTAGTGAATGGAAAATTAAATGTCGAACAAAAATTAAGGGATGTGACACAGTGATTGCTTTGATTAGTAAAAAGACAAAAGGTGCTGATGGAGCTAAATGGGAAATGAAATGCGCAAATGAAGAGGGTATACCAATGCTAGGTGTTCATATCTACAAGGACGATAAAGGTGAGGTTCCATCTGAATTAAGTGGTTATAAAGTAATTGAGTGGAGTTGGCCTGGTATTGACACATTTATTAATAGCTTATAAATATAATATTATGAAGAAAGCTTTAATTATAGGTATTGATGGTTATCCAAAGGCGCCATTAAAAGGTTGTGTAAGGGATGCAACAGCATTCGGAAGCATAATCGAGAAAAACGGTGATGGTTCGCCAAATTTTTCAGTTGAACTTATAACGGACGCAGATGGTCACACCAAGAAAGGGGTGCTTAAAGGTAAAATTATAAATCTTTTTGATGGCGAGGTAGATACTGCCTTACTGTATTTTTCTGGGCATGGGAATGTTTATGAGGTTGGAGGTTATTTAATTACACCTGATGCAACTGAAAATGATGAAGGAGTATCAATGCAGGAAATTCTTACGCTTGCGAATAAATCAAAAGCGAGAAATAGAATAATTATATTGGACTGCTGTAATTCTGGTGCTTTTGGAAATCCAACAACTGATGAGACAAAGACTGCTATCAAAGAAGGAGTAACGATATTGGCTGCATGCAGAAGGGAGGAATCGGCAATTGAATTAGATGGACATGGTTTATTTACATCTCTATTGCTTGATGCTCTTAGTGGTGGTTCAGCAGATGTCCTAGGTAGAATTACTCCAGGCAGTCTGTACTCTTATGTAGATATATCTCTTGGACCATGGAACCAACGACCAATATTTAAGACGAATATTAGCAGTTTTACTTGCATTCGTCAGGTAACACCAAAAGTACCTATCGAGGTACTTAGAAAAATTTCTCAATACTTTCCCGCAGCTGAACAGGAATATGAGTTAGATCCATCGTATGAAGACACGGATCCATCAAATAAACCAGAGAATGTCGCAGTGTTTAAAGATCTTCAAAAACTACAAAGTGCGGGACTTGTCGTGCCAGTCGATGCTGATTTTATGTATTTTGCTGCTATTAATTCAAAGTCGTGTCGACTAACAGCCACCGGTCAGCTCTACTGGCAACTCTCAGTAGATGAAAAAATTTAATATTTCTAATTTATTTCAGGTTGGAGCTCATTATTAATAAAATATAATATTTTGATACCCATTAAAATTAACTATTTTGAACCGTAATTATGGACAAAACAACAATAGATTTACAAGAAAATTTAAATTTAATTTGCACAGGAAGTTTTGATAAAAATGACGTTTCTGCCTTTATGATGGATTTAAGGGGATTCGTATCGAAAAAAAGTGCTCCAGTTTTAAGAGATTTATGTGATTTTTTTGCACATAAAAAACGCACTGAAGGCGAATCCTTCGATTGGGTGGAATCATTCCTTAATGAATTTATAGATGAAATTGAAAAAAACGGAAGCATTACAATCCACCGCCCACTTTTTAATAAGATCGAAATTATAAATTCAATACTTCTTGCTTTAAATAGCAATGGGATAAAAGTTGATGAAATAGCCTTTAAGACACAAGCAGATAAATTTGTTAATTTGTTGTTGGACTATTTGGATAAAATAGAATACAAATCTAAGAATTCTAAGGTAAAAAGTTGTTTTATAAAGAAGGGGGGTGAAAAGGCCTATTTCTGTTTTCGGTTACAAAATATTTCTCAGAGCGCACAAATTAGGCGGGATGGCCCTGGGCAAATTTGTGTGGAAATATTTTATGCCGGAAATAAAGACCAGAGGAGTTTTACGGAATATAAAGTTTATTTTAAATAAAATAAATCTGCTTAACGTGTTTTGATAAGCCTGGAGCTTTTTATGTGAACTTATTCAAGAACGTTGTTATTAAGATATTATTTTTTTACGTTTTTTATAATTAATTAAACGAAAGTTTTGTTTTGGTAGTCGTTCTTTTTTATTAGTAAGCAAATATTTTTTTATTGCAATTTTTACGATATCAACTAATTGCCGTGGACTAAGTTTGACTATAGCACCACCTTTCGTTAGCCTTCCTCTTTTATCACTTGTTGAAAGACCAGCAAAATCGATACCTTGTGGTAAACTTATGAGTTCACACCTATGCATAAATCCATTCCTTTTGTTTATTATAAATTCGCTAATATTTTTAATAGTTGTTTTTTTCTTATGAAACTCAATACTTTCCAGAAGTTCTTTTTTTTGTTCATTTGTTAAATTATTTTCAAAAAATTCATAAATTAGCTTGGAAGGATTTTCCCCTTTTGGTATTCCAATTGTACTTTCAATTGCTGATACACAAAGAACAACAATCAATTGTTGTGGTATATGAGAAAATCTATTTGTTGAGCCCAGTTCTATAATCCTTCCAATATAAAATTCAAACCAATGAGCTATTTTATTCACAATACAACGGTCAAGCCGGTCTAATTTTTCAAATTCAAGTTTATCGAAAAAATGTTTTTTTACATAATCGAAATATTCAGGAAGATCAAAAATTTGAAACCTTATGCGATTTGCTATATCAGATCTTCGTAGTTTTTTAAAATTATGAGATTTAGATTTAGTCACTGTAATATCATTTCTAATCATAGAAACATTATAGGAGCCTATTCAAGAATAAATTTCCATATCTATTTTGCCACTTTTTAATAATATGGTAAAATAAAAAAAATAAAATTGAGATTATGGATAAAATAAACAAGGAAATAATTATCCCAAAGATAAAGAAGGCGAATCGGATATCAACTATATCCGTTTTGGTTTTCTTTATATCCCTTCTTCTCTTCGTGGGGGTAGAAACATATCCAATTTTGCTTATTTTTGTAATTTTGCTTATGTTACTTTCTTCGTGGGGTATGCTTTATTGGTATTTTAAGATGGGTTTAACAGGAGAAGAAAAAGAATATTATAAAAAGTATATGGCAGTGAAGAGTGAAACCCCAGAAGATACAAAAGTAAAAATTACAGGGAGGGATGTATTTAATACTATTTTATGGGTTCTTGGTGGTATCGGATGTTTTTTGTTATTTTATAAATTACTGGATAAGCTTTTTAACTGGCTTTTTTAACTAAAATTGTTATGAAAAAAACTACTTTATTTTTGATATCTATTATATTTCTTAGTGGGTGTACCATAGGTGGTTATGAAATTAATATTAAGAAAATACAAGAAAAAGAAGAGCTTACTGACCCCCTTAATCTTTTTAATGATAATTCTGCACCCATAATTGAGGGGGCTACACCAGATGATCCGCTAAATATATTGGAAGATGAAAAGGATTTTCCATATTCTCAATTAAGCGACTTAGTACCTGTTTACAATAAATTTGATAAACTGAGTGGTTATTTGGTCAGAGGAATGTCAAATGAATGTGGTTCTGATTGCGCAGTTTATACATTTTTTATAAAACAATCAGATGGCGATTTAAAAATTGAAAAAATTGATGAACTTGATAGCAATACCTTTGGTGGTTTATATGAAGAAAATAAAAATTTATATAAATCAGAATTTATTTGGGGGGAAGGTGAAAGCCATTTTGGATGTCATAGATATAAATTTGAAAAATTAAAATTTATAGACAATCAATTTGTTACAGTAGAAGAGCGTGTAACAGTAAATAGATACACAGTTGATGTTCCCGACCCCCAAGATCAATGTATTCGATTTCCCGGCGCAAAAAATGTGATGACAGCAGAAAAACTGTTTGAATAATTTTAAATAATTAAATTTATAATATGGCATTTAGACCTCAAAACTCCTATAAGGAGATAATTTTGGGTTCGAACTAAATAAACCGCAAGAGGATACAAAAAAACTGCCTTTAGAAGCAGTTAGTTCTGTTTGGAGCGGGTAACGGGAATCGAACCCGTATCCTCGGTTTGGAAAACCGATATAATAGCCACTATACTATACCCGCATGCGCGGTTATATTAGATAAATTTTAAAATAAGTTCAAGTTGATTGTGACTTATTTTTCCATTGAATTTTTTTATCCAGCTGATAATCTGTATCAGTTATTTTCTAAAATAAAATTATGGCGGATCTAAAACCCAACCAGATAGAAAAACTCCTTGTTGAACTTGTTTCCCTCAAGGAAAAGCTGACTAACGCGAAAGAGATACTGAAGAGCTACAAGATAAAATCCGACAAGCTCACTCAGCTTCAGAAGGTTAAAAAAGAGCTCCTTGAACAGATCTCTGATGAAAAAGATAAGATCGAAGATGAGTTTTACGCCGATAAGGATTACGAGACATCCAAAAACGATGAACTCACACATAAAAACCAGATACGCGAAAAAAACTCAGAACTGCGCGAGCTTATGGCAAAAGTAAATGTGGACCAGCAGTTATCTACTTACGATTACAATATCAAGGGTGAACCGCTGAAGGTGCAGGTAGAACGCGTGGTTAAGGTATATATCAACGGAAAGGAAGAGAAATAAATAAACGCGAAAACCCCTTCGGTTTTCACGTCCTTTCCCGCTCAATGTCTCGCTTTTCGAATGCTCGCTTTGCTTCGCGAGCTTTTCGCGGGACCCGCAAGACCCGCGTCAACTCCTCGCTACGCTCTGCTCGCATCCTCAAAGCTCGGATACTTATGCTATGTAGCATTAAGCGTATATTTGACAGGGGGTTGTTTTTGACATACAATAAACGCCTTTATTAGAAATAATATGACATTCACGCACGAAAACGACGAAATAAGCACATCCAAAGACGAAGAACGGGATGATATTACGGAAGTCGACGTAACTGATAAGGATGTTGACCGTATCATGTGCTGTTCCGTCGTTAATTCATATACACTAGAGATCCTCAGAGGGGCTGATCCTGCATTAATCGAAAAACAATTAAAACAAGGACAAAGAAACCCTCAACGCTTAAGGTCTTACCGAGGAATCATTGAAGAAAAATTAAGGGTTTATAATGGCAATATAGGAAGTCCTCAGGTAACACCCGATAGAAGAGAGCAATATAAGAAAAAAATATCTGCGCTAGAACTCCTTCGTGATAAAATTGATATAGCACTACGAGATAGTGAAGTTTAATCATCAAGCCCTCCTTATGACAAACTTAAGTGTAAACGTTATTTCGAATGATCTGATCTCCGCTTTAGGAAGAGGTGATGATATAAGCGAACAGGTAACTGGTTTAAAAAAATCCCAGGTCGAGGAGATCCGGCAATATTCGGATACCCAGTTATTGATACTTGATTCCAGATTAAGGTCCTTAATAACAAGAAACGACGCAATGAGAGGGCGTAGACCTATAAGCAATGATGAAATACAGGCAATTGAAAAGGAAATAAGTCTTTTTACCGCACTTCGGTCTAAAATGTCCGAGTTACTTTAAATTTCAAATATGTCCAACGAAGAGCTGCATATAGTAGATAGATTAGCCAAAAGCATAGCTGACAGCGATAATGCCGTCGACATCGATAGTGAAATCTCTAAATTACGGACAAAAGAATTAAGAGCTCATCTTAAATATGCATGTGGTAGGCTTGAGGAACTTGGTGCCAGATTCAGGGAGCACGGACACGGAGATTGTAAAGAAAGTGCAAGATACGGTGCTGAAGTCGGGTCTTTACTTAATGTGAGAATAAGCCTAAAAAAGGCTTTAGAAAGCAGAAGCCTACTTAAGAAACTTTTTGATTAGAAGAAATGGCATTAAAGATAATCCTTTCCAGAAACTCCACGGGGTACATCGGCGGTTTTTCGGCGAGCGCCTGATGATAAATAACTGTCGACGGGGTTAGTCCCGGAACTGTATTGGCCTCGATTATTATAAGCTTCCCTGTTTTTGTGTGCATAAAGGCGTCTATACGCGCGTAACCTTTTATACCAAGCGTTTTCGCGACTTTCTCCATGCGCTTCATGGCTTTCTGAACAGCAGAAGGCTTAACGAACGGACTTGGCGGAGGTGTTATATTCACGCCGGTCCCGCCCTGGAATTTTTCCTCAAGGCTGAGCACATTTCCCACCGCCACGGTAATACTAGGCTGCATAGCTCTAAGAATTCCGTTTTTTTCCAGCACCCCCATGGTTATCTCTATCCAATCTCCACGCGTCTGCCATTTTAGTTTGTTTTTTATGACCCTTACCTTATCGGTTGTTATAAACTGTTCGAACATGACGTGCTTCATGGGATTACTCGGCATCTCTACTATCCCGTGCTGCTCCTTAAGCAGCCCCTGCGGGATGTTGGGAGCATGCTTTACCGCGAATGATATGTATGTCTCCAGATCTTTCGGCCCATAAAGCCTTGCTATACCCGCACTACAGCCGTCATCTATCGGTTTTACGATGATGGTAGGCGAGCCGAGGTCCAATTCCAATGTTTTCCAATAACGCCGATATTCGATCGGTTTGAATTTTTTAAAGACGCCCAGCTCCTCGACTTTTTTTTCAGCAGTATAAATCCCCTCTTTTTTGAGAGGTTTTATCGCCTCACCTGTTTTATATTTATCCATGCATAATCCGGAGGCTTCCGAACCGGAACCGTTAAAAGGCACTTTCGCCTTTTCCAGCATTTTCTGCAAAGTGCCGTTCTCCCCTATTCCGCCATGCAGTCCGATGAATACGTATCCGGACTTTTTGATGAATTCTTCGAGAGACATTTTTTCCGGAAAAAACCATGGTTCCGTTATCTCGCCTTCCTCGGGCCGAAGTTTTTTTATTACCCTGTTGATAAGCTCATGCAGTCTGTTTTCGTCTTTTTTCGCGTTTATACAGCTATACATTATTTCCTCGACAGTATGATTGAGCGCGAGCGTGTAAGGGATATGCCAGACGTCATGATCCGTATCGAGAAGATATGGTTCCGGCGAGTATTTTTCCGAGCGTTTGAGCTTTAACCACACATTCGTGCCGGACATAACGGAGACCTGACGCTCGGCGGTCACTCCGCCAAAAAGAACATTAATCCGTTCACCTTGCAGGCGCGATTCGCGAATCGCGCCTTCGGAGAACGAAATGTTATATCGTCTGCACGCGCTTTTTATTATGTAACGCAATACGTCCCGATGGCTCATGCCGATACGTGACGATTGCATGAAAAGGAAACTGTTCTGCTCCATTCCGCTTATCGGGTTGAAATCCGAAAACCAGATATTGCCATCAGGCATCAGCCAGCCGTCGAAACGGGCAAAATCCTTCATACCGAGCAAAGTGAAAAGCTGTTCGGCCTGTATCTGTATCTTTTCAATGGCCTTATCATCAAACCTCGGCGGGCAGTGATAAGTGACCTGACGGCTTGCCAGATATTTTTTCCGGTAATCGAATATCTGGTGGTCTTCGTAACTTATCTCTATTTCCGAAGGCATCACGGCGACAGGCATTCCAAAACGGTTCTGGAGGATTATTACCGTAAACTCCGTACCTTTACAGAACGGTTCGACCACCACCCTGGTATCCACCCTTTTTGAGAATATCTCCTTAGCTTTTTCCAATGCCTCTTTTGGCGTGGAAACCGAATAAACCGCTATGCTCGACCCGCCTGTCGCGGGTTTTACAATGGCGCGTTTTATATTATTGTCGGCAAAAAACTTATCGATTATCTTTTTATGGTCCTTCAAATGGCTTTTAAGCAAAACCGAGGGAAGTGTAAAGAAGCCATGTTCTTTAATAAACTCGTTCGCGTTGTATTTATCAAACGCTTTTCTGCATGCCTCTTCCGGAGAACCTATGCACGGACATTTATGCTGTGCAAGTATCCTCTGGATCTCGCCGTCTTCACCGAATGCCCCGTGCATCGCGGGGAACGCCATGTCCACTTTTTTTAAGAACTTCGCAAAAGCCGTATCGTTCAACGGTTTGCCGGACTGATGCAATTTGAAGTCAAAATCCGACGGTGTATTTGAATAAAGCTGAGAACGGGAAATAAGATACGGTTTTTTATAGTGGTCGAAATACACGGGTAATATCTCTATATCCTCAGACTGCAGATGGTCACAGACTGAACGCGCGGAGTTTAATGATATACCGCGTTCGAGAGATGGACCGCCGCACAAAAGTGCAATTTTTAATTTGGAATTTTTAATTTTTAAATCAAATTAAAAAATATTTCGTGAAAAATATACATCAATTATTTGGCTTTTTCAAATCACTTTTTGAAAAATGTGAAAAAATATGAAGAAAATTTTAAAAAAATTGCAACAATGCAAAGAGCTAACGAAATAATCAGATGACCAAAGAATGTAGTGACTAGAAAATAAAATAATTCTATAATGCCCGTGTTATTTTGTTACTTCGTTATTTCGTTGTGCTATGATCGACCAAAAAATATTCCGCGCGTATGACATAAGGGGTACTTATCCCGAACAGCTAAATGCTGTCACGGCCGAGCTTATCGGCAAGGGGTTTGGCACATATCTGATAAAAAAACTGAACCTCACCACACCTAATGTCGTAGTCGGGCGCGATTGCAGGACTCATAGCCCCGAAATCCAGACGGCATTTATAAACGGGCTTGTATCAACCGGCTGTAATGTGACGAATATAGGTATCGTGCCATCACCGCTTCTCTATTTTGCCAATACAATCGAGGAATTCGACGGCGGCTGCAATATAACCGCCAGCCATAACCCAAAGGAATATAACGGTTTCAAACTTATAGCCAATAATGCCCATGCTGTTTTCGGTGAAGAAATACAGAAAATATATAAGATAATAGAGGAAAAAAGTTTCACCGAAGGTCAGGGCAGCTCCAGGGATGCCGATTTTTATGAAGCATATTCAAAGAAAATCGCGGATATATTCACATATCCCAAGAAACTTAAAATCGTTGTCGACACGGCTAATGGTGTCGCGGGAAGTTTTTACCCGAGGATACTCAAAGAGCTTGGCCATAAAGTCGTAGAGCTCTATTCCGAGCCTGATGGCACTTTTCCAAACCATGAACCGGACCCCATAGTCGAGGAAAACCTCACAGCCTTAAAAAATGCCGTAATAAAGGAAAAAGCAGACATCGGCCTGGCTTTCGATGGTGACGGCGACCGTGTCGGCATAGTCGATGAGAAAGGAAGGTTCATAAATTCCGATAAACTGCTGATGCTTTTGTCCCAGGACGTGCTTCTGCGCTATCCGGGAAGGACAATAGTATTCACTGTTTCCAATTCCCAGTCATTATTCGACCTTATAAAACAATGGGGCGGTGTTCCTTTTATGTGCAAAGTGGGTCACTCTTATGTGGAAGATGCCATGACAAAAAACGAAGCCGTACTTGGCGGTGAGCAATCCGGGCACTTTTTCCTGCCGGAAGACTATTACCCTTATGACGACGCCATGATAACCGCCTGCAGGGTGTTACTTATATTAAGCAATTCCGAGAAAAAACTATCAAAACTTTTCGAGGATTTTCCGGAAACGTTTTCGTATCCCGAAATGAGACCATACTGTTCCGATGATAAGAAATTTGATGTACTTGAAAGAGTGATAGCGCATTTTAAGGATAATTACCCCAGTAATACTCTGGATGGGATAAGGCTGGAATTCGGCAATGGCGGCTGGGCGGGCATACGCGTAAGCAACACAAGCCCGAGGATATCCATAATAATGGAAGCTCAGACGGAGAACCATCTGAAGGAAATCGAAAATATAGTCCTCGGACACATCAAATCATATCCGGAAATAGACTGGAACAAATGATTTACTAATATCCAACATGGATTTTATATTTATGAAGTGACTATAAATCAGAAATAAATCTCAAATCTAAAATCACTAATCAATATTAGTAAATCTATAAGGTTGTCCCTACTAAAAATATCCAATATAATGTCCTCGTATCAAAAATAAGAACCCCTCTATGAAAAACCCAAAAATAGGAAGAAAAATATTCAAGCTTTTGACGGGAGTCGTCGTAGGCGGAGCCATCGGCTCCATACTTGGCCTTACTCTGGCCCCAAGAAAAGGCAAGGAAACAAGGGAATATCTCCGCGATAAATCGCTTGATATGTTCCTGCAGGGCAAGGCTTATATAAAGGATGAGAAGAAAATGGGTTTTTTCAAACGCTTAATAGTAAAAATATTAAAACCGAAGGAATGAAATACATAATCAGATCATTTTTCATTTTCATTTTATTTTTCGCCACAGCTTTTAATAGTTATGCCCTTGATCTGCCTAATCATTTAGTCCTTAAAACCGATTTCAAGATATGGGAACTGAACCCCGGACAGATGGACTGGTTTTCGGATTACAATAAAACGTTTTTCAGTCTGTTTGAAATAAAAGCCACGCCGTCTGATATGCCGATGATATCGGATTATGTTAAAAACGAAGGTGTGGAGGGTATTGATGTCGCCAAGATCCGTGAATACCTTGAATTTAAAATAGCCCCCGAAATATTAAGGGAAAAAGAGGACGTCACTATCGATATGGACGAGAACAATAATGTGACCTTCGAGGGAAACGGATTATACGGGCGATATCTGGATATAGAAAAGGCCGCGGTGATGATTAAAAACGCACTGGAGCAGGATGTGGAATTCATAACCCTTCCGATCGTCAGGGAAAATCCTGTGGTGACAGTAAAAAGCGACAAGCTGAAAGAGATAGGAATAGTGGAGCTTTATTCTTCCGGCGAGACTAATTTCGCGAACTCACCTTCGAACAGGATAAATAATATCAAAGTGGGATTAAGCCGTTTTAACGGCCATTTAATAAAACCCGGCGAGGAGTTTGTTTTTGGTAATGTACTTGGCCCTGTCGAGGCTTCTACGGGGTTTAAACCGGAGCTTGTAATAAAAGGCGACAGGACTGTGCCAGAGCTCGGTGGCGGACTTTGTCAGGTCTCCACAACAGCCTACCGCGCGGCACTAGCGGGAGGTCTGCCTATAACACAACGGAGAAACCATTCATATGCAGTCAGCTATTACACCCCTTATGGACTGGATGCGACAGTATATCCTCCGACTGTAGACCTTAAATTCGTAAATGACTCCCCTGCGCATATCTTAATACAAACCCTCACAATAGACAGTAAAGCCTATTACAATTATTACGGCACAAAAGACAATCGCGAAGTCTATATGATAGGCCCATATTATTCCGGATGGCTAAGCGCGCCTGCTAAAAAAGTGGAATACACCAATAAACTTGCTCCCGGAGTCACCCAAATGCTTGGACACGCGGTTCCTGGGCTTGTCTCGAGCTGGTACAGGCAGGTCATCTATGGCGAAACATCTGACGGCACGGAAAAAAGTTTCCTTGATCATATATTCAGCAAATATCAGGCAAGGCCGGATTTTTACGCCGTAGGCGCCGCGGCCCCCGTAGCGGAAGAATCACTGGAGAATGGGTACTAATATTTGAGATTTCGGATTTCAGATTTCTGATTCGATTTTGAATGTTACATTTTAGATGTGAATCTGAAATCACAAATCTCAAATCAGAAATTAGTACTCCATCCTTCCTTCCATCGCCTTTTTCAGTGTCTGGCTGTCGGCATATTCCAAATCCCCGCCTATCGGGATACCTCTGGCTATCCTTGTTATTTTTATATCCATAGGTTTTATGTATTTCATAAGATATGCCGCCGTTGCCTCGCCTTCCATGGACGGATTCAGGGCTATTATGATTTCTTTTACTTCCGATTTTTTCAATCGTTCCACAAGCTCGGCTATCGTAAGTTCATCGGGGCCTATGCCTTCCACGGGGGAAATAAGCCCGTGAAGTACGTGATAAACGCCTTTAAAAGCGCCCGTTTTTTCCAAAGCTATCAAGTCCAGGGAATCCTCGACTATACATAGCACACTTTTGTCCCGGTTATCGTTGGAACATATACCGCATATGTTTTCAGTCGCCAGGTTCTTGCATATTTCGCAGTACTTGATCCCCTCCTTCAGTTTCTTAATGGTGTCGCCAAAACGCTCCACATCCTCGGACGGTTTTTTAAGAAGATAAAAAGTCAGCCGTTCAGCGGATTTCGGCCCGATTCCGGGAAGTTTACTGAATTCTTCAATGGCTTTTTCTATGCTTTTTGGTATAAATGACATCTTTTTAGAATTGATTCCATAAGAACTGATTCGTCACTTCGTGATGGTACCACACCTCTCCGGATTTCACACGGGTGCCGAGCTCGCTCGGGCATCTTCCGGCGGATTTTTCTTTCAGATGCGCGTACTTTTTCTGGTTTTCCTGCCCTATGGATTCTTTTATAAAATCACTTTTTTCAAATAGTTTTATCGCCGTATCGATATTCCCCGGAAGTTTTTTTGTTGGCCTGTCATAGAAAGAATTAAATTCCATGAGCTGTTTTTTGTCTGCGAACATCGCCTTCATCCCGGATTTAAGCAGTAAGTAAAAAGCCAGATAAGGATTCGTGTCCGGCCCGATCGATCTGACTTCTATGCGTGCGGATTTTTCGGAACCTATGGGTATCCTTATCATCGACCCTCTGTCCACAGATGATATCTTTATCTCGTTAGGAGCCTCAAACGCGGGGTCGAGCCTCCTATACGCATTCACGCTGGCGTTAAGTACAAGGCATATGTCCGTGGCATAGTAAAGTATGCCGGTCGCAAAATCATTGCCTTCCTTTGATAATCCGAATTTACCGCCCTTGCCGTAGAAAATGTTTTTGCCGTTTTTGGAAATGGAAATATTGGTGTGCATACCGCTGCCATTAACATCCATAACAGGCTTCGGCAGAAAAGAAGCGGTTAAGCCGAAGTTCTTAGCTATCTGGCGCGCCATGACCTTATACAATTGTATCTGGTCCGCGGCATGCAGGGCATCTGTATACTTATAATTCATCTCAAACTGTGATGGCGCCACTTCCGGATGGTCTTTCTCATTCTCGAAAGCCAATGCGCGTGTAGCCTCCGCAAGCCTGTCTATAAATTGACGAAGAGTATCCTGAGGCAGGACATTGAAATAGCCCCCCTTGGAAGCAAGTTTGAATCCTACACGTTCATCAAACGTCTGTTCCGCGTTTTCCCCTTCAAGTATCATACCTTCTATTTCCGGCGCGATATTCACCTGAAAACCATGTTTCTTTCTCAGTTCATCAGTAAGCATCATCAGGTTAGACCTGTAATCGCCTGTATAAGGATTATTATCCTTATCCTGTACATTCGCGAAAAGGATTATTTTCCCATGCCCGAATACATCCGCCGGCAACCATCTGAACGTGCTCCAGTCGATATCCAGCCTGAGATCTGAATTATTCTGCGAAGTAAAACCGTGTATGGATGAACCGTCGAAAGTAAGACTATCGTAAGATTCCAGAAGATATTTCTTGTTGTAATCAAGCATCTGGAATTTTCCTTCAAGATCGGAGAAGCATACCGTGACCGCTTTTATACCGGCTTCATTTTTAAGCGTCTCGATGAATTTCTTTTTAAAATGATCCCCGGCTTTTCCGGCTTCGCGCTCCTTTTTTATCGCTAGATTACGTTCCTCAAGCTCGGCGTAACTAAGCTCAAGGAAGTTCATGTTGTCTTTAAGTCTCGGCGAAGAAACGGGCTTTAATGCGGACCCGTCGGAAGGCAATTGTTTTTGCATATTTTTTAAAATTTATGTATCTGCAAATACATTAGATTTTTTAAAAAATAATGCAAGGCCATATCATCTGAATTTTCTCACAGCGCGATCCATCTGTCTTTTTACGTCGCGTTCCTTGATCGCATGGCGTTTATCGTGTTTTTTCTTCCCGCGGACAATGCCTATCTGGATCTTGGCGTACTTACCGTCCAGCCCGATGGCTAGAGGGACCATAGTGACACCCTCGGTATTAAGACTATTCGAGATTTTATGTATTTCTTTTTCTGTAAGCAGTAATTTTCTTATGCGGAAAGGGTCGAAATCCGCGCTTGAATCGTATTTGTATCTTGATATATGCATCCCTTTGATAAACACTCCGTTACTCTGTATGACAACATAAGCACCTTTTAAATTGATGTTGCCGAGCCTTACCGATTTTATCTCCGGGCCGGTTAAAACCATGCCCGCTTTAAATTCATCGAGGACCTCGTAGTTGAAGTACGCCTGTTTGTTATTCTTGAGGATTTTCATTATTAATTTTATTGTGGCGGAGAGAGAGGGATTCGAACCCTCGATTCCGGTTTCCCGGAATACCGCTTTTCGAGAGCGGCTCCTTCAACCACTCGGACATCTCTCCATAAAGCACAGGTTGTATTCTAAGCTAATAACACCTCAAGCTCAAGTATCAGCTTTTATTAAAAGTTGTGGAGAGAGGGATACGCTCACATTCTCGCCTTCGGCTCCTCACTTCGTTCGTCGCTCAGTCTGCGAGGTCGCGCTTCGAAATATTCATTCCCTTTCGACTACGCTCAAGGTCATTTCATTTTCTCAGGCGAACCCTCGATCCGCCGCGGCGGATACCGCTTTTCGAGAGCGGCTCCTTCAACCACTCGGACATCTCTCCACTAAACGGAATAACGATACAACAATATAACAAAAAATTGAATCATAAAAAATGATTCTGTGGTAAAATACAAAGTACTTAGTTTTTTAACCAAATACTATGAAAAAAATATCATTATTTCTTCTGACCGCGTTTATCGCGAGTTCAGTATTTATTTTCCCAACATATGCTGAAGAGACCACAGGCGCCACTGGTAACGTTCCAACAGCTGAGGAACTTACCTGCATACAGGATGCAATAACCACAAGGGATACTGCTTTGGCCACTGCTTATGACACATTTACAGCAACAGTTAAAAGCGCCCTGACTGCAAGGACCGACGCGCTTAAGTCAGCCTGGGCAAAAGGTACGATGTCTGAAATACAGACAGCCCTTAAGGACGCGTGGAAAGCTTATAGGAAATCAATTGTTGACGCGCGCATAGCCCTTAGAAGAGCTAAAATCGCCGCATGGCAGGCATTCCATACAGAAAAAATGACTTGTTTCCCCGATAATAAAGCAGGCGTAGACAGCGCGACTATGCAGGCTGACGCACAACTCTAAGAAACATTAAACTAACAATTAAAAGGGCTCATGTTAATGAGTCCTTTTTTGTTATTATCGGGTTCTCATCCCTACTTTCAAATAACCGGACAGGATCAGACTAATGCTAAAAGTAAATGGCGGAGAGAGAGGGATATGCTCACATTCTCGCCTTCGGCTCCTCACTTCGTTCGTCGCTCAGCCTACGAGGTCGCGCTTCGCAATAGTCGTCGCAAGCTCCTCCTTTGCTCAGGCGAACCCACGCGACTTCGTCGCTTATCGGGTTCTCATCCCTACTTTCAAATAACCGGGCAAAATCAGGCTAATGTTAAAAGTAAATGGCGGAGAGAGAGGGATTCGAACCCTCGAGGCCCTTTCGAACCTACCCGCCTTCCAAGCGAGCGCACTAGACCAACTATGCGATCTCTCCGTGTTTTTTATTATCTTCGATGATTTTCCTTTTTTCAAGGTAACCTTTAGGATCTTTCAGATAATATTCTCTTTTATAAGCATCATGCTTATTGGAATAACTCTCAGAATATATTATCTCCCATGGCTTATATGGCGCAGTAGATCTATTACCTTTTAAATTATGTTTATTTAAACGCTTTTCAATATCAGATGTAACTCCAATATAAAACCTATTAAATTTCTGACTCTGCAAAATATATACGAAATACATTTAATTCATTTAAATACTCAATTCATTCTTTAAGCGAGCGCAACCCGAGGGGTCCCCGTTGGGGCTAGACCAACTATGCGATCTCTCCGTGTTTTTTTAATTGTGGTCAGACCAAAAGTGCATGGTCTTCCCTTGTGTTTTAAACTGACTTTACAGGAATTAACCTTTTGTTACAGTCCTCAGGCATTTGGCGCAGACTTTCATCTTTTTGGATTCGCCTGTTTTCGCAACAAATACCTTCTTTTCAATCAGATTCGGCATAAATCGCCTTTTTGTATGGCGCATCGAATGGCTGACGTTATGGCCGACTTGTGGGCCTTTTCCGCAGATTTCGCAAACTTTTGACATGTTCGTATTGATTAAAACGCCCAAAAAAATTATCATTCCATGGGTAATTTGTCAATTTAATCTTAATATTTAGTGCAAATCGTTTATCTTTTGATAGCATTGGCAGTATGCATAACAGTTCACGAGGCGGCGCATGCGTGGGTTGCGTATAAACTTGGCGACCCTACGGCAAAGATGGCAGGCAGGGTTTCGTTAAATCCATTGCATCATTTGGATATACTTGGGACTATCATGATATTTGTGGCACATTTCGGATGGGGCAAACCGGTACCGTTTAATTTTCATAATTTAAAACATCCAAGGCGCGATGCGGCACTTATAGCGATAGCCGGCCCTACAAGTAATCTGCTGACAGCTTTTCTTATAGCCATTTTGGTGAAATATGTACACATGCCTTTATTCTTGGGAAATACTCTCCAGGCTATCTACTCACTAAGCATTATCCTATTGCTATTCAATTTAATACCCATCGCGCCGTTAGACGGCTCAAAGCTCTTGGCACTGCTTATCCCCCGCTCGCGGGAGGACTGGTATCAGCGATTTCTTTCGCAGGGACCCATGATACTTATTATCCTTATAATCTGTGACAGACTTATAGACGGCGCCACCGGTTTTTCATTCCTTGGAACATATCTGCAGTATGGTTATGAGCTTGTAACAGTAGGATTATTTCTTGCAACTTAACGAACTTCCTGTCAATCCTAACTATTTGCCTATTGAACAAATTTTTGGTTCAATGTTCTTAGAAATAAAAACAAAAACTCGAAATTGTCCGCTTAACTCTATGCGCTAACTCGATCAGAAGATCTAAGGGAATGGGTTTTACGCCGGGCATCCCCCGACCGGCCCTTCCCACCTAATCCAATGGATTAAGCAGTGTGGAGCAAATGGCAGTTTGGAGTTTTTGCGTTGGGCAAATTTCTTGACTATAAGCGCGCCAAAATGTAATTTAAGTCGGCAACTTGCCGTCATAGCTCAGTTGGTAGAGCACGTCCATGGTAAGGACGGGGTCCCCGGTTCAATTCCGGGTGACGGCTCCATAAATAATATAAATTTTGACAAAACAATACTTTTTATATACTCTGATTTAGCTTTTTGGTTTCATAACATCAATCCATTATGCCACGCGGAAAAAATACCAATGTCTATCTAAGCTGCCAGGAATGTAAGATGCAGAACTATAAAACTCGTATAAACAAGAAGAAAACGAGTAAACTCACGCATGAAAAATTCTGCCCCAAGTGCAACAAACACACTCCTCATGTGAGCGGGTCTGAGATAAAACACAGCTCCTAAACACGATCAGCAGCCGTCAGCCTTAAAAACAACAAGGATGCTTTTTAGTATTATCTTTATATCCAGCCAGGGTGACCAGTTTTCGATGTAATAAATATCAAGCTTAACCTCTTCCTCAAAATCCAGATTGGATCTTCCGCTTACCTGTGCCATACCTGTAATGCCAGGCTTAAGCGCGAATACCTGATAGTGGTGCCTTTCGTATTTATCAACCTCTTCCGGCAAATGGGGGCGAGGCCCAACAAGACTCATGTTACCAAACAGCACATTGAATATCTGCGGAAGTTCGTCGATACTTGTTTTTCGCAAAAATCTTCCAAGCTTAGTTATCCTGGGGTCATTTTTAATTTTAAACAAAGGTCCGCTACGTTCATTTTGGGCAATCAGTTTTACCTTCATCACATCCGCATGTGCGACCATTGAGCGGAATTTATATACATTGAAAACCTTGTTCTTATATTTTCTTTTGCTTTTGTAGATAACAGGCCCTCTGGAATCTATTTTTATAAGTATCGGCACTATTATCCAAATCGGCAAAAGAAGGAATGTAAAAAATATGGCAAGGGCGAAATCAAAGAAACGCTTATATACATAGCCCCACCCTTCCAATGGAGTCTGTTTAAGGCTTATAAGCGGAATGTCGTCCACCATTTCCATTCCTACATTGGTGCGCTGCAAACGAAGAAGATCGGGTATAATATAATACTTTATCTGGTTGGACCTGCAAAACCCCAGAATATCGATTATTTTGGCATCTCTTGTATCTGATTCGGCATGTATTATCTCGGCCACCCTAAATTTTTTCACAACTGATTCCAGGTGATCCATGGTTCCTATTATCTTCAGTTTTCCGAGCTTCCTTGATTCGAGCTTATCTTCAAGTGCTCCGACGACATTGTATTTTTTGTTTTTCGCAAGCTGTGCATAACATTGATCCGCAAGGTTATTAACTCCTACAAAAAGTATGTTTATCCTTCCGATGTCGAATCTAAGAAGTATCGATTGTATAAGCAATATCAAAGCCCTGCCGATTACAACGAATATTATTGTGAACAGCCAAATGTGCGCAAGAGCTATGCGTGAGAAAAATAGCTGGTGGACTACAAGAAAGTAATACGCGATTATAAACATCAGCCAGGCCGAAACCAGAAAAGCGGTCTTTAAAAATACTCTGCCGAATGAGCGCTCTATCTTAAGTGAATAAGATTTACTGAAAACAAACATGACGATCAAAAAAACAGCCGATGTCAGCGCGAAACGCAGATATTCATCAAAGGCCGGCAAAAGTTCAGGATAAAAATTGTATTGTACTCCAGGTATCAGATCCGTTATCGGACGCAGATAATATGCCAGTAAAAAAGCGGCCATCGTTGCGGCAAAATCAACAGGTATGCGCAATACTCCGAAAAAGATTTTAGTTTTATCCATGCAAAATATAAAAACTGCACCCACTTGATTATTTTAAACTCATAAGCCGAGTTCTGTCCCGATAAATCGGGAGTAATCATCTATCTTACTCCGACAAATGTCGAAGGTTCAGCAGTTGCGGGAATGGCTCGACGAGCTATCAAGTATTTCCATTCCCCCATGCAACCTTGCACCGGGTGGGGTTTGCCACCCTCCAATGTCACCATTGGAGAGACCCCGTTTATTACCGGGGATCTTTTCACCCTTAATCCGACTTTACGTCGGATAGGAATTGTCTCTGTGGCACTTTCCCTTGCTCCGATTTACATCGGAGCCGGCTGTCGTTAACGGCCACCGTGCTCTATGGTGCTCGGACTTTCCTCTCACCTACACATAAATGCTTCGGCGAGCGACTACTACGGTTTAAAATAATCAAGTGGGTAAAACTTTTATAACATAAATTTTAAAATTAGACCAGTACAAAAAATATTGACAGCTAAAGCTAATTCCAATAACTTTGTTCTGCTAGTTTTATAATTTTAGGTTTTAAATCCAAGTTTAAAAATTTAAAATTGTAAATTAAAGTATGCCACCTTAGCTCAGTTGGTAGAGCGACCGCCTTGTAAGCGGTAGGTCGTCGGTTCGATTCCGACAGGTGGCTCCAGCCTTCGCCCTACGGGCTTCGGCTGGTTCCACCACGTTTGTCGGGGAGTAGCTCAGTTGGCTAGAGCGCGCGGTTTGGGACCGTGAGGCCGCAGGTTCGAGTCCTGTCTCCCCGACCATTTAAATTACAGTTGCATTTTTTAATAAAAATCTTTAACCTTATACGCGCAATTCGACCGCGGGCAGGTACCAAAGTGGCCAAATGGGACTGGCTGTAAACCAGTTGGCGTAAGTCTTCGGGAGTTCGAATCTCTCCCTGCCCACCACTTAATAAGTCCACTGTATGTGGGCTTTTTATGCAAAAAAATCAAAATATTATTATTTTTTTATTTAAAATTAAACTGATTTTTGTCAATTTTATTTTTGTTAGTTATTGACTTATGTAATTGTATTTGATAAAATAACTTCGAAAATTTATTAATTTATACAAAAACAAATGATTAAAAAACTTCTCGCACCAATTGGCGCATTAACATTGTTTGTTAATAACGCATTCGCCCAAGGCGCTTCTTTTTTTGATAACCCTCAAACAGGCGCAGCACCAAATGTCGCCGCTCAGGGGACACTAGGCCAGAACATTACAACCATCATTAACTTCGCTCTTGGACTACTCGGCCTTGTCGCTGTAGCATTCCTTATTTATGCAGGCGTACTTATGGTAACTGCCGGTGGCAATGAAGAACAGGTAGGAAAAGCTAAGAAGATCATTACATTTGCCGTTATCGGTATAGTGATAATCCTTCTTTCCTACACAATCGTTCAGTTTGTCACAACAGCCCTTGGTTGATCGACTTAAAACTAATAAAACCCCTACGGTGCAAACCGGAGGGGTTTTTGTGTATCTAAAAAATATCAAACGGCATCAGGCGAAGCACTCTTAACAAATCCGGACTCTATAACTTTTTCTTTCTGAAACGCTTTATCATCGATAATTATCGCGTCGGGCAAGATTTCTATTATGCTATCGTACGCGAACATCCTTTTATCATAATTCATAAACCCTAAAATCGATTTTTGCGTATATATCTGTTTAATGAAATAACTATTAGTATCGAATGATAAATCGAATACTTTTCCGTAGCTTTTACCTTCGGAATTCTTTACATTATTTCCTACAATCAATGTATTCCTGCTTAATATATCGGAAATCTTAATGATATCCAAAGCTTCCGATATGACCGATTCATTCTTGATATATATATTCTTCTTCCATTCGATTATGTCCTGAGTCTGTAGAACCGCATCCGGCACAGGCAAAGTCAAAGGCTTGACCCATATGCCCTCTATCTTCCCTGTTTCCGTATCCACGATTACATCCTGCAACGCGGCCAGCAGTTCGCCGTCCTCGAAATGTAAAATAGGTGTGCCGATTATTGATCTGTATTCTTTGACCATTTATGACATAAGCATAATTTTATTTTGGATTTTATGCAAAAACTTATTTTTAAATTGAAAATCGATTGGTCTGATAATAGAATGGTCGTTGGTCATTGACTTGCCACCTTAGCTCAGTTGGTAGAGCAATCCCTTCGTAAGGGAGTGGTCGTCGGTTCAATTCCGACAGGTGGCTCCATAAACTCAATCAACTGTCGGAGTGTAGCGGTCGCCTAAGGCGACGCTAGCGCGGTCGTGTATATTAAAATCAACAGTATTTTGTCGGAGTGTAGCGGTCGCCTAAGGCGACGCTAGCGCGGTCGTGTATATTAAAATCAACAGTATTTTGTCGGAGTGTAGCGCAGTTGGCTAGCGCGCGTCGTTCGGGACGACGAGGTCGCAGGTTCAAGTCCTGTCACTCCGACCATTAAAAACATTTGACTAGTGAACGTATGTTCACTATAATTTAGTCATGCAAAGAGGAGTCGCCACATTTACGCTGGATTCGGGCAAGTGCCCCAAATGGCTATTTGAAAGGATGGTCAGCCTTGGGCGTGAGATGGCGGAAGTGCTTATACAGGAATATGGTCCGGATGAATTCATCAAACGCATTGGTGACCCTGTCTGGTTCCAATCGCTCGGCACAGTGCTCGCCTTCGACTGGAATGCCAGCGGGCTTACAACCATTCTCACAGCGGCTTTAAAAGAGGCCATACGCGGAAGAGAACGTGAGTTCGGAGTCTTTATATGCGGAGGCAAAGGAAAGACATCACTTAAAACTCCGGACGAGATAGAAAGATGGGGGCAGATCTTATATCTTCCGGCAGAACATACCAGTAAACTCGTATATAACTCCAAAATGAGTGCCAAAGTGGATAGCTCGCTTATACAGGATGGCTATCAGCTTTATCACCACGCATTCTTCTTTTCCAAAAACGGCGCGTGGACTGTAATACAGCAGGGAATGAACCAGTCTAATCAGACCGCAAGAAGGTATCACTGGCATTCCGCGAATGTGAAAGACATAATAGTGGAACCGCACACGGGGATAATGTCCGATTTCGTACGCAAATCCCCTACTCTTAATATGACATCCAAAAACAGCGAGTCCAGCCGGAATATTTCTGTTGAGATGGTACAGAATAATCCGCGGAGCTTTTTAAAGGATATGGAAATACTCAGAAAACACTCGACTAAGTTATCGCAAGTGCTAAGTATGGGTGCGGACGGCGAACAGCTTACATTCATGAAGCTTGCTCCGGTAGAGTTTCATACGCACGATGTGCTGACGGAAGATTTCAGCCAGAGCAGATATCTGGAACGGATACTTTTAAAACTTAATACCGACAAACCGAAGAGCTATGAACAATTGCTTGCGACAGAAGGCGTCGGACCAAAAACAATAAGAGCACTTTCACTTGTCGGCGAAGTGATATACGGAGCAAAGGCTTCGTATGAAGACCCCGCGCGCTATAGCTTCGCCCATGGCGGAAAAGACGCGACACCATATCCTGTGGACAAAACGACTTATGACCAGACTATAGATATACTGAAAAAAGCTGTGAATAAAACGAAATTGTCACTCACGGAAAAAAATAAGGCGATTGGAAGACTGGTTCATTTCTGATTTCTGATTTCAGATTTCTGAATCACATTTTAGATTCTGAAATCTAACATTTTAAATCAAATCCGAAATCAGAATTCCGAAATCAGAAATATAGTTATTCGTATCTCAGCGCCTCTATCGGGCTTTTTTTGGCTGCCTGATTGGCAGGGTAAAGGCCGAAGACAAGACCGATGGTGCCGGCAACCCCTAAGCCCAAAACCACGGCGGACATAGGGAAGAAAAATCTCCAAGCAACAAATCCTCCTATAACCCTTATACCCAATCCGATGACCCATGAGAGGAAGGCACCCATCAATATTCCAAAAGCACCTCCGATCAAAGTCAGTATCACGGCTTCCAATAAGAATTGTGTTGTTATATTGTTTTTTGTCGCGCCAAGAGCCTTTCTTAAACCTATTTCCCTCGTCCTTTCGGTTACCGATACAAGCATTATGTTCATAATACCTATACCTCCCACAAGCAGTGAAATCGCCGCTACTGCCGTCAGGAGCAAAGTCAATGCGGATGTGACACTGCCGATTATCTTCATGGCATCTTCCATTGTACCCACATGGAAATCGTCTTTATCCGGATCTGTTATATCGTGCAGTTCACGTAATGTCATTTTTATATCTTCAGCGATCAATGGCACTAATTCCTCCGTTTCCGCTTCCACAAGTATCGCGTGATAGTGGCTTATACCCACCAAGACTTTTTGCACTGTGGTATATGGCATAACCACGATATCATCCACATTCATCATCATTTTGACCCCGGTTGGCGGGAATATACCTATGACCCTTACATTTATGTTTTTGATTTTTATCCTTTTACCTATCGCATCCGAATCTCCGAATAATTCCTTTTTTACATTCGAACCTATAACAGCGACTCTCGCCATTTGTTTAACATCCGTATCGGTAAACATTGTCCCTTCTGCCGGATAAACACCCATTATATCTATCCATAACTGATCCGCGCCTTCGACCATTGTCCTCTTTTTTTCATTCCCATATGAAAGAGTCTCGTTTGAATATACAAAGGGCGCGACTTGGTTATTCCCGCGTACGTTATTTTTGTTTTTTATGGCTTCAACTTCCTTATTTTTTAAAGATTGTGTATAGACTTCCGCAAAATCCATAAGCCCCTGAGGCATGCGTCCCGGTTCGACAGACAAGGTGCGCGAACCCATTCCGCGGATCTGATCCAATATAAGATTTTCCGCCCCCTGCCCCAGAGCCATAACCATTATTATAGACATGATACCGATAACTATACCAAGTATTGTAAGAAGTGAACGCCCTTTATGCGCTCTCAAGCCCGCAACCGATGTTTTGAAAAGATGTTTAAGCTTCATGCTTTATTTTTTAAAACCATGATTGGCATCGCGCCTTTTTGTCACTTTTCTGTCACTTGTAATATGCCCGTCGACTATTCTTATAATCCTCTGTGCATGTTCCGCGGTGTATGTTTCGTGTGTTATAAGCACTATTGTGTGCCCTTTAGTAATGTTCAGCTTCTGAAGGGTTTCCATGATCTTTTGTCCGGATTTAGAATCCAAGTTACCGGTCGGCTCATCTGCGAAAATTACTTTGGGGTTTGTTACAAGGGCGCGGGCTATAGCCACACGCTGTTTTTCTCCGCCTGAAAGTTTTGATGTTTCAAAATCAAGCCTGTGTTCCAGTCCTACGGTCTTTATAGCGTCCATCGCCAATTTATGCCACTCACGTTCCGGTATATCCGAATATATCAACGGCAATCTGACGTTTTCATAAACAGTTGTGCGCGCAAGAAGATTAAAAGACTGAAAAACAAATCCCATTTCCTTATTTCTGATTTTAGCTATTTCAGATCCCGTATAATCGTCCATTTTTTTACCATTGAAATTATACGTGCCTTTCGTCTGCTCATCCAAAAAACCGAGTATATGAAGAAGTGTCGATTTCCCAGAACCGGAAGGACCCATTATAGCCACGAATTCACCTTCTTCTATTTCGAAAGACATATCAAAAAGTACAGGAGTCGCGATTTCGTCGGTAAAATATGTTTTGCAGATGTTTTTTATTTCTATTAAGGCCATTTTATATTTTATATTTGAGATTTGTGAATCCTATTTAAATCAAAAATCACAATTTACAAATAAATTTATTCTCCATTTTGTATAAACGTTACAACCTTATCCCCTTCATTTAAACCTTTGACTATTTCTATGCGTCCGTCAGAACCTTTCATACCTGTTTCCACTGTAACTTCATTTATATCCGTTACTTTTTCATCAGGGCGTTCCACTGCAATGCGCACAATTTTTTCACCATCTTTTGTGATAACCGCTCTCTGGGGGATTATTATGATATTTTCTTTTTTCTCAGTAAGTATGTCTATGTTCGCGGTCATGCCGGATTTGATGCGCTCATCCTGACCTTCAAATTCCAGTTTTACTTTGTACGCCGGAATCCCCTCGACTATTGTCTCTGCCGGTTCGACTGATATGACTTTGGCGGTAAATTCTGTTTCGTCGCCGTAAGCGTCGAGAGTTACAGTCGCCATATCTCCGATCTTTATTTTGGCTATGTCCACTTCCGGCACATTCGTCTCTATCTGATAATTCATGTCGCTTATTATTGAAACAAAAGTCATCAGATTATCCGAATACGGTGAACTCGGGAATACCACTTCCCCTACTTTTGCTTCCATTTTTGTCACAAGTCCGGAGATCGGCGCGTAAAGTATTGTTTTTGAAAGCTGCGCCTGATATTGCTGCACATTAGCATATGCCTGGCTTACCATAGCCTTTTGTGAGGATATGTTGGAATTCGCCTGATTGATTTTTGATTCCTGAGCTTTTATCTGATCGCTGGTATACCCCGCTTTTTTAAGATCTAACTGGCTTTTTGCCGAATCCACTGAATTCTGCGCGTATATCACCTGAGACTGCGCGGAAGATATACTGTTGTCATTCGCGACTTTCTGCACGGAAATCAACTGCTGTTTGGCTGATAAAGATACTATCTGTGAATCTATACTGTTTTTTGCGGAATCCAATTCGCTTTTATCCAAACTTGTAAATGTAGTCTTTACAACAACTGACTCCAAAGCCGTTTTGACATCATAAAGAGCCATAAGCATTTCGGATAATGCCTGGTCTGTTTTTTCAGTAAGGTTTGCGGTAACTGCTTCCTGCGCTAAACCGTACGCACCTCCGTTTATTTTACTTAGCTGGTCGGACGATATACGTCCAGCATTCGATAAACCCAAAAGGCTATATACCGCTTTTTCTTTCGCTGCCGCAACAGTAATGCCATCCTGCGAATAATCATTCAGATAACTCATCTGTAAGTCAGTTAATGCCATCAGAGCTGATTTGCCGTAATTCGCGGCTACAGGCAGGGATGTCAAAGCGCCGTTATATACATTTTTAATATCCGCGTCAGCTTTATTTTCAATGCTTTCCAGGCTTATCTCTGCTTCTTCCAGGCTCTTTTTCGCATTCTCATAGGTAATCTCCGCAATATTTATCTCTTCCGGTCTTGTGCCTTTTTTCATTTCCTGAAGCATCAGTTCCTCCTGGCTAAGTGCCCCTTTGTATTGATCCAATCTGGCCTGAGCGCTTGATAAACCGGCCTGAGCCTGCCTGAGTTGGGCGAATAGTTCGTCGCTTTTAAGGCTTATAAGCTTTTGCCCTACTTGGACTTTATCACCTACTTTCGCAAAAACCTCCTGGACCTTTCCGCTTATCTCGAAGCTCAGGTTTACGCTTTCCGCCGGTTCCACACGCCCTGTAATACTGACTTCCTGAACAAGTTCGCCCCTTACGGCAGTGACTGTCTCATATTTTATTTCGGTCTCTTTTGTCGCATATAAAAATATCACAACAGCGATTAAGCCTATAAAAGCCAATAAAGCTATGAAACTCTTTTTTCTGTAGAATTTTTCCTTTTTCATAATTTAATATGTTCTAATACATAATTTTACCATATTTTGAGTTAAAATTCAATATTTATTATATTAAAAATAACTCGGAAAGTGAATTTACACCAAATTCCAATAAATTTAAAGAACAAATCAGATAATGCATTTGTTTGAGATTTCTATTTGAATTGATATACTAAAAGCCGTTGTCGGGGTGTGGCGCAGTTGGCTAGCGCGTACGCATGGGGTGCGTGAGGCCGCAGGTTCAAGTCCTGTCACCCCGACCATTATAAATTTATTTCTTAAATAAAAACTTCAATGAAAAAAATATCCATAATCCTTGTAGCGATTTTTATGCTTGTCCTGACAGGATGCCAGAAACCATCCAGCAATGAACCGGTAAAAACGCCTGATACACAAGTTCCGGCAGACACAAGTCAGCCCGTAGGCATGGCCAATCCTGCCTCTCAAAATTGCGTCGCAAAGGGCGGAACGCTGGAAATCAGAAAAAATGCAAAGGGGGAATACGGAGTCTGCCTTTTTGAAGATAACAGACAGTGCGAAGAATGGGCGTTTATGCGCGGAGATTGCCCAGAAGGCGGTTTAAAAATAACCGGTTATGAGAATGACGCGGAAATTTATTGCGCCATAACAGGCGGACAGGTCGAAGGCGTCGGAACGGAAACCCCTATGTGCAAAAGAATCGACGGCACACTTTGTACCGCACAGGCGAATCTTGACGGTGATTGTCCGGATCCGACTGATCCAAATCCAAGCGCGGGAAACGTGGAAGTACAATAATCAGCTTAAGGCTTTTCCATACACATCATAAGGTTCAGCCTTTTCGGCTTTCGCGGAGATGAAGTCGTATAATTTAAGCGGCTTTTCGGATTTTATTATAAAGCTTCCATCGACATCCGGCGCGTTACGCTGTGTACGGCCTATATAAAGTTTCTTGGCCGGATCAAATCTGTCCAACAAAACCTTATGTGTTTTGCCTATGGCTGACACATTTTTCTTAAGCGCTATTTCCTGTTGCATAAGCATTATCTCCTCCCTGCGTTTTTTCTTTATGCCATCAGACACCTGATTATCGAGATGATAGGCGGAAGTCCCCTTTTCACGGGAATATTCAAAAACGCCGACATGGTCGAAGTCTATTTTTCTGACAAAATCCTTCAGGTTTTTAAAGGCTTCTTCCGTCTCTCCGGGAAATCCGACTATAAGACTTGTTCTGAACGTAACATCCGGTATCTGTCTGCGGATATTTGAGATTTTTTCCAAAGTCCTTTCAATGTCAAACGGTCTTCTCATCTCTTTAAGTATGCCCGGATCTCCGTGCTGAAGCGGAATATCGAAATATTTACAGATCTTCTTTGAATCGGCAAAAACCCTTATCAGCTCGTCATCTATGCGTTCCGAATAGACATAAAGCACCCTCACCCAGAAATCCCCTTTTATATCACTGATTTTTTTAAGCAGTTCCGCCAGCTTTTTTTTGCCGTATAGGTCGAACCCATAAAGCCCGCAGTCCTGAGCCACCAGAACGAGCTCCTTAACACCCAGTTTCACAAGGTCTTTTGCCTCATCCAGTATATCCTCCATGGGCCTGCTCCTATATTTACCTTTCAACTTTGGAATAAGACAGAAACTGCAGTTATTCTCGCAACCTTCCGCTATCTTAATATAAGCATAAGCGGGAGGTGTTATAAGATGTTTTCCTATCATCAAAGTGTATTCGGACGGTTCCTTTGCAATAGCGAATATCTTCGCGCCCTGATGCACGGATTCGACTATCTCGAATATGGAAGGATAATAAACACCCGAAACTACGGCGTACAACTGCGGATATTCCTTGAATATTTCCTCCTTCAACTGGCCCGCGAGACACCCCAAAAGTATAACCTTTTTATCTTTCAGTTTATTTAAATTTTCAAACACTTCATCCCTTGCGGTTTTAAGAAACGCGCACGTATTTAAAAGGACTATTTCCGAGTCCTCGATGTTCATCAATTCCACAGGTTCGGCAAGCGAAGCGAGAAGACTTTCCGTGTCCGCCGTATTTTTAGGACAACCCAGTGAAATAACCCCTAGTTTTATCAAACCTGTTTTTTCCATAAATCAACGTTCTAAATACTATCAAAAAAAATGTTTATTTAAAGCCATTTTTAAGGATTAAATTTTTATTACTTGACAAATAATTATTTTATGATACTATGAGCGAAGATGCCGGGCTAGTCACGAGCAAGAAACACGACCCGGTTTAAATCACAATCATCGCCCGTCGGGTTGGCTTTTTTATAAGCCAAATCCATTGTAAACCGGGCTGATTTGTGCTATAATATTTAGATAAATTTGTAACTAATGACGATTTTCTATAATTCAATTTGGGGAAAAACAGAAATATCAGGATTTTCACTGCCTGAGAGATGTGTGTTTTTTGCGGGGCTTTTAAGGCCATCCCAATCCAAAACTTCAGCTCCTCTTTTGCTTTATGGAATAGAAAACAATATCAATGAACTTGATTTCCAGCTTGAAAATGAAAAAAGCATCGCAAAAAGAAATAAGCTGCAAGCACAGAAAACCGCATGTGTTGAAGCCTTTAATAAAAGAAAATCAGTCATAAAAGACGATGAAGGATTGCAAGAAGCTCTTGATACCATACAAAATGATGATGATCTGATAAAACTAATAAAAAGCGGGAAATTCGATTATCTGAACATAGAAGACCTCTTGGTTTCCGATCTAAAGCCTTTTTTTGACAGCAGGCTATTGGCTCAGCTGGAACTTTCGGAAAACCAGATGATAACGCAGGATTTTGTAAAAAACACTCTGCGCCCACAGCACGACCAGATAGTCACTGAAAGCGATGAGGAATGGATGAAATTCCGCAGTGAAGTTGAAAATGAGATAAACACGCTTAGCGGGAAAAAGGATGAAATGGAAAAGAAGCTGAACAGCGGAATAATAATGAGCCCGACTGAACGTAAAATATTTTCAGATGAAGTGAAAAGGATAGAAGGCATACTTCCTCATCTGCAAAAACAATTAGCGGAAAGATCCAGCTGGACTCATAAGCGCGTAACGCAGAAAGAAAGGAAGCAGGCTCGATCATCACTTCTCGCAAATATCTCTCCTGACATAATAGATGCGACAAAAGGCATAATCGAACAGGCCAGATTTATACGTGCCGAAAAAATAAGAGAGTATCTGCTCTCCAGATTTGAGAAACTTGAAACAGGACTTGCCAAGAGAAGGAAAAGATTCGATAAAGACACTCTGGAAAAAATCGAGAATTACTATTTCGCAAATATCAAAAAGGAACTTATAGATAGCCCTAAAGATGATCCGAATGAATTAAAGAAAATAGCAGGAGATATATCTACGACTAAGGAGATCATCTTTGAAACCGCAGGCGCGATAGCCGCCATAGATAGAAAAAGGCCTCAGGCTGACGATAGGGCGAAAAAGGCGCTTTCTGAAATCGAAAATATCCTGCAGGCAATAAAACCTGAGCAAATACAGAGGCTGGAGGAAGAGTGGAATAAGGATGAACAGAAAAAATTGAATCCTAAAGCCCATAAAAAAGGCCTTTTAGCCGTTAAGGAAGTTTCGGGCTCAAAAGAATCATTAATCGAAAAACTGGAAAGGTATAAAAGCATACTCGGCGATCCAAATTATGTCAGCTCTGAGGAACTTTATTCCGTATTGTCGGAATATAAAACCCTGAAACCAAAACTTCAAATCCTTCAAAATCTCGACGGATCCATAGATGATGCCCTGAATCCTGATATTAAAATTGCTAAACAGGCGCGTCAGGCCATATCAGAACTTGAAAAAGTCTACACCATCAAAGAGATCAAAGAGGTCGTTGCCAGCAATATAGGCGCGGAGCATCTCGAATTTGTAAGCAAATCCGAATTCCAAACGAAGTACAGGGAATATTCCCCCAAAGGGTTTATGGTGTTTTATAGAAAAGGCGACGAGTGGAAAATAATCGTCGATGAGACTTCAGTCTCCTCCGTAAAAAATACAATGGCATTAAAAAGACAGCTCACCCATGAGCTTCTGCATCTGGAATTCGATAAAAACAAAAATATCAGAAAAGAAGCTATCGAACAGATGACGGGTAATCCGAACTGGCCGAAAATAAAGGAGGCTTACATACAAATGGCGAAAGTCGAGGGTAAGAATCTACCGAGTGGAGATGAAGGTATTGTCAGCGAACTTTATGCCATGCAGAATGAGATAGGCAAAAAACCGACCAAGGGTAAGGGGCCAAAATCCACTCTTAATAACTTGCTTGTTGGTTCAGGCTTGGCTATGGGCATGAATGTAGATGAAATAACTAGAAAATATGAGAATAACAAAGAGGTGATAGAAGGTTATACCGGCGGTGTTGATGAAGCTCAGGGTGAAGCATCCGTTGAAGGCGGTGGCGGTGAAGCCTCAATCGGAAGCTATGACGAAAACAAGAAAAAACTGGATGAAGTGGAAGATAGGATAAAAAACATACGTAAAAATGAATTTCTAGGTCAGGTGGAAGGTGGCAATAGGATGATGAAGGCGCTCAATGAATTCAACAAACACACCATATCCCTTAATGAGGCATTGAAGGAAAATCCCACAAATGAAACTCTTGGCATAGGCATACAGAAAAGAATAAAAGATGTGAATGACGACCTGAAGAATATTGAAGGTGAGATAAGTAAAATCAGCATCAACACACCCAATCAGGTAATAAACCCTTTAAAACTCTTATGGCTTAGGACTAATTTTATATCCGTATGCGATGTCGTGCAGACTTTCATAGACTTCAAGGAATTCGTAGAACGCAGACATGAAAGAAAGAAAAAGGACCATGCTTCCAGAATAGGTATGGCGCTTGCCCAGGATACCGACTTCGGACGCGAAGAATTCGCGCGCCAGAAAAAAGCTACCAACGACGAGGTAGAGGAATGGAAAAGCAGATATGAGGCGCTTGATCCATGGCAGCTTGAGGATATACTTAAACAACTTTCCAAAAGTCCCACCCCTTCCGGTGACCAGTTTAAGGCTGTTTTAAGGCTTTTAGCCCATCACGGCAGTATCAACTGGCGCGATGAGCATCTGTGGGAAGTGATAAACAAACTTCAGCATGCTGTGCATCTTACACCAGGGGACCATGTACTTCTTCATGACCCAAGCTTACTGCGCCAGAAACTGCACGTTGCATTGGGTGAAATACAAAACTGGAACTATAATGAATTCCTGAATCTCGAAAGGGAGAATGAAAGCAATTATGACGGCAGTGTAAAAAAATTCATGAGCACATATGACAAGATGCAGGACCAGCTGACAGAACGTCTTGATCAGCTTTTAAGAACTCATCGGAATGGAGGAAAAGTTGAGCCGTCGGAATTCGAGTCAATACTTGTTTATTCGATTGAAAACGGAAAATCCTACGCGGAGAACATAATGTTCCATCTTATATGCGGTATGGCCGATGGTCTGATCGCACCGGACAGAGGTATGTACCTTGATAAATATCTGAATCAATGGCCGGCGACACAGTGGATATATGCGCACAAACCGCCTTACAGCAGAAGTGATTATCAGAGGATCGCTAAAAATTATTTTAAAGATGATTACAAAGCCGGAACAATAAGCAAAGGCGACCACGGCAAACAATTCAAGAATTACTATTGGACTGTGATATTGAACGAAAAGATGACTATAGAGCGCGTTAGAAAATCCGTAGGCGAAAGAAAATGGGATCATGACTGGACTCGCACAATCGCATGCTTAGGCGATGCGGATACCGCCAAACGTTTCTTCGCAGGAAGGTCCGGACAGCAGGAAACAAAATCCACCGCCGTTGAAAATGCTTACGTGGGAGCCGTACAGTGGATAGAGGAAAATGCCGCGTCACTTGACAGAATAGATTACAGAAAACAGTTTGCCAGACATGCTGCATGGTGTGCTATGGCCGAGGGTAATCTTGATGGCGTCGCATTCTTCAGAAAAGAAAATGATATAAGCACACGTTCAAATGAAAGCATGGAAAATTCAATAGCACGTGAAGCCGGCGTAGGCAACCATCCAAACTGGACACTGAAACGCCACAGGAATCAGGTAAGGAGTTTTCTTGACCTTTTTGATAATGCTCTCTTTGCAAAACTCAGAGAAAAGAAAAATGTACGCAGTGAAGAGGAAAGGAAACAGATAGGCCTTGAGGTCAAAGAATATCTTATAAGAAAATACCCAACACACGCGGAAACCTGGAAGAATATCCAGCATGTGGATGATGTGTATAGTCTTATGGACTTAATATGCCAGGTGATGCTTTCAAAGGAATACATAAGCGACGCGGACTTGCGCGCAAGGATAAAGTCCATGCGCGATAAATCCTAAACTGTCTTTATTCCATCCAGTATCTTTTTTATCTCCTCTATATTTTCCGCGCGCACCAGCTGTGAGCGGGCTTCGGAAGCATTCGGGAATCCTCTCAGATAAAATCCGAAGTATTTTCTCATATCCAGTATCCCCTTCTTCGGCCCGTGCGTTTCCAGGCTTAATTCAAGGTGATGTATTATGAATTTTTTCAGGCTTTCGTAATCCGCCGGCTTTTCTTTCGTCTGATTTCTTTTGCATATGCCAAGTGCCACACATATCTCCCCCATCAGCCAGGGGTTGCCCATAGTCGCGCGGCCGACCATTATACCGTCCAGATCTTTTATCTTATTTACAGCATCGTCTGCGCTTCTTATATCGCCGTTACCTGTAACCGGAATCGATAATTTTTGTTTCATCCTATATATCGGATCCCAATCCGCATCACCTAAAAACATCTGTTTTGTAGTACGTCCGTGTATGGTTATCATCTGCGCGCCGGATTCCTGAAGGCCAAGCACAAAATCATCAAGAGTAGAGTCATCTTCCCATCCGAGACGGGTTTTAACCGAAAGCGGAAGTTTTGTGTTTTTGGCACAGGTCTCCACTATCTTAAACGCAATATCCGGAGTCTTTATAAGAGCCGAACCGTGCATGGAGCCCACTACTTTGCGGGCCGGGCATCCCATGTTGATATCGATGCCGTCAAAACCCGCGTCCTCGGCCATCTTTACAGCTTCCTTGAAATGATCCACGTTTTTTCCGAAAAGCTGAAGTATATTCGGGCGCTCTATTTTATCGAACTTGAGCATTTCCAGAGTCTTGCGGGAAGAATACGCAATGCCATCCGCGCTAATTAGCTCGGTCACGCATATCACTGGCGGAGCTATTTCCTTAACCAGCCTTCTGTATGACGAATCCGTATAACCCGCCATGGGGGCGAGGATGACGTATGGTTTTGTGATTTTTTCCCAGCTAAAAGACATAATATATTTGAGATTTATTTTAAGCGGCAAGCTATCAGCTGTCAGCTATCAGCCCTATATATTCAGGCTTATCGCTTACAGCTTACCGCCTAATTGGCCATCATGCAGTATGTATCGGGTCCACATCCACCCTCCAGTGCTTCGGAGGTTTCCAGTGGCCGAAGATAACATGCGGATTTTCCGATCTTATAAGTACATGGTAGTAATATCTGTTCGCAATTTTGGGAATCATTGCGGGAGCGGAGATGATTTTAAACTGAAGACCATTAATTTTAAAGACATCTTCCAATACCTGCTGTTCGACTTCGATGTGCTTTCTTAATTTTTCCTGGTCCGATCCGACGACTGTGAATTTTATTATCTTTCCGAATGGCGGATAGCCGAGTTTTTTCCTGTAACCGAGTTCCGTTTCAATAAAATCCTCATAATCATAATCGGCAGCTTTTTTTATAGCAAAATGTTCAGGCTGATACGTCTGCAAAACGACCTCGCCTTTGGCCTGCCCCCTTCCGCAACGCCCCGACACCTGCGTTATAAGCTGGAATAATCTTTCGTGGCTTCTGAAATCAGGAATATGAAGACCGATGTCCGCGAGCATTATGCCGATAAGCGTGACCCGTTCGAAATCAAGCCCCTTGGCCACCATCTGAGTGCCGATAAGTATATCGTAATCCCCTTCCTTGAAGGATCTATATATCGGACTGAACCCTTCTTTTCCGCCGGTAGTATCCTTATCCGCCCTTATAACGCGCGCCTGCGGAAAAAGTTTTTTCACTTCGTCTTCAACGCGCTCCGTGCCAAGGCCGACATATCTTATGTGTACCGAACCGCAGTCGGGACAAGTGACCGGCATGGGCTTTATAAGACCGCAGTAATGGCAAAGCAGAGCTTCCCTGAATTTTCCCGACTGACGGTGATATTTTAAACTGACTTCGCAGTTCGGGCATTCCTCCGTATGACCGCAGTCTCGGCAGACTACGGAACTCGCCATACCGCGCTGGTTAACAAAAAGTATTATCTGTTCCTTGGCCAGCAGTTTTTCCTGCATCTTCCTATGAAGGCATCGCGAGAAGATACTGTAATTCTTTTGTTTGAACTCATCCCTTAAATCGATGATATTTATATCCGGCAGTTCTTTTTTGTTCACGCGTTCGGCCATGCGGAGATATTTATACTCGCCGTTTTTCGCTTTATAAAAACTTTCAAGGCGCGGTGTGGCACTGCCCATGATAAGCTCGCATCCCCATATATCCACAAGCATCTCACCGATGTGATGTGTCTGGTAATAAGGAGATGATTCCTGCTTATAAGTCCATTCATGCTCCTCATCCATGATGACCACGCCAAGATCCCTGGCCGGGGCGAACACGGCGGAGCGGGAGCCTATGACAAGACACGCGTAACCTGTTTTTACCTTATACCATTCGACAGCCTTTTCGCCCTCGGAAAGCTTTGAATGAAAAAGCGCGATATGTTTCCCGAAATAGTCCTTAAAATAATCTATCATCTGCGGGGTAAGTGCGATCTCCGGAACAAGCAGTATCGCCTGTTTCCCTTTTTTTACGGCATCCAGTATTACCCTTAAATAAAGTTCCGTTTTCCCGGACCCCGTGATGCCGTGGATAAGCACAGGTTTTTTGGCGGACTCGATTTCCACCAAAGCTTCGGCCTGTTTATCGGTAAGCGTGAACTTCAGAGGTTTAAGCGGAAATATTTTTTCATCAAAGGGTTCATATATCATTCGCTCCTCTTTTTTTATCACACCGCCTTCCAATAATGATTTTATTGTCGCGGATGAGACACCGAGTTCCGACTGCGACATGGACGGCGAACCTGTGAGCGCGACTGTGACAGCCTTTTGTTTCGTGCCACGCACTTTAGCTTCAATGCCTGTCAGGCTGTAATAGATCTCTTTCGGTTCACCAACTCTGCCTTTCCAAACCGCCTCCGGAATCATAAGCCTGAGTGAACGGGTAAGAGACGTTCTATAATAATCGGCTATTCGTTTCGCGAGCTCTGTTTGGTTAACACCCAGATCAAGCCCCGATAACCTTTCGACTGGTCTTATCTTTTCACTGTCCATTCCATCGGGAATATGTGACTTGATATCGACAATAACGCCCTGAACCGATTTACCCCTAAGCGGAGCATATACGCATACGCCTGTTCTACAGACTTCCTCCAGCTCTTTTGGAACCGAATAAGTAAGCGGGTCGTCAAACTCCCCTGCCCTTTTCATGATGATGACTTGAGCGTAGACCATAAACGGGGTAACTAATAACGAAGTAACGATATAACAAACTTGAAAACTTGAAAATGAAAAAGCCAACTGTTTATGGCTGTCACCCCGAGTGTAATCGAGGGGTCTGCCATAAACAACAGCAAATAACCAAACCAGATCCCTCGACTCCGCTCGGGATGACAGGTTCGGTTATTTTTTTATATGTATTTAACTATTTTAGCTATTTTCAAGTTTCAAAAATTTACAACAACTGTTTTTTCATTTTCCGCAAGTCAATTAACACTGACGTTATTTTCCGATTACGTCAAATCATGATACAATTTTTTCAAATCATCTAAGTGGCCGGATGATAGTCGAGAAATAAAAACCAAACGATGAAGTTCAGCTACACGGCTTTAAACACCGAAAACCAAAAACTTACAGGCGTACTTGATGCCGGCTCCATCGACAGCGCGAAAGAAGAACTTCATAAAATGGGGCTCTCCATTATTATCATAACCCCGATTTCCGAAGAAGAATTCCAGCGCCTGCAGTCAGAAAAAAAGGAAACCGCTCCGGAAGGCATACTTACATTCTCTTTTGAAGCCTCCGACCTTACAGGAAAAGTGATAAACGGCACAATAGACGCGCGTGATATCTATTCAGCGTATAAAAGGCTTGTAACGGAATATAAGTTCAAGATAAATGAACTTTACCCTTCCAATGCGAATGATGCAGAAAAAGCAAGCCTTAAAAATAAACTTCCTGAATGGGGAAAGCAGCTTGAAGATGAGGGCTATGTCGTGGAAGCTATAGGTGGTGTAAAAGGCGAGCTTGAAGAATCCGAAGGTGCTATAGACAAACAAATAGTCGGTGAAATAGACCGCTTCATAATCAATGCCAAAAAAGTAATAAAGGAACATGCCGACAAGTTCAGCGGCCTTTTCATGCAACAGATAGACAAGACCCTTGGAGAATTGGAAAGAATACGCACTAGTAACAACGTCAAACATATATGTGAGATAAGCAATGAGCTTTATGAACTGATCAGCCATCCGGACAACCTTCCGCCGGAAGGTCTTGAAGGCGACAAGAAATACCAGAATATATTGGCTTCGATGAAGGACACCGGACTGATACGTGGCGATTTTGATATATATAAAAAGGCTGTCGGACTAAAAAAAATCCAGTCCGCATTCGGTATATTCAGAAAACTTTTCGGAAAAGAAAAAACCGCCGGACTTCCTGATGAATTTGAAAAAAAACCTTCCCCTATAAGCATGTTCCTTAAGAAATTCATTAAGAAATCTTCCGCCAGAAAGGGTAAAGAAAAAGAAGTCAAAAAAACCGGAATAGCTTTGATAATCAAAGTTTTCTTAGCTTATCTTACTGCTTCCAACCCTATATTAAGACAGGCAAGGAAACAGGAGCTGAAGGAGGTCATAAACGATTGGAAAAGGACCAAAGCCGAAAAATCCTCGCCACGCGCCGTAGGAGAAAATGGTAAACAAATAAAACCTGGCGAAAAAGGCGCGCTAGAGGAGCAGGTTGCGGAAGAAGAAGAGGAAATAACAGAAAAGAAATCAAAGTGGGATTTTTCCCCCATCTTTGCCGAAATAGACAGTTTTATAGCATGGCTTCTTTTCTTCTATATGTGCTATTTCTTCCTTGTTGATTTTTCGCTGGAAAAAGACATAGGGCTATCGCGCGATTTTATCATCAAGACGCTTAAAACTCCGCTGATACTGGATATAACGATCTTCCTTCTCTTCACCCATTTCATACTGAAAATCAAATCCGGATTTTTCCGGAATAACTTTATTGGTTCCGCTTTCCTTATATTCTTCGGCCTGGGGCTTTATTTTATGATAATAATAAACTTCTAATGGGGCGTTTACATTTAACCGACCCTTTGTTAGGATTATCAAGAACTTAAAAATTATATTTTTAAAACAAAAAACATGCGTTCTAAAAAAGGAGGAATAAAAACCTGGCTCATCCTGATCGTTGTAACGGTCTTTGTTTTGGCGGCCCTTATATATCTGGCGAATGTCCTTAAAAAATCCGGCCCCGGAGAGGTGACTGAAATCGGAGAAAAGCCCGTTAAGGGGTTTGCAGGCATAGAGCTTTCCGAGGAGGAAAAGGCCGCGCTCGATAATCAGGCCATCAACGATGCGCTTATTTCCGGAGACCTGGGCAACTGCGAAAAGATAACCTATGACGAGGAGCTGAAGAAAAAGTGCATGGATAACATAAATTACGCGGGCATAATAAAATCCGGTGATGAGAAGCAGTGCGAAAAGCTTTTTGATGAAACGCTTAAGCGGCAATGCTACGACAAGATATATTTCTCCGCCGCTATGGAATCTTTCGACCCGGAACTCTGCAAAAAGATATCCGATGACGCGATGAAGCAAAACTGCATGAATCAGATACAAGTGGTGATGGGCCGAACCGCCACAAGCGAAAAGGACTGCGAAGGAATAACCGATTCCGCGTTAAAGCAGGATTGTCTTGATAACTTCTATCTGTCATCCGGCATAAGCGGACTTAATGAAGATAACTGCGAGAAAATAACTGATGCTTCGCTTAAAAGCAGGTGTATGGAAACCATTACCCAGAACAAAAAGGTAATCGAAATAAGCAAGGCTGCCATCGGCTCCCAGCCTACAACCGCCGCTGAAACCCTTAAGACCTGTGACACCCTAAGCGGAGAAAGCGCCGCCAACTGCAAAAACGGAGCTAATTACAATCTGGCCTTTGAAAAGAAGGATATCTCCTACTGTAACAGGATAACCGACAGCACCAAACAGCAGGACTGCATAAAGGAACAGACCGAGAATCTGGACCAGTATTACTTAAGGCAGGCCATGGCCCAGAAGGATAACACCGTATGCGGAAAGATAATAAACACTTCTCTTAAAGCCCTCTGCCAGGACTCCATTTAAAAAAACAACTAATCTTTAAAGCATTTCTTCAATGAAAATAAAAATCAGATCGATAATATTTTTGGCCATCGTGTTCCTTGCAGGCAACGCGCAGGCTTACGCGGCCACAATAACCGGCAACGCGTACAGTGAAAATATCGGCATAATACACTTCGATTACACCACTGCCGTGAATCCTTTTGACGCATGCACCACGCCTGCCACACCCGATAGTCCGAATTGCCCGTTACATGCGGATTACGGCACTTATCATCTTGGCGTGAGAAATGATTTTTACCTTCCTCCGAACAATGACAATTATTCCGCCTTGGGGGCTTCCGATTTCACAGCAAACATAGAAAATCTTGCGGACTGCAACGCCGGTTCGAAATACTGTCTTTTAAAAGGCTTTATATGGAGTGATGCCATAGGATGGATAATATTAAACGGAGAGACTATCCGCCTTCAGGCTTTCGGCGGAGACGCCGGCAAGTTCCCTGACAGTTCCTTCGCGAAAGTGGATTACAATGACCCGACTAAAGGTATTTTTAAAGGCTACATGTGGAGCGAATATACCGGCTGGATAAAACTTTCCTCAGACACATTCGACCCGGAAGATCCCGCCACAGCGACAAACTGGGGCGTGTGGATGGATATAGATGAAGAACTTTTACCGCCGATAACAAATGCTAACTGCGAAACCAAAGACGAAACAGCCTGCAACAGCACATATACATGCAGATGGAATACCGACATTTGTGTGGCAAGGACAATACCTCTTGGGCGCCCATTAAAGGGTTTCGCCTGGAGCGAGAACCTCGGCTGGATAAAATTCACAAAAGAAGCGACCGATACTTCCGATTTCGATTTCGGCGCTTATAGCATATGGGTACCGGATACAACACCGCCTGTATGGAACCTTACAAACTATAACTGGTATGCAAATGACAGCGCCATAGGCCTTTTACAATTGCCATTAGCCGCGAGCGACCCGGAATCCGGCATAGACCTTGATAATTCGGAAATCACTATAACTCTTCACTCTTCTGCGGATTTCACAGGGTGTGAAGTGCTTGGAGTAAATGATGTCATGTCCTATATACCAAACGACAACCCCGATTCCGTTAATCTGAATGTGCCAAGGGTAGGAGTAATGCCAAATACCCCAAAAGGCTTGCGCTTACACAATAACCGGAAAAGTAAAAAACACAGCCGGACTGGAACTGGATATACCCGAAACCGTGTTCTATATACGCTCCGGTGATTTTATGTATGAGAATTCCTCAATTACGAAAGCTCCATCAGCGGATGTAATCGCCGACGGTAAGAATTATATACAATATAACTTCTCCACCGGAGACATTGCTGGTAACCCTATAGTACCCGTTAAAGTGGCCGCAGACCCTGTTAACGGCGTGACCTTTGATGTATCGAACAAGGTAATAGAAAGCGCGGATCCCGCAAGCTGGGTAAGAAACGTGGGGCTTGATTATACTTTCTATGCGGATAATATCTTCTTTAATACTATATCCGCTGAAACGCCTTCCAACCCTTCAACATCCATCCCTGTTAAGATAAATGATCTGGGTGTGAGCGCGTCCGGCATGACATATCTTGAGGAGGACATGGACGGAGAAGGCATGGTTGCTTTCAGTTATACGCCTGAATCCAATCTGTCCACAAATGCTATACAGGTCGCCTCATATGCGCCGACCGAAGAATGCGGAACCAACTGCAACAACAGCAATTTCACTCTGAATAAAATCGAATTCACTGTGGATGACAAACTTCCTGTCGATAATCCGGCTGTTCCATATATTATAGACGAAGACACATCCAACCTTGAAGGCGCCAACCCTATGGCTGCCACAGCAGGCGCAGATTTCGAATTCAAGCCTGCCTTGACAGTAAGCGACGGCTCGCTTGATACGGATACACTTCTTCCGAGCGATAATCTTATAACCGCTTCATTCACTGTAAATAATGAAAGCGCTGAATCACTGGAAAGCATTTCCATAGATAGCGTTCCTGATCTTAATAACAAACCCGGACAAGAGGCTCTGCCAGGATTTGGCGAAGAAGTGCTTTACTTCCATACCATAAACATAGCCGGAGCAGGTTATACCGATGACGGCAATACAAGCAGACAGGACCCTATCGCGATAGATACCAGATACGAAATATTCAGGGGCACTCCAACAGGTGCTGGTAACGACGGTTCCTGGACTACTTTCCATACTCCTACAAGCAACTTATATGACCCATCATATAATTACTATTACGACTTTGAACTTCCGCCTACTCCTGTGACCATAGGCACTGATGGCTCTTACGCCATTACAGGCACTGTAGAATCATTGGAACCGGATCCGGCGGATATCATCATAGACCGCAGTGATTATATGGATTCCTTAACACTTCTTTCAGGCGCTTCACAGGATCTCGACCTCTCCTTCAAGCTTGGCGACCTTTTTGCCGCGCAGTTCACTAAAGCCGTGGAATTCAGCCTGAAACAGTACCTTGCCTACAGGATGTCCGACGGTGTGTTCCCTGTGGACTTTGCCGCTTATGATTTCGATCCTGTTATTTCCGACATAGAGGTAAAACGCATAGGCGTACAGGCTACAGGTATAGTGACCGGCGAAAAAGTCTATCAGACGGTAGGCGACCGCGAGTTTGAAACTGTCACTTCTCCGGGCTTATCCGAACTTAAACAGCAGATGAGGGATAACGCGGCGGACCTTACAAGAGGCCTTACTGAATGTTCAGCGGATCTTGTACTGTCTACACTTTCAACCGCAAGCAATGGCTGTATAAAAGTGGATAACTACAATAACACTGTTATAGCCATTTATGGAGGCGCCAATCAGACACTTCAGATAGGCAATGGCACAGGCACAGTCGCAGTACCGGATAATTACAAATACACCATTATCGTCAGGGGCGGTGCAAATGTATTTATCAACGACAACATTGCCTACGGCGTTGACCCTGATTCCTCATTCGGCATAATAGTGCTCGCGGATAATAAAGGTAACGGCGGAAATGTATACATATCGCCTAATGTAACCAACGTGGTTGGTCTGCTTTATGCCGAAGGAAGTATCCTCAGCAGTCCTAATGGAACAGATCTTTATTATATAGGTACTGCGGATACTGAGGACCTTAAGAACCAGTTATACTGGAAAGGCAGTATAGTATCCAGAAACACTATCGGCGGTTCGGCTAACCGTGTTAAACCGGAAGACGCCGACTGTAATGGCATTACCGATTCGCAGATCTGTGCCAGAGCTTACGACCTGGATTTCCTAAGAAGATTCGTGGTCAGCTCCACAAAACGATATGCCTCGGATGAAGCGCTGTTCAGCGGAGGCGGAAAATGTGTGATGACAGCTCCTGATATCTATGAATGCGAACATGGCGCTGAAGGTCTTCCAAGCCTTATAACGATCGGCGGAGATAAACTTATAGATATAGACAATTCCAAAACCGATCCTTTCTATATAGAAAAAGATACAAGGCCGGTGCCTCCGGGCTTCTCCACAACCGCAGGGTTTGAAAGAACGCAGGAGATACGATAATTTATCTGAAAAGTAGAGACGCGATAAATCGCGTCTCTACTGATTGACTATTACAATCTATAATCTAAAATCCACAATCTATCCGGTATGTTTGAAATACTGTTTCAATATGGCTCAGTCTCTATAAGGACTTTTAACATCCTTCTCGCTTTTGGCTTTTTGTTTTCCGGGATTTTTATTATCCGCTATATCAACAGAAGAAAGCTTAATATCTCGTTCTTTGCCAGATATGTTATTCATATCCTTATCGCGATAATCATAGGAGGGAGGCTATTTTTTGTGCTGGAAAACTTATACCTGTTCACATCGAACCCTATTTACGCTTTTTATGTATGGGATCTGAATTTCAGTTTTTTTGGCGGTCTTTACGGATTTATTCTGGCTCTGTATTTGCTCGCTAAACGGAATAAGGAGGATTTTTGGCTATGGTTTGACGCCGGCATTATAACGCTTATGCTCGTCATGGTTTTTGTGCATACGGGGCATTTTTTCAATGGAAGCCAATACGGAATGCCCACCGAACTTCCATGGGGCATAGCTCTATCCCAGGATATCGATATCCCCTATACCAGCCCGCTTCACCCTACACAACTTTATTCGGCTTTATTATCGGCCGGAATATTCTTATTTTCTACTAAGAAGATAAAACGGACGCATCTTTCCGGCATAGTGGGGACGATGGCGCTTATGGTATATTCAATTGGTATATTCGGAATAGATTTTTTTCATGGGGAACCTTCGCTTTACGTTAAAATCAGTTTCGGTATAATAGCCGCGCTGTCTTTTATATTCCTTGTGCTTTCTTCACACAAAAAACTCAACCTGCACAACAGCTGATTACAAATTTACAATTCACAATTTACAAAGTATGCCTTCATTTTTAAATATTATTATGGATTTTTTATCTTCACCATCATTCGAGATCGTAAAGTTCGCCGTACTGGGATATTTCGGTCTGCTCTGGCTCGCGATAATCATATGGGTAACACGTGACTCCATCCACAGGTCGAACAGCCTTGTCTTTCAGACTTTTTCCATACTTATAAATATTGCTATACCAATTCTCGGTGTGCTGTTGTATCTTATTATCCGTCCGAGCAGGACAAATCTGGAACGCTATTATGAAGAGCTGGAAGCCCGTCTGCTTGCCGAGGACAAGGGGGATAAGGAAAAGGGTGTGACGTGTGAAAAATGCATGACCGTGATAGAGGCCAAATACACCTATTGCCCAAACTGCGGAGCAAAGACCAAAAGGGCGTGCAAAAACTGCAAAGAGGACTTTCCAAATAACTATACTATCTGCCCTTTCTGCGGTGCTGAGAATGAAAAAAAAGAGGAAGAAGAGATCGTCAAAATGCCGGTCAAACGGGTTCCAAAAAGACCTTCCAGAGGCACTAAGACGCCAAAAACCGAAAGCTCTAATCTTTAACCGTTAATCTTTAATCATCATTTAAAAACTATGAGCCGACTTCTTACTTTAAAATATTATTTCACTCCGCTTCCGGATCCCAACTTCCAATACACAAAGCTGGTGCTGGCTGTAGGGCTTTTATTGATAATAGCCGGATTTGCGCTGAGTTTTTACAGAAAAAAATACATGCGCGACGAGATAGCGAAAAAGATAATCAAGAAATATCCGAATCTGCTGAAGACTTATGGCTTATTGCTCCTTTTGCTTTTGCTTATACGCGAAGGCGGGATTCCGTACCTTTCGATGCGCATGTGGTGGTTCCTGCTTGGAGGCTTTTTCCTCTATTCCCTTATCAAATTTTTGTTCACATACAAGAAGAAATACGCGATGAGGCTTGAACAAGCCGAAAAAATGCATAAGCTGAATAAATATCTGCCAAAGAAAAAAAGATAAATATTTCAGATTTCTGATTTCAGATTTCGGATTTGATCTTACATTTGAGATTCAGGATTTAGTATTTTTAACGTTAAAATAAAAAATACTAAATGTAATAATGTGAATCTGAAATCAGAAATCAGAAATCTGAAATAAAATAACCCTTGCTTTAGCCGTGGGATTTTGATAAAATTAACTTTGCTGTTTTTATTTATTCATAAATTCCCTCCATACATGAAACGCGACAAGAAAAAGAAGATAATCGTTAAATACGCCAAACACGATAAGGATACCGGGTCCGCTCAGGTACAGATCGCCATTTTAACAGAGCGCATTAACGAGCTTACAGGCCATCTTCAAACCCATAAAAAAGATAATCACAGCCGACGCGGGTTACTGCTTATGGTAGGCAAACGCAGAAAACTCTTGAACTATATCAAAAACAGCAAGCCAGAGGTCTACGAAGAAGTATTAAAGGGCCTCGAACTAAGAAAATAAATGTTAACTCTCCGGAATCAATGAAAACAAGTTTCAAACCAAAGTCCATCATCTGACTTGGCGGCCTTTTGTTTGAAACTTTCATGGGTTCCGGAAAATTATTTATATCATTAACAATAATTTATAATGGAACCCAAAATTTTCCGTTTGCCTATGGGCAACAATGAATTTGTTGTCGAAACCGGTAAACTCGCGCAGCAGTGCAATGGCAGCTGCACCGTTCGCTACGGCGACACGGTCATACTTGCCACAGCAACAATGGGGAAAGACCCGCGCCCAGGCGTCAATTTCCTTCCTTTAAGCGTAAGCTATCAGGAAAAGCTGTATGCCAGCGGTATGATCAAATCCAGCAAATTCCTTAAAAGGGAGATGCGCCCAAGCGATGAAAAAGTCCTTATGGGCAGAGTCGCGGACAGGACATACAGGCCTCTTTTCCCGAAATACTTCTACAAAGATATCCAGGTGATACTCACAACGCTATCTTATGACATGGAAAACGAGCATGACATGATAGCGACCATCGCCGGATCCATAGCTCTGTCTATTTCCGACATCCCATTCGAGGGGCCTACAGCCACTGTGCGTGTGGGGCTTATAAACGGGGAGTTCGTATTGAACCCCACCTTCGAAGCAAGGACCAAATCCGAACTGGACCTTATAGTATCAAGCGATATCGAGAACGTTATCATGATCGAGGCCGGAGCCAATGAGGTTACTGAAGCCAAGATGCTCGAGGCCATAGCTTTCGGCAAGAAATGGGGTCAGAAGATAGCCAAATTCATAAAAGGCATTCAGGATGAAATCGGCAAAAAGAAGATCGAGTTCAAACCGGTAAGCCTGAATCCTGCCATAATGGATTATGTGGACAAGAATTACGCCGATAAGATAATGAAAGCCCTTTACGATTTCCCGGGGAAAATGGACCGTTACGCTTATTTTTACAGCATCAGGAAAGAAGTCGAGGATTATTTTAAGGACAAGGCGGATGAAAAAGAAATCGCGCAGGTCGCGGATGCCATCGACCATCTTGTAAAACAGGAGGTCAGGCGCAATATACTGGAAAACGACAAACGTATCGGAGGCCGAAAACTGGACCAGATAAGGCCTCTTAGCGTTGAAGTCGGTTTACTCCCCCGCACTCATGGCTCCGGGCTTTTCCAGAGAGGCGAAACGCAAGCGCTTACTACATGCACGCTCGGCGCGCCCGGCGATGTGCAGATACTCGAAGGTATCGAAGGCGAGATCAAAAAACAATATTTCCATCACTATAACTTCCCGCCATTCAGCGTCGGCGAAACAAGCAACCGCCTATATCCGGGAAACCGTGAAATAGGCCATGGCGCCCTTGCCGAACGCGCGCTTAAACCTGTCCTTCCAAAAAAAGAGGATTTCCCATATACAATACGCACATGCACGGAGATACTTGCTTCCAATGGCTCCAGCTCCATGGCCGCCACATGCGGTTCATCACTCGCGCTTATGGATGCCGGTGTTCCGATTAAAAAGACTGTCGCAGGCGTCGCAATGGGCCTTATGACAAGCCACCACAACCCTGAACTTTATAAGATACTTACCGATCTTCAGGATGAGGAAGACATGGGCGGAGATATGGATTTTAAAGTAACAGGCACGCGCGACGGTATCACTGCCATACAGATGGATATCAAACTAAAGGGCCTGCCAGATAAGATATTCACTGAAGCGCTTGAAGCCGCCTTTAAAGGAAGGATGAAAGTGTTGGATGCGATGGATAAAGTAATCGATAAACCACGGGCCGAGCTGAACAAATACGCCCCAAGGCTTATTACCATCAAGATCAATCCGGAGAAAATCCGCTTTATCATCGGGCCCGGCGGAGAAGTCATCAATAAGATCATCGCGGAAACCGGAGTCGACGCCATCGATATCGAACAGGAAGGCATTGTCATCATCACTTCCAAGAATGCCGAGGGCGCAGCTAAAGCCAAGGCATGGGTCGAAAGTATCGTCGCGGATCCGGAAGCCGGCAAGACATACAACAACGTCAAGATCACAAAGATGTTCGAGTTCGGCGCTCTTGCCGAGTTTATGCCAGGCAAGGAAGGCATGATACATATTTCCGAAGTCAGCGACGGGTTCCTGAAAGATATCAATACCGTTCTGAAGGCCGGCCAGATAGTAAACGTTAAACTTCTTGAAATAGACGCCACAAGCGGACGCTTCAAGCTTACGATGAAAGGCGTTCCACAACCTAAGTAAACCGATTAAAGATTATCGCCGAAATCAAAAAGGCATCAGGTAACCCTGATGCCTTTTATAGTTGATTATTTTAAGCACGTCAGATAGCTTTGCGGACGAACTTATTAACTGTATTTCCGGCAAGGTACTCCTCGATAGTTATCTCCTGATTCTTTACGAATGATTGCTTTATAAGAGCCTGTTCTTCGCGGAATTTCTTTTCCTTTCCGACCATTATCTTATCGAACATCGCTTCGGGCTTGCCTTCGTTCTTCAGCTGTTCTCTCCATATTTCGCGCTCCTTTAAAACGACATCTTCCGGCATATCCTCCGGTTTTATCACCCTTGGGTTCATGGCTGTAATATGCATTGCGACATCGCGGGCTTTATCGGCATCCGCAGTGGCCAGATCAACGATCACGCCGACTTTACCATTACCGTGCACATATTCGGCCAGGCCTTTGCCTTCCAATATATCTATTTCGATGGACATGTTCTCTCCAAGCTTTGTAAAAAGGGCTTTTATCTTCGTGTCGGCATCGGCTTTAGCCTTATCCATGCCGTCCTTAAGAGCCTGCTCTACAGCTTCCTTGGCTATAGCCTGAAATTCCTCGTTTCCGGAAACGAAATCGGTTTCACATGTCTGTGTGACGATGACAGCCTTATTGCCTTTCACTTTAGTGATGACAATCCCCTCCTTCATAGTCCTTCCGGATTTTTCGGCGGCTTTGGACTCGCCTTTTTTTCTTAATATATCTATGGCCTTTTCCTCATCGCCATTGGCTTCCTCCAAAGCCTTTTTGCAGGTCATCATGGATACACCTGTGCGCTCTCTTAGGGATACGACTTGTGATGCTGAGATACTCATTGGTTTAAAACTTAAATTATAAAATAGCGGTCAGCTGTCAGCCGTAAGCTGTCAGCCCTATATATAGGCTTATCGCTTACAGCTTACCGCTTACTGCTGTGGTTCTTCAGGTTTTACCTGATCCGGTTTTAAGCGTACTTCTTCTTCCTCTTCTTCCTTCGTCTTCAGGCTTAGCTGGTCTTCCAGCTGGCATGCCATGTCATATATCCATGGAAGCTTTTTCCATTTGCCGGAAAGTGTCGCGAAGCCCATATAAACGAATATCGCGAATTGTATGATAAGAGCCAGGTCGCTCATGAAATCGATAACAAGAAGCAGTTTCGCGAAGAAAAATATCATGCCCACAAGCAGACCCTGTTTGCCGTGGAAACGGCAGAATTTGCTTTCCTTTTTAAGGTAGAAAGGGATTATCGCAAGAAAGCCCACATAACTCAGCGCCGCTATAGTGCGCTCGTGGAGGGTGGTCATCTCATCTATGATCTCCTCCTTTACGGGCTCTGCCGGAGTTTCTGTCTTTAATTCCTGCTCCTTTGGTGTAACTGTCTCTTCAGCCATATTAAAAAAATTAAAAAGCTATATTACTTTTTTGCTTTTTTTGGAGTTACGGCATCCTTTACCATGTTCAGAATATAAGAAAGAGATTTCATAGCGTCGTCATTGGCAGGAATAACGTAATCCGCCAAATCCGGATCGGCATTGGTATCCACTATGGCGACAACCGGGATATGAAGGCGTCTGGCCTCCTTAACGGCGATATTATCGCGCACGATATCCACGACGAAGATGACATCAGGCAGTGAGCTCATGTTCTCCACGCCGGAAAGCGAGGATGACAGGTCCTGTATCTTTTTTCGCAGTTTCAGCTGTTCTTTCTTGGTGTATTTGGAGAATTCACCTTTTCTGTCCTGCTCTTTCAGGCTCTTAAAATAATCTATCCTCTCCTTGATAGTCTTATAGTTTGTAAGAAGGCCCGGAATCCATTTATCGGTAACGATAGGCATTCCGGTTGTATCCTTGATCTCCTGAAGTATCTTTCGGCATTGCTGTTTTGTGCCGACAAAGAGTATCTCTTTGTTCTTCTGCACGCTATCTGTTAAAAACTCCAAAGCCTTAACAAGATACTTTGCAGTCTTTTTAAGGTCAAAAATATGGATCCCATAACGATTGCCGTATATATAGGCTTTCATCTTCGGGTTCCATTTATGTGTGGGATGGCCAAAGTGCACTGCGTGCGCAGCCATCTCCTTAAGAGAAATATCTGTCATATGATCCTTGTGGTTAGCGCCTTAATCCGTCGCTTCCGTACTTAATCCGCCGCGGCGGACAGGATGTATGGATCAGGAATAAGACTTATATAAATTAATGCGGGAGTATTCTAACGGTATGGGGCTTGGAATGCAAGGAAATAATTAGAAGCGATCAGCGGTCAGCTGTCAGCTATCAGCCTGAATATATAGGCTTACAGCTTATCGCTTACCGCTTACCGCAATATATTTTATGTGTTAAAATAAAGTCACTAACAACCTATCCATGTCCCATAAACCCCTCATCAAATTCATATTCGAAATGGCCCAGCTTAGGCGCATCAAGCACGAAGGACTGCGTTTCGCGGGGGTCGACCATCCCCTTTCCGTGGCGGACCACGCTTTACGTTCCGCGCAGATAGCTTTCTTTCTGGCAAAGATGGAGAAATACGAGAACCCGTATGAAGTCGTCACCATGATGGTCTTCCACGACATAGGAGAATGCCGTATAGGCGATATACACAAGGTGGCCAGCCGTTACATAAAAGCGGATGAGGAAGGCGCGGTAAGAGACCAGGTACGCCCGCTTGAGGATGGCGATGAGATACTCAGCCTGTGGAGACAATGCGACAAGCGCACATCCGTACCCGGAGTGATCGCCAAAGACGCCGATTATCTGGAAAAGGCATTTACGGCCAAGGAATATCTGGAGACAGGACATATGACCACAGATGACTGGATACAGACAGTAAAAAAACATCTGCAGACAAAATCTGCCAAGACACTTCTCGCCGAAATGGTGAAAATGAGATCAACGGACTGGTGGGATGGGCTTAAAAAGATTTAAAATCTTTTTGAGCAATGACCAAAGGATGGATTTTATTTTTTCATTCTGCCTTTTTTTGTCATGCCGACCGCAGTGGAGGCATCCCTAGCCAGCAACCTGATTAGTAATAGTTGGTTAGTATTAAGCGAGGGACCCCTCGACTACGCTCGGGGTGACAAAAAGGCGCTCGTGGTGAAAAAAATGAAAAATGAAAATTGTAAAATGTCATCGAACTACAAGTTCGATGACGCTTTCCATATGATTCGTCTGCGGGAAGAGGTCGAATATCGCGGCTGACCGGATTTTATAATCTTTAAACTTCGGCAGGTCTTTACCCAATTGCTCCACGTTGCAGGAAATGTAGACCATGACTTTCGGCTTGAGCTTTTTCAGTTCTATTACCGTTTCCTCGCTCATGCCCGTGCGCGGGGGGTCTGTTATCACGTAAAGGTCTTTTGACGGAAGCTCTACCTGTTTCAGGCGCTTGGCATCCATGCAGATAGCCTCCATGTTCTTTACGCCATTAAGCTCGATATTGTTTTTGGCAGCGATAGTACAGCCTTCAAAGCTTTCGACTGATGTGACTTTATGGAAAAGTTCCGCGTTCACAATGCCGAAAGCGCCGACACCGCCGTAAAGGTCGAGGAGGTGGATGTACAATTTAGATCCCTCGACTTTCGCTCGGGATGACAATTGTACTTTCAGCAGTTCATGCACATATTCATGCATGCGCTCGGCCATGACGGAGTTATTCTGGAAAAAGCCCTGAGCGCTGTATCTAAGCGTTTTTCCCATTATCTTTTCCTCAAGGAAATCCGACCCTTTCACTATTTCGCATTTTTCCTCCGTGCTCTGACTGCTGCTCGAGCCATTAAGCGTGATAAGTATGTTATTTGCCGTCGATTTTAAGGCGTAACTCTTTATCTTTGCCACCGCGTCATCAAGCCGGTCGGAATCCTTGTTTAAAACGAAAGAAATACAGGAATCGTTTTGCGGAGTGCGTATGACCGCGTATTTAAAAGTCCCCTTCTTTTCTTTTACGTTGAATGAATCGTAATCAGGGCCGAAATAAGCGCAGATCTCCTTATTCAATTCATTCAGTCGCTGATTACTTATGACGCATTCCTCCACCCTAATTAGCTTCCACCATTTGCCCCCCTCGCGAAAGCCGAGGCCTTCGGGCGTAAACACCATATCCATCCTGTTCCTGTAATTCCATTCGTTATCCGAAAAGACTTTTATGTCCTCAAAACCTATTTCTTTCGCCAGCCTGCTCTTTTTATTCTCCAGTTGCACTTCATACGGCAAATGCTGGGTACAGCAGCCCCCGCAGATGTTGAAATACGGGCATTTTGCGTCTCGCATTTTGGAAAGTTAAGTGAATCAAGGTTATCAGATATTGGCTTTAGATACAAATGCAAATTGTATAATGTTTGTACTCAGTGTGTGAACAAATTATTTGTTCATTCCTCGGCTCACTACGTTCGCTCGGAATGACAATAAATGGCTCGAGGTTGTGGCCCAGGATTACCACTTTTTGTCATTCCGACCTGTGTGGAGGAATCCCTCGCTTAATACCAACCAACAATTACGAATTAAGTTGTTAGTGAGGGATCCCTCGACTACGCTCGGGATGACAAAAGGGGGCTCGGAATGACAAAAGGGGGCTCGGAATGACAAAAAAGAATCGGCATAACAAAAAAGAGTCGGGGTGACGCGGGAGAGTATGCACACTTCGACATTATCCGAAAAAAGTCCAAGTGACTAAACCGCGCTCTCCATGCTAAAATCCAGTAAGCATGGCAAAACAACCCAAACAACCAAAGGTGACCATAGGCGTGATACTTTTCAAAAGCGAGGGCTATCTGCCTTTCAGCATACCTTCCCTGCTCGACCAGGATTACCCGAACATAGAATTCTTACTGCGCGACCAAAGCCCCAATATGGAAGCCCTTAAGTCCATACACGAGAACATGCCGGAGGTGCTGACCAAGGTCAAAACCGAGACCGGCCCCAACCTTTGGCATTCCGGCGGACACAACACGCTTATACGCAAGATGAAGGGAGACTATTATTTCTGTTGCAGTAACGACATGCTTTATCCAAGCGACTTCGTATCAAAGATCGTCGCCGTGATGGAAGCCAAGGAAAACAAACGTTTCGGCAGTGCCACCTGCAAGCTTATGAAGTGGGATTTCGATCAGGCGCAAAGAGGCGAGATAGAAGCATCCAAGACTAACACGATAGACAGCTGTGGCATCGGCCTTACCAAAAGCCATCAGTTCTTCGACATCGGACAGGGTGAGGAAAACCATATCCCCTACTCCATCCACAAAGAGATATTCGGGCCTTCCGGAGCCCTTGCCGTGTACAGGAAAAAAGCACTTGAAGATATCGCGTATAAAAACGAAAAGGGTGAAAAGGAATATTTCGACGAACTATTGCACTACAAAAACGATGTCGACCTCTCCTACCGCCTGCAATGGGCCGGATATCCGTCCCTTTTCATCCCCGAAGTACGCGTTTACCACGACAGGCAGGTCGGCGCGAAGATAAATCTGCAGATGGCCATCGCCAAAATCAGGGACCATTCCAAAAAATCAAAATGGGTCCGGGGCAATTCCCTCTTCGGGCACCTTATAACATTGCAAAAAAACTTCACAAAGGATTATTCCCCTGAAGTCCGCTTTAAAACCTGGCTCGGAAAAATAACGCGTTTTTTCCACACCCTGCTTTTCGATCCGGAACTGCTTGAACAATACTCGCTCGTCAAGAAGTTCAGAAAGGAGATAAACAGCAAACGGAAGGCGATTGCGCGGAAGAAAGCCGTGAGGGAGATTGAGAAACTTATGACTTAAACACTTGAAGGGCTAATGGAAGGGCTAATGGAAGGGCAGCTTCGCGAGGGGCTGATGGACTGTTGTTAGCCCACAATTAGCCCTTCGATAGCCCACCGATTAGCCCCTCAATCAGCCCTTCAACAGCAAATAACCCATGAGTGTAAAAGCATCAATAATCATCTTAGACTACAAGAAAAGCAAACGCGTCTGTGAAAACGTGGAAAGTATCGAGCGCCAGATGTGCGACTTCCCTTTTGAAATTATAATCGTCGACAACTCGTGTGAAGCCGGTAATGCCGACAAGCTGAATACGCTTAAGAAATATGAAAACGTGAAAGTCGTCATCAACGAGAAAAACGTCGGCTATATACAAGGCAACAACCAGGGCGCAAAAATGGCCGTCGGGCAGTACATTTTAATAGTAAACCCCGATATCGTCTGGCGCGAGAAAGACACGCTCCAAAAGCTGGTGAAGTACATGGATAGCCATCCCGAAGTCGGCATACTCGGCCCCAAACAGATAAACGACGGCGACGGCAGTATCGCGATGACCGTCCGCGCTTTCCCGAAATTCTTTTTGCAGATAGCCCGCAGGACATGGCTAAGGAAACTACCGATAATCCGCGACCGCGTCGCCTACGACGAGATGCAACACCTCGATTACGGCAAAACTCAGGAAGTCGACTGGCTTCAATCCTCCTTCTGGATAATACGCAAAGACCTTTGGGACAGCTTCGGCGGGCTGAACGCCGATTACTTCATCTTCATGTCCGATCCCGACATGTGCTTTAAAGTATGGGAAAAAGGCTACAAAGTCATCTATTACCCCGAAGCCACGGTATACGCCGACGGCATACGCCTAAGCCAAGGCGGATTCGCCGATTACTTTAAAAAATGGACCCTGCGCCAGCACGTGCGCGATTCGCTGAAATACTGCTGGAGTCATTTGTTTAGAAGAAACCCGAGACATTTCTGATTTCGGATTTCGGATTTCTGATTCCCATTCTTATATTTGGTATTTTTTTATTTTGTTAAAAATGCCAAATCCGGAATCTTAAATGTAAAATCGAATCTGAAATCTGAAATCTGAATTCTGAAATTAGTTTTTCTCTGCCTTCACACAACATATAGCTCCGTCTTTTCCCGCGTCACATGCTTCAGTTTCGACTGCATGACTTTTTAGCAATTCCCCGATCTTTTCTTCCGCGAGAGTTCTTGCGGCTTTGATATTAATACCTCTACTACAAGCTATTACGCTTTCGTCAGGCTGTACCCCCTCCTGAGTTCCATTAAGCCTATTTATTAACTCGCCTCTGGTTGCTGTTTGAAAATGTGAACATCCGGTGATAGCCAATGCGGATATTATAGGGAGGATTACTTTATTCGCTTTCATATATTAGAAATTAATATGGAATGGCTGTTTATTTAATCATATGCAATATGTTGTGTCAAATAATTTGGGGATATCAAAAGACTAACCTAACATAATGTTATTTACACTGATTGGTTTTTATACGAAATTTTAATCTTTTCTTATCGTTTCCTTCTTCACCTCCGGCTTTTTTATCGTAACCCTCAATCCATCCTTCCCATTCAGCCCAAGTTTGTGCTCGCGGATAACGGAGGAGGCGCGGTATAGGCTCTCCACTGTGCCGGCGTCTATCCATTCGCCGTTTAGGACTTCGGCTGTAAGTTCGCCGTTCGCGAGGTATTTATTGTTGAGGTCGACTATCTCCAGTTCGCCACGGGCGGAGGGACGAAGATCTTTCGCGTACTGGACTACACGGTTGTCGTAAATATAAAGCCCGACCTGCGCCAGATTTGATTTAGGTACTTTCGGTTTTTCCTCAACGCTTATCACTTTGCCGTCGACTAGTTCGATAACGCCGAAACGTTCGGGGTCGTGCACTTGTTTGGCGAAGACTTTCGCGCCGGTTCTGAAGTTCTGAACGGAGCTGGTGAAATCATCGGTGAAAATATTGTCGCCGAGTATCATGGCAACGCTGTCGTTTCCGATAAAGTCCGCGCCGATGCGGAAGGCTTGGGCGAGGCCTTCGGGCTTATCCTGAATCTCATAAGTAAACTTCGCGCCGAATTCCCTGCCGGAACCGAGGAGGTTAAGGAAGTCGCCTGATCTTTCGGGAGCGACGATGATAAGGATCTCGCGGATGCCCGCTTTTAAAAGCGTATTCAGCGGATAGTAGATCATCGGCTGATCGTATATTGGGAGCAATTGCTTGCTTGTGACTTTGGTGAGCGGGTGGAGGCGTGTGCCGCTGCCACCGGCGAGGATGATACCTTTCATAAATCTATTGTGGAGCTAATTGAGGGGCTACCTGCCTGCCGGCAGGCAGGTTGAAGGGCTATCGAGGGGCTATTGTCGTTTATAAACATCAATTAGCCCTTCCATCAGCCCATCGATCAGCCCATCGATCAGGGTTACTATATTACCAAACAATTCGCGTGAATGACAAGGCGGTTATTTGTAGAGCTTCCTGATTTCATCCGCAAGGGCCTTGTAGCCCACGCCTTTTGAATCTTTTTCGGCGCGCTCTTTCCACTCGACGCTGTTCTTTTCCATAGTGCGGGAGGAGATTATGGCGCGGATGGGAATGCCGATGAGGTCGGCGTCTTTCAGTTTGTTTCCGGCGCTTTCGTCCCTGTCGTCAAAAAGCACGCTTATGCCGGCTTTTTCGAGTTCTTCGTATATGGTGTTGGCTTTTTTTATCACCGCTTCATCACGGCCGAGGCTTACGAGATGAAGTTTGTAAGGAGCTACCGAGCTTGGCCAGATTATGCCGTTTTCGTCGCCCAGTACCTCCACTATCGTACCCATTATCCTTGACGGACCTATGCCGTAACATCCCATGATGACGGGATTCTGCATGCCTTTTTCATCGGCGAACTTGAAGCCGAAAGCGTCGCTGAAGCGTGTGCCGAGTTTGAATATGTTTCCGACCTCTATCCCCTTTTTCTCCACAAGCTTGGCGTTTCCGCACTCGGGGCATTTTTTCAGGTCATCCAGTATTTCCCTGTTCACGGCGACCATGCATTTATCACAGCAGTAGATATGGTCTTCGCCGGCTTCGGAAGCTATCTGGACCTCATGCGAGTATTTGGAGAACGCTCCGCCCGAGGCATAGGTGACGTAAGTTATCTTCGGGTCGAAACCGAGCCTTTCGAATATTTTCAAATATGCCGATTTCACTTCCTCGTAGTATTTATCAAGGTCCTCCTGCGATGTGTGGAAAGAGTAAAGGTCCTTCATACTGAATTCCCTTCCGCGAAGAAGTCCGGACTTTGCCCTTGGCTCGTTTCGGAACTTGTTCTGTATCTGGAATACCGAGAAAGGCATGTCTTTATACGAGAAAGTGTACTGCTGAGCCAATGGGGTGACTATTTCCTCGTGCGTGGCACCGAGGGCGTATTCCTTATCCCCCATTCCCTTGAAACGGAAAAGCGCGTCGAAGTTGGCCCATCGGCCGGTCGTCTCCCATACATCCTTTGGCGTAAGCGCCGGCATCAGGATCTCCTGTCCGCCGACATTCTCCATCTCCTCACGTATTATGTTTTCGATGTTCCTTAAAACCCTAAGCCCGATAGGCAGGTAGGAATATACTCCCGCGATCTCCTGATGGATAAACCCACCGCGCGTAAGCAGTTGGGCGTTCTTGCTGTCCGCGTCATGCGGGGCGTTTTTTATTGTCTTTGTGAATAGTTTTGAAAATTTCATTGGTAGATTACGAATTATGTCCGCTTTATTATAGATTATTAATTTGTAATTGAAAATAGTTGTTGAACCCCTGCCCCCTGATAGGGGGGGGTAAAAAGAAAAAAGAAAAACAAAAATTCCCCTCCTGGGTCAGGAGGGGGACAGGGGGTGGTAGTAAAATCAGAAAATACAAAATAAAAAATACCACCCCCTAACCCCTCCTACTTTAGGAGGGGAAAGTGTGAATAACAGATTAATTTACAATTTGCTGTAAATCCTCAATTCTGATAACATTTAACCAAATAAAAAACCAACCATGAACAATACAGGACTCAGGACTAAGGACACAGGATTCAGCCGTTTTATACAAAAAATCGCGCGCTTCGCGCTGACAGCGTTTTTACTATCCGCGATTTTTGTAATACCGGTAACGCTTGCGCAGGATTTCGCCCCGCCTACAGTGCTTCCGAGCGATGATACTCAGATAGAGGGCTATGGCGACGCGTGCATAAATCTGGCGGACAAAATAAGGACAGGAGACATACAGCTAAGGCAGATACCATGTTTTATAAAATACTTCTCGCAGACGCTTATAGCCATAGCAGGCACACTTTCCGTAATATTTGTGATGGTGGGAGGATACCGCTATGTGCTTGGCTCCGACGCGGAAAAGGATAAAGCTAAAAACACAATACTCTACTCGCTTATCGGTCTTGCTGTTACACTGCTTGCCTGGGTGATGGTGGATGTTGTACTGCAATTCTTTACGGAATAACTATCGAGCGGTAAGCTATAAGCTGTCAGCTGTCAGCCTTTATATATAGTTGTAAGTTCAAACTATAAGACCATATATTTGGGCTTACCGCTTACAGCTTACCGCTTACAGCTATTATTCGTTTTATGACCAACGAAAAGTTAATCGTCAGCGAGATTTTCTATTCCATCCAAGGCGAAGGGCCGAATGCCGGCAAACCCGCTGTGTTTTTAAGGTTGTGCGGGTGTAATCTCAATTGTGTATGGTGTGATACACGCTTCGCAATGTCCAATTTCCAGTGTCCAATGTCCAATGACAAAGTACTTAAAAAAATCAAATCTTACCCCTGCAAACATCTTGTGATAACTGGCGGAGAACCGCTTCTGCAACAGGAAAAACTTGTTCCGTTACTTAAAAAACTGAAGGGCTGGTACATAGAACTGGAAACAAACGGCACAATACCCCTTAAAATTTCCTATTTCCTTGAACAAATTAATTGTTCACCGAAATTAAAAAACAGTAAAAACCGTCCATATTCCCTAAAAATCAGCCCGAAGAACGACAAGGTTATTTACAAGTTTGTGGCTCAAAATAAAGCAGACCTGAGGGAAATCAGACAATATATCCTGGACAACTCCATTCCTCGACACAAAGTCTACCTGATGCCGGAGGGTGTGAACAAAAAAATTGTTCAACAGAGGTCAAAATGGATAATCGAGGCATGCAAGAAGGAAAACTATAATTTTTCGCCGAGATTGCATATACTATTCAATGTCCAATGACGCAATGACCAATGACCAATTAAAACAGGCCGTAGTTCTCCACTCTGGAGGCCAGGATTCCACCACATGCCTGATGTGGGCTATTAAGAAATTCAAGAAGGTCTATGTGATAAGTTTCGACTACGGACAACGGCATGATATCGAGCTTAAGTCCGCTAAAGACATCTGCAAGAAACTCAAACTACCTCACGAGACGATAGACCTGACACTGTTTAAGAAGCTGACAAAAAACGCGCTGACCGATAAGTCGGTAAAAATAGATTCCGGCAAAAAGAACGGACTGCCATCCACTTTCGTTGATGGAAGGAATCAGGTGTTTCTGACTATCGCCGCTATTTACGCCAAACAAAAAGGTATACCGAATCTTGTGACAGGCGTCTGTCAGACGGACTATTCGGGCTACCCCGACTGCAGGGAGGGGTTTATAAAGTCGCTTGAGAAAACACTGCGCCTCGCCATGGAATTCCCGTTTAAGATCCATACACCGCTTATGCACATGACAAAGGCGGAGACGGTTAAGCTGATGAAAAAACTTGGCGGACTCGGCCTTTTACAATATACTCACACCTGCTACGAAGGGGCGCGCCCCGCGTGCGGAAAGTGTCCGGCTTGTAAGCTCCGATTAAAAGGATTTAAAGAATCTGGGGTGACTGACCCGATAACTTATGCCTGATTAATGATTTACGATTAACGATTAACAAAAAGCCAAAAATCGGGAATCATAAATCTTTAATCATTAATCTTAAATCAAATAAAATGGCAAGTAAATTATATAAAGAAGGCAAAGACTATAAACAATCCGACCTGAATAAAATCCGTTCGGAGATAAAGAAGAAGGCTCCTCTTGAAACGTTCAGGTTCAATCCGCTTACAAAGGACGAACAGTGGGTGCATATCTCAACGCCGGAATTTACGGCGATATGCCCATTTTCAAACTGGCCGGATTTTGGCACGGTGACTATCCACTATGTACCGGATAAAGTGTGCATGGAGCTTAAGTCATTCAAGATCTACATCAACGCTTTCCGCGACGTTAAAATATTCCACGAAGCGGTGACGGAAGTAATATTCGCCGATTTCATAGATACCGTAAAACCCAAAAAAGCCCATATCATCGTGGATATGAATGTCCGCGGAAATGTGAAGACTATGTGCGAGAAACGGTATAAATGCTAACCGGTTGCTTTAAGTGGCTCCGTCTGCTAGTATCAACCACCATTAACTCTTTTTTATGGATCCTGAAGTACTCGGCCATCAAGATACATTGGTAAAACTAGACAGGCATTTCAAAGTTGTCAGGGCCTATGCCGAAGGTAAGGCTACCGCCTCCTATATTGGGAAGGTCGAGGAAATAACACTTATGGCTATACAAAGAGCAAAAGACGCGGGGCAAGACACAAAAGAATATGAAGAGGAACTTGAAGTCCTTATGCCGGCAATCGGGCTTCGTCATTTGCGCGATAGGATATCGGGGCTAGCAGACAAGATAAATGGCCCTCGCATGAAATCCAGAGAAACCCAGATCATAAACGAAATAAGGGATATACGGCATCAAATCGAAAAGCTTGAGCAGACAGGAGTCGATGTTTCGGGATTAAGGGAAATGTTTTTCAGTCTAACGGACAAGCCTAAACCCGTTAAATAATGATCTTATTTCTTCCGCGGCCTTTTTCCAGCTGAATTTTTTGGCCTGTTCAAATCCCTTTTTCACAAGCGAGCTTTTCAAGTTTTCATCCCTGTAGATGATATCCATGGATCTTTTGATTTCTTCAGTTTCGTTCGGATTTACAAGTATCGCCGCATCCCCCGCCACCTCCGGCATCGCGGTACAATCGGATGTTATCACAGGAGCTCCGCACTGCATGGCTTCCAGTATCGGCAAACCGAATCCCTCGTAGAATGACGGATACAGAAACGCCAGCGCGTGCTGATACACCAATGCCTTATCCTCTTCGTCTATAAAACCGGGCATAAGTATGAGCGGGTGCGTTTTCACGTGAGGCTCGGCGAAAATATCGGGGTATTTTTTGCCGGCGATGACCAGCCCCACATCCGCGCTATTGCCCTCCTGCCAGTTTATGTAAGCGCGTATTACGCCGTTTATGTTTTTTCTGGGTTCGATGGTGGAAAGGCAAAGGAAGTACTCCTCCGGCAGGCCGTATTTTCTTCTTATTATATCAAGGCTGTGCGGAAAGCTTATTGGCTGCATATTATCCGCGGCTGCTTCATATATGACCTTCACCTTATCGTCAGCGATGCCGTATTCATCCACAAGTTTGCTCTTCGTAAAATTGCTGACAGCGATTATAGCATCCGCTTCAAGCGCTTCCTTTTTCGGACTTAAAAGCTTATGCCATACGCGGGTTTTAAAGCTGAAGGAATATTTAAAATCCTCGAAAGAAAGGTCGTGGAACGTGATGACCTTTTTGCATTTTTTGGAAACCGGAGCGGGGCGCGGGTCTGTAACCCAAAGGACATCGATATTACCTCCTATCAGCCGGTCGACTTTCGGCCAGCGCAGTAAGCTCATGGCCAGATTCAGTATCTTATTCGGTACGCGCGTGCGTTTTAACTTAACATTCGGACCGCCAACCGGGAAATGATTGATGCTCACATGTTTAAACGCGTTGTACCAAAGTATGTACTCATTTTCCTTATCCAGCTCGAAAAGGCTTTTAAGCATGTTGATTATATAAACCTCAACACCGCTTACCTTGCCTGCCATAAGTGGGCGCAGATCGATTGCTATACGCATATTCAAGCTTATTATGCTTCAACCATGATTATACAATGCCCAAATCAAAATTCATATCCCCTGCCCTTCAATTCGTTTTCAAGCATTTTGAACTGCCCGTACAATGAAAGCCTGAAAAGCTTCATCATGCTCTGGAGTTCACGATTTCTGTCGCAGTAAAATGTCTTGCATACGTGCGGTCTTGAAAGATCCGGTATTATACAGCCTTTTTTACTCTTAAAACGGCAATTCTTTGAACCGGAATTGTCTTTAAGCAGTGTTTTCCATATATCTTCCCTCTCCCATCTTGAGACTGTCGAAAAAATATACAGGTAATCGACCCTGTCTATACTCGCTTCAATATCTGAAATACAGCAAGTTCCTCCGCATTTTTTGCATTCGGTTTTGGCATCCATGTCGTCCTCCACTCCCGATATCAGCTCCTGAGTGCCATGGATATTTCTTATATAAGGGCGCAAGTCGAACTTGTCATCTTTTGTAAGAGACTTATAGATTTCCCATGCCCTTTGCGCTTTTTCCAGGCTTTCCAATTGTGTTTAGTTAAGCTGAGATAAAATAGCCAGAAAATCCAAATCCTCAAGATATTTTTTCAGCCTTTTATACATCTGCAATTTTTGCCTATCTTCCAGGCCGGCCTGGTTATACACTTTCAGACCTTCCGCCAGTTTACGTATACTTTGCTCCAGAGCTTCATAGGTTCTTTCGTATTCAGTCCTCAGAAATGGAAAAACCTGCCTTTCATTAGCCACGCCGTGAAGCTCCTCGGCTATGCCGAGCAGTGTGGCGATACTCGTTTCCTCCGGCATAAGCGAAATATCTTTTAACATTTCTTCGCTTTTCTTCTGTATACGGAATATTTTCGCGATTATAAAACCTTTTACAGCTTCTTTTTTTGCCGCGCAGAAATCGCCATTACCCAACGCGCATTCTATGGCGTGTTTTCTCGCCTTTAAATTGGATGCGTACAGACTGAACGGGCGGACTTTCAGGGTATCAAAATCCGCCATGCCTTTCAGCAATAATCCGACCTCTCCGTTAAACACAAAAAGCGGACCATTCTCTTCGCGGTGCTCATATTGTTTTATAAGCTCGCAGGCAGCTTTAAAATCATCAAAACATTTATCCATAACTGCCTCATCCTGCATTATGCGGGTGGAAAGTATTTCTTTGTCTTCATGCATCGCCTCGGATATCGCCATTATCTCGGGGAATCTTTCCTGCAGTTCATCAATGGCTTTAACAAGTCTGGCGCAAGCCCTTCCGGGATTATGCCGCCCGAGCATGTCTTTTATCGGCTGGACTTCTTTTATTATATCTCCCGCTTCGCGTTTATGCGGATTTATGACTCCTTCGAAATTTTCGACTTCTTTGGATATTTTATCCTTTATTTCATCCAACTTCGGATCGTCTTTTTTCATACCGATGATCTGTTTTCTATAACCATCGACTCTCAATTTTATTCCAAAAAGCTTTGCCCTTTCGTCCTGATATCCGGATTCAGGATGAGCCGCGCTTCTATATGCCGTGTAAACACTGTCGAATGTATGCAGGACTTTTCTGTCTTTTATAGGCGACTGCCTCCCCTGATGTCTGGCGCAAAGTATTTTCCCATCGTGCTCGGGCGAATATCCTTCTATGACAAGCAATCTGTAGCTATCACCCTTTTCATGTGAGTCGAAGGGCAACATGGGCTTCGTATGCTCAAACAAGTCCTTAACTTTCGGAATGGCACCCGTTCTGACCTTCATCTTTTCAAAAGGCGTCATTTCCCTATCTATCTGCCCTAACCCGAATTCTTTCAGAATGCCGTTATTTATCCTTTCCGGATCCACCACACATACATCCAAAGGGATATTGTCATAGTCGGCGCCTCCGTAAATTCCGGTTTCTATAGGTACCATACGGTATCCCGGAGCCGCGAACACATCCTGAAATGCCTTGAATCTGGAATTGCGTATCCTCCAGTCTTCATCTGTCGCTTTTTTGAATTCATCTTTTACCGGCTCATACTGTTCGCGTATCGGGTCGAAGGAAAGTATTTCATTTATCTCACCTCTCATGCGTTCCAGAAGCTCTTCTTTTTCCCTTAATCTTTCCTGAAGCTCCTTTATTCGCTCCTGCTTTTTGCTCATCCTGATTTTGATGCGTGTAAGCCTTAAATCATCTTTAGCGGATATACCCGGAAGCAATTGGTTTTCATCATATCTTTTTTCGTATTTCCTTAAAATGCCTAACTCTATTTCAAGTTGCGCTTCCCTTCTTTTTATCTCATCTTCAAGTTCTGCTATTTTTTTGTCATAACTATCCTTTATTTTCGGGTACTCCATAAAAAGGGCATATTAAAAGGTGTTGACTATAACAAAAAATGCCATTGTTGTCAATGTTGGTGATGTTTAAGACTTATATGGTACCCGCAACAGGAATCCTCTCTGTGTCCGACTATATTGTGTTGTTAGTCAGTCCTGTTAACATCCTGCCAATTTCACACCCCAAAGAATGAAGTCTATTAAATTGACTCTCTGGTATTACCCCATCAATTCTTAATAGCCTGAGTATAGCAATGCTTTCACTTATTGATCCTCGTGCAATTATGTAGAAGTTCTTCTTATCATTAACTTTCAATTTTCCCGATCCTTCAGCGATATTAAGGACAACACTTGAGCTTGATCTTTTGAGTTGATTTTTTAAGATATTATCAACTTTTGGATCCTTAAATATACCCGAAAGCTCTACGTAGAAACTTTCTGATTTTTGGTAAACAATGAGTTTTTCAAAACCAAACATAATACAAAATATTTAATTAAATACAAAAAATCATTAACTTTAACTACAACCAAGACTATTACTAATACTAAAACAGCATAAAAGCAAGAAAAAGTTATAGTAATAGCAATAGTAATAGTTAAAGTTTTAAAATGGTGCGCCCAGCAGGATTCGAACCTGCGACACCCGGTTCCGAAGACCGGTGCTCTAATCCACTGAGCTATAGGCGCACATCAAATAAACCTTATCAAATTTTTCCTTTATAGTCATCCAAATTACCGGATCCTCGCTCTTTCCTGCCAAAGCGTGAGAAGCGGGCTGGCGATGAAAATGGAGGAATAAGTACCGATGAAGATACCGATGACAAGGGCGAATACGAATGTCTTAATGGATTCCGCGCCCCATACAAGAAGCGCTATAAGCGGGAATAGTGTGGAAAGAGAAGTGTTGATGGAGCGCGCTAACGTTTGGTTCAGGCTCGCATCCGCTACATCCGCGAAAGTCTCGTCGCGGGTCTGTTTTTTAAGGTTTTCCCTTATTCTGTCGAACACTACGATGGTATCGTGTACCGAGAAACCGATAACGGTTAAAAGGGCTGTTATAAAGAAAGTGTTTATCTCAAGCCTTAAAAGCGCGAATATACCCACAACCGTAAACACATCGTGAGCAAGGGCGATAACGGCGCACAGGCCGAACTTCCATGGATTTACTCTTTTCGGCACTTTTCTGAAAGCGAAGGATATATAAAGGACTATCGCAAGCATTGCCACAAACAATGCTGTCATAGCCTTGGTTTTCAGTGTCCCTCCTACTTTAGGGCCTATTGTGGTAAACCTCAGAGTTTCGAATTTACCTAATTTTTGCCCTATGGATGCCTGCACCGCCTGAAGCTGTTCCTCCGTCATATCCTTGGCCTGTACTATGTAAGTATTCTCTTCTGTGACTGTTATCTGGCTGACGCTATTTTCATATGCGGCATCTATAGCCTCATACAGCGAATTGGTATCCACTTTCGCAATATCATCGAACTGGAATTCCATATAAGAACCACCTGTGAAATCTATTCCGTATTCAAGAGCGCTTCCAAAAGTCACTTTGTTATATATCATGGCGCCAACGCCTATAAGAAGTGTGGCTATTGATAATGTGAACCAAAGTTTGGTGTATTTGATGAAGTGTAAATGTCTCATATTTTTTAAATTAAAGCTTATAGAGCTTACGGAGCTTATAGAGCTTACGGAGCGTGGAGCCTTTTAAGCTCTTAAGCTAGCGTAGCGGATAAGCTTTGTAAGCTTAGATATCAAGATTTTTTACCTTTTTCGCGTGGGTCTGGATAAACTTTCTTCTCGGCAATACTTCCGCGCCCATCAATGTATCAAAGGTAGAGTCCGCGATCTCGGCATCATGGATGGATACTTTAAGCATTGTCCTTTTCTCCGGATCCATAGTGGTTTCCCACAATTGTTCCGGGTTCATCTCTCCAAGACCTTTATAGCGCTGGATAGATACTTTTGGCTTTTTGACTTTCGCTTCTGCTTCTTCTGTTCCGGCTTCAGCTTCTGTCTCATTCTCTTCCTCTTCTTCATCATCTTCCTTTATATTCTCTATGCCGAATTTCTTAAGAACGACCTCTTTGGCTTCATCGGTATAGGCATATTCCATCTCCTTGCCTTTACTGATCTTATATAACGGAGGCTGAGCGATGTAGATATGCCCCAATTCGATAAGCGGTTTGAAATAACGGTAGAATAAAGTCAATAAAAGCGTTCTGATATGCGCGCCGTCGACGTCGGCATCGGTCATTATCACTATGCGATGGTAACGAAGCCTTTGTATATCGAAAGTCTCGCCTATACCCGTGCCCATGGCTATTATCAAAGCTTTTATTTCGTTATTACCAAGCATCCTATCCAGACGGGCCTGCTCCACATTAAGGATTTTACCGCGCAGAGGAAGTATAGCCTGAGTGTTCCTGTCACGCCCCTGTTTGGCGCTGCCACCGGCGGAATCGCCCTCCACTATGTAAAGTTCGGAGTTGGCAGGATCTCGCGATGTGCAATCCGCGAGCTTGCCTGGGAGTGTCATGCCCTCGAGCGCGCCCTTTCTTAGAACGGTATCGCGGGCTGCCCTGGAAGCCATTCTGGCCCTGGCCGCAAGCATACATTTGCCGACTATGGATTTACCGTCGCCCGGATTTTCCTCAAGATATTCTCCGAATTTTTCATAGAACACATTTTCAACTGCGCTTCTTACTTCCGGATTTCCGAGTTTGGATTTAGTCTGGCCTTCGAACTGCGGATCGGCGAGCTTTACGGAAATGATGGCCGTAAGACCTTCGCGCACATCCTCGTTGGTCATATTAAGATCTTTTTCCTTCAAAAAGCCTTTTGCTCTTGCATAATTATTCACGCATCTTGTAAGCGCGGACCTGAAACCCGTAAGATGCATACCACCCTCCGGATTATGGATGTTGTTCGCGAAAGTAAGTATGTTTTCGTTGTATGTATCCGAATACTGCAAAGCTATCTCCATCTTGCATTCCGGAACATCCTTTTCTATGTAAATGACATTGCTCAGGGCGTCCTTGTTCTGGTTTAAGTGATTAACATAAGAACGTATACCGCCTTCAAAGTAGAAACGGTATTTATATGTGGCCCCTGCGGCAACCGCGCCTTCATGCTTACCAGGGCGTCTGTCTTCGAAAGAAAGCATTATGCCCTTTGTGAGATAAGCCTGCTGCCTTAAACGGGTGAGTATGGTCTGCGCGTCGAATTCTATAGTCTCAAAAACACTCGGATCCGGCCAGAAAGTGATAGCGGTACCCCTGGACTTTGTCTCGCCTATAACCTTTACGTCGGCAACCGCATTGCCTACTTTAAATTCCTGCTGATATACCTTTCCGTCACGGCGCACCTCCGCAATAAGTTTTATAGAAAGAGCGTTCACAACAGAAACACCTACGCCATGCAGACCGCCTGAAACCTTATAACCGGAATCATCTCCGCCGAATTTACCGCCGGCGTGAAGCGTAGTAAGAACAGTCTCCAAAGCGGAAACGCCTGTGGCTTTATGTTTATCCACAGGTATGCCGCGGCCGTTATCCGCAACCGTGACACTGCCATCCTCGTTTATTATAACTATTATCTTATCGCATACGCCGAGCATCGCCTCATCTATGGAGTTATCCACGACTTCCCACACCAGATGATGCAAGCCGCGTACATCGGTAGTGCCGATGTACATGCCGGGGCGCTTGCGTACAGGCTCCAGGCCTTTTAATACCTGGATCTGATCGGCGGAATATTTTTGTTTATCTTCTAGCATATATAAAAAAAGAAATTCATTGGAAATAAACCTTATGAATTTTAAAGTATGCGGGGGGAAATATCAATACTAAACGCTCAAAAAGTGCAAGTGCATGTGCAAGTGCAAGTCCAAGTACTGATTTATATACACCTTATTCATGCACATGCGCTTGCACATGCACTTTATTTAGTCCCTCCTATGCTTAAGAAATCGCCGAACGCCATGTAGTCCACCTTGGCACCGGTTTCCCTCAATTTAACATCTTTAAGCCTGTTTGAAGTTATATCCAGAAAGAAATCGAAATGCTGTGTTTCGGACATCTCGTAATTGGATACCTGTATGGTCCTGAAAGGATAGCTCATCACAAGCATATTGGCGCTTATCGTGATGCCGTTCTTAGCCAGATAATCAACGACATATCTTTTCGTAAGTTCCGTAAAATATTCCTCCACGCCTATATTTTCCGCGGAGTAAAGGCTGTGCTTCACACTCACAAATTTATTCTGGCCAAGGCTATACACCCCTTCCACTATTATCGGCAGAGTGGAAAACCTCATGTTTGTGAACTGTATATTATTAAGGCCGTTAAGCATGATGTCGCTTTCGTTCAGGGAAATAGATCTATTCCTGAAATCGGCTAAAAGCTTAATAATAGACTGCTGTTCCTGCTCCTGCTCGTAGATACCGCCAAGAATAGTTTCCACAAGTCTGGAAACCGGCACATCCCCGGACGGCGTGCGGCCACCCTCTGAAACGGTTATTTCCGAAGCGTTCTTTGTGACGGAATTATAATCGAACTGTATCTGTATGACCTGTTTTGCGTTAACCGGATTGTTTATGTAAGCTCCTGTGACCTTAAACCTGGCAAGTGTAACCGCGTCCAGCACTTCTATGTTATCCAGACCTCCAAGCTGTATTCCTGCCTGTGTAAGCTCCGTCAAAACCAGCTGTCTGGCAAGATCCTGCGCGGTTATCTGTGACCTAAGCGCCTCATCCGTGTCCTCCTCCATCAGTATGCCCGTAATATCCTGCGCCGACTCATCGTCTTCCTGTCCACTCGCAAAACTCCCCTGTGTAAGTATCGCGACAAGATCGTTCAATTCGAAATTGCCGTTAAGGCTATTACCGTTCGCCACGACATTATCGACCCCGTTCTTAATAAAATCATAAGTCGCGTCGAACGTCACAAGGGCGCCGTCCTTGGACCTTTCTATAAGACGGGCGCGCTTCACTTCGAATATAAACGGATTGTCGGCCTGAGGTATCAGATCATCATCTATTATGACTATGCGCGCTTCGGCGAATTTCTGTATCACTTCATCAGTGGCAGGAGGCATAGGCGCAGGCTGTTCAGCTTTGCCTATCTCCAAAAACGCTTTCAGATTTTCGGAAAGAAGCTGGTCGCGGGTCTTTGTCGCAAGATAATTACGGAATTCAGTTTCATCTATAGGCTGCGCGGCACTATGCATCTGGCTATCGGCATACTCTATCCTCTGAGCCAAAAGCTTCGCCTGCTCCATAAATATCTTCTTCGAAGCCAGTTCGTTGCTAAGCTCATCTATATTAAGACTCTCGTAACTGATCTTCAGATACTGTTTAGCCGCCGTATACCTATAAACTGAAACAAGCGCGGCACTTATCTCCATCCTCTCCTCCGTGACTCCGAATCTTGTCTCCTCGGCATCTTTAGTTATAGCCATACGAGACTGTCCGCTCTGATTGAATATAGAAAGCATATTCATAGTTACCCTGTCCGAATAAGTAAGCATTATGCGCTGCAGCATCAGGGATTGATTGGTATATTCGCCCAGATTCTTATCCGTTAATATGCCCGCCCATCTGTCGCTCCAGCTTTTTTCTATGCCTTCAGCCTGATCGAGCGAGAAATCGCTGAGATTATTCCTGATATCGGCAAGATAAGTCCTTAATACCTGAGGGCCTTCGGTTTCAAGTATGTATGAAAGCAGATATTCTTTCACAAGATAGGCCGGGGAATCGATATCCACCGTACCTATATTAAAAAATATCCCGGCGAAAAGCTGTTTCATCAATGGGTCATTTCTCATGCCGGATATAACATTATCGAGACTGCCGAGAAGCTCTTTGGCTTGAGCTTTATCAGAATTTTCCTGAACGCCCCCAAGAGTGTAGCGCAGGATAAGGTCGGCGTGCTTAAGGGCCAACTCTCTTTTTGTCTGCGGTACAAATGTTATGCGTGATTTTAAATCGTATAACCTGTTTTTGGAATTGAACTCGAATGAGGACGTGATAAGTCTGCCGGCGCTTTCAAGACGCTTCCTGTTCGCGTCTATATTCCTTATCACCCAGGCATCCTCGAATATGGACTGCGTTATAGCGCCCAGCTTAAGCTCTTTTTTAAGTTTGGAAGGCATCAACTGGGCATATTCCGGGACTATCTGAGTATCCGTATAAGTCACCTGATTATTAAGCGGTACCATATACGTCGCCAGCATCTTACCGCTTTCATCCATAAGCTTAAGATCCGCACTTCCGGTAACGACCATGATGCGGTTTATAGGTGCTGTGTACGCGACGATCCCTATGGAATGCGCGAGGTCCGCAGAACTCTGTGGCATGTTTATCTCTATGCTGTCGAAAGCGTTGACCCATACACTGCCCTGCTTCAGCTCAAAAACAAGTCTAGGCAAACCGGATTCATATGAACTGAATTCCTCAAAATTATTCTCCTTTAAAATGATCTCCGTATTCTCATCAAGGCCTATGACATTGTTTTCCAATACTATTTCCGCAAATTCCTTTTCCCCAGTCATAACGGATGTACCGGAAAAAAGCGACTGCGAAGGTTTCGCGGAAATATATTCATTATCGTAGGCTGTTTTAACCTGTATATCATGAGCCCCCGCGAAGACTATCTTCGGCGCCACCGTTTTATATACATCACCCTTCTGGCTTATAACAGTAAGCGTGTACCATGCGATATTCACAAGCAGAAAAAGAACACTCAGGAACAAAACTTTTTTTGAGAAATGTATTGTGTCTCGCTCTTCCATAATTAAAGTTTATCTATTTATTATACCAAAAAAACAGCTGAAATACAAGGGGTAGCACGCGATTTTTATAAACATGATATATCCGAAGGCGCGAGACCTCTCCCGCCCTTTCCCGATGGGAAGCCTTCGGCTCGGGCACCCTCTCCTTCTTAAAGGAGAGGGGGTTTCACGCCTTCGGGGATATGTATTTATTATCGCATGCCAAATTTAAACAATTATTTGTCATTCCGAGCGCAGTCGAGGAATGAACACAAAATTTACTCATGAACAAATTTTTTATACAACTAAAAACCGAATCGAAAATCATAAAACATTAATCGCAAATCCGTTATTTAGTTTCGCTTATCTTAGCCAACTTCATCGCCTGGTCGTCCAGCGATAATTTGCTTATTATATCCTCTATCCTGCCCTCCATTATCCCATAAATATTGCCCCAGTTCTGGTGTATCCGATGGTCGGTCACCCTGTCCTGCGGGAAGTTGTATGTGCGTATCTTTTCATTCCTGTCTCCGGAACCTATCTGGCTGAGCCTTTGTTCACCGCGCTCTTTTTGCAGTCTTTCCTCTTCCATCTGATACAGGCGCGTCCTTAAAACACCCATCGCCTTAGCCTTATTTTTCAGCTGTGATTTCTCATCCTGACACACGACCACAAGCCCTGTGGGAAGATGTGTTATACGGACAGCCGAATCCGTGGTATTCACGCTCTGCCCGCCATGCCCGCCGGAACGGTAGACGTCTATTCTCAGGTCTTCCTGTCTTATATCTATATCCACCTCTTCCGCCTCCGGCAGTACCGCGACGGTGACTGTGGATGTATGTATCCTGCCCTGACTTTCCGTAGCGGGTATCCTTTGCACCCTGTGCACTCCGCTTTCGTATTTAAGCCTTGAATAAGCCCCATTCCCTATTATACGGAATATTATTTCTTTATATCCTCCGGCGTCCGCGTCGGTTTTGCTTATAAGTTCGGTCTTAAACCCAGCTATATCCGCATATCTCATATACATCCTGGAGATCTCGGACGCAAAAAGAGAGGCTTCTTCCCCGCCCGCGCCGGCCCTTATTTCCATGATCGCGCTCTTTTCGTCATTGTGGTCTTTAGGCAAAAGGGCGACTTTAAGGTCTTCCTCAAGTTTTATTCTAAGCCCTTTGGCCTCCTGAAGGTCTTCCTTGGCCAATTCCAGAAGCCCGGCATCTTTCTCGGATGACATCATAGACTGGGCCTCATCTATGCGGTTCATAACGCTTTCGTATTGCCCGATAAGATCCACTATAGGCCTTAAATGGGACTCCTTTTTTGCCAGCTCCTGATATTTTTTTTGGTTCGTCGCTACAGCCGGATCGCCCATTTTTTTGGTGATCTCCTCGTATTCAGCCCTTATTTTCAGTAATTTATCTAACATGACAACGAGATAACGAGATAACGAAATAACGATACCATGTGCAAGTGCAAGAGCAAGTGCAAGTCGTTTTATAACATTTACATGCACATGCACTTGCACATGCACATTTATGCACTATTCCATTGATTTTAAGCCCAAAATTTGATATAATAAATAGATTAATAAAACAAAAGATGGAAAACGAAATAACTGAAATAAAACCGGCCACTCCGAGTGAGGACGTACTTCTTGAATGGATGACGCCGGAATTCATACCTATTCCCCGCACGAAGAAATGGTATATGGCGGCGGGAGTAATAGTAATAAGCCTTATCGCTTATGCCATTTTCACCGGTTCCGCGACGATGGCCATAGTTTTCGTATTACTTGCCGGCATGTTTTTTATGACGCATAAAAAAGAACCAAGGATATTCAAGGTGCAGATAACAAAACTGGGGATCCAATATGGTCCGGACTTTTATTCCTATCACACTATCAACTCTTTCTGGATAGTCTACCATCCGCCATATGTGCGTTCGCTTTATCTAAGGCTTGGTGGAAAGACATTCAGATATATAAAAATCGAGCTCAACCAGCAGAGCCCTGTGGACTTGAGAAACGCCCTTTCCAGAGAAGTCCCCGAGCTTGAGGGTATGGAAGAACGCCCTATAGACCTTTTCACACGATTACTTAGACTTCAATAATGAAATTCCTATCTGAGAATCATCGGGTGTTTGAAACGGATCTTCTCGTTTACCAAAACGCAGGAGCCGAGGTTTCCGCGGCAACTCTGCAGGACGCAAAGGAAAAAAGCGATCTTAATAAATTCATTCCTGAGGCCGCCTTTCAGCCCGGCAATAAGGAAGAAGTCTGGAAAATAATAGAAGCCCGCTACAGCCCCGGCGATATCGCCACAGGCGAAAGTGGCCCATATGCGGAGATAATAAGCGCTTTTGTGGATCGCATAATGCCAGAGGCGGAAAACAAAGATGATCTTATCAGGGCTTCCACCGAAAGATATTCAGGTGTGTATAAAAAAGAGGAGAAGGAATTTTTCGCGACAGCCGGAGAACTAAATGAACGCTTCGATGATGCTCTGGATGACATTAAAGAAAAGACAAAAAATGAGCTGTCACTTCTGCGTGAAAAGGTCGAAGCCAATAAACATGTTAGTGAAAGGACAAAGAAGATACAGGAAGTGAAAGACCCTATAGAAAAGCTTAGGACTGAATACCGTTTCGACAGATACCTTGGTGCCATGAACGAAAAATACCTGGGCAAACGCGGTTTGAGAATACCGATAGTCTATCCCGATCTCAGGAAAGACAAGATGTCCGAGGAATATAAAGAAATGGCGGACAAATTCATGGAAGGTATGGAATTCAAAGTCGCGGGGAAGTTCGATTATCTACTGAGCCGGCCGGACACGAACGCCGAGACCATGAAAAAATTCCAGCAGGAAATAGAGGAAGAATATAAAAAAATCGCAAATCTGGACGGCAAGCCTGGGATGATAGACCTCGAAGACCTTTACATACTCGAAAAACTTTCGTCCCCAAGTATAGATATATTGGCAAAACTGAACACAAGCGACGAGGGCTTCGACCTCCAGCTTATGGAAGCCGTGCAGCTAATGAAGCCTAAAGTGTGGTATAAAGGCATTGAAAAGGTAAAAGAAGACCTTGTAACCGATGCCGAGCATAACGGAACCGAAAGCCAGATGCTGGAGGCCGCGAAAGAATGGTGCAAGATGAACAAGGAAAACCCTCCCAAGGATTACGATGACGCCGAGGATTATTTTGAAAACACACTTGATAAATACTCTCAATTCAGCGTCGCAAAGACATTCGAATTCATAAAGCATTTTGACAGCTACATAAACAGGGCCAAAGTGGATTTCCTTGAAGCTGTTGAACCGAAATCCCTTAAGACACTTGTATTCTACGAACGCGAAAGGCTTTTAAGCGGGAGGCTTACGCCTCAAAACAAAACCGACGCCATGATAGTGAAATTCGTCGCCGGCGACAGGGAAACAAGGGAAAGGATAATAAGGGAAAATGGTCCTGCACTATTCAAGGCTGTCAGAACGGCGCAACAGCGCTATCCCGAAATATATGATGAAAAATATCAGGCATCAATACCGGAAGAAGTGGGAGAACTAAGAACCAGAAGCACTGATCGTGAAAGACCAACTACACATGACCAAGCTGCCAGGCTTCAGGCTTTAATAGTCCTTGCCAATGAAGCAGAGTGGATAATCGGGAATCTGAGCACGAGCGAGAAATTCAAGACCAAGGAAGGCGAAAAGACAATCGCCGAGCAATTGGGCGAAACCGAAGCCGATGAAAAAGCGGCATTGGGGCTTAAATTTAAAGACAACCGCAAAGTTGTGAATACTCCTTACAGATCATCCATATACCGCGGTGGTTTCAACGGCAAAGACCTCGCGCTAAAGGGCGTGAAGATATTCGCCGCATTCACTGTGATAGCGAATGTAGGTAACTCGATAAGGGTGTCCAAAGGCAAAGACATATTCGAAAAACTCGCAAACTCAGTTGAAAATACTATTAAAAACCCTGCCGTACTCGGCGGAGCCGCAGCATTCGCGGGAGCATACACACTGGAGAGATACCCCCAATACAACAGCTACCTTGGCGAGAGCGAATATGGGAAAAAGAGGATAATAACCACAGCATGGCTGGATAAGACCGCGGATAAAGTGCCGGAAAAAAATGTGAAATCATTCCTTAATACCAATGCCGAATGGGCGGCGATGGATAAGATGCAACCCGAAGACGTAAAAGAGCTCATACAGAAAGCTGATGAACGCGCTCAGAAAACAGGCGCACATTTTCCGATGATAACAAACGCGGACATAGCACAATTCGTATCGGAGAAAGGAATACTTTCCGCCCTGCCCGAAACCGGCATCAGCGGACACATGAGATATCTGTTTTACTCCAGATTCCTTACTTCAAGCGAGAAACCTAATGTACGGGAATTAAGGGAATCGTGCGATTCATGGAGGGCTTGAAACAATGTCCAATTTCCAATTTCCAATGTCCAATGTCCAATTTCCAATTAAACTTTAAACTTAAAACTCGAAACCCGAAATCTTAAATCTTTAATCATTAATCTTTAATCTCAGAATGTCCCAGCAGAATCCAAATCAAGGCAATTACAGACTGAGGCAGAGACCGGGAGCGGGCGGATACGGGCGCATGGGCATGGAAAACGCGCAACAGCCGATGCAACAGGAACAAAGACAGCAGCAAAGACAGCCTGAAGAACAACCTGCTCCGAAAAAGAAAGACAGCATGCTAAAAAAAGCGCTTCCTTACATCATAGGCTTTGGCGGTACCGGCGGTGCCGTTGGAGCATTAATGAATTTCATACTCTAAAAATGAAAAAGACAATACAAAAATCAATTAAAGGCATACTCCTGGGAATAGTATTTATGTTCACGTTCGGAGTGAATCTTCCGGCCCTGACCAATGTTTTCAGCACATATGAAAAGGCCCCCGTGACACAGGAATCTTCTATTCTATATGTATCCGCACAGGCGGATCTGACAGTAGATGAAAAACTCGCTGCCATGGAATCGCTTGATGATATGGAGGCAGCTGCGCAGGAAGCTGCCAATCCGGATTCTTTTGTTGCCAAAGTCGCCGATTCAGCCAGATATCTGCACAAGATATTCTATCCTCTTATAAATTTCTTCGCGACACAGATAGGAAATTTCCTCGGCACAGATTATATCTTTTACGGCCCGATGGGCGAAATGCTGAAGAATATATGGGTGGTCAGCAGAAACCTTGTGAATATACTCTTTGTGCTGATACTGCTCGGGCTCGCGCTTAAAGAGATATTCGATGTACGCTCCGGCGAAGGCTCCAAGCTTAAAGACAACCTTGTAAAATTCACGCTTATACTTGTGGCGGTGAACTTTTCATGGCTGGCATCAAAGGTGGTACTTGATGCGGCAAATGTGGCCACGCAGGTTGTATTCAGTATACCTATGGGCGTGGCGCAAACCGGCGTGCAGGATAATTACGAACCCTGCAACATCACCAATACAATGGATTTCTCCACTCAGAAGGAAGGCCAGTGTATGCCATCTGCCGCATTTACACCAATTGACGGGGATACGAGTGACATAATCAATAGAAGAGCCGGCGCTTCCGTGGGAGGAGATGCTGACGAATGCAATATAGAGGAAATAGAGGGGCTATACAAGGAAGCGTATCCGGAAAGCGGGCCTGAAGTGATCAATGATGTACATGGTAAAACTACCATATGCTGGGATAACATCAACCTTGTAAAATACACTAAAAACACAAGCGTAGTTTATCTTACATACGGTATGGCGCGCATACAGGATTTGCCAAAAGCCACTACCGGAAGCTGTTCTGAGGGCACTTTGGGGTGCATAGGACAATTGGCAGTGGGAACGTTCTTATCTATGATAATACAGCTTGGATATACACTTGCGCTCTTCGCGCTTTTTGTGGCCATGATAGCCCGTATGATACTTCTTTGGGTATTCGTCGGTTTCTCGCCATTTTTGATACTAATGCTTTATAGCGAAAAGTTCTCTAAGGTAGCCGAAGGAAAATTCACTTTAGCGCAATTTATAAAATGGGCATTCATACCGGCGCAGGTAGGACTTGTGTTCTCCGTGGCATTCCTTATGGTGTCCGCGGGTCAGGCTTTCACAGAAAAAAATCCGACTTATTTTGACAAGCTCAGCCAGGGCGGAGGCGAGATGACCGTAAAGGCTTATAAAGTGCAGTCACTTTTTATGGGAATGGATTCGCTATCGCAGTTCATATGGCTGCTTATAGTTTTGATAGTGCTGTGGATGGGCGTGTTCAGTGTACTCAAGGACATGCCTATAGCGAATATCGTGACCGAAAAGGTAAACGACCTTGGCAAGCGCGCCGGCACATGGCTTGGAAAAACCCCATACTGGGCGCCTATTATGCCTCAGTATGATCCTATTACGGGTAAGATAGGACGAACATCGCCTGAAAAGGTTTTGATGGCAGTGCCTAATCAACTCAAAGAAGCAGAATATGCAGCCAGAGGTAAACCGGAAGTAAGTGATTACGATAAGGTTAATGCTAATGTTAAAGCCATAAAAACAGATCCTGGTAAACAGGCTAAATTGACCGGGCTGGCAAAAGGAGGCTCAGCAAGCGCAATAGCGGCGGAATATGGAGTCAGTCCGGAAACATTATATGCGATGAAAGATCCTGGCGTATTTGGAAGGAGCGGAATTGCCGATGAGAAAACGGCAAGCAAACTATGGGAAATAATTGAGAAGGATGCCAAGGGAAGATCCGGTGCTACGAAAGCACTAGAAAAGGCGTCTGAAAAAATTGGAGATGCAGCCGACAAACTACCTCCGCCAGCAGCGCCAACATCCAGTCCTCCTCCAGCCGCACCAACTACCCCCTGATCCTAACAGCTAATGCAAACAAGAAAAACCAAAAGGCGAGAGTGTTCTCGCCTTTTTTGTGTAAATAAAAAAGGAATGTCTCAATACCTCCGAAGCAGGGCACAGCCCATGCTCCGTCGGATTAATAGTTTCTCGAGGGAGCATCGGCTTTGCCATGGTCCCGAGTCTATTAACTAATTTACCATATTCTCCATATCATCTATCATTATTTTCCCTTGTTTCCCATTAATATAATATCCAGCCGATGACCATTCCCAATATTCCGGATATATGACATATCCTTTTTTAACCGGATTATTATGTATGTAATTCAATTTTTGAGTAAAAAATTCTTCAGTAATAATCAATTCAGGTTTATTTGTTTTTTTCCAAAACTCATAATCCCCTTTACCTGAATGAAATAAACTTAAAATATCAGGCTCTGTTTCCTCTATATTTTTCAGTAATATTTTTGCAGTATACGATTTGAATTGGCATATAAAACCAATCACATCCGCAGACTGGATAATCAGATGTAAATGATTAAGCATAAAAACATAAGCATATATTCTTAATCCCATATTTTTCTGACAATATTCCAACGAATCAGCAAGAGCCCGCCACCTATTATTGCGGTCCAATACCTTATGCCAGCCTTTTACTGTCATTGTAATGAAATATGTCTGATCGTTTAAACACTTATTTACCCGTACCGAAGGCATGATGCAAAAAATTATATCAAGGGTTTTATTGTACCATTGAAGTCAATAGTTGATAGTTCGGGACCAGGGTACAACCCTGCTCCCTCAAAAGCCTTTTTTGTGTAAATAAAATTCGGGACCCCCTATGGGGTTCCCTCAAAAAGACAGGATTAATCCTGTCTCTACTTGGATATTAGTAAATCAGTTTATGCCTCCGGGCCATTTGCCATGGCCTTGATTGTGTTCGCGCCGACGCGCCTGTATATCTCGCGCTCGACGAAATCCTTTTCACGCGCGTATTTGAGGCGCGATAATTGCTTATATGCTTCGGCGGCTTTAAGGTCGCCCTTATCGGGATCGTAAACCGTTGTCATGGAGAACGCGCGGGATGTGGCGTTATCGATGTTCAGCTTTATGTAAGCCTGATAATTTGCGATGTTTATAAGATCCTGTTCGCTGAACACCGGAGCGAATTCCTTCGCCATGTATTCCGCGTCCTGCGCGCCTATTTTAAAGCACATCATGGAGCCGACGTTGCCGAACACGGCGTCGCGTATCGTATTATCTTCATGAGTCCCCTTCCCTCCGCCGTGCATCTTGGTTATCTGCGATATGTACTGATGCGCGATGATAAGGTTCAGGCGGTATTTGCGGGCTTCGGATAATATGGACGCGAATGAATCCGTCACGAAGTTCTGGAACTCATCCACATACATGTAGAAATCCTTTCTTTCATCCTCCGGCGTATCAACGCGCCCCATGGCGCCCATCTGAAGTTTAGAGACCATTATCATACCAAGAAGCTGGGCGTTAAGGTCGCCTAACTTTCCTTTCGACAGATTGCAGAGAAGTATCTTTCCTTCATCCATCACTTTGCGGAAATCGAAGCCGGACTTTGTCTGGCCGATGATATTGCGTATCTGGGCATTGGTCACGAACGGACCGAACTTGGCGCTGAAGTACGGTATCATCTCCTGTTTTTCACGCGCGCCGGTGGATGCCATTTCCTTTTCCCAGAAAGACCTTACGACAGGGTTTTTAACCTTATTCACTTTATACCTCTGCCATGAGTCATCCGTAAACAGCCTCGGCAGATCGATAAGCGTTGCGCCCTCCTCGTCATCCTCCATCAGAGTAAGACAGCCGTTACGGAAGTAGTGTTGAAGGCGCGGGCCCATTATCTCCTCGCCGAACAGTTTTATGAATATCGCCAGCGCTTCCTGCGACATGAATTCCTTTTCATCAGATGTGTAGGCTTCAAGAATATTCAAGCCCATAGGCCTGCCCAAGTCGCCAGGATCAAACACTATGACGTCATCGGCGCGTTTTCTCGGCACATGAGGCATAACGCTTTCCACAAGATCCCCATGCGGATCGATAAGGCATACGCCCTGATCCTTAATATCCTGCTTGATCATGGTACGGAGTATTGTGGATTTACCTGTACCGGATTTACCTATCATGTAGAAGTGGCGGCGGCGATCATCCTTCTTCATGTTAACAGGGCGGATTTCGCCTCTGTAAACATTATTACCAAGGAACATGCCTTTAACAGGCAGGTTATGCGGACCCGGCGCGATCTTGAACTGCTGCCACTTGATGACAGGTGATTTGTTGTATTTGATGTTCGGGAAATGGAATATGGAAGCTATCTCGTCCGAACAAAGTATCATCTTTCTGGGGTCTGTTATTCTTTTCAGCCAATCCCTTTTTATATCGCGCAATATAAAGCCTTTAAGAAGCCCGTTCCGCGAGAAGTATTTTGTCTTCTCAAACGAATTGTTATTCGGCGCGTTATACTGGGCAAAAGAGTCTTTTATTTCCGTCGCTATCTGCCTTGCCTTATACATGCTCTTTGATGAGCCTATAACACGTATGACAGTTTCGTAACCTATCTTCACGTTCTTCGTCTCCATCAGTTTTACCTGCTCATCCATAAGCGGAGTGGTGCGTGTCATACCCTTATTGGTATCCATGTTCTCGGTGAACTTTTCCGATTCCGCGCCCTGAGTAAGAATGCGCAGAAAGGTGGCTATCCAGCTGAATATATTCAATTTCTGCAATAGCGTTTTGCTTTTCTTCCCCGCGAATAAATCCTGCGCGACCTTACGCCCCTTCTCCTGCCAGCCATCCGACATCGGGCGGAGCATTATCTGTATCGCCGCGCCTTCATCCGGAGCTATTTTGGAAAGAGTGTTCGCGATGTTGTTGAAAGGATCCGAACCCACGAACTGGTAAGTGCGTATAGGATACATATAGGGCTTTTTCAGCTTTATATACATACCCGTGGCCTTATACCCCTGGCGGAATATGTTGTAATCCTCCACCTGTTCGATGAACACATCCGGATAGAAAGCCGTTATCTGTTTTTCCATCAAAGATTTAAGATGGCCCGGCACAACTATAAAAAACTGAAGTTCGCCGTCCAGAATAACATATTCGCATGAGAAGAAATCCTGCCCTGTGATCTTTCGTATGTAGTCGCCTGAGTGTATGGAATGTATTGCCTCGAAAAAATGCGTCATCACATCCGCCACTTCCTTAAAGCTTTTGCCGGATGAATATTGCTCGGATTCCCTTTCGCGGTCCTCCTTTGAATCCTTTATAGGAACGGTGACACGCAAAAATACCATACTCAAAGACCTTTCAAGATTCTGTTTTTTGCGTATGTACCACCAGATCAGAATCAGAACCAGTACAACCGCCACCCCGATGCCAAGTATTTGCAGGAAAACTGTCACGTTTTTATTTTTAAATTTATCGATAAATAGTATAAACGAGTAGCTGGGAATTTACAATAATGGTTTTTTAACTCTACACATTTTACTCACCCCCTTTCCCCCTCTCTAGCAGCCCAATGCTAAAGAGGGGGGAATAACTAGCTGACTAATCAAAAAGCCAGACCCCCTCTATAGCGCGTGGAAGCTAGAGAGGGGGTGGGGATGAGTTAATTGAGGGGGTGAGTAAAAGTGCTGTATAATCCCCACGTGAACAACTATGAAATAAAACTCAGGGAACTGTTACTGCAAATACCCAAAGGCAAAGTGACGACATACGGCGAACTAGCAAGGGCCATGGGCACCAGAGGCTACAGGTTTGTCGGGCAGTTACTGCACAATAACCCGTATCCCGACAAATACCCCTGCTACAAGGTCGTAAAATCGGACGGTACGCTTGGCGGTTTCGCGCTTGGATGCAAAGATAAGATCAGGCGGTTAAAAGCTGACGGCATAGAGGTGAAAAATGGCAGGGTAGTCTGCTTTGAAAAGGTACTGCATAAATTCAGATAACAAAAAACCCGACCTTTGAATATCTCGGGACGGGTTTTTGGATTATTTTTTTGGTTTTTTAAGCGAAGAAGCCTACCTGTCTATCCAATCTGCTTTTTACTTTATCATTGCTTGCGTACCCCTTAAGGACGCCTACAAGTGATTCGGTAGTGATCTCTTTGCCTTGTTTACGTAAATATTTGGCGATTTCACCCATATATACGATGTTTCTGGCATCATTTTCGGAATAACTTCCGCGCAAACCTTCTATAACATTATCGATATTAGCTGCCGGATCTGATAAGGCGCCTGCCAAACGGTATGCGTAACCGACCCAATCCCTGACTTGCTCTTCAGTAGGATTCTCCATCTGTTTCTTCATATAAGCCAATCTGCTATCTTCAACTGTTTTTTTAGTGGCTTCACCGGCTGCAATAACTTTTTCACGCGAGGAAACCTCTTTTTTTGATTCCTCTTTCGGTTTCGGTTCCAGGGAAGCTAAAAATTCATCCGGTTTTGCGGTGGCGGTGGCAGGCTTGCGAGCTATTTCCGTATCTCTTTTTGTTTTCAAAGCCGCGTTGAGAGTGTCATTATAAAGGTCTGCTAATTGTAATATTTGATCCGCGGTAAATTTATTTTTGTAACTCACACCTTCCACAACATAATCAAGCGGTTCCTGAAAATTTCTGAAGTCGATTTTTTGGTCCTCAGTAAGACCCGCGCCAACAACCGATACCCGCTGAGATGGAGGCAATTCGGCATTTTTGTTTGCCAAATCTACTATATCCTGTTTAGCTTGTGTCATCTCCTCCTGGGTAGCCTCCGCCTTAACCATTTTAAATTCAATATCAGGCATTTTCCCTTCACCCTGAGCAACTTCGGTTTTTTCCTCCGATTTTAAAGTAGCCGCATCGGCTTCTTCCTCTTTTGTTTTATACCAATCTTTCACTTCATCATGTGAAGGCAATGTCTTTTGTGCTACATCTTTCATCTGCTCTGCCGTTACTGCTGTCTCTTCCAATGCTTTTTTAGCTTCTTCGGACATTTTGAATTTGTTCATATCCAAGCGTGACAGAGGATCTGCTGTTACCTCTCCAGTTTCCGGTTCCAAAACTATCTCGTCTGAAAGTTCAGTCGGATTCTGCTGTTGGTAAACAAATCTGCCATTGGCAAGACCTGTTATTAATCTGTAAAAATTATTGAATGTAATCATAGCTTTTGTGTTAATTTTTAATTTATAATTTTAATTTTTAAACGTTTGCTAATTCCTTATCCAGATTGAATGATTCGGCTGTCTGCTCATTTTCAATCATCTCCATCTTTTCGCGGGCTTTGCGGGTTATGTCGTTCAATATCTGTTTTAACTCCGCCAATGCCTTATCAAGCTTCACCTTCTGTTCCTCCAACAGTCTTTTTCTTGTCTGCACATCACTATCGGCGGTCTTCTTTATCTCCGCAACCGTTTCCTGATGGATCTCCTCGCAATGTTTTGTGAAGGCTTCATAGATCTTATCTATGTATTTGCTGACTTCGTTCGGGTCGAATGTTTGTGGCATATAAAAATTATTATCATATAATTATACACCAAATATGGTAATTTATCAATATTGAAAACGACTAATTTCTGCCTTTTGGCTGTTATGCAGCTTAACCCCTTGACATATTTCTAATTTATGCTAAAATAATACCCTTTAAAGAAAAATATGCTACAACCCCCAGAAAGAGAAAGGTTTACGCCTCCCCAGAACAATCTTAAAACATTATGCAGATTGGCCTTATTCTGTGCTTTGATGAGCATGGGGACAGCAGCAAATGCAGCTCAAACCAGCAGTATTTATGATAAGCCAAAAGATGATATTGGAAATCCATCAAAGCCAGATAATAATTTTATAGAAATTGAATCTAAAATCTGCGGTTTCTCGGGATTTTTCAGTATAATCGACAAAGAAGGGGAAAAAATCATAGTTATGCATTCCGGCTGTACCACATATGATGGCAAGAAACCTGTAAAAGCTGAATTTACACACGGATCGGACACAATTATAAAGGCTAATGAAAATGCCGAGTTTATGATCTCCGAAGGTGTATATATATTCTTATCCGATGGGGAGCCTGTTCTTTCATATATTAATGGGGATGACAAACGAGTTAATATGTTAATTCCAAAGACGAACAATGTTTATAATATGAGGAAATATCTGAAATATTTAAAATAAGCTGAAAAACACCATTACATAAAACCTACAATAAAAAACCCCATCATCCGATGGGGTTTTATTATGCTTACTTTTTTAGATCCTTGCCCCTTCTTTCTTTTGATTACTTTTATAAACGTAATAATCCTGATGCCTTCCTTGGCATACAACATAGTAAGTCGTTTCACCACCTTCACTTTTTGGCTTTGTTTCACTACCTATACTTGATTTACCTGGTCCGGGTAATTTTATGTACTTTTTAGGAACTTCTGCTATCTCAGTTTCCTCATAATCCACTAAAAACTCTTCAGCTGTTGCCTCTGCCCATGCTATCGTATCGGCAATATCCTGGCTTTTTTCAGATTTCAATTCATCTTCTGTTTTTGGAGTCACTTTTTCCTCTACTAATTGCCTGTATAGTAAATATTTACCGTTCACATACAGCATCTTATAGCCATATGTGGTAGTAGTGTAAGAATCGGCATTTTCGACTGTTATATCCTCATTTGCAACACTGGTTTCCAAATCGCTATCCGGCTTCTGGAGCTTATATTCATCTATTGTATTTTTTAGTTGTTTAAACATCTTTTCATTGTTTGAAGGCTCGAAACCCTCAGTTTTTTCAGCAATTTGTTCGCTATTAAATCTCTGGCTTCCAATACCTTTATATTCATCGCTATCATTCATCGCGGTTGTATCTTTATTATTAAAAAGGGCATCCATCTTTTTCTGAGCACCTGTCGGCTCCTCTGAAGGAATTTCCTGAAATATAAAACGATTATTAAAAAGTAGATTATTCATAGTATTAAATACTTATTTTTATTATCTACTTATTGTATCACAAATTGAAAAAATCTTCAAGTATATTTTCGGCTGTATCCCTATCTTTTCTCCTGTCTAATTCCTCCTTTTTTTTTAATTCATTCATTTTTGACTTATTTTCTTCAATATACATCCTTTGTTCTTTTAATCGCGTGGCTGATTCGATGTCTTTTTTCTTTATATTGCCTATGGCAGCACGTATATCTTCGTCGGGCCGGTCTTTATAAGACAGGCAAGCCTTCCATATTTCATCTTCGGTTGTACCCTTAAAATAATCCGACTTTTTAGAAGTCTCAAACAATTTCTTTAATATTAACTCTGAAGCCATTTTTTGTATTGATTTAGTTTAATACTGCTACATGTATTCTTTAGCATATAAAAGCAAAAATCAAGATTTTCATCTGTATCTGTACAAAAAATTAAAAAACCCCTGCTCAAGGGGGTACGAGGGCAGGGGCTTACAACCGTAATACAACGCTATTACACGCGGAACCGGAGGAAGGAGTGTGATGGTATCACTACTTTGTGGAGCTGTCAATAAAAACTTACGATTGGGAAATACAAAACGCAAAACTTTCATTCCCGAGCGTAGCGTAACGCCTTTTGCGTCATTCCGACCGCAGTGGAGGAATCCCTCGCTTTTTACCTGTAACCAATAGTTGCTGGCGAGGGATTTCTCGACAAGCTCGAAAAGACGCGGCTAGACTTACGGTATTTTCAGATTTTCAAGTTTTCAAATCTGTTGTAAAGTTATGTAGCACTAATTTAACGCTGATCAATGATAGGAATCTTCGACTCAGGTTTCGGCGGGCTTACGGTTATGAAGGAGTACTTAAAAAAGTATCCCGAATTTGATTATATGTATCTGGGAGATCAGGCAAACACGCCTTATGGAAGCCGTTCAAAGGAACAAGTGAACAAATTAGTTGTTCAGAATGTCGAGTTTTTGGCAAAGAAAGGCTGTAAACTCATCATTATCGCATGCAATACCGCCTCCGCGGACGCGCTCCGTCACGTACAACATATATATAAAGGTAAACCTACTATTCTGGGTGTCCTTGTACCGGCGGTGGAGGAAGCTTTACGGCGCACAAGATTCGGGAATATCGGTGTTATAGGCACGCGCGGAACGATAGGAAGCAACGCTTATGAGCGCGAGCTTAAGAAATATGAATCCGACTTATATAAACCAAAAGACAAGCGCGCGAACAAGCATGTACAGGTTTACCAGCAGGCGTGCCCATTACTTGTGCCGTTTACGGAGGAAGGGATGATAAAGCATCCTGTAACGCGGATGATGCTGAAAAAATATCTCCGCCCGCTAAAAAACGCGCATGTGGATACTTTGATATTGGGTTGCACGCACTATCCCCTTCTCCAGAAAGAGATTGAAAGGATAATCGGCAAACAGTGCGCTGTGATATCTTCCGCCAAAGCCGCGGCCGACGCGATAGACGACTATTTCAAAAGGCATCCTGACGTTAAAAAATCCATCACCAAAGGCAAGAAACGCGTTTACTACACAACCGACTGCGCCGAAAGATTCGAGGATCTGGGAAGCAGGTTTTTGGGGGAAAAGATCAAAGGAGAAAAAGTGGAGATGTAATAAGCTGTCAGCGGTAAGCGGTCAGCCCCAAGGGGGCCCCTAGGGGCTGTCAGCCTTTATGTATCGATATGAGTTTAAAAAATAAACTTATATATTTAGGCTTGCCGCTTACGGCTTACAGCTTACAGCATACTGCCGTCCAAAAGGTCGGCCTTATTATTCGCAACCTGAACTCCGTTCAATAAGAGGTAAGGTTTATTCGGAAGTTTTTCAGCAACATCTGTCAATGGCCCGGTAGTGCTTACAAGCGCTCTCCATGTGCCATCAAGCGCGGCACTTTCCGCCGCACCCTGACATAAAACATCAGCTCCGTCTTCACCGTTTAAATTACCATTGAACAGGGAGCTTGAAGTTACGAAAATGAAAGCGGGTGTCGGTTGCCCCTCACACATCGCCATTGAGCAGGTATCATCATAGTAACAAGTCACACCGCCATCTGCGGAATAACCTGTTGAACCGCCACATTGACCATTAGTGCAGGCCAGATCCTCAACACAACCTCCACCGGAGCCTACCGTAAATCCAAAATTATATGCCAAGCAATATTGCGGAATAAAATCAGCTCCGCCAGCCATATATGTACCTGCGCCGCCATTATCACGACAAACGTCCTGAAGGAATATTTTATAGCCTCCATCAACTAAAGGCGGGCTATCAAGATCTATATGTATACCGTTATTTGTGCCATTTATATTGTCGTCATATCTGGTAAGAGTGGTAGCAATAGCGGAAGCCTGACATTCGCCCAAATCCGCTGCCGCAGCGGGGCATAGAACTATATTTCCGGATATTATGCTGTCATTATCAACATCATAAGTATCGTCAAAAACCACAGCCATCGTATCTGTTCCATTGTAATTACCTGCATCCACAGGGAATGTGCTAACGATGGTATATGGCTCAAATATTGCTAAACAAGAGTCATCGCATGTAGCGCCACCATCCGGCGGATCGCATTGTTCGCCAGCTGTAGCATTTGTATAGCCATCGCCGCAGGCAGATGATGTGCAATCCGGATCGCATGAAACAGATTGACCTCCGTCATCACAATCCTCACCAGCCTCAGGAAAGCTGTTTCCGCAAATAGGATCTGTTATTCCTGTGCAACTAGCATTGCAGCTATTCGGAGCGCCATTCATACCGCCATCATCACAGGTTTCACCATTGTTATTGATAGTTCCATCACCGCAGTATTCAACAATGCATGAAGCAGAACATCCATCGCCATCAGAATTACCACCATCATCACATTGTTCATCACCCTCCGTAAAACTATTACCGCAATCGGGCAAGTCGCACGCATCCCCTATTCCGTCACTATCCTGATCCTCCTGTCCGGGATTTGCGGCAAAATCGCAATTATCCGAACTGTCCGGAATATTATCCTCATCGCTGTCGACTTCACAGACTCCACTCCAAAAGCAGGTTGAAACTGCCGTACAGCTTGGTTCATCCGGAATAGGCAGACAAGGATCGACCGCCTGCACCTCGGGTATTAAATTATTAAATGACAATTGCCCTGCAATGGGCATCATCAAATTAACCAAAAGCAGCATTATCGCGGCCTTTATGATAAAGCGTCGTACGTTTTTCATATTTTTTAAATGTTATTTGTTTTTGTGTACTATTAAATAAATTTTACTATATCTATACCTTATATACATCAAATCGTGTTGACATGATAAAAAATGTTATAGAGTTATTAAATTATTTTACTCACCCCTCTGGTTTAATTAATTATCAAAAACCGTAGAGACGCGAGATCTCGCGTCTCTACATGTAATTGGGATGGCAGAGAGGATTAAGGGTGAGTAAATCGGTTGATTTCCACCCGTTTTTTTGGTATAATAAATAGATTAAATAAAACCTAAACCAAAACAAAATGCGTAAGAGTAATAACAGACATTTTTTATTTATTATCGGCGCTTTGATATATATAGCGGCCGTTGTATCCTTGGCACTCCCGATTTTAAACAAATCGGATGAGCAAAAGGCATTTGCCATCGATTGCGCGCAGGCCTGCCGTAATGGTATTGTCGATTTAGGTTGTCCGGAGGAGGAATGCGATGACGGAGGCTTGTGCACAGGAGATGATCTGACGCCATGCACTTCAGATTTTGATTGCGCGGGTGTCGGCGGAACATGCACCCCCAGGAGCGGAGACGGATGCAGTTCAACATGTATTACCGAATTCTGTGGGGACAGTATTGTGAATAACGTCGACGAAGTATGCGATGACGGCAATACAAACGATAATGACGGTTGCTCCAGTACCTGCCAGCCTGAAGTCTGCGGTGACGGTATCACAGTTCCTATTGAGGAATGTGATGACGGGAATTTAAATGACGATGATGGCTGTTCTTCGGAATGCCTGTTTGAACCAATTGGCTGCCTATGGGGATGGCCGGGGCTGTTTAATGAAGTCAAGCCGGGAGATGAAGAAATGACATGCTTAGAATTATGTTCTTCTAAGAATGGCTACACAATGGGAGTAGTCGTGAATACCGATTATGAGTTTTGTTTATGCACGGATGGCACGGAAGAACAATGTTCGACTAATATATGTGACCTAATGGAAGGGAAACCACATACCGGCCAATATTGCGGTTATACAAGCTGTGGTGATGGCACTGTTGATGCGGGTGAAGATTGTGATGATGAAAACCGTGTTAATGGCGACGGATGTACGGATTATTGCCGCACGGAATTTGAATGCGGAAACGGCGTGTGGGAATCCAAGAACGGTGAACAGTGTGATGACGGGAATCTTGTGAGCGATGACGGATGCTCTGCTTCATGCCAGTTCGAAGGCACCGCGTATACACACAATGCGGGAGACCCGATTGAAGACTGTGATTCTATAGATCCTACAGTTTGTTTATGGAGATCGGCAGGTACTGCCAACGTTAATAATACTGTCGGAAATGACAATCCTTATAGCCCTAAATTCGATACCGGCGCGCTTGAATGGTATGCGAACAGCTGTAATGGAGCCAGCATTGCCTCTTATCCATTGCTTGTGGATTTACTTGATAGCGGACTGCTTACAATGGCGGAACCATTAAACAAGCTTATTGCTTTGTTTGTCGATGACGCTTACGCCAAAGCCAATTTTTATTTGGCTGGCAAATACACATGCCTGCATATATTCGAAGGAGACAAATACTACGATATCTACTGGACAGCATTTAGCAATGATGATGACAGCTTTTCTTATACAAGAAGGCAATACACACCTGCCTGTGGGAATGAAATAAAAGAAGCCGGTGAAGAATGTGACGACGGAAATATTTTAAACGGTGACGGCTGTGATTCCGTATGTCAGCTTGAAGGATACCGGTTCACATATGAAGGCGGGGGCGATGTAATAAATGAACCTTTGCTTGGAGACTATCTGGAAGACGGTTCGGTAAACATATGGAGGGCTTCAACGGATGCCGCGTTCAATACTTATAATGGCTCCAATTACGATTTGGCTACAGCAAGCAGCACTATAGGCTGGGCCTGCGGAACATGCGCGGAAGCCACGGATTATGTCGATGGCGTAGCTTCACTTACAACAAGCTACGGAGGCTCATGTATACAAGGAGGTATGAGATATATAACCGGACATGAAACCTGTTTACGTTTGAATAACTCAAATATCTATTACGATGTCCTATGGCTAAGCTGGGAAAGCAATCAGGATGGAGGATTCTCTTACTTAAGAAACCTTTATGACGCGCAACCGCCTGATGCGATAATCGACATGAGTGTAATCGGGGTTGGACAGACAGAGTTAAGTTGGACTTCTGTTGCCGATAACGGCGGAGGTTCCGTGCAAAGATATGAAGTGCGCTATGCACAGTCGGAAATAACGGATGAGACAGGCTGGGACTTAGCGACAGTCATATATAATTCCATAGTCCCGCAATCCGCCGGAAATAGTGAAAGCATTCAGTTTTATAATACACTTTCCGATGGCACATATTATTTTGCGGTAAGGGCGATAGATGACAGCGGGAATATGTCGGATGTAAGCAATTCTCCATCACTAACAATCGCGAGCGCGAATAAACCGTATATAACAGGTATTTCTCCGCTTACCGGAGTTAACGATACTCCTTTTACACTCACGATTGACGGCGGTAATTTCACAAAGGATGTCATACATCTTATAGATGGTGATGGTGCTTGGTTTTTAACAAGGGCAGTAGTAAGCAGTGCTACTCAACTGACTGTCAACATTCCGGCCGGACTAGTCCCGGGAGAATACTCCGTCAGGATAACAAATGGAAACGGTTTCTCGGAACTATCGGCGGATAAAATAACGATAACCGAAGCTGAAACACCACTCCCTATAGTAACGGATGTAATACCTTCAGTAGGCATCGAAGGTGATTCCATACAGATAATAGGAGAAAACTTCACAGGTGCTACGGCCGCTTATTTAAGATATTACAACGCTCCAGGTAAGGGGCTTAATGCATTATCCAATGTGAATGTGGTGAATGACACACTTGTGACCGCGGAAATACCTGCCGGTTTATCAAGCGATATTTTCTATGTGTTTGTGGAGACTCCCGCAGGTATGAATGCTTTGAGCCTGCAGCCATTCACAGTCGTCAGTACTGTAAATATTGATGAAACGACAATTACTGCACAGTATTTAGACAGAGTGGCTATTGCTGACTTCTCCGGTTTTGATGACCAGCCTTCCACAACTTTGCCTGTCGCTGTGTCTTTTGATAATTCAAATCTTACTTTTGTAAACACAAATACAAGCATAACCGGACTTTCATTTAACATCCCTGCCGGTACTACTTTGACAGATGGCGCTGGTGACGCATATCTTGGTAAGCTTTATCCTCCACGTCTTGTACAAAAAGGTGAAGCACTGAACGAGGATGTATATGGCGAGCTTACGGATAACGCGCTTGTATTCGAAATCGGTAATCCGGATGAACCGGTTTATTTCGATGAGAATATAATCGTAACATTCAGCATAGAATCAACGGAAGCTCCGGGGCTTGTATGGTATTACAATACTTCTACCGGCAAATTTGAACCTGCCGGCCTTACCGGCACAAAGGATGGAGTAGATTTCACTCCGGGCGGTACGCTACTAAGCCATGTAGGAGATGTATATACAATAGGCATACTTACAAACCATCTTTCCCCGTATGTCATCGGTGTGGCTCCTTCTATTACAAATATTTCCCCGTCTTCCGGTGTAGCGGGCACTGTTGCCACAATAACAGGTACTAATTTCCATCCGAATGCGGATGTTACAATAGGCGGTATGCCTGCCACGGTTACTTATGTGGATACGGAAACTATGACAGCTGTAGTACCTGGTTTAGCCACAGGCTCAAAATCAGTAGTACTTACGAATCCGGATACACTTTTCGCTACAGGGACATTTACAGTCACAGCGCCTCCGTCGGGAGGCGGTGACGAAGAAACCGGAGGTACTGCGGGAGGTGGCGGTCTGGGAAACGGTCAGGCTATTATCCCGACATCCGACATATTAAGACCGGAGGATGCTGCGAACACTAAAACAAGCAGTGTTCCAAGCCCGCTAAGGGAAACAGTGACTTCTGAAAAAACATTCACAAGACCTGTGGAAGTTTCCGATGAAATGATAAAAGCTCTTGCTTCCGGAAAAATCGGAGCAAATCTTACGGGCACTGGCGGAACTCTTATTTTAAAGCCAAGCAAAGACGCGACTATTTACCTTACAATCCCTCAGAACACATCTGTCGAAAGTTCAGCCGAATGGGACGGCAAAATAATGCCTCCGCTTATCAGGTCCACAAACCTCGCGGTTTCAAGGACGGGTGACGCGATACAGGGATCTGAAAACAGATTATACCGTGGCAATGTCGCGGCTATCCTTGAGGTCGGTTCATACACAGACACACTTGAGTTCTCATCCCCTGTCGCCGTCACAGTGCCTGTTTCATGGGGCAACGGCACGGCTGTCGATATATACAGAAAAGCAAATATCGGCGACTCATGGCAGTTTGTTAACACCGTAAGGATAAGAAACAATCAGGTGATGTTCTCGACGGATAAATTGAGCCTGTTTGCAATAGCCAGAGCCAGCAACGAAAGAAGGGAGGCTATAACTCCTTCCACTACACATGCTGTCGCACCTTCTGTGAGCCAGGTCGTCGCTCAGGTGAGAACAGTATTCAGAGATATTCAAAATCACTGGGCGGAAGCTTACATCACTCGTTTATATAACGAGAATATAATTTCCGGTAAAACCAGCGGGATATTCTCTCCGAACGACCCTGTAACAAGAGCGGAACTTGTAAAGATCGCCCTAAAGACATTCATGGTATCCGTTCCGGAAAAAGCTGTAACTCAGGCATTTATGGATGTGGATATGAACGCATGGTATGCGCCTTATCTTGAAAAAGCCAAGGAACTTAAAATCGTTTCCGGCTTTGACGGAAAGATATATCCGAACCAGCCTGTAACAAGGGCCGAGGCTCTGAAAATACTTCTAACCGCAGCTAATACTCCTATCACTTTCAAAACGACTATCAATTTCAAGGATACAAACGCGGATGCGTGGTATATGTGGTATGTAAGATACGCATATGAAAACGGAATAGTGTCCGGCTATCCGGATGGCACATTCCGACCTAGCAACAAAGTAACCCGTGCGGAAGTCGCCAAGATGACTGTGAATGTGATTGATAATCTGCTGGAGAGATAAAATCGAAATTACAAAGCTTATAAAGCTTATGGAGCTTACAGAGGAATTCCTTTGTAAGCTCTTAAGCTAGTGAGTCAGCCGTAGTGAAACGGAGGCTGGCGAAGCGACTAAGCTCTGTAAGCTTTACTTCACAGCCCTCTTCAACTCCCCTACCTTATCCGTTTTTTCCCATCTGAATTCCGGACGGCCGAAGTGCCCATAGCAGGCGGTTTTTTTGTAAATCGGGCGTTTTAAATCCAGTGTTTTTATTATGCCGGCAGGCGTCATGTCGAAAACTTTTCTGATGGCTTTTTCTATCTTCTCATCGCTCACTTTACCCGTGCCGAAAGTGGTAACGTGCACGGAAACCGGTTCCGGATAACCGATAGCGTAAGCTAGCTGGACTTCGAACCTGTCCGCAAGCCCCGCGGCGACCACGTTTTTGGCTATATAGCGCGCCATGTAAGCGCCGCTCCTATCCTGCTTGTTCGGCACTTTTCCGCTGAACGCTCCGCCGCCGTGACGGCCCATTCCGCCATAAGTATCAACTATTATTTTGCGTCCGGTCACACCGGTATCGCCCTGAGGGCCGCCGGTCACGAATTTGCCTGTTTCATTTATAAGGAATTTTGTTTTTTTGCTTAAAAGTTTTCCGCAAACCGGCTTGATGACTTTTTCGATTATATCGGCGCGGATTTTTGCATATGGTATTCCGTCATCATGCTGGGCGGCTATGACGACCGCTTCGACTCCGATCGGCTTTCCGTTTTCATATTCAACCGTGACCTGGCTTTTTCCGTCCGGGCGGAGGTATTTGATAGTGCCGTCTTTGCGCACTTCCGCCAGTTTTCTCGCAAGCTTATGGGCGAGTGTTATAGGTAACGGCATAAGTTCTTTTGTTTCCGTGCACGCGTAACCCATCATTATCCCCTGATCCCCTGCCCCCTGCGCCTTGTGTAAAGCTTTTTTCGGATCTTCGCCCTGCGCGATATCAGCGCTCTGTTCGTGAATGGCGTTAAGCACGCTACAGCTTTTATAATCTATTCCGTAATCTGAATTCGTATAACCTATTTCCTTTAATGTTTCACGTACGACTTTCTGAACATCCACATATGTTTTTGTGGTTATTTCCCCGCCGACTACGACCAAACCAGTGGTAGTGAACACTTCGCAACAGCACGCGCCATTCGGGTCGTCTTTTAAAACGGCATCAAGCACGGCATCGGATATCTGGTCGCAGATTTTGTCTGGGTGCCCCTCGGTTACGGATTCGGAAGTGAAAAAATATTTACTCATAACTTTTTAGCTTAGGAGCTTACGGAGCTTACAGAGGAATTTCCTCTTAAGCTCTTACGCTTAGCGTAGCGGCTAAGCTCTGTAAGCTGTTAAATAAAATAGACTTACTCAGATGAGAAGCCTTGCGACCAACTCATCTATTTTAGATTTCGCACCCTGTCCCGGTAGTCATTCCGGGCCGGTTGCGGGGCAGATCATAGTGCTAAGTCACTCCCTGCCTCTCGTGATGAGAACGATGTTTTCGTGAGTTATGTTAATGGATATTCTAAGCAACGTCAAATAAAAACAGCTATACGCCTTTGATGATTTACTAATATTGATTAGTGATTTTATATCTTAAGATTTATTTCTGATTTATAGTCACTTCAAAAATATAAAATCCATGTTCAATATTCGTAAATCAATACCGATAGTGTTCCGCCTTGTACGGCCCGTCCGGATGCACGCCGATGTATTTGGCCTGCGCGGGAGTCAGCTTTTCCAGTTTCACTCCGATTTTTTCAAGATGCAACCTGGCGACTTCCTCATCCAGTTTTTTTGGAAGCATGTAAACACCTGCAGGATACTGCCCGTATTTTGTATATAGTTCTATCTGCGCGAGGACCTGGTTTGTGAAGCTGTTGGACATAACGAAACTTGGGTGCCCCGCGGCACAGCCTAGATTTACCAAGCGACCTTCTGCCAAAAGAATGATTTCCTTTTTACCGATAATATACTTGTCGACTTGCGGTTTTATATTCACCTTCTTATATTTTTTGAGTGACGCCACATCTATTTCGCTGTCGAAATGGCCGATGTTGCAGACTATCGCCTGATCCGGCATTTCCTTTATGTGTTTTTCGGTTATCACGTGATAGTTACCTGTGGCTGTGACGAAAATATTCCCTATCTTGCACGCGTCTTCCATCTTCATCACCTGAAAACCTTCCATGGCGGCCTGCAGGGCGTTAATCGGGTCGATTTCCGTTATTACGACCCTCGCGCCGAAGCCTTCCATGGATTTCGCGCAGCCTTTTCCTACATCACCGTAGCCGGCGACTACAACAACTTTGCCGGCGACCATTACACCCGTGGCGCGTTTTATTCCGTCGACCAGAGATTCCCTGCAACCATATAGATTATCGAATTTTGATTTGGTGACAGAGTCGTTCACGTTTATGGAAGGGGTGATGAGTTTTCCTTTCTTCATCATATCGTAAAGGCGATGGACACCTGTCGTCGTCTCTTCCGTAATCCCGCGGATGCCTTTCAATAATTTAGGATATTTCTTATAAAGAATAAGAGTGAGGTCACCGCCGTCATCCAAAATCATATTCGGACCTTTACCGCCTTTAAATTTAAGAGTCTGCTCGACGCACCACCAGTATTCTTTTTCCGACTCGCCTTTCCACGCGAAAACCGGAATCCCTTTTTTCGCTATGGCAGCCGCGGCCTGATCCTGAGTTGAGAAGATATTACAGCTGGACCAGCGCACATCAGCGCCGAGTTCGATAAGCGTTTCGATTAAAACAGCGGTCTGTATCGTCATGTGTATACAACCCGCGATGCGCGCGCCCTTTAGCGGTTTTTTACTTCCGTATTTTTTACGTACAGCCATAAGACCGGGCATTTCTTTTTCGGCGATCTCTATTTCTTTACGGCCCCAATCGGCGAGGCTGATATCTTTGACTTTATAATCCATTTTAATAACGTTATGCGATGTGCGTTATGCGATGTGCGACGTGCGCAAATCGCAACACGCAAAACGCATAGCGAGGTAAATTATACCTTCTTCAAAAACTTTTTAAAATCCGATTTCTTTATCTTATGATTCTGTGTCCCCGCTTTTTCAATCGCTTTCGCGGCTATCCACGCGCCGATGGAGGCCGACTTTTCAATCGGATAGCAATTCACTATGCCGTACATAAGCCCGGAGCGGAACGCGTCGCCACAGCCTGTCGGGTCGACTATTTTCTCCGGTTTAAACGCCGGGACTTCCCACATGGTCGCGTCTTTTCTCCATATCTTTGAACCTTTTTCGCCGTAAGTGATGATAAGGTAATCCACACGGAAAAGAACGTCCTTCATATCCCAGCCGGTTTTTTGGCGGATAAGATCCCATTCATAATCGTTCACAATGAGTACATGCGCGCCTGTGATAAGTTCTGTCATATCCAGCTTTGAAAGAGCGGACATGGCCTGTCCCGGGTCGGCTATAAATGGGACAAAATTTCTGCGACACTCATTCGCGAATTTTACCATGGCTTTTATATCGTTGGGCGCGACTATGGCCAATTGGACATTGGACATTGGGCATTGGGCATTGTGAGCATGGCTCATAGCGCCCATATAAAAAGCCGTAATCTGATTATCATCCATATCCGTCATAACTGTGGCGTGCGCGGTGAGGACTTTGGGGATTTTTTTGACGTATTTGCAGTTGATCTTATGTTTTTTGAGATGCTGTAAATATTTCCCCGCGTCACTGCCGACTGTCCCCATCAGCATCGGCTTGGCGCCGAGAAGCGCGAGGCTATACGCGATATTTCCGCCTGTACCGCCGAAGTTCACAGTCATATTATCCACGGTGAAAGCGACATTCAGCCTGTGCACTTTTTCCGGCAGAATGTGGTTCGCGAACCTGTCCTTAAAAACCGCGATACGGTCGAGAGCGATGGAGCCAGTTACCAATATTTGGGGCATAGATTAATTTATTAATTTTGACGATTGACGGCGGACGGTGGACGGTTGATTTGAAAAAGTGTTATCCGTCTATCGTCGATCGTCGATCGTCGTTAACACCGAAAGATCATTTCATATCCAAAACTTTGACGACGATTTTCGCCACCTCCGCGCGGGTGATGTTTTTTTCAGGGTGGAAGAGGCCATCCGGATATCCGCCGACAATCGCGTTTTCCTGCGCGTAACCTACATATTTCGCGAACCAGGCGTCCGCAGGAACATCGCTAAAATCCGCAACAGAAGTGCTGACATCCGCTTTTGCCGCGCCTAAAATGATCTTAAGTGCCGCGGCACGGGTGATGAAATCATTCGGACCGAAACCGCCTGTAGGATAACCTTCTATAATACCATTTGTCTTGGCTTCCTCCACATAAGGCGCGAACCATGAATTCCTAGGGACATCCGAGAAAGGATGTGTATCCACAGTGGCGTTTACAGAGTAGCCAAAAGCGAGAAGCGCTATCTTTGTCAGCTCTGCACGGGTAATAAGCCCGTTCGGATCGAACACGCCTTCGCTTTTCCCGCTGACGACATTATCCGTGTAAAGCTGTTCGATATATGTCTCTGCCCAGTGCCCTTCGATATCACCGAAGAATATTTGTGATGACGTTGTTAAAACCGGTTCCTCCTCAACTACAGGCTCCGGCAGATCGACATTCTGTCTTATCACCGCCTGTATTGCGGGGCCTTCATTACCCGCTTCATCTTCCGCGGATACATTGAACCTGTTCGTTTTATTCTCTTCGAGATCCACCGTTACCTGAAAATATCCCGTTGAATTAGCCTGTGTGGAGCCGACTGTTTTCCCTGTTGTGTCGCGCACATAAATATTGGCATTAGCTTCCGCCGTGCCGGATATACGGTATTGCGCGGTATCCACTGCGCTTGGGATACTATTTAAAACAGGAACAGCCGGAGCTGTTGTATCGCCATCGCCCTGATTACCCGTGGAATCTTCGGTTATAGTCACCATCACGGAAGAACTTGTAGCGCCGTTTTTCTGCACGGTTATGGAAAACGTGTTAACAGAATTCTGAGCGAGACCGACAGTTACGCGGACTATTCCGTCGAACGTGTCATCCCCTTCCCCGTCCGTAACAGGAGCTATCTCACTTTTTCCGCCTGTCACTGTGACTTTTGCTCCCGCATCCGTATGTATCACCAATGTGTAGGTGCTCGCGTTTATTTCGGAAGGCGGCTGATCGACCGTAGGCGCGTTAATGGCAAAAACGTTAAGCGGAAAACTCAACGCGGCCAATATGGCTAAAATGATTTTTGGTTTCATAGTTTTGTATTTATTTGTAGTCGAGATGATTATAGGGGAACACTTGGCGTTTGACAACCTACCTACGCCTAGGGCGCCACTTTGTGGCAGGCAGGTTAACATTTGACGAGCTTTCATTATTTTACTCACCCCTCCCCCTCTCTGTCATCCTCATGACAAAGAGGGGCACTATTAATTAAACCCCCTCTATAGCATTTGGTTGCTAGAGAGGGGGTAGTGATTAGTTAATTGTGGGGGTGAGTAAAATTTATCTCAGATCCAGAATCCTGACGACTATTTTCGCGATCTCCGCCCTTGTAAGATTGTTAGCCGGACCGAATAAGCCGTTTCCATATCCGCTTACAACGCCTTTATCTTTAAGATAAGCAACATATGGCGCGTACCATTCGCCTATCAAGACATCCGGGAAGAACGCGTATGTCCAGCCCTCCTTGCTGGCATAATTCGTCTGGAAATTCTCATTGATATCAGTAAAGCCAGCTGCCTTGGCAAGAACAGTAACGGCGAAGGCGCGTGTTGCAGGAGCATTTGGACTAAAAGAATCTTCCATACCGTAAATGATTCCGGCGTCTTTTGCCGCTTTTACATAAGGCGCATACCATGACCCTACAGGCACATCTCCGGAAGGCGCCTCTGTAACGGAGCTTGGCACTTCATAGCCAAATGCGTTAACGGCTATCTTAATAAGCTCAGCACGGGTGATATTATCATCCGGCGCGAAAACAGTAGAAGTCTTGCCGTTCACTATACCAAGCTCGGCTATTTGTTTTATATATGATTCAGCCCAGTGGCCCGCGATATCAATGAAACTGCTAATTGTTCCTGTTGTCTGCTGTGTGACAGTTACCACTTCGCTGGTTTCTTCAAGAGCATAGAAAGAGAGATGATTTGTTGTTATCACCGCTATTCCATTTTGTACAACCGCTGTCCCCTGAGCAATCCAGCTGCTACCATTTCCGGATGAGTAGACATTTATAACAGTGCCATCCGGAAGATCCACAGGGATGTTTATTTCCACTTCATTCGAGAATGTAAGAGGAACATTGCCTCCCACTTCGACAAGCACCGCGACATCCGAACGCTGAAGCTCATCCTCCGTGCCTTCTATCTGTTCGCCGGCAAGATTGATATTATTAAGTGAACGGATCAAAGGCGGTTTTATTTTACCATCCCATTCGGCATCACCTGTCACGGATGTACCGGAAGGTATTGCAAGGGAAATAGTGGATTTGCTGTTTGGCTTGAGAGTAAGAGTGCCTTCGGTTCCGGTTACCTGGACTGTGGCTGTATTATCTTCCGTATTGACTGTTATATCCTCGGATTCGAACTGCACAGCCCTGGAATAAGTCTGGTCTGCATTGATAGTTGTTATATCCGAAGCGAGCGAACTTGTGGTCGTGTTGGAAGTCGTGCTTGTCTGGCCACCTCCGCCACCGCCACCGCCGCCGCCTGTATACTCATCGGTTTCATTGGTATCTGTAGCAGATGTACAACCAAGATCATTCGGGAAGTCTGTATAGCCATCACCGTCATTATCAGTACCGTCGTTGCATGCGATTGGCGCCGGAGGAGGCGTGGTTATCATATCCGCCGCTACAGCTGTATCTTCGTCTATGACGCCATCAGTGCTTGTCATAGTAGTAATAGCATAAGTCCCTGTTGTTCCGGCGACTCCCGGATTTTTCACATTGGCTATCGTACATGTCTGCGCGCCCGCGACTTCGGCAGCACCATCGTTCTGTCTTGTTATGGTAACCACTTGCCCCGCTACCGCTGTTGCAAATGTGCCATCCATACTTGAGCATGCACCATCCGCGGCACCGACACCTGTAAGATCAAACCCGGCGCCGAATATGACTTTGATTTTTCCATCTGCGGGAATATCGTTAACAGTTGTAAATGTGGCTGTTGCCGTGCCTGTCTGGGAAACCGTAAGAGTAGCCGGCTGAACGTTTGTCGCAGTCAGAGTGCCCGCGATAATTGTATCCGCCGTAACAGCGGCATTTTGTTCTATTAAAACATCCGTGCTTTTTGTCGTTGTGATCGTATAAATCCCCGTTGTGCCGGCGACTCCCGGATTTTTAACATTTGCTATAGTGCATGTCTGCGCGCCCGCGGCTTCCAGAGTACCGTCGTTCTGTCTTGTTATGGTAACCACTTGGCCCGCTACAGAAGTTACGAATGTGCCATCCATACTTGAGCATGTCCCATCCGTGGCACCGACACCTGTAATATCAAACCCTGCGCCGAATGTGATTTTGATTTTACCATCTGTCGGAATAGCTAAACTGGTTGTAAATGTGACTGCAGAAACGCCTGTCGCATTTACCACCAAGCTGGCTGGCTGCACATTTGCTGAAGTAATAGTCGCGGCTGTGATCATATCGGCAGGAACAGCTGTATCCTGGTCAATAACCCCATTTCCTGATGTCGTTGTTTGAATTGTGTAAGTTCCCGTGGTCCCAGCCGTACCAGGATTTGTAATACCATCTATTGTACATGTCTGAACACCTGCAGGTTCATCCGTGCCTCCACTACGGACGATGGTTACCATATTTCCATCTATACCTGTAACAGGAAAAGAGCCATCCATACCTGTACACGTACCGGATGTGGCACCTGAAACATCAAAATCTGCGCCGAATGTAACACTGATTTTGCCGTCGTCGGGAATCGGATTGACCGTAGTAAATGTCACTGTGGCAGTACCCGTATCCCCGGCTACCAGCGTAACGGGCTCAACATCTGTAGCTGTCAAAGCAGCTGCAGTGGAGTCGGTTGTGGCGACTGATGAGTCTGTCGCGATGTCATTGGCGGCGACGCCTCCCGCTTCCACCTGGACATCGGAGACATTGGTCGCGGCAGCATATAAAGAAACTATGCCGGAGATGACTATATCGCCATTGTTGGCTGTTATGACGCCGTCAGCTGTACATGTGACTACCTGCCCTGCGCCAACGCATGCGAAAGATCCTGCACCGGCGAAAGTATCCGAAACAAAAGCGGCGGCGGAGACATTTAGATGAGCAGGGAATGTGATGTCTATCGTGTCAGTGTTGGCAAGGTCTATCGGTAAAGTCAGATTCAGCGTAGTGTTTCCAGAAGCTCCCACAACGGAATTACCGGCAAGAGTGACTGTGGCTCCGGCATCCGCCGCGACAGTATCTGTGACTGTGCCTGGGGTTGTATCGGTCGCGGTACCGGCGGCAGCAGATGTGTCGTAAACTATACCGCCCCCAATGGTCTGGCCCGTGGCGGCATAAATCGGCTTAAACCCGGACATCACAATATTGCCGGTGCCGGCAGTGATTACGCCGGTCGCGATGCATTTGATGGTTTGCCCGGTAGGACTGCAACTGAAGCCTCCACCTCCGGGAAAGTTAGTGCTGCTATAGGCGACAGCGCTGACATCCAGATTTGCCGGGGCGCTGAATTGTATGTAATCCGTATTGGCCATATCTACTGGCACTGTCACGGTAAGCGTGCCGTTGCCTGTAGCGCCAACAGTAGGGCTGGCTAAGACCAAAGCCATGACAGCATCCGCCGCGACAGTGTCCGTAACATCACCGGAAGCATCCTCGGCAGCATTGGCCGAAGCGGAATCATCATAAATTTTAACGCTTGTTATAGTCTGGCCCGTAGCTTCATAAACGCCTGTAATACCGGACATGACTATCGTACCGGGTGCTTTTGTTATCACATCATCTGTGGTACAGCGCACTGTCTGGCCTACTGTATTTGTACATGTGAAATCGCCAGCACCAGCAAAAGATTCAGAAACCCAAGCGGCACTTGCGACACTTAGATTATTAGGTGCGTCGAATTCTATGTAATCCCCCGCCGCCATATCCACAGGAACTGTGATATTAAGTGTTGTATTCTGAACAGCACCGACTGTTCCGTCCGCAAGAGTAAGTGAAGCTGTGGCATTGGCCGCTATCACATCCGTCATTGCGACTATAGTGTCCAGTGCTATGTCATTGACTGCTACACCTGCCGCTTCCACCTGGACATCGGAGATATCCGTTGCGGCAGCGTATAAAGATTTGATACCGGACATGACTATATCGCCATTGTTGGCTGTTATGACGCCGTCAGCTGTACAGGTGACCACCTGCCCTGCGCCAACGCATGCGAACGATCCTCCACCGGCGAAAGTATCCGAAACAAAAGCGGCGGCGGAGACATCAATCTGATCCGGAAATTTGATGTCTACAGTGTCAGTGTTAACAAGGTCTATTGGTAAAGTCAGATTCAGCGTAGTGTTTCCCGAAGCGCCCACAACAGAGTTACCGGCAAGAGTGACTGTGGCTCCGGCATTGGCCGCGACAGTATCTGTGACTGTTCCGGAAGCATCCTCGGCAGTATTTGCTGAGGCGGAATTGTCGTAGACTACAACATTGGTAATAGTCTGGCCTGTGGCAGCGTAAAATCCACTGATATTTGACATTATAATAGTTCCGGCCCCGGCGGTTATAGCACCGTTAGCTGTACAAGTTACAGTCTGTCCTGCATTTGCACATCCGCCAAAAGTACCTGCCCCTAAGAATGTTTCAGAACTGAATGCGACAGCGCCGACATTAAGGTTATTAGGTGCGTCGAATTCTATGTAATCCCCCGCGGCCATATCCACAGGAACTGTGATATTAAGTGTTGTATTCTGAACAGCACCGACTGTTCCGTTCGCAAGAGTAAGTGAAGCTGCGGCATCGGCTGCAACGGTATCTGTGACTGCTCCGGAAGCATCCGTAGCTGTATTGGCTGCAGCGGAAGTATCATAAACTATCACGCCGGAAATCGTCTGACCTGCGGCAACATAAATACCAGTGATTCCTGTCATAACGATATCGCCTACTCCTGCGGTAATAGCGCCTGTGGCAGCGCAGTTGATAGTCTGACCACCAGGATTTGTACAAGTGAATGCGCCTCCGCCAACAAATGTGGTGGAGCCGTAACCCACACTGGAAACACTAAGGTTATTTGGTGCTGTGAATTGGATGTAATCAGTTGCCACCATATTGACCGGAACATTGACGGTGAGGGTTGTGTTTCCTGCCGCACCGACAGTCGGACTGGCAAGGACTACGGAAGCTGCAGCATCGGCTGCGGAAACATTCACATCATCCGTGCCGGTTGGATTAGTATCGCCAGCAGCAACTGTCGCACCACCCCATGTAAATGTGGATGTGGTATCGACATATTGTGGTACAGCACCGGCTGTGACCAGAATACGCACTGTGGAAGCTCCATTTACTACAGCGCCCCAGACGGTAAGATCCCATTTGACCGTAAGGGTGTCGGTAATCACTGTATACTGACCATTTGCGCCACCAGCTCCTATTCCAGTTTCACCCACGCCATCGTTATTGGTGTCCGTATCGTATTCGGCAGTGTATGTTAAAGATCCCCATTGCGGAAAATTGACAGGCAGCTGCACTGTAAGAGTATCTCCATCCGCCCATGTCTGCGCAGCGGTATCAACAGTATATTCGATTTCCAGATTAGTAGCAGTGCCGACTGTGGCAGTAGCCTCTGTGACCGAATAGGCAGAAGCCGCATAAACCGGCTGTATAGATGAAAATACAAAAAAGCCGCTTACCAGAAATGCTGTTATGGAAAGAGGCAATAGTTTTGCGAAAAACTTTTTCATTTTATTTTTGTTATATATTTTAATATTAGATTTATTTTATACCTTGATTTATGTATATGCAAATTGATTTTGGGTGGTTCTTGTAATGGGTCGATGGGGTTTTGGTTATCGACAATCCCGTCCACACATGTAGAGACAGCATTAATGCTGTCTCTACGACGGGGTCAAATGTATAAAACCAACCATTGCAAAAACCATTTATCACAAAATGTGGTATATTATTTCCGCTAACTTAAAACTCAATGCAATTCCACGTTCTGACAATTTTTCCGGAGATGTTCAAAGGATTTCTGAATGAATCTATTTTAAAGAAGGCACAGGGCAAAGGCGTTATTAAAATCCAGTTGCATGATGTGCGCGAATTTTCCAATGACAAGCACAAGAAAACCGATGACACCCCGTATGGCGGTGGCGCGGGAATGGTGTTTACACCACAGCCGTTATTCGACTGTATTGAGCATGTTAAGGCGGAGGCAAAGGCAAAGGCGAAGGCGAAGGAAGAGGTACCGGTCATCTATCTGACTCCGGGAGGAGAACGGCTTAAGCAGACGAAAGTCGAAACGCTCGCGAAAAAATATGACAAGATGATACTCATCTGCGGACATTATGAGGGAATAGACCAGAGGGTTATTGATAAATTCGTGGATATGGAAATATCCATCGGCGATTATGTTTTGTCGGGTGGCGAAATACCGGCGATGGTACTTATCGATGCCGTAAGCAGGCTTGTACCCGGAGCGATAGGGCGGGAGGAATCGCATCAGGAGGAATCGTTTTCTAAAAAACTGGGGCGTAAAAGGGAGTATCCTCATTACACAAAGCCGGCGGAGTTTAGGGGAATGAAAGTGCCGGAGGTGCTGACGAGCGGAAATCACGCGGAGATTGAGAAGTGGCGTCGGAAAAATTTGAGATGACTTATAATTTCTGATTTCAGATTTCGGATTTCAGATTCAATTTAAAATTTCAGATTCTAGAATGGGAATCAGAAATCAGAATTCAGAAATCTGAATTGAACACAATATTTATACATGAACAACTTTTTTACTCAGATAAAAGCACAGTTGCAAATAAAATCCCCTCTTTATATCCGTGTGAAGGCTATGCCCAAATCCCCCAAAAACGAGATAGTGGATCAGATGTCCGACGGCACATATAAAATACGAGTCGCGGCGGTGGCGGAAAAAGGAAAAGCGAACGCGGAGTTGGTCAGATTTTTAAAAAAAGAATTAGGGGCGAAGGAGGTCGTGGTTGTCAGCGGACAGACGGATAGGATTAAACTAATTAGAATTACAAAATAATAATTTCCGATTTTTGAATTTTGATTTTTGATTCAATTTGTGATTTGTGATTTAAACTTCGAGTTTCAAATCATACAAATCATTTAATCACATAAATCACAGTTCAGACAATTGGACATCGGCCACTGAAAATTGGTATAGTTATCCAGTCATAATCAAACACAACATGATAGACCTTAAAGACCTCCGCGAAAACAAAGCAAAGTATGAAGCGGGATTTAAAAAGAAACACGCCGACATAAAAATCGACGGGCTTTTGGCGATAGATGAAAAATACCGCGAAAAACTGCAGGAGGTGGAAGCGATGCGCGCGAAAAAAAACGAAGTATCAAAGATGATCCCGCGACTTACCGATGCCGACAAAAAGGATAAGATAGCCGAGATGAAAATGCTGGGAGATAAGCTTGTTAAGACAGAGGAAGAGTTGAACAAAATTTGTGTTCAACTAAAAGAGCTTACGGACTCTATTCCCAATCCCCCGCATGAGAGTGTTCCCGAGGGCAAAGATGAAAACGACAACAAAGTTGTGAAAACCGTAGGCAAGCCGACCAAGTTTAAATTCAAACCGAAAGACCATATAGAACTCGGCAAACTTCTGGATATAATCGATGTCGAATCCGCGGCGGAGGTGAGCGGGGCAAGATTTTACTATCTGAAAAACGAAGCGGTATTACTGGAGTTCGCCCTTATAAACTGGCTGATGGCCAAATACGTGAAAAAAGGTTTCACGCCGGTAACAGTTCCGATGCTTGTGAAAGAAAAGATGATGTACGCGACCGGGTTTTTCCCTGCCGATAAAAACGAGATATATCATGTGAATCCGGATGAGGATGACCTTTATCTTGTAGGCACTTCTGAAGTGCCGCTCGCTGGGTTGCATATGGGCGCGCCATTACCCGCGGACAAGCTTCCAAAAAGATATGTCGGATTCTCTTCATGCTTTCGGCGTGAGGCAGGCAGTTATGGTAAGGATACAAAAGGAATTTTGCGTGTGCACCAGTTCGATAAAGTGGAGATGTTCTCCTACTGCGATCCTGAAAAATCCTGGGAAGAACATGACTTTTTATTAAGTATAGAGGAAGAGATTCTGACCGAACTCGGACTCCCCTATCAGGTAATGAACATATGCGGAGGAGACCTTGGCGCTCCGGCCGCGAAAAAATATGACTGTGAGGTGTGGATACCCACACAGGAAAAATACAGGGAGCTTACATCATGTTCTAACTGCACGGATTTTCAGGCGAGGCGCGGTGGACTTAAGTTTAAAAATGAAAAGGGGTCTCACTTCGTGCATACATTGAACGGCACGGCAATGGCTTCCACACGCACTATTATCGCCATAATCGAGAACCACCAGCAGGAGGACGGTTCGGTAAAAATCCCGAAAGTGCTGCATCCTTATCTGCCGGGAATAACTGAAATAACAATTAAATAAGCTTACAGAGCTTAATCGCTTCGCTAGCTTAAGAGCTTACAAGGGAATTCCTCCATAAGCTCCGTAAGCTCCTAAGCTAAAATATATAATGTAATTAGTAAATATGGATCAACAAGATTTCCCACCTAACAGGCAACCGCAATTCCATCCGCCAAAAAGGACTAATGGTTTTACCTATGTGCTTATTTTCGCGCTTCTTTTGACTATCGCCTATTACATGTTCAACCCGAACAGGGGTGGGAATGAAGATGTGCGCGCAACGGAAATTCCCATAAGCCAGCTTGTCAGTGATTATAAAAACAGCGAATATTCAAGCATCGAAGTAAAAGGCAGTAAGATCTTCGCGGTATCCGAAGACAATAAGAAATTCATGGCGTATATGCCGGATGGTGAAAGTATAACCGCGCTTGGCCTGAATGATTCAAATATCGCGACGACTGTGACAGTTCTGAGCACAGAGACCAGCGCTTTCTGGATAAGCCTTGTTTCAAACTGGCTGCCGATAATACTTTTTATAGCGCTTATAGTCTTCATGGCCAAACAGCTTGGTAAAGGCGCGAACAGCGCGTTCTCATTCGGGAAATCCCAGGCGAGGGTATACTCTAAAAACGGAAAGAATAAGACTACATTCAAAGATGTCGCCGGAATGGAGGAATCCAAAGAGGAGCTTATGGAAGTCGTGGATTTCCTGAAACATCCTAAAAAATACACCAAGATAGGCGCCAAAATCCCGAAGGGAGTTCTTCTTGTGGGCGCGCCGGGAACAGGCAAAACACTTCTCGCACGCGCTGTCGCCGGCGAAGCGGACGTGCCTTTTTTCAGCATCTCGGGTTCAGAGTTCGTGGAGATGTTCGTGGGCGTGGGCGCAAGCCGTGTCAGAGACCTTTTCACAAAAGCCAAACGTAACGCGCCGTGCATAATCTTTATAGATGAAATAGATGCAGTGGGCAGACAGAGAGGTTTCGGCATGGGCGGAGGACATGATGAAAGGGAGCAGACACTGAATCAGATCCTTACGGAGATGGACGGTTTTGAAAACGACACGAATGTGATAGTCGTCGCCGCCACAAACAGGCCGGATGTTCTGGATGCGGCACTGCTTCGTCCGGGACGTTTCGACAGGCGCGTAATAATCGACATGCCGAATATGGAAGAACGCCTAGCTATTCTTGAGGTGCACGCCAGAAACAAGCATTTTGAAAAAAATGTAGACCTGAAAAAGATCTCACAGCAGACTCCCGGTTTTTCCGGCGCAGACCTTGAGAACCTTATGAACGAGGCCGCGATACTCACCGCGAAAAATAACAGGGATAAGGTGACTCAGGAAGACCTTGAACATTCCATAGAAAAAGTAGGTCTTGGTCCGGAGAAAAAATCCAGAAGGCTTAATGACCAGGAAAAGAAAATAACCGCTTACCATGAAGTGGGCCATGCACTCGTGGGCAAATTACTGCCGAACTGCGACCCTGTACATAAGATATCCATAATATCGCGCGGGATGGCTCTCGGCGTGACATGGTTTATGCCGGAAGAGGATAAACATCTGAAATCGGTTTCCAAATTCAAGGATGAACTTTGCTCCCTGCTTGGAGGTTACATGGCGGAAAAACTTATATTCGGCGAAGTGACTACAGGCGCATCTAGCGACCTTTCACGCGCTTCGGAAATAGCAAGGAGTATGGTGATGGATTACGGCATGAGCGAAGAACTCGGGCCTGTGATATTCGGCGAAAAATCCATGGCGAGATTCCTTGGGACAGACCTTGGCTCAAAACCGAATTACAGCGAGGAGGTCGCCGCGAAGATAGATTCTGCCGTATCCAGGATACTTAACGATGCCAAGGATAAAACCCAGCAGCTGCTTTTGGATAATAAAGCGCTTCTGGATAAAATCGCGAAAGAGCTTCTGAAAAAAGAGGTGCTTAATAAGGAAGATTTCGATAGGTTCTTTGTAGTCAAAAAAATAGCCAGGACGGTCAAAGAGAAAAAATAAACTTTGAACTTTTTACAGGTAGTCTTATCATTAGCGTATGAAAACAATTTTCACCGCGAAAGAGTCGACAAACACTATAAAGCTTACGCCTCATGCTATGCCCGAGCAAAAGCTGTCGGATCCACCTGAGGGTTATGGGCAACTTCCTATCGATGTACTGGAAAACGATAAGGAAGTGCTTATAGTCGCACCGCTTGCGGGCGCGGACATCGAGCAGGCCGAAGTGATAATCAAAAACGATGTGCTCACGATACGCGGAAGGCGTGAGATGGAAATAGACGACTATGGATTTAAAAGAAAAGATTATTTTCTGCAGGAATGCTTTTGGGGGGAATTCAGCCGTTCTGTGATACTACCCCCAAGTGCCGATACCCAGACCATTGAAGCGACCCAAAAAAACCATATTCTTTATATCCGCATACCCAAGCGCTTCAGCCTGCAGATGAGGATTGTGAAGATAAAGACCAAATAGTGCATGTGCAAGTGCATGTGTATGTATTCAATATTAAAACATATTCTTGCACTTGCTCTTGCACTTGCACTAAATTTATTTTATGAAGATACGAAAAGCAGTACTACCGGTCGCCGGGCTTGGCACAAGGTTTTTGCCAGCCACAAAAGTCGTTCCAAAAGAACTGCTTCCTATCGTCGATAAACCCGTTATCCAATATCTTGTGGAGGAGGCTGTGCAAAGCGGAATAGAGGAGATCATTTTTGTCATAACCGAGGAAAAGGAGCTAATAAGGGAGCATTTTTCTCCTCAGCCAAAACTAGAAAAAATACTGAAGGAACGGGGTAAGACCGAAGCGCTGAAAAAAATCCTGCCAATACAAAAAATGGCGAAGTTCAAATACGTGTATCAGGATTTTCCGCATGGTGACGGACATGCCGTACTGTGCGCTGAAAAACTTGTAGGCAATGAACCTTTTCTTGTGCTTTTCGGTGACGATATAGTGAAAAACAAAGTGCCAGCTGGCAAGCAACTTATGAGCCACTTTAAAGGCGAACCTATAATAGCTGTGCAGAAAGTACCGATGGAATCCGTATCGTCTTACGGAATAATAAATCCCGGCAAAAAAACCGGAAGGCTTTACGAAGTGAAAGGGCTTATTGAAAAACCCAAACCGAAAGAAGCGCCGAGCAACCTTGGCATAATAGGCAAATACGTATGCCCGCCGGAGATATTCAAGGCGCTTAAGAAAGCCGAAGCGAGCAGAGATAATGAAATAAGACTCATCGACGGTTTTATCGAACTTTCCAAGACTAAAAAGATCTGGGCGTGCGAAATAGAAGGTGTGAGGTTCGATACCGGCAACCCGAAAGGCCTTGCGGAAGCTAATGATGCTTTTTTAAAAGCTTACAAAGCTTAGTCGCTACTCTAAGCTTAAGAGCTTAAAAGGTAACCCTCAGCTCCGTAAACTTTTTCTGAATCGCACATAACGAAATAAAAAATCCGCAAGGAGAAATTATTGAAAAATTAATAAAAATAAGGTACAATTGAGTAACTTAAAAAATATATAAAAATATGGACGATAATCGTAAAGATGACAATTTCACAGGCGACATGGCCGAAAATCTTGACCGTATAGAGGAGTTAAAACTCTCCGGCGAGCACAAGAAATCCATCGAGGAGGCTGAAAAGCTTTTATTCCGCGACCCTAACTGCGTGGCGGCACTGGAGGAGATCGCCGATAACTACGTAAGCCTGGACCAGTATGACCGTGCCGAAAAAGCTTGCTCAAGAGCCTTGAAACTCAACGGAAAAAGCTATACCGCAAAATATATCCTCGGTTTCATAAACTCCCAAAAGCAGGAATGGGACAAGGCTATAACATATCTAAAATCCTCCAATCAAATACGCCCTAACAATCCCGAAATACTACGCTGTCTTGGATGGGCTATGTTCAACGCCAAAAAGCGCACACAGGGCGTAGTCATACTTGAGCGCGCGCTTAACCTCGACCCTGAAAACAGCCTTACACTATGCGACCTTGGAATATGCTATCTGCAGATAAAGAATTTCGACAAAGCTGTGGATCTTCTGCGCCGGGCTATGGAGATAGACCCTAGCAATAAACGCATACAGGAATGCTTCAAGGCCGCGAAATCCCTGCGCGACCAGTACACAGGCCTTAAACGCAAAATAAAAAGCTAAAAATTGAAAACGTATCAATCCACAAAGGTAATGGGCTTCGGTACTTTTGACGGGCTCCATCCGGGGCACATGTCTTTTTTGCGACAGCTGAAAGAACTCGGCGACGAAGTCTACATCGTAGTCGCGCGCGACCGGAATGTGAAAAAATTCAAAGGCAAAAACCCGAAAATGAGCGAAAGAGAGAGGGTAAAAGAAATAGAAGATACAAGAATAGCGGATAAGGTGCTTCTCGGTCACGCGACAAATCTATATTACTGGATAAATACTTTTCAGCCTCATGTCATAGGCCTGGGATACGACCAGAAAGCCAATATAGAGGAACTTAAAGAAAAATTTCCGCTTATAGAGATAAGGGTGCTTTCGCCTTTCGAACCGGAGACATACAAATCAAGTCTGTTAAATTGATTTGTGATTTGTGATTTGTGATTTGTGATTTGAGATTTTTTTTGCTATATTTACATCAAAGCAAAAAATAAAAACAAATGGAGATAGTCTACGGACTTAAATCACAGCTTGTTTGGCTGAGCCGGGCACTCACTAACGCGTGGCACAGCTTGATGCGCAACAAAATACTCACAATAGCCACGATACTTATCATCGCGCTGATGTTTTTTGTGTTTAACCTTATCCTCGCCTTAAGCTTCGCCACGGAATCCGTGATAACAAATGTTGGGCAGAAACTGGATATAAGCGTGGAGATAAACTCCGGCGTGGAAAACTACACCATACAGACTTTTGTCGAAACTCTTAAGACAAATCCCGATATCAAAGAGGTTGTTTATGTGAGCAAGGAGGACGCGCTTAAAAAATTCGGCTCAAAATATCCGAATGTGATCTCTTTTCTGGATAGTCATAAACTTAATAATCCCCTGCCCGATATCGTGAGGATAGTCAGCGCGGAAGTCGAAAACAACAACATAGTGATAAGCTACCTTGAACAGCCTCAGTTCAGCCAGATAGTAAACCAGCAGAAGCTGATGCAGGATGTGGAACAGAAAAGCAGGAATGAAAAGATAATAGATATAACCAGATTCATAAAAAGAGGCGGTATATGGCTGAACGTGATTTTCGCGCTTGTGGCAGTGCTCATCATCTTCAACAGCATAAACATGAACATCCACACCCACAGGAACGAGATAAACGTGATGAAACTTGTGGGCGCGAAATACAGTTTTATACGCGCCGGGTTTATTTTTGAGGGAATAATCCTTGGCGTTGTGGCCCTTATCTTAAGCGTGTTCTTCTCCAGATTCATACTGGACCACCTTGCGCGCAATCTTGTTGCGATAATCACTAACGAAAATCTGCTTGCCGGGCTTAACGCCATACTTCTTCATTTCGAGGACAGGTTCTGGATAACCTTAAGCTGGCAGATACTTGCCGCGATGGCAGCCGGAGTGATAAGCAGTTACGCGGCTATTGAGCTTTATTTGAGGAAGAAATATATATTTTAGCTTCATTAGCTGCATCAGCTTCTTAGCTTCATTAGTCCGCCGCGGCGGATAACAAGCTAACGAAGCTAACGAAGCTAACGAAGCTAACAAGCTAAAACATGAACAAACAATTCAAAACAGAAGGCATTGTCATAAAAAAAATAAATCTGAATGAAGCTGACCAGATCGTGACTGTTTTGACTAAAGACCTTGGAAAAATAAGCTGCATTGCCAAAGGCTGCAGGCGCGCCAAAAGCAAGTTTTCAGGAAGGCTGGAGCTTTTTTATCAGGTGCGCGTAAGCGCTTTTCAGGGCAGGAACCTTGGATATCTGGATGAAGCCGAACCGATAAGCGCGACTGAATTCCATGACGCGTGCCTGCGCACCCAAAGTATACTTTTCTACATCGCGGAACTCACAAATAAACTTCTGCAGGATGAACAGCAGATAGAAGGCGCCTACGCGTTACTTTGCGACACGCTTAAAACAATGGACGCGGACAATGATAAAAGCGAGCTCGTTTTATACGCCTACATAATAAAACTTTTAAGCCTGCTCGGTTTCATGGCCCCATGGAACGCCTGCGCGAGAAGCGGAGTACCGCTTAATCTTTCAGAACCGCTCTACCTAAGCCTGCACGATGGCAGTGTTGTTGTAAGCGGATATAATTCATCTTCCGACCCGCGCCTAACTCCCCCGCTTATCAAGTGGGTGAACTTTATGCAACAGTACAACTTCTCCGACATCGTGCGTGTAGCTCCGGACAAAGGCGAAAAAACACAGGTGTGGTACCTTATCAAACTAATGCTGGAAAATATACTCAACTATCCTGTTAAGGCCGAAGAGTTTTTGTGCAGAGTCAGTTGATTATATCGTGAAAACCTCTTCGGTTTTCACGGTCTTTCCCGCTCAAGGTCTCGCTTTTCGAATGCTCGCTTTGCTTCGCGAGCTTTTCGCGGTCGCCTAAGGCGACCGCGTCAACTCCTCGCTACGCTCCGCTCGCATTCTCAAAGCTCGGTTAATGCTAAAAAGAATTTGCATTTAATATTAAATCTGATAATATTCTTCTGCTCTTTTAAGCATGCGGGTATAGCTCAGTTGGCTAGAGCGGCGCCTTGCCAAGGCGCAGGTCGAGGGTTCGAGCCCCTTTGCCCGCTCCACTTTAAGACTCTCAAACCATTGAGGGTTTTTGGAGTTATTTGGCGAGAAGCCTGTCCCGAGGTACTCGAGGGAAGCCCCTTTGCCCGCTCCATTTACATTTCACCAAATACCTTTATGAGGTTTTTTGGTTTATGACCTCACCTGCCATTTCCAACTCATCCTCTCCTGCCAGGAGAGGGGCAGGGTGAGGTCATGGGATTTTGGTATGATTGTTTTTCAAGTTTCCAATTTTTCAATTCTTCAGTAAAATATACCAAGAATTATGCAGGTATAGTATATCGGCTATTATGCGGCCTTCCCAAGGCTGAGAGACGGGTTCGACTCCCGTTACCTGCTCCAATTATTCCGGCCAAACACCTTCATGGGAATAAGCTTTGCCGTCTTCATTGGCAGATACGGTGAATTTCACCTGTCTTTCATTTAGCGGAAGTATCTGAAGATTGAACATCACACCTTTATAGCTGAATATTATTCCGGTTTCAGAATGTAAATTGTTATGCGCGGCCATCGCCAAATAATCATTTACGCGTTCCATGACCTCCTGGTCTAAGAATTCTTTATCACCGGAGTTTACAGACCGGTCTTTATCCTGACTCACTCCACCGTCCGATCCGGTAATATCATCCCCATCTACAGCAGACAATGAAACCAAAGCCGTTCCCGCCACAAACGATCCCGGAGCAAGCAGGACTATAAGAACAGCATTTCTCGTCCATCTTAAAACCTTGTTTTGCGGTTTAAGAATGGATACGGCGACATTTCTCACACCTTTTAAAACTTTGTTTTCCGGGTGAGGAATCGCATCTATACGTCTTTCAAAACGTTCCTGAAATTCATGTATCTGGTCCATCATAGGGCAACTTTGGAGTGTTTGAATATATTTTAATAAGTAATATCAACGACTGCAATTGTGCGCGGATTTTTGATAATCTTTTTTGCGTTTATGGTCATATTCCGAATGGCAAAGGCAATCCGATACAAGTTTGCGGCCAAGATCGATTCCGTTTTTCAGCCGGACATAAGCTAGTAAACGATTGCCATCATTTTTATAAGGAGGCTCAAGGGTGACTCGCTTGTTGTCATTTAAAATCTGGCGGACTTTTCTGGCTTTATTCTTTCCATCTTTCACCTCATTTTCGCAATCACCAAGACCATTCTTCATACATTTTTTATTACGACTGGATTCGGCGCAATCGACACCCCCACAATCTTGCACGGGCCACGCGGCCATCATCGAGTTTCACATCAAAAGTATCGCCATCAACAATGCAGATAACTTTTCCGTCAGCTTCTTTACCATGCATAAACGGAGGTTCATCGGGAGCGGAATATCCTCTTAACTCTTTGCAAAAAGGAATAAGGTTATCACTGCCGGATTCGGTTGGATATAACAAAACTCCCGCGGCAGCCAGTAATCCCAAAACTTTTAGACGGGCATTTGCTTCACTGTGATTCTTTTCGAGATTCCTTTCCATTAAAATCTAATTAGAGGGCTCAGTTATTTTAACACAAAAATAAAGATTGTCAAATATAAACATCTGATTGTTGATTTGTATTTTCCGCCTCGAAATAAATCTCAAATCAGAAATCTATTTTCTTCTATCTTCCTGTGGCACGCGTGAAAGCTGACAGATAAGGTCGTAGTTATCGTCCGGGGCGGAGCAGTTGTAGGCTTTATGCCCGCAAGTCTGACAGAGATGAAGGATGCGTATCCCCTTCTTCTTATTAAGCTCGATACCTATCGGCTTCATAAGACCTTTGCATTCATTCGCCCTGTCTCCGGGGACCTGCAGATCCACATGCAGACTATAAAGACAGAACGGACAGTGATTACGGCAACTACCGCCCGTGTGTTTACCGACTCTTTTTCCGCATTTCTTGCAGACAAAACCTTTGTTGTTGGCGATCATGTTTTTTCTGATGTTCATATATTTCGGATTGAGGCTCGGCTTCGCGAGGCTCGTATCGGTGTTCGGATTGATGCTAACATTATATATTCCATCGATTCGAACACCTATTCGAGCTACCATTCGATCATCTATTCGGTCCACAATCGGTTAAGATATTCCGTAACACAGCGATGCGTATTGAAGTACGCGCCAAGCGTTATGGCCTGTTTCATATAATCAAGCCACTCCTCAGGCTTATTATAGTAGCAGTCGATGATATTTTGTAAAGCGGTGTAAAGCTCTTCGGAGTCTATTTCATCATGTCCGGATACATCTGTGCCGAACGTGAAACCGGCGTGCGGATTCTGTTCACAGGCCTCTATCCACCAGCCATCCGCTATAGAGAGATTGAGCCCCCCGTTCATTGCGGATTTCATTCCGCTTGTACCGCTGGCTTCCAGCGGGGGCTCTGGATTATTAAGCCAGACATCGCTTCCGGCAGCCAATATAGCTGTTTCATTCAAATTCCTGTCCGGCATAACGGCAAGGCGTATCTGTCCGCGCAGTTCTTTTTCAAGATGCTTCAGTTCCGCCATTATATTGTTGCAGAACTCATCGCCGGGATTGCAATGTCCGGAATAAATCACCTGTAATTTCTTAAAACCTATCTCCCTCAACTTATCAAGATCGTGGAACAAAAGCAGAGGCCTTTTATAAGGCACAAAACGTCGGGAAAAAGTAACAGTAAGTGTCTTCTCGTCAAAATAATCGTCTTCAACGAGCGTATCTTTATGATAAGGGAAATAATCGTCGTTGCCGTTTATAAAATCGACAAGCGCCTTTTTGTTCTTCATATGGGCATCCGAAAGCGCCTTATCCGGAATATCCACGGCCTCTTTAAGTATATTCGGATCTTCCTTCCATCCCTGAAGATATTTGTCGAACAGTTTTTTCATCCCAGCCGATATCCACGAGTTGTGATGAACGCCGTTTGTTATATCCAAAAATTTATAATCCGGGAACATCTTATTGCACACTTCACTATGCTTACGTGAAACCGCGTTTACCTTTCCGCTAAGGCTAAGCGCGAGGCGCGTGGTATGCAGTTCCGCGACGGAAGCCAGTTTTTTAATATGCCAAGGAAGCGCTTCCCCAAGCACCTGCTGGGCTAATTTATATGGGAACCTATCATGGCCGGCGGCTATCGGAGTATGCGTTGTAAATCTGCACGAGGCGCGTACTTTTTCATCACTGAAATTTGTCTCCTTCAGGCGCTCAAGAGTTAAAAAAGACGCATGCCCCTCGTTCATATGGAAATAACCGATATCATCATAACCAAGCGCGCGAAGCATTCGCACACCGCCGATGCCGAGAACTATTTCCTGACAAAGCCTTGTATATTGGTGTGTCACATATAATTCCTTTGTAATATCCCTGTCCCAGCGCTGATTTTCCGGCAGATATGTGGAAAGAAAATATATTGGCACTTCGAAACCGTTCAAACCTTTTACCGTATATTCCCATGCGCATACCGTGACATCCCTGTTCTCTATTTTCACCTTCACAGTTTCCGGCCTTTTTTTGAAATATTTTGAAAGATCAAAAGCCTGTGACGCGTCATCGTTCCAATGATAAATAAGCGAAACTCCGACCGCCGGAACGCCCATGTCCGCGCACGATCTCATCATATCCGCGGCAAGCACGCCTAACCCTCCGGCAAAATTAGGAATGGCCGGATCGATGGCGAATTCCATTGAGAAGTAGGCTATTTTTGGTTTTATTTTAGGCATTTTTTGTTGTTTTATTCATGTCGCGTGATGCGATGTGCGTAATGCGATGTGCGCAAAACGCATAACGCAAATCGCACAACGTTATACATTAAATTTGAAGTGCATTACATCGCCGTCCTTCACGACATATTCCTTCCCTTCCATGCGCATTTTACCTTTTTCCTTGGCGCCCTGTTCCCCGCCGTAAGCAACGTAATCATCATACGCAATCGTCTCCGCTTTTATGAAACCTCTTTCAAAATCCGTATGTATCACGCCCGCGGCTTCGGGCGCTTTCGCGCCTATTCTGATAGTCCACGCGCGCACTTCCTGCGGACCCGCCGTGAAGTAAGTCTGCAATCCCAGTAACCTGTACGCGGAACGTATGACGGAGTTAAGACCGCTTTCCTTAAGGCCTAAATCCTTCAAATATTCCGCCGCTTCCTCCGGCGTGAATTCAAGCAGGTCCTGTTCCACTTTTGCGGATATAGGAAGAAGTGCCTCGTGGTCGCCCAAGCTCATTTCTTTTTTTATCCTCTCGGAATCGAAACCCGCGAGCTGATGCTCTTTTACATTCGCGATGTAGAGTATGGGCTTATTTGTAAGCAGAAAAAACGGCTTAAGAAACTCCTTTTCATCATCCGTAAGATCAAGGTTTATAACTAATTTTCCGGCTTCCAGACAAGTTTTTACTTTCTTCAGCGTTTCTATCTGAAAAGGGATTTCCTTGTCTCCGCCTTTTAATTTTTTTTCGGTTTCGCCTAGTTTCCTCTCGACAGTATCCAGATCCGCGAGCGCGAGTTCCAGGTGTATCACTTCCATATCCAGCTTAGGATTTATTCCGCCGTGCACATGCGTGATATCCGCGTCCTCAAAAAACCTGATGACCTGCGCGATAGCGTGACATTCGCGGATGTTAGCCAAAAATTTATTGCCAAGGCCTTCGCCTTCGGAAGCGCCTTTCACAAGCCCGGCGATATCCACGAATTCAACGACAGCGGGAACTATTTTTTCCGGATTCACCATTTCCGCCAGTTTCTTCATGCGATAATCCGGAACTTCCACAATCCCCACATTTGGATCTATCGTGCAAAAAGGATAATTCGCGACCTGCGCGCCCTTGCTTTTTGTAAGCGCGTTAAACAGCGTGGATTTGCCTACATTCGGGAGACCGACGATACCGATTTTTAAACTCATAATTTTTAACTTTTAACATTTAACCTTTGACATTTAACCTGTGACGAAATGACGGAATAACGATACAACAACTTTGAAAATGTGAAAATGTGAAAATCTAAAAACAAATCCCCGAAGGCGAGATTCGCGAATCTCGCCTTCGAAGGCGCGCAATCGATTGCGCGCCTTCGGGAATGGGATGTTTTTATGATTTTCAAGTTTTCAATTCTCCAAATATGACCAAGCTGAACGCAGTTCATCCACCGTCAGCTGGCCTGGAGCACTCCCCTTTCCTTTCGACAAAGGCGCGAACATTATCCCACCGCCTATGGTCGGTGCCAGCACCCTGCTTAAAACACCTTTTTTGCCCATAGAAATGACGATATGAGGGATTTTTCTTTGCTCAAGCTCTTTTGCCAAAGTGATGATTTTTAACGTATCTGAGAGGGTTTTTGAGGTTACCGATATTTTCACGATATCAGCGCCTATCCTGCGCATTTCCAGTGACTTTTTTAGCATGTATTCCGATGACGGAGTTTTTTTGAAGTCGTGGTATGAAATAATGATTTGCGATTTGTGATGTGCGATGTGCGATTGCTGAACACATTTTTTGTTCAGATTTTTTGGCATATCGGAAGGCAAATCGATATAATCGGCACCGTGTTTTATAGCGCTTAAAAGTATATCCGCGATATCATTCCATGAGCCTTTGAATACACCCTTTTCATCCGGCCTTTTACAAACGCAGATAACCGGAACAGGTTTGTTTTTTAAAAACTTACCGACATCCAAATCGCGGATATGATCCAGCCACAGTTCCGCCATATCCGCCTTGCCCCTGATCTTACTCATGGCTTTTTTGGCTTCCCGCATTGTTTTTTCCTGTATAGGAACGCAGATAAACATATGGCATGTGACATTTGACATTTAACATTTTACACGTTTCCGACCGTCTTACATAAATTTTATTACCATGGATTGTTATATATATAATAACCTTGACAAAACTACGTTTTTGGTGTACTATCATTGACCAAACTTTATGTTTGGGCGCTCACTCGCGTGGGCGCTTAGTTCCTTTACAGCAAAGGGATAACAGATATCCGATGTGCAACCTGTTCCGCTTTTATCAAAAAAACAAGGCGGGTACGGGTGCTTTTGGTGTCTGAATTTTAGGCAATTTAAGTGGTTTGGGCCACAAACTACAAAACAACAGGACCTCTCCCTGCACCCTCTCCTTTCTAAGGAGAGGGATTGGTAGATGGTTAATAGTTTGCTGTTTTGTTATTTGTGGTCCAAACAGTTCACAAAAGAACCCTGCCCCGACCCAGGGGCTAACAATGCCCCCAGGCAGGGGGAGGAGGTGCGCTATGCACAAGAAGTGTTTCAAAAACCGTGTCTTCGGACACAACAACTCGAAAGAGAGGACGACCATGACGAAGAGCATTCTCATCAGCATGGTGGCGGCCTTCGTGGTCGTCACCCTCACCGCCCTCGCGCCCAGCCCCGTGCTGGCGCAGGACACCACCGCTACGGCGAATCCCGACAAGCCGAAGCCCCCCCAGTGCCCGCCCAAGAACGCGATCAGCGTGGCAGACTGCCAGGATAAATGCGGGACCAACTGCCCGCCGAAGGGTGCCCCGGGGTGCAAGAACAAGTGCACCAAAATGACGTTCAACACCTCATCCAACAACGGCGCGGGCAACACTGATACCGGCAAGAAGAAGCACCGCGGTGGCGGCAACGTCGCCAAGGTGCTGACCTCGTGCCCCGGCGCCAATGGCGGAGCTGGTGGCGAACTCGCCCTGAAAAAGGGCGAGAGCTGCCCGGACTGCCCCGAGGGCTCCCAGCCCTCCAAGGACAACAACTTCTGCGAAAAAGCGTGCGGGCCTGCCTTCGGGCAGATGTTCCCAATCGCGAACTTCGCGAAGACATGCCCGTCGTGCGAAAGCAGGAGCATGAAGACGTCGAAAGACGGCACTTGCTTCAAGGAGCAGGTCATCGCGACGCCCGCGGCTCCCACCTGCACCGACTGCGGTTGCGACCGCTGGTGCTGGACCGTGTGGGACATCATTCTCGCGGTCCTCGTTCTCGCTCTCGCGGTCATCATCTTCATCGACCGCAAACGGTTCGTCGACAAAGTCCGTTCGGTCATTGAGACGGCCAGAAAGCAGATGAACGAAGCCCTAAAGGAGAAGGTCAGCAAGGATGAGCTCAAGGGGCTCGTCGGGAACACCGTTTCCCGGACCGAGCTCGATGGGCTCTTCATCACGCGGGAACAGATCCCGCGGATGCTAAAGCTCGACCGACTCATCGCGACCAAGGAGCGCGAGCTCGCGGGATCCCGTCAGGCCCTGAAGCGCTTGGAGGACGACTCCACGGAGCTCGACCGACACGAGGCGGGCCTGAAAAAGCTCGAGGACGCCGCGCTCAAGGCGGCAACCGAGCTTTCCGAGCTCGAGGAGGCAAAGGCCGAGTTGACGACCAGACTTCTGGCCGTCGACATGACCAACGCCGCTGAGCTATCGGCGTTCAACGCGGAGAAGCTCGATCTTCTCGGCAAGTTCGAGAAGGCCAAGGCTGCCGACAAAGCGGCCAAGGCCGAGCGGGACGCCGCGCTCAAGGCGGCGAAGGCCGAGCGCGACGAGCTCGCCAACGAGCTCAAGTCCGAGACGGCCAAGGCCCAGCGCCTGGAGGCCGAGCGCGACGCCCTCAACACCGAGCTCAGCACGGGCGCCCCGCCCATACCGAGCCGCACCACCGGGGCGTAGCCAGCCTACTCTCTCCGCCCGCGACCTCCCCCCAGCCCCCTCATTACCAAGGAGGGGGTGCCTAGAATCCCCTTTGCTACCCACCTCTGCCCCTGACATCCTGTCAGGGGCTATTCGTCATGGGTAGGTTTTTTGTTGTTGGTTGTTTGTTTAGACCTCCCCCTGACCCCCTCCTATTTAGGAGGGGGAAATGTTTTTGGTGGTCAGAGGGCTAGTTCAATATGGGTATAGTAGAGTCCGGACTCTACTAACAACACCTTGACAAAAGGGCATTTTTGATATAAACTACGCACCAAGCTATATGTTTGGTCATCCACAACTGTGGGTGTTTTACGCTCTTTTAAAGCAGAGGGGAAGAATAAGCCTGTCATGCCTATTGTTTTTAATTTAAAAAACCAATGGCTTACGGGCAATTGTGTGTATATGAATATTGAATGTCTGAACTGTGATTTATGTGATTATAAGGATTTTCTTGATTATTATTATCTATTAAATCGATTACATAAATCATATTAATCAATTAATCACAGGAATCACGGTTCGGACAAGAGAAACTCGCTCCCCAGTCCCATAGGATGGGGGCACAACCAAGTGCTCTCCACGGACGTGGGGGAGCAAACAAAGATGGAGGTCCAAGATGAAAAAGGTCATGGTTTTCGGAATGGTGTTGGGCGCGCTCGCGCTCTTCACCCTCACCGTCCTCGCGCCCAGCCCCGTGCTGGCACAGGACACCACCGCTACGGCGAATCCCGACAAGCCGAAGCCCCCCCAGTGCCCGCCCAAGAACGCGATCAGCTTGGAAGACTGCCAGGATAAATGCGGGACCAACTGCCCGCCGAAGGGTGCCCCGGGGTGCAAGAACAAGTGCACCAAAATGACGTTCAACGCCCCGCCGATCCCGCCGATCAAGCCTCCGGTCATCGGCCCCGGAGGCAAGAAGTCCAAGACCACGCCGGTCACCCCCGTCGACGAGATCTGCCTCTTCACGGGCCAGCAGATGGGCGTCTGCCCCGACGGTTGCCCCGCGGGTCAGATCCTGGCTCCGGACGGCAAGAACTGCGTCCCGAAGTGCGACACCGACGTTTGCGCAAGCGACGTCATGGCGCAGATCGAGGTGATCAAGGCCACCCTGGCCAAGATCGAGGCCAAGCCGGCTACCGCCGGTGTGGACCTGACCTGGATCTACGTCTGTCTCGGCGCAATCGGCTTCTTGTTGATCATCGTCCTGGTGCGCCAGGGTAGCAAGAAGGACGAGCCGACGCCGAAGCCGCCCGTCAAGTGCGCGAAGTGCGGCAAGGAGTTCTCGGAGCTGCCGAAGTTCTGTGACTCCTGCGGGGAGAAATTCCCCGAACCGCCCGCTCCGACCGCGACCCCGCCGGCATCCCCGCCGGCTGACACACAGACGAAGTAGCCTAGGGCTACTCCCACCGCTGCGTCTTTTCTGACGCGGCATTCCCTCTGCTCTATACCCCCCCGATTTCACATCGGGGGGCGTTTCAATGTGGGTGGGCTTAGGACCTCCCCCTGACCCCCTCCTTAGCAAGGAGGGGAATTTTTGTTTTTTATGTTTATTTTTATGAGACGATTCATGAATCGTCTCTACGTTTTGTTGTATGTTTTTTTGGTATTATTTTCCTTGACACTTCACGTTTTATGTGATACAATTTCCCTCCAAAACACTGTAGGGACATTTCTCTCATGAAGCTATTTTTGGCTACAATGAGGGAAAACTCTCGTGTTTATGGTCTTTGAAAACTTAGGGGATTATATCTAGTATTATATATATATTATTCAGAATCTCGGGAATTATTATTCCCATTTTCGTATGTGTGCATTTGGGCCACAAACAACTGATTAACGATTAATGATTAACGATAAAATCGTGGAGTTGTTTGTGGTCCAAACAGTTCACAAAAGAACCCTGCCCCGACCCAGGGGCTAACAATGCCCCCAGGCAGGGGGAGGAGGTGTGCTATGCACAAGAAGTTCAACGACAACGGTTCGAGAACCCGCAGCCTCGGCTGCATCAACAACAAGGAGACGACCATGAAGAACCTGATCAACGTCATGGCGACCTTCCTGGTCGCCCTCACGGTCCTCGTGCCCGCGTTCGCGCAGGCGCAGGACACCGACACGTCCGCGACGGACACCGACGGCGGCGTCGACACCGACAGCGACAGCCAGAACGCCCCGTTCAAGCCCACCGGCATCTTCGCCAACGCGAACTACCTGTACGGCGAGGACGGCGGTTTCCTGGCGTACAACGCCTGGTTCTACAGCCAGGGAACGGTGTACTCCGAGAAGCAGGCCCGCGACGCAGTCAAGGGGATGATTCTCAGGAACATCCGAAACGCGGAAGACCAGCAGAAGATGGCCGATTCCATCGACGGCATGTTCGACATGCTGGTCCTCCTGTTTAAGCCCGCCGCCCCCGAGGAGTTCACCGAGATGCAGAAGAATTGGGAGGCTCACCTGACCTCCCTCGGCTGCAACCTCGGCGCTCCGGACTCGGAAGGCTGCAAAAAAGTCTTCGACGTGGTCCGCGCGATCGCGGAGGAGTTGGTCAAGATCGGCAAGAAGAAGTGCCCCGAGAGGGCGAAGGTAGCCGAGGGTTTCCTCGGCCCGATGACCGACATCTACCGCGAGAACCTGGAAATCGACCAGAAGAACGACTACCCGAACATGACCCTGATGGCCCACGGAGCGATCTACGTGCTCTCGAAGTCCATCTGGGAGCCTCTGAACCTGGACTCCAACGGGATGCCCGGGACAGAGGTCGGGTTCGACAGCCTCGACGACAAGCACGGCCTCGGCCTGTGGGTTACGTGTTCCGACAAGGGATACGCATCCTGCACCGTCAGCGGGAAGACCGACAAGAGCAAGCTCGTCTGCACGAAGGACGCAGTCGAGTACACGTTCCTCGCGAACGACGTCAGCTACTGCCGGTTCTTCTTGCTCGACAGCAAGGTGCCGGACTGGCAGCTCGCCAAGGCCGCGAAGGACGGTGACGCCCTCATCAACGGTCGCGAGATCATGAAGGGGTGCCCCACCGACATGGACGAGATCGTCGGGCGGGAAGCCGCGGTTTATCGGGACGGTGCCAAGACAGTGTACGGCATCATCTCCGCGAAGACCGACAACGGCTTCATCGTCGGCGAGGGCAAAGGCGCGCTGACCATCACCTGCGCCGAACTCACCAACGGCACGGTAATCGTGGCGCTCGGCCCGAAGACCGGCGAGGGTGGTGGCAACACCACCATCGGGATGTTCGGCATCGGCCTCTTCGGGGGCTGGGCGGCGGGCCTCGGCTCGAACGCCAACGATACCGGCTTCACGATGTTCGGCGGCGAGTTCGTCTTCAGACCGCTCAGCAAGCTCGGCTTCTCGCTCGACCTGCACCTCAAGATCGGCGCCATCTACGCCACGGGCGTCGCGCCGTACGCTTCGGACGTCCCCGGGGTCAAGGACAAGTTCTCCTTCCTCGGCGGTGTCGGCCTCGGCGGTTCCTACATCTGGAAACTGCTCGAGATCAGCATCAAGGGCGACTTCCTCTTCACCGGAGAGGGAGGCATCGGTGGTGGTGGAGAGCTCCGCATCGGCATGGCCTGGGAGCACTTCGCCTGGTACGTCGGCGTCATGGCCGGCTACCTGAAGACCGGCATCTCCGCCGGCGACAACCCCGATGTCCTGTCGGAGCGCAAGTTCGACAGCATCAACTCCGGCTACGTCGGGCCCACCGGTGGCATCGAGGTCCGCTTCTAGTTCTACCCACCCGCGCCGGTTCTGGCGCAACAATCCCCAAGTTTTTAAGAATCTTGAAGATTCCCCCGGTTCACGCCGGGGGGTCTTCAGCACGCCTAAGTTTTTTAATCGTACGTAATTTTACCCACCCCCTATCCCCCTCTCTGACTTCATCAGAAAAAAGGGCTTTTTTATTTTTATTTTTTATTTTGAGACGTGGCACTGCCACGTCTCTACATTTTTATTTTTATTTTTTTGTTATTTCGCCTGCCTGCCGGTAGGCAGGTTACATCGTTATTTCGTTATATCGTTTTTTATTACCAAATATCCTTGACACTTCCCCTTTTATGTGATACAATTCCCCTCCAAAACATAGTAGGGATATTTCTCTCACCAATGCGTTTTACGCTTAAATGAGGGAAAACTCTCATGTTTTGCTCTTTTACAACTCGCAGGATAATTTATGTATTTTATATATTAGAAAGGGAATACTTATTCTCAGTTTTCTTGTGTATGGACGTTTAGGTCACAAACAACTGGTTAACGACAACATCGTTAAGTTGTTTGTGACCTAAACCATTTTTTCCAATTTCCAAACCTGGGGCGCTAACAACGTCCCTCAGCAATGGGGCTGTGCCCCGGGAGAAACGACCATGAAAACGACAATCATCAACAAGTTCGCAACCGTGTTCGCAACGTTCGCAACCGGCCAGAAGGCCAAGGAGGGTGCCATGCGCATCAACATCGCGACCCTGGCCATCATGCTGATGGCCGCCGGCAGCTTCGGCTGCACCGAGTCCCCGTCCGTGAAGACCAACCCCAAGTCCGTCAACCTCGTCATCCAGATGGAGGCGCAGGGCGACGCCGGTGTCGACGAGTTCGTCGCGCCGACCGCCGCGCAGTGCGCCACCTTCGGCGGCGTCATGAGCACCGTGCTCTACGGCGCCAACGACGACGGCAAGGACAAGCCCGTCAGGATCCCGGCCGAGGGCACCAAGCCCGGCACCATGATCGACGGCAAGTGCGTCATCGTGTTCGAGTCGGGCGAGGAAGCCGGTCAGACCCCGGACCTCATCCCCGGCACGTGGAACACCGAGGTCACGCAGACCCCGGCCAACCCCGATGCCACCATCGACGCCCCGTCGACCGTGGACGTCCCGAACGACGGTACTCCCGTCGTGGAGGAAGTCTTCGTCACGTTCGAAAACGACATCGACACCGACGCCATCGTCGACGCCATCGTCCCGCCCATCATCGAGGTGGTCGAGGACATCACCTACGGCCCGTTCTGTGGCTGGGCATTCGAGCACGGGGACTCCGAAACCCCCGTCGCCGGCTGTAACTACCAGTTCCAGGGCGAAGACGGTCTGATCACCGAGTCCGACGACGGCCGCCCCGCGGAGTGCCCGGCGGAAGCCCTCTTCATCGCGAAGGTGAAGGAAGGCTCCCACGAGTTCACCGCCATCTGCGGTGACGCCGGCTCCGGCATGGGCGACGCCTTCATCGTGGCGGGCGACCAGCTGAACACCCACGTGATCGAGCTCACCCAGCCGGTGGCGGAGGGCGAGTTCTGCAGCCTCTCGACCAGCTACGCCATGGGCCCGAATCTGCTCACCTGGTACTTCCAGGAGGAGCTCGGGCTGGGCGCCGACGGCAGCTGCGTCCCGCTCTCGGATGAGGATCTGGTGGCCACGACGATCGACGTCGGAGACTGCGCCCCCATCCTCAGCCTGCTCGGCACCTCGACCACTCCGGTCGAGGGGATCTACGGTCACCTGACCGTGCAGGCCGACCCCGATCTGCTCGCCGAGATCGAGGACCTGTACACGCCGTGCACGATGACGGCGACTCTGGGTTCCGACACGCTCGACATCCACATGGCGCTCTCGCCGGAGGACATCGAGATGAAGTCGCTCAAGACCTCGCTGGGGGGCTCGCTCCTCAGCCTCAAGGTCGCCGGCGGCCTCACCATCACGATGGTCCGCCGCTAGTGTTCCCCGTTCCCCCTCACCCGCGCAATGCGGGCTCGCGTCCTGCGAGTTGACTGTAGCCCCGTACCTATTCTGGTACGGGGCTCTTTCTACATGTAACGAAAAACGATATAACAAAATACTAAATACTTTCCCCTCCTAATGTAGGAGGGGTTAGGGGGTGGTATATTTTTGTATGTTCTGATTTTACTACCACCCCTAGCCCCTCCTGACCCAGGAGGGGGATTTTCTTTTTTATTTTTCTTTTTTATTTTTTTGACTTTTCACCCTATTTATTTTTTCTTTATAAAAACCCTTGACAAAAATTATCAAATGAGTTAAAATTACTACCTTACGTTACAAAAGTGACGTGAAAAAAGTGCAGAAATTCGGCTGATACAAGCCATAAAACAAACATTAAAAAACAAATATTATTACGACATATTTGCTGTTTTTTCATACATATATATTACTTTACTTTCAATTATTAACATTACGAAAATAATAACCCCCAACATCATGTTAAAGAACGTAATTCAAAAATTATTTATTAAGCTGGCCGCGTTGAGCCTTATCGTGAACATGTTTGCTCCGATAGCCAATGCTGACGTACTTATGGGAAGCCTGCAAGTTGGAGTCAACATCCAGCAGGGTGGCTTTATAGTAAGAGACGTCATCGACGAAACCGTCGTACTCGACAGGGACGGAGATGAATGCGCGTTTCACGACGGGCATTATTTCTGCGGTGTAAGCCTGCCGACGGGCGCGTATTCCGTCACATATAAAGACGTGAGCGGTTACGAAACGCCTGAAGCGCAAGTGCTTATGCTTTCAACCGCGGGCCTTACGGTATATGGGGACTACGTTCTCCCCGGACCGGACATGGGCACACTAACAGTCGGCGTCAATGTGATTGGCGGCGGGTTTATTGTAAGAGATATATCCGAAACGGTCGTATTGAACAAGAACGGCAACCAATGCGCGTTCTCTGCAGGCTATTACAGATGCGGTGTAAGTCTGCCTACAGGTTTCTATAACATCACATTTAAAGATGCTGCCGGATATGAAACTCCGGATCCTGTAAATGCACAGGTTACGGAAGAAGGGGTTACAGTACTTCGCGATTATGTCCTTCCAGGACCTACTATGGGCACTTTGACTGTTGGGGTCAATGTTCTCTCCGGAGGGTTTACAGTAACGGATCTTGAGGAAAATGTAGTCTTGGATAAAAATGGAAATCAGTGCACATTCTCCGGTGGTTATTACAGATGCAGTATCAGCCTTGAGACAGGTACATATGTTGTAACATTCAAGGATGCCGCAGGTTATGAAACACCTTCCACAAAACTAGCTCAGGTGACAACTGAAGGCGTCACAGTCCTTGGAGACTACGTTCTTCCTGGACCTGATACGGGAACTTTGACAGTTGGCGTAAATATACCTAACGGAGGCTTTACGATAACAGAAGTTGCAACAGATACAGTCATAGCAGACAGAGATGGAAGTGACTGCACGCTTATAGGCGGTTATTACAGATGCAGTTTCTCAAGCCTTGAAACAGGCGCATACCTTGTAGAATATAAAAGTGCCGGCGGTTCTTATATAACACCTTCCGACGAACTTGTTCAGCTTACAACGGATGGTGCCACAGTCTTGGGTTTTTACTCAACAACACCTTCCGGCGTTATCACAGTAAATACTATAGATCAGGACAGCAATACAATAATAGTGCCGTCCGGAAGCTGGGAAGTAAAGAAATGTACAACTGACGACCCTGACACATGCGAACTTAGCATGATGTCCGGCGGAGCAGGGGCGACAGCAAGCGGTATGCAATTCGGAAACTATCGTCTGTTTGTTCCGGAGTGGCTGCCTGAAGGATATACATCCAGAGAAATCACTCCTACCGTTTACCAGACACTTGATTCCGGCAACACTTATATAGAATTCACAATCAGATACAGTGAACAGATAGGCATACCTATGGAGATACGCGCCAAGAAAAATGGCACACTTTCCCCTGTGGATTTCCTATACTGCATCGGCGACGCGGATCTGTTCTCATGCGATACAGTACAGACAACAACATCTTCAATCGTCGCCATAGAAGGCGACGTCAGCCAGTTCATACTTTTCCACGTGGAATCCGGTTATGGCATTCCTTACAACGAAGACCTATCCCCTCCTGTAAGCGCACAGACTTTTGCACTTTCCGGATATACCGATTATTACTACTACCCATTCGGACAGTACGAAAAAGATGATGGCAGAATAACAATGGTTTATCCTACACAGTCAGACGAGGCCATAATAAATGTCGCTGTCGAAGGCCCTGAAACAATGACAGAAGCTGAAATATCCATCTCCAGCATGGTCGCGGACCACGTGGCTATAGCCAATGGAGCCAATCAGGACTTTATAGTAGGCGCACCTGCAAGCTACATAGTTACCTGCCATGACGTAGACGGCCTTGTCACTCTTACTCCTACAATACCTGTAGACAACATACTTACAGGCGAGACACGAAATGTCATATGCTTATATTCCGATCAGGTCGCGTTCGTTAACGTAAATACAACTCCGGTTGTAGCACAGGTTATGATGTCAGTCACGGATCCTGCCGGCACTTATGCAGACAGAACAGAACTTACATCAATACTAGTAAGCTCCGGCCCTGACACTTTCGACCTTGCCGACGCAGATAGATTTACATTGGCAACAGATGACACAGGCTATACACCAAATGTGGATTACTACATACAGTGCATGCCTACAATCGACGGTTACGTAGCACCTTTGAACGTTCTACTTGTAAACAACGCGCATTACTCCGCAAATTCTGAAAATCTTGCCGGGCTGTGCCAATATACAATGTCTTCTGATCCTACAGATATCACAATAGATACTATAGGAATAGATGCCGCAGCTATATATGTTGATGGTATCGAAGTACGCGCAACAGATGACAGCGATGCTGTTACAGTTACAATCGCTCCGGAAAACGATCACGTCATCACTTTCGAGGACAAAGATCCTACAAACTTCCTTACACCTTTAGCTATCACAATCCCTGCCGGCACAATCACTTCCGCTACACCTGCCGAGCTTCGTAACTTCCTTGGCTACTATGTGGCTCTTGGAAACGAGACAAGGGTAGAACTTTCAACAATAAATCAAAACGGTTATGTATTCCTAACCGTCGGCCCTGACGACACACTATGGAACGTCGGTTATGCCACAACAACAACAGCATTAGTTGTTTACATAGACGAGACTGTGGCTCACGAATTCCATTTCCAGGACAGAAACAATGACACTCCTATACAATACGTGCTACGCGCGGTACCTGTTACTTACGCAGGATTCGGAGTGGCACAGGATATAGAGCAGACAGGCACAACTATCACAACTATCGTAAGCTTCCAGGAACACTATACATACGACGGCTCTGCTGACTTCTCTGAAACTCTTTTCTTAACAGGCCATTACATCAGCGATACTAATGCCGCGTTCTTCCGCGCAATGACTACAAACGAAGACCCTATTCACGGCAATATCACTCTTGGCCTTGGTGAGCCTGACGTAAGCGAAGTGCTTCACCCTGGTTCACAGACATGGACACGCATATTCGTTTCTGATGTTCAGAATGACACCGATGACCGTGTTGATTTCGAATCACCAATAACAGTCGGTACAGAAAATTATGTAGCGATACCTGCAAGCTATGAGCTTACAACTTTTGCTCCAAGCACAACTCTTAACGATCTTACTTCCGCCTATGTAACAGGCCTTGCCAATGTCACAGTACGCCTTATATCGCTTGATCCGGATGTGAGTACTGCAACAGGTATGACGGTGAGAATGGATGAAGGTACAGACGACGAAGTCACTGAGCTTACAGTGCTTTCCGGTACGGATATACAGGCTGAATTTACAAATGTCTCGATCCCTGTCGAACATAACGTCACATGCCCTTCCATACCAGAACTGTCCGCTCCTACAGCAATATTTATACCGGCGAATACACTTACTCCTACTCCTGCCGAAAATCTATTCTATTGTATATATGCCCCTCAGGACACGGCGGCTCAGATACAGATCCGCACAACTTCCGCGGATGTAATCAATCTTAGCGCGCCTATCACACTGAATATCGACGGCATAGATTACTTCCTCGGCTACACAGATGACACAGATGCCGGCGTACCAGCTCATCTTGAAACCTGGGTCGATACAGCACGCACAAATATAATCAACTTCGGTGACGTAGACGGTTACTTTACTCCTGCCGACCAGACAGTAAGCGTTGCCGCCGGCACCAGCTACCTGACAACTCCTGCCAATATATTCACAGGCACTTACCTTGCGGGCGCTACAATAAACGTTTACACAGCCGATGACGTAACACCTCCTGCAACAAGCGTTAACGGTGCGGTAGTAACAGTATTCAGAAATTCCGATGATTCAGTTATCGCCACATCCTCTACAGGTATGATCACAGATCTTAATGTAGAAGCCGGCACAGATTACAGAATCGAATTCGGACCACATCCTACAGACAGCGATTACTCCGCTCCGCTTCCTATATTCTTCAATCTTGATAACGGCGACGTAGCAAACTTCCTTGGAGTATACGTAAAGAACGCCTGCCAGGCAGACCTTACACGCCAGAGCTTGGTAGATGATTCTTACCTTAATGCTGAAGTAACACTTAGCCTTGATGGCGGTGCCACTACATTCTCAATAGGCACTGGAGACCCTGATAACAATCATGTCGTTTCATACCTTATAGACCAGACAAAAACGGCAGGCACATACCTATTCACATTCGTGCCTTTGGCTGCACCTCTTGATGTCGTCAATCCTCCTACACTCAGCTTGCCTACAACAGGAATGACATGCCCATACGCAAGGACTATCTGGTACGGCACTGAAACTCCTCACACAGCCGATATAGTAATAACACTTTTGGAAGCTGACCTTGATGACGGCCCTGTTCCTAACGCTGACGTAACACTTAACACAACAACAGTAGAAACCAGCGATGCTCTTGGACAGGTAACATTCGAGGATGTGTCCGTCAACACAGCTCTTACATTCAGCTTCGCCAACCATCCTACAAACCCGGCCGGCTTCGTCACTCCTTTGGACCTTGTGTTCGCCGCTGATGAACTAGCGGAAGGAGTAACCCATAACTTCACAGTTTACTACGTTCCTGTAGGCTGCGCCGTAACACTTGATATAGCCACAGTGGATGAAGACAACGTTGCAGTAAACGTAAACGGCGGAATCAGCATAATAACAGACGGAGGCACACCGGTATTCTACGGCTACGGCACAGCCAGCGTAATAGTCTGCATGGATAACGATATACAAATAGACTGGAGCGCGACAAATCCTGCTTCCGATTATATAGAACCGGTCCTTGACCCTCAGACTGTGGACTTCACAGGAGTAGTTGCAGGAGACACGGTTGATGTACTGGGCTTATACAGACTTGCCGACACAGATCCTTTGAACTTCACGGTAGCCGCGCAAAATAATCTGAGTGTTGCCCTTAATCAGGCATTCACATACGACGGCGTTCCTGGTGTCACTCCTCACACATTCCAGGTATTCGTAGACGATCTTGATAGCTACACAATAGTATTCGGCGCACGCGCCGGGTATGTAGCACCTGAGAGTGTTGTAATAACAGACGGCGCAATAGCCGCAATCCCTGCCGGCGTGACGATAACAGTAAACGGCGTCGCATACGTCGCCGGTACAGCACTTGCAGAGGGAGACGCTGTCAGCATCATGGGTACATATGAACCAAAGATGTCTATCACAAAAGTGGTCGTAACTGAAACGACTATCGTCAACAACAACAAACGTGTTGATTACAGAATTACAGTTACAAGAAACGCACGCGCCACAGGCGGTGACATGACAATGACAGTAAGCGATACAGTAGCTCCAACAAGAACTCTTACAGGTTCTAACGGAGGAACAATGAGTGTAGTGCTTCAAGGCACAGTTTACAGCATATGTTCCAACGACTGCGGAGACGTAACTGCAGGACCGGTAAATGTCACAATAACCAATCCTGGTAACTCCGTTACTATCGATTACCAATCGCTTTCCAATAACTCAGCAATTCCTGCCAGCCAGACATCCGCATTCACAAACACAGCCACAGGCACGTTTGTTGACGGAACAACTCCTGTAACATTCACAAGCCAGGCTCAGACAACAGTTTCCGCTGTACCTACTAGCGGTGGCGGAGGCGGAGGCGGCGGTGGTGGCGGAGGTGGCGGTGGCCACATCATGATAAAGGGCGATATGGTGCTTGAAGTAGAGAAACTTATATCACTTGATAACGTGAACTTTGTGGACGCATCCGATGAAGCCGACGCAATAGCAATGCCTGTATCCAAAACATCAAAAGTCTATGTGAAAGTTAAAGTCACAAACCTGGGTAAAGTCTCTGCTACGGATATAGAATTCGGCCAAGAGTTCGATTCTATGGAAAGCGCGATGACAGCGCAGGAAATGGAAAACCTTGTCGGCGCCGAACTTAACTCCGACGGCAATATAGAGATAGACAAGATAACAGTAGGAGGCTCTGAAACATTCACCTACAGCCTGCTTGTAAACCAGCCTGGCGCGAATATCGCGCTCGCTAAAGACGCTCTTACACTTGTAGATTTCGACAGCACTCTTGCGGACAATCAGGACCAGCTTACATATGTAGGTATAGGCGATGAATTCCCAAGCTACCTCGGCGGAGGTGTTGTACCTACATCCGAAGATGAAAGACTAAAGATAACGGTCACATCAGACAAGAGTGAAGCTAACCTAGGAGACGAAGTAAACTTCGTCATCACTGCCGAAAACCTTACGGACGATGATATAACAGGCCTTATACTTACACACAATTATGATGAGAACGCGCTTGAATTACTAAATGCGTTCGGAGGAAAAGACAATGGCCAGGAAATAACATGGACACGTGCAATACTACGCCCGGGTGAGAAAGTCACATTCCAATTCAAGGCTCGTGTAAGAAACACTGCTCCTACAGATACGACAGTACATGGCATGACAAGAGCACTTGTGAACGAATTCGACGGAGTAGCTCCGGTACAGAACTCTCTATACATCATAGGCGGCATCGCTCCTACCGAGCCAGACATCAACTTGGCTCAGACAGGACCTGCTTCATTTATGCTTCTGATAGCATTCGCTCTAGCACTTCTTGGATTCAGGAAGGTAAGATACTTCGCCCTTAAAAAGGCAGCCCTGAAGTCCATCTAACAGCTTTACATTATGGTTGTACAAAAACCCCGCCCCGAATTTAATGGGACTGCGGGGTTTTTGTTTGGCATAAAATTTTGAAAATAAAAATCCCGATTCTCGAAGGCGCGGGACCTCTCCCGCCCTTCGGGCACCCTCTCCTTCTTAAAGGAGAGGGGGTTCCGCGCCTTCGAAGGCTCGATGCCGGCATCGAGCCTTCGGGAATGGAATTTTTTTAAATTTTCAAAATTTTCCAATTCGTTATATCGTTATCTCGTTATTTCGTTATCTCGTTTCTATGAAAGCACTCATCCAGCGCGTATCATCCGCAAGCGTAAAGGTCGACGGAAAAACCGTCGGCGAAATAGGCTGTGGGCTTTTGGTGTTTCTTGGTATAAGAAACGGCGATATAGAAAAAGACGCGGAGTATCTGGCGGATAAAATCGCGAACCTCAGGATCTTCGCGGGAGATAAAGGGTATTTTGATAAATCGTTATTGGATATTCACAACGCGGGCGTGTCAAACGCAGGCGAGGATGGCCATCCTCGCTTTCAAGATGTTGGCGTTCTTGTGATTTCTCAATTTACCCTGTACGGTTCCACCAAAAAAGGCCGCCGTCCGGATTTTACAGAAGCGGCGCAGGCCGAGTACGCGGAAAACCTTTATGATTATTTCGTCCACAAAATGCGCGATACGGGAATCCAAACCGAAACCGGAAAATTCCAGGCGATGATGGATGTATCGCTCGTCAACGATGGGCCGGTGACGTTTATGATGGAGAGTTGAAAAACTAAGTGCAAGTGCAAGCCCAAGTGCAAGTACTGTAAAATTTTTAAAACATATTTGGACATGCACATGCACTTGCACTCTGCGAACCACTTGAGCACTTGCCACTTAAAATGGTATCGTATTTTTGTTGAAAACTAACAAATATTCAAATGGCAGATACCAGTTTAATGGATAAAGTCGTAAGCCTGTGCAAACGCCGGGGATTCGTGTTTCCGGGTTCGGATATTTACGGCGGGCTCGCTAATACATGGGACTACGGCCCGTACGGAGTGACTTTGAAGAAAAACGTGAAAGACACCTGGTGGAAGTATTTCGTCGAGGACAGGGATGATATGGTTGGTCTGGATGCCGCTATACTTATGAACCCGAAGACATGGGAAGCCAGCGGGCATATAGCCAGTTTTTCGGATCCACTCGTGGACTGCAAGAAGTGCAAAAAAAGATTCAGAGGCGATAAACTTCTTGAGGAAAAAATAGGAAACGGTGCCGCGGCCGCGATAAAGTTGAAAGATATACACGACAAACTGATAGAGGAAAAAATCCACTGCCCGGACTGCGGAAAAATGGACTGGACTGAGGCGAAGACATTCAATCTGATGTTCAAGACTTATCAAGGCGTTATAGAGGATGCCACTTCACAGGTTTACCTGAGGCCCGAAACCGCGCAGGGAATTTTCGTGAACTTCAGGAATGTGGTGGATACGTGCAGGGTAAAAATACCTTTCGGCATCGGCCAGATAGGAAAAGCTTTCCGTAACGAGATCACCCCCGGCAATTTCACTTTCCGCACGCGTGAATTCGAGCAGATGGAAATAGAGTACTTCTGTAAACCGGATGAAAAGAAAAAACTTTACAAGGAGTGGAAAGAGCAGAGCAAAAACTTCTTTGTAAACCTGCTTGGAATACGTGAAGATAATCTTAGGTTCCGTGAACATGATAAGGAAGAGCTTTCGCATTACTCCAGCATGACATTCGATATCGAATACCGTTTCCCTTTCGGCAGTATACACGACGGAAATGAAACATGGGGCGAACTTCAGGGCTTGGCGGACAGGGGCGATTTCGATCTGGCCCAGCATGAGAAATTCAGCGGAAAAGACCTTAAATATCGCGACCCTGTAACAAATGAAGTCTATCTGCCTCATGTCATAGAACCGTCGTTTGGATTGGACAGGACTGTACTAACGGTACTAATCGACGCGTTCAACGAGGAAAAACTCGAGGACGGTTCCGAGAGGACTGTGATGAAATTCAAGCCTAATCTGGCGCCGGTGCAGGTAGCCGTTTTTCCTCTTTTAAAAAACAAGGAGGAGCTTGTAACCAAAGCCAAAGAAATACATCAGGAACTTAAAAAACATTTCAGGTCAGAATGGGATGATAACGGCAATATCGGCAAACGCTACCGACGCCAGGATGAAATAGGAACGCCATATTGCGTAACCTTCGACTTCGAAAGCCTGGAGGACAAATCCGTCACCATCCGCGACAGGGATTCCATGAAACAGGAACGCGTGAAAATAAAGGACCTTGTGGAGCATCTGCAGAGGAAGATTGCACAATAACCATTTTATTTCGGATTTCGGATTTCAGATTTCGGATTCGATGTATCATAGTCGTTCGCGAACGACATGATGTGGCTTTTAAGATGTGACATTTTTGAATAAAATGAAAAATCTCAACGAGGGAGCATAGGCTGTGCCACAGTTTCTCGCGAAAAACGTGGCTGTGCCACAGTTTCTCGCGAAAAACGTGGCTGTGCCATGGTCCCGAGTTAGCTCCTCCGAACCAGGGCGTAGCCCATGCTCCGTCAGTAAAATTCAAAAATACTAAATCTTAAATTAGATTCAGAAATCTGAATTCCGAAATCTGAAATAATCAGCTCCTAGCCATGAAGTAGAACTCTATCAAAAGGACTATAGCTAAAAGCAGTAAGCCATCCCACCATGTGAGGACTTTAAGGCGCTGGAAGGCTATGGCGGTGTTTATCATCGCGGAAAGAAGCACCCCCTGCCTGAGTGAGACGTTCAGATGGACGTTGTATATCTCGCCCTTATTCAGCCATGCCCTAAGGTAATAGATGATAAGCGCGAAAGTGCCAGCCAATGCCACGAACAAACTTGTGTAAAAAAGCGAAAGCGCTAGCTCCGGAGTGGTGAACGGACTGAGTTTGTTAAGCACTACTATCCATGACGCCCATCCAAAGACCGTGGCTATAAGTATCGCGATTATGTAGGTGCTGTGGATCATGCTGAAAACTAAATTACGACGTAAGGATAGTGCAAGTGCATGTGCAAGTGCAAGTCGTTTATATTATTAATTTATACATGCACTTGTACCTGGTTTTCAAGTCATGCCGTTTGATGTATAATGGGCGGGCAGTAAAAAATATTTATGTTCAAAAAAGCCCACCTTATTGCTGCGATATCCCTGTTTTTCCTGTGTTCGCAGACCGCGCTTGCGGTGTTCTCGGACGTGGCGTCAAACCATCCTCATTATGAGGCTATTACCTATCTTCAGGATAACGGGATAATAGAGGGTTATGCCGATAACACATTCCGCCCGGATCAGCTTGTTAACCGCGCGGAAGCGATAAAGATAATACTTCTCGGTTCCAAATACTCCGCGCCGGAAATAGAAGCGCAGGATATTTTCCCCGATGTCATATTCGGAACGTGGTACGCGAAATACGTTTATAAAGCCAAAACCCTTGGCATAGTAAGCGGAGACAGCAACACCGGCATGTTCCGCCCGGGCGACACTGTGAATCTGGCGGAAGCACTTAAGATACTACTTCGCACAAAACAGGCCGAGACTTTCGGCCCGACCAGCAATCCATATCCCGATGTGCCGGCGGATGCGTGGTTCGCCCCATATTTTTCGTACGCGAAAAACATGGGTTTACTGGATCAGTCCTCTTCAGAGAACGTCTATCCCGCGACACCTATAAACAGGGGCATGCTGGCTGAACTGATGTACAGGATAAGCGTAAGGCCGGCAGGGTATCAGGAGGGGAAAGCCAGTTATTACGGTTCAGAATTCCATGGCGAGACTACCGCGAGCGGAGAAGTGTTCGACGCCTCCGCGATGACAGCCGCCCACAGGACTCTTCCGTTCAACAGCTGGGTAAGGGTGACAAGTAAGGAAAGCGGGGATTCCGTGGAAGTGCGCATCAATGACCGCGGGCCTTATTCCGGCGACAGACTGATAGACTTAAGCAAAGGAGCTTTTGAATCCATAGCTCCGCTATCCCGCGGAGTCATCAATGTCTCCATCGTGCCGATAAGCGGACCGTCCGCGACGGAGAACGGAACAGGGGAAACAATAACGAATACTACAGTAACAAGCGCCTGTCCGGAGACAGCAAATCTTCAATATTTTCCCAAGACAAGTTTCGACAACATAGCTTTAAACAGCGAAATCCCTTCACATATACTGGAAGGCGAAGTGCTGACATTAAGCGGGACTACTTCAAATAACGCCACTACGGTAAGCGCTTTTATCGTGGACAGCGATGAAGACCAGATCTCGTTTTACACTTCTGTCACGAATAAAACTTTCAAATTTAATGTATTTTTCCCGGAAACCGGCACATTCAAACTCGGGCTTATACCATCACTTTCCGGATCAAGCGTGGTGAAAGAAATAACGGTGCTTCCAAAAACATGCCTGGCCGAAAGTTCCGACACAGCACTTATTTCTCCTTCAGGAATTTCTTTTTCGCTGATCAGCGGTGAAACGGTAATAAAATGGGATAAAAAGAATTTCAATCTTATCAAAATAACTTTCGCGCAGGGGGATGATTCAAAAAGCTATATACTTTACGGCTTAAGCGAATTCACACCTTACTACCCTGATTTCGAGGGCTTTACCGAAGGCAGTGTTGCAGTAAGCGTGCAGGGCGCGAATCTTACAACAAAATCAATACTTGAGCAATCGGATATAGACTGGAGCCCGGCTGCGATGGCCATTATGAATGCTGTAAAACATTACGAATACAATATCGACAGCGAGAATATCCAGCTTGTAAGCTCCCCTAAAAGTGTTTCCGCTAACACCGCGTTCAATATAGAAATAAAATCCGGCACAACGGTGATGGCGGACGCTTCCATCATCACTCCGGAAGGCGATGTGGAGGATGTAAAACTAATAAACACTTCACGGCTTCCTATCACCAACAGCAACGGCATATCGGTTTATCCGCCATCTGACACTGAAAAACTTGTTTTGACGTATACACCAAAGACCAGCGGGATTTATTTTGTGGAGATAAACAACGCGGACTCGCTGGCAGTTTTAAATATCCCATTGTATCAGGCTAATCAGTATCCCCTGCTTCCTAATCCTGTTGAGCTTTACATGGAAAATCCCACAGTCATGAGCGGGACCACCAGCACGATAAAAACCAGTATGCTTACGCTTGTAAACGCTGACCGCGCGGCTAACGGCAAAACAGCTTTAAAATCGGATACAAGCTTAGCCAGTTTGGCGCAATACCGCGCCGACGATATGGCTAAAAACAATTATTTCAGCCACTGGGACTCCGAAGGAAGAAGCGCCAATGACCTCAGAAAAAACTACGCTATAAATCAGGTAATCGCGGAAAATATAGCAAAAGACCTTACGGCGGACCTCGCGGAATACGGGCTGATGCGTAGCGCGATACACAGGGCCAATATACTTTCCGACGAGTGGACGCGCGCGGGCTTCGGCCTATCCAAATTAAGCGACGGCAGTTATATTTTCGTGCAGATATTTTCCGCCGACCCTATTGACCTTACAAATACGGATTCTTTAAGGACTATGATAGGATCCGCCATAAATGAAAACCGCGGTACAGCGCTTGTACTTAACACAACCCTTAACACCCTTGCGCAGAACTGGAGTAATAAAATGGTAACGGATAATTTCTTCGATTTCACTGCGACCGATGGAAGCTCTCTTGTAAATTCCGTGCGCGACGCTAACATCAATTCCGCGCTTGGAACCTACATAGTCGGCAACACCAGCCTGCAAAGCGCTATCGACCAGATCACCGCAAACAGCCAACTGCTTGAATCCAACTGGAAAAAAATAGGCATAGGAATAAAACAGGACTCACTCGGGATAATTAAGATTACTTTGATCTATACCGAGTGAGAATTCAGATTTCTGAATTCTGATTTCTGATTCCCATTTTGTATTTGAGATTTTGTATTTCGCAAACTGTACTTTGTATATAACAAAAATACAAAATATTAAATGTATAATCTCGAATCGAATCCGAAATCAGAAATCACAAATCAGAAATTATTTCTCGTCTTCCGTATACACGTGCATGTATTCTGTTTTGTCGTAATCGTATATCTCGTCTTTTTTGAAGAAGCGTTCCACTTCACGTTTCGCGTTATCAGTTGTATCGGAAGCGTGGACTACGTTGCATTGGAAACCCATTGAAAGATCCCCACGGATAGAACCGGCATCGGCCTCACGGGCTTTTGTTATGCCGACAAGGATCCTTACTGCATTAACAGCGGCTACGCCTTCCCAACATTGCGCTATAACAGGAGTTGATTGCATGAAGTTTTTTACGCCCGCAAAAAAAGGCTTATCTACTAAGTGTGCGTAATGCTCCAAAACAACGGCATCTCCGAGTTTCATCATCTTCATGCCGATAAGCTTAAGACCTTTTCTTTCAAAACGGCGTGTTACCTCACCAACCAGACCGCGCTGGATTCCATCAGGTTTTATAAGTACGAGTGTTCTTTCCATTGTTAATTAAAATTAAGAGTTAAAATTGAGCTTACGGAGCTTATAGAGCTTACGGAGCTTACAAAGGGGATTTCCTTTTAAGTTCTTAAGCTAGCGAGTCAACCGTAGTGAAACGGAGGCTGGCGAAGCGATTAAGCTCTTAAGCTTTGTTTAGTAATGTAGCAATTCTGCGAATTTATCCTTATTCTCAAAAGGCCCTATCATAGCCATACGCAGGTTTTCCTGCTTAAATAACTGCTGGCTCAGGCGCTGGATATCATCGACCGCAACGGCATCTATTTTAGCAAGGATATCATCCACACTGCTTATCGTAGGATAAAGCAAAGCCTGCTTGCCCATAAGATGAGCCAGCTCTTCACTGTCCTCCAGCCGAAGTATTATTTTGCCTTTCATGAATTCCTTGGCTTTTTTCAGTTCCGTATTGCTGACCTTTTCGTCCATTATTTTTTTGTATTCCTCAAGAATAGCCTGTATGGCCAGGCCGACTCTTTCCAGATCCACACCGGCAGATGTCGATATCGCGCCCGTATCGGAGTAATCATCCGTAGTAGTGCGTATGTAGTAAGAAAGGCCTTTAGCCTCACGCACATTAAGGAACATGCGTGAGCTCATGTTTCCGCCAAGTATCACACTGAGTATCTTTTCCACATATTCATCCGCATGTCTGGCAGGGAGGCCTTCGGCGCCGATTATAATATGCCCCTGTTCGGTTTTTTTGTGCTGGGATATAACGCGTTCATCTGAAATGTTTCTTTGATAAGGAGCGAAATCCTTGGCGCGTTTTCCGTTCTCAAACGGGAAATATTTTTCTGTCAGTTCCACTATCTCTTTTTCATCAAAATCCCCGGAAATACTTATCACGGCGTTATCCGGAGTATAAAGTGAATTCTTGTAATCCCTGAACTGCTGTTGTTTAAAACTTTTAATGGTCTTTTTCGTTCCTATCTGGTCCCATCCCATAGGCTGGTCTCCGAAAAGGAGCCTCTCAAAATCCCATCCGACCTGATACATGGGGGTATCCTGATACATGTTGTATTCCTCAAGTATTACCCCGCGTTCTTTCTCTATCTCCTCTGGAAGGAATGTGGCGTTAAGCATCATATCCCCTATCACATCGAAGGCGACTTTTTTTTGGTGTGAAGCAAGTTTTACAAAATATCCGGCATATTCCTTACCCGTGAACGCGTTGAAATCACCGCCGACGGCATCGATAGCGGAAGAGACTTCCGCGGCGTTCTTGTAGCGGACGGCGCCTTTAAAGAACATATGCTCAAGAAAGTGTGAAATTCCGTTCAATTCCGGCGTTTCGTAACGTGAACCGGCGCCGACCAAACAAAGTACAGTACAGGACTTTGTGCCCTCTATCGGGCTCAATACTATCTTTAAGCCGTTATTCAGTGTGATTACTTTTTGCATAGTAAGGGGGGTGACAACTCGACGTAAAGCATACAGAAAAACTATATTACTTACAAGAGAAGCTATCAGCTATCAGCTATCAGCTATCAGCTATCAGCTATCAGCCTAAATATATTGCTCTGTCAGCTTGTCAGTTTACTTTGCCGTATAAATCGTACATGACAAAAAGGCCCCTTCTTAAATGTTCTTTTTCTTTTAGTATTTCAGGGTATTCATCAGCCAGTTTTTTTATATTATCTATAACCCCCTGCAAACTAGCATCTATACCAATCTCTTGGAGCATTGACCAATAACTAAATGCGAAGTTCCTTATAAAATCACCGGAATTTGACCTTGAAGCCATTTCATAGATTTTATTAAACATCATTTTCATCCTGCTTAAACCGATTTTCCCATATGAAACAACGTTTTCATCATCCTCATCTTCCGGATCTTCCTCTTTATTATCATCGTCTGGCACAACGGATATTATTGCAGTCTGTACTTTTGGTGTATGAATTGTAATATTAAGCGCGTCGCAAATCCTGGCTCTGAATTCCTCCGTATTATTTATTATATCCATACCGCCATTTCCGATCACACTTCTTACCGCGGATGAAACGGAAGCAAGGCCTACACGCCTTCCGGAGAATTCGAGTACCCTGAAAATCTTATTAGAAACCGCGTTCACAAACCCGTTCATAAAGGAGCTGATTGCAAGCTCGAATGATTCAGAAAATTTTTCATTAAACACTTCATCTTCCAATATTTCCGGCACCCCCAACTCTTCCGCAAGAGCCTTTTTTAACAATTCCCCATTTCTTAGGGTCTCTAATCCCCGATCCCTTGCTATCTTCCTTAAAGCCGGCTCAATGGCCTCCGCTTTTATATTCTTACGACTTCCCGTTAAAACCTTCAATAATTTTATGGACAGGCAGGATACCAGTACATTACCACCTCTATCTGCAAGTTTTTCGCATGTTTGCCTGAAAGCGGATTCTGAAGTACTTAGTCTTAATTGGGTCATAAGGGCATAAATAACTTAAATAATTTGAATGATTAGTGATTGCAGAGGCGCGCTTTCGCGCGCCTCTGCGGGTCTTCTTGTTGGTTCCCCCCTAGTCGGAGGAGGTGTACTGGCCCTCGATTTCAAGCGATGTGCCCAGAATCAGGTAGGCTTTTTCGGGAGGCGGTGTTTCATAGCCCGGCACGACGGCGTACTCGATCATGTAGCAGATGCCGGGGTCGGCAGTAGCCGGGAGACGAAAATCCGTCCCCAGATCAGCTTGCCCCTTAGTAGTGGGGCCGTAGTCCACGAAAGCTCCGCCTTCGCACTCGTAGATCTTGTAGATGCCGTCCGGGATGCTGGCCGAAATGGAGAGAAACTCCATCTGGTCTTCCGGCTGGGAAACATCGCCGGAGTCATCATCACAGTTTTCTTCATCGCAGCCGATCCAGATGACGGCAGCAAACATCGCCAAAAACAGTTTCGTCTTCATTGTTTTTTCCCTTCTCCCCGCTCATTCATTGAACGGGGTTGTAGTTTTTCCGACCGTGTCGGATGAACATGAAAGCCCGCCTTCGAACGTGCCCATACCGTATGTCCTCATGGCACACGCTATCAAGAATGTAAGCACGACAGCAAATAAGAGCGCCCACTTGGCGAACATCTTGAGGACATCCGTAAGGAACACGAGGATGATGACACCTATAAATAGATACATCACCATGTTTTTCCTCCTATCTAAACGCCCTGCAGTAAACACTGAGGGGAACCAATGTCTTCGGTCTTTGGCCCTATTATTAGAGCCTAAGACACTAGTGTCCTCAGTGTAATACCTGTGATTTAAAAGACCTAAGGGGGTTATGTTAGTCTATTATTCAACAAATATCAATGCAAAATATTCCTACAATATTGCAATATGATTTTTTAATAAATGGTTTTAAGCATGGTAATGAGCAAAAAACCAACCATAGTGTATAAAAAATGTATACATTTATTACGGGTTTTTTGTTGAACACAAAATTTGTTATTGACCAAATTTTGTATACAGCTTAAATTGTAGGTGTAAGCGAAAAACAAAAGTTTCTAAATCAACAAAAAATGAACATTTTGTACACAAGTTTTGAACATACCCCCTCCGCTTGAGGCTTGCCCATGCGGTTTTTGGCTTACCAGAAACGATTAATGATTAAAGATTAACGATTAAGGATCCTCAAATCATAAAATCCTCAAATCCTTAATCATCAAATCAGATTATGACCGAATTAAGTCACACTCCCGCACTGCTTAAAGAAACTATTGATCTTTTAAATCTCCGGCCAGGCATGAATGTTGTGGATTGCACACTCGGGCTTGGAGGTCATTCTTTGGAAATACTGAAAAAAATAGACTCCAAGGGGAAGCTTCTCGTGTTTGAACAGGACGAGGAAAACCTGAAGGTCTCGAAAGAGCGCCTTAAGACATATGAAAAAAATATAACTTACGCGCATGAGAATTTTGAAAATTTAAAATTTAAAATTGAAAATTTAAAATTTCCGAAACCGGATGCCATTCTTTTCGATCTCGGGCTTTCATCCCCTCATGTGGATGATGCCGGGCGAGGTTTTTCTTTTATCAAAGACGGCCCGCTCGACATGCGCTATGACAAGCGCCAGAAGCTCACCGCTGAAAAAGTGATAAACACATACAGCGAGGAAAAACTGGCAAATATCATATACGAATACGGTGAAGAAAGAAGATCGCGCGTTATCGCGAGCAGGATAGTGCACACCAGAAAGAAAAATCCCATAACAACCACATCTCAGCTGGCGGACGTAATAACGAGTGTAATTCCAAAAACGTCCAAGTTCCATCCCGCGACATTGACCTTTCAGGCTTTGAGGATATACGTGAACCGTGAACTCGAGGTGTTGGAAACAGCTTTGGAACAAGCCATAAACATAATTAAGCCTGGCGGAAGGATAGCGGTCATCTCCTATCACTCTCTGGAAGACCGCATAGTGAAAAACAAATTCCGTTACTACACGCAGGATTGTATCTGCCCAAAAGAACTGCCTGTCTGTCAATGCAATTTTAAAAAAAAGCTTTATATCTTAACCAAAAGACCTATAATACCTAATGGTATTGAGGTCAAAAGCAACCCAAGAGCGCGCAGTGCGAAACTTCGGGTCGCCCAAGCCTTATGATAAACCTCAATTTCCCGATACAAACACACAAATATATGTCTTCTGCTCTATTTATAGAAGGTAAAGACTCTGCAAACGTGCGAAAAAGAACCCTGTCACAAAAAATTGAGGTCGGGATGACTTCCCTTGTGTTCGTTACGATTATACTTGTCGCTCTCATCAGTCTTGTATATCTCGCGCACTCAAACCGAAATGCCACAAAAGGCTACGCTCTTAAAAGCCTCGAGTTACGTAGGTCCCATTTGCTGACGGAAAATGAAGTATGGGATATGCAGATAGCTCAGGTAAAATCCCTGCAGTCTATTCAGAGTGATCCAAAAATACTATCAATGGTAAAAGCCGATCAGCCTAAGTTTGTCAGAGGAGACAGTGCTATCGCGGCTAAATAACAGATTTACGGTTAACGATTTATGATTAACGTTTTTTGAGATGTGCGTTTTTCGTTAATCGTTAATCAGAAATCGTAAATCAAAGAAATGTTTAAAGTGCCTTTATTTGGCTTTCCACATCAACGCTTTCAAATTCCTCTTTGATGGACTCGAACATTTCGACGGCCTTGTTTATCTTTTGTTTTAAAGCCTTAACAGCCTGAAGCTTCTGCTTTGCCTTATTCAAAGCTTCCTGTTCTTCTTTAAGCTGTTGCTGTAGGTCTTGAGCCATAATTAAATCGAATTACGTCGTAGCCATACCTCTTCACGCATCTCCGTTGGAAGTTCATCAAGCAAATTGGCTTGATCTTTTTTATCTAAAACATTGAATATGTTAAACCATTCGCTTGTTGGATTACCGTCTTCATCCAAATATTTATCACCCAATAAATCCTCAATGATTTCAGCTTTCCCACGCCTTGATTCCTTCAGGGCAGGCAATAATTGCTCATTAAGGTATAAAGTCAGCTCATCAAGTTTTTTAAGTAAAGTATTTTTTACATCAATCACTATTTCCTTGTTATCTTCGATCCTTCCTCGAAGGGATTTAATATTATTTGAAATAGCCTGAAGTTTATTATACGCGTCTGTAGCTTCATTTTCAGTCAAGCTACCTATATCTGTAAGAAGGTCTTTGTTTTTTATGGCCTCTTTCTGTAAATCATAAAATTCATTTTCTTCATCCGGCATTATAGACGCATCATCCGTATAAGAGCTTTGTGGGCCTACTTCCTGATTTTGGAATATCAAGCGACTTTCCAGGAATGTGTATTTGTTTTTTCCCATATTGATGGATTTTAATTTTTATATCATATAATTATACACTATTTTGCTTTATTTATCAACTATAAAACCCATGTTCAACAGCTCCAAACCGATATAAAATAGACACATGGAACTCAGTTGGGTAGAAATCTCAAAATCGGCTCTCGCGCACAATATAAAGACTTTCCGGAATCTTATCGGCAAGGACAAAGTTTTAAGTATCGCGGTAAAGGCAAACGCGTATGGCCACGGGCTGGTTGAATGCTCCAAGATATTCCTGCAAAACGGCGCGGATGTGTTATGTGTTAACGCGGTTTTTGAAGCTGAGGAGCTAAGAAAAGCCGGAATCAAATCCCCTATTCTTATAATCGGCTATACACCTATTTCCGACCTTTCCGATGCGGTAAAGTTGAACTGTGACCTTACTGTTTATAATATCGAGACTTTTGAGGCGCTTGGAAAATTAAAAAATACTGCGAAGGTGCACTTAAAAATCGAAACCGGCAACCACAGACAGGGGGTGAAACTAGATGATCTGCCGGAAGTCGTAAAAATACTCAAAAAACACCGCAATATACAACTTGCCGGAATATCCACACACTTCGCGAACCTGGAGGACCGCGTCAATCACCAATACGCGTTATATCAGTTAAAGGAATTTAAGAAAGCGATACGGTTTATGGAGGAAAACGGTTTCGCGCCTCACTACAGGCATTGCGCGAACAGCGCCGCGGCGATATTACTGCCGGAAGCGCATTTCAATTTTGTAAGAGTGGGTATAAGCGCCTACGGCCTATGGCCATCGGATAAAACCGAGATGGCCGCGGCGCGCGCCGGAATAAAAATGGAGCTAAAGCCCGCGCTTACATGGAAAACCATCATATCGCAGGTGAAAGAGGTAAAAAAGGATTCTCTTATAGGCTACGGGTGCAGTTACCAGATGCCTAAAGACGGACATATCGCCGTGATACCTATAGGCTATTATGACGGTTATGTAAGGATGCTAAGCGGACGCGCGCACGTGCTTATACACGGCAAAAAAGCGCCGGTCATCGGGCGTGTATGCATGAACATGATAATGGCCGATGTTACGGATATCCCGAGTGCTAAACTTGAGGATGAAGTGGTTCTAATAGGCAGTTCGGGGAAGGAAAAAATCACCGCGGAGGAAATGGGCGAATGGAGCCATACCATTAACTATGAGGTGACGACGAGGATTAACGAGAGGATAGTCCGCTCATTAGCAATTTAAAGTCATTGCCCTATTTTGAGGATGCTCTCAATTTTTTTGATAGCCTGTTTTTTTTGCTCTTCATCAAGGTTATACCACAATAAAGCTCTGGCTTGCATTCCGATATCATGAGCTTCATTTTCACTAATGGTACCTCTGCGTAAATCACCTGCCGCCATATCCACATATTTCTTTAATTCTGATTCAATACTGCCATCATCTTTTATGTAACGGCTTTTAAGAGCTTCATACGCGTCATCAAGCAATCTCATGGCAAGACTATTTTTCAAAACTCGTTTAATTTGTGGTTTTGATAACTCTCTTGCAGCTATTGGCCCATGAGAATCTGGTTCAAACTCAAAAGGTATTATTTTCATTTCACCCTCTTTCTTATCATTAAAGGCATTCTTTTTATCCTCTTCTTGTGGTCGTGATCGCATATTTTTTATATAAATAAATATTAAAATACATTCTAATTATAACATATTTAAATATATAAGTCAATTTGTGATTTCTTTTTCTTGAATATTTTTCACGGTCAGTTTAAATTTAAATCACTTATCTTATAACCCCTCCAAAAAATGAGCTTCTACGAAAATACACTTAAAAATATGAATAAGGCGGCCAAGGTGATGAAACTTGACCCGGAAGTTTTGGCTGTACTTTCACAGCCTCAGAAGACGCTTGCAGTATCACTGCCTGTAAGAATGGATAATGGAAAACTTCAGGTATTCGAGGGCTGGCGTGTACAGCATTCCGATGTGCGCGGGCCGTTTAAGGGCGGAGTCAGATACGCGCCGGAAGTGAATATGGATGAAGTAAAAGCTCTTGCCACGGAAATGTCATTCAAATGCGCTGTGGCGAATATCCCATACGGCGGAGGAAAGGGTGCTATACGTTGCAATACTAAAGAAATGTCCCCAAAGGAAATCGAACGCCTTACCAGACGCTATGTGCAGGGAATCTATCAGATAATCGGCCCTGAACACGATATTCCGGCTCCGGATATGTATACCACTCCTCAGATAATGGCGTGGTTTATGGATGAATACAGCAAACTTTCCAACGAATACAGGCCGGGTGTAGTTACGGGCAAACCTCTTGAAATCGGCGGTTCACTTGGACGAGGCACAGCAACCGCGCAGGGTGGAGCTTATGTTTTGGAAGGCTATGCCAAGCATCACAAAATGAATATCAAAAATGCCAAGATCATTGTTCAGGGTTTTGGAAACGCGGGTTCATATGCGGCGGAAATCCTGCATGATATGGGTGCGACAATCGTTGGCATCAGTGATTCAAAAGTCGGTATATACAATGAAAAGGGCATAGATCCAAAGGAAGCTGGAAAGACAAAAAAAGATAAAGGTTCACTTGATTCCGTTAAGGGCGATAAAGTCACAAATGAAGAACTCTTGGAAAAACCTTGTGATTTTTTGGTGCTTGCCGCTATGGAAAATCAGGTAACGGAAAAAAACATGAAAAACATCAAGGCTAAAGTCATCCTTGAGCTTGCAAACGGCCCTACAAGTGCCGAAGCGGACGAATATCTGAGTGGAAAAGGCGTGGACGTTATTCCCGACATCCTGGCCAACTCCGGCGGAGTAACGGTTTCTTATTTTGAATGGGTACAGAATCAGGCGGCATATTATTGGAGCGAAGAAGAAGTAGGCCAAAAACTCCATCGCGCTATGACAGAGGCTCTCGGTCATGTGCTTTCTATACGCGACGAGTTCAAATGCACATTACGTCAGGCCGCTTATATACTTGCTTTCCGCAGAATAGGTTCGGCAATGAAAATGAGAGGGATTATTTAACTTTTTAGAAGGACACAGAACACAGGACACAGGACACAGCAAGGAATCAGCTGAGTCCTGAGTTCTGAGTCCTGAGTCCTATAGTACTTATTAATAATCAAAAACCATGACACTTAAAGAACAAGTCATCGCAAATATGACAGCCGCGATGAAAGCCAAAGACGAGCTGACACTAAGCACACTGCGTATGCTGAAAGCGGAAATCATGAAATACGAAGTCAGCGGGGCGGATAAAGTGGCAACCGATGAAATCGTCATCGACCTTATCAAACGCGGTATTAAACAACGCAATGAGTCCGCCGAGGGATTTAAAAAAGGCGGTAACGAAGTTTCCGCGCAAAAAGAGTTGGCTGAAATAAAAATCCTTGAAAAATACATGCCGGAGCAGATGGGCGAGGAGCAGATAAAGGAAATCACAAAATCCGTGATAGCGGAAATGGGAGCCACCGTTGCCGACTTCGGAAAAGTAATGAAAGCCGTGATGGAAAAGGTAAAAGGAAAGGCTGATGGAAGCCTTGTAAGTAAGGCGGTGAAGGAATTGCTGAAGTAAAGATAAGTGATTGTTTTAAAAAACTATTACTTTAACTATAACTATTGCAAGTACTAGCACTAGTAATAGTTATAGTTAAAGTTTTTAATTCTTATACTCTCTCCACTCCTTTATCTGCAAGTCCTCGACTTTATATTTTTGAAGTGAGCGGATGAGTGTTTTCGCGAATTGGATATTTGTAAGTAGCGGAATATTGGCATCAACTGCCATACGGCGTATGTGGTAGCCGTCGGTCATCTCGTCATGCGCGTATTTTGTGGGTATGACGACAGCCATATCTATTTTTTTACCGCGGATGAATTCCTCGATGTTCGGGCTTTTATGAGTTGAGATCTTATTAAGCATCGTCACTTTCACATTATTTTCTTTCAAAAATGTTGAAGTGCCTTCTGTCGCGTAAAGCTCAAAACCCATCTGGGTCATCTGGCGCGCGGTTTCAAGCATGCTTATTTTATCTTTCAGACGGCCGATTGAAAGGAGGATATTCTTTTTCGGTATTTTGTAGCCTACCCCCAGATATGCTTTCAAAAACGCCTCTTCCATATCATCGCCGAAGCATGCGACTTCACCTGTGGAAGCCATTTCCACACCAAGCACGGGGTCCGCGCCTTTAAGGCGAGGGAATGAGAACTGAGGAAATTTCACACCGACATAATCCAAATCCACCGTCTGATAATGTACGTTTTTATCCGCCTTTCCGAGCATCGCGTTCGTGGCTATATCTATGAAATTGTAATGCGTGACTTTTGATACAAACGGAAAAGAACGGCTGGCACGCAGATTACATTCTATAACCTTTATATTGTTATCTTTGGCGAGGAACTGGATATTAAACGGGCCTGTTATATTCAGTGATTTTGCTATCTGCTTTCCAATTTTTTTCACACGTCTAAGTGTTTCCAGATATGTCCGTTGCGGAGGCAAAACTATTGTCGCATCACCGGAGTGAACACCGGCATCTTCCACGTGTTCGGAAATAGCGTAAATGAGGGTTTTGCCTTTAAACGCTACAGCATCCATTTCGATTTCGCGCGCGCCGACAAGGAATTTAGAGATAACGACAGGAGCTTCTGTATTTACGCGGACAGCCTTACCCAGAAAATCTTCGAGCTCTTCGTGTGTATGCGCCACACGCATGGCCGCGCCGGAAAGAACATAACTTGGGCGCACAAGAACAGGGTAGCCGACTTTATCGGCAAATCTGTAGGCGTCCTCTATCTTTGTAAACGCCTTCCATTCGGGTTGGTCCACTTTCAGGCTATCAAGTAACGCGGAGAATTTATCACGGCTCTCAGCCTTATCTATGTCGTTCACAGACGTGCCCATTATCTTAACACCCGCGTTATGTAATTTGAGGGCGAGGTTATTCGGTATCTGACCGCCCATGGAAACAACGACACCGTTTGGTTTTTCCTTATCATAAATATCAAGCACGCGCTCGAGTGAAAGCTCATCGAAATAAAGCTTGTCGCATTCGTCGTAATCGGTGCTCACCGTTTCGGGATTATAGTTGATCATTATCGCCTCGTGGCCGTTCTTACGAAGGGTTTTTACAGCGTTAACACAGCACCAGTCAAATTCTACGGAGGAGCCGATGCAGTATGGCCCTGAGCCAAGGACAATTGTAGTTTTATTTTCCTTCGCCTTCGCCTTTGCCTTCTCCTTAAAGGATATATCATCCTTGTCACCCCAGTATGTTAAATACAAATAATTTGTTTTTGCCGGGAATTCGGCGGCGAGGGTATCGATTTGTTTTATAGCCGGGGTAATCCCCTGCCCTTTGCGGTACTGGCGGACTTGCATTTCATCGGAGCCGACAAAACTTGAAATCTGTTTATCGGAGAAACCGTTCTGCTTAAGCGCGCGCATTTTTTCAGCGTCGATCTTCTCAAGTTTTTTTAGTTTTTTGGTATCGGCCGACAAGCGCTGAATATTTTTTATCTTTGATAAAAACCATGGGTCTATACCCGTCATTTTGTGCAGTTTTTCAACCGAATAACCTTTCTCAAAAGCATATGCCAGGGCGAATATCCTGCGCGGAGTTGGCACCTTTATCGCCTCGTCCAGATTCTTAAATTCAAACGGATGATGAGTGAGGCCGTAAGCGCCGATTTGTATCATACGGAGGCCTTTCTGAAGCACTTCCTCAAAACTCCTTCCGAGAGCCATTACTTCTCCGACGGATTTCATTTCGGTGGAGATCTCCTCACTGACTTTGCGGAATTTATTAAGATCCCAGCGAGGTATTTTAAGAGCCATATAATCCAGCGCAGGCTCAAAGCACGCGGAAGTCTTTCGGGTGACATTGTTTTTAAGCTGCGGCAATGTGTAACCAAGCCCAAGTTTTGCCGCCACGTAAGCCAGCGGATAGCCTGTGGCCTTGGAAGCGAGAGCAGAAGAACGACTAAGGCGCGCGTTGACCTCGATAACACGATAATCGTCGGATTTTGGATCGAGCGCATACTGGATATTACATTCACCTACTATGCCAAGGTGGCGTATAGCTTTAAGCGCGAGATTTCTAAGCTTCTGATACTCGTGATTGTTCAAAGTCTGACTCGGAGCGATGACGATAGACTCACCAGTATGTATGCCAAGAGGATCAAGGTTTTCCATGTTGCATACAGTGATGCAGTTATCGGCGCGGTCTCGCACGACTTCGTATTCTATCTCCTTCCAGCCTTTCAAATTCTCCTCTACAAGCACCTGAGGAGATGTTGCAAAAGCCTTACTAAGAAGTGCGTCAAATTCCTTATCGTTATTAGCAAATCCCGAGCCAAGCCCGCCAAGAGCAAAAGCAGCGCGGACCATTACGGGAAATCCTATTTTTTTGACGGCATCTTTTGCTTCCGCAATTGAATTGCAGGCAACACTGCGCGGAGAAAGCATGCCGATCTCCTCCAAAGATCTTTTAAAAAGATCCCTGTCTTCCGTAAGCTGTATCGATTTTACCGGAGTGCCCAACACCTGAAGTCTGTATTTTTTCAATATTCCGGATTCATGCAATGCAACACCGCAGTTGAGCGCTGTCTGCCCGCCAAAACTTAGAGCTATAGCGTCCGGTTTTTCTTTTTTAATCACCTGTTCTACGAAATACGGCGTAACGGGAAGGAAATATATCTTATCCGCAAGGCCGCTAGAAGTTTGGTTCGTGGCGATGTTCGGATTTATAAGAACAACCTTCACACCCTCTTCTTTAAAAGCTTTAATGGCTTGAGAACCCGAGTAATCAAACTCTCCGGCTTCGCCAATTTTAAGCGCCCCCGAACCAAGCAGAAGCACCTTTTTTATAGTGGAAATTTTTTTCATGAAAATATTTTCTAATCTCTTGAAACAGTTTACTTAATTTAATTTCCGATGTCCAATTTCCAGTTTCCAATTTGGACATTGGACATTGGTCATTGGACATTGGTATAGTTATATCGTTATATCGTTATTTCGTTATTTCGTTATTTGTGGACTGTATCCCATTCAACAAAGAGGGGCTTAAAAAAGCTGTCGCAATACTTAAAAACGGAGGTGTTATCGCGCATCCGGCAGACACATGCTACGGTCTTGCAGGAGATTTGATGAATCCGAAAGTATTGAAAAAAATACAAGCTATAAAAGGCCGCACTGAAACCAAGCCGATGAGTATAATGCTACCCGCGTTTATGAAGTCCGATATAGAAAAATATGCCAAGCTCGATGAATTCTCATCTTCCGTATGTGAAAATATCCTACCAGGGCCTGTGACTATAGTCCTACAAAAAAATAATCTGATACCTGCTCATTTTTTCCCCGAAACATCATTTGTGGGAATACGCATACCATACGATATCGTCACGGAAGGCATTCTGACTGCTTTTGGCGGTCCTCTTATAACGACCAGCGCGAATATTTCCGGAATTTCTCCGTGCTCAACCTGCAAAGAATGCATGGAGATATTCAAAGACAAAGAAAACCAGCCCGATATCTTATTCGAAGGCGCGATAAGAAACGCCTGTATGCCTTCTACTGTAATTAAAATCGAGGACGGTAAAATCAGGCTACTCCGCGAGGGGCCTATGAAAAAAAAGCAGATCGAGGGGATTTTGGGGGTGAAAATCGCTTAATTTCAGATTTCTGATTTCGGATTTCAGATTCGATTTATAATTTATGATTTATGATTTAGAATAGTCACGTAGATTTAACAAACACTAAATGTACCGAACAAACACATGCGGTGAACTTACCGCGAAAGATAAAGGAAAAACCGTCACATTGGCCGGATGGGTACACCGAAGGCGCGACCATGGGGGCGTTATATTTATCGATTTAAGGGACAGATACGGCCTTACACAGATCGTATTCGACCCGAATTTCAGCAAAGAAAGCCTGGATATTGCGAATAACGTGCGCCCGGAGTTTGTCCTGCAAGTGAAAGGCGAAGTAAGAAACCGCATGGAGGGGCAGAATAATCCGAATCTCGCCACAGGTGAAATAGAAGTTTATATAAACGAGATAACAATACTAAACGAGGCAAAGACCCCGCCGTTTGAAATAGACCAGGAAAAAGACGTAAACGAGGAGTTAAGGCTTAAATACAGGTATCTGGATCTTCGCCATGACCGGCTTAGGGATAACATCGTGCTACGTCACAAAATGATAAAGGCGATACGCGATTATATGGATAAAAAGGATTTTCTGGAAATCGAAACGCCGATACTTATCAAAGGAACTCCCGAGGGAAGCCGTGAATATCTTGTACCTTCCAGATTATATCCGGGGAAGTTCTTCGTGCTTCCTCAAAGCCCTCAGCAGTTAAAACAACTGCTGATGATCGCCGGTTTCGACAGATACTTCCAGATAGCGCGCTGTTTCCGCGATGAAGACCAGCGCGGTGACAGACAGCCGGAATTCACGCAGTTAGACGTTGAGATGTCTTTTGTGAAAGAGAAAGATGTTATGAAAATAAACGAAAAACTGCTGATACTTCTCACTGAAAAATTCGCGCCGAAAAAAAGAATACTAAAAACACCTTTCCCTGTTCTCACATGGAAAGAAGCTATGGATGATTACGGCTCCGATAAGCCGGATATACGCTTTGAGATGAAGATAACGGATATATCGGATATCGTGGCAAACAGCGGTTTCGGAGTATTCGCCAATACCGTAAAAGGCGGTGGGTTTGTAAAAGCGCTTAAAGTGGAAGGTGTTGCCGACTGGCCGAGAAGCGAACTTGATAGACTGGAGGAACTTGCCAAAACGTATGGCGCGAAGGGGCTGGCTTATTTTGTCTATAGAGATAATGAGATAAAATCCCCTATCGTTAAGTTCATGAGCGCGGATGAGATCGCTAAAATCGGAGAAAAAGTCGGCGCCAAAGAAGGTGATATCGTATTTTTCTGTGCAGACAAATACACCACAGCGTGCGAGGTACTTGGACACGTAAGGCTTTACTGCGGGCAAAAACTGAATCTTATGGATCCGGACACTTTCGCGTATCTTTGGGTGCATGAATTCCCGATGTTTGAAAAAGATAAGGAAACCGGTGGACTTAATGCTATGCATCACCCCTTCACAAGGCCACAGGATAAGGACAGAAAGTTTTTGGACAGCGAGCCGGAAAAAGCCCGCGCGATAGCTTATGACGTAGTGCTTAACGGCTGTGAGATAGGCGGAGGAAGCATAAGGATACACGAGCAGGACCTTCAGCGAAAAATATTTGAGATATTGAAAATAACTCCGGAAGATGCCGAGATAAGATTCGGCCATATGCTGGAGGCTTTCAGTTACGGCGCACCTCCACACGGAGGGATGGCATGGGGGCTGGATAGGCTTGTTATGATATTTGCCGGAGAACCGAATATCCGCGAAGTCATCGCGTTCCCGAAAGACCAGAAAGCCAAAGACCTCACTCTCGGCGCGCCTTCTGTCATACCGGATAAAACGGTTGCGGAGGCGAACGTTCAAGTCATCAATATCCAATGACCAACAACACAATGACCAATGACCAATTAACACTGGAGGAAAAAGTGGATGAGATCCTTAAATATCAGAAAAGGATGTATCGCGCGCAGGTCATAAAATCCGTAATAGGCTTCATACTTTTTATGGTCCTTGTCGTTTTGCCTATAGCAGCCTTTTACTACTGGGTAAAAACTGTGGATTTTACGGGCGTGAATGAAATACTGGGTAACATTAAAGAGGGCTCGGAAAGTATGGGCAAGGTAAATGAGCTACTCAATAATTTACCACGCTGAATCCGGTACAAGTGATTTCCTGCCTTTTTCCAGCATGCCCTCTTCCCTCATGGCTTCTATGGCATATGAATCGACTATAAAGTCATTCACGGCAATGCAGTTTTTTCCGTTCTTTTTCGCGTAGACCATCTGCGCGTCCGCTTGCGCGCGAAAAGCTGTGAATGAACGTTTTATAGCTATAAGTTTAAGCTGTTCTTTTATCTGCCCTATAAACACCTCATCTTTCATGCCGTTCACTTTCATATGCTTTTTCATTTCGGCAATACTATCGCATTCGATGATGCCCGTTAACATGGATGATTCATCAGCTGTAAATATCGCGCCTTTTTCAATTATACCAAGTCTTTTAAGGCATTCTTTCAGGTCGCCAATATCTTTTGCCTCTTCTATATCGGACAAACCATGGCTTATACCCGACATAAGCTCCGGTGAAAATTCCGCAATGCCTATACTGGCTGTTATAGGAATATAAAGAAGTACTATCTTTGAATTCTCGTCGCGCTCATCCGGAAGTATAAGTTTTAGCCCCCTGCCGTCCTCCGTCACCTCAACAGGCTTATCCTTAAGAAGTTCTTTCAGGTTATCAGGTATTTGGACATTTTTACCCAATTCAATCGATTCTATGCCGTTCTCCTGCATCAGTTCCTCAAAGCGCTCTGTTTTTATAGATGCCGCGTTGCTTTTTTTGATGTCACCGGTTTCCGTGGTACCTATGTGCTGCCTTAAATACATCGGGTTTTCCTCCAGCGTCTTTCTTATCCTTTCCGCAGGCACCACACCCTGCATCTGCGTAGTCCTTTCCATGAGTATGCCAATTTCCTCTCCGCCGAAACGCACTCTCTGGTCGCTGTTCCTGGCCCTAAGCGCTTTTGTTATAAGGTCAGCTGTCCTTCTAAGCGCCTCATCGCCGACATCCTGCCCGAATTGCTTATTCACTTTTCCAAAATCATCCAGATCGACAAAAAGCATTGAGGAAGGGATGCCGGATTCCGCCATCCTTTCGTAAACATCTTTTATTATCTGGCCGTACAGACTTTTGCCGAATTTGGAATTGCAGTTAACAAACCCCTCCATCAGCGAACAATAACCGCCTTCCACCAAAAGCAATTCGGTTTTTGACCGGTTAATAAGCGCCTGCATATTACGGATAAGACCCCATTTGAAAGTTTCTATAAACACCCCGTCATCCTCCACTCTCGTTCTCAAATCGCGTGAACTTTTGATGTTCGTCCTCATGAAAGTGAGCGCCTCTTCCGCCGCCTTGGCGACTATCCTTTGTAAAAGTTTAGTAGCCTCCCCTTCTTTATCCACAAACTGGCTGTTATCCTCACCGGGGTTAAAAATAATGTTGCTTTCAGGCCCCCTGCTGAGTTCCTCGAAAATCGTCCGGGTAACGATAGAATTAACCCCTTTCATCAATTCTTCATATATGTCCTCTTCTGCAGTGTTTTCCCTGTCTCTTACATACGCAACTACAGCACTCATTTCATTCTGAGAAGCAAAGCGATCATCCTCAGGATTTTTATAAACGAACCGCCCCGATATAGGGCTGGCATTAGTTCTACTGTGATTTGGACGCATGAAAAAACTAACGGGCAACATGGAGCTGGGTTTTTTGAGTTATTTATATAAATCAGTGAATCGTTTCCGATTCGTCGCTGTAAACAAAAGCATGAACACCCTTATCATCTCTGTCTGCGAGATCTTCTATCTCCTCTTGGCCGAAACCGAGCTTCAAAAGCACATGCCTGAGTGAACCGACCGTTTGAGCTCCTTCTTCATGCCTAAGGGCGTTAATCTTTGCGGCTTTCGCACCTACGTTCACCGATTGTTCGATTGATCTTAGGTCCATAATTTATTGTTTAAGGCTACTTTAGTTTTAGCATGGTTTTTCATTTTTTGCAAGGTTTATTTCACAAGGACTCAGAACACAGGACTCAGAAAACAGTAGAATTCAGCTGTGTTCTGCGTCCTAATTCCTGCGCCCTTCTGTTGCGTCGTTTTTTCTGTTTTCTTATTTTTTCTATCTCTCTGGCTTTTTTTGAGTCCGGATTCAATTTTTCCAGAAGCTCACGAAGAGCCATGATCCTATTCATACTAAGTTCACGGTATTCCTGAAACTTAACCATCGTGCCTGTGGGGATATGCTTAAGCTGGACGGTATTTGTGGATTTATTTATTTTCTGCCCGCCATGCCCTCCGCCTTTGACGAATTTTTCCTCGATATCCGAAATACTGATCTCCAATTTACTTATTAAATCGAGGATTTCTTTGTATTTGGCGTCGGTGAGTTGAGATTGGGGAGGAAGTTTCATTTCCTAGCTTCGTTAGCTTTTTAGCTTCGTTAGCTTATTAGGTCAGCTGGTTAGTTTTAGGAAATTCCTAATGAAGCTAAGAAGCTAATGAAGCTAACAAGCTACGTTTAAATTGTTTAAACTTATCTTCTTTTATCGCCCCCCTTATATCAGACATCAAGCGCAGGTAAAAAGCTACATTGTGCAAAGTGTTCAGGCGCAGTGACAAAATTTCGTTCGATATAAACAAATGACGGAGATAGGCTTTTGTGAAGTTTTTACACGTGTAACAATCGCATTTCTTATCAAGCGGGGTGAAATCTTCTTTATACTGTTCGTTTCGTATGCGGACAACGCCTTTTGATGTAAACAAATACCCGTGGCGCGCGTTACGTGTGGGTAGTACGCAATCAAACATATCTATCCCCCTACTAACAGCCTCCAGTATATCTTCCGGAGTACCTACGCCCATAAGATAACGGGGTTTATCTTCCGGTAAATGAGGGATGGTTTTTTCGATAATTTTATACATGACTTTGTTCGGTTCGCCGACAGATAAACCGCCGATAGCGTAGCCGTCAAAGCCTATTTCGACAAGTTGCTTGGCGGATAGTTCACGGAGATCCGGGAACATGCCGCCCTGGACGATGCCGAACAGCAAACGTGATGTTTTGCCCACGTTTGTTGTAGAGACAGCATTAATGCTGTCTCTACGTTTTTTATTAAAAAACGTTTGGCATCTCTTGGCCCATTCGGTTGTCAGTTTCAATGATTTTTCAACATATTTCCTGTCCTTTTCGGCGGCGGGGCATTCGTCTAATACCATCATAATATCCGAGCCGAGCTTCATCTGAATATCTATCGCCTTTTCCGGTGTCAGGAATATTTTTTTGCCATCCAGATGTGACTGGAATTCTACGCCATCGTCTTTCAGTTTGCGGATTTTGGATAGTGAAAAAACCTGATAACCTCCGCTATCGGTTAAAATCGGCCCGTCCCAGTTCATGAACTTGTGCAAGCCTCCCGCTTTTTTTACAATATCCTCACCCGGGCGCAGGTGAAGGTGATAAGTGTTGGAAAGTAGTATCTGCGCGCCTGAGTCTTTTATCTCATCCGTGGTCAGGCCTTTAATTGCCCCGACTGTCGCTATCGGCATAAAAAAAGGCGTATCTATCTTGCCGTGAACGGTTTTAAGGGTGCCTAACCTCGCGTTGCCTGATTTTCCTGTAAGTTTAAACATGGACATATTATAAATGACTTTTCGACTTCGCTCAAAGCCATTCGGCCAATGACTAATGTCCAACCCCGATGGTTTTCGGGGCAGGTGACCAATTAAATCAAAAAACGCCCCGATGTATGTCGGAGCGCCTTTAAATCACAAATCACATATACTACTTTTTAATTTGAATAAAGATTCGGTGGATCCTGCATAATCACAGTTGGCCAAATACTACCATCATTGTATATTTCTTGGATTGGTGTGAGCCTACCATCCTTATCTATTAATTTGATGTAAGAGTCAGAGTTACTGCATATTCCTTTGCCAATTTTTCTGTTTTCATTAACTAAAAGACATTTTTCGTTATCGTCCCGCTTACAATCGGTCTTTTTGTCACATGCTTTATAGCCATAACTGATTGGTGGGTAACAAAGCTTTTTACCGTTCATATTCTGCGCAAGTTGTGTTCCGGGCCTGCATAAACCAAATTTCGCTAAAGGATTTGATAAATAAACCCCTATCAAAATAATCACAATTATTCCTATGGCGATTTTAGATTTCTTTGTCATATTAAGAATTTGTTATTAAGTGAGTAGATAATTTACAAATCAAAAATCACAAATCACAAATCTATTTCTTCTTAGATTCAATAATCTTATCCACAAGCCCGTAGGCAAGCGCCTCTTTGGCTGTAAGGAATTTATCGCGCTCGGTATCCTGCTCGACTTTCTCGAAAGTCTGACCAGTGTGCTTGGCGATCATCTCGTTCAAAAGTTTTTTTGTCCTGATTATGTGGTCCGCATGTATAGCAATATCCGTGGCCTGACCTTCTGTTCCGCCTAAAGGCTGGTGGATCATGACTTCGGAATGAGGAAGGATGAAGCGTTTGCCTTTCGTTCCGCCCATAAGGATTATGGAACCGCCGGATGCGGCGATACCCACACAGACTGTTGATACGTCGCATTTAATAAGCTGCATGGTGTCGTACATGGCCAAAGTCGATGTGACGGAACCGCCAGGAGAATTAACGTAAATGGTTATATCTTTTGTAGGATCGACTTTTTCCAAAAATAAAAGCTGGGCAATTACGGTATTTGCCACTTCGTCATTAATAACGGAGCCCAAAAACACGATACGCTCCTCAAGCAGACGGGAAAAGATGTCGTACACGCGTTCTCCGCCCTGCGGGGTTTTATCTATAACTGTTGGAATGATTGGCATAACAATTTAATTTTAAATTTTAAATTTTTAATTTTAAATTCTTTATTAATTATATCATTTTTGGCTTAAGAAAGCGAGCTAGTGAAGTTGACTAACTTCATAATTTACGCAAAATCTATTTATCTTTAAGCCCTACTATTCCTCCGAATATAGCACCCAAAACTGCGCCTGCCGCCATTCCCAAAAGGGCTATTATTTGCCTTGGCGGCATATCCAACGAAGGACTGACAAGCAATGTCATCCCCCAAATTACCAGACCAAGAAAAAAACCGGCAAATAAACCGATAATTGAAGTGAGTAGTGATTTTTTTATAACGTTTATTAATTTCATAATGATATTAATTTACGAAGTATTTCATTAACCATTTTCGGGTTCGCTGTGCCTTTTGTGGCCGCCATCACCTGACCGACAAGACCCCCGAAGGCTTTTTCTTTTCCGCCCTTAAAATCAGCGACTGTCTGCGGATTTCGGTTTATAACATCATGGCAGATCTTTTCCAGTTCGCCCGTATCCCCCATTACCTTAAGGCCTTTAGCCTCTACAAATTTTTCAGGATCCATGTCGCCTTCATATATTTCCGGGAATATTTCTTTCGCGATCTTGCCTGTTATCGCGCCGTCTTCTATTAATTTAACGAGTTTACCCAAGTTCTTTGGCGAAAGCTTGCTATCCGTTACCGTCAGATTATTTTTATTTAGCGTTGCCATAAGTTCGGAAAGTAACCAGTTCGCAGTCTTTTTCGGATGGCCGGAGACTTCGACTGCCTTTTCAAAATAAGCAGCCAAACTGAAATCTTCCGCAAGCTGACGGGCATCAAGTTCAGACAATCCCAATTCGGACATATAACGCGCCGCTTTTTTTTCGGGTAATTCCGGTATTTCTTTTTTTATCTCATCTATCATCTTTTTTGTGACTAAAATTGGCGGAATATCCGGCTCCGGGAAATAGCGGTAGTCGGCGGCACCTTCTTTTGAGCGCTGTGAGACTGTGATTTCTTTTTCATCATCCCAGCCACGAGTTTCCTGTGTTATTTTCCCGCCACCGCTCAAAACTTCAGTATGGCGTTTTATCTCGTAAGCTATTGCCTTTTCGAGACTTCGGAAAGAGTTGAGGTTTTTGACTTCGGATTTGGTGCCGAGTTTTTTCTCACCCTTCGGGCGCACGGAAACGTTTATATCAAAGCGCATCTGGCCTTTTTCCATATCCGCATCGGACGCGTCGACATATCTCATTATTTTCTGTAACTGACGGGCATAGGCGCTCGCCTCCTCGACACTATTTATCTCCGGCTCGCTTACTATTTCCATAAGCGGTGTACCGGAGCGGTTGTAATCCACAAGCGTGGAGCTATCGGTATGCGTAAGCTTGCCCGCGTCGTCCTCGATATGGAGCCTTGTGACACCGATATGTTTGGTCTTTCCGTCGGACAAAGCAATTGTCACTTTACCTTTCTGCGAAATGGGCAGGTCGTACTGTGAGATCTGATACCCCTTTGGAAGATCGGGGTAAAAATAGCTTTTGCGGTCCATTTTGGAGAATTCCGGTATATCACAGCCAATTGCCAAAGCCCCTTTTATGGCTTTTTTGACCGCTTCCTCGTTTATCAAAGGCAGCATACCCGGAAAGCCCATGCATATGGGGCAGACATGAGTATTCGGCGATTCGTTAAAAATATCGTTACTGCATCGGCAGAACATCTTCGTCTTCGTATTGATACGGCAGTGTATCTCCAGGCCTATGACGGGTTCGTAATCCATAACTTATAACGAAATAACGAGATAACGAAATAACGAGATAACGATACAACAAAAAACTCGAAATTCAAAACCCTAAACTCCCCCGAAGGGGCCCCATTGGGGAAAGCAAATTTGAAATTTGAAAAATACTTAAATCATTAATCTTTAATCATTAATCGATTTTTAAAACAATATCGTTTAAAGCCTGATAGAACTCCTTAAACTCACCGTCATTCCGCAATTCATAATCGGGTTTCGGAGGCGTTTTTTGGTTTTTTATGCGTGACTCGAATTCGTTTCTGTCCGCACTGTCGCGCTTTTGGATGCGTTTAAAAGCCGTTTCCTTGTCCGCCGTGACCAAAAGCATTTTTTCGCAATATTCAGGCAGACCAAGCTCTTCCCATAATGCGGCGACCACTGCAACATTTTTTTTGCCACGTATATGATAAATCTCATTTTTAATATGAGCTTTTACTGCCGGGTGCGCCATTTCATTCAATGCCTGCAGTTCCTTGGCAGATTTTTTCGGATCCGAAACATTAAAAACTATTTTTCCTAATTTCTGGCGGTCTATTTTGTCGTTAGCACTTAAAATACCTTCCCCAAAATGGCCCACTATAGCCTTCCAGACACTTGTGTATGGCCTGTATAGATAATGCGCGATCTTGTCAGCATCCAACACTACCCAGCCTTTCTGCTTTAAAAAGTCCGCCGCAGTATGTTTTCCAGAACCGCTGATGCCTGTTATTCCTAGTGTCATAGTGCATGTGCATGTGCATGTGCATGTGCAAGTTTTAAAACATGTTTTGCATTACATGCACTTGCACTTGCTCTTGCACTGGTTAAAATATTTTCAAATCCTTAAACGCCTGCTTAAAAGCCAGCATTGTCTTCTTATAAAGCCTTTCATCTATATTGTAATTCATCTGATGCGCTATGTTATTGCGCACTTTATGCGCGGACCATACATCGTTTATATGAGAAAAAATGTGCGGGGATTTTTTAAGCTTACTCCCCAAATTACCGCTTAAACCAAGTTGCGTCAGCGCATAATCCAATAGTTTATCCGCTTCCATTACGGCATGTTTATAATCCGACTGACGTATGATCTTGCGCCATGCGGTACTTATCTCATTTATCAGTTTTTCCGGAATCTTTTTGCGGTTACGCCTGTATATGACATAACCTACAATCAGGACATCCGCGATGATAAAGGCCAATACTATCGCGATAAAAATTTTCATTTTTGTTTTTTGTATGAACCATTCTCTGCGCTCAGGTCCATACTATTAATTTTTGTTTTTATTTTTTATTTTTTAATGTAAGTCGAAACCATTTGAGAGAGAATATTCTTCAGATTTCCCGCATCCTGCATTTCGCGATTACTCAGATATTCCCCCTGATAACGAGCTATGGCAAGTTCCGTTCTTTTCGGATCTGCGGACGTCTTCATAAACATATTATTACCGGACATGACCTTCAGAGTTATGTTCCCGTAACGCATTACAGTGCCCCAAAATCCATTTATCTCATAAGCTACACCTTCAATATCATTATATCCTATCCTTGTGGACATATTACTGAAAAAACCATGCCATTCTATAACAAGTACCGACATATTGGTAACTAACCAGACATCCGCATACCAATCCAGCATCACATATAAAAAACGAAGATAAGCCGCAACAGACCATACCAGCGCGATCCAAAAAAACAGTTTTGAATTAAAACCCATGAAATAAAGACTCCACGGTATCAATAGGCCAAAAAAACTCACGACTAATACCGGCTTTAACGTTTTAATCCAATGCTTATGCACGGAATATACGATTTTTTCGCCTTTTTCGAGGTGTTTGCTGAAAATCAGTCTATCTACAATCATTTTTGTTTTTTGTTTTCATAAGTCATTATCTCAAAAAATATGCGTAATGTAAATATAAATTTAATTATTTAAACGCCAGGAACTGACTTATAAATACACTTGTAAATATAAAAAAATGCATTTAAGCTTTTAATGATTTGAAATCCGTGTAAAATATAAACCTGAAATTAAAGATATGCCAGGAATCAAAAGTAAAATCAAAGAAAACATAAAAACCGCAAAAGGCTACAGAAAGCTTGTTAAGGAGGTCTCGCTTTTCCTTGTGGATATACTGTATAACGCGGTCATAATAATAATACTTGTAATACTTATAAGGAGTTTTCTTATATCCCCATTCAGAGTAGTCGGCTCATCTATGGCGGATACACTTGAAAGCAATGAATTTATTCTGATAGACAAGCTCAGCTATATTTTAAGCGAACCTGATCGCGGGGATCCTGTGGTTTTCCGCCCTCCTGTAACAGGCAGCGCCTCCCCAAAATTCGAGGAAATGATAACAGCAGATGAAAATGGTGCAGGTTATTTAAGTTTAAAGAGCCTCAAAACCCAAAAAAACGTCATATATTGCCAGAACAAGCTGGTGAAAAACTTCTGGTTTTGCAAAGACACCGCCCGCGAAGGTGATATCGTTTACTATCACCCTATTCAGGCAAATCCTGATGAAAACACCAATCTGACATGGAAAAATGCCAATAAAATAATATTGACCAAAGAAGATATAGAAAATAAAGAACTGAAGATAGCCGGCGACCCCGATAAATCTTATTCCATACGCATCTACAGCCCGAATGGCCCGGAATATTTCGTAAAACGCATAATAGGCATCCCCGGAGACACGGTAAAAATCGAGAACGGCAAAGTCTATCTTAAACCCGCAGACAAGGATGATTTCATAGAGATAGATGAAGTCTATCTGAATCAGGAAAACAAGGACAATACCTATATCGGGCAAAAATCCGATGGAGAGTCTTCGTTCACGGTTCCGGAGGGAGAATATTTCCTACTTGGGGATAACCGTAACCACAGCAATGATTCACGCAGCTGGTTTTCGCCGATAGACCAATTACATACGCCTTTTGTGCCGGCAGATGACATTAGCGGAAGAGTTCTGGTCATATTATGGCCATTGCAGGATATACACTTCATACCATCCGGGGACCTTTAAGATTAATGATTAACGATTAACGATTAACGATTAAGGATTATTGATTTTTTTAGCTATATCCTCTTGAAAAATAATTGGAAATATGCTAAAATAGTTAGATAAATAACTAAAAAAACATGGATGGACTAAATACCACCATCGTCAAATATCCGGAGGAACAAAGTGTTTTGAATAAAACCAATGTTATAGCGAACGATACTGAAAATCCTGTAAGGATCACTATAATACTTCCTACGAATGCTTATTTTATGGCAGGGATACGCGATTTCACGATGACGGTCGTACAGAACATGACAGGCTTTTCGGAGCAATGGGCATTCAGATTCCAATCCGTTGTCGATGAGCTTACGAATAACGCTATCGAATTCGGCTCCGCTCCGGGAAAAGATATAAAGATCTCCTTTGTAAGCAAGAAAGGCAAATACATAGAAGTTTACGTCGAGGACAGCGGTACAGGATCTATGAAAAAAACCGCCGCGGAAATGCAGACATTCGTTGAGAAACAGCGCCAGATGGATCCTACAAAAATAACCAGTATAAGAGGCAGAGGCCTTTCTCAGATAGTCGCGAACTGGACAGATTCATTGGAATTCCGAGATAATGAACAGGGCGGTATCACAGTGCATGTAGTGAAATATTTGGAAAGAGGAGAGCAGTTCTAATTTCCAATGACCAATGTCCAATGTCCAATTACGAACGAATAACAACTAACGACAAATTACAAATAACCAAATAAATTAAATTCTTAATTCTTATAGAAAATGGCACAAATAAATATCACATTCCAGGACATTAATGAAGCCGGCAAGGCTTTAAAACTGGTCACATTCAACGGCCAGCTCGATGAGACAAACGTCGACACCGAAGCTCAGCAGATCTATAAAATAATAGAGGAGATGCACGAGCCAAATCTTCTGTTTGATTTTGCGGGCCTTGAGTACATGAACTCCAAATCAATCGGTTATGTGACCGACTGGTATACAAAAGTCATGACAAAAAACGGTAAAATCGTAATCGCGAGACCAAGGGCTAATATCCTTGATATCCTTAAGGTCGTCGGTATTACGCAGATCGTTAACATATACGACAATCTGGATGAGGCTAAAGCCGTCTTTTCCGCCAAACCTGCCGTTTCCAATAAATAAGGATTAGAAAACGCCATTTTCTATTAAAACCTAAAAACAAATCAAGCCCCGAAGCGTAAGCCGTAGGGGCTTTTTGAAAACTTGAAAATACTCCATTAACGAAGGCTCGATGCCAGCATCGAGCCTTCGAAGGCGAGATTCGCGAATCTCGCCTTCGAATATCGGATTTTATTTTCAAGTTTTCAAGTTTTTAGTTTTGTTATATCGTTGTATCGTTACTTCGTTTACAGAAAACATGAACAAAAAAACCATAATATTCGGTGTGCTTCTGGCTATAGCCCTTGTTGTTTTTATAAAGAAGGACTTTTTTCTGGAGAAAACGAAAGAGCTTATATATGGCGGGCAGCATTACAAAGAGGATGTGCTTAAAATCGTTCTTAACGAGCCTGAAACCGGCATATCGCCTTATCTCTTGGACCTTAACAACAGAATACGCAGCGGAAATATATTTGAGGGTCTTGTGGCTTTCGACAGGAACCTGAAGATAATACCCGCGCTTGCCGTCTCATGGGGGAATATAAATCCCACCACATGGGAGTTTAAGCTTAGAAAAGACGTGCTTTTCCATGACGGAAGTGATTTTAAGGCGCAAAATGTGATCGAAAGCTATCAAAACGCCAAAAGCAAGATCGCCACAGTACTTGAAACCATTTCCGAAATAAAACTGATAGACGATTACAATATCCGAATAATAACAAAAGCTCCGGATCCTCTGCTGCTTTCCAAGCTTACGAAATTCAATATATCAAGGCCGGAGAATGCAGGAACAGGGCCATATAAAATACGCGAGTGGGTGGCAGGAGAGATGCTGGATCTGACAGCTTTTACAGACTACTGGGGGAAACAGCCGACTTATAGGAATGTGCAGTATACCGTAATCAAAAACAAGGAACAGCGCCAAGGGGATTTTGAAGAGGGTATTACCGACATCCTAGTCGCCGTACCGCAGGAGCAGGCTTTGGAACTTCCCAAAAAACAGATAAAGACAAGCTACGGAATGGAAGTCAATTTCCTTATGTTCAAGCTTGATGATGAACTGATGAAAAACCGCACCGTAAGAGACAAGATAAAAACTGTTTTCAATCCGGCTAAAATCGAGGAGATAGGAAACAATTTCGTAAGGCAGGCCTCACAATTTGTAGCACCGGGTGTTTACGGGTATAACTCCAGCATTCCGCCTTTTCAGTTTGACGAGAAAAAACGTGCTTTAAACCTTTTTGGGGATAGGCTTGAAAAGATAAAATTCGATTATCTGTCCAGCTACAGGACATTAAGCGAATACATCATAAAACAGCTTAAAGAAGCCGGCTTCTCCGTAAAAGCCAATCCGATATCACCGGAGGAGCTTATAGAGCTTATAAAAAACAATGAATCACAATTATTCCTTGTCGGTTGGCAGGCGGAAGACGGCGACGCGCAGGGTTTTTTGGACGCTTTTATATACAGCGGAGGAGAGTATAACGGAGGAAGATATAAAAATGCCGAAGTGGACAAGCTGATAGAACAGAGCAGACAGGAGATGGATCCCGAAAAACGCCTCACCATGCTTCAGAACATCATGCTGAAAATCCAGAACGATATGATAGGCATTCCGCTATTCGAATCATCAAGGCTTTACGCGGTACAGCCCGATATAAAATGGGAGCCTAGGCTTGATGGAATGGTGCTTGCGGCGGAAGTCGAATAAAAACCGAATAGATAATCGAATGGATATCGAATAGCTATCGAATCGACATCAATTCGAAATCAATTCGAAATCAATTCGAAATCAATCCGAATCGAGCCTCAATACGAATCATATGAAAAAACTTGTCATCTACTATTCACTGGACGGAAATACGCGGTTCATAGCCGAAAATATCGCACGATCCTCTCAGGCGGATATTTTAGAGTTAAAGACTGAGATCAATCTTCCGACCAGCAGTTTTGGAAAGCATTTTGTCGGAGGAGGAATGGTATTCAAGCGCGAGACTCCGGCACTTTTACCATTTGATAAAAACCCTGCGGATTATGATGTCATCATCATAGGCACACCAGTATGGGCGTTCAATTTCACTCCGCCGATCAGATCACTATTAAACCAATATAAGATAATAGGCAAGAAAATAGCGCTTTTTTGCTGTTGTAACGGTATGCCCGGCAAAACCATCCCGAACATGAAAAAATTACTGCCCGGCAATGAGTTCATCGGTGAAAAAGTTTTTATCAAAACCCTGAAAAACAAGGATTTCAGTGAAAAAGAAGCGCTGGAATTCGCAAAAACAATTTAGACATTCAATAAATCACAGATTTTTATTTCTATTGTTCAATATATAAAAACATGGTAGGATAACTTTTAGTTGTTCTCTATATTTTAATTATTAAATATATGTCCGTGCCGTCTTTCCAGTCCCCAAAAGGTGTCCACGATATCCTTCCTGATGATCACCTGTATTTTTCGTTTATAAAAAAGGTCGTAAGGCACCACTGCCGAAGAGCCGGTTTCAGGCGCATAAGCACGCCGATTTTTGAAAATGTGGAGACATTTACAAGAAGCATAGGCGAAGCCTCCGATATAGTGGAAAAGGAAATGTTTATATTCGAAAGCAAAAGCGGTAAAAAATTCGCCCTAAAGCCTGAAGGCACAGCGGGAGTCGTAAGGGCATATCTTGAGCATGGTATGTCACAGCTGCCAAAACCTGTGGAGCTTTATTATATCGAACCGCATTTCCGCTATAACCGCCCGCAAAAAGGCAGATACAGGCAATTCCATCAGTTCGGGTTTGAGGTGCTGGGAGAAAGCGACCCTGCCATCGACGCTCAGGTCATATATTTAGCGCACAGGATAAATAAGGACCTTGGAATCGCCGACCGCCTTTCATTACAGCTAAATACAATCGGCTCAATGGAAGACAGAAAAAAATACAGGGATGATCTTGTAAACTATTACACCGGAAAGGAACGCAGTCTCTGCGAAGACTGTAAGCGCAGAATGCATACAAATCCGATGAGACTGCTTGATTGCAAGGAGGAGGACTGCCAGATACTCGCCTCTATGGCGCCAAAACTTGAGAATGTGATAAGCGAGGAATCCAAACAGCATTTCAAGCTTTTAAGGGAATATCTTGATGAACTTGGAGTGAAATACGAGCTGAATCCCCTCTTGGTACGCGGGCTTGATTATTACACTCATACTGTTTTTGAATACTGGAGTAAAAAAGAAGGCGCGCAAAACGCAATAGGCGGAGGCGGAAGATATGATGGTCTTGTTGAACTTATGGGCGGGCCAAATACCCCCGCGATCGGTTACGCGGCCGGAATGGAAAGGGTTGTGGAATATATGCAGGAAGCAGGTATAAGACCTCCGAATAAAGATGTTGTTTCCATATTCGTCGCACAACTTGGACTGGTCGCAAAAAAGAAAGCTTTGTCATTACTTAACGACCTGCGCGATCAGGGGCTTAATGTCGTAGGCGCCGTAGGAAAAGATTCCATGAAGGCCCAGATGGGCCTTGCGGACAAGCTAAACGCGCAATATTCATTGATACTCGGGCAGATAGAAGTACAGGAAGGGACGATAATCCTGCGAGATATGAAGAAAGGCAGCCAGATGACAATACCCTATGAAACAGCTGTGGATAAAATGGTGGAACTTCTTGGGAAGAATCCGCTGAAAGGAAAGAAGTTGTGGGAGGAATAACTAACAGCTATAAGCGGTAAGCTGTCAGCTATAAGCTTTAACAAACATGACTAAAATATACGGAATAGTCGGCCACCCTGTAATCCATTCACTGTCTCCTGCGATACATAACGCGGCTTTTAAGGCGGAGGGAATTGATGCTGAATACAGAGTTTTTGATATAGACCCAAGTAATCCTGACGATCTTGCAAACTTTTGTTTTGAAACAGATCTGAATAATATCGGCGGATTCAGTGTAACAATGCCATATAAGCAGGAAATCATGCAGTATATGGATTATTACGACCCGCTGGCAAAGATCATTGGCTCCGCGAATACGGTATCCAATGAGGATTCTCAGCTTGTGGGATATAACACCGATTCCACCGGAGCTATTCAGGCATTGCAGGAAAAAGCCGATTTAGCCGGAAAAAAGGTATTGATAATGGGTGCCGGCGGAGCGGCAAGGGCTATAGCTTACGGCTTAAAAGAGTTCGGAGGCGATGTTTATATATTCAACAGGACTCTTGAAAAGGCGAAAAAACTTGCGCAGGATTTTAATCTGGATGTCATCGATTACCTTGATATAGCAAAAGAGAATTTCCAGATAATAATAAACACAACGCCTACAGGTAGCTCCCCAAACAGTGAAGAATCCCTTCTCAGCGCTTCACAAATACCAAAAGGCTGTATTGTGATGGACCTTGTTACGAATCCTATAAAAACAAAACTGCTGAAAGAGGCTGAAGAGGCCGGAGCTGAAATCATAAGCGGAGAAAGAATGCTTTTATTCCAGGCCGCGGGACAATTTGAAATATGGTTTGGAAAAACCGCGCCCGTTGAGGCGATGGAAAAAGCTCTCTACGAGAATTTGTGATTTGTGATTTATTGAAAATGAAAAAATCAGACAAGGTAATACGAATCATTAAAATTTTAAACAGGCTTTATCCAAAAGTCCCGATTCCTCTTAAGCATAAAAGCCCGTTCACACTTCTTGTGGCGGTAGTCCTTTCCGGACAATCTACGGATAAAGCGGTAAACAAGGTCACTCCCGAGCTTTTCAGGCTTGCAGACACACCGCAAAAAATGGCGAAACAAACGGCTTCCAGAATACGTCAGATAATAAAACCATGCGGACTTTCTCCGACAAAATCCAAAAACATCAAAAGACTTTCCGAAATAATCGTCAAAAAATTCGTAGGAAAAGTGCCCGACAGTTTTGAGGATCTCGAAAGCCTTCCGGGTGTCGGACATAAAACCGCGTCCGTAGTCATGTCGCAGGCCTTCGGCCATAACGCGTTCCCCGTTGATACACATATCCATCGTCTAGCTAAAAGATGGGGTCTCTCCAATGGAAAAAATGTAGTGCAGACGGAAAAAGATTTGAAAAAATTATTTCCGGAAAATACATGGAACAAACTTCACCTTCAGATGATATATTTCGGACGCGAATATTGCCCGGCTAGGAATCATGACGCGGGGAAGTGCCCGGTTTGCAGTAAGTTGAGCTAAGTTTTTATGGCTGTCACCCTGAGCAAAGCCGAAGGGTCTGCTATAAAAACAACCACTAATAGCCAAGCCAGATCCCTCGACTGCGCTCGGGATGACAAGGCTTGGGGTTATTTTAATCTCTCCCTATCTTAAACGAAAACTCCTTATCACTATCCAAATCGGTTTCGATAAATGGGGAGCGCGAGAATATTTTTGCCGATGGCGGAATGCTTTCCGTTACCTCGTATCCTTCCGGGACGGATAATGTTTTAACCAGCTTCGTATTATCGAATCCCGCCTGTTTTCTGGCTATAAGATTATAGCTATTCAACTGACTTTCAAAAGGCAGCTGGTACTTTAAACGCACTGTTTTTTCCGTGCCTGAACTTACGCGGAATACGAAAGCGAACACCGTGTATCCAAGGTCTTCGGAAACGGTTATATCCTTTTTATTCATGCCACCGGCCTCAAGAAGTTTACTGCCTTTTGGCACATAGATACGCATGTAATCCACATTATCCCCTTCCCCGTGTATGAAGCGCAAAGTATCCTCGCCTGTTTTGCCGGCGCCAAAAAGACCGATAAGCCGTTTCCATTCATTGAAATCACTTTCATTCCATGTGTGGTGTTTTGTCACGGATAAATTATCTATGACCAGACCCGTATTTGCTATCTCAGTCTCATGTCCGATTTCCGTTTCAATATACTGGTCGCTTTTATTACCGCCTATGGAAGTTGTGACTGGCGCGAGAAAATCCACATCAGGCTCCGGCTGTGATATAGCTCCATCCGCGTGAAACATGTTTATCAGCGACTGTACGGCCGGATCTTTGGAATAGGCCTGTATATGCCTTTGCCATATCAGTCCTTCCAATATATCTTTCATATCCAGCATCTTATCTAAATCAAAAAACTTTTCCTTAAACACGGGTATGAAATCAAAAAGAAGCTGTTTCGGCGTGGATGTATCGCTTAATTTCGCTTCGGTATAAAACGAGATTATCTGGTTGAAATTATCCGATTTTATCTGGAACGGAAAGTGTTCAAGCTTAACAGGCCCTGTTATCTCCAGCATTTTTTCGATGACGTCCTGGTCTATGGCTATGACAGTATCCACAGAAGGCCCTCTGCTGTGTTCCAAAAACCACATGACTTTTTCCGCGGAAACTGCGAAATCCGGACTGTAATTGGCGTCGCGCATATACCATCTTTCCGAAACCTGATCTATCCCCGCCGGTGGCGTAACCACATCAAGCAGCTGACCATCTGTTTCATATACGTCCTTGGATTCCATTTTCGTTATGGCGCCGTCATTCACATCGATGACCATATAGCTTCCTAAAAACCCGCCCGTGGCCCTAAGCTCATGGTTATTCTGCAGTAACACAAGATATCTATGCGGGACTTTATCACCAAGAAGTGTAAGCACTACTCCGAAATTAGAATCCGCTTCATTCAGCGGGACCAATAGTTTCGCGATAAGCCTCTGCCCTTCAGTGATTTTATTTTTGAAGTCGGCCGGAAGTATATCCGTATTCATCGTCGTCAGATTGTTCTGTATTTCAAGCACCTTTTTTAATATACTGTCGAATTCCGTTTTATATTCTCGCACTGCCGGCATAAGCGGAGCCTCCGTTTCCCCGGGAGATTTCTGCTTCGCAAACTCTTTGGGTAACTGGGAAACATTCCTTATAAGCTTTATAGCATCCTGCCCCATGATGGAGGCGGAAAGCGCGCTATTCACAAGTTTATCAGCCGCATCAAGATAAAGGTTCTGGTCTATCAGCTGATTACCCCCCTGCACAAGAAAGCCCGCGTTATCGGAAAGCGCCCTGAATGAATTTTCCGCGCTTTTGAACCATTGTTCCGCGCTATCCAAATCGGACTTTTTCAGCGACTCTATCCCGCTGTTCAGCTTATCATACCCTTCAAGCGCGAACCCTTTGCTTTCCACGGCAACATCCATGCCTTTGCTATAGATGTTATATAAATTCATGCCGATAAACACCATGACTGCCATCCAGAAAAAAAGCCAAAACCCTCTCCATTTATTGCTTTTTGGAGGCCTTACCCCGCCGGCAGGAGGCTTTATATCGAAAAAATGACCTTCTAGCGGAGTGACTTTTACGCTGGTTTTTTTCTTCAAGTTTTTCACGGAATAACGATACAACGAACTTGAAAAATTGAAAATAAAAAAACTTATTGTTTATGGCTGTCACCCCGAGCTATGTCGAGGGGTCTGCCATAAACAACAGCAAATAACCAAACCAGATCCCTCGACCCTGTACCATACGGTGCAGGGCTCGGGATGACAGGTTTGGTTGCTTTTTTATTTTCAATTTTTCAGTTAAAATAAGTTCATGCAAAACATTCACGACAAAATCTGGGAATCGGCTTTGAAAGTCATTGAAATACGCTCTCATAGCACTCATGAGCTAAAGCAAAAATTGCTCGCCAAATACCCCGATGACGAGGGTGCCGTTCTGAAAGTGATAGAGGAAATGGAGCGCGTACATCTTTTGAGCGACAGAAAGTTCACGGAGGAATTCGTGCATCATCTTATACAAAAACCAATCGGCAGGATAAAGATAATGGTCGAAGCCAGAAAAAAGGGGCTGGATCAGGACCTTGTGGAGCAGATGCTTTTAAACGAAAACTGGAGCGAGGAAGAAAGCGCGAAAAGGGCTCTAAAGTCGAAGGAAAGAAGTGTGGAAAATGAAAAGGACGAAAGGAAACGCAAATTCAAACTGGTGAATTTCTTAAGAAACAGGGGGTTTCGGGATGAAGTGATATATAACGTGCTACGCACTTTTATGGATTAAGGATTTGATGATTAAGGATTAAAGTCTGTTTACCATTCATTAATCTTAGAATCATTAATCTTTAATCTGAATGTTTTTTCTTGCATATATCCTCACATTTGCTATAATATACACGAAAGCAGAGCCGAGAAGGGTCTGCATTTTCATAGGATTGGAGGATTGGAGGATTTGATGATTAAGGGTAAAACTAATCACTCATCTTCAAATCTTAAAATCATTAATCTTTAATCAACCGTTATGAAACCACAATTTTTTGCTGCAATGCACCAGATATGCGATGAGAAAAACATCCCTTACGAAAAGGTGCTGGAAACCGTAAAAGCCGCGCTGGCCACAGCCTTCCGCAAGGATTTCGGCAATAAGGAACAGGAAATCGAAATACTTCTAAGCGAGGATTCCGACGTCGCGACTGTGCTTCTTATAAAAGAGGTCGTTGAGAACGTGGAAAATCCCAATATCGAAATATCTCTTGCTGAAGCTAAAAAAATGAAAAAAGACGTCGATGTCGGCGATATCATAAAAATAGACGTCACACCGCTTGAATACGGCCGTATAGCCGCGCAGTCCGCGAAGCAGGTCATCTTACAGCGCCTGCAGGAGGCGGAGAGGGATTCCCTATACGAAATGTTCAAAAACCGCGAGAACGAGATAATGACGGCGCAGGTGATGCGTGTGGAAGGCGGAACAGTGCATATACAGATAGAAAAACATAACGTGATGCTCGGGCCCAAGGATCAGATCCCGAATGAGAAGTATTACAACGGCAAACGTATCAAGGTATATCTTGATAAAGTAATACACACAAACAAAGGGCCTCAGCTTTCCATTTCCCGCACTCACGCGAACCTTGTCGTAAGACTTCTTGAAATGGAAATACCGGAAATCGCGGAAGGCGAAGTGGAAATCAAATCCATCGCGCGCGACCCAGGTGTCCGCAGTAAAGTATCCGTATGGGCGGAGGAAGAAAAAATCGACCCTGTTGGGGCTTGTATAGGCCAAAAAGGCGTACGCATACAAAGCGTGATGAACGAACTTAACGGTGAACGTGTTGATATCATCGAATGGAGCAAAGATCCTAAGGAATTCATCGCCACAGCGCTTCAGCCGGCTAAAATCGCGGAGGTGATAATAGTAAACGCCGGTGAAGACCCAAAAATACCTAAACGCGCCGCAGTATTCGTGGAAGAGGCCGAACGCCCGATGGCTATCGGTAAAAAAGGCCAGAACGTGCGCCTTGCTTCCGATCTTACAGGTTACGAACTGGATTTATACAACCTTGAACAATTGCCCGCATTCCAGGAGAAACTTCAGGAGCTTGTGCAAAAGAGCAACCGCAGGATAGAAGACGAAGACCTTCAGTCCGTTGAAGCTGTGAAAGAAATCGAAGCCGCCGAGCAATCAATAAAAGAGGAGGAAGGAACTGAACAGGATAAAGAAGGCGGTAACTGGGGCAAGCTTACAAAAGCCGTGATAACAAAGCTCGAAGCTGCCGGATATAAGAGCCTTGAAGATCTGAAAGGTATGGATCTTGAAAAACTTGAGAAAATAGATGGTATCGGCAAAGCGAGTGCGGAAAAAATCTTGAAAGAGATTGCATAAAACCCATCAAATGGCGAAAAAGAAGCGAAATATAAAATCCTATCATATTTTCTATGCCGTTTTCTTTACAGCTTATTTTTTCGCGATTTATTTTCTGCTATATCATCCGAACGGACTTACGCCTTTCCATTTGAATATACACTTTTTCTCCAATGTGATAGGAAGTCTGTCCAAGCGCTTTTTGACTGAAACTGCGCCTTACGCTCTTTTATTCTATCTTATATATTATTGTAAAAAGAATTGGCTTAAGGCGATTCTGATAAGCATTTTCCTTATAATTTTCACACTGAACGTAGGTGAGATGTGCTACTACTTTATAGCAAGATCCAATATACAGTTTTATGTACTTAAGGGTTTTCAGTGGAATCTCTTTTTAAGTTATATAAACGCAAAAACGGTTTTTATGGCTGTCGCGCTTATATCCGCACTTTCTGTACTTGCAGTTTTTCTTTATCGCATTAAAAACTCCGCTAAAATCCACGTTAAAAAACATGCTTTCTTTTTGACTATATTCGCGGGGCTCGCATTTGGCGGTAGTTTTATACCTGTGGTGTACAGCCCACATGTGACTCTATTTACCAATGATAGTATAGCTAAGATGCAATACAGGGTTATGGATTTGGAAAAACCCGGAATAATAGTACTGGCAGATGAGATATATTACGAATACTTTAAGCCGGAATCCACAAAACAACAACTTACAGCGAACGAACAGCAATTCATAGATTCTGTGGGGCTTGAAGAAAAACTTACTACCGATTCAGATTTTCATCCTAAAAAAATAGTGCTCATCACCGTCGAATCTTTAAGTCAGCCCTTTCTTTCCCATTATAACAAGGAAATTCCTGACACCACGCCATTTATAGATTCACTTATAGAAAAATATCCGCATATTGACGCCTTCTATCCTTCCGGAACTTATACACTTTTTGGCTTAGCTTCCATTCTATGCGGACATATAAACGTAGAAAGACTACAAAAAGATGATAGCTATGAATGCTTACCAAACCTCCTTAAAAAAGCGGGTTACCTTACAGAATTTATACGCGGGTTCAGCAAATATTACGTACGCGAAAATGTATTTTTCGATAAAATCGGATTCGATACAATAACCGCACAGGAAGAATTTGATAAAAAATACCCTGACTTCAAAAATGAAAGACCTGATCTTTACGCCACATGGGGATTCAGCGATGACTACCTGTTCAACGAAGCGGTAGAAAGATTAAAAGAGAAAAAGAATGAAAACCTTTTTCTTAACATCCTTACTGTAGATACACATGTGGCAGGCGGACGTTGCTATAGAGAAAAGACCAATGATTCCCCGGAGAATGATGTACTTTTTTCTGTGAACTGTTTTGACTCTGTACTAAAAGGCTTTTTCGCAAAACTCGAATCCGAAGGGCTTTTTGATGATGAGCTTCTTGTAATTCTTACGGCAGACCACATATACCCAAGCTATTCGGCGGTGCCAGGAGATACGGGTAATATGACTTTTGCCTCAAAACCGGATCCTATACCACTTTTATTAATATCTAAAAAACCCGTAAAAATCCTTGCTTCTACGGGTTCACAAATAGATATAGCACCCACACTACTTGATATGCTGGATATCGAAGAACCGAGCTATTATATGGGGAAAAGCCTTATAGCCAATTCAAATACTATTCCCATGGGGCAGGACAGAGCTTTTGCGTATATGATAATAAATAGCAATTTTATGGGGCTTAATCTGTTTAACGACAATACAAAACCTTCAGCCTCATTACAGCATTACGGAGATTATTTTAAGGTGATTTCCGGTAGTCTGAATGAGTTTAATTCTCTAATAAATCATAAACGTCAGGAAAATGAAATGGATCTCAATATTGATTCGGCTTTAGTAAAGTGGTTCAGGAACCAATTATGATTAACTAAAATACCCCCCGATGCAAAACCGAGGGGTATTTATTTTTTGTTGTAAAACTATAATATTAGTTATACAAAACGTAAATTGTGGAAGCGGCGGCGCCTGAATCGGCTGACTCAATTTCACTTGCCGTTGTATCTGTCATGTTTGTAGCAATATCAGTAGTGTCAGTAGATGAAGTGAAAACTACAGAATAGGCTGAACCAGCAATTATATTAGCCTTCTGGAATGTCTCAACATCAGTAAACAAAGCATAGCCATTACCAGATATGCCCTTATTTGCCAATGGTACATATACATATGACCCTTTACATTCAACACCTCCAACTGTCGTAATTTGAGACGGTGCAGGCTTTGGAACAACGCTGCCTTTAAGGTAATTCTTAATATTAGCTATGATTGCAGCACCATCTTCAGCTGTATCATCAGCGCCAACAGGATCAGCAAGACAATAAGCTGTACCACTTGTTCCAGGATACTGGCCATTGTCATCGAAATAAGTTTCTAGAGCCTGACCGATTGTATTAAGATCGGCAATACGACCCGTATCTCTGGCGCGAGCCTGAGCACCGGTCAACCTAGGAAGGATTGTACCCATAAGAACACCGAGGATGACTATTACGATCATCAACTCGATGAGGGTGAAACCTCTACGAAATGTTGATTTGTTCATTTTGTATTTGTTTAAATTTTAAAAACTGTACCAATTCTAGCATGTATAAAAATTGTATGCAAGGGGAAATTTAATAACGATATAACGAAATAACGAGATAACGAAATAACTTGACTTTAAGCCATGAATCGATTAACAATGTTACCCCACGATAGCAGAATAATGAATAAATTAGCATTTAATTGAATATAATGAATATATTTAGATTTTTAGATTGGAAGATGTATCAGGATGCCAAGAAATTAAACAGAAAAATTGGCGGGCTTATTAATAGCTTCCCTATTGATGTTAAAATAAAATATGGTTCTCAAACTAACCGAGCCGCACTTTCGATATGTCTGAATATTGCAGAGTCGGCAGGTCGCTACAGTGATACGGAGATGTGCCGTTTTTTTGATATCGCTCTCGGGTCTTTGTCTGAAACCGTAGCATGTGCGGATAATTTACGCGATGAAGGCTATATAAACAATGAAAAATTTAATCAGATATATGAAGATGCGATAAATATAGCAAAACAAATTCAGGGGATGCAAAATAACACGCACAAAAACCCTCGAATATATAAAAGGGACTGAATTCGTGTTATCTCGTTATTTCGTTATCTCGTTATTTCGTTGTTTGTTTACTGTGCATTCGAAGCCAGATCGGAAGCGCTGAGGATAGGCATCATCACGGAGATTACAAGGAACGCGACGGCGCCACCGAGTATGACTATTATGATAGGCTCAAGGAGCGAGGAAAGACCTTTTACCATGTCGTTCACTTCATCTTCATAGTAATCCGCTAGTTTCGCGGTTATGGAGTCTATCTGGGCTGTCTGTTCGGCAACGCTTATCATACCGACGACCATGCTTGGGAAATGCTTTTCATCGTCTTTCATATTCTCCGCCATTGTAATACCCTGTTTCACGTCATCGGCTATCTGATTGATACGTTTTTCGTAAACGGCGTTGTCCACGCTCGCGGCTGTGATGCGAAGGGCCTTGATGATGGAGATTCCGCTCGCGATCATTGTGCTTAAACCTCTGCAGAACCTTGCCAATGCGACTTTTTTAGCCAATTTTCCGAAAACCGGTATGTAGAAAAGTATATTTGCCCATATAAAACGGCCGGATTTTGTTTTCTTCCACCAAAGGAATAGCATAACTATTCCGACAAAACCTAAAACCACCAGAAGCGCGTTAGGCAAGCCTAATGTCTTACCGACAAGAAAGTCGCTAAGATTGATAAGCACCATTGTCATAGCCGGAAGTTTGCCGCCAAGGTTGGCGAACATGTCCTTGATCTTCGGCATAACGAATGTCATTACGGCGAAACCGGCGCCAAGCATTATAAATATTACGACGACCGGGTAGATCATCGCGCCTTTAATCTTGGATGTAATACCTGCGGATTTTTCCACTTCGATGGCTATCTGCAAAAGAACCTGATTCAAACGGCCGGAAGCTTCACCGGATTCGATCATACCTACCTGCGCGTCCGAAAAAACTTTGGGATATTCCTTCATGGCTTCGGAAAAACTGTTACCGGCTTCGATCTTTTCGGCTAACCCCTGTGTAACTGTTTTCATTTTCGGATTTTCCATCTGTCCGGATAAGATACTGAGGGCTTTTACTATGGAAATGCCGGCGTTCGTCATGGTTGCAAGCAGGCGGTAGAAACTTACCTTATCGGATGCCTTTACACTGCTTAAGTTGCTAAGAATATTATTCAGCTGCTGCATGAAACCAGCCTGCTGTTTAACGGCTTTTTTCACTACTTTCGGCTGTTGTGCCGCTATAGCTTCCGCCGACTGTGGCTTAGCGCCTATATGTATTGTTGAGACTACATTCTCCATAACTTTTTGATTAATTTTCTAATTGATGGGCTAATTGAGGGGCTATTGATGGGCTAATTGAGGGGCTATTGTGGAATATAAACATCGATTAGCCCTTCGGTCGCCTGAGGCGACCAGCCCATCAATTAGCCCTTCCATTGGTTTATTGAACGATTCTGAATACTTCCTCGATGGTAGTTATCCCCTGAAGTGATTTTATAAAACCATCCTGTTTTAAGGTAAGCATGCCGTTTTTCTTCGCGACGACTTCCATATCCGTGTCTGTGGCGTTTTTAAGCACAAGCTCAGCTACTTCGCGGTCCATTTCAAGGATCTCGAAAACACCGGCTCTGCCTTTATAACCAGACTTGTTGCAGACCTCACATCCCTTTCCTTTATATAATACAAGGTTTTCTAGAAGTTTAGGATCAAGGTCTTTTGGAGACACGCCCACTAATTCTTTCTTTATTTCTTCGGCGACTAAAGATTCGGGAGTATATGGCTCTTTGCAGTTAGCGCAGACCTTTCGGACAAGACGCTGTGAGATTATTCCGCGGATGGATGATGTTATCAAAAACGGTTTAACACCCATATCCAAAATACGTGTAAGAGTGGCCACGGCGCTGTTTGTGTGTATTGTTGAAAGCACAAGATGTCCTGTAAGAGCGGCGCGTATGGCGATGTCGATCGTCTCCTCATCACGGATCTCTCCCACCATTATGATATCCGGATCCTGACGCAAAGCGGTGCGCAGACCCATGGCGAAACTGTACTGTATTTCCGGATGCATCTGGCTTTGGTTAAGCCCATCCATCTGATACTCGACCGGATCCTCAAACGTCATGATATTCACACCTACCTCGTTCAGACGATTAAGCGTGGAATAAAGCGTGTTTGTTTTACCGCTGCCGGTAGGCCCTGTAACAAGGATGATACCGTTAGGAAGTTTTGTGAATTTTTCCATCAGCCCAAGCTGTGTGCCTCCCAGGCCCAAATTCGGCAGATCCGGAATTGATTTTGTCTTATCCTGAAGACGCATACAGATCTTTTCACCGTTTACTGTAGGCAGGCTGGAAACGCGGAGGTCTATGTTCTGGTTTTCCTCGGTAGTCACCTGCGTGCGTCCGTCCTGCGGGATGCGCTGTTCATCGATTTTCAGGTTGGACATGATCTTAATGCGCGAGATGACTGCCGGATGTATATTTCTTGGATATTCTATTATATGTCTTAGCACTCCATCTACCCTGTAACGTATACGTATTGTCTTTTCCTCCGGTTCTATATGTATATCGCTGGAGCCCATACTGAGCGCGTAGCTTATCGTATACATAACTATCTGCGGAATGTTGCCCGCTATTATCGCGTTCTGTAAAAGCTGTCCGTATTTAATAACGTTACTTGCCTGCTGGGAAAGTTTTGGCGCCGGAGCTGGGGTAACTGCTTCCGGAGCTTTAGGCTTTGCCTCGGGCTCCAAAACAGCAGCTGCCTGTGATGACTGTATCAACGATTGGACCATTTAACTAATTTACAATTTACAATTTTAAATTTTTAAACTATTAACGGGAATAAGCGTTAAGCTCGACAGAAAAATCCACGCCTTTGTCTTCGCCTGTTTTCGGATCTATTCCGCGGTAGCGTATGCTTATATTGGATATTTCCATCAGCCTGACTAAAATATCGCTATCCAGACGTCCTGAAAGATCTATCATCTTAAGGAATCTGTCGAAATTCGCTGTACTTGAATATATCGAAGTGGTAATAGGCAATATTGTGTAATTTTTTTCCTTAACCTGCTGACCTATGGAAATGGAATCAAACTGAAAGGGGGGATTCTTGGCATCTATGGATGTTGCAAAATTCTCCAGTCTTCTTATGACCTCCAGCTTTTCAATATCCTTTGGGAAAACTTTATTAAGCGCTTCCTCGACCTGCTGGAACTCTTCGTTATATGCTGTTTTATGCAGATCTCTTTCCTTTTCCAGATTTGGCAGGACAACCGTATTGTAATTTGCCACCTGATCCTCGGTCTCTTTTATTTTATCCGGAGCCTGAAAATAAGAATTAGCCTGAGGATAAAGGAAAGCTATAGAATAAACTGCTAAAAATACCGCAGCAGTAATAAGATATATATATCCCTTGGTAACGTTTTTTGAACGCATGCGCTCCATGCGTTTTTCTTCTACTACCTTACTGCCCACCAATGGGCCTTTGAAGATATTACCGGATTGCGGTGTTTGTGTTAGTTTTGTATCAGTCATGGCGTTTTTTTTAATTTGATAATTAGTTTATTTTGCTATAGCCTCCGTAACTTCTTTAGTAGTTTCGTCGGCGGCCTCTTTAGCTGTTTCGTTTTCAGTTTTCTGCGGCTGCTCAGCTAAAGTAAAGCTAAGCTGGAAGTTTGAAGTATATTTGCCTGTGGTCTTGTTGTAAGACTTGCTGAACGAAGTAAATTCCTTAAGGCCTTCGAAATAAGGCTTAGTAGTATCATCAGGATTTGTCTTATCCTTTGGATAATATTTAAACGCCTCCTCAAGCATAGCCAGCTTGGTAAGGTTTTTGCCGAGCGAATCCGTGAGAGACCCGCTTACCGTGATACTTCTTTTTTCAGCATCGAACGAGAAGCTGTTGAATTTTATGTATTGCAATATCTCGTTCTCCGGAGAAACAGAATTCGCGACCTCGTTTATCTTTGCGAGCACATCCGGCCAGTTAAGACGCTTCTGAATAATACCGTTTATAGTGTTCTCATACTGGTTATCATATCCCTTTTTGAAATTGTCTATCTCTTTATTGATCTTAGTCTCATCTGTTTTCTTTTCTTCAAGATCCTGAGCCGCGCTATGGAGCCGGATCGCATAGTTATCTATTCCCATCAGACCGAGTACCCTATTGTTGATATCTATGTTCTGGACGTAGAAGAATCCGGCAGTGATGACTATGAAAGCCACAGTAAACTGCAGGAACATCTTACTGAATGTTGCGAAAGTGACGCCCTCCTCTTTTTGTTCGACTTTCTTCTCGACTTTGGCCAATTTGGATTCTGCTTTTTTTGCCGCAGTCTTGGCAACTATTGTATCGATTATGGATTTATCGGCTTTTTCTCCTGTTGCTTCCCCTTCTTTCTCACCGAACATCTTTGTGAATATATTCCCTTTTTCCTCCGCTGAAGGCTTCTGGATCTGAAGCGCGGGTTGGATGACCGCCTTAACTGCAGGCTGAGGCGCCGGAGCAGTCTGAGGCTTTGCAATCTGCAAAGCGGGCTTGGATTCAGCTTCTTCCGGTTTTTTGAATAGTTTCGCGAATAGCCCTATTTTGCTTTTTTCTTCCGCCTTGGTAGGCGCGGTCTCCAAAGGTTTCTGTATTTTGACTTCTTCTTTTTTGACTGGTTTTTCAGCTATTTGTTTGGTTTTCGCCATTTCCTTTGCGACCTTTTCGGCAGCCTCACGCTTTATATTCTCAGCCTTGGCAAGAAGTTTTTTTATATACCCGTTCTCCGGATCTATGCTCAGCACTTCGCGAGAATACTGATCAAGATCTGCAAATTTACCTTCCGCAAAGGCCTGTTTAGCCTTATTCTGGAGGATATTTATCTTATCGGCATTGGCCTTTTTAAGGGCTTCATATTTGGCCTTCTCGATATCCCCAACCAACTTAACAGCTAATTTGTTCTGCGGGTCTAGCGCTGTAAGCTTTGGCGCGATCTCTTTTACCAAATCGAATTTAGCCTCCTTGAAAGCTTTTTTCATTTCATTTTCATACGCGGATATCTTTACCTCATTCTGTTTTCTTCCCTGTTCGGATATCGCGCTTTCCGTCTTTTTCAGCCAGTTATCGGCATGTTTATTGGTCGCATCAAGGTTTTTAAGTTCCTGAACAAGCTTTTTGACGTTCTCAAAATTGCCGTCTTTATATTGCTTGGCGAGCATGTCCTCATACTCTTTGATCTTCGCGGCATTTTGCCTAACCTTGGCCTCAGCCTCGGCTTCCGCGATCTTTTCCATAAGTTTTACGGCGACAGGATTACCCGCGTCCAGAGCCGTAAGCTCCTTGGCAAGACTGCGCACCGCGTCGAAGCGGTTTTCCTTGAAAGCGGTCTTTATGTCGCCCTCAAGCGCCTTGATCTTATCTTTTAGTTGTTTGTCTGTATTTTCTGACATGGCTTTTTTTGTTTAATTTATCTAAATATTCTATCATTTTTAGCGTCCAAAGTCAATAATCTTAATTTGCGCAATTTGTAATTTATGGTATTTTTGATAAGTGCAAGCGCATGTGCATGTGCATGTGAAAGTTTGTAGATAGATACTTGCACTTGGACTTGCACTTGCACTTATTTATTTAACCCGGAAGGAAGCAATGGACATCAAATCACTCATAGAAAAGATCCAAAATGACCTCCGTTATGTTTGACGGCCTTAAAATAGCCGAGAAAAAACAAAACGCGGAACAGAAATCACTCGACCCGAATCTATGGAATGACCCAAAGAAGGCGGAGGTGACTTTAAAAGAGCTGAAACGCTGGAATGATTTCGAGAAAAAATGGCTTAATATCAAGCAAAAAGCTGATGACCTGAAGGCGTTTGAGGAAATGGTGGATCCTGATAAAAAAGAAGAATTCATTGAGCTTGAAAAGGAATACGACGGTCTTGAAAAAATATTCCATAAAGCCCACGTGGAACTTGTCCTAAACGGCCCGTACGATAAAAACAGCGCGATACTTGTCATATCCGCTGGCACAGGCGGAACGGAAGCCCAGGACTGGGCCGAAATGCTGCTCAGAATGTATCTGAGATATTTTGAAAACAAAGGCTGGAAAGCAACAATAACCGATAAGAACGTCGGCGAAGAGGCGGGAATAAAAAGCGCGACAATCGAAGTGATCGGAGATATGGCATATGGCTTTCTGAAATGTGAGCATGGCACTCACCGTCTGGTACGCCTATCCCCTTTTAATGCAAAAAATCTTCGCCAAACATCCTTCGCTCTTGTTGAGGTGCTGCCGATAATAGAAGATGAGGAAGCCATCCAAATAGACCCAAAGGACCTTAGGATAGACACTTACAGGAGCAGCGGTGCCGGCGGTCAGCATGTGAATAAAACTGAATCCGCCGTGCGTATAACCCATTTGCCGACGGGCATGGTAGTGGCCTGCCAGACAGAAAGAAGCCAAATACAGAACCGTGCGCAGGCGATGAACTTACTGCGCGGACGCCTGACACAAAGGATGATAGAAGAGCGTAAAGATAAAATCGACGAACTTAAGGGCGGATATAAAGAAGCAGCCTGGGGCCACCAGATACGTTCCTACGTGTTCCAGCCATACACAATGGTAAAAGACCACCGCACCGATGCCGAAACAAGCCAGGTGCATCAGGTGATGGATGGGGATATTGATATGTTTATTGAGGCTTACTTGCTTATGCAGGGCGAAGGCGAAGGTAAAACCAATCGTTAATATACTGCCTATTTAATAACTTTCTTTGCCTTTTCCTTTATCTTAGAATGTAAACAATATGATATTAGAGATCCAGACAGGCCGGGACAATCCAATTCTCCGCAAAAAATCGGCGATTGTCCGCGAAATAACAAAAAAGACTTTGAAGCTTATAAAGGACATGCAGGAAACGATGATAATATCCAAAGGAGTCGGTCTTGCGGCGCCACAGGTAGGTGTGAACGAGAGACTGGTTTTGATAACCCTTGATAACAAGAAGATCCTCGCGATGATCAACCCGCGTATACTCGGTTTTTCTGAAGAAATATGCCTGATGGAAGAAGGCTGCCTTAGCCTGCCCGGAATGTGGGGAAAAGTAGAAAGGGCAAAGGAAATAACCATTGAATTCCAGACTGTAAAAGGCCAGAAGACCGTGATGAAACTAAACGGTTTCGAAGCCCGTGAAGCCCAGCATGAAATAGACCATCTCGACGGGATATTATTTACAGATTATATAGACGAAGCGGATATAACCATCGACCAGATATCGGCGCAGAGTGAAGTGGAGAGGATATAATTCAGATTTCAGACCTGCCTGCCGGTAGGCAGGTTTCGGATTTTTGATTCGACCTGCCGCACCTAAGGCGTCACTTCGTGACCGGCAGGCAGGTTTTATATTTAAAATTCCAGATTTGGTATTTTTAATGCTGTTTTTTGGTTGACTAGTGAACAAATGTTTACTAGAATGAATATGTAGTATTTAAGTGAATTATTATGAAAAATGATGAATCTAAAACTGTTGTTCCATTAGAGCATATCGAAGGATCAATTTACTTCATCCGTGGCACTAAAGTGATGTTGGATAAGGATTTGGCGATGCTTTATGGAGTAGAAACGCGCGTGCTCGTCCAATCTGTAAAAAGAAATATTGAACGATTTCCCGAAGATTTCATGTTTCAATTAACAAAAGAGGAGGCCAAAAATTGGAGATCACAAATTGTGATGTCCAATTCAGATTCTTTGAGATCACAAATTGTGATGTCAAAAGGTCGAGGAGGACGTCGTTGGCTTCCTTATGCCTTTACTGAACAAGGTGTCGCAATGCTTTCAAGTGTTTTAAGCAGTCCGCGAGCCGTAAAGGTGAATATCGAAATCATGCGCACTTTCATAAGGTTGCGACAGACACTTGCCTCCAATAGAATCCTCGCGAAAGAATTAAAGGAAGTAAAAGAATTTGTGCTTAAAAATTCATTGAAAACGGATCGTGATTTCCAGCGCATCTGGAGAACAATAGAAAAGCTGACGACTCCATCAGCTAACCGGAATAAAATCGGCTTTGATCTGAATTAATAAATCCAGAAAACATCTTAACTTTGCCTTCCAAAATAAACATCCTGCAAACGACTGTCTTTTTTAATATCTTCGGGCTTACCATCCATGTATATTTCGCCGTCCACGATCACTATCACACGATCGACTATATCAAAAAGGAATTTAAGATCATGTTCAACTATCACCACTGTGTGACCGTGATGACTAGCCAATTCGCTTATGGATTTACCGAGATTTTGTCTAAGAATCGGGGCAACGCCAGCTGTAGGCTCATCTATTAAGAGTATGGGCTTTTTCATAAGTTTTAGCCTCGCAAGCTCGAGCAAGCGGAGTTGTCCACCAGAGAGAATCCCCGCCAATGATTTTTTATGGTGATGCAAATCCAGTTCATTAAGCGCATGGTTGATTATCTGATCCATAGATTTTTTATAATGCCCCGAAAACATCCAATACCAAGGATATTTATGCTCTCTTTCTATAGCCATCATAAGATTTTCTTCGAGTGTCATATCCTTAAATACTCCAACTGTCTGGAAACTTCTTCCTATGTATTTCTGTGCCCTTACATATGCTTTCATGTCTGAAATATCCTCCCCGTCTACAAATATCTCACCACTACTATGCTTATTGAATCCTGAAATTGCATTCAAAAGAGTGGTTTTACCACAACCATTTGGACCTATAACACCTACAATTTCACCTTTATTTAAAGCAAATGAAATATTTTTCAATATAATTTGATTCCCGAACTGAACCGTTAGATTTTCCGTTTTTAGAATTGGCATATTAGGCATAATAAAAAAGTTAGATTGAACGATTTACCAATATTGATTTATTTGATAAATTTTTAATCATTAAAATTATAAAAAATGAATAAATTATCACTCTCATATGCCCCATGACGACTGAAGAAAAGTTCATAAATCTGATGATTTCGGGCAATATAATCACAAATAATGAAGAAAGAATGAGCCAAGAAATCTTGGGTTTATGGGCAATAATCGCAATAGTTAAAGCCTGAAGAAGGATAAATATGCTTCCAAAAGAGGGATCCAGATACTGTATGCGCCATATCGAAAGTATGCCCTCAATGCCGGAGAGAATGCACGAAAAAATTATTACGATTATCCCTATATTGCGATCAGAATTACCTAAAGAGATCAGTGCTATTTTATTCTCTTTTAATGCCCTTATAGATCTTCCTAAATGTGATTTTAAAACTACATAATAAATAACCAGAATGACTAAAGCTATTACCCCTTGGGCAATTGCAATACCTGTCAGCGACGAAATAATCGGAGGCCTGACTATGCCGGATATCCCAAGGACACCGCCTGTCACAGAATCCCATGATTTCAGTAAAGTATCCATAGCCATTATGCTTGCAAGAGTTAATACCGCGAAACTGTCATTAGAGAGCTTTGTGTAGGCATAAGAAAAGAATACTCCGATTAAGGTTACGACAAATATTGCTAACATTACCGATAAAGGCAGAGGTAAGCCTGCTTTATTTAAAATTACCATAACGTATGCCCCAAAAGAAAACGTCACAGGAGAGCCAAGAAACATTATTCCGCCAACTGAAATTGTCGCATGGACACCTGTCGAGCCGACCAGTGCTTCAAAAAACCTGCAGATATTGGTTAAAACGTATCCCATAATCAACTATTTCTTGATGAAGAATAAAATAGGCCTTTTGGCTTTATCGAAAGGAGTATCGCGGCAATCAGAAATACGAAAACCATTTTCCATGCACTGGAAAAATTTGAATAACTTACAATCAATTGTGGAATAAAGGCGATAACATATGAAGCTGTGAATGTTCCAACGATATTTGTAGTTCCGCCTATCAGAAACGCTATAAAACCGAGTATTACAATACCAAAGCCCATATTAGGCGTTAATGCGGTGTTTATTCCGCTCATTATTCCGATAAATCCTGCAAGGAGTATTGCTGCCAAATAAACAACGAAACGTGTTTTTTTTGAACTTGTGCCCAGCGACTGACTTACTTCACTGTTTTCAGCAAGGCTTCGCAATAATCTTCCATACGGAGTTTTCTTTAATACAAATGCGAGGGATATAAAAAATATTATGCCCAATATTATTGTAAGTAACCCCGGAAAAGTTAAGTGTAAACCAAAAAAATTAAAAACCGGCAGGGTTTTACCTGTGATGCTTTTGCCATCCGCTCCGAATATTATTGCAATCGATGCTTCCAGTGCGACACCAAAAGAAAAGCTTACCAGCATGGCAAATAACGCCTGTTTTTTCTGTATATACCTTTCAAGCAATAAATATGAAATAGCTCCAAACAACATCGATGCTAAAAAACCTGCAGAAATGGATATCAACATGCTTTCTGATTTTATAAATACCATATAAAAAATGTAAGCGACCGCAGTAGAAACCGCGCCAATACCCAAATGAAATGTCTTGCTGACCGAGTATATAAGGTACAAAGGCGCTGAAATCAAGAGTATTTGCGTGCCTGAAACTATGCTGTTTAATATAATCTGTAGAAAAAACATCGAAGGGTTTTAGTTATGGGTTTATTGATCAATTCTGGTAAACGGCTTTGCCATCTTTTACAATATATTTCCCAACCTGAATATTTTGTACAAAGTTATCCTTTCCAAAATATATTTTCCCCAAATAGCCATTGAAAGTATCCGACCTTAAGGAATCCTTTATTTTAACACTATCCAAACCTACACTTGTAATAACCTCAGCTAAAACATTTAATGCATCCAAGCATGAAGCGGTGTAATAATTTCCAAGGGTTGGAATTTTTCCTTTTGATGACTCGATGTTTGCAATTGTATCGGTAAGCTCCTTAGATGTAACACTTGGCGCATCAATAATAATCATCCCCTCCGAAATACCTTGTGAGGAATCCCTTATGTTATCAGGCAAATACATACCCTGGCTTATAAGCTGAATATTATTAAGACTTTTTATCTCCGCAAGTTGTTTAATCAGATTCTCGGCAGTTACCCCCGCATTTGGATTTAGAAATATGGCTTCCGGCTTAGAATTTGCAACCTTTTCAAGGATATTTCTAAAATCACTTGCCCCTTTTTCAAATGTTTCATCGGCTACAATTGATGTGCTGTTTTTTAAATTATCCAGAACTACCTTCCTTAAGCCGACATTATAATCATTCTGCTCTGTAACAATCGCAATTTTTGAATATTTTTTTAATTCTTCAGCCAGACCAATGCCGACCAAATCATCACGGTAAGAAAGTGAAAACACGTAATCCCCCTGCTTTTCAATATCCGGATTAGATGAAAGTGCTGAAAGCAGGATCACACCCTTATCATTTGTTATTGGTGTTATTGCCAAAGTTTCAGATGAGCAGGCACCACCCAATATGACATTTACTCCGTCAAAATCTACCAACTTCTGAATAGCTGTTACGGAATTTGTGCCTGTACATTTACCATCTTCGAACACCAATTCAAACTTTTTTCCTTTCTTGAAAGCTTGTTCATTAATAATTCCAAGCTGATATTGAAGAATTTTTTCCATGTCCTGGCCATAAGCGGATGCATCTCCGCTAAAAGGCGCAATGATACCTATTTTCACGACTTTGAGTTCTTCAGAACCAACTGGTTTTGAAACACCGCAAGCCGACAGAACAAATAAAGATAATAAACCGATAATAATTAATCCTTTTTTCATATATAAAAAATTAAATTTAAAATGGAAGATAATTATGACAAAAAATTCCGACAAGTCAATCCGATATATGCAAAAAGCTTGTAAAATAAAGCAAAAACGGCTATAATTAATGTGTCGAAAAATGTCGACAATATATGTACAAAATCTACTTACATTCACTGGGCTTCAGCGACAAGGAGGCGGAAGTATATCTCGCTCTTAATACACATGGCCCGTCGCCCGCGTCTACGCTAGCAAAGAGGACTGGAATAAAGAGGACGTCCATGTATGATATTCTGAACGGTTTACTCGAAAAAAACCTTATTGTCATACAGAAAAAAGGCGCGCATACCTATTATGCGATAGATGACGTGAATAAGATCCTATACCAGCAGAAAGACCGCGCTCGCCTAGCAGAAAGCGTAGTACAGCAGTTAAGCGCGGAAAAAGGGCGCGTGAGCGACATAAAAGTAAACCATTACAAAGGCGAAGAAAGTTTTCGCGAGCTTTATGAGGACATATTGCGCGTACACCCGAAAGAACTGACAGTGTGGATACATCTCGATGAGTTTTACCGCGCGCTTGATCCAGTGCGCGAGGAGCAGTGGACTAAGGAGCGCGTAGAAAAGAAAATATGGACCAGGCTTTTAATGCAGGACACCCCTCTTGCACGCAAATTTATAAAAAAGGACACTGCTTCATGTAGAAAGACAATACTCCTGCCAAAGAAATACATGTTCCCCACTACATGCTTCATGTATGAGAACAACATCCTGTTTTTTGATTCGCATGACGAGATAACAGGCATACGAATTCAGCATCCCGGTTTTTATAACATGATGAAACAGATGTTCGAGATGAACTGGAAACTCTTTAGCTGACTTTTTCTTCTTTTCTTGGCCAAGGAATTTCCATTCCCATCAAAGCATTGCGGGCATTGAAGATGAGATTCAGGCGTGTTACCACTCCCGCATCTTCCATAATCGTTTGTGTATCAACCGGTTCCTGTGTGCATTCATCTATAAATGTATACTCATCAAGACTAGCAGTTAGCTCACTATATAATATTCTCAGGCTATCCATATCATCCAAAATCTCTTTGGCTGACTTATAAGATCCATCATATTTTCTTATATCCTCTTCCGTCGCCTCTGACATATTTTTGATATACCAAATCTGTTTTTTAACCGAATCATTATCTTCATAGATATCAAGCACATTTTCAATTCCGCATGCAAAATTCAGAATTGATTCGATTTCTCGCTTGATAGCGGCGAAATCAAATGGAAGATTACTTTCGATATAATCCGCTAACGTGTAAACATGCCAATCCTCATCTACAACCTTCTTTACATACCTTGTCATTTCCAGCCCTGTCTGCGAAGTAAAATTACTGTCGCCCGGCTTTCGCGCCATTAGACATGGTTCGCTGGCCAATGTTTTTTCGTCAAAATCATCCCAAATATAATATTCAAATTCCACCCCCGTGATCTCATCCCTATAATGCCTTATTCCGGATATTATCATCTTCCTGGCATCATCCACTTCTTCTCTCATATCAGCGCAAACAGTCTTGTGACCATTATCATAATCTCTCATTCTCGTTTCATTCATTACTTTATCGATTTCCATTAGGGGGACTGCGTTGAATCTTTGGATCGCGTAAAGGAATTGTTTTATGCCCTCTCTGGCTTTTTTGGTTGAAAAACGACTACATTCCCTTTCTTCATAATGGCCTGCCGGTCCGGCAGCGACAAATTCAGAATACTTAAATATACCTTCTTTTGCCACGATATGCTTTTTGCCATCATCAGATGTGTACCAGTAAAATTCATATATATCATCCGATCCTGAATAAAAAGTACCTATATGAGAAATTTCAGATAATCTGAAAGGTCCTCCTGTGGCGCTATTTTGCGAATCGTTTTTCTTATCATCAAAAACAATATTTTCATCCGAGCCCAAGACTTTATTGAAATCGCCAATATAAGGCATAAGTTTCTGATACGGCCTTTCTATATCAATTCCTTTATTTCTTAAAAATATCGCATATTTTTGCATAAAACTATCTTCAAGATCGATGCGAACAAAATCATTCCCACCATGTATGACGCTTAACTTGGATTTATTTTCCAATAGGAACCCTTGCAGAAATGGTTTGATCTCCTCAAGTATCTCAGGGTATCCCGATAGATAATAACGTCGCCCTATATCCTCCAATGCATCATCTACTATTTTATGGAAAATATTTACATTCTGCTCTTTTGATAATTCGATAAAAGGACTGCTGTAATAAAAGGAAACAGTCTTAAGTGATTCATAAATATCCTTATCTACAATTTTATTTATTTTTTCCCGCTCCTGTCTTTCGTCATATTTACCTTTTTTATAAATCCCGACCGTACTGCCTAACGCCAATACCGTTGTTAACAATATCCTGGATCTTGCGAGAGCTCTCTTCTTTTTCAATTCATAGTGATTCTCTTTAGTTTTCAAATGAACCGTCTCAAAACGCTTTCCTTCAAATACATCAAAAAGTGGCTCAAGGGCTTTTATGTTTCTGTAACTTCCACTCCCGCCTTTTATGATCTTAGTGATTATCTGGTCGTAGACCTCCTGACGTTCCACACCGCCATGTATAAACCGGCCCCTTGAAATATCCGAAAGACGCATAGCTATCTCGACAAGGCCATAATAGGCGGCGGAAGGACTATCGGATTCTTTTACCCGTGGTGGGACCGTATTTTCGATTGCCCCCCTAAAGCGGTCATCTTCCTCAAATGCATGATAAAGGATTGCGGCAAATCTAAGGGAATTCGGATCATATTCGTTGAAAAATGCTTCAGGACAAATATTAACCATATCCCTTATAGATTTGGGGGCATCGATCCTTGCCGCGATTTCCTTACAATTATCTATCTCGGTACTGATGCCTCCAAGCGCCCTTGCTACATCGACAACACCTGTTTCTTCATCTATGTTTTCCTTTAAAACCTGATATAAAAGCGCATGAGCCTTGTCTTCTTCAAAGCCTATTATCTCCAGAGAATCATCATCTTTATGAAATTGTTTCAGTGCAATTTTTTGAATAAGCTCCCGTTGTCTTTCAAAAGTAAGGGCATTCTCCACATCTTCGGGTCCGTTAAAAAACTCGCTTAAACTTGAGCCTATGACTAAACGCACTTTTTCACCATTTTTCACATTTTTAAATGCATAATCCAGCATTCCTTTAATGGCTTCTGGCGTATATATTCTGTCATTTCCACCTCCCCACCCCAACAATTTGCGCGCCTTTTCACCAAAAGAATCCGGGATGATTTTTCCAAGATAAAACGCGTGATTTTCGGAAGTGAGTTCTGATTTTTCAGGCGCTTCCTGTTCACCCTCGACCTTTACGGAATGCGACACATAAGACGTGTCTTTTGATAGGCGTAACAGAGCGTCTTTGACCGTTTCCGGCAAAGGTATGGCTTCCGGCCGACGATGTCCTTTATCCTTAGCCAAAAACTCTTATATTTAGAAAGTATATATATTATACATATTTTAGCTTTTATGTCAAGCATAACAAAAAGAGGTAATTTTGGCTAATCAATAACCTAACCGGGCACCTAAAAAGGGGGCCCCATAGGAGGCGAAGGAGGAGGGGTATTTTGTGGGGATGAGCAAATTTATGCGCAAGCTGAAGAAAAAGCCGGAGTTTACGTAAGCTTATTCGAAAGCTGAAGCATAAATTTGCGATGGTGCCCGGGAAAGGACTTGAACCTTCACACCTTGCGGTACTAGCTCCTAAGGCTAGCGTGTCTGCCAATTTCACCACCCGGGCATAATGATTTTAATATTTAGTAGTGTGTGTCTGCCAACCTGCCTGCCGGCAGGCAGGTTTCACCACCTGAACTTAATGATTTTAAATATTCTTTCCCACAACCTGACTTTAAATACTTTTCATGTTTACGGGCTTCCATTCTTGTTTTAAACGACTTTACATAAACCAGACGAAACGGAGTATATGGCTTAGTAGTGTGATTTTGCCCCTTGCTATGACGGTTTATTCTATCTCTTAGCTCTTTTGTTATCCCGACATAAACATAATTTCTATTTATGCTTTTTATAGCATAGGTATGATACATAATTTCAATTTTAATACTACTATTTATTCGTCAACGTGTCTGCCAACCTGCCTGCCGGCAGGCAGGTTTCACCACCCGGGCATAATGATTTTAATACTGTTAACAGACTTATTGCCTATGTTTTATACAGGCTAATCAGGAAAAAATCAAGAAATTCAGAATGTGTGATATAATGACATAAAGTTTTTATTTGGAAGTTAAGCATTTTTCTAATATCTGAGAATAGGCTTTATGAACAGAAAAAACTGTAATATTAAAAACAAAGGATTTAAGACTTCGGAACATCGCTGTTATAAACTAACGGAGAAGCTTTTAAAAGAAAGTGAATTAGCGCTAAAGCAGCTGGTCGAAAACATGAATAGCGCAGTGGCTGTATATGAAGCTAAAAATAATGGAAAAGATTTTATATTCAAAAATTTCAATCGGGCGGCGGAAAGGATAGAGCATATAAAAAGAGAGCAGATAATCGGCAAAAGCGTATTGAAAGTTTTTCCCGGAGTTAAGGACTTCGGCCTTTTTAAAATATTCCAGAAGGTGTGGAAAACTGGCAAGCCTGAACATTTCCCAATCGCATTTTATAAAGATAAAAGAATATCCGGATGGAAAGAGAACTATGTTTATAGGCTCCCCAATAAAGATATCGTTGCTATATATGATGATATTACTCCGCATAAAACGGCTGAAGAAAGACTGCAACAAAGTGAAGAAAAATTTTCAAAGGCTTTTCAGATTTCGCCTTATGCCATCGCAATAACACGCGCCGAAGATGGTTCCGTAATCGATGTGAATGATGCTTTTATATCAAACCTCGGATTCAGTAAAAAGGAAATTCTTGGCAGCTCAACCATAGGGCTAAAGATATGGGTCAATGAAGAAAATCGGCATGAGATGGTATCGGATCTTAGATCAGGCCGGCCTGTGATAAGCAGAGAGTATCAGTTTCGCACAAAAAGCGGAAAGATTCTTACGGGGCTATTTTCAGCCCAAATAATCCAGCTTAGCCAAGGACAATGCATTTTATCAAACATGGTAGATATCACTGGCCGCAAAAAGAAGGAACAGGAAATACGTGAAATCAAAAACATGGATGAAGCCATTCTGGATTCGATCGGTGATGCTGTTTTTGCCAGCGATAAAAACGGAAATATCATACTGTTTAACAAAATCGCTGAAGAGATGACCGGAATCTCCGCGAAAAAAGCAATCGGCAGCAATTATAAAAAAATAGTCAATTTTATAAGCGAAAAAGATGGAAAACCCACCAATGATTTTATCAGCGAAGCTATAAAAAATAACAAAATAACGAAAATGACCAATCATGTACTATTGGTCAGAAAAGACGGGGGTAAAATGCCGGTGGCCGATTCGGCCGCGCCAGTTAAGGATAATGACGGCAATATTATAGGATGTGTAGTGGTTTTCCGTGATGTAATGAAAGAACGTGAAATGGATAAGGCCAAGACTGAATTCGCGTCTTTAACATCACATCAGTTACGCACGCCGACTACTGCCATAAACTGGTATTCCGAAATGCTTCTTAATGAAGAAGTCGGCCAATTGAATGAAAAACAGAAGGAATACATTAAAGAAATACATGAGGGTAACCATAGAATGACAGACCTTATGGATGCGCTTTTAAATGTCTCTCAAATCGAATTAGGCACTTTTACAATACAGCCGGTAACTACGGATATCGCAATATTAGCTGACGATGTCTTATTGGAATTAAAAACCCAAATCAGCAAGAAGAGCCTGGAAATCGAGAAAAAATATGAAAAAGGAGAAACTGTTGTAAAAAACGACAAAAAATTAATACGTATAATCGTGCAAAATCTGCTGTCTAACGCAGTGTCGTTTACACCTCCTAATGGGAAAATTTCAATAAAAATAAAGAGAACTGGCAGATATGTTAAAATTGATATTAAGGATAATGGTTGCGGTATCCCGCCAAGCGCAAAACCAAATATGTATACTAAATTTTTCAGAGCTGATAATGCTGTCTCTATGGAACCTGATGGAACTGGTTTAGGGCTATATATAACCAAATCAATCGTGGATGCACTGGGGGCGACCATCAGATTTAAATCAAAAGAGGCATTAGGCACGACCTTTTACGTTAATATTCCTGATCATTATCCATCCAAAAAATCAAAGAAAATTTAAACCCAATAAACCTTAACCATAAAAAATATGGCAAAAGAACAAATAAGACAGACAGTGCTTGTCGTTGAGGATGATATTCCTACACTTAATGCGCTTGTCGATAAACTGACACGGGAAGGTTTTGACACCCTTCAGGCAAAGGACGGGGAAGAAGGCTTTATTGCGGCTAATGAAAACCATCCTGACCTGATACTGCTTGATATACTCATGCCGAAGATGGATGGCCTTACAATGATGAAAAAACTGCGTGCGGGAAGCAATTGGGGCAAGAAAGTACCCATTATCCTTCTTACCAACTTAAGCCCTGATGAAGAGAGGGTAAACAAAAGCGTTACGGAAGACCTTCCCACCTATTATCTGGTAAAAGCCAACTGGAGTATGAACGATGTGATGGATAAAGTAAGAGAAAGCCTTAATAAGCTTTAAAATACTACTATTCCATCACAATAAACACCCTCTGACATCATCTGTTTCATTTATGGACCAGAAAATATGTTACTATTTGCAGTTGGATACGTATAAAGCATCAGACAAATAACCAATAACTTTATTTTTTATGGAAGACTCATTAACTAAAAGGATTTTGATGGTCACAGCCTCCATCTTTTTACTGGCTGTTTCTTATTGCGCTATTTCCAGCCAGTTCCAGACCCAATGGTTCAAGAACATAAAGGCCGAAATAACAAGCCAGCCTTACGCAAGGACTATTACAGTAAGCGCTGAGGGTAAAGTAAATGCTAAACCGGATATAGCTGTCATCAGCCTATCTGTTGTAACACAGGGTAAGACCGTCAAAACCGTAACGCAGGAAGGTAATGTAAAAATGACAGCGGTAATTGAAGCGGTAAAAAAACTCGGTGTCGATGCCAAGGATATCACCTCTACTCAATATAACCTTTATCCTCAGTATATTTATCCGGAGAATCAGTCACCCAGACTTTCAGGTTACAATTTAAATCAGGATATAACTGTAAAAGTACGTGACCTTGAAAAAGTCGAGGATGTGCTCGATTCCGGCATAGCAGCGGGTGCCAATCAGGTAGGCCAGCTTTCATTCGATATAGATGATCCAAGCGGGCTTAAAAAAGAAGCCAGAGCAAAGGCATTTGAAACGGCAAAAGAAAAAGCTGAAGAAATGGCCAACGCCGCAGGCGTTAAACTTGGCCGCGTAGTTACATTCTCGGAAGATACCGGTTACCAACAGCCTGCATATGCCAATTACAGCATGGATATGATGGCCAAAGCCGAATCCGCGGGTGCAGCCATTGAACCGGGAAGCAAGGAAATGAATATCAGCGTAAGCGTGACTTACGAAATCGAATAGTTTTATACCGATACAAAAACCACTAAAAAAACCGCCTTCGGGCGGTTTTTTGATATTTTAAATATTGAATATCGAACACCGAATGCTGAAGTATCGTTCACTTAACCGGGCACCTAAATGGGGCCCCCACAAAATGCGAGGTAGGGGGCGAGTCCGTCTGAGGCGGACGAGGAGAGGAGGGTATTTTGCGGGGAATGAGCAAATTTATGCGCAAGCTGAAGAAAAAGCCGGAGTCTACGTAGGCTTATTCGAAAGCTGAAGCATAAATTTGCGATGGTGCCCAGGAGAGGACTTGAACCTCCATGCTCCGTAGAGCACAGCGCTCTGAACGCTGCGTGTCTACCAATTTCACCACCTGGGCTTATGTTTTTAAATATTGGTGTATGTCTACCAATCCGCCTTCGGTCGCCACAGGCGACCTACGGCGGACAGGTTTCACCACCTAGGCAAGGACAATGAACATGTTAATCGAATAATTCCATCATCTCAAGCTTTATCTAAAAAAAGATTTATGGTATAATATATGGATACTAAAAATAAAAATTAAGACAATGGACCTAAAACAACTGATAGCCGAAGTGCATTCCTCCGGTACACCGGACTTGCATCTGCAGGTAGGGAAATACCCTACAGTACGTCTTAAAACAGGTGCTTTAGCGCCTATTGAGAAATTTCCGATACTGACTAAAGACGATATTAATAAATTCATAGACTCAATAACTTCCGAAGACCAGAAAAGACGTTTTGAAGAAGAGCATGAAGTCGATTTTTCATTCAGCCTGGATGGCACCGGACGCTTCAGAGTGAATATTTTTCAGGAACTTGAGGGGCCAGCTATGGCTTTTCGTGTGATATCCGAATATATTCCCCCACTTGAGGAGCTTGGACTTGGGCCTAAAATCGAAAATCTTTTACAGCTAAATCACGGTTTTATACTTGTGACCGGCCCTACGGGAAGCGGAAAATCTACCACTCTGGCTTCGATGATCGATTACATCAATGTCAACCGCAATGCGCATATTATAACTATCGAAGACCCTATTGAATTTGTTTACCAAACCAAACAAAGCCTTATTACCCAAAGGGAATTGAATGTACACACGCATAGTTTTGCCAAAGCCATACGCGCGGCATTAAGGCAGGACCCGGATATTGTGATGGTGGGTGAAATGCGCGATCTTGAGACTATAGCCGCAGCGATAACGCTTGCCGAAACAGGGCATCTGGTGCTTTCCACTTTGCATACAACGGATTGCGTTCAGACAATAGACCGTATTCTTGATGTTTTCCCCGCGGACCAGCAGAGACAAATACAACATCAGCTCGCTTCTACTCTAAAAGGCGTTATTTCACAGGTGCTTATTCCGCGTGCGGATGGCAACGGGCGCGTAGCGGCAAGGGAGATAATGATAACAAACGATGCTATTAAAAACTGCATATCCAAGGGTGATACACATCAGGTCTACACGATGATACAACTTGGCGGAGCGGAAGGCATGATGCTTATGGATGAAGTGCTTGAGGAAATGGTAAGAGAATCGATAATAAGTAAGGAGGACGCACTATCAAAAGCAAGTGACTTCAATGCGCTTAACACAAGGCTGAAGGATATCGATTAATTTGTGATTTGAGATTCTAGATTCTAGATTTTAGATTTGAGATTTTAGGTTTGTGATTTAAGATTTAATTGGACATTGGTCATTGGACATTGGACATTGTTAGTTATATGCATTTAATAGATACCCATTGCCATTTAAGTCATTTTCCCAAAAAAGACCTTCAGTCGATCATTAAGCGTGCTGAAAGGGCTAATGTAAAAAAGATGATAACTGTGGCCTGCAAGCTGGAAGAAATAGGCGAATGCATTGCGATGGCAGATGAAAATGAAAATATATGGGCTAGCGCGGGCATACATCCTACCGAACTTCATGAGGATATAGAAAAAAACCTTGAGCGAGTTTTTGAATACGCGAAAAACGAGAAAAAAGTCGTTGCGATAGGTGAAATCGGTCTGGATTACTATCACGACAGATCGCCCCATGACCTTCAGGCAGCGTATTTTATAGGACAACTGAATATATCGAAACAATTGGGTAAGCCGGCTATAATCCACTGCCGTGGCGGTAAAAATCCCGGTGAAAACGAGCAAGCCTTTATTGATATGATACGCATACTGGAACAGACGAGGTTCACAAACGGCGTGGTGCATTGTTTCAGCGGTAACAGGGTAGAAGCTGAGAAACTTTTAGACCTTGGTCTAATGCTCAGTTTTACGGGCATAATCACATACCCAAGGAACGAAGAGCTACTCGAAGTAATAGTCGAAACTCCGCTTGATAGGATCATGCTTGAAACGGACTCGCCTTACATAGCCGTGGAAGGAAAAAGAAATGGGCCAGGCGAACCTGCTTACACTTTCGATATCGCCAAAAAAATCGCGGAAATAAAAAATGTTCCGCTTGATGAAGCAATAAGGATGACGACGGAGAATGCGGAGAGGTTTTTTAAGCTTCGTTAGCCCCTAAGGGGCCCCCTTGGGTCTTCTTAGCTTCATTCTTTTTTGTCATTTCGACCGAAGTGGAGAAATCCCTATCTCGATACCAATCTGCTGCCAAATCTTTCCATGAAGGATTAATTAATCTAATTAATGCTTCTTTTTTCTCGCGTCTCCATTTTTTTATCTGTTTTTCCCTCACAATGGCATTCAGGATATATTGATGCTCCTCGAAATAAACTAATTTATGACATTGGTATTTTTTTGTAAAACTATCGACCAAATCATTCTTATGTCTATATACCCTCTCTGTAATACCATTAGTGACGCCAACATACAATGTTCCACTCTCACTTGCCATTATATATACAAAAAATTCGTAATTATTTCTCATATTCATTTTTTACAAGTAATCAGTCAGGGATGCCTCCACTACGGTCGGCATGACAAAACTGTTTTATTAGAATCCGTATCAACTAACAAAGAATTTAGTGACAGCCTGACCAATTAGCTTAACTTCACCTGACGAAAGTATTTGCTTAAACCCCAGTTTTTCAGCCTCTTTAATGCGCTTTTTGGGCTGGCTGACCGCGCGGACTTCGCCTGATAAACCCACCTCCCCCATCACTGCCAAATCAGACGGAAGGGGTTTTTGGAGCTTGGAACTGGCAATAGCCATTGCAACGGCGAGATCCGCGGCCGGTTCGGCGAGTTTTAGCCCGCCGACGACGTTCACAAAAACATCGGATGAATCCAGTTTTAAGTTCGCGTAACGGTTAAGTGCGGCAATGATTATGTTCAACCTGTTAATATCAAACCCGCTGGCTGTGCGTTTTGGGTAGCCGAACTGTGTGTAATTCGTAAGCGCCTGCACTTCCACCAAAAAGGCGCGCGTGCCCTCCATTACAGGCACTATAACAGACCCTATCGGGTTTTCCGCTCGCCCCTCGAGAAACAAGGCAGACGGATTTTTGACTTCAGTAAGACCGCACTCCTCCATATTAAAGACCCCGACCTCATCCACCGCGCCAAAACGATTTTTGGTGGCCCTAAGTAAGCGGAACTGATGAAAATTATCACCCTCCAGATAAAGTACCGTATCCACAAGATGCGTGAGCACCTGTGGCCCCGCAAGCTGGCCATCCTTGTTTACGTGGCCTATCAGAAGAATCGGTATCTTACGGCTTTTGGCGACCTGCATCAATTGTTCGGCAACATAACGTATCTGAGAGATCGAGCCGGATTGACTCACAATTTCCTCGCTACCAATGACTTGTATAGAATCGATTACTACAAATCCCGGCCTTTCGGCATCTATAGTAGCCAAAACCGCCTCCAGACTATTCGCATTGACTATGGAAATAGGGTTTTTGAGATTCAGACGTCTGGCGCGGGAAGTTATCTGACCGACGGATTCTTCTCCGGAAAAGTATAAAACCGACCTGCTTTCCGCCATTCTGTCGCAGACCTGTATAGTAAGGGTTGATTTGCCGATACCGGGATCGCCGACAAGAAGTACTACGGAATCCTCCATGAATCCCCCGCCGAGAACGCGGTCCATCTCGCCTATATTCGTTTTTAAACGCACCTCCTTAAAATGTATATCGGAAAGATGGATATTCGGCTTTATAGCGATATACTGAATGGTTTTATCCTTTTTTCCGACGTTTACGACCTCTTCAGCAAGAGTGTTCCACGAATTACATTTTATGCATTGGCCGGACCACTTGGGGCTTTCGGCGGCGCAATTTGTACATATATATATTGATTTTAATTTCATAGCTTATAGAGCTTACAGAGCTTAAGAGCTTACAAAGGCAAAGGATTAAATCGTCTAATCATTGTACCTAACATAGCTTTAACCTCTTTTAATAAATTTATAATATTTGAAAAATCCAATTCTTTGCTAAATGTTAAATTTTTTGAAATTTCAATTTGAGTCTCAAGTTCTGAAGCGGATCCATGTGAAATAATCAAGAATTGTGCAAATTGTTTTTTGGATACTCTCGACCGTCCTTCCGCTATATTTGAAGAAATGGACACAGAGGACCTTCTCATTTGACTAGTTAACCCATAAAGCTCTGACCTGGGGTATTTTTCAGTAATTTTATACACCTCAAGAGCCAACTGAATTGATCTTTGCCATACAATTAAATCTTTATATGAATGTATTTCCATCTTATTGCAATTATTCTTTTAAGCTCCGTAAGCTTTATAAGCTCCTAAGCTATCAAGATTATAGTAAACATTTGTTCACCAAGTCAATATCATTTCCAAAAAACGAATAAAAGTGTATAAAGTTATCAGTAAACACAAAAATATAATGGATGATAAACAGCTACAGCATGAAAGAAGGGATTATCTTCTGAAACTAATGACGAGCTGTTTTGGAGGTGAAAAGCCACTGCAATCTTATGCCGATAATCGTGTTTTTATAATATTCGGCTTCACAGGATCCGGAAAAGACACTGTGATAGACGGTTTTTTAAAGAACAACAAAAAGTATCCATTTTTTAAATTCGTGCGCACGTTAACGCGCCCTAAACGCCCCAGTGAAGCCGAGGTATTGAGCGGTTATTTTATAGAAAAGGAATTATTCGAGCATCTTAAAGAACGTGAACGTTTTTTCTATCACTACGAAAAATTCGATGGGGACGAATTCGGATATGATACGGTTCATTTTATATTCCTTGTAGCCAATGGTAACTTAATAATGATAGGCGGATCCGAAAAAAATGCCGATGGCCTTATTAAAGGCATGCATTCAGTATTTAGCGACCTGCCTATTACGACAGTGTTTATAAACAGGCCAAAGCAAACGATAATAGAAGGAATAAAAGCCCGCGGAGGAGACCCCGAACAGATTAAAAAACGCATCAAAGCCATTGAAGACAACTGGTACGAAAAATCAAAATACCCATGCGATTATTCCATATGGAACGAGGATATGGATAAAGCTATCGGCGAATTTCAGGCTATGGTCGAAAAAGTTCTAGGAAGCTGATAATTTTCCCCATTTTACTGCAACTATATTCGCTTTTGGCTTTTTTGGCGTTTTTTATCAAAAACGGCAAAGCCCCTTCGCAAAACTGTGATATCAGGTCGCCAAAAAAATCCATATTAAGCTCTTCATTTTCGATTATGCTGCAGATGTCGTATAAGTCGTATTTTCCGGATTTTTTACCTCTCCCGGCAAGCAGCTTAAGAAGAACTATCAATTCCGCCGGTATACATTTTATGAGGATACCTGAATCCGGAATCCTGAAAGAAAAAGACCTTTTTATGATCTGGTCAGTCAGATAAAAAGCATATTCTCTTTTATCATTTTCAGGCATCACTATAGATTCAGCTATAATATCGTAACTCGTCCCCTGAGTATTTATAACGGTTTTTAAAGAATGAAAAATCGGCTTTGCCCTGTGATGCCAAAACCTTGCGCCGGATGCTTTTTCAAAATCGGATATCATGTTTTTTGGTATCATGTAGTCCAGATCATTTGAAAAAGGCCTTTCCGAACCATATAAAAAAGCTACTGTACCACCGGTCAAAAACAATTTGTGTTTTAATTTTGCTGGCACTTCTTTTAACAGAGCCAGGTGTTTTGCGGAGATGTCCTTTAAGATTTTTCCTCTATCCATAAATAACTAAATTACGACGTAAGAATAGTGCATGTGCAAGTGCATGTGCAAGTGCATATTGCTTTTCAATGCCTGCACATATACTTGTAGCACTTTTGATTATTAGTATAATAGGCTCATGAATTCCTCCAAAAAAATCATCAGCGGACTTAAATCCTTTTTTAAGAAAGCCGGAAAGAAAAAGGCCGTCATCGGCCTAAGTGGCGGAGTCGATAGCGCGCTTACAACCAAGCTTGCCGTTATGGCTCTCGGAAAAGGAAATGTCACCGCGCTTATTTTGCCGAACCTTGATATAAATCAGACCGAATGCGTCAAAGACGCGGAAAAGTTCGCTAAAACCCTTGGTATAAAATATTTTACGATACCGATAAATAACGCGACTTCACCTTACAAAAAACTTCCATGGCGTACTTCGGGCTTCGCGGATATGAATATACAGGCCCGAACCAGATCACTAATGCTTTATCACTACGCAAACAGCCACGACGCGCTTGTGCTGGGTACGGGGAATAAAACGGAGCTAACTCTCGGCTATTTCACAAAATACGGTGACGGCGCGTGCGATATTCTGCCTATCGGAGGACTATACAAGACCGACGTGTGGAAAATGTCTAAAGAGCTCGGATTACCTGAAAAGATAATAAAAAAAACACCTTCCGCCGGGCTTATACCCGGGCAGACGGACGAAGGTGAAATAGGTATGCCTTATGTGAAAATGGATGAGATTTTAAAAAGATTCGCGAAAGGCGTAAAACCAAAAACCCCGGCGGAGAAAGAACTGTCCAAGAGGATTGTGGCAAACAGGCATAAGAGCGAAATGCCCCCAATAATTTAGCTTATAGAGCTTACAAAGCTTAAGAGCTTAAAAGGAAATTCCTCTGTAAGCTCCATAAGCTCCTAAACTCTTAAGCTATTTAGATAATTCTGCAACACTATCTGCGCGGAAAGGCAGTCGCGTTTTCCTTTCTGGCTTTTAGCTTTAATGCCTTGCGTATGCAGTGCTTTTACGGCGTATTCCGTGCTCAGGCGTTCATCAAAACATTCAACTGGTATGTTTTTAAGGGATTTTTTTAATTTGTCATAAAAATCCATTGTCTTAAGGGCGCGTTCGCCAAATGAGCCGTCCATGTTTATAGGCAGACCAAGTATGACTTTTACTATCTGGTCATTTTCGCATATATCGCAGATGCTTTTTATGAGTTCGGGTAATTCTTTATATTCCAGAAAATCCCGCGGGAAAGCTATTTCCTTATCAAAATCCGAAACAGCGATACCTACTCGCCTGTCGCCAAAATCGATGCCTAGATATTTACCTTTTGTCATTTTGAACAGGACACAGGACTCAGGACACAGGACTCAGCTGAATCCTACTGAGTTCTGAGTTCTGTGTCCTGTGTCCTTTAAATAAATTATTTTGCCTTTTTCTCGCTTTTTTTCTCCGCAACAGGCTTTTTGCCTTCGATCTTATTAAGAGCCCTCTGTACCCTGGATTTTTTGTGCGCGGCGTTGTTCTTGTGTATAAGATTTTTCTTAGCGGCATTATCCACTGCGTGCATTACGTTTGGAAGTATTTTCTTGGCTTTCTCGAAATCATTTTTTTCTATATATCCCAAAATCAATTTCAGCATCGACTTCATGTGATTTGTATAATGAGCATTGCGATCCCTTCGAACGCGGCTTTGCTTCATGCTTTTAATTGCTCCTTTTGTAATTGGCATAACTTCGAATTTTAAATTTTAAATTTTAAACAGATAAGAAAACTAGCTTTGCTGAGGCATTTTATGTCAATTTTACCTTAAATGCAAGTTAATCGACCAATGCGGTTCCGTAATCATCTCCGAGCACTATTGATATATCAGCATTTGTGGCAAAAGGAAGCCTTTCCGCGGGAACAGCCTCGGCGTTTATAAACCCGCCCAAAGCATCTATTGTAGACTGGTATTTCGGGCTCACTACAGCGTCTTCACCCTGATTCCAGTCATAGTAATATATAACGCTTTTTTCAAGATATTTCTTTTCGTTACTGGAATCGTAAAGGTTATCTATGGATGTCACGTTGAACCCGAACCTGTTAAGCTGGTAAGCAGCGTTTCTGGCTATGCCGGATGCTTTTGTGGCGTTTAGCACCTCTATTTTCGGAGGTTCCCAGAAGGCCTCGCGATGATTAAAGATAAGGTCTGCGTATTTATGTATTAAATCGAGATTATCACCGAAAGGTATAAGTACAAACATTCCGCCATACGATTCTTTTTCCGGAGTATATAAGAAGCCTCCATTCTGACCCGGATCATCATGTATGACCCTTGATACAAGATGCGATCTGTCGAATTTATCGGCAAAAGCCGCCAAAGACACCATTTCCCGCAGGGTGAAGTTCGTGTTCATATTGGCCTTAACCGTGTCGTACATCTTTGCAATCGTTTTCGCCTTTGTAAGGATACCCTCAGAAAGCGCTTTATCCCTCATTGCCTGGATTATCTGCTGCTGACGGAAGGCACGGTCGAAATCGGATGTCGTCTTTCTGCTTCTCGCGAATTTCAAAGCCATCTCACCATCCATCTCCTGTGGCCCCTTTTTAACCTCGAATATGGTGTATCCGTCATCGGTCTCATTCGGATAATAAGGATCGTAAATATCATCCTTAACATCCACCGTTATACCATCAAGATTATCCACTATTTCAACGAAAGCATTAAAATTAACCCTCATGTAATACTGTATCTCCAAACTGGCTATATCCCCCGCGACAGTCTGGAAAAGGCTATAAAGCTCGTCTTCCGAATCGAATTTGTTCTTATGATTCCTGTAAAGCTCGTTTATTCTACCGGGCCAGTCGACGTTTTTTACATAATAATCCCTGGGTATGGAAAAAAGCGTGACCGCGTTCTTTTTATAATCAATACTCGCGACCATTATAGTATCTATAAGATCGGCTCCGTCACGCACATGTCCGCCATCGCCAAGAAGCACTATGTTTGTATATCCGTTCTCATCTTTTTTCAGATCCTCTCCCAATGCGAAGACCATATCCTTTGCGTCAAAGCCTGTAACAAAATTATAGGCCGCGACCATCACTTTGCTCACTATAAAAATCCCTATCAGCACCAAAACCGCCCCCAGCATGTAGCTTTTCTGCTTGGGTGAAGCCTTTGAAAAAAGGCCGAATACCGCACTCAAAAAGCTTTTTACATATTTAAGGATATGCAATGGGGGTTTCTGTCTGATTTGGCGAGTTCTAAAGGACATAGATCATTATTAAAACCGACGTCTGCTTTCTACGTGAGCACCTGTGAAAATCTATCACTTTGGCGCTCTTACCGTCAAGCACATACAATAAATCCACCCATAAAATGGATGGATTTATTAATGGATTTGAAGTTTTATACTATTTCAAAGTAACAGCGGCACCGACTTCTTCAAGTTTTTTCTTCATGACCTCGGCTTCTTCCTTCTTTACGCCTTCTTTTACCATCTTTGGAGCGCCATCGACTAGATCTTTAGCTTCTTTCAAGCCAAGACCTGTAAGTTCGCGGACGACCTTGATCACGTTGATCTTGTTCGCGCCGGAGCTTGTTAGCTCGACGTTAAAAGAATCTTTCTCCTCGGCAGGAGCGGCAGCGGCGCCACCGGCAACAGCCATAGCCACAGGGGCAGCAGCTGAAACACCGAATTTCTCTTCCATGGCTTTTACTAGATCGGCCAATTCGAGAACGGAAAGTTTTGAAACCTCATCAAGGATTCCTTGAGCGGCTTTGGAAAGTTTTATCTCATCTGACATAGTACGATAAATTAAAAATTAAAAAATTGAAAATTTAGAAAATTATTTAGGAAGCTTATCTTTATAAGCATTTACCACACGTACAAACCCGCCCATGATATTATTCAGAATACCGACAAAGCCGGAAACAGGAGATTTGACGGAACCCATGAATTTGGCGATAAGCTCATCTTTGCTTGGCAATTTGGCGTATTGCTTGATAACATCCGGACCCACGACTTTACCATCTATAATACCGCCAAGAAGTTTTAGTTTTTCATTATCCTTTGAGAACTGGAAAAGCACCTTGATGCCGGACATCTCATCTTCGTACGAGAAAGCCGCGGCAACAGGGCCTTCCATCACAGAACGGTCGATTTCGCCTAATTTATTCTCTTTAGCGGCGATATTCATAAGCGTCTTTTTCGCGACCTTCATCTCGGCTTTCGCCTTGCGGAGCTTTCTTCTTAAATCGGAAAGATTCGCTACGCTTAATCCGCGGTAATCCGCGAAAACAACCGATTTGGACCTGCCGAATTTGTCGACTAACTCTTTTAGGATTTCCTCTTTCTTCTGTTTTGTAACTGCCATAGTTTTGAAGATATTAAATAAAAATCTCACTATCCATAGACGTGAGACATAACAATGACCAATGACACAATGTACAATGACCAATGATTTTGTCTCGGCAGGTCTTACATATTGCCTGCTGTCTTAGACAGAGAGTAGTTTACTGATTACAAAATTAAAGTCAAATGATTTTTATTCAAAATAATTTCCAATGTCCAATTCCCAGTTTCCAATTAATTGGACATTGGACATTGGTATAGTTACCGGGCTAACAAATGAGACATCATACAGTTACATCAGAGGATTCGGGTATGCGAATTGACCAGTATCTGGCCAAAGTAAAACCCGACCTTACACGGGCCTTTATTCAAAATTAATTCTCAAGATTTCATTATCAATTTTTCTTTCTTCCAAATTTTTCTGACAAAAATAAATCATAAGCCCTACGAAAGGTATCGAAAAAAGATTTTTTAATCTCTTCATCAGAGAATCCACGTGCGGGGATAAGCCACCATGCATTATCTCCCGGAGCAGCCGCAGAGCGCAAAGACGGAGAGAGTTCTTCCACCTCTTCTTCTTCAATTATTTTATATAGTTTTTCTTTAACGTTTTCGATTTCTACATCAAACGAATTTACAAAATCCTCCATACGATTCTCAACTTCATCTACATAACTAGCAAATTCAGGGGAATTTTTTTCACTTATATAAAACTCGCCTAATACAAACTGGATACAATCAAGTTCATGCCTAAGGTTGAACAACTTATATACCGATTCGGCAGATGGCTGCTCTCCTCGTTCCAGTTTTTTTGAAATACCTTCAGTCTCTTCCATACCAGCAATCGCTTCTATACCAGTACCCTGGCCCCTATTATGTCCATTCCAAAGTACATCAAAATCGTAAATCATCATTTCGTGCACCCCTCGGATGTAAGACAATCCCTTTGTCCCAATTTTTAAGAAATATTCAGGAGTAGCAGCTTGAACTTGTTCCTGCAATCTCATAAGACCGCCTTCTTTTGCCATTAAAATTCCGCCTGCTGCAATAGCAACATTGCACGGGTTTTTAGCAGAATTAGGATTACTTAATGCTTCCGATTCAACCCATGTGGGATTTTTTAATTCTTGCAATGATTGTTTATCTACCCATTCCGGCAATTCTTTTTTATCATCAAGAGCTCTTTTGATTCTATCCTCTTCATCATTTGCAATATCTTCATCAGAGAACCCACGTGCGGGAAAAAGCCACCATGCATTATCAAGAACCCTTTCGATGTTTTTACTATCAAGAACTCTTTCGATTTTTTCCCTTAATGTTTCTCCTTTAGGCCTATCTCCTAAAACATCATCTGATGGAAGTAAATCCTTTTTATCATATAAAAAATATTTATATTTTAGCGAAGCCGCAGAACGCAAAGAAGATGGCAATTGTTTTATTTCTTCTTTGATAGCCTTATACAACTCTCCTTGTTTTTGCTGAACTTCATAATCAAATCCACTTGTAGAATCATTTATACGAGCGTGAATCCATTCTAACGTTTCGCGTAATTCAGGAGTGCATTCTTCACTTAAATAGAATTCACCCATAGTCATACGAATGGCTTCAATCTCATGTCGAGAACAGAACAATTCAACCAATGATTCGGTAGATGGCTGTTCTCCTCGTTCCAGTTTTTTTGAAATACCCTCAATCGCTTCCCTTTCAAAAAACGGATTCTCACTATGCCCAGACCAAAGGTAATTAAGATTATCGCAAATCATATCACATGCTATTTCTATATTTCTTAGTCCGCCCTGACCAACTTCCTTAAAATATTTTGGGATTTCAGCTTTAATCTTTTCCTGAAAACCCATAAGTCCACCTTCTTTTGCCATTAAAATTTCACCTGCTGCAATGGCAATATCACACGGGCTTTTAGCAGAATGAGGATTATTTAATGCTTCCGATTCAACCCATTTGGGATTTTTTAAGTCTTCCAATAATTGTGTATCTACCCATGCTGGTAGTTCATATTTATCATCTCGAGCTCTTATAATTTTCATTCGTTCTTGCATTTCTTCATGTTCTTTTTCCGTCTTTTCTAACGAAGAAGAATCATCAGGATTAGAATCATCGACATCTGCTGCACCTATTTCCATTTCTTCTAATTGAAATTGTTCGTCACGCTTTTTGAGAAAATCCATAAATTCTTCGAAAATTTGAGATTCTCTTTTTTCTCTTTTATATTTGTAAAAATCCGACAAACAATTTAAAGGGTCTGTTTTTGAATCCAAAATAATATCATCTGATGCAGGTAAATCCTTTTCATTTTTATCGGCCATAAATAGATCAATTAAATTTTATAGTATGTATATTAAAGCATTTATTACATATTTTGTCAATCAAAAATCATGTAATTCGTAAACTGCATTATTAACAATGCCTTTTCCATTTTTAAGACCTGCCATTTTTCAGTCTTAAGACTTCAACCACCCTGTCATACAACTTCTTATATTCCTCTTCCGACATCTGTCCCGCATCAGGCTTATCGGGTTTTATTGGCTCCGCTTGTTTTTTTACGGGTGCTTCTTTTGGCATGTGGGCATCCGGTTCATCCTGTATTCCAGACAAATCCTTATCTGCACCTTTTTCTTCCTGTCCACACCCGGATGAAAGTATCGCGCTTACGGCAACAGCTATAAAAAGACGCATATTGCTAACAATATTTGTATCCACCCCTTTTTCTCTCGATTTAAATCTTTCCGCTGACATTTAAAAAATTAAAATGATAAGTTTATTTGGTGTCGTGGTTATCTTCTACGGTTTTTTTAACTTTAACTCCATCTTTAGATTCCCAGACAATCTGAAGCTTTTTCAATAATCCGCTCATTTGCATGTGCCTATGGACAGTGCGGACGAATTTCTCATCTACATTCTCAGGGACTTCAAAAGTCGGATACAGATCCACTGGCGGACTTTCAAGATATTCCTTTGGAGCCTGGACATTGAAACCAAAAATCTTTTTCAAATCATAGTTCATGACTATTGAATCGTATATATATTGCCATTGCCTATCGCCATAATTGACCAGGGCGACCCTAAGGTCCTGCCCTTTATAATCGGCTGTTATTATGCCCTTTAGCAAACCTTCATCCTTAGAAAGCTTAGTGGCAACCCACTCACTAAATTCTTCATATTCCTCCGGAAACTGATCTGCCCATACATTTTCGAGCCATATTTGCATTGGAAGCGGAGGTTTTGGCGCCTCATTCACAATCATAGTATCCAGTGGAAGATGCTGACGATTTTTTACAGCCGGATCCGGTGTTGTCGGCGGCTGCTGTTGAGCAGACGTGGAACATGAAGAAAGTAATAATGCGATGGTCAATGCCGCCCTATTATTAAATATACCTCTCTCCTCTTTTGAATTATCCGGCTTATTGATGGGCATACTTTAAAAAAATATTAATTGGAAGTAATAATACGTGAATATTTATTTATGTCAATTTTTACGTGTAGGTTAATTACGAATTACGAATTGCTGATTAATATGATATCGTCATATAGTCAATAAATGAGGCATCACACCGTCACATCAGAGGAGTCCGGAATGAGGCTGGACCAGTATCTGGCCAAGGTAAAACCCGACCTTACACGGGCGTTTATCCAAAAACTTATAAAAGACGGGTCGGTTTTTGTTAATAATAAAAAGACGCTTAAATCAGCGCACAGACTAAGGGAAAATGACGAACTGATAATACTTGTGCCTTCAATAAAAGAAATCGGTATACAGGCGGAAAAAATACAGTTGGATGTCGTGTACGAGGATAAGGATATTATAGTCGTAAATAAACCAGCCGGCATGGTGGTGCACCCCACGGATTATGGCGCGCATATTTCCGGCACGTTAGTAAACGCGCTGATGCATCACTGCAAGGATTTGAGCGGAATAGGCGGGGAAAAGCGCCCGGGCATAGTACACAGGCTGGATAAGGATACTTCCGGCCTAATAATATCCGCAAAAAACGACAAGGCGCATAACTATGTAGCCAGGCAGATAGAGAATCGTGAGGTCACAAAAAAATATATAACACTGCTTAAGGGGCATCTGACTCCGAAAGAAGGAAGTATCGAAGCACCTATTGAAAAATCCTATGGCGAAAAAGACATGCGCGTTTCCGGACGCGCCAATGGTAAATACGCTCTGACCCATTACAAGGTGAAAGAATATTTGGGTGATTACAGCCTTGTGGAAGTGCAGATAGTAACAGGGCGCACGCACCAGATACGCGTTCACTTCTCGGCCATAGGGCATCCTGTGTGCGGAGACTCGATGTATGGGGATAAAGCCCTGAACTCAAAGCTCGAGACTCTTGGACTAAACCGACAATTCCTGCACGCGGCGGAACTTACATTCAAATTGCCAAAAGACGAAAAAGAAATACATCTAAAAGCACCGCTTCCCAAAGAGCTAAAGGATGTGCTGAAAAAACTCAAAGCCTAAATTGTCTGAACCGCAGATTTACACTGATTCGTCGGATTACGCTGATGTTGATTACAAAAATTACAATCGATAAATAATCAGTGAAATCACAATCAGTGAAATCATTTAATCTGCGTAATCAGAGGTTCAGACATTATTTAATAGCCGTCACTTCTAACAATGTGTATTTTGGGCGCTGGCCTGTTGTACGCTCATATCTTTTCTTTGGTTTCTTTTTGAATACGCGGATTTTATCGAATTTTCCGTGGCCTTTTACAGTGATCTCTACATATGAGCCGGATAAATAAGGAGTACCTGCTTCAGCTTTATCACCTTCGGATTTAAGAATGACTTTATCGACTTTCAGCTTATCGCCCTCTTTGCTGTTTTTAAGGCTTGGTACTTTGATCAAATCCCCTTTTGAGACTTTGAACTGCTGGCCGGAAATTTCAACAATAGCAAACATATCTGACTTATTTAAATTCTAAATTATAGCTTAATGCTGAGGTACATTATCATTCAAACTGTTTTTGGTCAAATGTTTTTATAAAATCGTCTAACATGCCCGCATTCTCTTTCGCCAATTCATTTAAATGGTTACGCCTTGTCCTTTCGTATATCTTCACATTGTTATAATCAACCGACAGACGTTTTAGTCTGTTTTCCAAAACATCAGCCGACAGTTCTCCGACAGGTATCACATACGAAGCCAATGGCGTGTCTGCAAAAAGTTCATCCACTTTAGGGCTATAGCTTACAGGAATGACAGGCGTGCCTGTGATAATAGCGGACATAAGAAAGTGATAACGCATGCCTATGGCGAATTCCGCTGTCCGCATCATCTCGATAAGATCGGAAAAATGTTTTGGTATAAAAAGCTCTCCGCCGACTTCTTTCATTATGGGGTCTATCACCTTATGGTCATGTTCACGTATCTGCTGCATGCACACGAATATGAATTCCGCGTTTTTCTCGGATCTCAGTTTTTTCAAAAACGGCACAAATGAACTTATTATCCTTTCACCATGATCAAGCCAGGGGCGGATCGATATTACAAATAGATTTTTTGTGCGGTCTTTCGCCGTATCCGGAGAGTCAAAAACAAAGACCGGATCAGATGTTGTATAAATATTTTGTTCACTAACTCCTATTTTATGCAGTAGCTCGCGCGAATAGCCATCTCTCACGGCTATCAAATCCGCCTGTTCATACGCCCATTTTGTAAGTTTTTTGCCGATAAAAGTTTTAAGCGGACCGACGCCAGTTCCGTATATGATCAAAGGTTTTTTAAACCATGTGACCCAGAAGACCTGCCACGCCCAAAGAAAGCACGCATACAGGTAATTATCGTGGAATAACCCTCCGCCACCGAGTATGACCATATCCATCTTTTTCAAAGCTTTAATGGATTTACGAAACCCATATCTGAAAAAGGACCTGAACCCCAAAGGGAAAAGTGCGGCCGAATTCACTTTGTACTCCGCGCTTGTTTTTTTGGGGTCAGATGAAAATACCGTTACCTCATAACCAGAAAGTATCCTTATCATCGCGGTCAATATGGCGTCATCCCCCACATTAGTGGCCCCGTAATTTCCTATTATTCCAATTTTCATGGCGAAATAACGATACCATCTTAAATACCAAGTGCAAGAGCAAGAGCAAGTGCAAGTTGTTTTAAAACATTCAAATGCACATACACTTGCACATGCACTTAATAGGGGGTTTAAGCCTGCTTATCTTCTTCTTTCACAGTTTCGACTTCAGCCTCAACTTTTTCCTCAGGGGCTTTCGCGGACTCTTCAGCTTTTTTGCGGGCCTCCTCAGCCTTTACGGCCTCATCTATATAAGCTTCCATTTTGGCCTGCTCAGTTGCGCGCTCATCATCTGTTACATGATGTTCGCTCAAACGGGCGGATTTGCCGGAACGCTCACGCATATAGTAAAGCTTGGACCTGCGCACGCTGGCCTTCTTTTTGACTTCCACCTTGGTAATTGTAGGAGAATGGATTGGAAATACCTTCTCTACACCGATACCTTCGACGATCTTTCTAATGGTAATACTTCTTTCCACTCCCTCGCCTGAGCTTACTTTTATAACCAGACCTTCGAATTGCTGTATCCTTTCCTTACTTCCTTCAGTTATCTTTTGATGGATACGGACAGTGTAACCGGTTTTTACTTCCGGAACTTTCTTAAGTAATTTTTTTTGTACTTCACGTATTAGCGGGTGCATTAACTTGGAATTTAGAAATTAAAAAATGCCTATATACATTAGTCACCTTTAAATAATATTGCAAGATAAAATTACCAAAACCTAAAAAATCTATTTGATGTTAAACTTCTCGAGTTCTTTTTTGAGCTTGTTTACAAGGATAAGATTCTTTTTATCCGTAACCATATCGTGGACGAATCTGTCTTTGCATTCCAGGCGGTATAAGAAATCTTTCTTGGATATTATAGTGAACTTAACATCTTTTTGTGGCTTGGTTGATTTGGAAAGGTATTCCTGCAATTTATTTTTATCGACTTCGCCGACTATAAGAAGATCGACCGGAGATTCCTTGCCAATAAATACACCGGATAAAGCCATGAGCTCGACTTCCCCCATCTTAAGTATCTTTCTTGCCATCTGCTCATCCGTGCTGCTGGCTTTGATCAAAATATCGCGCAGTTCGTTGAAAATCGGAAAATCCTTATTCACATAATAATATTTCTTCCTGTTTCGGACTTTGCTTTTAAGAAGACCTATCCTTTTTAAATTATCCAGCTCTCTTCGTATGGAGTTTATCTGTTCATCAAGCTTGCGCGTAAGTTCACGTATAAAAAATTCCTCATCCAGATTCAAAAGAAAGGTATTCAATAACTTGATACGTGTATTGGAGCTGAATAGCGCTTTTAGCATAAATTGTAGGATAACAAAATAACGAGATAACGAAATGAAACTAACAATTGTTTTTAGTGTTTTCTTTTTGTTATTCCGCTTTTCCGGTTTTTGCGTGCACAATATTTATACATACACGACTTTTCATTTGCAAGACTTTTTGAATAAAATTTGTATACTATAAAAAAATATCGGCTTTCTTAAGCCAATATTTATGGTTGACAAACCTAAATTTTATTTTAAAACTAGAACTGATTTTTTATACATGGGTACCTTTTTTGTTCTTTAAAACCCATTGAAATTATTTTTCATCGGAACCTACATCCTTCTGCTCCACGCTGTCTTCATATTCATCTTTTTCCGGAGTTTTCCAGAATAGAACTAAAAGTCCACCCATTATCGCTCCCAATCCAGCTAATTGCAGCAATACCAATACAGGGCTTGCAGTGGTACTTATCAAAGACCATGTGCAGGTGGATGCAAACTGGGCGGAAGCGATTATCAGTATGAGCACCGTTATTATAATCGCAGAAACCAGATAGAAAAGACGTAAACGACTCATGTTTTTATTTTTATGTTATATCGTTGAAAAATGTATCACATAAATAGCGTGATGGCAATAAGGCATTTATATTTTAGCCTGACCCTAGATTTAGCTCACAAGGCAATCCTCGTTATGCTCACGACAATTAAGCTCTTTTGGATCCTTTAAATGGATCTTTATTTTTGAGTCGTTATTATTTTTTGGAGTTTCATCTTCTTTATCGGGATTGGGGTCTTCCTGTCTAAAGCTATCCTTCAACATATTTAAAAGTTCGTATTTTATCTTATGTATCAAATGTATTTTTGGGCTATCAGGGCCGTCGATTGGAACTTCGGCTCCGCTTATCATGCCGGCTGCGCCACCAAGAACTGCGGAAATCATCGCCAATCCGATAAGGCCACGATATCTTTTTACTTCACCTGTTTTCTTCTGTGCCGACTTCTCTTTCTCTTTGTCACGGCGCCTAACCAGTGAAATATCCAATGATCTCCGGCTCATAATAATTATTAAAAGGTTATAATTATATATGATTTTTTAATTTTGTCAATAAAAGAGCTGCAACAGCAAAAAAACCTTATTCTAATAAGGTCTATCAGCCTAATTTCTTCTCGATCTTTTCTGTCTTATAAACCTCCAAAATATCGCCAGGCCTGACAGGTACCGGAGTTTTTATTTTTATACCGCAATCGGAGCCTTTTTCCAGTTCCTTAACGTCTTCTTTTACATGTTTAAGCGATTCAAGTTCAGTTTCAAAAAGCAGTTCATCACCGCGTTTAACGCGCACCATGGATTTGGCTTCGGCCTTGCCTTTTGTAACCGTACATCCAGCTATGACCCAGTTCTTTTTATCAAGGAATATTTCCTTGATCTCGATCGCACCAAGTTCGACTACCTTGATTTCAGGCTCAAGCATGCCGGAAAGAATGGCCTTAACATCCTCTATAAGCTTATAGATGATAGTATAGCTCTTGATATCAACATGTTCTTTTTCCGCAAGTTTTTTAATATGCAGACTTGCGCTTACATGAAAACCTACAAGCAAAGCCTGACTGGCAGCAGCCATGACTACATCGGTATTTGATATATTGCCTACGCCGAAATGTATTACCTTAGCGCCGACATCGGCTGATTTGATTTTCTGCAAAGCCTGCATGATAGCTTCAAGAGAACCTTTTGTATCCGCTTTAAGCACGATTTTCAGGAATTTTATCTGCCCTGTGCTTATCTGCGAGACTATACGTTCCACCATCGAGCCGCTTAAGCCTTCCTGCTTTGCCCTATCAAGATTTTGAAGTTCCTCCGCGCGAGCTCTTGCGACCTTCTCGGATTTGAATGCCTGAAGTATCTCGCCAGCCTGAGGAACTATAGGTAAACCGGATATTCTAGCGGCTGCGGAAGGCGGAGCTTTTACAAGTTCCTTGCCTGTATGGTCGCGCATGGATTTTATGCGACCTACCAAGGTGCCGATAACGACATTATCCCCGACTTTCAGCGTGCCTGTGTTTACAAGTATCGTGGCAACAGGGCCGAGTGATTTATCCAAGTGCGATTCTATGACTGTTCCAACAGCAAGGCGGTTTGGATTAGCCTTCAGGTCTTCCATCTCCGCCACAAGCAAGATCATCTCCAGTAATTTATCCACCCCTTCGCCTGTTATAGCTGATACGGGGACCATTACATTTGTACCGCCCCAGTCCTCGGACTGCAGACCATGCTCTATCAATTCGCCTTTCACCTTATCCGGATTAGCCGCGGGCTTATCTATCTTATTTATTGCGACTATTATCGGTATACCTGCTTCTTTTGCATGATTGATAGCTTCGACTGTCTGCGGTTTAACACCTTCGTCCGCGGCAACGACAAGGATCGCGATATCTGTAGCCTTGGCGCCCCTTGCGCGCATCGATGTGAAAGCCTCGTGACCGGGAGTATCAAGGAAAGTTATGGGGTGTCCGTTTTTCACTACCTGATAAGCGCCTATATGCTGTGTGATACCTCCGGCTTCCGTGGCTACCACATTTGTTTTTCTTATGTAATCCAAAAGTTTCGTCTTACCGTGGTCAACGTGACCCATGATGCTTATTATCGGAGGACGGGTTTTTAGTTTGGATTTATCATCCTCCTGAAGAAGTTTTTTAATATCTCCTTCAAAAAGCTGTTCCGAAGTAGCTTCCTCCTCCTTCTTTTTGACTTCCATTCCAAGTTCGTTCGCGATTATGGCAGCCGTATCGTAATCCAGCTTTTGGTTGATAGTCGCCATTATCCCGTTTTTCAAAAGCGCGGCTATGACTTCCGAAACAGGCAGTCCGCACTTTTCCGAAAATTCCTTAACGCTTACGATGGAAGGTATTTCTATAATACCTGTCTTAGCCTTTATCTGAGGTTGCGCTTTAGGCCCGCGTTTTTGGCTTGTCGCGCGCTGTTTTTTCTGCGCGCGGAAATGTTCGCGGTCAAGCTGGCGCTCGATGGCGACGGCTTCCGCGCTCAGATCATCTTTCAGCTCTTCCTCCTGATAACTGACTTTCGCTATCTTTATTTTGCGACCGGGATGGCGCTGCATAGAAAGCAAAACCTGTTCCTCTTCGAATTGCTTACCCTTCTTCTTTTTCTTCTTATTGGATTTGTAATAATGCTTAGGCAATTCCCCAGGCAAAGGTTTTGCCATAGGTTTGCCGGGGGCCAATTCTATTCTTCTCGATACAGGCAGAGCGGCGCTTTCATCCAGCCTTACATCAGGCGTGAATTTTGGGACATTAGCCCTCTTCTTTGAAATTGCCCTTTCTTCAGCTGTTTCTATTTTTTCGGGAGCTTTCTTTTCCTCTTCCACCAATGTTTTTTGTTCATCTTTTTTTTCAAGCCCCTCTTTCTCCTTCTTGGTCATGGCTTTTTTTGGAGCACTTTTCTTACCCTCTTCCTTCTCCTTTTCTTTGCGCTCCTGTCTGGCCTTCTTGGTTTCTTCTTTGTAAATAACAGCTACACGGCGTGTTTTAAGAGTAGGTTTTATTTTACCTTTCAAAAAACGGACTATGCCTTTGGCTAAAGAATCATCTATCTCGTGAGCCGTCGGGCTTATGCCGAAATTCGTTTTCGCAAGTTCGCGACGCAGTTCCTGCGTCGTTATCATCAGCTCCCTTGCTATCTCGGTCAAATGCATAAAATCACGGTTTAATCCGTTTTCAAGCCGAAGAAAGCTTATCACTAGAATAAAACAGTGTAAAGATTAACTTTCAACTAGCAATCAGCTTATCAGCTATCAGCTTATCAGCCTGAATATATGAGCTTATAGCTAAAACTTGCAACAATATATCAGGGCTTATTACTGATCAGCTGATTGCTGATAGCTACTGAATTGAGGCTGCCATTTTATCAATCGTATCCTTATAGGATTCCGGACCTTCTACGACATAAACTACGTCATCCAGATTTCTGACTTTGCGGTACATGTCGGATTCTGTTTTTGGTTCGTCATCCAGAATGCTCACGTTTATAATCGCGTCGCTTAAATAATCTATTTCTTTTTCACCGAAGCCGACTATCCAGCGGGTGTTATTGATGGCGCCGAAACTGCGGTAGTACCAATCTTTTGGATATTCAAGGGAAAAGCCCTTATGCGTATTCTCATACAAGCTCATATCCTCTCCGACTTCACGCAGATCATCATCAGAAGCAGATTCACCGGGTTTTATGATGGTTTTACCAAGACCGCTTTGCAAGTCATCGCCTGAAAGCATGCTCCATACACCGTCATTGTCCTCGAAATGGCCTTTCTCGATGAAATTAAACTCATTCGCGGCAGGGGCGAAAGAATACAGGGTCTTATATTTTTTCTCATCGTATTTATACACGACCGCTATCAGATTTTTGCTTTCGGTCAGCTCGAACTGGATTATCTCCGCGTCTTTCACTCCGAGCATCTGATCCTTATATTCCTCTATCGTGCCTGTAAGCTTACTGACATCAAGCGCGATGCTTTCTTCCGTGTCCGTAACTTCATCGGTAACGCATTCATAACGCGTAGGGCATCCCGTTGTTTTGCTGTATTCAGCGACTCTGTAATCGTTGCATCCTGTCGGCGCGGGTATAAAAGGGCATTCGAAACCGCCCTCTCCCGCTTCAACGGAAACGCATATTCCTTCGGCTTCGGCATCGGCGCTGTCCAATTCACACCTATAACTTTCCGGACATTTCAAATCTTCCTTTCCTCCGCATTTATCGCCTTTCGCGACTTTTGAATAAATCGGCTTGAAGCTTTCAAGAAGGTCGTAGAAATAATCTTTCTGGTCCTCCGGATCACGGCTTTCCCCGTTAAATACTATCTGATAGACCTTTTTGTTCGGAGGATTCGGTATATAAACACGGACGGAATCACCATCGGTATATCTGAGAGCCTTTTGCGCGCCGACAGTAACAGGTGTGCCATCACCCTCTTCTTTGGATGAAGCAAATGCGGAAACATCAGACTGGTCGCTGTAGACTTTTACCGTGACCCATTTGTAATCATCAGCGCTTAAGTAAACACCTCCATCGCCTTCCGTAAGCTCCCATGTATCCGGATATGAAAACATGAAGCCGTAAGCGCGATTTTCATAATCCTGCATCTCTCCTGTTTTTGAGCCGTCTTCAAGCTCTATCTGAGTAACATTTAAAACCGGTTCCGAATCCCCTACGGCATCGCTCATATCGCCCTTTAGTTTCACGCGTTTTTCCAGATATTTGTTAAGGTCGAAATCACGGCTCTGTATTATGATAAGCTGACCATCATCAGTGCGTATCTGATGCGTGCCTTCCTGATATATGTCCAGCTCCAGCGGTTCTATCATGCCGGTAAACTCCAGGCCTTCCAGCCCGGATGTTTCCGCGGTACGGTCCTCCAGATCCGGCACTCCGCCTCCGCACCCAGCGAGAAGCGCGACCGAAGAAATAATGACAATCAAAAAAACTAATACTTTTTTCATGGCTCAAATTTTAAGTAAACAGATTATAGCTTTAAACGATGTGCCATGTCCAATTTCCAATTAGCGACCAGCGGTAAGCTGTAAGCGATAAGCCTTAATATATAATAGGCTGACGGCTTACCGCTGGTCGCTAAAATAATCCATTTTCCATTTACCAATTTTCAATATAGAATTTAATTATGATTAACAACAACGATTATGTTCATAGCATTTGAAGGCCTGGACGGTTCCGGATCATCCACTCAGTCACGCATACTTGCCGAAAGACTTGAGAGAAACGGACATCCGGTACTTTCCACAAAAGAGCCTACAGCCGATACGCCGATAGGCAAGATGATAAGGGAAATACTTCAGCATAAATGGGAGGCTTCTCCGGAAACTTTGCAGCTTCTTTTCAGTGCGGACAGGGCTGAACATTTAAGGACAAAAATACAGCCCGGCATCAAAAACGGGCAGATAGTAATAACCGACCGTTATCTTTTTTCCACATTAGCTTACGGCGCGATGGACATCTCCATGACGTGGCTAAAATCCCTTAATAAGTATTTCCCGATACCGGATATTGTGTTTCTTTTTAAGCTGAATCCGAAAGAATGCATAAAAAGAATAGCGGGAAGAGGCAGCGCGTACGAACTTTTTGAACACGCGGAAAAACTTGAAAAAATATGGAAGAACTATGAAAAAATAGCGGAAGACTATGAGAACTTCCATATAATAGATGCTACAAAGACTATCGAAGAAATAGGTGAGGAGATATGGGGAATCGTCTCGGGGAAACTATAAACATTTTAGATTTCTGATTTCGGATTTCTGATTCCCATTCTTACATTTGGTATTTTGTATTTTATTTAGTTAAAAATACTAAATCAGAAATCTAAAATACAAAATCGAATCTGAAATCAGAAATCTGAAATCTGAATTATTTTTTCTCCCTAGTAAGCCACTCGACCACATCCAAAGCTTTTTCATAAGTGTCCATTCCATGCTTAAGATTGGTATCGAGCACTCTTTCCACGATCTCAAAATCCGTATCTTCGCCGATAGTCCTTCTTATCACTAATTTGCCGTCATCAGAAGCCCACAATGTCATTCCGCTTTTCAGAACTTTTTCTATACATCTCCTCTCTACCCCCGCAAGCCCCTCCTGCCCCAGCCTAAGATTAAGCTCTTTTGAGCCTAAAAATTTAATTCTTTCTATAATAGCCTTTTCTTCCGCGCCATTATCAATATGACGTTCTCTATGATGTCTATCTCTTCTTCCCATAAAATATAAAATGTTAAAATCCGCTTGATTTTGAGTCTTCCCCTCTTCTGCAGTTCTTATCAAAAGAAAACATCTCCGGATGGGTCTTGTCCAGAGTCAGACTTCCGTCAACCCCGTCCGGGAACTTAACCGGTATGGAACAGGTATCCAGCGAAATATTACTGGCACCGTCATTTCTGTATCTTAATCCTATCTTCAGTTTTTTCATCATAATCATGTGAGCCTGAGTAAGCATAATCGTATCCGAACCCAACATTGCTTCAAGCAGATACATTACAAACGCAAGTTTTGTATCCCCGCTTTTATTTAATTTGGGACGCAATAGTTCGATAATATCAGTTCGGATTTTTTCACCGGCAACAACTTTGCTGTCTGCATTTTTTATAAAAACATCCGTACCGCCTCTTATCTCTTTAGCTGTTTCAAACGACAAATCTAATTGTCTTTTATCGGGTCTTACTTTTCTGAACATAATTCTGGAGATTTAAACTTCAAACAAGGTGTGTTATTGTGATGCAAAGTTGGAAAAAAGTCAATTTTTCTTTTGGTTCTGAATTCAAACTGGAATTAGGGCACCCGGGGTTTTGGGTGATTAGATAATAAGCTTCTTGGCGTTTTCTGACCAAGGTTTTTCCTTGAAAGGCTATTTGTGTTAGCCATGCATCCTCCCAAGTTCTTTATTAATGATCCGTCTAAAATATTTAACCCAATCCAATTCCTTTTTCTCTTAAGAATCAATAAAATTGCGTACAGTTTCATGATTAATACTCATCTTGCTGTTGTTCCGATACCTGACCATAATATCATTGGAGGTGAATGTCGCTTTTTAAGTCTTTCCAATACAAAAACCAAAACATTTTTGCCTTTGTCCGTATTTTAGACAGGCTTCAGGTGCATACCGCTCCTTGTTTATGTATAGGACAATAAGCCCAAGGTCTAAATTGTACCTTAGTGTCCTAATTCGTTTCTGAATTTATAATCTGACTGATCGCTATTTTTCATTTTTCATTTTTCATTTAATTTTGTTATACTAAAGTCCGCTTCCTCCACGCTGTTTTTATATTTTCAAATTCCACACTCCAAATGAAGATCCTGGACGGCAAAGCACTGTCGGAACAGCTCATCGACTCCGTTAAAGAGAAGGCTTCCAGGCTGAAGCCAAAACTCGCGGTCATCATGGTGGGCGACGATCCGGCTTCTTTGGCCTATGTGAGGAATAAAAAAAGAGCCTGTGAAACGGCAGGCATAGATTATGAGGAATTAAAATTCCCGATTACGGTAACCCAGGATGAAATATTAAAATCTATCGAAAAGCTGAATAATGATTCTTCGGTTAACGGTTTTATTGTACAGATGCCACTGCCCAGCCATATATATGTACCGGAAGTAATACGAGCTATAGACCCGAAAAAAGATGTCGACGGTTTTCAGGCGTATAACATAGGCAAAATGTTTTTAAGTCCTGAATTCGAGGACCTTCCGCCCGCCACTCCGCTTGGCATAGTAAAACTTCTGGACCATTACAGCATACCGATACAGGGGCAGGAAGTGGTTGTCGTCGGCCACAGCAATATAGTGGGAAAACCGATAAGCGTGATGATGCTCAACAGAAACGCGACAGTGACGACATGCCATATACACACCAAAAACCTGGCGGAGCACACAAAACGCGCGGATATCCTGATAGTGGCTGTCGGTAAACCGAATCTCATCACAGCGGATATGGTTAAAAAGGGGGTTGTAGTTGTGGATGTAGGCATAAACAAAAAAGCTGACGGCAAACTGTGCGGAGATGTCGATTTTGAAGGCGTGAGCAAAAAAGCAAGTTACATAACACCTGTCCCCGGAGGTATAGGCCCGATGACTGTGGCGGCGCTGATACTGAATACTATACGGGCGACTGAACGGCAACTTAGCAACAATTGACCATTGACGTTTGACCTTTGACCGCCAAGTCAAAAGTTAAAAGTTAAATGTCAATTGTTAAAAATTTTACTTCATAAAAATTTTTCAAAATGTGCGGAGTACTTGGAATAATAAGCAGCAGTTCTGTAGCCCAGGAGATCTATGACGGGCTTATGACCATCCAGCATCGCGGACAGGACGCGACCGGGATGATGACTTATGACGGTAAATTCCATCTGAGGAAAAACCTCGGGCTTGTAAGGGATGTGTTCCATACAAGGCACATGAGACAGCTTACGGGCAATGTCGGTATCGGCCATACGCGTTATTCCACAATAGGCGAGGGCGGGGCGAATGACGCTCAGCCGTTTTATGTGCAATCGCCTTTCGGCATAATGCTCGCGCATAACGGAAATATTTTCAATTCCGCCGAACTTAAAAAGGAACTTTTTGAAAAAGACCACAGGCTGGTGAATTCCGATTGCGACGCCGAGATACTGCTACATCTTTTCGCGAAATCATTAAGCCTTCAGGATCTTTCCAAATTCAAGCTCGAACATCTATGGAAAGCTGTTGAAAGTGTTTATAAAAGAGCCAAAGGCGCATACAGCGTTGTGCTTTACATAGCAGGCTTGGGGATGGTCGCCTTCCGTGATCCGCATGGGATACGCCCGCTTCTTTTCGGCAAAAGACTGCAGACTCTGCAACCGGATTATATTTTCGCTTCGGAATCCATAGCGCTTAATCTTTTGGGCTTTGAATACGTGCGGGATGTCGGTCCGGGTGAAGCCGTGTTTATAGAGGAAAAAACCAAGAAAGTTTACACAAAAGTAATTCAGGAGAAAAAACATACACCCTGCATATTCGAGCATATTTATTTCGCCCGTCCGGATTCGATGCTCGACGGCATATCCGTATATAAGGCGCGTCTGCGTATGGGTAAAGCGATGGCTAAGCAGATCAAAAAATCAAAACTTGTCATCGATGCTGTCATGCCGGTTCCGGATTCCGCAAGGTCCGCGGCTTTCGCTCTCGCGGACGAGCTGAATCTGCCATACCGCGAAGGGCTTATAAAGAACAGATATATAGGGCGTACATTTATAATGCCCGGACAGGCTATAAGGAAAAAATCCATAAGACATAAGCTTAACCCCATGCCTCTTGAAATAGAAGGGAAAAGGATATTGCTTGTGGATGACAGTATCGTACGAGGCAATACTTCCAAAAAAATAATCGAGATAGTGCGCGAAGCGGGAGCGAAAAAAGTCTATGTGGCCTCTTATGCACCGCCTGTTAAATTCCCCTGCCTTTACGGCATAGATATCCCGACTCACGAAGAGTTAATAGGTTCCGGAAACACCACTGAGATTATAAGGAAGATGATAGGCGCGGATGCTCTTTTTTACGGAGATATCGAAGAAGTCAGAGAGGCCTGCCTTATCGGTAATCCGAAACTAAAAAATATGTGCATGTCATGCTTTGAGGGCATTTATCCGACAGGCGATATCAATGCCGACGTCCTCGAGAAAAACGCCGCCGCCCGAAGGGAACAAAGATCCTGCGGAAGAGTTGATGACGAAGGACCGGGGGAGGAGCAGATGAATTTGGTCTAACCCGAAAACCTTTAAAAAAGGTTTTCGGCCTTTCCAAAATATAGGTCTTCGCTTCTCATTTTCTCCGCTAGGCTTCGCGAGCTTTTCGTGGGCCCCACAAGACCCACTTCAACTCCTCGCTACCTGCCTACCGGCAGGCAGGCGCACGCTCCGAAAACTCAAAGCTCACTAATTTTAATTTTAGAGTCATGAAAATACTATTAATAGGAAATGGCGCCCGTGAGCATATAATGGCTGAGAAATTAGCTTCTTCGCCGAAATGCGATGAGCTTTTTGTTTTTGCCGGAAGTATTAATCCCGGAATACGCGATCTCGCGAAGATATATCATGTAGGCGACACAAGTGACGCTGAGGCAATACGTGGATTCGCGGAGAAAAATAAACCCGACTTTGCCGTCGTGGGGCCGGAAAACCCTATCGCCGCGGGAGTCGTGGATGCTTTGGCTGAGGCAGGAATCCCATCGGCTTCGCCGACGAAAGCACTTGGACAGCTTGAAAGCTCAAAGTCTTTTACACGCGAACTTCTGACAAAATACAAAATCCCCGGAAATCCTGATTTCAAAACATTTACCGACGAAAAAGGACTGGCGGAATACGCAAAATCACTCGGACAGATAGTCGTAAAAGCCGATGGGCTTAAGGGCGGGAAGGGCGTACATGTACAGGGCGACCATTTTAAGACGATCGAAGAAGGTGTGGGATACGCAAAAGAATGCCTGAAAACCGACGGGCGCGTCATAATCGAAGAAAAACTAATCGGACAGGAATTCAGCCTGATGAGTTTTGTGGACGGAGAGCATGTGGTGGATATGCCCCCGATTCAGGACCATAAAAGGGCTTATGAAGGCGATACCGGACCGAACACCGGCGGAATGGGAACGTACAATTATCCGGAAAACCTGCCGTTTTTAACCGAAAAAGATCTGAAAGACGCGCATGAAATAACAGTTAAAGTCGCTGAGGCTTTAAAAAAAGAACTCGAACAGCCTTTCAAAGGCGTTATGTACGGCGGTTTTATCGCGGTTAAAAACGGCGTCAGATTGATCGAATACAACGCCCGTCTGGGCGACCCGGAAGCCATGAACGCGCTTACGTTGCTGGAAACGGATTTTGTAGATATATGCAAAGCGATAATCGACGGCACTTTGGATAAACTTAAAATCAGATTCGCAAAAAAAGCGACCGTATGCAAATATGCAGTACCGGAGGGTTATCCGGATAAACCGATAAAAGGCGTTCCATTCACGGTAAAACCTTTGCCAAAAGGAGTTAAGATGTACTTCGCCTCCGTGAACGAATCCGAAGGTAAACTTGTAATGGGAGGCTCACGCACTATCGCATTCGTTGGCATAGGCGATACGATTGAGGAGGCTGAAAAATTGGCTCAGCAAGGGGTTGAAAGCGTGGAAGGTCCGGTTTTTTACAGGAAGGACATAGGAACCAAAGAGCTTATACAAAAAAGAGTGGAGATGATGAAAAAAATCAGAAACTGATTTTATTAAAATTTTAGATTTAATTTTTCTAAAATCTGGTTTATTTTTGGTGCAAAAAATGGTAAAATAATGTTTAAGATAAAAAAATAAAAATGTTTTCTACTACTCAAAAAAGAATATTAGTCATGGCGATTTTTCTGTCGTTGTCTTTATTAATCGCCGTGCATGTAAAAAATACAATTACAGAAGCTGCCCCTGTTCAAGCAAAAATAACAGCAAGTGACGGTTCGGCAGAAGACTGGTTTGGAAAAGAAGCCGCGATTTCCGGAAATTTTGCCATAGTAGGCAGCCTTATGGATGATGATCGCGGTGACCGTTCCGGTTCAGCTTATATATATGAAAAAGTGGGTGGGGTTTGGACAAATGAAGTAAAACTAAGTCCTGCGGATCTTGAGGCTTGGGATCAGTTTGGCACTTCAATCGATATCGAAGGAAATTACGCGGCTGTTGGGGCGCCATTTGCGAATGGAACCACGGCAGTAAATGCAGGAGCTGTATATATTTATTATTATGATGGAGCGAATTGGTCACAGCAGGCCAAGATCACAGCTAGGAATAGCGGAGGTAACGATGAAGGTGTAGGCGACACTTTTGGCGGAACATTCGGAAATATTTCAATATCCGGAGATTACATAATCATAGGATCTCCTCAGGACGATAATGCCAATGGTGCCAATGCGGGCTCGGCCTACATATACAAAAGAACAGGTGCCGCATGGAACTGGGTCGCAAAATTAATGGCAAGTGATGGTGCTGCAGATGACTTGTTTGGCGAAAGTGCAGGTTTATCCGGAAGCTATGCTGTAGTGGGCACAAGTAGAAAAAACACCAATACCGGTGCCGCTTATACTTTTTATAAAGATGAAGGCGGAGTGGACAACTGGGGACAGCAAGCAAAACTTACTGCAAGCGATGGCGGTACCAACGACTGGTTTGCCGGCTCAAGAGCTACGAGCATTTCCGGTGATTACGTAATAGTCGGCGGACAGGAAACCGCAGGAGCTTATGTATTCCATAGAACAGGAGGCTCAACATGGGTAGAGGAAGATAAAATAACTGTAAGCGACGCAGATGGAGGCCGCTTTGGTTATTCGGTTAGCATTTCTGGCGATTATGCTGTAATAACAGCCCCTTGGGACGATGATATGGGCTTTGCTTCGGGTTCCGCATATGTGTTCAAAAGAGATGGTACAGATTGGATAAGGATAAGAAAGGTAACCGCAACCGATGGAGCAGGGGCCGATCTTTTTGGTATTTATTCTTCATTGGATACCTCCAGTTTTATCATAGGTTCACATTATGATGATAACGCTAACGGTAACGATGCTGGTTCCGCTTATGTCTTCACTAATTTTGAATGTACCATTGTCACATCGGATTTTACCGACGCAAATTTTGCAAGCTGTGTTGAAACCGCACTTGGTACACCGGGCGTTATATGCCAGGAGGACGCGGCTGCCCTGACCACTCTGGATTGTTCCAATGAAGGCATTTCAAGTATTGCCGGGGCAGAATACCTGACAGGCCTGACAGCTCTGTTAATCCGTTTCAATACCATCAGTGATGTAACTCCATTAAGCGGGCTGACAGGGTTAACCAACCTCGGGTTAAACGGAAATAACATCAGTGATATAAGCGCATTGAGCGGGCTGACAAATTTGACCACCTTGGGATTAGATGCTGGAAATAGTATCAGCGATATAAGCGCACTTAGTGGAATGACTAATTTAATTGGTCTCGGCTTAGGTGGCAATAACATCAGTGATATAAGTGCATTGAGCGGACTGACAAATTTAACCGATCTTGGGCTACATTATAATAATATCAGCGACATAAGCGCGCTTTCGGGTATGACCAACTTGGTGAACCTTTATCTATCTGGCAACAACGTAAGCGACATCAGCGCGCTTTCGGGTATGACATCTTTAGTAAGGTTTGAAGCTTATTCTAACAATATTAGTGATCTCAGCCCGATTTCAGGACTTACGACATTGGTGGTTCTTCATCTTGAAGATAACAATATTAGCGACATTAGCCCGCTTTCCGGATTGACGAATATGGGGCAACTTATTCTGGGTATAAATAACATAAGCGATATCAGCCCACTCGCTGGCTTGACGGCGATAACAAGCCTTTCATTCCGTAATAATCCTATAAATGATATCAGCGTTGTCAGTAATATGACGGGGTTACAGTATTTTACTTGTATGGATACGGATGTCAGCGACTTAAGCCCATTGGCTGATTTGGATGACCTTGTATATTTATCTCTGCAATCTAACAACATCAGTGATTTAAGCACTATTGGTTCAGGTAATGCCAATATAGCGGATTTTGCCAGCGGGAATGATATATATTTGACAAATAACCCCCTGTACGATCAGGCGGATCTTGATGAAGTGGCTTTACTAGAAGCTAATGGGGCAACGGTTACCCAAAACATCTCTTTATCCACATGCGGTAATGGCGTTATTGAAGGTTTCGAACAATGCGACGATAATAATACAAATAGTGGTGATGGGTGTTCGGCTGCTTGTATGATCGAATTTCTACCTAACGGCGATGAGACAAAAATAATGGCTAGGGATGGTGCTGACTGGGACAGGTTCGGGTCAGTGGATATAGATGGAGATTATGCCATTGTGGGGGCATATGATGGTGATGGAGTTGTTGCGGATTCCGGCGCGGCTTACATTTATTATTACGACGGTACGTCGTGGGTGGAACAAGATAAATTAATTGCAAGCGACGGTGAAGCCGGTGAATATTTTGGTCATTCGGTTTCATTTTCCGGAGATTATGCCGTAGTGGGCGCGTTTTACGATGATGACAATGGGGCACAATCAGGATCTGCATATGTTTATCAGAGATCCGGTTCAACATGGACTCAGATCAAAAAACTGCTCGCGAGTGATGCAAGTACCGGAGATCATTTTGGCAGCTCTGTAAGCCTAGATGGTGATTATGTAATCATAGGCGCGGAATCCGAAAGTATAGCTCCCCTGGGTAGAGAAGGTGCCGCCTATATTTTTTACAAAGACCAGGGCGGGATAAATAACTGGGGGCAACAGCAAAAACTTATATCAAGCGACAGGGCAAATGATGATTATTTCGGCGTTTCGGTAGATTTAAGCGGAGATTCCGCGATTATCGGAGCGAGCAATAAAACCATCGGCGCGAATATGGGTCAGGGTGCCGCTTATGTGTTTACCAGAAGTGGCGTACTCTGGTCTCAGCAAACAAGAATCACTGCTTCGGATGGCGAAAATCAAGACAGGTTCGGTGAAAGTGTTTCCCTTGATCATTCTTTGGCAATCATAGGCGCGCCTAATGAAGACCAGGCTGGTAGTGAAGCGGGTTCAGCTTATATATTCAAAGGAAGTGCCGGATTCTGGAATGAAGAAGATAAAATCACAATTTCAGATGCCGTGGCCGAAGATTATCTTACCAGAGGACATAGAGGTGTGTTTATCAAAGGGGATTATGCCGCCGTAAGTACTTATTTTACGGATGACAATGGAAGAAATTCCGGCGCGGCTTATATTTTCAGATATGACGGCGCGAGCGCGGACTGGGTACAGGTAAGGAAATTCAACGCGAGCGATGCGGCTATGGACGATTATTTTGGCATTTCAATTGCTATGTCCGATGACCATTTTATTATTGGTGCGGATTACGATACAAATGCCAGGGGTACCAATGCTGGTTCCGCCTACATTTATGACCTCAGCACTTGCGGAGACGGTTTTCAGCTGGATTCTGAACAATGCGATGATGGTGGCATTATCAATGGTGACGGGTGTTCGTCGACTTGCACATTGGAATTTATACCTTCTGGAAACGAAACAGAAATATGGGCTACCGATGGAATACTGAATGATATGTTCGGCTATAGGGTATCGATCAGTGGAGATTACGCGATAGCCGGAGCTTATGCGAATGATGGCACTGGTGCCGCTTATATATATCATTTTGATGGAACGAATTGGATAATGCAAAAAAAGCTCATCGGCAGCGATGTGCTGGCCGGGGATAATTTCGGCATCAGTGTTTCTATTAGTGGAGATTTTGCCATAGTAGGAGCCCCCTGGCACACCGTGGCAGATTCCGGCGCGGCTTATTTGTTCTACAGAAACCAAGGGGGTGCGGATAACTGGGGTGAAGTGAAAAAACTGGTAGCAAGCGATGGATTAATCGGAGACATCTTCGGCCGTTCTGTAGATATAACCGGAGATTATATTTTAATAGGCGCGCCTTGGGATGATTTTGGATTCAATAATAATGTAGGATCAGCCTATTTGTTCTACAGAAACCAAGGGGGTGCGGATAACTGGGGTGAGGTGAAAAAACTGGTAGCAAGCGACGGAACAGGAAATGAATATCTAGGCCTTGAAGAAGTCTCTATTTACGGCGATTTTGCTGTTATCGGAGCCCCAAATGCCTATAATACCAGTTTTCAAAGATCCGGTGCGGTATATCTTTTCTCTAGAAACCAGGGTGGGGCGGATAACTGGGGTGAGGTAAAAAAAATCTTATCCAGCGATAGCGATCTGAGCGATAGCTTCGGAGAATCCGTTTCAATTGACGGAGATTATTTTATAGCAGGTTCTGCCCGCGATGATGACAATGGTTCTGAATCCGGATCAGCTTACATCTTCTACAGAAATCAGGGCGGGGCGGATAACTGGGGTGAAGTGAAAAAAATCACTGCCAGCGACGCGGCGTGGAGCGACTGGTTTGGACGGAGCGCTTCTATAAGCGGAGATTATGCTATGGTAGGCGCCTTTGGGGATGATGATAATGGAAGCGATTCCGGTTCAGCTTATCTCTTTGGCAAAAACGAGGGAGGAACGGATAATTGGGGTGAAATCACAAAACTAACCGCCGATGACGGGCAGGCTGATGATTACTTTGGTTTTAAATTGGATATTTCCGGAAATTCCGCAATAATCGGTGCACCTTATGGAAATGGTGATTCATCTGATACGGGATCAGCATATATCTATGAACTCAGTATTTGCGGTGATGGCTTTACTTTTGGCACAGAACAATGCGACGACGGCAATACTAATAATGGCGACGGGTGTTCATCGACTTGCACCACAGAAAGCAGTGGAGGATCTTCAGATTCATCGGCACCTGTCTGCGGAGTTCAGCCTACGGCAATGAATCTGCCGGAGGAAATCCCTGTAAGCCAGATAGGCGGTAAACCTTCTGTGGGAATTTCCTGGAGCAAATTGGACGTACAGGAGGTGAATGCGGACCAAAAAATACAGTTATTATTCGATTATTTTGGGCAAATAATCAGTCCTACAATCGGAGAAAATGGAATAAAACTTGAAAACGTATTCGCCAAATACATGTACGATAAGATAATGGATGATACCGAACTTAAGGCTTCATTTACATCAAAACTCGATACAGCCATAAAATCGGATGTAGATCTGGCGAAATGTGACTGCATAGGAGATATCGCCGAAGCAGTCGTAAATACGGTAAAAAGCATGAGGAATATTACCAGTATCAAAGCAGAGGTCGATGATCTTATTATCGGCTTTGTGAACGATGTTCTTAATCTGGAACGCACTCTTAAGGAAACGGGACAAAATGCCAGGACTCCTTTCACCAATTTCTTCAATAGGAATTTTGCGAATGCGGCCATGGAAGGGCTTATTGTAGACGTTTATCGGGATGGAAGGCTTATCTATACCGAGGAAAATCCAAATAATACAAGTTATACGGATACTAACATTCCTTTAAACGATACCGGTAAGGTTAAATATTATAGTTATCACCTGGTTTCCAGAAATAACTGCGGACAGGCTTGGGGCAGTGTAGGAAAAGCCAAAATAGACCCTATTGTGCCAGCAGGGAGGGCGATAGACACTACTTTAGACCTTAGCATAAGAGTCAAAGATGGCTACAGTCAGCTATTTATAGATAGACTAAGAGAAGTCCTTAACGGAAGTCAGGGTACTACTACCGTTATGGAACAGATATATGAGCATGAAGATTATCTGGCGATGGTCAACACATGCTCTTCTGCTCAAGCTGAATTCATGGCAAATAAAACAGGTGATCTGGCGCTGGAATATATAATAAAATGCTACGCCAGCGGGAACCCTGTTCTGATAGCAAAAATTCAGGAAAGAAAAGCCGATATAGTCCAACCTCTTATTAAGCTTATCAATCTGAATGAAGATGGAAGCGGACTTGAGTCTCTGATAAACATGTTTATTAATTCGGTCATACAAAATCTATTAAATGAAATAGAAACCGAGAACGTCGTTAAAGAAAGCATCGGAAGTTTTGGCTTAAACACGCAGACATTGCTTCTAAGGGAAAGGATGGAAGATTTTACGCAGGATGAGAAAGAAAAGATAAAACTGCTTAATGAGAATCTATTCGAAGGAGCCGGCCACGCTGCAAATCTGGTCATCGAAAAATATGATGACAAAAACGTTCTCCTTGATTCCTACAGAGTAAGAACTGATGTATTTGGTGAAGCCAAAGGTATCTCTATCGGAAAACTTTCAGCCGGAAAAGAATATACAATAAAAATCAGGCTGTTCGACGAGAGGTTTGTTCTGCCAAAAGTCGTAAAACTTACGATTAACAATGCCGAACCTACATCCGAAGGCAAATACAAAACTACTGTTGCCATGAACTTCACAAAACATTTCAGGTATGGGGATTTTAATGAAGACGATACTATAGATCTTGATGACATAGTCGCGTGGGGAGAGGTTTTAAGCGGAAAAGTCCCCGGGGACGGTGAGCAGTACGGCATGTTCGACATGTGGAAATTCGGAAATCTGGACGGCTTGGCCGGCATAAATCTTTCCGACGCGCTTACATTACAGGAAAACTGGGGAGGACTTAAGGAACTTACACTTGAGGAAGGCCAGATGTCACTTAACGATCTTCTCGGCATGTTCGGATTTACTGTAATTTCAGCCTTCCAGGGCGAACTTGAATCCGGAGTAAATGTACCCGCGTGGATAGATATTGTACAAACCGATTGCAGAAACTGATTACATTTCAGATTATAGATTATAGATTATAGATTGTAGATTTTTGATATTACTCAAAAATATCACTTTTTAAATGCTACATTTAATCTGAAATCCGAATTCAGAAATCCGAAATAATGTAGTCTTGTTTTTTTGCCGTAAAAATGCTATAATTAAAGGATTTTAAAAGATTAAAAATAAAACAAATGACCGAGCCGAAACTAAAAAATAATTTTCCGAGCAATGGCAAGCACTGGTTTGCTGTATTTGGATTATTGGCTATCACTTTGATGATAGCTTTAAGCGGAGTTTCATTTAAAAGCGACGAAGAAGTAAACGCCGATAATCCTACATTCTTTTTCTCCGCCAGCTCTTCCTGTTCAAGTTCCACAGGCTTACTCACAAAACCTACAGGCAGCACTACGCTGTATTTATGCGTGGATGGCGACAACGAAGGAGCCGGACTGCTTGGTTCAGAACTGAATATCACTTATGAAACAGATTACGCGCAAGTAACAGGTATATCCTGCAGCGCTTTCGATACATGCATAGACCTTTCCGAGGAAGGCACAATGAAATTGCTTGCCGCTTCCGGCCCTGCCGATGAAGGCGGAAACCCTGTAAAAACACAGCAAAAGCTTGCAAATGTAAGTGTGAACCTTTTAAAGGAAGGCCGAACCACATTAAGCTTTACCGTTTCACAGGTAATAGATGAAAACGAGGAAGTAAAAGTCCGCAACGCCACTCCGCTTGTAATTACAATATCAGGTGAAGCGGAAGAGGAGGAAGTGACCGAGGAGGTTCCTACAGAGGAAGAAACGCCTCCTTTGGAGAATTGCAATAACGGCATAGTCGATTCCGGCGCAGGCGAACAGTGCGACCCTGCCGCGGCCTCATCCCTATGGCTTTACGAATCCTGCACGGATGCAGGTTTCAGCGGCGGATCGCTATCATGCGCTGGCACATGCAAGCTTAATTACACAGCATGTGAAGGAGTTTGTTCAACTTGCGTATGCGGAAACGGCATAATAGAACCAAGGGAAGAATGCGATGACGCGAATTTTTTAGATGACGATGGCTGTTCATCTGTATGCACCTTGGAAGAAGTTGCTGAAACTGAAACAGAACCACCTGTCATTCCAGAATCAAAAACAGAAGGCGCTTCACTATCCAGCGTAAGCGTCAGGACTCAATACCCTGCCGACTCTCTAGCCCAAGGCGCATCGATACAGATATTCGCGTTTGCCAATTATTCAAATGGCGACAGCCAGAGTGTTACATCATGCTTTCCATGCCCTACAAGCGGAAGTGACACAAGAAACGGATCAGTAGTATACCATGCAAGCGGACCAGGGTATTTCGCCGGAAACTATTTGTACGCAAACCGTGACGCGAAAGTCGGCGATACAATAACATTCAGCGCCATATATACCGACAATATCAGCAAGATCTCAAAAACTAGTTCTTCGGAGAGTGTAACCGTAACAGTCGCGAGAGCTCCGGAAGAAGAAAAAACCGTACCACCTGAAACAAAACCTGTTGAAGAAGAGACTAAAGATACAGGCGAAGGTGCTACTACGGCTCCAATTGCAACGGAAGGCGAAGGTGCTATGCGAGGAGCAGCTCCGGCGCTTGCCCCTTCAGCAGTTGTAAGTCAGGCAACAGGTGTAATCACACAGCAGACAGTACAAGGATCTGTTGAATTCAAAATGCCTACAAATCCTGCCGATGACCTTTGCGTGCAGAATTACAGCAATGAAACCGATACAGACGGTGACGGCCTAACAGACCGCACCGAATGCTATATAAAAACAGACCCTGCAAAAGCCGACAGCGATAATGACTCCTGCTGGGACGGAGATGAGATAAACCAGTTTTACACAAGTCCTTTAAACGCAGATGACTGTAGCTCGCAGGCAAAAATCACACAGACTGTTATAATAACGGATCCTCAACCGGGCTGGATAGTAAAAGAAGTTGAAATTTCGGGCATCGCGCCTAAAACCAGCAACGCGGTAGCCGCTGTTGCGTTCCGCTCCGAATATAAACCTTTAAAAGCTTTAATTGACGCGCTTCAAACTCTCTCGGAAAATAAAAATGAGCCTTCCATAGCTCCTGCTGAGAAGGCGTTATCCGAACTTGAAACATTCACAAACAACTATTCCGCTTATGAATATGATGAGCTGGCAGACGCCGTAAAAACACTGAAGCCAAAAGTGGAATACATAAAACAGAAAAAAACTGCTGAAGAAATAAAAAAAGCGACCGATGAGATGTACTTCCCAAGAAGTATCGAGTATCTGGGCAGTAAACTTATCGACCCTGTATACCTAGGCAGCACAAACGAACTTTCCGAGGCTGCTATAGGCTCAGATACAGCCAAAAGGTTCCATATAACAACGGACCAGAAACTTGAGGATAATAAGCTGTATGATGTGGTCGCCATAGCCTCGACAGATGATGGCAAAACAATTTCATCCGCGCCGGTAAGATTCAGCGTGGACAGCACACTTAATATCAATAAACCGATGCCACGTTCCATCGGAGGCGAAGCCATACCTTATGGTTCAGTAGCGCTTAACGGCATACTTATAAACGGTGTGCTTGCCAGTGATGGCGATACAGTGGAAGTGCAGGTAAAAGACCAGAAACCAGTAATAAGCGGTGATACCGAATACGGTTCACAGGTATTCGCGATATGGGAAAGTATCGTCCTCGCTTCATCCGTCATTTCGGATAGTGAACAGGGCGCGTTCGCGGTGCAAGCCCCACGCGACCTTGAAGACAATACCGCCCATAAAGTAACTCTTTATGCCGTAAAAACAGATGAAACCGGACAACCGATACGTTCTGAAAACGTGGATGTGTTCTTCCGCGTAAAGACACAGGTATTCCCATGGGGATTTGTTCTTGGTGGGGCAGGAATCGCGCTTATCCTGGTACTTGGAACAGTAGCCATAAGGAGACGCATGAGAAGCAAGGCCGTAGCGGCAGCAACAATACAGGAGACGATGAAGGAGGCTGAAAAGGCTTATGAAGAAGTTAAGACAGTCGCTTACACGCCTGCACCTGTGCAGACTCCGGCAAACATTCCTGTACATCATGTAGAGACCGCGAAGAAACCTATCTTCCAGGCATTGGAACAGGCTCCGGTAACAACTCCTCCGCCTGCCATTGTACAACCTACTACTGCACCTAAGCCGGTATCCAAAGAGGAAGCGCTTAAGGAAAACATTATACATACTGATGAGGAAATCCTTCATGAAGCCGAAAAAGAGCTGCAGTACGCAATGCATAAACTTGATTCCGCGATACATAAGCTTGATGAAGACAGGCATATATAAACGAGTAAGAAGTTGCCGACCCCGCATTAAGACTTTCGTCTGGTGCGGGGTTTTTAATTAACGATTAACGATTAAAGATTTTATGATTCTGTTTTGAGTTAAAAGTCTTTTGTTATATCGTTATATCGTTATTTCGTTATTTCGTTTTTGGTGAAGATCTGTCTGAAAATGACCGGCTGTAAGAATAACCGCTACGAGCTTGAGAAAATACTCGAGTGGGCAATACGGAATAATGTCGCCGTAACACGGGAAGATGAAGCGGATTTTTGCGTGATAAACACATGCACCGTAACACATGTGGCGGATAAGAAATCGAGACAGCTGATCAGAAAAAACAAAACTCGAAACTCGAAACTCGAAACTATCGTTTTTGGTTGCGCCGCAAGAATGCAGAAAAATGAATTTAAAAAAATCGGCGAAATAGATCATCTATTCGATAATCTGGATGAAGTAATCGGTTTTTTAGACAGTCAACTGCCAGCCTGCACACTCAAGACCTCTCCCGCCCTCCGGGCACCCTCTCCTAAAAGGAGAGGGGGTCTTTCGTGCGCAGTGCCAGACAAACCATTCGCACATTCCCGCGCGCTTGTGCAGATACAGGATGGGTGTGACAATTTCTGCGCTTACTGCATAATAGCCGCCGCGCGCGGAAGATCCAAAAGCAGGCCAAAAGCGGAGATACTGGATGAAATAAACAGACATGTTGAAAACGGTTATAACGAGGTGATACTGACTGGCATAAACATAGGCGCTTATGGCGCGAGTAAAACTACAAAACCAGAGGAGAGTACATTCGCGGAACTGCTGGAAGAAATAATAAAAAAGACCAAGGTACCGCTTATCAGGCTTACATCGCTTGGTCCGGAATATTTCAACGAGAAGCTGTTTAAGGTGCTCAAAAACCCGCGTATCTGCCGGCATATACACCTTTCCATACAATCCGCATCGGACAGCGTACTTAAACGCATGAGGCGGAATTATGATGTCAAAAAATTGGAAGAAATCATAAAAAACCTGAAAAAAAATATTCCTGGCACAGCTATCACAGCGGATATCATCGTCGGTTTTCCGGAGGAAACGGAAAAGGAATTTAAAGAGACTTATGATTTTGTGAAACAAAGTAAGCTCGCCAAATGCCATATATTCCCCTACTCCATAAGGGCCAACACAATAGCCGCCAAAATGAAACAGGTGCCGGATAATGTTAAAAAGGAGCGGGCGGAAAAACTCCAGAAGCTCTCGGACAAGCAAAGAAAAGAATTCCTGAAAAGTCAGACCGGTAAAAAAGCGATGGTCATATGGAGCTACAGGTCGTCCGTGGACGGATTGCGCGAGGGTATTACCGATAACTACATCGACGTACACAAAAAAGGCGATTATATGCCAAAATCGATGACCGAAGAGGTGCTGAGAAAAGAGATGATGGTGTGAATATTATTTTACTCACCCCCTCAATTAACAAAAATAACCCTCTCTCTAGCAACCTAATGCTATAGAGGGGGTTTAGTTAATAGTGCCCCTCTTTGTTATGGGGATAACAGAGAGGGGTTAGGGGGTGAGTAAAAAGATTGTTATTTATTTGACAAATATCTTTTTTTGTTGTATAATTATAATGTTAATGAGAATAAATAATAACTTTAAACATTATGTTAGCCAATACAGCAAAAAATATTGAACCAGAAGGAATGCCTATTCCTCATAAACTTCGTGCTATACAAGGAGGGCTTTTTGATAGATCGGGCTTAATAAGAAAAGAAACTGAAGAACAAACGCTATTAACCCAAATAGAAGCCGACATTGAAGAAGAACTAAGAAAAGGACCTCAACTAGAGGCATCTGGCGCACAACCTATAAACATTGAAGAGTTTAAAGACCCAAATGCCACGATTAATATCAGCCATGGTTTTATTGTATCTTTAGCAAACAATATAAAAAAGGTCATTGAAAAATCAAATATAGACCCTAATGACGAACGCGCTTTAAACACACTGGTTACTGCTACAACAAGAGCCTTTCATGAATATTATGGCACATTTTTACCCAATGAACTTATTGTAACGGCATTGATGCATGCTATCGGAGACATAAAGTCTAACCGCTCAAGAGTTTCGAATATAATACAAGAAAAAAAGGTAGCTTAAATCAAGCGATTTTGACCTGTATCTTTTTATCCACCTCTTCCTTTAGGGTATTTTCGACGAACATAAGCGTGCTGGTCTCGGCCATCGGGCAGGTTCCGCACGCGCCGTAATAGCGGATATAAACCTTATAACCGTCGATATCCATTATCTCCAGTCCCCCGTCGTGCATGGCAAGAGCCGTGTAAACGTTCTTCTCAAGCGCCTTGTTTACAAGCGATATCTGTTTTTTGATATCCAGTTTTCCGAATGCTATCTTCTTTTTTTTCGGCATGATCATTGAGCGTTAGCTTCCTGCTTCATCTTTTCTTTTATCTCCTGTATTTCATTCAGCAGTTTAACAAAATCCTGTTTCGGCATTATCTCCGTGCCTACAAGACCAAGTTTAAGGGCAAGGTCTTTTCTTGCAAGCAGGCGGTTTAATAACCAGAATCCTCCGAAGAAATACAAAAGCATCACAGGTACGTGCAATGGGATGAAGATGAAAGTTATATTCATCGTGAGGATGAAGTTGTAAACCGCGTGCATGAACATAGCCACTAAAAGGCCTATTGTAGCCATTTCATCATGATATATCCTGGACCCTTTAAGATGAAGCAGATTTTTAAAGAACTGAATTACCGGATGGGTTATTTTTTTCATGTACTGGATCTTAAGCATTGGCGAAGCGAAAAACGCCATTCCGAAGTAGTAACCCAAAATGCCGGAACAAAGTATATGCACCATGGTGACAATCGTGACACGGAACACGGCGAACGCGAAAAACGAACCCGTTCCAAGATTGGTCCATTGATTCACGAAATACACTATGTTCTCGTAAAACGCGAAACCTAAAGCGCTTACTATCGCAAGCTGTATGACATCATCTATTGATCTGAAAAAGCGCTGACCTATCATTTTCATTATCCAGAATTTCAGGAATTCCTCCATAACGCCTACGCCTATAAAACTTAAGAAAAGCGCAAGTACAGGTCTGTTGCCAAAAAGCGTCTGCAGATTCTCACGGAAATCCACCGGATTGACCTTAAAGAATATAAGGTTGATGGTCTGATCCCAGTACCCCTGATATATAAGAATAAGTTTAGCGGCTATCATCCCACCTATAAAAACGGCCAATATAAGCCATTTGTTCTGATGACGCTTTCGTAAAAAAATATATAGCCATGCTATGGCCGGCACCACTGCGATTATGAATACTATGATGTGTTTTAGTTCTAATCCCATTTAGCAGTAAGCTGTAAGCAGTAAGCGGTAAACCCTATACAATGTTATGAGTTATGAAGTGTGTGCCGAGGCTTAACGGACGATTTATGCATGCCTCTATTATTTTATAGCATACCAGCTGGCGGTTTTGTATCCTGTAATCCCTGGCTGGAATCGTCGTTATCTCGACTTTAGCTTTTTCAAGCCCTTCCATTGTGCGCACTATACCCGCATGTTCCCACATTATCTGGCCTATGCGCTGAGAGTAAGCTATCACCTGCCCCTGCTCCTCCGTTATAGCCTCCGGTAACGGCAGGTCTTTTATTTCAACCGTTTTTTCCTTATCCATCTCCGCGCTTCTTTTTATAGCTTCCGACGCGGATTGCGAAAACACCAAAGCCTCCAGAAGCGAGTTTGACGCAAGGCGGTTCGCGCCATGCACGCCAGTACAGGCTGTTTCGCCTATGGCGAAAAGCCCGGGCAGACTGGTAGCGCCCTTCAAATCCACAGGTATTCCTCCGCACGCGTAATGCGCGACAGGAGTTATCGGCACAAGGTCTTTGCCTAAATCGAATCCGTAATCCTTAACTCGCTTGTGAATATTGGGGTAATGCCTTTTTATCTGACCGGAATCTATGTGGCGCATATCGAGATAGACCGGCCCGTTCATCTGCTCGAAGAAAATCGCGCGGGAAACTATATCCCTTGGCGCGAGTTCGCCCCTTTTATCAAACTGCTGTAGGAACTGCTCGCCTTTATGATTGACTATCTTCGCGCCGAATCCGCGTAATGTTTCCGATAGCAGAAAATAACGCCCGTTATCAGGTTTGTTTAAAGCCGTTGGATGGAACTGTATAAACTCCATATCCTTTAATCCAATACCCGCGTTCAAAGCGAGCGCCAATCCATCTCCGCCGGAACCCAATGTGTTTGTAGTCCTCCCGAAAAGCTGACCGCATCCGCCCGTGGCGATTATGGTGCTTTTGGCGAATATAGGCTCTATCGCGCCCGTCAGTTCACTGCGTGTAAACGCGCCTCTGCATTCGCCATTATGCACGATAAGCTCAAACGCGTCGGTATCTTCGGCAAAAGTTATTTTCTCGATCTTCTTCGTCACCTTTAAAAGCTGGTCCAGTATATCCTGTCCCGTAAAGTCGCTGGTGCGCCAAACTCTTGGCCTGGAATGCCCTGCCTCAAGATCCGCATTGGGATAAAATTCAACACCAAGAGACTGCAGAAAGCGGATGGCTTTTGGGCCATGCTCGACCAAAAATTTTACCGCGTGCTCATCGCAATGACCGCACCCTGTTTCAAGCGTGTCTTTTATATGGCTTTCAAATGTATCCTCCTTATCAAGCACCGCCGCTATCCCGCCCTGCGCCCAATACGTGTTCGCCTGTTTAAGCTTGCCCTTTGTGATGACAAGCACATTGCCGGCCTCGCTTAAAAGGCATGCTGTGGATAACCCCGCTATACCCGCGCCGATGACTAGATAGTCTGTTTGTTTCATCGGAAGGATTATATACGAATTGTGGGGCGAATGGTAGATTGAAAAACCTAAACTTTCGGAACCCTTAGTACACCGCGCCAGCCCAAGTCCTTATTCTGAATATGGGCATAGCGCTTTTGAACCAGAACATCATCGTCAGAACGGCAACCGTAAAGTGCGTAGCCGTAGTCTCTGATATCAGTAGGTGTTGCAAACAAGGTCCAGGTTTTAAGGTCAAATTTTCCTATTTTTTTCTGCATAGCACGATAAGCTTCCTCCGATATCATATCGACACCGAATTCTTTGGCCATTTCCTTAGCCTGATCATAAGTCAAATAACGCCGGTCAGGCGATTCAGCGGAACAGTCCCCGAAAATAAATGCGTCGGCTTCAACACCAATAATATCTGGAGATCCGCCGGTTTCTTCCATTTTAGCAATGCTGTACATAAGAGCGGGGTTTGCCTCAAGGGCTTCTTTCACGTCGGAAAAGTCAACGTTTTCGAGCCGTTTGTAATGGTCGGGTTTTGAGTTAAAACGGTTTTTCAGAACAGAAAAAAGCTCGGCCTGTTTTTCAGGGGAGAGCTTGTGTTTTTCTTTAGTCTCAAGTGCCTTTTTAACCCTTAGTGATGCACGCCAGCCTCCGTTAGTATCGGGATGGTTAGTGGTCAAGTAGACGGACCCGCCAATGTCATGATAGCAGCCAACCATTGCATAGCCAGCTTCTTCTCGTTTTTTTGGATCCGTTTCAAGCCAGCTCCAAGTACATATGTCAAATCTTCCGTCAAATATTCCCGATCTCTGCATCTTTTTATAAGACTTCGGACTCTGAAACTTCACATTCGGACCAAATGTTTTTCTTTGAGCATCCGCCTCGTCAAAAGTCTTATTCCTGCGACCACGAGGAGATTCTTTGGAACGGTCTTCAAAAATGAATTCATCACTTTCAATGCCGATTAACTGAGGCTTGCCGCCGGTTTCCTCAAGTTTTTGAATGGAAAACATGGCTTTTGGGTTTGCACGGAGGGTTTTTTCAACATCCGCAAAATCGATCAATTTACGAATTTTTTTATTTTTGGGCAGCTCAAAACGAGATTTGAGCGTGCTGATGAGTTTATCAGTTTGTTCAGGGGTAAGCTCATGTTCTTTAGCCAATACTTTTTCTATCTTAGGTCTAGTTTCCACGCCATCAATCTCAGCTGACCTGTCTTCAATAACACCTTGTTCATTCGTTTCTTCAGACAAAGAGTTATCCCATTCTTGCGATTCATCAGCCATGTTATTGTGGTTAAACTGTAGCGTTACTTTATAACACACAAATACATGTTATGTCAATGGCAGCTGTGAATAAACCCCGACTGATTTCGCATATTTATGTAATAAAAAACCGCCCTTTGTTTTCACGTGGAGCGGTTTTAGAAATTGAAATTTAAACTTTTTTGACCCTTAGCGAGGAAATCCCAAAAGCCATTTCACTCCTCGTTATCACTTAAGGGGCACTCGAATACGATTTTTTCGATAGAATCTTCCTCTTGGTTTTCCCCCCTGCAGAGTGGTATCGTCCAACAACCGTCGTCAGACCGTTCTTTCCCTGAAAGTGATAGTGGTACTTTGTCGTTTTTAAAATGTACTGTTAGTAAAAGTTTACTAACGTGAATTCTACCTCTTACTACTTCCGCTCTAATTTTATCTTCCTTGGAAAAGATGTCGTGCTTTTTTGTAAAATGTATTAGAAGTTCGTTTGATTGTTTTGACATATTTATAGATATTATGGGGTAATTCAGATTATGAATATACCATTTATTATCTGTTATGTCAATGGGGATTGTGAATGCACTGTAAAATCCTTCATTCTCTTCATTTTACCTGGCATAAAGTATGCCGAGCTGGCTATCATTGCGGCGTTGTCGGTGCAGTAAATCATCTTTGCGGGCCAAAAGAGTTCGATGTTTTTTGGAAGCCTTTCGCGCACGGTTTTTCGGAGCATTTGGTTCGCGGATACTCCACCCGCGAGGTGGACGGATTTGACCTTGTATTCCTCGGCGGCCATTACGAGTTTGTCGGCGAGGACATCGATTACGGCGGATTGGAAACTTGCGCAGAGGTCGTTTATAACTTTATCTTTCATGCGCGGAAACGGTTCCGCGCCTTCAGTTAAATGGTTTACCTCGCGCAATACCGCCGACTTTAAACCGGAGAACGAGAAATTGTATTTATCGCGACTGGTTTTTGTGAAATGTGATTTATTTTTTTCATAAAGCATCACGCGAGGGAAATCGAAAGCCTTTGGATCGCCCTTTTCCGCGCGTTTGGAGATAACAGGTCCGCCCGGAAAACCTATATTAAGAAGCCGAGCTATTTTATCAAACGCCTCGCCTGCCGCGTCATCAAGCGTTTCTCCGATAACCTTAAAATCATGATGACCTTTCATAAGGACAAGTTCATTGTGACCGCCGGAAATTGTGAGAATAATAATCGGAAATTGTAAATCGTTAATCTGTCTATCAAGAAAATTCGCGTAAATATGACCGGAAACGTGGTGAACGGGAATCAGCGGTTTTTTATGTATATAAGCGAGTGTCTGCGCCGTATTAACACCGACCAGAAGTGATGAGACAAGCCCGGGCGCGTGGGTTACGGCAATCGCGTCGATATCATCCCAATCGACTTTAGCATCCGCCATCGCTTTATCTATAACAGGAGATATCTGTCGTATGTGTTCACGTGCAGCAACCTCGGGGACTACCCCGCCTGTCTGCTTATGCAGATCCAAAGACGAGGCAATAACGTTACTAAGCACTTTCGTGCCATCCTCCACTACCGCGGCGGCGGTTTCATCGCATGATGTTTCGATTCCTAAAATCTTCATAACGAGATAACGATATAACAAACTTGGAAGCTTGAAAACTGAATGTTTATGGCTGTCACCCCGAGTGTAATCGAGGGGTCTGCCATAAACAATAATATGCCGCCAGGCTAGATCCCTCGACATAGCTCGGGATGACAGCCTGGCGTAAACCTAATCGGGATGACAGGTTCGGTTATTTTTTTGTTTTCAAGTTTTCAAGTTTTCAGATAATGGTAATATAAAAACATGTTAAACCCAATCGCCTTAAAACTCGGCCCCATATCCGTCCATTGGTACGGTATTTCGTACGCGGTGGCCTTGGCTGTGGGGATTTTTATTCTTATAAAACTGAATAAAAAAGCCAAGGCATTTAAAAACTCCGAACAGATATTCGACTTCGCGTTCTGGCTTTTTCTTATCGGTGTTATAGTAGGCGGACGCCTGGGGTATGTGCTTTTTTATAATCTGCCGTATTACATCGAAAAGCCTTTGAGCATATTCAAAATATGGGAAGGCGGGATGTCGTTCTTCGGCGGGCTTATCGGCGCGGCATTAGTCGTTTATTTTTTCTGCAAAAAAAATAAAATCGATTTTCTTAAAGCCGGGGACATCATCGTCATGCCATCCGCGCTCGCGCTCTTTTTCACACGCATCGCCAATTTCATAAACCATGAACTTGTCGGCCGTACCATAGAAAACCATAAATGGGACTGGCTCGGTGTCGATTTCGGTGACGGGGTTTTGCGTTACCCCTCACAGCTTTTCCAATCCGCAGATTCGCTTATACTTTTCCTGATACTTCTGTTCATCCATTCACGCAGACCGAAAAAAGGCACCGTGCTTTTCAGTTACCTTACGCTTTACGGTCTGTTCAGGTTTATAACGGAATTCTGGCGCGCGCCCGACCCGCAGATCGGGTTTATACTGGGATATTTGACCTTGGGCCAATTATTGGGCCTGGCTTTGTGCCTCGCAGGAATTGCCGGATTGGCCGCGCTTCTGCTGCGCCCCGGACGCAATCTCGTTAATCATTAATTGCATAGCTTCCACGCTCATACCTATTTTGCCATCTGGAAAAACTCTAAAGGCATTTCCTTCATCGATAAGTAGTCCCGCCTGCATAGCATCAGGTTCAAATGGCCTGCTGAAAGAAAGCGCCGTTTCTATGGCCTTGCGGCTTGTATCCGGAATTTCCCTGACGGTTTCCTTGGTATTATCCGAGGTATTATCAAAATGCCCTTTTTGTCTGGCGAGAAACCTGTAGACAAAAGCGTGTGTATTTATATCCAAACCTTCCACATCACTTTCCTCAAGAACGGCCATTAGCATCTTTAGCTTGGCGGATACGTGCTTTGCTTTTTGGTGCGGTGTCAGATCAGGCGCGGAATCAGCAAGCAGATATTCTATGATTTCATCCATCTTCCCCAGCTGTTCTGGATGTTCATTTATATTATCAGGTCTTTTTGTTCGGGTCATAACAAAAGAAATAAAAGAAATAAAGGGTGTCATTAAAACAATTTTTTAGAATTCTGTCAACTTATAATGGTTGACAATTCGTAATAATATATTATAATCAGCACCTTAAACGAGTTCTTATGGCTACCCCCGCAAACCATACAGATGACATGGATAAAGCAATTGGCGATGAAAATTGCATCCAATTCAAGGTATCTGAAGGAGCTGGCAGAGAAACAACCCTTGAGACAACCAGACAAGCAATAAAAGGAATGAGCGATAAAAGCCTATTAGAAATGATTGAAAATCTTAGAAAAGAAAATCCTGCCAAGGCAGATGAAATTGCGGCACAGTTTTTAGAAGAAAATAGTGGCTTCAAGGCAATAAGAAAAGGAGATGGAAGTATTTTAGTCCAATCGGTAAAAAACCCTGACGCCCCCGAAGAGAGTCCTACAGAATTACTTCTATTTTCCCTCAGATCAAAGATCCGCAGACTTAAGCGCTAGCAGCCTGCCCCCATTTTTCATCAGTTTCAGGCGCTTTATATAACCTTACGACCTTACCTGACGCCGCTGGCGGGGTAGGGCTATTTTCATTTACCATTGCCTGAAGTGTATCTACAAATGCCTGATGTTGTCCTGCAGGGATCTGGGATAAGATATTATCGAAAACATTTTCAGCTAATCTTTGCATTTTTTCCTCGTCGCTCAAATTTGTTATAACCTGACTAAGCTCCGGTCTAAGATAAGCTATTGTGCCACCAACAGATTCAGCAGGCACTGCTTGTAATCCAGCCTTTTTGGCGCGTGCCTCGGCGATATCGGTGACTCCTTTATTTTTATTTTCTTCAGTCATAGTCGAAAAATTATTTTTATCATATTATTATACACCAAATAGCCCTATTTATCAATAGGGAAAGCCTTATTTAGCATATCAGGCCGCCCTTCTTCTCTGGCCAGCTTTTGGTCTTTGTTCTTTTTCCGCGAAAAGAGGCGTTACAACACCTTTCCCAAAATTACTTTCCATAAGCAAGGCGGCTTCTTCGTCTTTTTGCCTTCTGCAAGCCTTAGTACCTTTTTCCACAGCTTCTTCATACCCCTGTAGTGAATGAAGATCCACATTGTCACCAAGATTTTCCTCAAGTTCCATTGTTTCCATCGGATACCCCTTTTCCAGTAAAAAGATAAAAGCTTTTTTGATCTCTTCAGAGAAATCCATGCCTTCGCCGAAATTTTCAATCACATCAAAAGCCTCTTTCATCTCAAAATGTCTGATCCTGCTCATAAAACCGCGCTTGACCAGCCTTTCATAGCCTTTAAGCGCAGAAAAATCAATATCCCTGAACTTATTTTTTATCTCAAAGGCTTCGAAATACAGCTCCTGCCTAAGGCAATCCAAAAAACCTTCTATGGCTTCTTTTCTATCCTCTTCACTTAAAGCCATCGATATATCATCGCGCGAGCTTTCCACCAATCTTAAATTCGGAGTTTCAGGCGCACGACTGCGAGAAGTGTTGCCAGTTCCGCCCATGTTTTCCGGTTTTTTTGCGGTATTCATAATGTGTACTATTAAGCGGCTTCCTCATTTTTATTCTCTTCTCTCTTGGTCATATCGATCAACCTACCCATTTCCTCTTCTATCTTAGTCGGAGTATCCGGCACAAAAGCACCTTTATTTCTGCCTTTATTCTCTAGATATCTTATTTTTACCGGCCTGAAATCCTTTAATGCCTTTTCCACAAGCATGATCCTTTTATTTATAATGTCTTTTAGAGTACCCGAAGCCAACCTGTTCTCGGCCAAAGTATCTTCTATTATATTCATTGCCTGTATTGTTTGCCTGTTAAAAAATACCGAAAGTTCCTCTATGGCATCTCTATCCTCAGCCCTTGAAGGATTAAGCTTGCTGAAATCCATTGATTCCAGATCGAAGCGGCTTCCCGATGCGCCAAAAATAAAAAGTATCGCCGAAACCAGTTCATTATCGCAATTCTCACATCTTTTCAATGCGCTTATTGCTTCCTCTGATAATCCTCTACGTCCGATTACAGGAATTAGGCTAAGGCTAAGGATCCCAATCAAATATTTTATATTTTTAGTTTTTTCTTTCTCTGCTATGTCCTCACCTGATCTATCCATATGGACTTCTTCTATACGCGCCATACTGCCTACACCATATACCAACTTACCACTTTCATCTCTTTCGATTTTTCCTGTTTTTATCATTGCTTCCTCCTCAGCGAGTTTTGCCAATTGCGCATGAAGCAGTTCTCTTGTACGCTCAATAGTCTCAAGTTTTTCTTTGAGTTCTGCGTATTGTTCCAGCCTTCTTTCTTTGGGGGTATGAAGTCTTGATTTTATCTCATCGCGCTTTAAAACCCTGACATTGGACATATCAGACAAATCCGGAGTAATTCTTGGAAGGACTTCCGGCTCATTTACAGGCTGAATATTCTTTGGGCTAAGACTGCTTGTGAGATCTTTATTTCTTGCGGGTTCACCCATCGGGATTTTATTTTATTTATCACATTATTATACATTATTTTGCCTTATTTATCAATAAAAACCCTATCAGCAAATAGAGTTAAAAGCTCGGCAGGACTTAAGAATCATGCTTCTTTAAGCCAGGCTTCATCTGTTTCATCCGGTTCACCTGAAACCCATCTTGGTGGTTTCTCCAATGACCTTTTTTCTTTTCTTGCAATTATTTTTTTCTGACGCTTGCTTTTGCCGGCGTGATTTCTATTTACAGTGTCATCTTGTATAGGCTTATCCGGAGGCTCCAGTACTTTAAATAAATGCTCAAGTTCGGGCGTTTTTCTGATTCGATCTATTGTCTCCTCATCCAATTTATCGCTATGGTAAAGAACTATCTCTATAGGCAATGTGCGCCATACGCTATCTTTTTTTACTTTCTCTAAGCTTATATCTATCAATTTTTTTAAATAAGCAGAGTTAATAGCCGGATTATCCACCAATTCCCTTGCCACTTTTGGACTTTTTTCAGCGAAAGGCATAATGCTTTCAATAACCCCTGGATCATCAAAATCTCTGGCCATTGCCTTTATGGCTTCAAGCTCATCATCCCTGAAAGGCCTGTCGTTATGAGACAGTAGTGATGATATTCCAGCCAAGCAAGACCTTCCTTTTTTGATTATCTGCTCTTTCGTAAGACCATATATACTTTCCCAGTTCCCTGAAGATGCCGCGACAGCTGTATGCTCAAAAAAGTCATCGCGCTTACTGAGAGCTTCTTGCACTTCCCGGTCTTCATCTTCAAGAAGAGCTTTAGCTATGCTTTGCGGCAAATGCGACAGATCTTTTTCATTTTTAATAAAAGCCACTCTTTTATCTAAATCAAACCCTTTGTAAAGCTTATTAACATCATGTTCCATACCTATTTCAATCGCGTAAAAAAGCAAACCCCTTATTTCTTCAGCCCAATTCTCCGAAGCTCCCGCAACAGCGGTATGTATGAAAAAATCCTTGCGTCTTTTAAGCGCCTTCTGCACTCCCAGATTTTTATCATTAAGAAGCGCCTTGGCTATGCTATCCGGCAAGTGGGATAAATCCCTTTCATTTTCAATAAAGGCCACTCTTTTGTCTACATCCAGACCTTTATAAAAAACCTCTACATCATGGGCTGTTCCTTGTTCCGCGACATAAAAAAGCATATCCCTGGCTTCCTGAGCGGGATTCGGTTCTAAATTCATCGCCAATGCTTCGGCTGTTTTGTTTTTGTTCATCGGGAGGGGGGCTTTATCACTCTTAATTATACCATGGAATTACTTAACAAACAACAAAGCTGTCAGCGGTAAGCAGTAAGCAGTAAGCCTAAATATATGAGTTTTTAGTTCAAACTTATAACAATATATCAGGGCTGACCGCTGACTGCCGACAGCTTACCGCTTGTTATTGATATTTAAGCCATTTTTTGATATAATATATAGATTAACTAAAGAACTTTTAGCGAAGCACTGATGTTCAAAAAATTAATAAAATTCACAGGTCTCGGGCTTATCATCCTCGCGATAATCGCGCTGATGGTCCGGCAGGAGTGGTTTATGGGATGGCAGAACAGCCTGCAGAACAAATTTTACGATTACGATTCCGCGAGCTCGGAAATAGTGATAGTCGCAATAGATGAAAAGAGTCTGCAGGGCGATAGCCTTGGCGCGCTGACAAAGTGGCCCAGGGAGAATTACGCGAAAGCCATTCAGATACTGAATGAAGCTGGTGCCGCGGCTATAGGAATAGATGTTACACTGCCAGACCAGTCGATTTACGGAGCGGAAGACGATGAAGCCTTGCGTGACGGGCTTAAATCTAATGATAATGTTGTTTTGGCCATACGTTATTATTTCGATAATGGCCTTAGGACAGTAGACTGGCCTAATCAGACTTTAATACAGGCTGATTCCAAACTAGGATGGATAAACGTATTACAGGATAAAGACGGATTTATAAGACAGCTCCCTATTTTTGCTCAAACGAAAGAGAAAACAATAGAGGCTATGTCGCTTCAGCTGGCGAGGATATATTTGCACGCGGACGTATCGGATTACCGTGTTGTAAACAATAAATTCAGCTTTTCCGATAATATAGTCATCCCGGCAAAGACAAAACGTGACCCGAAAACAAATCAGGATACGTATCTGATGTACATCAATTATTTCGCGCAACCGAACAAGTTCACACGCGTATCTTTTTCGGATGTTTTAAACAAAGACTTCACGGATAAGAACGGAAAGACTGTCGACTTCACGGATAAGATAGTGCTTATAGGGCCGACTGCCGTAGATCTTCAGGACAGTTACCTATCACCGGTAAGCGAAGGCGTGGAGATGTCGGGCGTGGAAATACACGCGAATAACGTGCAGACAATAATAGAAGAGAAATTCCTGCGGGACCAATCCGCATTAAGCTTATGGCTGACGATAATAGGATTTATAGTTTTAAACGTAATAATCTTCTCATTCCTTAAAGTAAGGTACTCCATCCCGCTTTTGTTTGTGGAAATACTCGGCATGATAGTCGGCGGGATAATATCCTATGAATTCAGGGTCTTCACAAACATCGTGTATCCGATATTCGCGATACTATTAAGCTTTATAGGGACTTATATACTGAGGTTCATACTGGAGCAGAAGGAGCGCAAGTTCATAGAGGGCGCGTTCGGGCATTATGTGAACGAGGATGTAGTGAAACAGATACTGAAAGACCCGAATGCACTTAAGCTTGGCGGAGCAAAACTGGATATAACCGTGTTATTTTCCGACATCGCGGGCTTCACTACTGTTTCTGAGAAACTAAAACCGGAGGAATTGGTGTCGTTCCTAAACGAATATCTGCAGGAGATGACGGATATAATAATGAAACGCCAGGGTACGCTGGATAAATACGAAGGTGATGCCGTAATGGCATTCTGGAACGCACCGCTTCAGCAGCGCGACCATGCCATGCAGGCATGCCTTGCAGCTATTGAAAGCCAGGAACGCCTGGCGGAACTTCGCAAAAAATGGGCTAAGGAAGGCAAACACGAGATCCGTATACGCATAGGCATAAACACCGGTGACGCGGTTGTCGGAAACATGGGTTCCGCGAGCCGTTTCAACTACACGGCCATGGGTGATAACGTGAACCTCGGCTCAAGGCTGGAAGGCATAAACAAGCAATACGGAACTGAGATAATAATTTCCGAATACACATATAATCAGGTGAAAGACCGGCTTGTATGCAGGGAGCTTGATTTTATCCGCGTAAAAGGAAAAACCGTACCCGTCAGGATTCTAGAACTTGTCGGGGAAGCGAAAAATGTAAGCAGGGATCTTTTGGACAGAAACATCCGTTTTGCCGATGCGCTAAAAGATTACAGGTCAAAGAACTTCATTTCCGCAAAGCAGAAATTCGAAGCACTTAAGGGCGATAGACCGTCCGAGATCTTCGCGAAAAGATGCGATGAATTTATGAAAAATCCTCCCGCGGACAATTGGGACGGGGTTTGGACATTCACTGAAAAATAAAAACTAAATGATTGAAGCCGCGAGAAAATTAAAGGAGCATGAAATTCCCGGCCAGAAGCCTGAATTTTTGAAAACATTGGGGAAAACAAGAGACGTGTTTCGCGAAGCACTTGGAGGAAGAGATAAAAATAAAACCCTTATATACCTAAGGTCGCAGTTCAACCTGAGACGCGGCGATCTGGATGAAAAAACCGCCGAGGAAATAGCAGGCTATATAAGATCACATAAAGATGATATCAGTTCAGTAAGGGGACTTATTCTGTCCCCAGAATACCATTGGCTTATAGCTATCGGACTAAAGAGGCATCTCGATACCAAATTCAATATAGGATGGGATAAGATGCAGCAGGGACTAAGAGATAGAATAGTCCAGCTTTTAGCAGATACCATGAAATCAAACCCGAGGCATAACATATATGAAGCAGTGCTTTGCGAGGACATACTATCCCCCATGGCGAATAAAATCAGACTCAAAGACCTTGAGCACGCGGACGAATTCCGGCAGACAGCTATACAGAAAACCGAAGAGCGTTATGGATTCACAAAAAACTGGACTGATAATAAAGACGAGCTATCAAATGAACGTTATTCTTCCGGCAGAAGCGAAATCAGATATCTTTCGACTTATTTTGATTCTGCGACTTTCGGCATCACAAATAAAAAACTTGAAAAATATGCGGGGGAAAAAGGGAAAGACGCTTATCTGGATTTTGAAAACCATGTAGCCAGCAGAAAAAACATAATACTGGATTATTTCGACCCTATGGGGAACGGGGAAGACTACAATAAGGAAAATTTGTTTTTTTACAGCAGTGCCACAAACGCGTTTGAAGCATATCTGTATCGCTATCTAAGGCCGGGAGATGTGGTCGTAACAACATCAGAAGAATACAGAGCTATAAACGAACTATTGAAGGACATGAACATAGAAGTAGTGACCATAGGCACACATAATAATGATGCGATTTACGCAGACAGGCTCAGAAAAGCGTTAAAAAAAGGAAAGGTCAAAGCTGTCATCGCAAGCGAAATAAGCAGGCGAGGAGTAGTATTGCCGCTGGAAGTTTTCCGAAAAGAAATATCCGAAACATCCCCGGATACCGCGTTTGTTGTGGACGGCACACAGGCTATAGGCCGTAAGCGCACGGATTTCAGTAAAATCGGACCGGATGTATATTTCGCAAGTTGTCAGAAGGGTGCCGATATAGGAAGACAGGCCGGAGTACTTATACTTTCAAAGAGATTCACGGAGGAGAACGGCTCCAAAATAAAATCCAAGGGTACGCAGAATACCGTCGCCATGGAAAAAATAACAATGGCATGTAATAAGAACTCAATCGACGAACGCGAAAAAAGAATAAAAGCGCTTTCGAGAAAATTTATAACTTTGATAGATGCCATAAATAAGCAAAATGGCAACAGAATACATATATTAAGACCTCTTCCGGAAACGCTTTATGATGATAAAAACCTTAGCGGGATATTCGAAATGGAAATAGAAGGCAAAACCAGATACATGGTAAACAAGTACTGCAGGCAATTCGGAGTATTCATAGCGAATCACTACGAAGATCCTCTGAGTGAGAAAAGATCTTTCAGAATAGCGTTTCATCCATATATGAACGACGACAGCCTGAAAATACTTGGGCATGTGCTTGATGAACTTTCCAAGGAGGAACAATAAACAGGTGGACTAGCCCCATAAATCTAAAAACTAATGATGACAACATTTGATTGTCATTTTGTTTTTGGCTTTTTTTAAGCCATAAACTAAGAATATTGATAAGCATATGTGGAGCATTGACAATTTTGCTTTTTCAATTTATAATAGTCCTCCACACAAAAACAAAATATTAAATTGATCTTTTAGAACTATGTTGGGGCCCCCGCTCAGGGGGATAGTGCAAATAGGCAACGTCTTATAACTGACTCGTTCGTGAACTCTCAACCAATGGTCCCGACATACTGGGATCGCCGAGAGGTATACCGGCCAGCCGGTACAAGACAAGAAATGTACTATATAAAGACCGCAAATAAACCAAAAAATACGCGGACTAAAAATTAACAATCCTATTTGTACTGCCTTCCTTAGCGGGGCGGGGTAACACCCGCCCTATAACCTAAACAAACCTATAATATGACGACATTCCACGAAAGCCCTAAATATCCACAAGAAGAAAAAACCGGAATCTCCGAAGTTTTTGGCATTGGCAATGCGCGCATTCTATACAAGAAATGCCTTGAGGCTGATTTCTCCGGAAGAAAATTCGGGGAGAATTTTAAACAGCTTGAAAAATCCGGAGTGAGTCCAAAATTGATAAGAAGCTTTGCCTCTTACGCGACATTTAACAACGACATACTTGATAAAAACCGCATACGCCTTCTTGTTTCGCAATCAGATTTTACCGATGACGACTCATATGAGGAGCTTGTCGCATGAATGCGGGCCTAATTTAAACAAATTTAAATTTAAAATATATAAATTAATAAATTAAAAATATGACCAATAAAGAAGCTGCCCAGACCTTCGATGAAGGTGAAGAAATAAAAGTAAATCTTCATGTAGTCCCTGCTACTGAAGAACCGGAAAATCCAAATAATCCTATTGTCAACTTACGTGATATAAATGAAGAAGATGAACAGATAAAAATCACACCGCAAAGCGCTATAGAAAGAATAGCTGCCATTTCCGAGGTTCCGAAGCTTGCGAAATACGCAAGAACACTTGCGAAACACGGCATAATAGTCGTAGCAAAAGGTGTTCCCTACGACTGGAAAGGCGCTATGACTCCCGCGGAAGGAGTCGAGGGAAGCCAGGATGTCATAAATGACCTGCTGGCTAAAAAAAAGGTATTAACGGCGAATCCTCCTGTAAAGAAACCTATTGTTCCAAAAGTCGCCAAACCGGCAGTAACAAAAAGCGAAGAGGAATTACTCAGGGAACTTTTGAATAAGGCCGTAGGCAAGATATCCGAATCGAAGGATTTAAGACAGCTTGAAGAACGCGCTTACGCGCTACACCAAGCCGGTGTAATAATAAAAACAAATACCGAAACCGGTTATTCCGTGAAGACTGTGGAAGGCGTAAAGGACAGCGAAGTGATTGTAAGCCTTATCAATCTGCGAAAGAAAGCACTGCAGGTGGAACACCTTATACGGCAGGCTGAAAAAGCCGATAATAAACAGGATGTGTTAAAAGTATTCAGACAGGCTGTCATACGTTCATTCCTAAATGAAAACCGAACGGCAAATCCGAACGTGCCGAACGCGGATAAACTGCTTGAAGTGATCAGGGTGAAAATGAATTCCGTTAAAAAGGAAAAACCTCTTACATGCACGATATCGGAAGCTCTTAAGAAGTTTTAATCAGGGCAGTATCTCAAAAATAACCTTAACCATAACTATTGCTTTAACTATAACTTTAACCGGTACCGGTTATAGCTATAGTAATAGTTATGGTTTTACATTATCCAATACATCGCGAACGCGACGGAAACGATGAATGTGTTTATCAGCATCATCCTGTAATCCCTTTTATAGCGTGCCGGAGTTTTACGGGTGACTATAAAATGGCGGGTGATGTCGTAGAAAAAAGTCGTGAGAACGAGTATCAGCAAATATAAAACAATGGACTGGTCGCTATAGACCTCTATAAAACCGCAGGGGCGTTCCGGGCTTAAGCGCCATAGATATAAAGAAACAAGCGCTATCACGGCCATGTGCATGGTCTGATCCAGCAGATAGCAGATAAGCCTGCAGGATTTATATTTTTTATCGAAAGATATCTTGAGGTAATCGATTATATTATGCGTGACAAAAATAACGGCTATGCCTATCCAGACGCTTTTTAAATGCAGAAAAGGAAATAAAACCAAAACCATCAGCGCAAGGTGTATGAGGCAATGGATAAATACTCCCAAAAAACCTTTTTTCTTAAATTCGACCAAACTGCTTGGCTGAAGCGGATAATCCGCTGTGAAGTGGGCGAAGAGAAGATAGAGGATAGGATTCATATTTTTATTAAAATGATTAATGATTAACGATTTACGATTAACGTTAATCTTTAATCTTTAATCGTTAATCGTTAATCGAGAATCAGTAAATAGCGTTAGCTCGCTTGACCACTTCGTAACTGACGATAGAAGCGATGCTTGGTTTTGTTTCAAGAAGGCGCCTGAAATCATCTTTAGCCAAAGTCAGCACTTCAAGATCCGTGACTGTTTTGATCGAGGCGTTTCTGGGTTCATCGGAAACAAGGGCCATTTCGCCGAAAAAGCTGTTATCTGATAGCACTGCCAATATGGTGTTATCGCGCACTACCTGCACCTTACCTCTTTTTATTATATACATGACGTCGCCCGCGTCACCTTCATTGAAAATAACGTGATCCGCGCCGTAATACTGCATCTGTATCTTTTCGGAAATAGCCTTCAGGTCGCTATCGGAGAGCTCTGCGAAGAAAGGGATTTTTTTAAGTATTTCTATCATTTTTTATTTTTGTTAACTGATAACGATATAAACATACCACTTTGAGCGCCAAGTGCAAGTGCAAGAGCAAGTGCAAGTCATTTCTATTATTGTTTTTACATGCACTTGGACATGCGCATGCACATAATTCAGTTATTTTGTTGTCTCTAAGGTATTGCTTTTCCAAAATTTTTGTGCTACGGTGAAAAAACCTGTGGTAAATTATCTAATTTTCAGCTTAAACAATGGAAAATATCTCAATAAAAGGAGCTCGCGTGCATAACCTTAAAAATATCGATGTGGATATCCCGCGCGATAAGCTTGTCGTAATAACGGGTTTATCCGGCTCCGGAAAGTCATCCCTCGCGTTCGACACGATATATGCCGAAGGGCAAAGGCGTTATGTGGAAAGCCTGAGCACTTACGCGCGCCAGTTTTTACAGCTGATGGAAAAACCTGATGTGGATTCGATAGACGGTCTTTCGCCGGCTATTTCAATAGACCAGAAAACGGCGAGCAGGAACCCACGTTCCACAGTAGGTACTGTCACGGAAATATATGACTATCTGCGCCTTCTTTTCGCAAAGATCGGTCATCCCCACTGCCCGCAATGCGGAAGGGATATATCCAAACTTTCGGCAAGCCAGATGATAGATATAATCGCCGATATGCCGGATGGCAAAAAGATAATGATACTCGCGCCTGTGATACGCGACCGCAAAGGCGAACATATAAAGGTTCTGGATAAGATAAAAAAAGACGGTTTTGTAAGGTTAAGAGTCGATGGGCAGATCTATAACATAAATGAGGATATCCAGCTCGACCCGAAGAAAAAACACACTATCGAGATTATAGTGGACCGTCTTGTCGTGAAAAATTTCAAAAAAAATACCATTACGCTGAAATCCGGGCAGGAGATAGAGGAAAAAAACGAGGACCGCACACGCCTGGCGGATTCCATCGAGACAGCGCTTAAACACGGTGAAGGACTGATGACGATACTTGATGCCGACAGCGGAGAGGAACAGGTATTTTCCGAAAACTTCGCGTGCGACACGCATGGAGTCATCTCTCTTCCGGAAATCACACCAAGGTCTTTCAGCTTCAACTCACCGCACGGCGCGTGCCCGGATTGCCACGGACTCGGTTCCAAACTTCGGATAAACCCAAAGCTTGTAATCCCAAATCCACGCCTGACCGTCGCGGAGGGGGCGATACTGCCATGGGCGATATCATCGATGCGACTTAACTGGTACAACAACTTACTGCGGGAAGTGGGCAAAAAATATGGTTTCGATATAAACACCCCGATGGGGAAACTTACGGAAAAACAGATCAATATAATCCTTTACGGCACCGGTGACGAAAAGTTCCAGGCGCAATATACCGGCCAGCATTCCAGCTACGAATGTGAGACAAGCTACGAGGGTGTGATACCTAATCTTGAAAGGCGATACCATGAAAGTGAATCCGACTATATAAGAAAAAACATCGAGCGCTTCATGGAGATAACACTTTGCGAAACGTGTTTGGGTAAAAGGCTCAGACCGGAGATACTGGCTGTGACAATAATTGGAAAATCGGTTATAGAGGCTACAGAGATGTCCATCGAGGAGTCGGAAAACTTTTTCCGCCAGATGATGCCTACCGAAAAAAAGAAAGCACTTACCGACAACGAATACACAATAGCCCGCCCGATAATACAGGAAATAATGAACAGGCTTCAGTTCCTTAAAAACGTGGGGCTTGGGTATCTTACGATGAACAGATCGGCCAATACGCTATCCGGCGGAGAAGCCCAGCGCATAAGGCTAGCGACACAAATCGGTTCTTCACTGCAGGGTGTACTTTATGTACTGGATGAACCTTCCATCGGCCTTCACCAAAGAGATAACGCCAGACTTATTAAAACGCTTGAACAGCTTCGTGACCTCGGCAACACGGTCATCGTGGTAGAACATGACGAGGAGACAATAAGAAGCGCTGATTATGTTCTGGACATAGGCCCCGGCGCGGGAAAACACGGAGGAAATGTGATATTTTCCGGATTGCCAAAAGATATAGAGAAGGATCCGAAATCCCTCACGGGACAATATCTTTCCGGCAAAAAACAGATACTTATGCCCGATAAACGCAGAAAAGGAAGCGGAAAGTTTTTGGAGATAATCGGAGCGGAGGAACACAATCTTAAGAATGTGAATGTAAAATTACCGCTTAACACGTTTATCGGCGTGACAGGCGTTTCCGGTTCAGGGAAATCATCCCTTATAAACTACGTTCTGTGCCCTGTACTTAATACCAAACTTAACCGCGCAAAACAGCAGGCGGGAAAGCATAAGGATATAAAAGGCACCGAACATCTGGATAAGATAATAAATATCGACCAGTCCCCCATCGGCCGTACACCCAGAAGCAATCCTGCGACTTATACCGGCGTGTTCTCGGAAATACGCGACCTTTTTTCATCCACTACAGAGGCCAAAATACGCGGATATCGCGAAGGCAGATTCAGCTTCAACGTCAAAGGCGGAAGATGCGAGGCATGCCAGGGCGACGGAATGGTAAAAATCGAAATGCACTTCTTGCCGGATGTTTACGTTCCATGTGAGGTATGCAAAGGCAAACGCTATAATGCGGAAACTTTGGAAGTCACCTGGCACGGAAAGAATGTCGCGGATGTTCTATCCATGACAGTAGAAGAGGCCCTTGAGTTTTTTGAAGCCATACCGCAGATAAAAATAAAACTGCAGACTCTGTTCGATGTAGGCCTCGGTTACATAATGCTTGGCCAAAGCGCCACGACACTTTCCGGAGGTGAAGCGCAACGCGTTAAGCTGGCAACGGAACTTGCCAAAAGATCCACCGGCAACACTATTTACGTTTTGGACGAACCAACAACAGGTCTGCATTTCGATGACGTACAAAAACTACTCGGAGTCCTTCAGGCACTTGTTGATAAAGGCAACACCGTGCTCACTATCGAGCATAATCTGGACGTTATAAAATCCGTCGACTATATAATAGACCTAGGCCCCGAAGGCGGTGACGCCGGCGGAGAAGTCCTCTGCTGCGGCACACCGGAGGAAGTGGCGAAATGCAAAAGCAGCTACACGGGGCAGTTTTTGGATAAAATGCTGAACTCCTGACAATAATCATTGTACGGTTAATCGTAATTCTTTTTTATTTTTGTTTTTTTCTTTTTCGCCTGCCGGCGGGGCGTCCATTTTTTTGGCGGCAAAAAAGTGGACAAAAAAAACCGCCGGGGGTCTGCGAAACGTAATCATCTATACGCCTGCTTATCATCTATGGAACGTTCGCAACCCCCGGACCCCCTTTTCCCTTGCTCAGCTTTACGCTTGCGATAAGGGCAGTGAGGTATTTATGAATCCTGCCGGTAATTGGTTTTAACCAACCTACGAAATCGGCCTGCCGGCCCCGTAAGGGCAGCCGCCGGTGGAATGCCCATCGATAAGTATGTTGTTGCAGATAGAGCGAGATTCGAAGCCTTGGAGAATCGAGAAAGAAGCTGACAGGCTGTTCAGGCAGGCCTTGATTTTTTTCGGCTCCACCCGTTTTTGTATCAAGACAAAAATGGGTGGAAAACATCCACAGTTAATTCACTGTCCGCATTTATGCATGTTGAGAGCGGGGTAGCTGGTTAGCTGATAGTGTTATTGTGCAATTATGGCTTCAGCCTACTAATCATCCTTGGGAATGGTATTGTTTCACGTATGTGCTGAGTACCGCATATCCAGCCTGTAATGCGTTCCAAACCGTAGCCGAAACCGCTGTGAGGCACAGAACCGTATTTGCGCAGGTCTAGATACCATTCGAATACTTTCGGGTCCAGATTGTGTTCTTTTATCCTCTTTAAAAGTTCGTCATAACTGTCTTCACGCTGACTTCCTCCGATTATTTCGCCGTAGCCTTCCGGCGCGAGCAAATCCGCGTTTAACACGTATTCCGGATTGGCTGGGTCGCGTTTCATATAAAACGCTTTCACTTTTGTTGGATATTTTTCCACGAATATCGGTTTGTCGTATTTTTTGGTCAGAATAGTCTCGTCATCTCCGCCGAGGTCGTGGTCGTACTGGATATCGGAACCCATTCCGCGCAGTTCGTCGACGACTTCCCTATGGGTTTTTCTTATGAAAGGCGGTTTTATCTTTTTAAGCGGTTCGATATCGCGTTCAAGAATAGTAAGTTCCTTAATATTCTTCTCCAGAACTTTTTCTACGATGTATGTCACAAGCCCTTCCTGGATTTTCAGGTTTTCATCATGCTCCACAAAAGCGGCTTCCGCGTCCATCATCCAGAATTCCGTAAGATGGCGCCTTGTTTTGCTTTTTTCCGCGCGGAATACCGGGCCGAAATCAAAACCCCTTCCACAGCTCATAATGGCGGCCTCCAGATATAGCTGACCGGATTGTGTCAGGTAAGCACTGCCTTCATCAAAGTATTCGACTTCGAAAAGTTCGGTCGTACCCTCACACGCGTTAGGAGTGAAGATAGGGGAGTCTATTTTTATGAAACCTTCACGGTTAAAATATTCGTAAGTAGCGTTTATTATCGTGTTCCTTATCCTTTGAATAGCCCACTGTTTACTGGATCTAAGCCATAAGTGTCTGTTATCCAGAAGAAACTCCGGACCGTGCTCTTTTTTGCTTATGGGGTATTCATCCTTGCATATCTGAACAGGTTCTATCTTAGTGACCTGCATCTCAAATACATCCGCAAGTTTTGGGTGTTTTGTTATTTTGCCGGTTACTTTTACGGAAGATTCCATTGTCAGTTTTTCGGCTTCCGCCATGGCTTTTTCACCCGATTCCTGAGGTGTCACAACACCCTGCATAAACCCGCTACCGTCACGGATCTCGATAAACCATATCTTTCCGCTTCCGCGTTTGTTATACATCCAGCCTTGCACTGTGACTTCACTGTTTACATGATTTTTTGCGTCTGAAATTCTGATTATCATTTTGATTTGGTTAAAAACGTATTAAGTTTAGCTGTTTTTATTTTTTAATTCAAATCCTGGCAAAATAAAATACCGACCCCAGCATATGGAATCGGTATTTATTGTTTTAATAACGTAAATGTAAAATCACAAATCACAAATTTCAAATGTTTACATCATCCCGCCCATGCCACCCATTCCGCCCATACCTCCGCCCATCGGCATTTCAGGCTCTTTCTTTGGGATTTCGGTAACAGCGGTTTCTGTTGTCAGGAACATGGCGGCGACGGAAGCGGCGTTTTCAAGCGCGCTTCGTGTAACCTTTTTAGGATCGATAATGCCGGCTTTGAACATGTCTACCATCTGTTTCTCGGGTTTTAGCTTGATGTCGCTTGTGGCGTCGTAACCCAAATGTTTGTTCTTAGCCCACATCTCAATAAGTTTTGACTGTATGATATTGCCATCCACTCCGGCGTTTTCGGCAATCTGGTTGATAGGATATTTAAGAGCGTTTTTAAGTATCTCGGCTCCAAGTCTTTCTTCCTCGGAATCCATTTTTTTCGGGTCGATCTTCAGGCTGGCCTGAAGCAATGCTGCGCCTCCGCCTATTACAACGCCTTCCTCAATGGCGGCGCGCGTGGCGGAAAGTGCGTCCTCTATCCTGTGTTTCTTTTCCTTAAGCTCCACCTCCGTAGCGGCGCCTACTTTGATGACGGCGACACCGCCTGTAAGTTTAGCCAGACGTTCCTGCAGTTTTTCCTTGTCGAAATCGGATGTGGATTTCTCGATCTCCATCTTTATCTGTTTCACGCGGTTTTTAATATCTTCCATTTTGCCTTTGCCTTCCACAACTGTTGTATTGTCCTTGGTGGCGACGATTTTTCTGGCTTTGCCCAGATCTTCAATAGTCGCATTTTCCAATTTAAGGCCGATGTCCGAAGAAATCACTCTTCCGCCTGTAAGTATGGCGATATCCTGAAGCATAGCCTTTCTGCGGTCACCAAACCCCGGAGCCTTGATAGCTAAAGTGTTAAACGTGCCCTTAAGTTTGTTCACGATAAGTGTAGCTAAAGCTTCGCCTTCGACATCCTCCGCGATGATGACAAGGTTCTTCCTTCCGGATTGTGCCATTGCTTCAAGCAACGGAAGTATTTCCTGAATGCTTGTGATCTTTTTATCGGTGATAAGTATGAATGGGTTTTCAAAGATCGATTCCATTCTGGAGGCGTCCGTGATCATGTATGGGGAAATGTAGCCGTTGTCGAACTGCATGCCTTCCACCATATCTATAGAAAGGCCCATTGTCTGGCCTTCCTCTACCTGCACAACGCCATCTCCTCCTACTTTTTCAAACACTTCGGCTATAAGTTTGCCAACTTCCTCGTTCTGCGCGGAAATTGTGGCGACCTGAGACATCTCCTCTTTTGTGGTGACTTCTTTTTTAATCTTATCCAGTTCATCCGTCACAATTTTGACAGCGTCCTCGATGCCTTTTTTAAGAAGCATGGGGTTTACCTTGTTTGTTGTCAGGTGGTGCATGCCTTCTTTTATGATGGCGTGGGCAAGCACTGTGGCTGTCGTAGTTCCGTCTCCTGCAACGTCGTTAGTCTTATTGGCGACCTCTTTAACAAGCTGTGCCCCCATGTTTTCAAAAGGATCCTCGAGGTCTATTTCACGGGCTATGGATACGCCGTCGTTGGTAATGGTCGGCGAACCGTACTTTTTCTCCAGAAGGGCGTTTCTGCCTTTAGGGCCCATAGTAACGCGGACCGCGTTTGTTAATTTTTCAATGCCGTCCAATAATTTTTGGCGGACTTCATCGCCGTGTAATAGTTGTTTAGCCATAGGTACTTTGTTTATTAATAATTATTATTTTGTAAGCTCTGTAAGCTATTATTTAACAATTGCTCGGACAGATGTCATTTCAACTATTTTATATTCGACGCCTTCCACTTTTACATCTTCACCGGAATAACGGCCGTAAAGCACTTTGTCTCCCACTTTCATCTCGATAGGAAGCTCGACTCCGTTGGAGCTTATATTCTTGTCGGCTACAGCTACCACTTGCCCCTCCTGAGGCTTTTCCTTATTCGCCGTATCGGGAATAACGATACCGCTTTTTGTGACCTCTTCGGCTTCGAGTGGTTTTATTACAACGTAACCATTTAAAGGCTTAATTTTCATAGTCATACGATAGTTAGTTTATAGGATTAGCACTTTAAAAAATAGAGTGCTAATTTATTGTAGCAAATGGTAAGATAGGGTCAATAAAAGTGGCTTTGACTCATTGTTATATTTATGTTAAAATGATTTATGTGTAATAAATTATTTCTAGTTGCCCCATTATGGAAAAAGAAGCAGTGTCCATTGAAAAAGAACGCCAAAGAAGGATATTTAGAAGTGATTTTGAAGATGCCCGTGAAACTTTATTCTATATCAAAAGTCAGGGGCGTGATAATGCCGATAATCCGGAGCAGGTCTTTGATTTTTTCAAAGAGAGCCTTATGGGACGATTAAGGGCCGCCAAAGAAAAACCAGGTTATCTTGAGGCTTGTCGTGACGAAGAGGCTTTTTCCGGTTATTTCTCATATTCTGCCGAATCCATATCTATTTTAGCCGCTAGGATAGGAATAGATAATCCTTTTTCATATCAAGAAAGAGCTTTTCTTGAAAGTATAGGTGTAAAAATATTGTCTCCAGATGAAGTGCGGTCCAAAGTCAAACTTGTACTTTGTAAAAAACCTTCCATTGAATCAGCTGAAAAACAAGATAAGGCAGATATTTTTCAGATATTTCAGGAACTTAAAAATTCACAAAAATCCCCTTTTTATAATCAGCTTTACGAGGCACTTTCATATATACTGCTTTTTAAAATTGCCAGATATAACTCTTCCCTAAGTTTTAAATATTCAGGTGATAAGGAACTCCTAAGATATGATATTTTAAAGACAGTGAAAGATGCCTTTGATGAGGATGAAAAGATAAAAGGAATGTTGCCATCACTTATCCGTTCCACTTTTAATCAGGAGCCTGCAGACGAATTTACAATGGCGCGTTTAAAGAACGAAATAGTAAGCAATGTGGCAGAGGATATTTTTCAGGCTATAGTCAGCCAGTGATCATTTGATTAAAATATAACCCTCCGTGCTCGCGCCGTCGTCAAAGTAATGTTTTACCCATGCGGTCGCATCAAAGGCGTTCAGGTAAGGTTCGGAAATTTGGCCTATAAGCTGTCCGGAAATGAGTTTTGATAGTTTCTGAATATCTATGAAAGTTATCTCGTCGCTCACCTTGCTCAGATTGCCTATTGCCTGTCTGAATGGCTGATATTGAGAGAGCGCGTTTTTCGGCGAAAGGCTTAAGTCTACAGTCGTCTTGACCGTGTCCAGATTATTGGCCATTGCCATTAAATTATCTGTCACCGTATAGCAGAAGCCGTAGCTAGTGCCTTTTACCTCAAGACAATGCACGCTGTAGCCTTCGTATTTTTCGGAAGTCTCTTCCAGGCTTGTAACATCGGCCACAAGCTCCCTGCTTTCTGTTCCGTCAGGTAATGTGACGACTCTCAGCTTTGGCGCGAACTGCGCTGCCAGATATTTGAATCCGTTCATCATCTTCTTTAACTTTGTTTCCACAAATTCCCTGTCATCGTGCGATAGAAGAAGGCTGAGATTGGTATTTCCATCATCCCCAACAGCCATCGAGAAGGCATACTCGCCTTCAAAAAGCGGATAGAAATCATTTCTCAGGTCCACTTCACTGCCGAATACTTTGTTCACCTGCGCGCGAACGACGCTTTCAAGGATTATCCCGTAAGCGGGATTCAAATTGCTTATGGTTTCCAGAGTATTTTCCCATTCATTGCTCAGGTTTGCGCCTCCTATATATAGGGTAAGGTCTTTTGAGCTTATATAATCCGTAAGCTGATACGCGAAACGTGTCTTATCCCTGTTCTCCTGTCTTAGAGATAACAACTCAGGTTTAAGATTCACAAAAGTGTTGAAGTGAAATCCGTTCGGATTCTGTTTTACCGTGAACGCGAAATGGTTGATGACGTTTTTAAGCGGCTGGATAACACTGTTTACGGCTAAATTGTTTTTAAAATCCAGAGCCTGATAATCTATATATCCCCTAAGCCAGCTTGTCCTTGGCAGATTGCCTATGGATTTCAGATAATTTTTATTTTCAGCCAAAGTAAGCTCCGGTTTCGCGAAGGATTCCTGTACCGCGGTTAATGCCGGTAATGAATTTGAAACTATAAGATAAGGCCCAACGAAACCAAAACTGAATGTCTGCCCCTGAGGGTATGAGTAAATAGGCAAAGTCAGAGTCCCGTTTTTTACCAATTCTTCGCCCGGCATAAGCAGACTTTCAAAATACTTTGCAGTCTTTCTTCGGTTGTTTGTATGCAGGAAGAATACAGGCGTGTTTGCTTCACCTTTGTTTTCTATAAGCGCAATACCTACGCGTCCCGCAGTCCAGTCTTTCACTACACTTTTAAGATCTATATTAAATAGATCCTTAATCCCGTTTTCTATATTTGCCGTGCTGAATTCGTTTTTAGATTCAAGCTTCAATGGCAGATACATGTTCTCCACTTCCGCAAAGGCCACTGTTTTATCAGCCGGAAGGTAATGGGCTATGCTTTTCTGAAAATAAGTGAAGAACCCAAGATATATAACGAAAGCGATTATAAGTATTCCCCCCAGTGCGACCATGAAAATTATCATCCTTTGCTGGAAAGGAGGCCTGTCTTCCTTTATCAGATGTATTTTTTGGAGGAGTAATTTCGCTTTGCTCATAATTTTAAATTTAAAATTATTCGTTATTAGTTTCGGTTTCCTTGCCGCATTTTTGGCATTTCAGCAGATTCTTCTTCTCCTGTACCTGCATAGCTCCGCAAACCGAACATACTTCATCCACAGGCTGTTTCCATGTGGCGAAGTCGCATTTCGGGTAACTGCCGCAGCCGTAGAATACCTTTCCGCGTTTGGTGCGTTTTTCAACGACTTCACCTCCGCATTTCGGGCATTTGGCTTTAAGGGCTTTGCCGAGAGGCCTTGTGAATTTGCATTTCGGATATCCGGCGCACGCAAGGAATTCCCCGAAACGGCCTTTTCTTACAACAAGTTTGCCTCCGCACTTTTCGCATTTCTCATTTTCATATTGTTTCTCAAGCTCTTCCGTCTTTTTGGCATCTTCACCAAGCGGTTTCGCGTTCTTGCATTTTGGGAATTTGGAACAGCTGAGGAATTTGCCTTTTCTGCCGAATTTTACGACCATAGGCGCTCCGCATTTGTCGCAGACCTCATCTGTTTTTTCATCTATGACATCCTCCTTTTTAATAGTTTTCTTTTTTTCTTCAAGAAGTTTTTCGAAAGGGTCGTAAAATTCTTTTATGACAGGCTGCCATTTCTCAAGTCCTTCGGCTACATCATCCAGCTTCTCTTCCATCTTGGCCGTGAAATTGTAATCCACTATATTAGGGAAGTGTTTTACAAGGAAGTCATTTACTATGATGCCGATCTCCATCGGGTACAATTTTTTGTCCTGTTTTTTCTCGATATAACCGCGCTGTACTATCGTGGAAATCGTCGGCGCGTAAGTGGAAGGACGCCCAATGCCTTCAGCCTCAAGCTTTTTAACAAGACTGGCTTCGGTATATCTGTGCGGAGGCTGGGTGAACTTCTGTTCGGGTGTGATTTTAACAAGGTCACACTTTTCACCATCTTTCATATCCGGAAGCACCTTATCAATGCCATTTTCCTCATCAGGATGATCGGTGCCTTCCACATATACTTTCATAAAGCCCGGCTTTTTCACGATTTGACCTTTTGCCACAAGCTCATAATCTTTATTAGCCAGTACGGTAGCTGTTGTGGTATCGAGTTCAGCATCAGACATCTGGCAGGCTATAGTCCTTTCCCAGATAAGTTTGTAAAGTTTGTACTGCTGTGGATCCAGATGAGGTTTTAAGTCTTTCGGAGTTTTGGAGATATCCGTAGGCCTTATCGCCTCATGCGCTTCCTGCGCTCCGCGGGCTTTTTTTGTGAAAACGCGTGGTTCTTTAAGCGCGTATTCCTTTCCATATATATGCTCTATCGCTTTCGGCACATCCTTTAAGAACTCATGCGAGAGATTGTAGGAATCGGTTCTCATGTATGTGATCAAACCTGTGTGTTCCCTGCCGTGTTCGACACCTTCGTAGAGTTGCTGGGCTACCACCATAGTCTGTTTTACCGAGAATCCCAGTTTGCGTGAAGCTTCCTGCTGAAGTGTGCTTGTAATGAAAGGCGCGGAAGGCTGACGTTTTGTGGCCTTTTTTTCAACGGTATCTATCTTATAGTCGGCTTTATCCAGGTCTTTGAGTATCTTATCTGCCTGGTCTTTGTTTTTCACTTCAGCCTTTTTACCTTTTACTTTATGAAGTTCGGCTGTGAATTCGCCATCCTTCACTTTAAGGTCGCACAATATCTTCCAGTATTCTTCCGGTTTGAATGCCTGTATCTCTCTTTCCCTTTCCACAATAAGCCTTACTGCGACGCTTTGCACACGGCCCGCGCTAAGGCCTGCCTTGATCTTCGTCCATAGAAGAGGGGATAGCTTGTAGCCTACCAGACGATCAAGCACTCTGCGCGCCTGCTGGGCGTGCACAAGGTTGATATCTATATTTCTTGGATTATCCAGAGCCTTTAAAACAGCGGATTTTGTGATTTCGTGAAAGGCTATTCTTTTGTAATGGTCTTTTTTTAAACCCAGCGCATGCACAAGATGCCAGGATATACTCTCCCCTTCGCGGTCCTCATCAGTCGCGAGCCAAACCATAGTGTCTTCGTATTTATGCACGAGTTTCTTCATATCCCCGACCAGCTTTTTTTTGTCAGGGCTTATCTCGTATTCAGGTTCGAAGTCATGTTCGATATCTATAGCTATGGTTTTTTTAGGCAGATCCCTTATATGCCCCATTGACGCCTGCACATTGTACTTGGCGCCGAGGAATTTTTTCAGCGTGCGGGCTTTTGCGGGGGACTCGACTATTATTACGTGGTTCATATTTATTTTATATAACGAAATAACGAGATAACGGAATAACGATATAACAAAAAATTAAAAAATCAAAATTAAAACTGTGCAAGTGCAAGTGCAAGCGCAAGTATATGTTCAAATTATTCACCGTATTTACATGCACATGCACATGCACATGCACATGCACATGCACATGCACTTTTGGTATATATATAGGTATAGGCGATTTACTCACCAAAAATATGTGTTGCGACCGCTAATCATCAGAAGGATTTGATGTCAAGTTTACCCCTTTCTTAAGCCAAAAAATAGTATTTTACCCATCAAAAAAAATTTTTAGTCAAATTTTTGAATTTTGGCTTATTTAAGCCATTAAAATTGTATAAAAAATGTTTACATAGGACTTTTTCGCTGTAACTAGGCAAAAACCCTTGATTGCGGTACCTTTCATGCTTATACTTCGCTTAGTCTTATTTCTTAATATAAATAATTATGACTAAGCAAGATCTAGTTGCTGCAGTAGCTTCTGCAGTTGGTGTCAGCAAAAAAGTAGCTGGCGAAGCTCTTGAGGCTGTTCTATCAGCTGTAACAAAAGAACTTAAAAAAGGTAAGAACGTTACCATCACTGGTTTCGGCACTTTCCGTGTTAGCCACCGTGCAGCTCGCACTGGTGTTAACCCACGCAATCCATCCCAGAAAATCAAGATCCCTGCTATGAATGTTCCTGCATTCAAGGCTGGCAAATCTCTTAAGGATGCCGTTAGATAATCTTTTGATTACCAATAAAGCCCCGTCTTGGTTCGCCAGGGCGGGGTTTTTTGTTGTGTTGTAAAAACGTGTAGTATTGGCTGATTTAAAGATCGAACCTATATCGACATTTTTTTCGCTCACCTCTTTGGTATTGTTCGTTGTGTTCAGGTAAATCGGCTATTTCTATTAATTTACCACCGGCAAATTCGCATGTTCTTCTGGATGCAGTATTTTCCGGATTACATGTTACTAAAAGTTCGTTTAAACCGTGTCTTTTGGCAAAAGGAAATAATAATTTTAGGCTACGAGCGGCATAGTGATTGCCTCTGAATTTTTCATCAACTCCATATCCGACATGGCCTCCGTATTTTATATTTTCATTATTTCCTATGCGCAAATTTATGTGCCCCATTTTTTTACCTGTTTTTATATTTCTCATTTCAAATTCATAAGCGGGAACATATCCTTTCTTTTCTTCGGCAGGGATTTTTTTAGCTAAAACAAGCTCTAAATCATTATCTTTAAGCTTTCCTGGGTCTAAAAATATAAAGTTTTTTTCCATAATTATCCGTTCATTATATAGCCATTTTATCATATTGTTAGTTAGCTATTTTATTTCACTTGTTTGAATTTATCTATTTTGATACGATAGGCTCTGTTTTATAAAATAACAAAAAAATTATGTCAGTAATCGAAGTAAATCAGGAGAATTTTGAACAGGAAGTTCTAGAATCGGATATACCGGTATTAGTTGATTTTTGGGCCCCTTGGTGCGGTCCATGCAGAATGCAGGGTCCAATCCTTGAGGAATTGGATGAAGAAATAGAAGGCAAAGCAAAAATCGCAAAGGTAAATGTGGATGATAATAGCGAAATCGCTATGCAGTATGGGATTATGAGCATACCCGCCCTTAAAGTATTTAAAGACGGTGACGTGGTCGAGGAATTGGTCGGAGTACACCAAAAAGAACAGCTTATGGAGGTGATTGAACGCAATTCTTGAGTATTTATGATTTCTGAAATCAAAAATCAGAAATCAGAAATGTTAGATCCTTCTATCCATCGCTTTATTCGCCAGCTCGTCGGCCAGTTTATTCTGTTCTCTCATTACGTGCTCTATTTTGAAGTCTTTGAATTGTGAGGTTATACGTTCCACCTCTACAAACAGCGGGCGGACGTTTTCACTTTTAACTTTATAGTTCCCGTTCATCTGTTCCACTACCAATTGGCTGTCCATGTAGCATTTTATCTTAACGTCTCCGAATTTGCCGTAAGTTTCACGCAGGGCTAACCTAAGCGCAAGATATTCCGCCTGGTTATTTGTTTTTTCGCCGAAATATTCCGAGCCCTTAAGCACAAGCTTGCCGTTTTTGTATGCTCCGAAACCTCCGCCCGCAGGGCCGGGGTTACCCCTTGAACCGCCGTCCACAAATAGCTCTACGGTATCGGTTTGAGTAAGTTTAAACTCATCGATAGCTGTTTTCAGAGTTTCGTCTATAAACGCCTGCTGATCTTTTTTAGGAATCAGCTTATCAATCTCTTTGATGTGTTTGTCGGAGATTTTCATAAAGCTATCAACTATCAGCTATTTGCCAAAATGGTAAGAATTACAGCTGATAAGCTGAATACGGTTTACTTATTCAAAATCTTTATCTCTTTTGTCCCAAGCAGGAAGTTGCTCTTGGATAAGCGTGTGCCAGTCAAAGTCTGTATAAATGAGCGTGTTACCGTGATGGCTGTAAACATTGATACGATAATGCCCAAGCCCAGCATTATGGCGAAACCGCGGATAATAGAATTGCCGAAGAACCAAAGGATGGTGCAGGTGATTAGCGATGAAGCATTTGAATCACGGATGGAGCTCCATGCCCTTTCAAAACCGGTCTGGATAGATGCTGTGAAGTTTTTGCCCTCATTCAGTTCTTCTTTGGTGCGTTCGAAAATAAGGATGTTCGCGTCCACAGCCATACCTATCGAAAGGATAATGCCCGCTACACCGGCCAGAGTCATGACAAGAGGCGTGGTTTTTAGCAAGAATATGATGATAGTTGAATAGATAATAAGAGCCAAAATAGCCAGGAAGCCCAGGAGCCTGTAATAAAGGATCATGAACAAAGCCAGAATAATAAGGCCTATAATACCTGCCGTAATGGAGGATTTAAGGGCATCAGCGCCAAGAGTTGCGCTTATGGTGTGCTGACCGCTAAGGATAATAGGAGCATCGATCGCACCGGTATTAAGATCATTGGCAAGCTGTATGGCTTCCGTAAGGCTGTAATTTCCCGTGATCACTGCGCTACCCCCTGTTATTTTTTCGTTAACGCGAGGCGCGGAGATCAGCTCTCCGCCTACGAAGATGGCAAGCTGTTTGCCGACAAGTTTCTCGGTAAGTGAGGAGAATAATTCTGCACCGGAATCGTCAAACAATATGTTTACCTGAGGAGTGCCTATCTGTGTATATGTAACAGTGGCGTATTTAAAGTGAGAACCGTCAAGACCTGTGGATTTCCATGGATCCGGTGTGGTGTCGAAGACCAATTCATTGTATGTGTAAAAATCCTCATTGGTCTTGGTCTCAACCACAGCCTGTTTATCCGTTAATTTGATTATGTGATAGCCGAACTCGGTTTCCACAACGTCGGAAATATCGCCTGTATTCATCGCGAAAGAGGCATCCTCAAAAACTTTGGTCATCTGTCCTCGGCCGAAATAGTCCAAATCCCCACCTTTTGATTTGGAAGGACAATCTGAATTTTGCGAGGCAACATCCGCGAATGAATCGGGATTGGCCTTGACTTCAGCCAGAAGTCTTTCAGCTTCTGCCGCAGCCTCACCTTTTGTCCTTGTGACAGTTTCCGCGGCGCTTTGAGCACCTTTATATGAAAGCAGTATATGGCTGGCGCGCACCTTTTCTTCCGTCTTATCCACTTTTTCCTTTGGTTCTTTGCTTACAAGCTGGACCAGTCTGAAACTTTTCTTTTCAGTGACTTCGTTTCCGCTCCCGATCACGAATTCGCCTCCGCCTTCCACGACTTTATCATATACCTGGCCTACGCTTAGTTTGGGAAGGATATCCTTGTAATGTGCGGACAGGGCTGACGCGAAGGATTCCTGCTTGGCACGGAACTCGATTTTTTTATCTCCGGTTTGCTGGTTTTCGCCTACTTTCGTGAAATCCGCATTTGGCTTAATCGCTTCCGCAAGAGCTGTATTGGCCTGCTGTTCTATCTTGGCTTTTTCATCGGGGTCGATTTCGGTTTTAGGCTCCTTGAATTCCAATTGAATAGTCTTTCCTACAATTTTTTTTGCTTCCTCAATATCTTTAATGCCAGCAAGCTCGACTATAATGTGGTCTTCACCTGCTACATTGGAAAGATATATCTGAGGCTCGGATACTCCAAGGCTGTTAACACGGCGTTCGATAGTAGTCCTTACGCCTTCTATCACGTCATAGACGCGCACATCATTTGAGGTGTCATCGTCGGCATTCCTTTCATTCACATTCCTTAGATCTATCCTGTAATCAAGCTGTGTTCCGCCCTGAAGGTCCAGACCGAGGGTGACTTTCTGATTTTTTACCCATGTGCTTACAGGATCATTCGGAAATTTTGATTTAACCGAATCAGGAAGCGCGATTACTCCCATTAATAATGCGGCGATCAATATAGCTATAAAGCCTTTTGAAAAACGATTCATATATTTATATCTTAAATTAAAACAAGCGGTGATAGTTTAGCTGAAATTCCCTTATTTTTCAATATGACTTCCCTGTCTTATCATTTTATGGCTAAGATCGAGGTTTTTCAGCTTGCAGTTCTCATCTATCACGCAGTTTCTGATGACGCAGTTTTCAATACGGCAACCCTTTAAAATGATGGTGTTATCCAAAACAGAGTCTTTTACAAACACTTTTTCGCCAAGGAAAACTCCGCCCGAGAATCTATTGTCGCCTTCCTCTCGGACACCGGGTTTTTCTATTACCTGATTACCTATAAGTTCACGGTTGGCTTTCAGATAAGCGTCGAAAGAGCCAATATCTATCCATTTTTCCTCAAATCGGAAGACGCTTATCGGTTCGCCTTTGTGCAGTAAATACTCAAAAATCCCGCCAAGGTCGTCTTTTTTCTGTTTTGCGTAATAGATTATGTCCGCCAGATTCTTTTTCGGAAAAATATAACACCCTGTGCTTACAAGTGTGCTTTTCGGGTTCTCGGGTTTTTCCTGGAACTCGTGCACGCGCCCTTCACGCTGTACCACGACGCCGAATTTCTTTGCCAGATTAAGGTCTTTTATGTCATAAGCCGCCAGCAGGGGATTGCCGTCATATTTTTTGATGAAATCCGATATTTCGAAGCCGAAATAATTGTCTCCGGCAAGAAGCATAAGGTCTTCATCTATTTTTTCCTGTTCTATAACGTATGCAGTCGCTCCAAGCGCGCCTTTTTTGAAATCGTCGGAAAGAGCGTCCTCCACGAATATTTTAATTGTAGAGACGCGAGATCTCGCGTCTCTACAATTAAAATCTTTCGCCCATTCCTTGAAATCTTTTTCGAAAGCCGCGTTTGTCGAGATTATTATCTCCGCGTCGGAAGGGATTTTTTCCACTATATGGGAAATAAGCGGCCTGTCTTTCAGGTGCAATAACGGTTTCGCCTTGTTTTCAGTCAGCGGCCAAAGCCTTGTAGCAAAGCCGCCGGCGAGGATGATAACTTTCATAATTTATATAGCTATCAGCAATCAGCAATCAGCTAATCAGCCAGCTAACCAGTTTTGCTGATGGCTGATAGCTGATAGTTGATTGCTACCAAATAGAATGCCACCACTTTTTGTTTTTCAGTACTTTCAAAAAAGGCATGCCCTCGATTTCATCCAGCATCTGATGACCCTGGAAAATACCGAGAAGCTCCGGTGGCATGAGGTATTTTATATTGTTGGAAAGCGCGTAGTTTATGATATTCAAACTCTGCTCCAGATTATCCACCTGAAGGATAATATCTATATCGTGGTCGGCGATCGTTTTTTCAAAGACATTCATCTTTCCGACGACTGGTATTCCGTGAATCACTGTTTTACTGCTTCCGTGCGCGTCTATCGCCGCCACAGGCTTGATATGTGATTTACTTGTGATAAGCATATGGATTATTTCCTGCGCGGGCCTGTTCGTTCCTATTATAAGCGTGCGGTACACACCTATTTCGCGCTGTGAAGCTTTCTGCAGAATCCAGCGGAACAATAAATGCCATAGGTATATGAAGACCAGTGTCAGCGCGAAGACATAAATCAATATCAGTCGTGAAAAGAACTCACGGAATGTGAAGTAGTAAAGGACCATGAACAGGAATACGTTTTCCAGCGCGACGAACGTCAGCCTCTGTATATGCCGCCAGCTTACTACCTGCTGGTTAAGCTTATAAGCCCTTATAAAAAACATGAAGAGCAGTGTGAAAGGCATTGTGATGGCCGCGACAAGAAAATACCTTCCGAATGGGAAAGCGGTGGAGAAATAAAATCCTATCCTTAAAAAATAGGCCAGCGTAAAAGCGCCCAGAATCAGTATCCCGTCCACGAATACCTGTAATACCTTCAAATATATAAGTTCTTTTTTCATGGATATATTTTAGAATGTTTTGGTTTTAAATTCCATACATTTACTCACTCCGTACGTTTAAACAAATTATTAAAATCCGTAGAGACAGGATTAATCCTGTCTCTACATGTGGATTGTTTTTTGGTTAATTGAGAGAGGGTGAGAAAAAAGGACAAATTAAACCGTCATCCCCTTTAACCTCGCAATCCTGTCTTCGATCGGCGGATGCGTTGAGAACAGGTTATTCAGCCATTTCATGCCCTGTTCGTTTCTTAGCGGGTTCGCTATATATAGGTGCGCGGTTGCCTTGTTGGCGACTTCAAGAGGCTCTTTATCCAATGAGATTTTCTCAAGAGCTTTCGCCAAACCCTCCGGATATCTTGTCAGTAACGCGGCGCTTGCGTCAGCCAGATATTCCCGCTCGCGCGAGATAGCCAAATGCATGATCTTCGCGATTATTGGGCTAAGTATAGCAAGCGCTATGCCGATCAAAAGGATTATCGCGTTACCTTTTCCCTGTCTTCCACCTCTTCTGCGTCCGCCATACATTATTGAGCGCAAAAATATATCCGAAACAAGTGCTATCAAACCAATAAGCGCGACTGTCAGACTTTGCAGACGTATGTCGTAATTTTGTATATGCGAAAGCTCATGTGCCATTACGCCTTCCAATTCAGCTTTTTCCAGTTTATCCAAAAGTCCGCTGGTTATGGCTATGGCTGCGGTCTGCGGGCTTCTGCCTGTGGCAAACGCGTTTAACGCGGTGTCGTCGATTAAATAGATATCCGGAGTAGGGGTGCCGGAAGCTATGCACAGGTTTTCAACTACTCTGTAAAGTTCGGGACTGTCGCTTTTTTCAATTTTTTGCGCATGTGAAATGCCCAGCGTGATCTTTCCGGCCGCAAAATAACTTATCATCGAATATACGATGGCGCATATGCCGAATATACCCATAAACCCTATGGCGCTGTCTTTATTCTGCGTGTAAACATAGCCAAAAAGATAACCCACGCCTATGAAAAAGGCGATGAAGATGATAAGCAGGAACCATGTGTTACGTTTATTTGCGGAGATCTGATTGTACATATATTTCAATGACCAATTTCCAATGTCCAACCTGCCTACCGGCAGGCAGGTGTCCAATGAAAATTGTTTTATTAATAAAAGTTCCACGATGAGTTATCGGCGTTATTGTAAACGTCGTTCACTATGTCGACAAGCTCCGCGCGGGTAAGCTGATGGCCGGCATCATCTATTCCACGGCCCAGCAGTGAAAGTTCATAAGCTTTATCCATATACAGCTTGAACCATGGGATAGTTTCACCCTGCCATAGGGGTATTTCATAGACCCCGAAGATCATTTTAAGAGCTTCCACAAGGTTAACGGTATTATTCGGTCTGAAAGTCTTATCCGCGTAACCGGATACTATCTTGTTTTCCTCGCTGTATTTTATGTAAGGTGCGTACCAGTCACTTGTTTTCACATCCCTGAATGATATTCCGGTCGTGTCGTAGTTTTCAAAATCAATTTCCTCGCCAAGCCCTTTTTCTTCTTCCAGTTTATTTTTACTGGCGAGGATTATCTTGAGCGCTTCAGCTCTTGTGACAAGTTTTTCCGGCTTGAAACTGCCGTCTTCATATCCCTTTATAACGCCTTTGTCCGCAAGCTCCGTAATAGCATTGGCATAACGGTGATATTGGATGTCGTTGAAGTTATAATTCAGTGAACCGAAATCATATTTACCTTTGTTTTCAAGATCCTCCCCTGTGAATTTGAATGAATTAAAGATAGCCTCAAGGTCGGATATGTTTTCATCGAAAGTGTCGCTGAGGTCATCATATTCGATAGTGAATTCATAATCGCCGTTCTGAAGTTTGAATGTCAGTTTCTTGTGCATCTCCTGATAGTCATCGCCTTCGTATTCATATGTATAAAGCCAGCCGGGAAGGCCATCCAGCATAGCGTCATCTTTTTTAAATATCAGTTTGCTTACTGTCTTTGTTTCTTCATCTGCTCTGTCTTTTGGAGTAAGCTCGCGTTCATCCTTTGGTATCATCTGATAACTAATATATAAAGAGCCTTCAAAATTATCCTTCTGCACAGCGTCCGCGAGTAGCTCCATAGGCTGATTGCTCATATTCTTCTGAATGCGCCAGTCATCCGGCATAGTCACAGAAAAGCCCGGATCGTCAAAGCTTATAGTCTGATCAAGGCCGGGATCGTTTTTTATATCGGAGTTCAATTTAATAGTTTTAAGCACTTCCTCCATCGCAGGTTCCTGCTTTTCCGCTTCATCGAGGTCTATGTAATAGCTAAGGCCCACAAGCGCATATCCATAAGGTATATATATAGCTATTCTGCGTGAGCTGTATGAAGTATATGTGAGTTTTATGGCTTCATATCCATTGAATTCAGTTTCCTCCTTTTTGAAATCCGGATACTGGTCTTTCAACTTCATCAGCTCCTCATCCAATTTTTTCATATAGCCGTCATCTATTTTGTATTGATAGTAATTTATATAAACCGAAAGTCCGGCGGATTCGGTCAGCTTTTCCTGCTCAAGATAGATCCCGTCATCACTTATCTCATAAAACCTCCAGCCCTGAGGAGCCTCAAGCGATAATTTGGGATATTCGTCGTATGAAAACTTCAGTGTCTCGTTCGCCTTCTTGATGCGCGCGAGTTCTTCCTTAAGCTGATTTTCCGCTACAGCATTTACTGTCGATTTATCAGCCAAATGCGAGTCTATCCAGCTTACCGCTTCACGCAGATCCAGAAAATATCCCACATTTTCCGAGTAGGTGACTATATATGTAGGTATGCCTATGTAATTTCCCTCCATATCCATAACCGTTCCGCCCGAACTACCGTGGTCGAAGTCAGTATCTGTTTTAAAGTAGGTGAAATTGTTGTAGTTATCAAAACCGCTTATCTGTCCTTTCGTGATAGTTATCGTATCACCACCGCTACCCGGATATCCGATGACCTGTACAGTCGATTCCTCTTTCGGTTCGGAGGATGTTTTGTAGTTCAGATACTTCAAATCCGGCACACTCTGCCCGAATACATCCGTCTGGTTTAATTTCAATATCGCCACGTCCATATCCTTGTTATTCGCCACAAGCCGGGCGGTGTAAATACATTCAGGTTCCTTTGAAACGTCAAAAGTTATGCAGACCTCAAAAGCGTCCAGAGGTTTCTGTTCATTATCATCGAATATCACATGGTTGTTTGTGATAATAAGCCCGTCTTTGCTTATAACCGTTCCCGAACCGCTTCCGTAGGCGATGATCTTATCGGTGAAAAGTTTTTTATAGCTCGTCACCTTCACCGTGGGGTTCATTGAAGTGAAATCATCTCCAAAGGCAAAGGCGGAAGCAAAGGCGGAGGCAAAGGCGAAGGATGAAATTGTTATAAAAGTCAGAAGGAGTTTTTTGAGCATTTTATATATGTTAAACTGGCTTTTAGTTTAGCAAATTTGCTATTGGTTATACAGGTTAGATTGGTTTGACAGATTGATGGTATTGTGATAGAGTAAACGCCATTTAAATTTATTGTATGGAATCAGATAAATTAGAAAGATATCGTCAGCAATTAGCCGAAGAATGTTTTAATAGAACAGAACATCTTATATCGGGAAATGGTGAAGAAGATGATTTTTTACTGGAAAGACATCAGCAAGATGGAATGTTGGCTGCCGCTGCCGCTTTAGAGGGCGGTATTGATCGGTTTTCCATTATTCATGCCGGTGGAAGTGGTAAAACAGTTTTGGAAGCGGGGATTGTACAAGCTTCCCGGGCGGCTAAGGCGTCAATGAATGGTGATGTCACTGGTCATAAAGATCTGATTTTAACCGTTGAACGTTCTCTTATAACGAGCGTCCGTGATCATATTGTCCAGCTTATTGGTGATGATAATGTAGGCATGTGGGGAATGGGGAAAAAAGAATTGGAACCGGATATTATTGTCGCCAATATTCAGGCTCTGCAACATTGTGGTGGCAATTTTCCGGATGCAATTGATCCGAGCAGAGTTAGTCTTATAGTCGGTGATGAGGCTGATAAGTTTTTAACGGCTAGACGCAGAGAGCTTCTTGACCAATTTGAGAATGCCATTCGTATAGGTTTTACGGCGACTCCAAGATGGTCGGACGGGAGACATATTAATCAGGCTTGGGGTGAAATTATTGACAGATTGTCACTCAGGGGAGCCATAGAGAGAGGTGTTAATGTTGACGCATTCTTTTTGCTTTTTGAAGCCAATATTATTGGTAGGCATATACCTGTTGTTAGGCGTGATTTTGATTATGATAAGGCCGCTTTGGCTGCTGCCATGAAATATGTGCAGATTGAAGAGTCTATTCCACATATTTACAGAGATGTGGTACTTTCTGAAAGTAACCCGAAGGAATTTCCGACATTAGTGTATGTTCCTAGTGTACAGGTTTTGCAGGATACGGAAAATGCGCTTAGGCAGGCTTTTGAGAGGAGGGGTATTACTATTTCGTCTTGGCATGGTAAAATGACGAATTCGCGTCTTAGTAATGAAATGGAAGCTTTCCAAAATGGTGAGATTGATATCCTTGTATTATGTGAAATGGGTGGCCGTGGTCTGAATCTTCCAAGAGCACGCTGTATTATTGACGCTTATCCTACACTTTCCGCAAATAAACTGGAACAAAGACATTCAAGGACTTTGAGAAGAATTCGTCCTGGATCAAAACTTGATCGTGAAGATTTTCAGAAGCCAGATGCTGTTATAGTTCAAATTATCCCAAAATCAAATGCATTTCGGCCAATAACATTACTGGATGTTTTGGATGGTTGGCAGGGGTGGAGTCAGGGGGGAAGAGGGGTTGGGGGTAGAAGTACAGGGCATCCCAGCGAAGACAGGATTGGCAGAATAGTTGAAAGACTTAGACTACAACCCATCACACCGGAAGTTACTTTATTGGAGGAAGTGGATTCTTTGATGAGAGCTCAAAGATATGATGAAGTTCCGGAGGCAGATGATAACGATATTTATTATGAATAAAAAGTCATGACAGACAAGAAGCGCTGGACGCATCCAAATAAATGGGCGGAAATTTTTGAGATAGAAGATGATATAAAAATTTGTGGAGCGACTATTCGTAGACGATTGAAAAAAAAAGAAAATGAACTCAATGAGGTTAAAGATGTTAGAACGAAAAGTGGCCACATCTTACAATTTTATTTAGAATCAGATGTTCGCAAGGCATGTGTTGATTTATTAAAAAATGAGGAAGAGGTAATTGAAGAAGCTAAAAGAATTTTAAATGTTTACGGAATCTCCGATAAACAATCTTTGATGAGATTCGGGCCAACTAAATTTAAAAGTACTATTTTTGCCCCATTTGGAAAAGGTAAGTCATTTGCCATTGCTATATTAGGTGAAAATATCGATTCCCAAATTGATACTATTGTTCTTGAGTGTATTGCTGCTAAACTTAATTTCCCTCAACTTTCCGAAGAAAATAAGAAAAAATATATTGAAGCTCTTGCCACCTACAATATTACTGACCGCCAATCTCTTTTAAATTTTGGCACAGTACAATTTAGAACTACTGTTTTTTTTGATGATATGAAAGGATGTGCATTTGCAGGCGCTATTCTAGGTGAGGTCGTGGAAGCAATTTCAATAAACATTCTTGAAAGAATTGATGATGTTTTAAATCTTCCAGGATTTTCTGAGGAATCTAGGCAAAAATACATTCAAATTCTCGCCATTCATGGTATCACCGATAAGCAATCTCTTTTAAATTTTGGCACAGTACAATTTAGAACCACTAGTTTTTTTGATGATAAAAACGGTAAAACTTTTTCTTCTGAAATTTTAGGGAAAACAATAACCAAAATTACTATAAGTGTTTTAGAACAAATCGCCGATAAGCTCAATCTTCCTCAACTTTCCGAAGAAAATAAGAAAAAATATATTGAAGCTCTTGCCACCTACAATATTACTGACCGCCAATCTCTTTTAAATTTTGGCACAGTGCAATTTAGAACTACTAGTTTTTTTGATGATAAAAAGGGGATTGCTTTTTCTTCTGAAATTTTAGGGAAAACAATAACCAAAATTACTATAAGTGTTTTAGAACAAATCGCCGACAAACTTGGTTGGAATTAAGACAGCCTTGCCCCAAATCACCGCCTCTTAAAATAATCTTATATTGGACATAATCGATTCTATAGGATATAGTCACCCCCATGCCAAAAAGATTGCCCTCAGAAAACATAGGCGGACGGTATTACCAGGAAGCCATAGATCCTGCTTTAAGTAATTATTTTCAGGAAATAGGCAAATTTAATGTTTTAAGCACAGAAGAGGAAATAGATCTGGCAAGACAAATCGATGGGGATGATTCTCCCGCAAGGCATGAATTTATAAAAGCGAATCTGCGCCTGGTCGTTTTAATCGCGAAGGATTATAAAGATAAAGGAGTTCCCTTTGTCGATCTTATTCAGGAGGGTAATCTCGCGCTATTGAAAGCTGTTGACAAATTTGATCCCGAAAGAGGGTTTAAGTTCAGCACTTATGCCGCATGGTGGATACGCCATGCCATGATAGATGCAATTTTAAATAATCATAAAATTGTGCGATTGTCTGCTGGCGCAAGAGACAGATTCCATAAGATAAACAAAATAAAACAAAAATTTAATGAGTCAGGTCATGAGCCTACAGATCAGGAGATTGCTGATGAAGCGGTAATCAGTTTAGCAAAAGTAAGGAAGGCTTTAAATTCCTCTATAAGCGTACATTCTCTTGATATCCCTATTGCCGAAGGATCAAGTGAGACTGTCAAAGATTCGGTTCAAGATGAAAATATTATGCCTCCTGAAGAGTTTATCGATGCTAAAAACGCGGTCAAGCTTGTCCGAAAATTACTTAGGCATCTGACAGACAGAGAAAAACAAGTCATCAGCATGAAATATGGTCTGGGTTCATACGAAGATGAGCATACTTTAGCTGAAATCGGGGACGAGTTTAATTTGTCTCATGAGGGTATAAGAAGAATCCAGCTGAAAGCGGAAAGAAAAATGTCTGGCATTATGATGGGGGCAGAATGTCAAAATTGAGACCTTGAAAAAACGACAGCCTTGCCCCAAAGCACCTCCTAATATATTATTATCATTACGTAACGCGTAATAAGATATGGATTTTAGATTAGTCTCCAAATTCAAACCAACGGGTGACCAGCCGGAGGCGATCGAGAAGATAACAAAGGCTGTGAAAGATGGTATAAAGCACCAGACTTTGCTTGGCGTAACCGGTTCGGGTAAAACTTTCACCATGGCGAATGTCGTGGCGAATATTCAGAAGCCCACGCTTGTACTTTCCCATAATAAGACTTTGGCTGCGCAGGTGTGTTCGGAGTTTCAGGAATATTTTCCGGATAACGCGGTATCTTACTTCGTCAGTTACTACGATTATTATCAGCCGGAGGCGTATTTGCCGAAAACGGATACATATATAGAGAAGGACGCCGCGATAAACGAGGAAATCGACAAGTTGCGTCATGCCGCAACGTTTAATCTGATGACACGCAAGGATGTCCTCATAGTCGCTTCCGTGTCCGCTATATATGGAATAGGGGATTCGGAGTCTTATTATGAAATGGCTATTCCGCTAAAGGTCGGCGATACGATAAAACGCAACGATCTGCTCCGAAAACTTACGGATCTTCAGTACACCCGTTCACAGATAGAGTTCAAGCAGGGTATGTTCCATGTGCTTGGGGATACAATTGAGATAATCCCCCCGAGCAGTGATAACATGATACGATTAGAGTTTTTCGGCGATGATATAGAGACGATACAAGAAGCCGATTCGTTTACGGGTGAACTGATACGTGATTTGAAAGAGACGAAAATATTCCCCGCTAAGCACGTCGTCACAACCCGTGAAACGATAGAACGTTCGGTTAAGGAAATACAGAAGGATCTGGAGGAAAGATATAAACAACTGCTGAAAATAGGGAAGAACATCGAGGCCGAACGTCTGAAAACCCGTACGGAATACGATATCGAGATGATGCTGGAAACGGGATACTGCAACGGCATAGAAAACTATGTGCGATATCTTAATAACACTTCTCCGGGCTCACCTCCTGGTACACTTCTCAGCTACTTTCCGAAGGATTTTCTGATGTTCATTGACGAGTCACACATGACTATTCCTCAGCTGAACGGGATGTTCAACGGTAATCTTTCAAGAAAGACGACTCTTGTGGAACACGGTTTCCGCCTACCTTCGGCGCTTGATAACAGGCCTCTTAAATTCGAGGAATTCGAAGGGTATGTGAATCAGGCGATATACATTTCCGCAACGCCGAGCGAATATGAAATAATAAACAGCGGTCAGGATTATGTAGTCGAACAGATAATCCGCCCCACGGGCCTTGTCGATCCGCCTGTAACGGTACGCCCGACGGAACATCAGATAGACGACCTGCTCGAAGAGATACGCCAGACTTTGGAAAGAAAGGAGCGTGTGCTTATAACCACTTTGACTAAAAAATCCGCTGAAAAGATGAGCGAGTTTTTACTGGAAGCCGACCTGAAGGCTAAATATCTTCATTCGGAAGTGGATACCATGGAAAGGATAGAGATACTGCGCGACCTTAGGCTTGGTAATATCGATATAGTCGTCGGTATCAACCTGCTTCGCGAGGGTCTGGATTTGCCGGAAGTGTCACTTGTCGCGATTCTGGACGCGGATAAGGAAGGATTTTTGCGCTCGCGCGACGCTCTTATCCAGACTATCGGCCGTACCGCGCGCAATGTGAACGGTCATGTCATCATGTACGCGGATAAGATGACAAAGGCGATGAAGGCGGCTATAGATGAGACGGACCGCCGTCGTAAAATACAGGTGGCCTACAATAAAAAGCACGGTATAACTCCGCAAACGATAGTTAAGGCGATAAGCGATATCGCGCAGCATTCGCATAAACCCAAGAAGCGTTATCAGAAAGATATGATTCCTCCTGAAGAGCGCGACCGCCTTATCCACGAACTCAATCGTCAGATGGAACTGGCTTCCGAAAATCTGGAATTTGAAAAGGCAGCTGAGCTGAGGGATCAGATCGAAGGATTGAAAGGGAAATAATGTCCAGTGTCCAATTTCCAATGTCCAATTGTGTTTGACATAAAACAAATACTTGATAGAATTTGGTCTTAGTTTTTGTATTTAGATGATAATTAGTATTTTATATGAAAGAATTTGATATTTATAAAAGATGTGAGGATTTTATTCTGGATATTATCCAAATGATCGAATCAATACCTTATCGTAAATCGGTTGGGATTATTGGTGATCAGCTAATGCGGGCATCTGGTTCAGTAGGAGCTAATTTGAATGAGGCAAACAATGCTCGTTCTAAAAAAGAATTTACTAGCTGTATAGGAATTTCATTAAAAGAGGTTAAGGAGTCTATTTTTTGGTTAAAAGTTCTAACTAGAACTAATTTAGGGGTCACAGACAAAATATTATCTTTGGAATCTGAAGCGAATGAGATAAAAAAGATTTTAGGGAGAATATATTGGTCTTCTCAAAAATAATTGGTCATTGGACACTGGAAATTGGACACTGCTTTTTCGTTTGCGAAAATTTCGCAAACGAAAAAGCCCGTCAATTCTTCTAAAAGTACGACGGGCTTTTCCTTTGTTTTTGTTTTTGTTTAACGACTAAGCTAGGCTGGCGATTATCCAGTTCACTACTGACGGCGCCAACAGACCGACAGCGAGACCAATGATAGCTCCAATGATTGCTTTGCGAGCTTTTCCTGTTTTTTGTTCATCTCCGGCAGCAGTGGTATACATCATTCCGCCGTATATTAGGAACCCTATGGATACGACAGCTACTGCTCTGCTCAACCATACAATAACTTTATTGACCAATCCACCCAATTCTTTCTCCTGTCCGGTAGCTGCGATAAGTGTTTCATCCAGACCGTCGCAGTTTTCATCTATTCCGTTATCAGGCTGGTCGAAAGATGCGGGATTCACACTGCTGCCCGCTAGCGTGCGGACTTTTGCGGGGTCATAAACACCGGATGCGGCAGTGACTATCAATGAATCGCAACGGCTTGGTTCAGCGCCTTTTTTAAATGTAAGAACACCGCATGGCTGATCGGGGTCGTTTTTGAAAGTGTTGTAAAAATTCTGCCATTCCAGAGCCGTGTAGCTTCCGTTTGCGCTGAATCCGGGAAGGATCACATCTACCCCTTCAACGGCAAGGCTTATGTAACCATCTCCATCTGCATCACAGCTTATCAGAGGCTCCGTAGCAGTTGTATCTTCCTCCGTTTGCGCAAAAACAGCCGGAGCGACCAGTATTCCGATTAAGAAAGCGGAAATGATATAGCTCGCGGACTTTTTGAATAGTTTAAACATCGAGTTGTTTTTATTGTTGTTCAAAAAAAGTATACAAGATTCTTTTTGTTAGACAAGTGGGTAAGGCAAAATCTTATAGACAAACACGCTATTTATTACAAAATATCTTATTGCGAAAAAGCACGCGGGATATTTACTGTGCTAACGGTTTTATTTCACTAAATTGAACACAAACCCTGTAACAAATGCCGCAAGCAATGCTATTACAAGCCCAAAAACACCCCAGAACATTATGCGTTTGGCCTTTTTAATCTCATATTCGTTACCCAGGGCCATCGCGTAACGTATACCTCCGTAAATCAATATGATTGTAGTGGCTCCCGCCATAAAGAACATAAATCCGCTAGTTGCTTTAAGTATTACTTCAAGCAAACTTGATTCTGCTCCTATTATGGAAGCAGGTGTCTGCACACAGCCTATGGCAGGATCCGCCATAGTCCCATCCGGGCAGGGGATTAAGTTTTGGGCATATGCGACTTCTATGATTTTATTGATAATATTATTCACTTCTACGATTAATGATTTATGATTAACGATTTACGATTAATGCGTTTTATATAAGGAAACGTATTACGGTATTTGCTATCGCGTAAGCCAGTACTCCTATGATAAGTCCATATATGGCATAGCGCATAGCGTTATGCGCTTTTTCGATTTTTTCAGTTTCACCGCGTCCTGTAAGGTACAGGAATCCGGAGTAAATCAGCATGAGTATTGTGAATGCGCCTATAAGCCCGAGAAGTATATTCGTCGCGTTTGTTATAACATTCGGCACGTCGGCGAGCGCCCCTGTTGAGCCTTCGGCCGGTTTGTGCAGTGTCCTTATCAGAACTCCCGAAAGCATCACGACTATTATCGCGATTATGGCGCCGAAAATCATTTCCTTGCCCTGAGCTATACGCTCCTCATTCCCCGCGGAAGCTATATAGAAGAAAGCGCCAAGCACAACTATGAATATGGCCAGCGCGATTATCACGTTTGAACCGTATGCCCACATAAGCGATACCAGTTCGCCGAATGTCGATACTTCGCCTAGTGGAGTCTGCGTTGTTTCCTGCGCGAACGCCAATGACGGTGTCATCAGTATTGCAAATGAGAGCATCGAGCCGATCATGTATTTAAGTTTTTTCATATGTGCTTTATAACACGTGATTATTGAATATTATATTCTTCATCCTGTTTCATTTCATCTTTCTTTTCTTCCTCTTTATCCGAAGCCTGTTCATCTTCAGGATTATCGATTTCGGGTTTTGTATTCTGAGTTTCCGGTTTTATATTTTGCGGTTGTATTTTTTCTTCCTTTTTCTCCGGTTCTTTTTCCTGCACCACCGGTGTGGTGACTTCTACTTTTGTTTCCACGAACGCTTCAGCCGTGGCAGGAGCAGATTCTTTTATAGGAATGGCTATTGGAGCTCCAGGAGTGCTTTCTACAGGTGTCTGCACGCCGGATTGTTTCTCCATTATTTCGTTCATGATAACTATAGATTCAATATCACCCCTTTCCGCGCGGGCTCCTATTTCACTTCTGACTGCGCTGACATTTTTTCTTTCCTCAGTGTCTTGTATGGAATTCGGGAATGCGAGTTTTTCAACCGCCATATCCCTGCTATGTCTGGATTCATCATTTGCGCCGATAAGCCCAAGCATCTCGTGAGTTCCTGTTAGTGCTAACTGTTCCGGTAAAAAGCTGGCAGCTCCCGGTATAGGCCTATAAGTCACGCTTTCAGTTTCACGAAGTTTGGAAGGCAATGCAGTTTCAGTTACTTTAGCTATCTTTGAAGAAAAAATATCCTTTATAGTCCCCATCATTCCCATATTGCCTTCTTTGCTCTCGGCTTTTCCGCTTTCACCCGCAGTTTCAATAGGTGTCATTTTCTTCTGGCCTTTAAATCTTTCCGTGACTACTGCTGTTACACCCTGGAACATTTTCTGGCGGGTGAGCGCGAACGCGAAGAATATCGGCAGATAAAGCATCATCAGGAATACCAGATACTGCATCATCTCACTCGTATTGCTCAGTGTGTTCGGAGCAGTGCTTCCCGGAAGATAAAAACTTATATTGCTCAAGCCTGTACCGAAAGATTCAACAGCCGTGGTATCGTTGATTATCGGTATGCCCACCGTTTGCCATATGTTCACGATGACCGATATCCCCAATGCGGCCAGCGGGCCTATTAAAAGCCATCTGCCGTAAATCCCGAGCCAGTTCCAGAACCATCCTCTTGTCGATTTGAATATCGCCAATAGTAAAAGCGCCGGTGAAAGTATCAGAAGCGCCCACAGGATCACTATCCTTAAAACAAATATCATAGCGAGAATAAAATAAGCCAGACCTGTTGCCATTATCAGAATGAAACTAAATACAGTCTGTTCGTCTGTCGGCGCGAATTTGGCTTTCTCTTTTATACTGACCGATTGGTCTGAATTTATAACAAGCCTGTTCTCGTTTGATTCCGGAACATTGAGTGTGATTTCGGCTCCGTCCATATCTCCGAGTACTTGCCGGGAAGGGGATTCGAGCCTGCCTAATTCCACATCATCGGATTCCGATAATTGTTTAAATGTTATATCTATCTGTTTTTCTATCTCCTCGCCAGTTGTCTTATATCCGTTCGCGTTGGCGTAACTCGGAGTCTCCACGATATTCGTTATCGTGATCTTTTCACCGTCCTGCGTCAGCAAAGTCTTTTGCAGAATATTAGTGCCGTCGATCAGCAATCGGTTTAAAGGCAAGGCGAAGTTGACGAATATCACTGCGGCCGCGAACACGAATATGACCTGCTTCAAATACCTTCGCGGTATGAATATGGAAAACATCCACATGCCCGCTATCGCCAAAAGGCCAAGGATGAAAATACTATTAACTATCGTCAGCACCTTTGCGTAACTGCTTTGAATCGCTTCGTTATGGAATCCTGCATCCTTTATATTAAGCGCCCAAGTGAGAGCTTCTTTACCTCTTATCAAAAATTTTGTGCCGAATGTCTGAAGCCCGCTCGGTTCCCATTCCGCCAATTCGCTGACAGCCTGATCGATGTTCATCACTTGGTTTTTCACAGCCTCTTCCATTGTCTCAGGTTCTGTTACTGCGGGTTCATCTGCCTCCGCCCCTTCCTGTGCGCATGTCGTACCATCCCATTGGCATTCCGTGAAATATTCACAGGACGCCTGTGTATTAAACAGTGAGCAATCTGTAACCGGAGTATCATCCTGCGCTAGCGCGTACCTTACTCCCGCGAAAAACATAAGCGTCAGAATCGCTGTAAGAAAACCTGTCCCTAGTTTGATCGCTATTTTTTTGAACAAAATATGGTTTGCGGTTAGTTAGAATTTATCTATTTATTATACCTTATTAATGGAGAAAAAGCAATGCTGGTATAACTTGTTAAAAATAAAAAGAGAAAAATAAAAATTCCCCTCCTGGATCAGGAGGGGTGAGGGGTGGTAGAAATTAATGATTAATTTTCTAAAAATACCACCCCCTAACCCCTCCTACATTAGGAGGGGAAAGTGCATAGTTAAAAGGAGCTGGATTTTACTTTTCTATTTTTTAATGGTCGTGTATTTTTGCTTTATTCAAGCCAAAAAACAACATTCATAAAAAACAATGATGTCAATGGTACGTTGACTCTAAAAAACCTGTTAAAAATACCATTTTCAGATTTTTTGGTTTTTTCCTTTTTACGAAAAGGAGAAAACTGTAAATTTTACACCATTTCCAAGGCAAGTTTTTAAACGTGTCATGTTGACATCATCATCATCGATTTTTTTGTGTGCCATGCAATTTTTCGAACACCATCAAAACTCAGTTGGGTCAAGGCCAAGGTCATTGATAGATTGCCCGAAATTTGATATAATATAGAGATTTAAAAAATAAAACCGAAATCGGAATATGAAAACAAAAATCAAATACGCGGGCCTTATCATCAGTACTTTAGCCCTATTCGCCATCAGCATCTACCTCGCGTTCGCGCAGGGGAATGTGAGCATGGGCGCGCAGAAAGAGGCGATGACACATCTTGTCGCACCTGCTCAGGTCATGCCTGTAGTGCATACCGGAGTGCGTGCGATCGTTGCGGATTCTTTCGCCTGGGTGATGAATATTCTTACACCCGCTTTCAGCAGCAGCATATTTTTGGCCATCATAACTCTGGCTTTGGTCATCGAGCTTTTGCTTCTTTATCCGGCTGTACGCATACAGCTCAAACAGAAAAAAATACATTTGTTCCATAAAAAACTTGTGAACCGTTTCAACAGCGGTGAGCTTACGCTGAGCAATACAAAACATGAACTGAACCTGCTTTACGCCGTGAATGAAAAAATACACAGCCGAGGAGCAGTGCTTTTTACAATTCAGATGGTCATATTCTTTTTGACGTTATGGGGACTAAGCCTAGTCGTCGAAGCACCTCAGCTTTTGCAGGGGTCATGGAATGTATTCAACTTCAGCCTGCTCAGCAAGCCTGTTAATTTTGTTATTCCGCTTGTGGCCAGCCTGCTTTATTTCCTTCACTCTCTCGTTAAGACCTACTTCAAAGAGAAGGAGGATTACATAAGCCAGACACAATCATTGGTCGCTATTCTTCTTGCCGTTATCAGTTCCGCAGGTGTTTATTATTTCGCGACTATTTTCTCTGTCGCTCTTACGATCTACTTCGTAACCCAGATAGCTTTCGCAACAGTACGCTACATAATCGTTGAACAGAAATCCTATGAGTGGGGAAAAATGGCACAGAGGGAGCTTATCCATATGCTTCGCACAATACCAGTGCATAGCAACAGATTCGAATATATTTCCCAAAAATGGAACCATATGCCGATAGTAAGACATATTAACTTTCATCTGCTCGAGGAAGCTTTATCCATGAGCCTGGGCGTTCTAGTTGCCCTTAACTTCTTCGGAGCGTTTCTTGCTTAAGACTTAAAAATAAAATTTGAAAATTATTAACGAAATGACAATGACAGCAAAAAAAATCATAAATACAACTTTAATCATCCTGTTGGCGATAGTCGTCACTGGAGCGTCGCTGTACTTTACCCAGACGCAGAAAAAACTGCTTACGGGAAGTATTCTGGATGGCGCTACTCCAGCGGATATATACGCAATTGAATTTGTGACGCCTAATGGTACGACTTCGCCGATAAATAATGTTGTGACTATTGAAGCGGTCTTTGTTGATTTTTTGGATACCACTACCTATGCAGATGGAAATATTTATGGAGATGATATAGTCAGCTCTTTTATAACTTTCCAACCTTGCACTCTTGAAACAGGTACTTGTATTTCACCATCCGGAGTAACGGCTGAGGGCAATAAGATTTTTACCCCTGATACATTTATTGATTTTTATGTAAGAATTCTTGTGCCCGGAGATGAGAAAAATACAACAGATTTGAAAATTAAGGCACTAGACTGCTCTTACCTTGCAACAACTATAATGAAAGGAACAGGTCAGGGTGCTTATTTGGGAACAGGCACATTACCCGGACCTTCACACAGCTCGGATATTGATTTTAGCGGGTCTATAGAAACAATAACTCTTTCTTATCCAACAACTACAGTTCCGGGCGCGCAGACATTCCAGATAACTTTGGATTTTGTTCCCGGTCTTACGGAGCGCGCTGTCATAACATCTAATTCCGGTACAGGAGAATATGAAATAGATGTCCGTGACGAAGGTGTTGATACAGTTGAAACGGCATCGAATTTCGCCTATGTGTTCAATGACCTCATGCAGGTGAATTCACCTGTTACGGCCGCATATGTAACTGGAAGTAAAATAAGGCTTACATCCAAAGAGCTGGGTATACATACAAATTCTTATGTATATTATATAAATGACGGTTCTTCGGCCTTTGCTTTTACTGGAGCCACACCCGGCTCAGTTGATGTTCTAACAGTGCCATTAACTCTTGATAACGCTATGACCGAAGGCGATACCGCTTTAGTTTATGCCGCGGGCAGTGTAGGTGCGGTTACATGGTCATCCAGTCATCCATCTATATTAGAAGTGTCTTCTATAGGTGAATCCGAGGAATCAGTTACGGGTGCGGCTGATTTTACGCCTAAAACAATCGATTCCGATGAAGAGTATGATACTCCTGCAGTAGAACTTGATTGCCAATATGAAGATGAAAATGATGATGGTATCACTGACGGGGGAAGCTGTACGGTTGAGGTAACTATTCCTGTTACTTATGAGCCTCCAAGCAACGGCGAAGTGACTGTCACATTTCCGGAAAATACCTATACGGTCCCTGTTGAATTTAGTGGACTTATAGGTAATTTGCATGCCGAGACCACATGGAATTTTGGGGATGATTTAATAAGTTTATATACTGTCGGCAGTGTTACAGGCTCGTTTAATGGTACCGCGACAGGTGACATACAGGGTCCTGTAAACGGGAGCGTAATTGCCGATATAACCAGAACTATAAATGTAGATATCTCAACTCCTGATGAGGAATTAAGTCTCTCTGAAATCACTAGCGCAGTATCCGGATCGATAGATGAAATAACTGCAGAACAGCTTGATCTCGATGGTGACCTTACATCCGCGATCACGGAAGTCGGAACGACTATCAGTGAATACGCTCTTCTTACGGCTAAACGCGGAAGTTCTCCAATAAATACAGCCATTCTTACAATAGTAGATGAACAGGGGTGTATAGCTTCCCTTGATGTGCAGGTGCATAACAAGAAAGTAATTTTGCAGATGGCAGACAGGGATCCAAGTGATGTATTCGAGGTAGGCGAACAGGCACAGATAAACGCGTACCTTGGTTCTTCTGTGGGTGAGCTTGATGAGGATAACAATGTAACATCCGCTTCTGGCATCGAGTGGGTTTCCAGTAATCCGGATGTAGCTACAATCGATCCAACGGGAATACTTACTGCTGTGGCTTCCGGTACTACCAATATAACGGCGACATACGATAGCGGTGAACCGGAGATGGGCCCTGTCGAATCCGATCCTTTGACAATAAAGGTGAACAAAGTAACGGGTTTGACGATAGCCTTGGACGAAGATACACAGGCTTTGCTACCTGTGGAAACCAAGAACGCCGCTTATCAAAGCGTGCTAATAGCTATACATAAACCGACCGTAGCAGGCAAGACGATAACAATCGAGGGAGTCCCGCTTTCTGCTGTGCTTCCTGAACTTCCGGAAGGTGAAGAATATGAAAATGATTTGGCAGAAGTAGACGCGATAGTGAATGACGATACGGATGGCTTAAAAGAAGTCATCGGAAATATCATGGATGAAAGCATTCCGGTTGTAACCGTAAGCAGTGTTTCCGGATTCCCGGGAATACTCCTGCTTGAACCTACAGCTCAGCAAAGTACTACTGGCACAGGTTTGATGCATAACGGAATCATAGATATTTCCACGACAGCCACTCAGGAACAGATGAGCATCATCCCGAATTTCGGTTCCGGTATAAATCTTCCGGCCGCGGATACTTATGAACTTATGGTCGTTGCGGAATACGACAACGGCAGGACAAAAAGACTTCCGGCTACTTCTGTGACATGGGTGAATACTCCTATTAACTATCTTGAAGACGCTTCTCTTGATACAGGTTTATTGGTAAAAGGCGAAATAAGCGGAACATCCACTGTCCAAGCTACGTTCCAAAATCTCGGCAGTAATCTTGTTACAAGCAATCCTTTGTCTGTAACGGTGGCATCCGGGCCTGTTATCAAGTTCATCAAGCGCATAGGTACCGGTGCTATAACAAAAGGAAGCGCTATTAACTTACAGGTGAAAGTAACCGATGTGGATACTATTGCCGATATTCAGGATATAAGTGTTTCAATCGTTAAATCCACTTTCAGCACATATAACCAGATAGATGCAGATCCATTGGCCGTATGGTTTACCGCCACACCTTATCCGGATGAGATAATCGTTGAGGATGAAAGTGAGCCTGTTGAGGAAGGTGATACTGCGCCTGATGCGCCAGTTGCGCCTGTATTTAAGATATACAATCTGCCTGTGGATATTCCTATAGATTCGACTTTATATGATGGGTGGTACAAATTAGTGCTTACTATAACCGATACAATGAGCCATACAATGAATGCTATCTATCCTATATATATAGGAGAGCTGGCATCCGGCGATGTGAGCGGAGACGGAAACGTGAATATGGTCGATGTGATAGTCGCGTTCCAGATAGCTGCCGGCAATATGCCAGGTGCAACACAGGCACAGCTTGAAGCTGCTGATGTAAACGGTCAGGACGGCGTGAATATGGTGGATGTAATTTTGCTGTTCCAGCAGGTAATCGCTTCGACCTAATAACTAAAATAAGATTTCTAATTAGAAAAATTTAATTCCAACAAAATGGAAAACCAAGTTCAAAATCAAAACATAACAACACCAGCGGTTCCGGCAACGGACAACATGCAGGCATACGTGCAGAAGCGTCGCAAGACGAGAAACCGTGTGATAGTCGGCACTCTAGTCGCTGTTATCGCTTGTGTGTTAGGTTTCTTTGCCTACAAGAATCCGCAGATGTTTAGGGCGTCCCTGACCGAAGGTACAAGTACCGCGCTTACGGAATCACTATACATTCCGAATTATTCCGGCGGTGCCGGCGCGGAAGGCGAGATCGCGATCAAGGCAAACACTGCCATAAGTGAGTTTGACAGTATTACATTTAAACTTACATACAGCCCTGTTAATGCTTTGATATTCGATAGCAATCCTATCGTTTTTGATACGACTACCGAGTTTGAATCAGCCGCATTCCAGATGGCTACCGAAGCGGAAGAAGGCAGTCTTGTAGTTACAATCATATTAAATGATGCGATAACTATTGCTGCTCCAACATGTACTGATGACCCTGATTGTTTCCCTACTCTATTTAAGCTTGCAACACAGATAAATCCGGAACTGGCAACAGGAGCGGAAATCACACTTGGCACCCAGAATGTGGCACTGCTTAACGGCGTTGAAGAACTTTCGATAAATGAAATAGCTACTGGAACAATAACAGTTGAAAGCCTTGATGAATTAAAGGTTTTGAACGCTGAAACAATAGACAGTACACATATTGCGGTGCATTTTTCAGATTATCTAAGCAATGTCAGTAACAATACGGCTTATGAGATAAAAACCACAGATGCCACTCCGGTAATTCTTGCAATAAGCAATCCCGTTCAGTCCGGAACAGAATATGGTTTTGACCAACATACTGTTGTACTTACTACAGCTACTCAAACTGCAGCCAAAGAATATATCGTTAAAGTAAAAACTCCTACATCACCGGCTACTCCTGTTGCTGGCAATACACAGGGTGCGGTCAAATCAGGCTTTGAAGGCGCGATATTCTATGGCTATGGTGTAGCCGGTACAACCCTTAGCGATTTCGGAATCGAAAGTGCCGCTGTTCCAACAAATAGTTATAATCAAGTCGTCGTTACATTTACGGATCCTGTTGCTACAGGTTCCGCTACAACCACTGACTTTACTTTAACAAATGTCACTTCCAGTGGTCCGATAGTTATTACCGATGCAACTACTTCCGGTAATCAAGTCACACTTACTGTAAACGGATATCTGCTTAAAAAGAACACATATCTTTTAAGCGTAAATACTCCTGCCGATATTCAGCGCAGTGGAGATGGTGCTCCTCTTGGCATAAATAAAGTCGCGTTTACGGGATACAAGAATGGTCCGCGCATAATCAGCGCCAACCTTACACAGGTCACAGATCCTACAACGCAATATAACTTACAGGTGAATTTCGATGAGAATATAGAAACAGCTTCAGGATTTACTTTCTATGGACACTTGTATGAAACCGGTGTGACACCTGTTGCCGGGCATTTAATAGACAATTCTTCCACAGATTTTTCTACAGCTATTTCCGGTACTACTATGACTGTTACCGATTTGGAAGGCGATATATTAAATGATCCTGCAAAGAATTTCACATTCAGCGTGTCCGCTGTTTCCAATATCACAAATACCACAGGAGTTCCCACTGATGAAACTTATAAGACAATGACTTTCTGGGGGTACGGCCATGATGTTAATGCCAATAAAGTGGGCGCTGTCACAGCAACAAAAAAGAATATAGTCGAACTTGCTCCTGCTACAGGAACAACCGCGCTTAGTTTTGGAACAGTAGAAGCTTCCGATGTTTCCGTGTTTTATTATGATACGACAAATACTATTGTGTCTGAGAATATTTCATCCGTTGCTGTAGCCGGCGGAAATCTGAAAATCACATTGGCTAATCCGCTTAAGCCCAATAAGCATTATATTTTAAGGATCACCGATGGCACTAATACAATTGTCGCGAAAGAATTTGTAGTGAATCAGACTCTGGCTGTTACCAGCGCTGAAGCTACAGCTGCCAATAAGGTCATGGTCGGATTCTCCGAGAATCTTGATGAAGGCAGTGTACAGGCCACTGATTTTGTTTTGGACGCATCTCCAGCGGTTGCTGTTTCAACTGCTGTTATACAATCCGATTTCCAGCACGTCCTTTTGACTACCGCGTCCAATCTTACAGCTAGCACTATTTATACAGTCAATGCTGCAAATGCTCCGCTTACAAATGGTCTTATCTATGCTTATTCAGGCGCCAATGCTTTGAGTAAAAGTGTAGGTGTGTTCAGCGGATATGGAGCGACTTCCGCGCAGAGCACTGTACATCTGGCAAGCGCTACAGCAACTTCCGGTACGAACGTAAGGTTGGTGTTCTCCGGCGCTGTAAGCGATACAACAGTAACTCCTGTGAATATAGATATAGTAAAGATCGCTGCGCCTACGAACTTAAAACTTACCATTACAGGTATCACAAAAGTAAATAGCACGACTTTCGACCTTACAACTACTAAGCAGGATGCCGGAACAAATTACTTTGTCATTATGAAGGGTGTAAAGGATGCTTCAAGCCTGCTTTTGGGTAATGCTGAAGTCCTTAACTTCTTCGGATATGAATTGGCTGCGGCTACAGTTGCCACGGTAACACCAAGCACTTTGACTAATGATGTCGAACACAGTGTGGTTTTAGGCGGTCAGAATCTGGATACAATTGAAACTGTGAAAGTCGGAGTGGATGAGATGACGATTACAAATCAGACAGCCACTTCCATAACATTCACAGTGCCTGCGGGTCGTCCGGCCGGAAGCTACAACATCACTCTGATAAATGAGGAAGATGAAACAAAACTGCTTTCCAACGCTCTTCTTGTAACTGTTCCTACAACGCCTTTACAGGTGGTTTCTTCACAATCTCAGGCTATACCTTTGAATGTTCCTAACGATGGTACCACAACAACAAAACTATGGGTGCTTGTAACGGATCCTGTAGGGCTCGCAAGTGTTTCATCCGTTGTAGTCAATCTTTCACAGATAGGCGGTTCAAGCACTCAGGCTATGACGAAAGACACGGGCACACAGCCTTTGTATGGCCAATGGTATACATATACAACAACTGTTCCTACAACTGTTGCCACTAGTGCCACTCCGTATCTATTGCCTGTTCAGGCTAAAAAGGGATCGGATACATTCAATGGAACAGTTTCCATTAAAGTCACAAATAATGTTTATGCAAGCGTCGCCCCTGTTATCAATCAGGCTTATGTGACTCCTCTTACAGTTCCGCCAAACGGAACGACTCCTGTTAAGGTGTTCGCTAAGGTCACAGATGAAGATGGCGCGGATACCATAAGTTCCGTAGTGGCAGATCTTGGCACTTTGGGCGTTGGATTTGTTGATCTGGCACCTATAGGAGAAGGAACCACAGATACGGTTACCGAACTTACTACAAGATACTATCAGTCGGAAGAGTTCACAGTTCCTACGACAACTGCGATCGGGGCATACACAATAAGCGTGTCCGCTTCCGATAGTACAGGTGAGGAAGCTACTTCCAGTATAACTTTGAACGTTTCCACTGCGGCAACAGGTCCTAATATCAGCTCCACAAAAAGCTATTTAGGTCCTCAAAAATCTGTTCCTAATGATGAGGAAACAGAATTCGGTTTGCATGTTTATGTCACAGATCCGGATGGTATTGCGGATGTATCCAATGTCACTGCCAGCTTTGGTGATCTTGGACTAGACCCTGTTACTTTAATAAAGGATCCTAATGCCGCAGAAACTGCCAAGAGTGCATGGTTTTCGGCAACAGGTCTTACTGTTCCAAGTACGGCTTCATTCGGAGTGCATGATATAGAAGTCATAGCTTCCGATACGCAGGGTGCGGAATCCAATTTGATATTGCATTTGGATGTGACTTATCAGGATGTTTACGGAGATGCTCCGATAATAATACAGGATAACAGTTATACCACTCCCGCTGTGGCTGTGAACGATGGAGAAACACCTATCACGCTTTACGCTTTCGTAAGGGATGATAATGATGATATAGAGTCTGTCGTTGTAAACCTTAGCCAAATCGGACAGGTAGGCCCAGAGGCCGGCACAGGTTTAACAGAAACCGGCACAGCTGCCGCTCCGGCTTCTCCGGATGCTGGCGGAGGCTCATGCCCAACTGGCTCTAATGTAATAGTCTGCATGAACCCAAGCGTGAAGGAGGGGGATGAAGGGCAATGGTTCATTCTTCCAGGTGTGACAATAAGCAGTCTGACAGCTCCAAGTTCCGAACCTTATATGGTGCAGATAGTCGCTACGGATGAAACAGGTAAGACCACTTATGGCGAACTTCCGATTTCCGTAAACGACGGCGCGGCATTCACAAATGACAACAGTCCTCCAAAGCTTGTCCTTGGAGTTGCCACCAGCGCTACAACAGTCGAAGTACTTTTCAGTGAAGAGATATCAGCTACAACGGTTTCATCCGATGGAGCCGAATTCACTATCACGGATAAGGATGATATAAACAGCAAGCTTAATATCATAGGCGCAACCATAAACGCTTCCGGAACAGTTGTCACTCTTTCCACGGAAAACCAGGTGGTAAGTAAACAATATGTTGTCAGTGCGAGCAATAAAATAAAAGATGCTGTAGGAATACCGCTAGTCGCGGGAGCTTCCAATCGCGCTTATTTCACAGGATTCAAGGCTTTGAACAAAGTGCCTGTGGTCGATTATGTTACAGCTATAGATTCCACAACTGTGGAGATCGAATTCCAGGATAATATAAAACCTACAAGCTTGAGCGTTGCTCCTGTTACAGGCGAACAGCTTGATATAGGTTCCGGCAATTATAATGTTCAGATATTTAACGAAGCCGGAACAGAACAGCTGTCTGTAGCCGGAGTCAGTTTCGGAAATAAAGCCAATGTACTTGTTGTTAAAACAGCTCCTCAGCAGAACGGTCAAAAATACAGGATGCAGATCAAGGGTATCACTTCCTTTGACGGCAAAAAATCCGACGCGGGCTTAAGCAAAACGTTCAAAGGCTACAACATGACAGCTGTACAGCATCAGGCCGCGGCAAATCTGGCCGACTTCAACGGTGACGGTAAAGTGGATTTCAATGACTTTACAGTATTCTCATCCGTTTACGGGACTGTTTATTACGGTGCCGGCAGCGAAGATACAAGTACATCAGAAACCGGTGGTCAGCCTCTTACACCTGATCCTGACGCATTGGTGCCTATAACTTCCGAACCTGCTGGAGGAGAGACTCCTGAGGAGTAATGACCAGTGACCAATTTCCAATGTCCAATTTCCAATTAAACCCGAAACCAATCTTAAATCATTAATCGTTAATCATTAATCTTAAATGAAACCAGCAAATATAATAATCGCCGCGGCCGCATTGATACTGTTCTCCAGTCTGCTTTCCGGTTGTGTGAGTCAGACTGCTGAAGAAAAAGCTTCAGCCGATAAAACTGCCATACAGAATATCGAGGAAGCCCGCAAAGTCACCAAAGATGTTTCGCTTAAACTTTCCGCCGAAAGGCAGGATAAGACCATTACTGTGAATGTTGTTTTGGATAATCCGAACCAGAAACCGATAACTTCCGCCGAAACGTGGCTGAGCTATGATCCGAAAAAACTGAAAGGCGTAAAAATCGAAGTCGCGGAATCGCCATTTGGTCTAATGGCTCCTTACGAAAACACTTTCGATGACGTTAATGGCCTTGTGATGATAGGAAGATCCAATGGAGACCCTGTTTCCACTCCTACAATAAGTGTAGCGAAAGTAGTTTTTGAACTTTTGACTGACGGTACGGCAATGGTCGACGCTTATGATTATCAGAATGATCTCGGAGGCCACATTTCCGCGAATATGATGCTTGATGGAGTGCCTTATAACGTTTTAATCAAACCGGAGAGTCCGGCGCTTATCATCCAGAAATAAAGCTATAATCTAAAATCAAAAATCTACAATCTATATTCTAAAATTATGAAAAGAACTATCGCGATCACAGCGTTTTTATCACTTCTAATAACATTAGTCCCGATGGCGTTTGCCCAGCAGACTGATGCAGTATTGGAACTTAAACCGTCTGTCACTCAGGCTAACGTCGGTGAGCAGTTTGATGTCGACGTGGTCCTAAAAAACCCCGGCGCTCAGAACATAATTTCCGTACGCGCATGGCTTGAGTACGATACCAATGCCTTAGAAGGAGTGGATGTGATGACGGATGATTCTCCGTTTACACTTTCCGCACCCGGAGAAGATGCGTTTGACGATGCCGGACATGCAAAAATCGGCAGGTCCAATATCAGCGGAGGCTTTAAAGATGCCGAGGCTGTTGTCGCGAAAGTCAGTTTTAGGGTAAAAACTCCAAACCCAGTAACAACTGTTATATCAGTCTATGATTATCAGGTCAGCGAACTTGGCCATACAAGTGTGAACATAATCGACCAGGGATTTCCGGTAAATATTCTTGCGCAGGAACCACAGGTTTTACAGATCCAGCTTAATCCGGGCGCCACAGCTACCGGTGGAACCGTAACAGAAGAACCTGTAGAAGTCGGAGGTTCCGGGTACGCCGATCTTCAGCGTCCGCAAAATCTTAAGGCCGGCACAGGTTCCGGATATGTGGATTTGAAATGGGATCTTTCGATTGAACCCGAGCTTATTGGATATAACATCTATTACGGCAAAAACAGCGGTGAATATACACGCAGAAAAACAGTGGAAAGGATAAACAGATACCGCATCGATGGACTTATGAACGGTGAAGCGTACTATTTCGCGATAACCGCGTATGATTCCCTTAACAGGGAGAGCGATTATTCCGATGAGGTCGGCATAATCGTAAATGAGCCCCTAAGCTCAACATCCCCATTTGAGGATATCCTCAATATGCTGCTTGCAAAATTGCCCGAACAGCCTCAGAACGGCCCGCTTTTCGGATGGCTTGTGTTTTCCGCCGCGGGATTGGGTGGAGCTGTTGTTTTCAGAAGGAAAACCAACAAACAATTTTAAATTTAAAATTACAAATATAAACAATTAATTAAAATAAAATGGTTAAAAAGTCTACACACTGGGTAACAATTCCGGAGGAAACTCTACACACACCGGTTTCCACTGTATCATCTGCCAAGAAAGGCAAGATGTCCGGCAAAAGCAAAATGTTCTGGGGCGCGAGCTTCATAGTGCTTATTGTGCTTACAGCCACACTTGTCGCGCCAAAGGAACTGGCTTCGCTTTTGCAGGGCAATCTTTTTGAGCAGAGCGGAATAGAACCTCTTAATGTAATACCTACATCCGAGGAGGGCGCTCCGGCGGAAACTGTTACTACCGGTGAAGAGACTGCGGAAACACCTGCTGTTACCGAAACCACTCCGGATACATTGGTCGAAGCCACTACCGAGGCTACAGCTATACAGATAGAACCAGTGACTACCACTGTCGAGCCTACTACAACAACTACAACCGATACTACAACCACTACAACTACCACAACAGGCACGGAAGTCACAGGAGTGTTGAAAGATGAATTGGATGCAAATAAAAAACTGCTTGAAGAGCTTAGTAAGCAGGTAGCCGAATTTAAAGAAAAGGACAAAGCAAAAACCGAAGTCATCGAAGACCTTACAAGCATAGTCCAGGAACAGGGTGTACATACTTCCGCTCCTGAAACAACCACGCCGGCTGTTACAGCCACAACAACATTGGGGCAGACCGTGGGAGGGTACCGCGTAAACACACATACTGTCACAACAACCCCTTATCAGGTGCTTCAGATGAATACAAATAAGCTTAATTCACAGCAGGCATATTTAGGGCAGACAACTCAGCAAATATACAGGAGCCAGCTATCACAGGCGCAGGGCACACCGGATTCCGGTCCCCGTGAAGCATTGATACTGACCCTTATACTCTCATTTGTCGCTGTTTTGGGCTGGAAGTTCGGCAAATTGGCAAGAGCTTAAACACTTTTATAAACTTGTGATTAATTTTTTGAGGCGTATCGGTACAAGTCTTTAGAATTTTATTTTAAGTTAATAAAGAAGTATGCTAGAATAGCACGCGGTCTTTTAACGAAAATATTTATGGAAATAAAGTTCTATGGCCATGCATGCTTTACAGTAAAAAATGGCAAATTCATGGTCGTCACCGATCCGTTCAGCGATAAAATCGGAATAAAATTACCCGATCTTAAAGCAAATGTAGTAACCATCAGCCACAACGATAAGGCTTATAACAATTCCGATGCTGTCGGAGGCGAACCTATGGTGCTTAACTGGCCGGGGGAATATGAGAATTCAAGCATACACTTCAAAGGTATCCATTCCTTTCATAATACAAGAGAGGATAAGGAACAGCTGGAGAACATCATATTCACTTTCAGAATCGATGATGTGCGCTTCTGCCACCTGGGTGCGCAAGGCACCAAGCTTACTTCCGAACAGCTTGAACAAGTGGGTGAGGTCGATGTGCTTTTTGTTCCGGTAGGAGGCAAAGGCGTGGTCGATGCCAAAAAAGCCAAAGAGATCATTGAGCAGGTCGAGCCGAGGATAGTAATACCTATGGCCTACCATACGGATGGCAGCAAGCTCGGTTTGGATACTGTGGAAGCATTCCTTACCGTTATGGGCGCGAAAAACGTGGAGCCGATGGAATTCTTTGAACTTAAAAAGAGCGAATTGCCTGAGGATAACAGCAAGCTAATAGTTTTAAATCCGGCTAAATAAGAAATCATAAAACGGTCCCGTAGTTCAACGGATAGAATAAGGCACTCCTAAGGCTTAGATGGCAGTTCGATTCTGCCCGGGACCACCACCCGTCACTCAACTAAAGTAATGGAGTTACATTTTTCTTATAACTCCTGTTACTTTGCCGAAAACGCGCAACTCGGCTTGCGGGATGATAGGCTCGTAATTAGGATTGCCCGGCTGGAGTATGATTTTGCCGTCTTTGGATTTATCGAAGTATTTTACCGTGTAATCTCCATCCACTACCGCGACGACAATATCACCCACCGTGACCTGCGCGCCGACTTCCACAATTACTTTGTCGCCTTCCTGTATGCCGGCATCTATCATGCTATCACCACGGACGTTAATAAGAACGGTTTTTTCCGGGTTTTTAATCAGATAATCGTTAAGGTCCACATGATCCAAAAGAGTTTCTTCCTCCGCTGTAGGCAACCCCGCCTGTACACTGGAAAACATGGGCAGACCTAACAGGTTTGGACCGGGTTTCAGCCGGCCTTTATCCATTTTCTGTACAAACCCCTCATCCACCATCTTATTCACAAGCTTGAAGGCGGCGTTTTTGGATTTGAATCCGAAAAGCAGACATAGCTCATCGTATGTCGGCATTATTTTGTTTTCCCTGTAAAAAGCGCGGATGCGGCTTAGTTTTTCTTTTATAGTGTCTATCATATTTTTTTAATTTAAGAATATTGAATATCGATTTTTGATTTAAAATTTTTTGCTCGCGGTTTTTATACTGCTAACAAAAATTGATATTAGTTCTATACATTCTTTTGATATATATGTCAGGTTATCTGATTTTTGTAACAAAGGTTTTTTATCAATAATTTTTAGACAAGTATTGGTTTCTCTAAGCTCTTTTAGCGAAATCTTCATTTTATGGACAAAATCTTTTTTTGATTCTGCTCCTAATGCTTCAGCATAATTGAGAGCAGGTGACGTTCCAGATCTGGTTATTTGCTTTGAAAGATGTAAGCCTGCATATGTTTTCGGTAATTCATCGGCTATTTCCAATATTTTAACAGCAAATGTAATTAATCGGTTTTCTAAGTCAAATCCTTTCATTTTAATGCTAAATCAAAAATTTAAAATCAATATTCAATATTCTTAATTTTTTATATCGTTTGAGATATAAGAAAGAACCCGACTACAGTTACTATTATAAACCCGGCGATCAGTGATGTTGCTATCATTTTAATCTGGTTAAGGAATAATGTTATTAATTTAAGTAAGGTTTGTTTATGGTTCTGCGGTAACGCAGATAGGCACGCAGAATGAATTCCGTAAGCAGTTTTGAGCGCCTTGTGAAACGCAAGATGGCTTTAAGCACGGAGGAGCCGATATTTACTGCCTGATCCAGCGTAAGTATGGCGCATATGGCTATTGTTATAAGTATGATTGCGAGGATTAAATTGGCTAGCATAAGCGTTGATGATTAAAAGACATCTCAATTTTATGAACATTTGTTCACCAAATCAAGGGAAAATTGAACGTATGTTCACCTAAAATCAATATAATGGCTTAATCCAGCCAAATATTTTAGTTGACATGTATTTTTTTATGTTTTCCTATACCTATATATATGCTACAAAAAACTTCTCAGCTCGGGGGGTAGGGATCGAACCTACGAATGGTGGGTCCAGAACCCACTGCCTTACCGCTTGGCGACCCCCGAGCTGAGAAGTTTTTAATTTATCTAGTTTCAGATTTTATTATATCCGCGACTTTTTGGATAGTCTTTTCTAATTCACCCTCTTTATTTTCAACAATATAGTCGCAGTCCCTTGCGCGATTGAACTCTCGATACATGCTCTCCTTCCTTTTCTCCAATTCATCTTTTGATATGGCGGCGCGGTTTATTATGCGTTCGATAAGCTCATTTTTATTAGGAACCGTGATGAATATAGTTGTCAGGTCTTTTTTTGGTATTACCTTTCTTATACTGTCGAACCCCTGTATATCCACTTCACGCACTATTGTTTCGCCATTTTGAATGCCGTCTATTACAGGTTTTTTTAGAAGGCCGTAGTAATTATCCTGATGTACTATGGCATATTCAAGGAATTCGCCGTTTTTTATACCCTCCTGAAACCTTTCTTTTGTATAAAAGTAGTATATATCTCCGTCCTTTTCGCCCTCACGCATCGGTCTTGTAGTTGCGGAAAGGGGATAGGTGAAATCCGGGAATTTTTTCATAAGACCGTGTAAAACAGAGCTTTTACCCGAGCCGGAAGGGCCGACGATTATGAATACCTTGCCTTTCATTGGGAATATTTATAATGCTCGTGAATTTTAGCTCAAAACTGCCTTGTAGTGAATGTTAAAATGATTGACTTTTATGTTTATAAATGATATAATAATTTGATACGTTCATTAACAAATAGGCTTTAAAGCAGGTAGGGACTAACAACTTAATTATTTGAGATTTGTGATTTGAGATTTAAAAATCACAATTCACAAATCAAAAATCACAAATAGGTTTTTAGTTTCTCCCTGCTTTCCAACCCTGGCATCCGTTAGGGTGCTGGAATTGAAAAGTAGCCTCTCTCCGCTACGGTGGATTGAAGAGGTAAAAAATAAAAACAAAACAAACAAAAACAAAATTGCCGCGATTCAGTAGCGGCCTATAAAAAAACTGGCTTAAGTAGGGAGACCCTTTTCTGACTTATCCTATGGATTGAGTTAGAAAGGATCGACCCAACCATGAAAGGTTGTGTGTCGTTAGGGCGCATTACGAACACCTATGGTGATCCAAATTTTAAAAAGGACATCACGTGAAAAATCGTAGCGCCCTTTAAAAATACCCGAAAAACTTTAAAAAAGGTTTTCGGCCTTTCTAATATAGTCGTTAAAAGCAAATAGGGTGACACCATTGTTTTACCATGTTATCTGTGGTAGTATAACCGCCGATAAAAAACACATTCATGAGGAGCCGGGATATCGTTAGAAAAGCTTGGCAGATCACTCAGGTCCATCTGAAAAAACTCATCTGGTACGGTATAATTCCGTCGTTTTTCAGCGTCATCGTAAGCAGTGTCTATCTGGCCTATCAGTATAACGCATTTAAAACGTCTCCATTTTTTTCTGACAGTTCCCAAACCCATGATGTAATAGGCACGGCAAAGACCGTATGGGGTGTTATATCTTCACACCCGAATGCTTTTATTGCATTACTTGTTACAGGAATAATATGTCTTCTCGGCTATACCATTCTTCCTCCTATCTTTAGGGGTACTATGATCAATGCCGTTATGAAGATCAAAAAATATGAACCGATAGAAGGTTCCATCGAAGTCGGTGTCAGGCATTTTTTCCCGATGTTTGAATTCGCTTTGCTGGTCGGGGCTTTTGGTATCACCACTTTGTTCACGGAAGGATCTTTTATTTTAAGATGGTGGGGTGAAAACATATTTTTCGTCGCTTTGCCGATACTCTTTTTTATAGCGATGGTCGGGCTTATTATCAACTTCCTTTTTACTTACGCTGAATATTACATCATCTTCGAGGATAAAAAACTGATAAAGGCTTTAATGGAAAGCACGATACTTGTAATATCCAATCTGCGAAAAACATTCCTGATGTTCATATTGGTACTTCTTATAAGCGCCAGAGTGATTATAAATGTCCTGCTTATATTGCTTATCCCCATGCTTGTCGTTGTGCTTTCAAGCTATTTCGCCTCCGTTTTCTGGGGCACAGTCAGTTTTATTATAATCGGCATATTCGGTCTCGCAGTAGTAATAGTTTCTTCATATCTGCTTGGCCTTTTCCACGTCTTCACCACAGCCGTATGGGTAATAACGTTTTCAGTTCTTACAGATAAGGTGACGCATACTATGCATGAATCCAATATAAAAACCGAAGTTGCCAAACCTCCTACTCCTGAATCACCTCCTGAGATCGTGCATTCGGATAATCCGAAATTGTTTTAGAGGGTTTTCACCATATAGCTTCTTTTGGAGTAAATCTTGAGGCTTAGTTTTCGCTTGCTTCAGTTGGCAATGTCGGAAGCTCTGGTTTTGAGCCAGAATCATTTTGGCCATCATCATTTATTATGTTCCCATTTAAATCAATATAAATGGGTTTATCATCTTTTGTAAATACACGCGCTATTCCGTTGTTATAATCATCAACTCTACTATAATTTTCTTCGTATGCCCTATTGCCTTCCAGATCTATATGAAATGAATTGTCATTGAAATCTTTAACTATAGCCCTTCCTTCTTTATAATTTTGTGCCCAAGAATAGTTTTCCCTATAGACTCTGTTGCCATCAAGATCAATATGGAAAAAATTTCTATCTTTATCGTAGGCAACAACACGGCCTTCGCTGATAACTCGTTGAAATATCTTCCAGCTAGGGTCTGCAACTGTAATATTATGCCAACTAGGGTCTTCAATTATGATGTTTTCCTTTTTAATATCTTCCTCTTTTGTTTCATTAGTTACTTGTTTTTCAGTTGTCTGATTTTTTAATAATAATTTACTGGTTGTATTTGCTATAGCGTATGATCCAAAGCCAATTATTCCTGCAATAAGTAAACCGATTACTATAGGTATACCGACAAATTTTCTTTGCACTTGGTTACTTGCACGAAGTTCTTTGAACATCGGCACTTCTGTTTTGTTTGTAAATCTGATGATCAAAATAAGCAATATCAGATTCAATCCCATTAAAAGATAACTATTATTATTCAATAGGCTAACAGCAAGCGATAGTTGATCAGATTGTTTTGCCGCTTCATGTATCGCATTTTGTATGCCGATGGATTTCATGGGATTGCTATAAAAACCCATTGTTACCATTAAGTATGGATTATTTAAAAGCCAACCATAAAATACATATAGCGCCCATGTAAGTTTCCCGATATTTATAACTATTAGAAGAATAAAAATCCATAAATATATCTTCATCCTTCCCCATATTTCCTGTCCATTTGGGAAAATTTTGGAGTTATGCCGGCTCATAATAAAAACAGGTATAAGCGACAAAAACAATCCAATCAGAAGATACCAACCTGGATCATATGCTTTTACCTGATTGGCTATCGTTTGGTTTTTATCAGTTGTTTCATTTTGCATGATTTTTGTATTTTAATTTTATTTTGTTTTATTGTACCAATTCGCTAAAATAAAACCAATTATAAATATAAATACCATGGATGAAAATACTGGAATTCCACAAAATAAAAAGCCTGATTTGCAAATTTATATCACGATGATTTCTGTAATTGTTGTTATGGGAGCGCTGTCCATATATTTAATTTTATCCATATTTTTTCCCGATGCATGGATTACTGATCAATTGAAACAGTTTTTATCTTAGCGCCTTGGTCATATAGCCACCTTCCAGTTTATATCCAAGTTTTTTGTAATATTCACGTGTTCCTATCGCCGCGATGACAGCGATTTTTTTAAATTTGGCTTTCTTGGAAAGTTCTTCCGCTTTTGCCATAAGCATTTTACCGAAGCCTATGTGCTGGGTTTTGGATGACCTGTCAGTTTTTTTATCTAGCGATTCCTGCCTTCCGTATACATGCAGTTCACGCACTATCGCGGAGTCCTTCAGTTCTTTGAAAATAGGATGTTTCGGGTCGGATGGAAATCTTAAACGGCATAAGCCTATCAGTTTATCCAGATTTGGTTCTTCGATACTTATAAAAAACTCACTACCTCCGTTTGCCTTATAATTCCCAATGACCAATTTCCAGTGTCCAATTTTCAAGTCCTGGATCTCTCTGCATCTTATACATCTGCACTGTACTCCAAGCCTTTGCATTTCCTGACGGAGGTTGGATTTTTTTGAACCAATCACTATGCTCTCCGCGGGTATATCTCTTATCACTCTTATTATTCTGCAGTATTCCGGCACGTGTTTTTTTATTTCGGCGATGACTTTGATAAGTTGTTCGTCCGTATATGGTTTATGTATTGTCGGATCATCTTCCATCATTTTCGTTAGCTTGCTATACGGCGTTACAACGCATGGATAGATCTTCAGATAGTCCGGCTTAAGTCCTTCGTTGTCGAATATATCACGGCCTGTTTTAATATCCGATTTCAACGTCGAAGTCGGCAGATTCGGCATGATGTGGTAGCAGATCTTCAGTCCTGCGTCACGGCATAATTTGGTCGCTTTTATGGATTCTTTTATCCCATGCCCGCGCTTGCAGAACTTATTAACTTTATCATCGGTTGTCTGGATTCCAAGTTCTATTCCTGTGACGCCATAAGACCTCCATCTTTTGATTTCATCTTCGCTTACCCAGTCCGGACGAGTCTCCAGCCAAAGGCCGACACAGCGACAATTTGCCGTCTCATTTTTTTTGATTAAATCATCTAATTTAGAGTTTAGAGTTTTGGGTTTAGAGTTTATTTTCCCCGGACCTTCATTTAACGCGTAGTAAATCCCTTTTAAAAACTCTTCCTGATATTCCACAGGGATAGCGCTCCATGTTCCGCCGGCCACACGCACATCTATTTTTGTAACATCGTGCCCCTGCGCCACAAGGCCGTTCAATCTCGTCTTTATCTGTTTGTATGCGTCGAACTTATTCAGCACCGCGCGCATCATGGCGGGCTCATTGCTCAGATAGCTTTTCGGCATGCCTTTTTCCGTCGGGCAGAAAATGCATTGCCCCGGACATCCGAAATCTTTTGTGAGGACTGTGATATTGGCTATGCCGGAGAGAGTCCGCACTTTTCTTTTCTGGATGAGCCTTAAAAGATTTATGTCGTTCTTTATCTTCTTTTTCGCGACAAGCTCGTTGTATGCGCTTATCAGTTCCAGGTTTTTAGGAAGAACCCCGCCGTTTTTAGCCGTCAGACCATTGCGTATAAGATGAAGCCTTTTATCATCAAGACCCTTCTCCTTTACGAGAGCTAAAATAATTTTCTTCGATAGCGGCATCATTGATTTGCGGACACTGTAGGTTTCCATTTCATTTCTTCTTTTTAGCCCTCAGTATAAAACTTATAACAACCGACAGGAACGCGATAATGACTATCGCCCAGAATTTGCCTTTTGTACCAAGGAATAATGCCGTCACTCCGAACGCGGCACATAGAAGATAAATCAGAGCCAGAACCTGCCTTTCTGAAAGGCCGAACTGAAGCATCCTGTGATGCAGATGAACCGCTTTTCTGTATTTGTCCCATTCACCGCCTCTCCATGGGGCGCGCCGGTTATAGATGCGATAGATGATAACGTAAAGCGCGTCCAGAATAGGGAAGCCGAGGATAAGAAAGGCTGTTGCTATCTTTCCGCCGGAAAAAATCGCGAGAGTCGCCAGAAGAAGTCCGAAAAACATCGAGCCGGAATCGCCGATTATGATTTTCGGGGGATAGAAATCAAAAAACCAGAAGCCCAACGCTATCATCGCGACGATTATGGAAAGTGTGGCGACTTCCGGCTGGTTCACTATGTCCGATATACTCAAAAAGAAAAGTGTAAGCCCGCCTATAACCGTAATACCGCTGACCATGCCGGGTATTCCATCCAGCCAGTTCATTGTGTTTGTAAGCAGAAGTACCCAGATAATGGTAAATATTCCTGAAAGCGCCATGATGGTGACTGTCGTATCCCCGAACTGCAGAACGAATTTGATCTGATCCAGCGCGATGTATCCGCCAAACGGGTTTGTTATTGTGGCTATTCCCACACCGACAACGACGAGTATGACCGCGACCAATATTTGTACCAGTAAACGGAGCCATGGGGGCAGGCTTATGCGGTCATCCAGAAAACTTACTATCACAAGTATTGCTCCAGCCACAAGAAGGCCTATCAGTTTTATGGTAGGTTCAAAAAAAATAGAGCAGATTATTACGAATATCAGATACAGCAATATGCCTCCAGGATAGGGGATGGCCTTCCTCTTGAGGCCGTATTTCTCCGGCTTATCCATCAATTTCAGTTTCGGAAATACTTTCAGAGCGATAAGCACCGAAAGTACCGTGAGACTGAAAGCCGAAATTGCGGGGAGAAAATATTGCATATACCAATGTCCAGTTTCCAATGTCCAATGTCCAATTTGCAGCTGTTAATTTTAGTGTTCAACCATTGGAAATTGGACACTGGAAATTGGAAATTAATAGGTTACCATCCTCTCTCTGACATTTTTGTTTCTATTATCTCTATCTCTATTCCTACCATGGCTTCGCCAAGATTTTGTGAGACTTCAGCAAGTTTTTTCGGGTCGTTGTAATGGGTGACGGCCTGTACTATGGCGCGCGCGCGTTTGGCGGGATCGCCTGATTTAAATATTCCGGAGCCGACGAAAACGCCGTCGCATCCAAGCTGCATCATCATGGCGGCATCCGCGGGAGTGGCTATTCCGCCTGCGGCGAAATTCACTACAGGTAATCTTCCTAATTTAAGCGTTTCCTCAAGAATACCGATATCCACACGTTCGTTTTTGCAGTAATCTTTGAGTTCAGCTGTTTTGCATTTTTTAAGTTTTTCTATTTCCTCATTGATCGCGCGGATATGCCTTACGGCTTCGACCACATTTCCCGTTCCCGCTTCGCCTTTTGTGCGTATCATCGCCGCGCCTTCACCTATGCGCCTCAGGGCTTCGCCCAGGTTTCTTGCGCCGCAAACGAATGGCACGTCGAATTTACTTTTATCCACGTGATATTTATTGTCCGCCGGAGTCAGCACTTCGCTTTCATCTATATAATCCACTTCAATAGCCTGAAGTATCTGGGCTTCCACAAAATGCCCGATGCGCACTTTAGCCATAACGGGGATGGTAACCGCAGACATTATTTCCTTTATCATGGCGACATCGCTCATGCGGGCGACTCCGCCGTCTTTTCTTATATCCGCCGGAACGCGTTCAAGCGCCATTACAGCGCATGCGCCGGATTTCTCGGCTATACGCGCCTGCTCGGCGTTTGTAACATCCATGATGACTCCGCCTTTCAGCATCTGAGCCAAACCTTTCTTTAATGTGGGGGTATTTTTCTTCTCCATTTTTATTGGGATTTGCTTAGGAATTCTAACATAATAAACTCAAAACTCTAAGTCCAAAACTCAAAGCCAAACTCAAAACTTTAAACTCGAATCATAAATCTTAAATCGTTAATCGTTTATGGTACCGCCTTTCGCACTTTCTTTGTGACGTTGAAATCCAGTCTTTTATTCAGCATAAGCCTTGTTTGCGCGTCTATAGCCGGAATCGCTCCGAATATTATTGTAGTTATCGGTAGTAATACCCACATCAACATTGCAGACAATCTGCCTTTCCAGCCCTTGGGATTTTTGGGAAGCATCAGCATCGAAACTAATACAGACACCACCATGCTTATGAGGGAAATCCTGAAGAATGATCCGAGGAGCATGCCGAAGTTATATCCGGAAACGGATTGCTCGAATGCCTCATTCAGCATCCTCGGTATCGGTGTGGCCATTGTTATTATTAAAGGCGCGGTTGCCCACATGTAATGTCCTTCAAAAAGTATCCAGAACCTCCTCAATGTCCTCCATATGGGGATTTCATGGCGCATTCTCCAGAAGTTGACCGCTACGAAAGCTATATCGGTTGAGCCCCATGCCCATCTTCTAAGCTGAAGATACTGTCCCTTAAGGGTATCCCAGTAGGTATCAAGCTGAACCGCGTCCTGATATATAGGCATGAAAAGCGGTATGACCCTATGGTCTCCCTTGAAATGAAAATAGGCGCGCCAGAATTGATGTCCGTCTTCCACTATGCTTGTTCTGGACCAGTAATCCATTTCTATAAGCGCGTCCAACGGCTGGCTGTGCGCGGCGAAGTTCCTTAATCTGTCCTTTCTTCCGGATTGTATTATGTGCCAGAACGAACTGCCGAGCGCCACAAGCCGGCTGAATATAGGTACATTCCAGATGTTGTTGAAAAAAAGCGGCAGGGACTGGAAACTCCTGTTTTTTCTATGAGGATTCGCGATATAGTGTAAAGCCAGGCACGCCAGATAATCGGGATGGATGATATTATCCGCGTCTATCGTCGTCACTATCACATTCGACGGGTCGATACCCTGTTCGATGATCTTTTTTGTGACCTCTATGCCGGCAAAACTTATGTTACCGCCTTTGCCCGGGACTTCCCCCGGAAGGTTGGCGGGATGTTCTATTACGAAAAGCGCACCGAACTTGCCGTTATATTCGTTTTGGAGCATTTCGGCGTTTTTCATGGCGCGCTCCCTGTCCCTTTCTTCCGTGGCAAGTACAACGAATATCCTGCTTTTGTCGTAATGCGCATCCGCTATGGCCTGAAAAGAATGGCGCAGTATTTCCACTTCTTCCTTATATGTGGGCACCATCACTATGTGATATATATCGTCTATTGTTTTTCTTTTGTCGAGCGGCATTTTCTGATATTTGCGATGAAGTTCCTCCAATACATTCTGCGTATCCGGCAAAGCCCTTTTTAATATTGATGAAAAATCCGTGTGATGAAAAATACTTAGATACCTATACCATTCCACCGTCATATAACGTTTTGTCTTTAAATACCCTGTCGATAAAAAGAAAGCGAATCCGATGGACCTGAGAAGCCATAAAACCGTGTAGAACAAAATAAAAATACTTACGGCCCGCGGGTAGCTAAAGGTAAATATCACCGGCAGAGTCAGAGTCATCCAAACCAACAAGCCCGGTATTATTTCCCAGAATCTTATCAATTTATAAAAATGAGTGTTTTAAAAGTTTAAGCCGTCCGAGTAGTTTGTAGACGGGCTATCCGAATATCCGGAACTACCTGTTCCACCCAATTGGGTAAGAAGATATACGGAAAATACTATTATTGAAAAAGAAAGTATGCCGAATATGGCCACAATTATTTTGAACCTTGGCGCAAGGTATCCGGATTTAACCGCTTGTCTGAAAACAAGGCTGCTCGTGGCCAGGAATATTATCAGTAAAATCACGTAGATCGCTATCGCTATGGTCATAATTATGAATTTTAGACTTCAACATTTTAGCAGATAAACTAAAAACCTGAAACCAGAAACTAGAGGTAGGTTTAGACTGCTTACAATAACAATTGTGCGAGCAACTAGTCTCCCTATTCTCAACATGCATAAATGCGGGCAGTGCCATAATGAACACAAATGCCACCCATTTTTGCCTTGATGCAAAAACCGGTGGCGCCGAAAAAAATCAAGGCTTGGGCCTGAACCGCCCTCACCTTCTCGCAAAAAGACCCGCCTCGTCCTGCGAACGAATTGGCGGGCTTCCTTGCGCG